>Ga0308395_1000014_pt1 | contig 223970 bp, 221 predicted proteins | sample Hotspr20SampleP4_FD_202097 | JGI IMG/M metagenome (GOLD analysis project Ga0308395, IMG submission 202097) | Hot spring phototrophic mat microbial communities from Mushroom Spring, Yellowstone National Park, Wyoming, United States - 20050930_P4 ... | reverse complement strand
CGGTAATGCCATTGTAATAATTTCTCCTTGACCACCAGCTATACTGACCGCAGCCAACAGGGCCATGGCTTATATGGACAACATCCTTTACAGGTCCCCAGACCACTCCTTTAGAACCTGCATAGGCACAACCCCTTATGGTCATTACACCAGGTCTTGATTTTACATTGGATTTGACCTGACAGAGAGAACCGCATTCACCTGTCGGGTCATTGGCAGCAAGGTGCCTAGCCCTCTCCTTCCTTGTCTTCTCAGGATAGACCTTTAGTACTTCCTCTATGAGTTTTTGAGTCTCTTTAATGGCTGTGCTCATTTTTTTCCCTCCTATCCTGCTATTTTTTAACTGTCCAGTATTCCGAAATCCATGAGTAGTTGCTCCAGTTCATCCATGTTTAATGGTGTAGGGATAACAAGGTTTGTATTCTCAGCTATCTTCTTTGCGAGCGCTCTGTATTCATCTGCAAGTGGATGCTCTGGAGAGTATTCAATGACTGTCATTCTCCGGAGCTCAGCCCTCTGAACCTGATTGTCTCTCGGAATGAAATGTATCATCTGTGTATTAAGCCTCTTTGCAAACTCTGAGATTAATTCATATTCCCTGTCCACCTTCCTTGAATTGCATATAAGACCTCCGAGCCTTACACCTCCGCTCTGGGCATATTTGAGGATTCCTCTCGCTATGTTGTTTGCTGCATATATAGCCATCATCTCTCCTGATGTTACAATGTATATCTCCTTTGCCTTGCCTTCCCTGATGGGCATAGCAAAACCACCACAGACAACATCACCGAGGACATCGTAAAAAACAAAGTTAAGGTCTGCATCATAGGCGCCGTTTTCCTCAAGAAAGTTTATTGCAGTAATGACACCGCGTCCCGCACATCCCACACCTGGCTCAGGACCACCTGATTCTACACACCGTATACCTTTAAAGCCCTCAAGGAGCACCTCACCAAGCTCAAGGTCTTCAACACTGCCCTTTTCCCTTGCCAGATCCATAACCGTTGCCTGCGCCTTTTTATGGAGTATGAGCCTTGTTGCATCCGCCTTCGGGTCGCATCCCACTATCATGCACTTATACCCCGCTTCTGCCAGGGCAGCGACGGTATTCTGTGTTGTCGTTGATTTTCCTATACCACCCTTGCCGTAAATTGCTATCTGTCTCATAAACACCCTCCTGTATAATTTTTGTTCTAAAAAATATTATGCAATAGCCGTGCCAAAACCGGCAATCCTTGATATTTAAAAGCTTTTGTTATCTGAACTTGATAGCAGATGTCATTTTATATTTACATTTTTGTTTATTTATTACAAAATTGTATTATAAACTTGATACTAAAAGGCTTTTGTTATCTGACCTTGATAGCAGCTGTTATTTAATATATACATTTTTGTTCATTTATTTTAAAATTGTAAACTCCTCAAGAATTTTATCGGGATTTTATAAAGACCTTGATAAGATCTTATGAAAAGTTTCCTGTCTAAAGCACAGCCAGTGATCCGGTCGAGCCTCTATCTGAAACACTAACCCCTTTCCATCTCCTCAGTCCCTCAGTGTCGTCTACATCATACCACTCAGGAAGGAGGCTGTATTTAATACCCTCCATATTCAGAAAGTCCAATAACGAGCCTGAAGATATTCAGCCTTTCAAGGGCCTCTTTAATATACACATGTGGCAGGTCAGGAAAGTCTGAACCAATCAGGATAACCCTTTTATATCCTCTCTCCAACACCCTTTCCATCCTGGGGAAGGAGTTTGATTACTGCCTTATTTATATAATCTACAGGTTCTTTTCCATCATAAAATCCATAAAGGTTAGCTATAGAGGAGAACTTAAGGGGAAGTATAATAAAAATTGTGTCCATAAATGGATTGTTTGGGTAGTGGATAAAGAGGTTACCCCTTGACAAAGGACATAGAACATTCAGAGGCATGCAAGTGCCGAGTGACCCCTCGCTCCGCTCGGGGCGACATAAAAAGGGGTCGATCGGGTCGAAATAAAGAGGAGCGCTCGGGGCGACATAAAAGGGGGTTCGGGGCGATATAAAAGAAACCTTCGGGGCGACATAAAGGGAACTTCGGGTATATATAAAAAGGGTTCGGGAAGAAAGGTATACGGACGCTCAAGGTTTTATCAGGAGGAAGCCTTTTGCCCCTACAAAAATTAAAAATTGACATTAAAGTTTTTTTTAAAAGTTCCGATATAATTAATAACCATAAATGAAGATGTGGCCCTGATGAAGATTAGCGAAAAAGTTGACTTAACTTTACTTAGGTCAGCATTCGAGGAAAATGAAAGTCCCCTTTCAATAAAAACATCAATACACTTAAAGCCAACTGCTATCCCCTCAATCAATGAGACCAAAGCAAATCCTACATCAAACAAGACAAATTCAATAGCACCCTTTAATGAAGACCCTAAAAGTTTCAATGAAGAAGAGCTTAAAGGGGTGGTTAAGGAACTTAACAAACTGCTAAGCGGGCTTAACCGTGCCTTAAAAGTAGAGATAGATAAAGATTTAAAGATGCCAGTTTTCAAACTCATCGACCTTGAGACTAAAGAAGTTGTGAGACAGATACCTTTTGAAGAAATAGTAAAGTTTAAAAAGGCGTTGACCGCCTTTCTTGAAAAGTATGGAGCCTTTAGCGGTAAAGAAACTATTCACAAGGTAAATCAAGGAGAGGTTCCCGATATAAAGGGGCTTTTCCTTAAAAAGGAGGTATAAACCATGGCTAACCAATTTTACTTAAACAATGTCACCGGTTTTATCGATGTTGAAGCTTTTGTTAAATCTTTAACTCAAGCTAAACAAAAGGAACTCCAAAAAATCGCTCAAGACAAGGCTTTACACCAAGCTAAGGCAAGCTCGATATCTAATTTTCTTTCTGGCATAAAGGACCTAAAGGATTTTGTCTCAAGCTTAAACATCGACAAGCCTTTTCAAGGGAAAAGCGTTTCGGTATCGGATAGTTCAGTTATCTCAGCCCAAGCAAGCGCTAATACCCCCAACCTTACCCTAAAGGTAAAGGTGAACCAGCTTTCTCAGGCGGAAATGAGCCTTTCTACAGGTGGGGTCTCAAGCCTTGAGGCTACGCTTTCCTCTGCCACCTTTACCCTGCGGTATCACACAAGCGACTCCGCTTATGAGGAGACAACCATCAACTTTTCTGGAGGCAAGCTTAACGACCTTGTGAACGCCATAAATTCATATCAAAACCGAGTTCAGGCAAGCGTATTTTTTGACGGAGGTAGCTACAAGCTTCTCCTCTCGGAAAAGGATGTTGGAGCTTCAACAAAAGAATCTGCTGGGGGCTCGGTCATAGAGATAGCCTCAGGAAGTTTGCCATCTCCCCTTGGCTCTTTAACAACTTTTCAAGAGGCAAAGAACGCTCAGCTTGAGCTCCCAAGCGGAAGCATTATTACAAGCCCAACGAACACCTTTAAAGATGTCCTCCCAGGGTTAAACATTACCGCCCAGAAGACTTCAACGGATTATGTCAGCCTCACTATAAACGATGACCTGTCTGGAGGCAAGAAGGCAATTTCTGACCTTTTAAACAAGATAAACGGTATCTTAGACCTTTTAAAACCTATGACCGAAAAGGGAGGGCTCTTTCAGGGCAACTCCGCCTTAGTCCAGATTAAAACAAGCCTTTTTAGGCTAACTAAACCCTTGCAAGAGTTAGGATTGATCAGCATCGGAGACGATGGAAAGTATGCGCTAAGAGGCGAAGCCTATGATCAGCTTGTATCTCAAGGAAAGGTCGAAGATGTAAAGAGGGCTCTGTCTTCTGTCAAAGAGGGATTATCGAATTACCTTGAGGGTCTTGAAAATACATTCACGGCTTATAAAAATACTGAAGACCAAGCTATTTCTCGCCTTAATAAGAGGGCTGAGGAGCTTACCTCATCTTTGAGCAAAGAGGAGAAAAAGCTTAGGCTTATCTTTAGTAAGATCGAAGCCTTGATGAACCAGAATGAAACCCTTAAGATAAGGCTTGAATCCTTTGTTAAAGGATTAAGCGAGACGAGTAAAAAATAAAAATTTTAGAAAATAACCCTCCATCCGATAAATAAAGTAAAAAATAGGGAGGGAAAAGATGGTTAGACCTCAGCCCAAATACTTAGAAAAGGAGGTTTTTTCAGCCAATCCTGCCACGCATGTTGTGCTCCTCTACAACCGGGCGATCGCTCTACTTAAGCAGATTTTGATGGCTGAATCCGAGGAAGACCAAGTCAAAAGGGTAAAAATTAGGGCTGAAGCCTTTAGCAAGGTAGTGGACATCCTCAGTTATCTTAAAGCTTGCCTAAACTTTGAAAAGGGAGGCGAAATAGCTAAGAATTTAAACGAGATCTATGAAGTCTTAATCGAAGAGTTGATTAGGGCAAGCATCAGATGGGATGAAAAACCCGTTCGCGATTCCATCGAAATCTTAGAAAAACTAAGGGATGCTTTTTATGCCATCGGAAGGGCTTAAAAGCCTAAACCTTAAAGATAGCCTTAAAAAGGTTGAGCTTGCTCTTCTTTCTTCAGATTTTGAAAACGCAGAAAAGGCTTATTCCGAAATCATTGAAAATTGGAGAATGTATGAAGAGGCTTTAAAAGGTAGGGAACAGGAAGCTAAAGAATGTTTAGCCCTGATTGAATACATTGGGAAGCTTCTTGAAGAGAAGCGAGAAGAAATCCTACGCCAGATAGAGACCTCAAAGGTCCGAAGGGCTTATGCCCTTCGGTCCATAAAGTAGTTAGAACCGGGAATTTTCTTGACAACGGATTTCACCTGGGCAGCCCTTGTCGCAAGCTCTCCAGGATGTCTAAACTTTCCTTTAGTAATAGGAACAAGCGCTATGGAGACGGAGAGGAGTGGGATCTCCCTTAAAACTCCCTGCCTATCTTTAGCTATAAAACAGCCTCTTTTTAGGTCTTCTTCGATTAAAAAAGCGGGCAGTAGGGCGTTAAACTTTTGAATAACTTCTTTGCTTATCTCTTCAGCCATAGAAAGGGGGACGATAAACACAAAATCATCTCCTCCAATATGACCTAAGAAAGCGTTTGCAGTCTTCTCAAAGATGGTAGTTTGCAGGATCCTTGCTAAATTCTTGATCACCGCATCGCCGGCAGAAAAACCATAAATATCATTGTAGGTTTTGAAATTATCAAGGTCAACATAGCCGATGGCTAAGGGCACTTCGCTTTCAAGGGCTTTTTTTATGGCAAGCTCGATGGATACATTGCCTGGAAGCCCAGTTAAGGGATTGTTGTCTGAAATCCTTGTTAGCCTATGAAGACAAAGACTTAGCCTAATCTTTAGCTCTAAAGGGGTTGAGCTTGTTAGAATTATGTCATCAATGAGACTTAAAATTCGGTCATCGGATAGTCTTTCCAGGTCCTCTTCCTCAAGAACTAAAATTATAGCTAAAGAAACAAGGTTAAAGTTATGTTTAAGTTGAAGAAGGTTTTCAAAGACTGTTCTCTCTCGATTAAAGTAGTAAAGTATTGCCTGGGGAGGCGAGAAAAGTAGGGATGAAAGCAGGTCCTTTGACTTATAAAAAGGTTTTAACTTGAAATCTCTTTTTAAAAGCTTTGACCAATCGGTAAAAGGCTTTTTTCTTGGTAGGAAAAGAAAGATTTCTTTCTTTTCCTTCTTTGACCTCAAGTTATCTCCCTTTTCAGCTCTTCGGTAAAGAATTTTAGCTCATACAACTTTGGTTCAAGCTTTAAGTAGATTTCTTTAATTTCCAACGGGTCAACCTTAAGGATGGTTAAAGCTTTAGGGTCAAAGGGTGGAAGCCCAACATAAGTTCTTTCTCCGTAGCCTCGAGCCTGAACTAACAGGTCAGCAAGATGAAGGAGGGCTGATTCCTTTCGAAATTTTTTAGAACGCGAGAAGTCATGATGCGAATACACCATCTCTATGAGCCTCTCGGGTAGGTTCCACTGCTGCATAAGAAAGGCTCCCATCTCAGCATGGTCGATCCCAAACACCTCAAGCTCAGCCTGAAGGGGAGCCACTCCCGCTTCTACTTTCCTTTTCACCTCTTCGTAATCCTCTTTAAAGGCCATCATCTGAACGACTTTGGCAAGGTCGTGAAGAAGACCGGCGGTTGCTATCTCTTGGGGGTCTGATACTTCCTTCATTTCAGCGAGGATCTTAGAGCAGGCCGCAACTCCAAGCGAATGCTCCCAAAGCCCAACATCTTCCTTGGAGATTATCTCGAAAATGGATGAGGTCATGATAAGGATCTTAAGGACATTTATCCCAAGGAGCATAATGGCTTGCTGAACCGTGGATACCTTGCGAGGAAAGCCGTAGAAGGCGGAATTAGCCAAACGAAGGACCTTAGTTGTTATCACCTGGTCTTTTTCTATAAGGTCTGCGATCTGGGTAAGAGATGACCTCTCATCCTCTATGAGGGCGTTAAGCTTTTGAATAATCGGTGGAAGGGTTGGCAAGCCTTCAAGCTTTCGGATCTTCTTTTTGACTTCCTTTCTTTTCTCTGAAGGATCAGCCATTTTTGGCTCCTGAAGTATGCTTCATCATCAAGACTTCTTTTAAAACCTCTTTAACATGCAAAAGAAACTCGTCTTTTACCCCGGAAAACCTTTTCTCTAAGAGCTCAAGCTCTTCTTCCAAGGTCTTTTCCCAGGGGAGTTTAACCGGTGTCCCTTCTACGGTGATGTAGGATACTCCAAGCTCCTGAAACTTCTGGATCATAGGTTCGGTAAGCTCAATCCCTTTTCCACAAAGGACCCTACCTTGGGCATCCACAACCTCTTCAAAGGTCTTCATCCCTGGTCTGATGTAGGATAAAGGAAGCCTCTGCATGCTTTTCCCTCTAAATAACCTTGTTTAAGCTATACTCTATGATACCCTGAACTCCAAGGGCAAGGAGCTTTGGAACGAGGTCCCGAACTTGCTTTTCCGAAACCACGACTTCAAGGGCAAACCAATCAGTATCGTAAAGCTGAGAAACGGTTGGAGCAGTAATGCTTGGTAGGATCTCGATAACCTGAGGTAGGCTTTTTGCCGGAACATTCATTTTAAGACCTACCTTTTTATGGGAGTTTAAAGCCCCCTTAAGAAGGACCGCTATCTGCTCGACCTTCTTTCTTTTCCAGTCATCCTTATAAGCCTCTTCATTAACTATAAGCTGAGGATAGGTTTCCATCAACTCATAGATGATCCTTAAACCATGAGCCTTGATGGTTGAGCCTGTCTCGGTGATCTCGACGATGGAATCGCAGAGACCTTGAACTACTTTTGCCTCAGTTGCTCCCCAGGAAAAGCTTACTTCAACTTGAATTCCTCGTTCGGAAAAGAACCTTTTAGTGTAGTTAACAAGCTCGGTGCTTATTCTTTTACCATGTAAATCTTCTAAGCGGTTGATAGGAGAGTCTCCCCTAACCGCTATTATCCATTTTGCCGGTCTAAAGCTTGCCTTAGAGTAGATAAGGTCTTCAACGACGACCACCTTAGAATCGTTCTCTAAGACCCAGTCTTTACCGGTTATACCAGCATCTAAGATACCAGCCTCAACATATCTACTCATCTCTTGAGGGCGACAGATGACTAAGGATAGCTCCTCATCATCGACAACAGGGAAATAGGACCTTGCATGGACTTCTATCGTCCAGCCTGCTCTCGCAAAAAGGTCAATCGTTGCCTTTTCTAAGCTCCCTTTTGGTATGCCAAACTTAAGCTTTCTTTCCATAAAGCTCCTCCGGCGAGACCAATCTTTCCTCAACTATGACAAGTCTATCACCCTCAAGACGTCTATAAAAGCAAGTTTGATAGCCTTCGTGGCATACAGCTCCAACAGGAGCAACCTTAAAGAGGATGGCATCCTCGTCGCAATCTACATACACCTCCCGCAGATAAAGATACTGCCGAGAGGTCTCACCTTTTAACCAAAGCTTGTTTTTTGAACGGCTGTAGAAGTGCACTAACCCCGTTTCAAGCGTTTTTTGAAAGGCTTCCTCGTTGACATACCCGAGCATGAGAACTTTACCTGTTTGATAATCCTGAACGATGGCTGGAAGTATGCCCCCACCCTTCTCAAAGTTTGGTTTGTATCCCATATTTAAAAATTATACTTTATAAACCCCTCTAAGCAAGTAAGTTCTGCAAAAATTCTTCAGGGTTTTTGTGCCTTACCAAGGCTGTCCCGATTAAAGCCCCGCTAAAGCCCTCAGCTTTTAACCGTCTAATTTGCTCTTGGTTATCGATCCCGCTTTCAGCTATTACAGGAATGCGGGAAGGGATGAGTGATTTCAGTCTAAAGCAATGCTCTGGGTCAACCTTGAGGGTTGAAAGATTTCGGTTGTTTATACCTATAACCTCGGCACCGGAGGACAAGGCGATTTCTAAATCCTCCTCATCGTTAACTTCAACCAAGCTTGAAAGCCCAAGCCTTTTTGCATAGGAAATTAACTCAGAAAGCTCTTCCTTTTTTAAGATCCCTGCTATTAGGAGGACAAAGTCTGCCCCAAAGGCTTTGGCTTCCTCTATCTGCACTGGGTCAAGAATGAAATCTTTCCTTAGGATGGGGAGGCTAACCACCGTTCTTATGGCAGCCAAATACTCTAAGGAACCGTTGAAAAAGACCTCCTCTGTGATGACAGAGATGGCTTTTGCTCCTCCCCTTTCATAGGATAAGGCAAGCTCTACAGGGTTAAAGTTTTCTCTAAGTTCTCCCTTAAGAGGACTTGCCCTTTTTACCTCAGCGATGACAACAAAGCCCTGGGCTTGGAGATAAGATTTAAGGTCAAAGGAAGGTCTATTCCAAAAGGGACGGAAGAAAAGACCTTTGCTCTTTCTCTTCAAGAGGTTTGCGTAAACTTCAAATAATATTTGGTTTAGAAGAGGGCTAATCTTTTTCATGAGCAAGCTCTTTAAGCGGTGTTAAATCATTTTAACTTATGGAAAATTTTTTAGAAGATGCTAAACTTTAGGGTCGCAAAGCTTTTAAGCTGGACCTTAAAATCCTTTAAGGAGGTCTCTTATGCCAAAGAGGACCTATCAACCAAGCAGACTTAAGGCTAAAAGAATGCATGGTTTCCGAGCAAGGATGAAGACCCGCTCTGGCAGAAGGATCTTAAAGAACCGCAGGAGAAAAGGACGCTGGCGTCTAACAACCGTCTAAAGCTTAAAAGGAAAGAAATTGAAAGATTATTTAAAGAAGGAAAAAAGATTTGGCTTGAGGATGTTTTGTTGATAATCTTTCTACCAAATAGTCTCGGTGCTAAGCGTTTTGCGGTGGTGGCAAGCATAAAAGTTGGCAAGGCTGTAAAAAGAAACAGAGCTAAAAGGTTGCTACGGGAATTTTTTCGAAGGAATGAGAACATCTTTCCCGCCTCAGCGGACTTCCTCTTGATTGCAAGCCCAAAAATTTTAAGCTTTAAGTATCCGGAGTTAGAAGCAAAGCTAAAACCTAAAATTTCTGAGGAATTCTCTAATGCCGTTCCTTAAAAACATCGTCCTTAATGCTATAAGTTTTTATCAAAGGTTCATATCTCCTATGTTCGCTCAAATCTTTGGAATACACTGTCGCTACTATCCTTCGTGTAGTAGTTATGCCTACTCAGTCATCAAAGAATGGGGGGTGATAAAAGGCTCCTACCTTGCCATGAAGCGAATTCTAAAGTGCAATCCCTTCTTTGAAGGAGGCTACGACCCTCCTCCCTTGAAGGATAAAAAATCTATAGCCTCGCCAACCAAAGGAGGAATTTAATGGAAAGAAATGTGATCTTGGCTATTGTTTTGTCTGTCCTTGTTTTAATCCTCTTTCAGGTCTTTCAAGCAAAGTTTTTCCCAGCTCCTCAAACACCCCAGAATGGGAGAGCCAACTCAACCCAACCTCAGGAAGCGATGAAGAAGGGAGAGGTATTACAAGGAAGCCCAGGTCCTTCTCAAACACCCTTTTCTACAAACGAAACGGTCTTGCCGTTGAAAAAAATAAGCCTTATCACTCCTCTTTACATAGCAAATCTTAATACCTCTGGAGGAAGGTTTACAGAATTTAAGCTTTTAAACTACCGAAAGGAAAAGAATAAGCTAGAGCCCGTAAGTCTTGTGCCCCTTAATTCTTACCCCTTTGAAATCTACTTAGCAAGCGACCCAAGCATAGCCTACATTCCAATGGAATATCAAGGACCGGATAAGAAAAACTTAAACAAAGGAGAGAGGGAAAGGATTGTGCTCACCGGTGAAAAAGGGGGCTTAAGCCTAACTAAAGTATTTACTTTCAAGGGGGATAATTACTTCGTTGACCTCTCGGTTGAGCTTAAAAATTTGAAGAATGAGCCGGTTAAGGATCGGCTTCTTATAAGGGGGCTTTTTTCACCCTTTGTCAAAGGAAGTCAGTATGTCTTTAAAGGACCCTTCTACTACACAAACCATCTTAACGAGGTTGAGCTAAAGGATACACTTACCGAGTATGTTGGACCGCTTAAATACCTTGGCTACATGGATGTATACTTTATGACGGCTATCATCCCTGAGCAGGAAGGGAATTTTAGAGCCACCTTCCGTAGGCTTGAAAGCTCAGAGGAATTCATCCTTTGGGCACCGGAATTTACTCTAAACCCAGGAGAAAAAATCACCTATAATTTTAAACTTTACCTTGGTCCTAAAAAATCCGAAGAAATGGGAAAGGAGTATCCTCTTTTATCTAAGGCTCTGTATTTTGGCTTTTTTGACATCATAGCCAAGCCTCTTTTGTGGTTGCTTAAATTTTTGCATAACTTTACTCACAACTACGGTTGGGCGATAGTCATAGTCACTATCCTCATACGCATCCTTTTCTATCCTTTGAACCATATAAGCTTTAAAAGCATGAAGAAGATGCAGGAGCTTCAACCGGTAATCCAGCGCTTAAGGGAAAAGTATAAAGATGACCCACAAACCTTACAAAAGGAGATCATGAACATCTATAGGACCCATAAGATAAACCCCTTCTCTGGCTGCCTACCCATTTTGATCCAGATTCCCGTCTTCTTTGCCTTCTACAAAGTGCTTCTTATGGCTATCGAGCTTCGGCATGCCCCCTTTATCCTTTGGATTGATGACTTATCAGCCCCTGAGAGGCTCTATTTTGGAAGCTTTGAGATTCCCTGGCTTGGTGGAATTCCTCTTCTTACTATCCTCATGGGAGCTACGATGTTCATTCAACAAAAGCTTACGCCATCATCGATGGACCCTCTGCAAGAAAAGGTTATGCTTATACTTCCGATAATCTTTACCTTTTTGTTTGTAAACTTTCCCTCAGGGCTTGTCCTTTATTGGTTTGTGAATAATCTTTTATCTATAGGGCAGCAGGTTTTGACCCTTAGGATGTATAAAAAATAAAAAATTTAAGGCGAGGGGGTGCCATGGAGAAAGGTCTTTCTCTTGAGGGAAAAAGTTTTGACCAGCTTTTAGAAAAGGCCTGTGAGGAGCTTTCCTGCCTACCTGAAGACCTTGAAATTTCAATTGAGGAGGTTAGCCAGGGTGGAATTATCTCCAGCAAAAAGATAAAGGCTTACTTTCGGATCAAGCCCGCAAGGGTTTTATCTGAAAGGGCAAACCGAGCTATCCTCTTTCTCAAAGAGCTCTTCCATAATGCAGACCTCAACATTGACCTCAAAACCAACCTCAATCAGGCAAGAATGGAGGTAGACCTTATCCTTTCGGGAGAGGATTTGAGATATCTCTTGGTAAACGGCGGGGGACCGATCTCCGCTTTAGAATTCTTAACGAATAAAATCGTTGCTAAGGCTCTCGGCGTTGGACCAAAGGTCAATCTTAAACCTGAGGGCATTGACCTTGAGGGGGAGAGGCGCTTTTTGCGGGCTTTGCAGAGGGCTATCTCCCTGATAAAAGAGGATAAAAAACCTCGCACCCTAAGGGTAAGAACAAAAAGGGAAGAACGGATCTTTGAGCGAGCCTTGAGAGAACATCCTGAAATCTCCTACACCTTTGAAGGAGAGGGTAAAGAAAGAAAGGTCCAGCTTGAAGTCAAGCCCCAAGCCTAAAGTTGATCCCAAAATACTCCACTGAAGACACCATAGCGGCGATAGCTACCCCTCCTGGGAGGGGGGCTATCGGTGTAATCAAAATCAGCGGAGACGAGGCTAAATCTATTATTCAAGCAATCTTTAAGCCCGCAAAACCACATAAAGACCTTGAACCCCGCAGGCTCTACTACGGCTTTATCGTTGACCCAGAAACTGGAGAGAGGCTTGATGAGGTCCTTGTGGCTTACATGAAGGCTCCCCATTCTTACACTCGGGAGGATGTGGTTGAAATCTATGCTCATAGCGGATACCTAAACTTGAGAAAGACCCTTGAGCTGGTTTTAAGAAAGGGGGCAAGGCTTGCTGAGCCTGGCGAATTTACGCTAAGAGCCTTTCTTAACGGAAGGATAGACCTTGCTCAGGCTGAAGCCATAGAAGAGGTCATCTCGGCAAAAAGTGAGGTGTCCCTAAAACTTGCCTTGAAGGCTTTAGAAGGGAAACTTTCTCAACGCATAAACCAACTGAAAGAGACTATCCTTGAGATGCTTGCCCATGTAGAGTCTGCGATTGACTTCCCGGAAGAGGACATCGAAATCTTAGCCCCTCATGAGCTTAAGAAAAGGTTAAAAGAGGAGGTCCTGGCTGAGATTGAGCGCCTCATCTCTGCTCAAGAAGAAGGGAAGGTCTTCCGCGAGGGGCTAACCTTAGTAATAGCTGGAAAGCCAAATGTAGGCAAATCCTCTCTTTTAAACGCTCTTCTCAAAGAAGACCGGGCTATCGTTAGCTCAATCCCGGGCACAACGAGGGATTTCCTTGAAGAATTGGCAACCATAGGTGGGCTCCCTGTCCGGCTTGTTGACACAGCAGGACTTAGGGAAACGGAGGACCCTATCGAGAAGGTCGGTGTCGAAAGAGCTTGGCAAAAGGTAAGGTCAGAAGACCTCGTGGTGTTTCTTGTCTCAGCGGAAGCGGAACCAGATGAAGAAACAGAAAACATCTACAAAGAAATAGAAAGCCTACCCCATCTCTTTGTGATAAACAAAATTGACCTCACACCTAACTATGCTTCCGATTGGGAAGCCTTTGCTAAATCAAGGGGGATTTCTCCTATTAAGATTTCGGCAGGCAAAGAAATAGGGCTTGAGGAGTTGTCAAAAGCTATTGCGGATAAGGTTTTAACAACATGGGCCCCTCGCTTCTCTCGGGGCGACAGCCTCCCACCGTGTCATCCCGAGGCACGCAAGTGCCGAGGGACCCCCCTCTTCGCTCGGTGTGACATAAAAGAGGCTTGGGGTGACAAACAACAGGGGGCTTGGGGAGACAACTTCGTAGCCCCGAATTTAAGACAAAAGATGGCTTTGGTTAAGGCAAAGGAGGGGCTTGAGCTTGCCCTCTCTGAGCTTGAAAAGAAGGAACCCTTGCCTGAGCTAATAGCCATTGGTCTAAGAAGTGCCCTCTCCTCTCTTTCAGAAATCACAGGAGAGGCCACTACAGAAGACCTTCTTAACACCATTTTTAGCAGGTTCTGCATTGGAAAATGAGGGTTGGAGTAGACACTGGAGGCACCTTTACAGATTTTGTCTGGGAAGAATACGGTGAGCTTAAAACCCTAAAGGTTCCGTCAACGCCAGGCAATCCCGCAGAAGCCATCCTTCAAGGCTTAGAAAGAATTGGAATTAAGTCGGAAGTTCTTATTCATGGAACAACGGTTGCAACAAACGCCTTTCTGGAGAGAAAAGGCGAAGATTTTGTCCTTATTACCACAAAAGGTTTTGAAGATGTCATCCTTATTGGAAGGCAGACAAGACCGAAGGTCTACGACTTTTTCGTGGAAAAGCCTAAACCCTTTGTCAAAGAGGAAAACATAATCGGAGTGGATGAGAGGCTCTCGGCAAAAGGAGAGGTGATAAAACCTCTAACAGAAAGAGAGGTCAAAAGGGCTTTGAAGTTTGTGAAAAGAAAAGGGGTAAGAAGCTTTGCCGTATCCCTTCTTCATAGCTATAAAAATCCAGTTCATGAAGTAAGCCTGGCTAAGGCTCTTTCAACTTCTAAGGAGCTTCTTTTAAGCTTAAGTCATGAGGTCCTCTGCGAAATAAGAGAGTATGAGAGGACGGCAACGACGGCGATAAACGCTTATTTAAGCCCTATTTTAAAAAGATACCTTGAGACCTTGGAAGAGGCGCTTCCTCAGACGAGGGTTTTTGTTGAGCAATCAAACGGAGGTTACATGCCTATCTCCCTTGCCAAGCACCGAGCGGTTCAGACCATACTTTCTGGACCTGCAGGAGGAGCAAAGGCAGGTTTAAGCTTAGCAAGGTATTTTGGGGTAGCCGGAGCTATAACCCTTGACATGGGTGGCACCTCAACGGATGTTTGCCTTATAAAATCATCCCTTCCCTTCACTAAAGAGTATCAGTTTGATGGATATCCGGTGAGCATACCAGTCATAGACATTCATACGGTGGGGGCTGGGGGTGGGTCGATTGCTTGGGTTGATGAAGGGGGTCTTCTTAAAGTTGGTCCGATTAGCGCTGGAGCTGACCCAGGTCCAGCTTGCTACGGCAAGGGAAAGGACTTTACAGTCACGGATGCAAACCTTGTGCTTGGAAGGATAATCCCTGAGTTTTTCCTTGGCGGAGAGATGCGGGTTTTTCCTGAAAGGTCTTTTAACGCCTTAACCAAGCTTGCGGAAAAGGTAGGATTATCTCCTCTTGAGACAGCGCTTGGCGTGGTAGAAATTGTCAACACAAACATGGTTCGAGCTTTAAGAAAGGTGTCAACTGAGAGGGGTATTGACCCCTCAAGCTATTTTCTCTTAGCCTTTGGCGGAGCAAGCGGTCTTCAGGCCTGCGACCTTACAAGAAAGCTAAATCTTCAAGGCTTTATTGCACCAAAGCTTGCGAGCTCCTTTTCTGCCTTAGGGCTTTACACCGCAAGCCCAGTGTTTGACTTTTCAAAAACCGTCCTCCTTCCTGTAGAAAATTTAGAAAAAATAAAAACCGAGGTAGAAAGCTTAAAGAAAATGGCCTTGGAAAAAGTTTTATCCTTTGGGGTGACAAAAGAGGGGCTCGGGGTGACAAAGTCTCAGGTCTTTCTTGACTTACGCTACAAAGGGCAGGGCTACGAGCTTTGCTTGCCCTATCAAGAGGACCTTGCTTCAGCCTTTCATGAGGCGCACCGAGGAGAGTTTGGCTTTTATCTTGAGCATTTTCCCGTAGAAGTGATAAATGTAAGGGTTCGCCTGACTGGGGAGGATGAACCTTTAAACCTTAAAGTAGAAAGCCAAAAGTTTGTTTTTTCCCCTTTTGAAAAGGAGGTCTACACGAAGGAAGGTCCTAAAAAGTTTAAAGTTATCCCTTGGGACGAGCTAAAGAAGGGAGATAAGCTCTTTGGACCTCTCTTGATAATCGACCGGTATACCACCCTGTTTGTAGAAGAAGGCTTTTTAGCTGAAGTAAAGGACGGGCTAACCATCTTTTGCCATCCTAATAGGAGCTAAAAAGCATGAAGGTTGTTGAGCTTGAAATACTAAACCAGCTTCTCTCCGGGATTGCTGAAGAGATGGGGGTAGTCTTGAAGCGCTCAGCCTTTTCTCCAAACATCCGCGAAAGGTGTGACTTTTCGTGCACCATCTTTGATGAAAAAGGAGAGCTTTGCGCCCAAGCATCCCACATTCCGGTTCATCTTGGAGCTATGCCCGAAACGATGAAACATCTTAAAGACCTGTTTCCCTGGAAGGAAGGAGACATCGCCATCACAAACGACCCTTACAGAGGCGGAACACACCTTCCGGACATAACCGTGGTCCAGCCTGTGTTCTATCAAGGAAAACTCAGGTTTTTCTTAGTTGTTCGGGCTCATCATGCCGATGTTGGAGGAAAATACCCAGGCTCAATGGCTCCAACCACCCACATAGAGGAAGAGGGAATAATAATTCCTCCAAGCCTAATCAATGAGGCGGGAAGGCTAAACTCTAAGCTTTGGGAAAGCTTTTTAAAAAGGGTTAGGAACCCAGTTGAGAGAGAAGGGGACCTTAAGGCTCAGCTTGCAAGCTTAGAAAGAGGGGAAAGGCGCCTTGTTGAGCTCCTTCAAACTCATGGAGAAGAAAAGGTTCTCGCCCTAATCGAGGAGTTAAAAAACTATTCCGAGAGGGCTTTTCTTAAGCTTTTAAGCTTTAGCCAAAAGGGAAAGGCAAGCTGGACCGACTATCTTGATGATGACGGCTTTTCTGCTAAAAAAATTCCGATAAGGGTTGAAGTTTCTGTCTCTCAAGAAGGGGTTTTGGTTGATTTTACTGGAACCTCAAAAGTGGTTAAAGGTCCGGTTAATGCTCCAAGAGCGGTAGCCCTATCCTCTGTGTATTATGTGTTCTTTTCTCTTCTTTCGCGTCTTGGAGAATATCCCATAAATGAAGGAATACTAAGGAGGATTGAAGTTATAACTCCTGAGGGTAGCCTTGTTAACGCCAAGTATCATGCTCCGGTGTCAGCGGGAAATGTTGAGACCTCGCAGAGGATAGTTGATGCTTTGCTTGGTGGCTTAGCAGAGCTTATGCCCGAATTTGTGCCAGCTGCCTCCTGCGGAAGCATGAACAACATCGCCTTTGGAAACGAGCTTTGGGCTTACTATGAAACCATCGGGGGTGGAATGGGGGGAAGGCTTGGGTTCCCTGGTCTTTCTGGTGTTCACACCCACATGACTAACACCATGAACACCCCGATTGAAGTCCTTGAAAACATCTATCCTGTGCGGATAGAAAAGTATGCCCTAAGACGGGGGTCAGGAGGTCTGGGGAAGTATCCTGGGGGAGCGGGCTTAATCAGAACCTACATCTTTCTTGAAGACCTTGAAGTAAGCCTCCTTACCGAGAGAAGAAAAACAAGACCCTACGGGCTCTTCGGGGGTTTACCCGGAAGCCGCGGAATAAACTATTTAATCAAAGAGGGAGCTCGTAGCCTTCTCCCAAGTAAAATCGCACTTCGCGTTAAAAAAGGGGAAAAAATAAGCCTCTATACTCCAGGGGGAGGGGGCTATGGGAGAGCAAACCACAAAACGGAAAATACAAAATAGATTAAAAGATAGGAAATAAAGATTGCAAGAATCAGCTTTTCGTGCCTTCTGAATGAGGAAAAAGCTTGATAAAGAAAGGGAAAGAATAAAAGGTATAAAAAGGCAAATTCTTGGGGAAAGACTTTAAGCATGCTTTGAGCTCCAACAAAAAACCAAGGTCCCCTTGCCTCGACCTCACCAAAGGGCTTTAAAGGTGGGTAGAAAATAAGGGCAAGCACAACCGGAAAAAGGGCGTAGCTTGCTTGGGGAAACCGGACGAGCCTTTTAAACGGCACATGAAAGATGAATATTCCGAAAGCCGTTAAAAAGGAAAGAAAAATATGCCAAAGATAAACCCGATGGAGCCCCGTCTCAGGTATAGCGAAAAATAGCTTATTTAGAGCCAAACCAAGGATAGGAAAAGATTTAGTCAAAGAGTCTGCTATCGCTCCAGCAAGCTCCCCTACTTCATCTCCTCGCAAAAGATACCCGGTAAAACAAAGATAGAGCATTACCAAAAGGGATAGACCAAGAAAGAACCATCTGGCTCCACTTTTAAGAAAATAGACCTTTAGCCTTAGGCTGTCCAAAAGATGAAGGAAAAGACTTATGAGGGCTATTTGGGCTGAAAAGTAATGAAGACTGCGAAAGAACCTTCCGAAAGGGACGGTTGCTTCAAGAGGGACAAGGCTTTGCAAGGCTTTCTCTGGAATGTAATGAAAAGAGAGAACTATCCCGGAAAGGATGCAAACCAAAAAAGATGAGGCCGAAAAATAGGCGACCTCTGGGTAGAGTTTTTTAGGTAGGTTAGGTAGGTAAGGCAAGGGATATACCCTTGTCTGAGGGTTTAGTGTTTAAGCGAGAGAGGTCCCTTTTAGCAAGACCGGAGATGTATTTCCCCTGAAGGCTAAACTTACTTCCATGGCAGGGGCAAGATATAAGATTTTGGACCGGGTCAAAGTTTAGCTTACAGCCTAAGTGAGGACATTTTCGGCTAAAGGCAAGGACCTCTTCGCTCACTTTAACTAAGATGTAGTCTTCACTAAAAAGAGGACCGTTCTTTAGCTTTTCAAGCTCGTTTGAAGGGATGAAAACAAGCCTTGGAGGACGGGAAGTTAGATGAAACAAGCTTCTTAAGCTTGCAAACCCTAAGGCGACAAAACTTCCCAAGGTTAAAATCTTTAAAAAGCTTCTTCGGTTCATCAACTTGTCCCGATGCTTCGCTAACGCTCGGCAGGACATGGGAATGGTGCCAGCTCTTTCAAAGATTTTTTCAAGATTTCTTCTAAAGAATCCCCTTCTGTATACACCTTAAGAAGCACCTCTTCCGCAACCCTTGCTGTAAACCCAAGGCCTATAAGGCATTCTTTAGCCTCGGATAGCAAGTCTATCACAGGCTCAGGCAAGGTCTTTCCTTTCTTTGTAAGCCTCTCAAAAAGCCCCTTTATCTCAAGGATAAGTTTTTCTGCCTTTTTCTGCCCTATCCCTGGGACCTTTGCCAGGTCGTGAGTTCTTCTTTCAAGCACGATCCGCTTTATATCCTCTGGAGTGTAATAAGAGAGGATGTTTAGCGCTAAAACTGGACCAACTCGGGAAAGCTTGTTTAGCTTTAAGAAAAATTCTCTTTCCTCTTTGCTTTCAAAACCAAAGACCTGAATAAACTCCTCCCTAACCAGCATGACAGCTACAAAAAGGGTTATTTCTTGAGATGGGTTTTGGCTCTTTAAGCGCTCAAAGGTCCGCAGAGGGAGAAATACCTCCCAGGCAACCGTCCCAGAGGAAAGAATAAGCCTATTTGGCTGAACAAACTCTAAGGGATATCCTTTGAGAAGATAGAACATCTTAGATTAGCCCCATATCCAAAGCTAAAGAAAAACTTATCCCGAGTGCGGAAAGGGCATGCTCATCCAGTTTTTTTAAGGTTTCCTCAGACACGAAGAGCTTGAGCCTCTCTTTTAAAGCTTCTATGCTTCCGTTTGTTGAGCCTATGAGTAAGCTTCTCCAGGTGCTTGGATGAAAGGTCCGTAGGGGTATTTTAAAGCTCGCTGAAGCCAGGTGAACTAAGGCTTGAGCTTGAGCAACCTTGGCTGAGCTTTCAGGGTTCACTCGAGGCAAATACTCCTCGCAGGCTAAAAAATCAGGCTTAAAATCCTCAACCATTTTGGTCAGATTTTGATAGAGCCAAAAGAGTTTTTCGGAATAGGGATATGAACGACGGGGGGAAAGGGTGCCAAAATCCAGAAGGTCTAACCTATTTGTTGAGACAAAAACCTTGGCATAGCCAAAATTTAAAACCCCCGGGTCTAATCCAAGGATTTTCATTTACTTAGATTATCCATAAGGCTTTCAGGTATGTCAAAGTTTGCGTAGACATGTTGGACATCGTCGTGGTCTTCAAGGGCGTCAAGAAGTTTTAGCAAAGTCTCAACTGTAGATTTATCCTGAATAGGGACGGTTGTTTTTGGAACCATGGTAAGCTTTGCTGAAAGAATTTCGAAACCCGCATCCTCAAGGGCTTTTTTAACGGTTTCAAAGTCTAAGGGAGAGGTTACAATCTCAACCTCGCTCTCATACTCCCTCGTGTCTTCAGCCCCTTTATCGATAGCTATCTCAAGCAACTCCTCATCCCTGGTTTTATCTCTTTTCACAACGATAAGACCTTTATGCTCAAAGATCCAGGATACTGCACCCGGCTCGGCTAAGCTTCCGCCATACTTGCTGAAAAGATGCCTAATCTCAGAGACCGTCCTTCTGCGGTTATCTGTTATCGTTGTAAGAAGGATGGCCACCCCCCCTGGACCATAACCCTCAAACACTGCCTCTTCGTATTGCGTGCCCTCCTCTTGACCAAGGGCTTTTTTGATGGCTCGTTCAATGTTTTCCTTGGGCATGTTGGCAGCCCTTGCCGCTTGAATGGCTGCTCGAAGACGAGGGTTCATGTCAGGGTCCCCGCTTCCGCCGGTTCTCACCGCTATTACGATCTCTCGAATAAGCTTAGTAAATAGCTGCCCCCGCTTAGCATCTTGAGCAGATTTTTTTCTTTTTATTTGCGCCCAATGGGAATGTCCAGCCATACCCTCCCCCTTATTAATGAAATCTTTTTTTGCTTAAATTATAAAACCCGAGCAACCAATTGGCAAGTCAAAACTTTTTGATTATAATATTAGGCATGAACATAGATGATAAGATTTCAAGCGTAAAATTTTATGTCGATGAAGAGTACGCTCATCTTAAAATAAAGGATGAAGGAACTTGCCTTCGCTGCGAAACAAATCCCTGTCTCTTTTTTTGTCCGGCCAATGTCTATCGCCTAAGCGAGGAAGGAAGGATAATCGTAGCTTATCAAGCTTGCCTTGAATGCGGTTCCTGCCGGGTCGCTTGCCCCTTTTTAAACATCAGTTGGGACTATCCTCGAGGAGGTATGGGTCTTGCGTATAAATTCGGCTAACTTAGTCTACTACCTTCTTTTTTTAGTGGTCCTGGTCTTAGGTCTTTACATACGTTTTGACGATATCCAATTTTGGAAAGCAAACGAACACCTCTTCTTCTACAAAGGTGAACCCTTATACAGCGAGTATGACTCTTTCTTATTTGCCAGGCTTGCCAAGGACATGGAAGAAGGTTTGTATAGACCTGGGAAAATCGACCCCTTTAGGTTTTTTCCCGATAATTCTTCTCAAGCTAAGATTGATAAAGAAGAGTTTGCGCCAAAGTATGGAATTTCTGGCGCTTTTATTAGCAATACATTTTATTTTTTATCTCAACTAACGGGGTTATCCGTTGCTTGGCTTACTTGGTATCTAATCCCCTTTTTAGCAATTTCGCCTGCTATTCCGCTGTTTTTCTACCTAAAAAGGCTTAACCTTCCTTTTGCTGGTTTAGCTGGTGGAATAGTAATGCTTTCCGCACCCATGTATCTTGGCCGAACAAACCTCATGCGCCTTGACCACGATGTCCTAAACCTCACCTTTCCTATCCTCATTGCCTTTCTTTTCTATCTATTCTTTGCCTCACAAACTCAAAGAAAAAAGCTAATCTTTGTTAGTCTGGCTTCGCTTACTTTAATCTTCTATCAGCTCTGGTATGGTCATCCCAACCTTTGCTTTGTCTTAGTGCTAATTTTTATTCTTTACTATTTGTGGGAAAAGAGGTTTAAGCTTTCTTCTTTTAAAAGGGAAGACTACTTATACCTTGGACTGCTTATTCTGCCTCAAGTTTGGTATCTCTACGCTGGTCCTTATCATCTCTATCTTCAAGTAAAAACTTTAGTTTTTGGTTTAAAGGAGCAGACAAGCGTCGAGAAGCTCTTTTCTGATTTTCCAAACATCTTTCAATCAATCTCTGAGCTTCAACGGCTCTCCTTAAAAGAGGTTTTTGCGGGAGCAACCTACTCCACAGCCTTTGGAGTGGCGGGCTTAATCGGTGCCTTCCTACTTTTCATCTTTCATATCAGAAGTCTATTTTTCCTTTTACCCTTTTTTGGAATAGGGCTTCTTACCTTCGTCTCTGGCGCAAGGTTTGCTATGTATCTTTCTCCCTTTGTGGGTCTTGGACTTGGCTATCTTGTGCATCTCCTTTTTGAAAAACTACTCCCAATGATGGGACTCTTCGTAGAAGAAAGAAAAAGAAGCTTTGCCCTTCTTCTTACCGGGACACTCCTCTTTTTGGCTTTGATTTTTGCTTCAAGAGGGGCAGTTTCTGCTGTTAGCACTCCGAAGGTCCATTCCTTTCTTGTCAAGGATATGGATTGGATAAAGCATAACACCCCGAAGAACTCTGTGATCTGGACCTGGTGGGATTACGGGTATGCCTTCCAGCTTTACGCAAGAAGGGCAACCATCCACGACGGAGGAAGCCAGGCGTCTCCCAAAACCTATCTTGTTGCTAAAAGCTTTGCGGTGTCAAGCCCTGAGCAAGGATGGAGAGTTATATCCTTTACTGCAAACTACGGGCTAACGGGCTTAGCAAACCTTCTTAAAGAAGGTAAAAGGGCAAGCGCAATCGTAGAAGATATGCTTGCTGGCAATTTTGATAAGCCCCTCAAAACCCCCATCTATGTCGTCTTTACCGATGACTTAATCTCCAAGTTTGGCTGGGTCCACTATTTTGGCTCCTATGATTTTAATAAAAAAGAAGGAACCTTTGGACAGATAGTCTCACCTCAGGACTGTAAAATGATAGCTCCCAATGTTATTCAATGCGCTGACCTTGATAATGCTATATTAGATTTAACAAACGGTATAATCAACATAAAGAACGGCACAATTCCTATTAAAGATTTCTATTTTCATGACGGAAAAGAGCTTAAGGCTCAACAGTTTTTTGAAAACGGCTATGTGGTTGAGCTTGTCCGGACACAGGAGGGAAAATTTGGGCTCTTTCTTCTCCTCCCTCAGCAGGCAGACACCCTGTTTAATAGGATGTTCATCCTTAGACAATACGACCAACGCTACTTTGAGCTTGTTTACGACAACTTCCCCATCTCAGTCATCTACCGCGTAAAACCTGAATAGGAGGTTTTAGCGATGGCCTTTATAAAAAACCTGTCTCAAATTGAGTTTAAGCCCCATCCTAAGATCCCTGGGGTGAGAATAGGATACATCCTTTCAAAGGAGGAAAGCCCAACCCTCAGCTTGATTGTTTTAGAGCTTTCACCAAAAGTAGAGGTTCCCATCCATACCCATGATGTTCAGGTAGATAGCATCTTTGTGCTTGAAGGAAGAGGCGAGGTTTATCTAAACGGAGAATGGAAGGAAGTGAAGGCTGGAGATGTGGTTCTGATCCTGCCGGGTGAAGAGCATGCCCTTCGGGCTAAGGAAGAGGGTATTCGCTGCTACATCGCCCATGGACCAGCCTTCTGGTAGAGTTTATCGGTTCGCGAAAAGTTAGCCATGGATATCTTAGAGAAGGCTAAAATTTTAATCTCAGCCCTTCCTTATTTTCGGGACTTTTATGGCAAGGTCATGGTCATAAAGTATGGCGGGCATGCCATGGTTGATGAAGAATTAAAGCTTGCCTTTGCCAAGGATATCGTCCTTATGAAGTATGTAGGCATAAAGCCGGTCATAGTTCATGGGGGTGGACCCCAGGTCAGTCAAATGATGGAGCGCCTTGGCTTAAAGCCTGTTTTCATAGAGGGGCAAAGGGTTACGGATGAAGAGACGATGAACGTTGTTGAAATGGTCCTTGTTGGGACGGTAAACAAACAGATCGTTAGCCTGATTAACCAGGTGGGAGGAAGGGCTGTTGGGCTTTCTGGAAGGGATGGAGATTTAATCCAAGTAGAAAAGATGACTGTTTACAAGTATACAGGAGAGGATAGACCGCCTGAGATCATAGACATTGGACGGGTTGGGAAGGTTAAGAAGGTTAACCCTGAAGTTTTGTTTACGCTCCTTGAGCGAGAGTTTATTCCTGTGATTTCACCTGTCGGCGTTGGCGAGGATGGGCAGGCTTACAATGTGAACGCTGACCTTGTGGCTGGAGCTTTAGCAGGTGCCCTTCAGGCGGAAAAGTTGATCTATTTGACAGATGTAGAGGGAGTAAAAGATGCCGAGGGAAAGCTTATCTCTACCCTAAAAGTCTCTGAGGTGGAAGAGCTAATCTCAAGCGGAGTTGCCCGGGGAGGAATGATCCCAAAGCTTAAAAGCGCAAGAAAAGCCATTTCTCAGGGTGTAAAAAAGGTGCATATAATCGACGGAAGGGTTCCCCATTCCTTGATTATTGAACTATTCACAGATGAAGGGCTTGGCACACAAATCTTAGAAGAAAGGGGTGAAGCTTGATGAAGGAAAATAGTGAGGGATGCCTCGCTATCGCTCGGCAGGACATGAGAAAGGGCTTGGGAGGACATGAGAAAAGGGGTGAAGCTTGATGAAGGAAAGTCTTGATAAGGCATATGAGCCACATTCTATTGAAGAAAAATGGCTTGAAAGATGGCTTAACTCTGACCTGTTGAACCCTACCTTTGACTCCTCAAAGAAGCCCTTTTCGATGGTCATACCGCCTCCTAATGTCACAGGGTCTCTTCACATTGGGCATGCCTTAAACAACACCATCCAAGATGTGCTGGCAAGATACAAGAGGATGGATGGCTTTGATGTCCTCTGGCTGCCAGGAACTGACCATGCGGGTATTGCCACTCAAAATGTAGTAGAAAGGGAGCTAACTAAGGAGGGGCTCTCAAGGCATGACCTTGGAAGGGAGAAGTTTTTAGAAAGGGTTTGGCAGTGGAAGGAAAAGTATGGAAACACCATCATCAAACAGCTTAAGAAACTTGGGGCAAGCTGTAGCTGGAAGTATCTTCGCTTCACCATGGATGAGGGTTTGTCAAAAGCAGTGCGGGAGGTCTTTTGTCGGCTGTATGAAGAGGGGCTAATCTATCGCGGAGACTATATCATCAACTGGTGCTCAAGGTGTGAAACCGCCCTTGCTGACCTTGAGGTGGAGTTTGAACCAAGGCAAGGAAAGCTCTGGTATCTGGTGTATCCTTTAGCTAACGGCACTGGAGAGATTGTCGTTGCTACCACAAGACCAGAAACCATGCTCGGGGATACGGCGGTAGCAGTCAACCCAGAGGATGAAAGGTATAAGCAATTAATAGGAAAAATGGTTAGACTTCCTCTCATTGGAAGGCTTATCCCCATCATTGCCGATAGAGCGGTTGACCCAGAATTTGGAACCGGCGCTGTAAAAGTGACCCCTGCTCACGATTTTGCAGACTTTGAGATCGCCAAAAGACACAATCTTCCCTTTGTCAAGGTTATAGATGAAAAGGGCTACATGACCGCTAACGCAGGTCCTTATCAAGGACTTGATAGGTTTACCGCAAGGGAAAGAGTGGTTGAAGATTTGAAAAAAGAGAGGCTTCTTCTTAAAGAAGAGGATTATGAAGTGGTGCTTGGACACTGCTACCGCTGTGGCACGGTTATTGAGCCTCTCCTTTCCAAACAATGGTTTGTCCGGACAAAGCCCCTTTCCCAGCCTGCCATTTCTGCGGTTGAATATGAATTCATCAAATTTTATCCAGAGAACTGGAAAAACCTCTACTTTGATTGGATGAGAAACATAAGAGACTGGTGCATTTCAAGGCAGATCTGGTGGGGGCATAGGATCCCCATTTGGTATTGCGAAGATTGCGGAGAAACTATCGCTTCCAGAGAAGATGAGGTCCTAACCTGTCCAAAGTGTGGGGGAACTCGCTTAAAAAGGGATGAAGATGTGCTTGATACTTGGTTTTCTTCTGCCCTATGGCCCTTCTCAACTATGGGCTGGCCTGAAAAGACAGAACTTCTTCAGCGCTTCTATCCTACTTCAGTGCTTGTCACAAGCTTTGACATCATCTTCTTCTGGGTAGCAAGGATGATCATGATGGGGATTCATTTTATGGGAGCTATTCCCTTTGAAAGGGTCTACATCCATGCCCTGGTAAGGGATGAGAAAGGGCAAAAGATGAGTAAAAGCAAGGGTAATGTAATAGACCCCTTGGACATGGTCGCCAAGTATGGGGCTGATGCCCTACGGTTTACTCTTATTGCCCTTGCCGCGCAGGGAAGGGACATCAAGCTTTCCACCTCCCGCATTGAAGGCTTTAGACACTTCTTAAACAAACTCTGGAACGCTTCCCGCTTTGTCCTAATGAACCTTGAAGACTTTGAGGAAACCCTTTCACTTTTTAACTCTGATACCAGGACACCCCTCGCTACGCTCGGGGAGACAAAAGAGCCGCTCTTCTCAAAATGGATCCTTGTTGAGCTTGACAAAGCTGTAGCAACAGTTCGCCAAAAGCTTGAAGAGTTTGAGTTTGACCAGGCAGCCATGTCGGCCTACCATTTCCTTTGGGATGCCTTCTGCGATTGGTATTTAGAAATTTCAAAGCTATATCTCAAAGACCCGAGCTTTAGGAAAGAAACTCAGGGCGTTCTTTACCATGTGTTGAGCGAAGTTTTAAAGCTTCTTCATCCCTTTATACCTTTTATAACGGAAGAGCTATGGAGTAAACTTCCTGGAAATGACGGGAAGTTCCTCCTATCCCAGAGTTATCCTACCCCCAAAAATCTTTCTTTGTCTCATGATGAGGAAAAATTAGTCCAAACCATGTTCGAGCTTGTTCAAGCCATAAGATACATAAAATCGGAATACAACCTTTCAGCTCAAAGAGACTTACCTTGTTATTTTAGGTCTTCTGATGAGAAGCTTTTAGAGGGGCTCACTCGGGAGCCTATCCATCAAGAGATCATCAAATTTTTGGCAAGGATTGATGAAATCAAATTTTTAACCGATAAACAAAGGAAAAAAGGAGAAGTTTCGGTGCTCCTAACAAACGGTGAGGTCTATCTTGACTTAACCGGTCATATTGATACACTAAAAGAAAGGGAACGCTTGCTAAAAGAAAAACAAAAAATTTTAGGGAAATTAGCTCAGATTGAAAAGAAGCTTTCAAACCCTGAGTTTTTAACTAAAGCACCGGAGGAAGTTGTAGAAAAAGAGAAGGCAAGCTATGTAGACCTTAAGGACAGATTGGCTAAAATTGAAAGATTTTTAGAAGACCTATAAATCAATTGCCATGGCAAGCCTTGAAGATAGTTTCTTAAGGTAGGATAGCCTTTTTTGCCCAGCGAGTTGCCCCGAGCTGATGACCCTCCTTAAACTCGCGAAGGTTAAGTTTAAGAACCTTGGATATTCCTTTCTCTTCCATTGTCACTCCGATTAAAAGGTCAACTTCCTTCATTACTTGAGGGTTGTGAGTTATCAAAAGAACCTGAGAATTCTTAGTAATCCTCTTAAGCAGCTTTACAAATTTTATAGCGTTCTTTTCATCAAGGGGGGCATCAACCTCATCTAAGATCAAAAAAGGGCTTGGATGGACAAGGTAAAAAGAAAGTAAAAATCCGATAACACATAAAGCCTTCTCTCCACCGGAGAGCATGTTAATACTTTTTACATTTTTGTTTGGGACCCTTATCCTGACCTCAAGTCCTGCGGTTAGAGGGTCTTCCCCTACGAGCGCTAATTCAGCCTGTGCTGAAGGAAAAAGCTCAGAAAAGATCTCCCTTGCTTTTTCGTTTACCTTTTCTAAGGTTTCCACAAGCTTTGACCGAGCGGTCCCATTTAGTTCCCTTAAAACCTCTTTTAACTTGGCAAGGCTTGCCTCTAAATCCTCCTTATGAGAAAGGAGCTCCTTATAGCGCTTCTCAACAGCTTCAAACTCTTTTATGCTGTGAAGGTTTACATCTCCAAACTTCTTTAGCTCCTCTCTAAGCCTTGAAACCTCTTCAGCAAGGTCAAAGAGGGAATCTGAGGTTAGAGGCAGGAGAGAACAACTGTTTAATCCATCAAAAGACAAGCTTTCTTTAAGGCTCCTTATCTCATCCTTTAACTTTGCTAAAAGAAGCTCAAGCTCTTTTTCGCGAAGGCTGGCATTGTGTATCTCCACTGTGAGCTTGTGGACCATCTTTTCATGAGTTTTTCTTTGGTCTTGCAATTCTTTTATTCTTGAAGCATGTTCCTCTCTTTTTCCTTCAAGTTCCTGCAAAGTTAGTTTTAAAGCCTCAAGGTCTTTTTCGAGCTTAAACCTTTTCTCCTTAAGGGTTTTTAAGCTTTCTGAAACAATCAAAGCCTCCCTTTCATGCCTTTCAAGGTTAAACTTTGAAGATTTTTTAGCAGATAACGCCCTTTGTTTCTCTTCCCTTAGCGCTTTAAGCCTATCGTTTAAGTAAGCTATTCTCGTGTTAAACTGTAATAGATCTCTTTCAAGGCTTTCTAAGCTTTTTCTTAAGCTAAAAAATTCTTTTTCCCAATTTTCGACCCCTCTTTTCTTATCCTTTATTTGTTTCTCAAGGGTTGCTATTTTAGCTTGTATCTCCTCTAACTCCTGGTTTATGATGCCCATTTCTGAAAGAGCTCTCCGGTGCATTTCTTCCAATTTTTGTCTTTCTTCACTTAGGCGAAGCCTTCTCTCTTCCATCTTGAATGCTTCTTTTTCTAACTCTCTTTCCATGGATAAAAGAACGTTTAACCTTTTTTCAAGCTCCCTTGCCTTGTCTTCAAGCTTTTTAATCTCGTTAGAAAATGCCTCCTTTTCATGAACTAGGCTCTTTTGCCTCTCTTTAAGCTCCTTTTCTTTTTCTTGCCAAACCTTTAACTCTGCTGAAAGCTCTTCCCTTTCTTTAATCAAGGAAAATAGCCCCCTCTTTTCTTTCTTCATCAAATAGAGGAAACCGTCTGGACTTATGATTAGCCCTGTGTCTTTGTGATGTTTGAACAAGGAAAAGTCGTATCTTTTAAGCTCTTCTTCCAGTATAAAGATGAGGTTTTCCTCGCTACTTTTGGCTAATTTTTTTATTTCGTCTATATCTTTAACGATGATGGCTTTAAGCCTATCACCAAGCACAAACTCAAGAACCTTTATATCCTCTGTAGAGAGGTCTTTAAACCTATATCCAACGATCCTTTCCGGAGGGAGGTCAATTTTCCCAGGCTTTCCCTCTTTTTTAAGCAAAGAATCCAGAAATTCTATGTTTTTTATCAATCTTTGAGCATGAGAGGAAACTAAAATCATCTCCTCTTTTAAGCTTGAAAGGTTTGAAGAAATCTCATCCTGTTTGTTTTTGAGAAGATTGATTTCTTGCCTTATTCTTTGCAAAGCTTCTTCCAGGTCTCTTCTTTCTTCCCTAAGCTTTGCCAACTTTTCCGTAGAGGAGCTATCCCTCTCCTCTAAAGTGAGACCATCTTCTTTTAGCCTTGCTAACTCTTTCTCAAAGCTTTTTATTTGGCTCTCAAGTAAAGCTTTTTTCTCGTCCAGTCTATCCCTTATTCTCAAAATCTCTTGCCATGAAGCATCAAGCTTTGCCCATTCAACTTTTTTAGCTTCAAGCTCCCTTCTTCCCTCGGCTAAAGCCCTGTTCTTTTCATCTTTTTGCCTTTGCAGTTCATCTTTTTGTTGGTTAAGCTTCAAGAGCTCATTCTGAATCGTTCCTTCTTCAGCTTCCACCTTCTTTGTTCTCTCTTCTTCATGACTTAAGCGAATCCTTTCCCTCTCCATGCGAGCCTTAAGGTCTGCTTCTTCTCGAAGAAGGTTGTTTAGGCTCTGATTGAGCCTGTTTAGCTCAGCTTCTAAGTTAGCCTTTTCTCCTTGCAAAGATTTTAGCTTTAATGTAAGCTCAGACATCGTTATCTGCTCTTCCTTTTCCAGGTCCTCAAGTCTTTCAATTTCTCTTTCTAAAGAAGCCTTTTTCTCCTCTAAACTTTTTATCTTCTGCCGAACCTCGCTTAATTCAGTGTCTACCCTTTTAGCCCTTTCCTCGTTTAAGGCAAGTGATAGGATAAGATACCTTCCTTTTATCTCTAAATACTTCCGTGCCCTTTCTGCCTGCTCTTTTAGGGCTAAATACTGACGTTCTACTTCTAAAAGCAGGTCTTTAATCCTAATTAGGTTAAATTCTGTCTTTTCTATGTTTTTAGCTACCTCTGCCTCGGCAAATTTAATCTTTGAAACCCCCGCTAAATCTTCAAGAAAAACCCTTCTTTCCTTAGCTGAAAGCTCGATGAATTTTGTGATATCTCCTTGGTCGATGATGGAATAACCTTGATTGCTAATACCAAGCTCAAGAAAAAGAAGTTGAATATCCCTTAGCCTACAAGGTTTTTGATTGATAAAAAACTCGCCCTCTCCGTCCCGATAAAAACGTCTAACAATGCTTATCTCCGAGAGGTCTTTAAACTTTTCTACCACAGGAGGTTCATGAGCTAAGACAAGCTTAACCTCCGCAAAGTCAACTTTTCGTCCATGGTCGCCAGAAAAGATAAGGTCAGCCATCTCTTTAACTCGGAGGCGCTTTGGGCTCCCTTCCCCAAGGACCCATTTTATGGCATCAAGGAGGTTGCTTTTCCCCGCCCCGTTTGGTCCTACAATCGCAGTAATCCCAGGATGCAATTCTACAATGGTTTTATAAGGAAAGGACTTAAACCCGTAAATCTCGACCCTTTTTATGTATACTGACGCCAACTTGTTATAGAATTGACCTCTTAAATGATTTTCTTATTCTAACACCTTCTTGATGTTTGTCAGCAAGGTCAACCATAATTCCCAGTTTGGAAAGCCACATCTTTGGCTCATGTCCCCTTTCTTTTATCAAAATCTGCCTAAAGCTCTCGTAACTTATGCGGATATTATGAAGCTCTATCAATTTATCCCGAAAAGCAATCACCTCCCTGAAGGGACAAGGAATATACCATCTCAATGTGGCATATCAAATTAGAAATTAAATGCAATATTTTAAAATAGTAACAAAATAGTAACGACACATTATTATATTTGATCTTGAAAAAGCTGAATGAGAGGTTAAATTTACGGAGGTTAAGGGGATTTAACGAGATTGAATTGGGGAACTACCATGCCCTTCTCGGAGAAATTTTAATACAATAAAAAGGACACTATGTTCTCTTAAAATAATAATTAATAAAGTATTTTGAAACAAGGTTTAAATAAATATATTTAACGAGGTAAAAAAATGATAAAAATTAAGAAAAACGAATTAGGTTATTCAGTTCTTACACAGTTAATAGATTATGCAAAGAAAGACATTGATGACGTGCTTAAGAGTTTAGGAACTGATAAGGATGGTCTAACAATAGAAGAAGTTGAAAAAAGACTTAAAGTTTACGGTCCAAATGTAGTAACTTATGAAAAACCCACTCCATGGTACATTTTTTTTCTCGAATCTTTCATAAATCCATTTATAGGGATTCTCGCATTTATTGCCACTGTATCTTTCTTTACTGATGTCTTATTTGTTACACCTGAAGAGAGAAATTGGACTAATATAATAATAATTTCCATAATGATTTTAGTTAGTGCACTTTTACGTTTTTTTCAGGAATATCGGTCTAACAAAGAGGCTGAGAAACTAAAAGCTATGGTTCATACTACTGCGACGGTTAAAAGAAAAGAAACTAATATAAAAGAAATAAAAATAGAAGAAATAGTTCCGGGAGACATAGTATATCTTTCAGCAGGAGATATGATACCTGCAGATTTAAGAATTATTGCTTCAAAAGATCTGTTTGTAAACCAAGCAACCTTAACTGGAGAATCTGAACCTGTAGAAAAATATCCAAATCTAAAAAAAGAAAAAAAGAACATAGAAAGGTTATCTGTATTGGATTTAGAAAATATATGCTTAATGGGAACAAGTGTAGTTAGTGGTTCTGCAGTTGGTGTTCTACTTCAAACAGGGGAACGTACTTACTTGGGTTCTATAGCCAAAAAGTTGGTTCGACAGAAACCTAAAACAAGTTTTGAAAAGGGCATTGATGCAGTAACCAGACTTTTTATTCAATTTATGCTCATTATGTTTCCCATAGTCTTTTTTATTAATGGTTTAACAAAAGGTAATTGGTTGGATGCCTTATTATTTGCAATGGCAGTAGCAGTGGGATTGACACCTGAAATGCTTCCGATGATTGTTACTGTAAATCTTGCTAAAGGTGCTGTTTCAATGGCAAAACGTAAAACCATTGTAAAAAGACTTAATTCAATAATAAACTTCGGAACACAAAATATCCTTTGTACAGACAAAACTGGAACTTTAACCTTAAATAAGATAGTGTTAGTAAATTTTTTAGATATACACGGAAACGAAAATGAAAGAGTATTAAGACATGCTTTTTTGAATAGTTACTATCAAACAGGGTTAAAAAATCTTCTTGATGTAGCCATATTAGAATATAGTGAAGAGAAGGGACTAAATATAAATGAACTTGTAAAAAAATATAAAAAAATTGATGAGATACCATTTGATTTTGTAAGAAAAAGAATGTCTGTGGTCTTAGAAAGTGAAAATGGAGACGGTGGTAAAAAAAGACAATTAGTTACCAAAGGCGCTGTAGAGGAAGTGCTTTCAATCTGTGATTGGGTTGAGTATAAAGGCATGGTTATACCTCTAACAGAAGAGCTTAAAAAAGAAGCTTTAAAATTGGTTAAAAAACTTAACAAAGAGGGTATGAGAGTAATTGCAGTAGCCCAAAAAAATGAAGTTCCTCCGGAAGGTATATTTAGTGTAGCAGATGAAAGTAAAATGGTATTGATGGGCTTTTTAGCCTTTCTTGACCCCCCTAAAGAAACGGCTTATTATGCTATAAAGGCTTTAAGAGAATTAGGGATTGAAATAAAAATTTTAACAGGCGATAACGATATAGTAACCAAAAAAGTTTGTAAGGAAGTGGGGATACCCGTACAAAACATTCTTTTAGGTGAAGAAATAGATAGTATGACAGATGATAAACTCGCAAAATTAGCAGAAAAAACGACGATTTTTGCAAAACTTACTCCTATGCAAAAGGTCAGGATAATTAAAGTATTAAGGAATAAAGGATATAGAGTAGGATTTTTAGGTGATGGAATAAATGATGCTCCTGCCATGAAAGAAGCAGATGTTGCAATATCTGTTGATAATGCTGTAGATATTGCTAAAGAATCTGCTGATATCATTCTTTTAGAAAAAAGTTTATTAGTTTTAAAAGACGGAGTAGAAGAGGGACGAAAAAGCTTTGCAAATACTCTAAAATATATTGCAATTACCGCAAGCTCTAATTTTGGTAATGTTTTTTCAGTACTTGTAGCTAGTGCTTTTTTACCTTTTTTGCCGTTGACACCACTACAGTTCCTGACTTTAAACTTAATCTATGATCTTTCAATGACTTTAATACCTTGGGATAAGGTGGATGAAAAATATGTTAAAATCCCTACAATATGGAATACTTCAAAATTAAAATACTTTATGATTTGGTTCGGACCTGTTAGTTCTATTTTTGATATAACAACTTATATTTTAATGTTTTTTATAATTTGCCCAATAACTATAGGATTTTCTTATTTCTTGTTACCTGCTGAATTAAAAGCTCATTTTATTTCTCTTTTTCAAACAGGTTGGTTTGTAGAAAGTTTATGGACACAGACCATGGTTGTGTATATGCTAAGAACAGAAAAAATACCTTTTATACAAAGCTTGCCTGCATGGCCTTTTCTTTTCTTAACAGCAGGAGGTATACTTTTTGGAACAATTCTTCCATATACTCTATTAGGGCAAAAACTTGGCATGACCCCTTTACCCTTAGTATATTTCATAGTAGTATTAATACCAACAATAATAATATATTTAACTTTAGCTCAATTTGTAAAATCAAAATTTATAAAAAAATTCGGCTCTTTATTATGACTAATTTTCTTCTGAGTTGGTAGAATTAAGAGCTTCTTTAAAAGCCCTTATATCTTTATCAAGTACCTCTCCTATTTCAGGTAAACGATTTGCTCCAAATAGCATCGATGTTAAAAATACTATTACAACCAGACCGTGTTCTTCTAATATCTAAATCTACCTTTAAAGTAAAGTTTTTATTATCACAGGAACCTACAATTATTCAACTGATCTATATTTTTTTAGTAGTAACTAAACTGTAAAATTTACTTAATTCCTAAAAAAAGGGAAAATGTATCTTCCAAAATAAAAAACAAGGTTAAGTTTTTTCTGCTTTGTAAAAATTGATTCTTTTCTCATTTACTAATATAACAACCGTAAGTATCAAAGGGGCTTACACCGTCCTTATCTTTGTTCATCTTTGCCAGTTAAGACAATATTTATCTCTAAAGCCTCAAGTCTTTCAATAATTCTAATTAGGTTAAATTCTGTCTTTTCTATGTTTTTAGCTACCTCTGCCTCGGCAAATTTAATCTTTGAAACTCCCGCTAAATCTTCAAGAAAAACCCTTCTTTCCTTAGCTGAAAGCTCGATGAATTTTGTGATATCTCCTTGGTCGATGATGGAATAACCTTGATTGCTAATCCCAAGCTCAAGGAAAAGAAGTTGAATATCCCTTAGCCTACAAGGTTTTTGATTAATAAAAAACTCGCCCTCCCCGTCCCGATAAAAACGTCTAACAATGCTTATCTCCGGGAGGTCTTTAAACTTTTCTAACACAGGAGGTTCATGAGCTAAGACAAGCTTAACCTCCGCAAAGTCAACTTTTCGTCCATGGTCGCCAGAAAAGATAAGGTCAGACATCTCTTTAACTCGAAGGCGCTTTGGGCTTCCTTCCCCAAGGACCCATTTTATGGCATCAAGGAGATTGCTTTTCCCCGCCCCGTTTGGTCCTACGATCGCTGTAATCCCAGGATGCAATTCTACAATGGTTTTATAAGGAAAGGACTTAAATCCGTAAATCTCGACCCTTTTTATGTATACTGACGCCAACTTGTTATAGAATTGACCTCTTAAATGATTTTCTTATTCTAACACCTTCTTGATATTTGTCAGCAAGGTCAACGAGGCTGTACTAAAAATGTTTTTTTGTGCAAGCCCTCCTGCTGTCGCCCCGAGCCCTTTTTTGTCGCCCCGAGCGAAGCGAGGGGTCCCTCGGCACTTGCGCGCCTCGAGATGACATCCCGGGACGCCGTCCCGAGCGAAGCGAGGGATGCCTCGCTAACGCTCGACATGACAAGAAAAGTAGGCTCGGCAGGACAAGGTAGGGAGGGGACCTTTAAGCCTGCTCGCAACACAAAATTGAAATCCGCGATTTTAGGCTTATTTTTTAGAATTGAAAAAGTAAGGCAAGGGGAAAAAAGAGATGCCAAAAGATTACTACGAAATCTTAGGAGTCCCTCGGAACGCTACTCAGGAAGAAATTAAAAAAGCTTACAGAAAATTAGCAATGAAATATCATCCTGACAGAAACCGTGGGAACAAAGAAGCAGAGGAAAAGTTTAAAGAGATTAACGAAGCCTACGCCGTTTTATCAGACCCTGAAAAAAGACGCCTCTATGATATGTATGGTTCAGCTGAGTTTGAAAAACGCTACACTCAGGAAGATATCTTTAGAGGCTTTGATTTTGAAAACATCTTTAAAGACTTAGGCATTGACCTTTCTGGGTTCTTCAAACGAGGAAAGAGGGGAGGAAGGGTTTACACCTTTGACATTAGCGACCTTTTTGGAAATCTCTTTGGGACCTTTTTCGGAGAGGAACCACAAGAGTTCGGAGAATTTCACGAACACATCCAGGTTGACCTCCCACTTTCATTAGAGGAAGCTTTAAAGGGTGGTGAAAAGGAAGTTATCCTCCCAGACACCTTTGAAACAATAAAGATTAAGATTCCGGCAGGAGTTCAAGATGGACAGATACTAAGGGTGGTAAGGAAACGAGGGCGGTCAACCAAGGAGTATAACTTTAGGGTGCGAATCCTTTCTAAAACCGGCGTAAAAATAGAGGGAAACAACATCTACCTTGATCAAGAGGTCCCTCTTTCTACGCTTTTTTTGGGTGGAGAAATAGAGGTTATGACGCCTGAAGGGAAAAAGGTAAGGGTTAAGGTGCCTGAGCTTACAAACCCTGGAGCAAAGTTAAGACTTAGAGGGCAAGGTTTCCTCGGTCCAGATGGTAAAAGAGGAGACCTTTACATCCTTTTGCATGCCAAAATGCCAGACCGGCTTACCCCTGAGCTAAGGTCAATCTTCGAAAGGCTAAAGGAGCTTGGATATTAGTTGAGACTGAAATTTTTCTTTAATCTTTTAACATCCCAAGAAAAAAGGGTCTTAAAGGAGCTTCTTTACTTCGAGGGGGACTATCCCGAGTTTTTGGCTAGAAGGCTTAACATACCCTTGTCAGAGATAAAAAATTGCCTTAATATACTTTTAACCTTCGGGCTTGTGGAAAGAGATCCTAAGGCTCAAGATTACCTCGTGGTCAAAGAAGAGATTAGAAGTCGGCTTAAAAATCTATTAGAAAAGGATGGAATATGAGCGAAGATCTTGAGTTTACTCTGCCAGAATTACAAGAAGGCGAGGTCGTTGATGTCCCGGAAATACTTCCTTTGATGGCCATAAGGGACATCGTTCTTTTTCCGTCAATGGTTGTTCCCCTTTTTGTGGGGCGACCTCAATCCCTTAAAGCTATAGAAGAAGCTTTAGCAAAAGAAAAGCTTATAGTCTTAGCAACCCAAAAGGTCTCCCGGATAGAAAACCCTAAACCCTCTGATTTATATCCTATAGGCACGCTTGCCTTGATCCTTAAAACTTTACCTCTATCCGAAAACCGGTTAAAGGTTGTAGTTCAGGTTTTATCCAGAGTTGAAATTCAAGAATTCTTGCAGACAGAACCTTTCTTTAAAGTGAGAGCCATTCCTTGTAAGGAAGAAGAGCCTGAGGTAATAACCCCGGGAATCGAAGCGTTGATGCGGAGTGTTAAAGAAAATGTGGAAAAACTCCTTTCCTTAAAAGGGGTTCTCAACCCAGAAATTCAAAATGTCATTCAATCAGTTGAAGAGCCTGGGCGTCTTGCTGACCTCATCACTATGTACATCAAGCTTAAAGTCAAGACTGCTCAAGAGCTCCTTGAGACCTTAAACGGGGTTGAGAGGCTAAAGAAGGTTTCTGAGCTACTTCTTCAAGAGATAGAGATCACGAAGCTGCAGAATAAAATTCAAACGGAAGCTCAAGAAGAGATCGGAAGGTCTCAGCGGGAATACTTTCTTCGCGAACAGCTTAGGGCTATAAAGAGGGAGCTCGGAGAGTTTGAAGACACAGAGACGGAGGTCGAGGAGCTTAGGCGTAAAATAAAACAGGCTAAAATGCCAAAACCCGTAGAAAAAGAGGCCTTTCGCCAGCTAAAGCGTCTTGAGTTCATGCACCCTGATTCTTCAGAGGCCGCTGTCATCCGGAACTATCTTGAATGGTTGATCGAACTACCCTGGAGCAAAAGCACAAAGGATAACCTTGACCTAAAGCATGTAAAACAGGTGCTTGACGAAGACCACTACAACCTTGAGAAGGTTAAGGATAGATTGATCGAATTTTTAGCGGTAAAGAAGCTTAACCCCGAAGCCAAGGGAGCCATTCTCCTTTTTGTTGGACCTCCAGGAGTTGGAAAAACAAGCCTTGGAAGGTCGATAGCTCGAGCCTTAGGCAGAAAATTTGAGAGAATAGCCCTTGGTGGTTTAAGGGATGAGGCGGAAATCCGTGGACACAGAAGGACCTATGTGGGCTCAATGCCCGGAAGGATCATCCAAGCTATTAAACAAGCGGGCGTTAACAACCCAATCATCATGCTTGATGAGATCGACAAACTTTGCCGGGATTTCCATGGGGACCCGGCAAGCGCCCTTCTTGAAGTATTAGACCCTGAACAGAATAAGGAGTTCGTCGACCATTACCTTGATGTTCCCTTTGACCTCTCAAAGGTGCTCTTCATCTGCACCGCCAACATGACCGAGCCAATTCCGCCTGTCTTATTAGACAGGATGGAAGTTATCTACCTTTCAGGCTACACCTTCAAAGAAAAGCTTGAGATCGCAAAAAGACATCTCCTACCAAAGCTTATAAAAGAACATGGTTTAAAGAAAAGGTCTATCAGCATCTCCGATGAAGTGATCTTAAAGATAATAGAGGAATACACCTCAGAGTCCGGTGTAAGAGAGCTTGAAAGGAAGCTTGCCCAGATCTGTAGAAAGGTTGCAAGGAAGATTGCCGAAGGAGAAAAAGGACCTTTCAAGGTCACCTTAGAAAACCTTTCAGATTATCTTGGACCGCCTGAGCATCTTGAAGAGATGAGGCTTGAAGGAGACGAAGTAGGTATAGCTACAGGGCTTGCCTGGACTCCATACGGTGGCGAAGTTCTCTACATCGAAGCCTTGATACTGCCGGGAAAGGGACAACTGATCCTTACAGGTTCGCTGGGTGAGGTCATGAAAGAAAGCGCCCAAGCTGCCCTTTCCTACATCAGGTCAAGGTATAAGGAGCTTGGGCTTGACCCAAAATTTTCAAGTAAATACGACTTCCATATCCATGTCCCCTCCGGTGCTATACCTAAGGATGGTCCAAGCGCGGGCATTACCATGGCTATTGCCCTCATCTCCGCCCTCACCAAAAAGCCTGTCTCAAAAGACTACGCCATGACCGGAGAGATCACTCTTACTGGAAGGGTCTTGCCTGTAGGTGGTATTAAAGAAAAAGCCCTTGCTGCCCTCAACAAAGGGATAAAAAATGTGATCATTCCAGCCAAAAACGAAAAAGATTTGATAGAGATCCCTCAAGATTTAAGAGAACAGATCAATTTTATAAGGGTTAACCATCTTGATGAAGTAAGAACTCTTGTGATAATAGAGGGCGGGGGAGAAGGCGATGGGCAAAAAAGGAAGACTACCTAAGGAAAGCGTTCAAGCCATAAAAAAAGAACAGCTTGAGGCTGTAGATGAATCTTGTAACCCTATCGGAGTTTTAACTCGAGCTGAAATCCATCAGAAAGGATTACCTCACCGTTCGTTCCATGTTTTTCTTTTTAACGACGAAGGTCAAATTTACATTCATCGCCGGTCCCTTGATAGGGAAGAAAATCCTGGGCTTTGGAATTCATCAGCCTCAGGACATATCCTTGTTGGGGAAACCCCTTTAGTTACTGCCAAAAGGGAGCTAAAAGAAGAGCTGGGACTTAATGTAAAGCTAACTCAAGTTTTAAGCGTTAAACCTTGTCCAGAAACTAATTTTGAATGCGTGGTGCTCTTTGAAGGAAGGACTAAAAAGATGCCCAAACCTAATCCAAGGGAGATTTTAGAAGGAAAGTTTATTTCCATTCCTGAGCTTGAGGAATGGATGGAGAAAAACCCAGAGGATTTTAGCCCGGCCTTTCGTTATCTATGGAAGCTTTATCGTGAAACAAAGGCTCAAACTCAGGAATAACCTCGCTTAACCCCTCTTTTTCTAAAATAGCTTTAATTAGGGTATAGTCTTTATTTTTAAGATAAATGTCTAAAGGAGCCAAAGCTAAAACCTGAAGCTTCCTTTCCTTTTCTTCTTGAGGTAGCCCCTTAGAAAGAATAAGCTCCCTTATCCTACGCATAAACTCAAGATAAGATGCATACTCCTCTCCAAAAAGCCTCTCAAGCCTTTCTCTAAGCCTACGAGAAACTGCTGGGCTTGCTCCAGAGGTTGATATAGCTAAAGTAAGAGCTCCCCTTTTTACCACAGAAGGAACAATAAATGACGATACATCAGGCTGGTCAACTACATTACAGAAAATCTTTCTCTCTTCGCAGGCTTGAAAAACCTCCCTTTGCACCTCCCTTTGATTGGTGCAGGCAAAAACAAGCCAGGCTCCCTCTAAGTAGTCAGGCTTAAAGGTATCTTTAATCCAAGTAATTTTCCCCTCTTCAGCAAGCTTTGCTAAAAAAAGAGTAGCATCAGGCGAAACCAGAACCACGATGGCGTTAGCCTCTAAAAGAGAAAGTATCTTTCTTTCGGCAACTTTACCCCCTCCGATAACGACGCACTTCTTACCCTCAAGACTTAAAAAGGCAGGATAGTAGCTAATCAACTTCTCCCCACCCTTCAAGCTTTGACCTCCAAAATTGGGTTGCTTTCGGATAAATCTTCTTTATAGCCACTCTAAGGTATGATCCTTCCCATCTTTTTTCAAGAACCTCTATGTTAACCCTTGTCTGCTTAAAATGGGAGAGTAAAGCCAAAAAATTAGCTTCATCCCTAAACCTTAAACGGAAAACTTCGTAAGATGGTTGGTCAAGATTTAAACTTTTCAAAGCCTCTTCAAACATGTATCTACCAACTTCAGCCATAACCTCATCTTTTAGTTCTGTAAATTCGTGTATTCCAAGAAGAAGTCTTATAAGCCTAAGAGAGACAAAATTGGGCTCTACCTCACCAAGATAAGGAAAAACAACTTTAAGGTCGGCAAGGTTTGAATAGGGGGTAACATACTTTACCCTCCTTCCTGCCCCTTCTGGCTTAAAAACGAGCCCTTCTCTACCCTCTCGATGATACCTAAGAATGAGACTTCTTAATCTCTCATAATCTTTGTCTGGGTCAAGGGGACCAAAAATCTCAGGATGGGGAAAAGCGTATTCTTTAAGCAGTTTGAGCTTATCCTCTGCGACTAAAAATACTCCCTTTTCCGTATCGTAAAAGTCAAAAACGAAAAAGCAAACATCTTCCTTAACCTGAGGGGGAAACTCTGACACAAAAGGGTTTTCTGGACCGGCAAGCTCAGCACAAACGACCACACTTGGGGATCGATCAAAAAACTCAGGAAGCCTTGGTAAAAAATCAGCATACCTATCGTAAGCAAAGGGGCACACAAAGCCCCTCCTTGTGAAGGTAAGAATCTCATCCTCAACCTTAGCAAGCCTAATGTTGTAGCCCTCAATCTTTTCCTCAGCATAAAAGGGATATTCAAGGTAGCGCTTAATACCTGTTTTTAAAAGGAATATCCGTGGAATAGACGGATATCCCGGAACAAAAAAGTTTTTCCCAAAAACCGTTCCAGCTTGAAAGCTCTTAAACTCCTTGTTCAGGCGGAAAAAGTATTTTCCCCGGAAGGAAGAAAGCTGAAGCTTTTCCTTCTCAAGGGCTGATTGCCATTCATAAAAGGGATATTTCTTTAAACGAGGATTTTCGCTATAGCACTCGGACAGAAATTCCTTAGCCTCTTTCAATCCTTACAACTCCTTTACCATCATCCAAACTATTAACTGAAATTTTTAATCCTTCAAGAAATTGAGGAACAAGCCAGGCTTGAGTGATGAGATGCCTGGTTATACCAGATGTAGTATAGCTCATAGAGGTTGCCTTGCCAAGGTAAACAAGATAAGCCAAAGGTAGGACAAGCTGGTCGGCTAAATGCGGGTCAACCTGCGCCCCTTTTCTTAAGAATTCAAGAGCTAATTTAGCGGAGCTTTTCCCTACCTCTTCAGCGGGAAGACCCCTTGCCCCAAGGCTTGAAAATCCAGCCCTAAGGCTCACTCCATTAAGTAAAACAAAGCACATTGTGCCTGGGCTACTACTTTCCACTACCTCTTGCTTTACTTCGCATAGCTCATCTAATCTTGAAATCTCGCTAAAGCTTTTAAGATATCCGAGAGCTGACTTTGCTTGTCTTTCAAGAATATGCCTTGGCAAATCCTTGCTTATCAGGCTTATGATAAGAACTCTTTCAAGACCAAAGGCTTGAAAACCATTGTCTTTAGATCCATCACAAAACAGCGGGCATTTCAAATCTTTTGCAGGGAGAATTTTTGCTCTAATTAGGCCTTCGCCCGCAGGGTAAAAGCCTGCTCTTTCTAACTTAAGCTCTACCTTAAAACCAAAGGAGGCTAACATTGGTTCATACACATACTCCAAATAGTGATAAGTTGGGCTATAGGGGACATGCGTTCCGCCCTGAAGAATAACTTCAGCACCCTTTGCAAGGCTTAAGGGTGAGAAGATGGTTTGAAAGACAAGGGTTGTTGCCCCAGCAGTGCCAATGTCAAAAAAGTATCTACCCGCTTTGGGTTCAGTTCTTGGTTCAAACACCAAGGTGGTTGAGCCAAGGCTATCGCCCGTAGTTTTTGCTTGTGAAAGTTCTTTACAAGCTTTCACGCAGGCTAAGTGCTGCGGCATAAGCCCCGGTTTTTTTCTTTTAACCCTGATGTTGATAAGCTTAAAGGGCTTTCCTGTAAGAAGGGAGAGGGTCAAAGAAGAACGTAGGATCTGTCCTCCGCCTTCTCCGTAAGAGCCATCTATCTCCATCATTCTATACTACCATCTTAGGAGACCGCCGTTCACATGGATGACTGTGCCAGTGATGTAGCTTGCCTTATCGCTTGCCAAAAAGACGGCTACATGGGCAACCTCTTCCGGCAGTCCTGCCCTGCCAAGAGGTATCTCTTTGAGAAAGGCTTCCTTTACTTTATCTGGCAGTTTTTCTGTCATATCAGTTTGAATGTAGCCAGGGGCAATGGCGTTAACGGTGATGTTTCGCCCTGCAAGCTCTAAAGCTAAGGACTTGGTGAAGCCTATCAACCCAGCCTTCGCGGTAGCATAGTTTACCTGCCCTACATTTCCAGAAAAGGCTACAACCGAAGAGATGTTGATGATCCTCCCCCAGCGGTTTTTCAGCATGTAAGGTAAAACAGCCTGAGTAACATAAAATGCTGAAAAGAGATTGGTTCGTAGCACATCTTCCCAATCCTTTTCCTTCATCCTGAGAAAAAGGGTATCCCTGGTAATGCCAGCGTTGTTGACTAGGATGTCGATAGAGGGGGCTTGAGGTTCTAAATCTTTCACAGCTTTTTTTACTTCTTCGGGATTAGATACATCAAACTTGGCAAGGATGGTTTTTCCACCAAAGCCCTCAATGACCTCTTTTACCTCCTTTGCTTTGTCTTCTGAGCCAAGGTAGTTGATGATAACTGTAGCTTTGGACCTTGCCATCTCAATGGCAATAGCCCTTCCAATCCCCCTTGACGCCCCGGTTATAAGGGCAACTTTACCTTCAAGCATATTCCCCCCTTGATAGAATATCTATATAATACACAAAGCCAGCTTCAATAGGATACCACTCCTTACCCTTTTTAACGAGGCCTACATTAACGATGTCTCCCGCCTTTAAATGCTTAGCCAACTCTTCATTAATTTTGACGGGTGTGGTTTCTCTTCTTGGCACAAACTGGACCTCCATACTATCATCCTTGGCCTTGATGACCTTTGCGTATCTATCATGGTCAGGGTCTGGCTCTTCAAGACCTTGCGCCTGATTCTTCTCGCAGATTTCTTTTAATAGAACAGCAGCCCTTTTTACTCTTGGCAGTTCCGCTTCGGCTTCTTTGATTACCATATCTATTTTTTCTTTTTCGCCTATAGGGATTAATCCTTTGCGGAACAACCAATCAAAGTAGTCCCTCACCACTTTACAGGCAACTGGCACATCCTCAGGCTTTATGGGAACAACCCTGATCAAAAACCAGCCTAAGAAATCTCGTAAGAGCTCAGAATGTAGAAACTTAACGCTAAGTTTTGGCTCCATCATACCCTCCTCATCCTCAAAAAACAATTCCGCAAGTTCCTTAAGCTCTTCATCGCTAAGCTCTTCGTCATCCTCCCAGAACTCCTTCATTTCTTCCTCCTCTACCTGACTAACAAGATTCATCATCCCTTCAAGCAGGGCCTTCTGCTCCCTTTCTGCCGTGTAGTCGAGAAGGTCAATATCCGCTTGAAGCTCTTCATCCTCGTTAAACATGGTGTAATCGGAAAGGAAAACCCGAAATACATCCAAAAAGTAATCGTAATCAAAACGCTATTCACGGGACTTATTTTCTGCTACTTCATTTAAAAAAAACTCAAGGCTCTCTCCAATTTTCATGGCTTACCTCTACTTTCATGGTATCAAACTTAAAGTATATCCGTATTTTTAAAAATGTGAATTCAACCCGAGGCTGTTCAAAAAAGTCCCCCTACCTTGTCCTGCCGAGCAACCTCTCTTTTGTCCTGCCGAGCGATAGCGAGGCATCCCTCACCTCAATCGGGACGGCGTCCCTCCTCACTTCGTTCGGGACAGCGTCCCGGGATGTCATTCCGAGGCGCTTAAGCGCCGAGGGACCCCTCACTTCGTTTGGTATGACGCTTCAACTTATGCGCCACTGCCACAAGCGCCTCAGTCTTAGATTTACCCCTCTCAAGCAGCCTCTCATACAAATCCTTGCAATAAGGATTACTCCTCACAGCCGACAACGCACACATATAAAACACCTGCCTAAGATACCGGTTACCTCTCTTCTTTATTGAACCCTTCCCCCTAACGCTACTTCCGCTCTCAACAGGGCTCGGACATAACCCCAAAAAGCTGACGAGTTATATTGTTTGAATATCAGGAGAACCCCATTTTTGCGGTAGCAGATGCCTATAAAAAATGGTATGATTTAAGTGATGAGGAGGTTATATCGATTTTTAACAAGTTTAAAGAGGAGGTAAAACCATGAAGGCATTAATCATTAGTGCAGACAACTTTGAAGACACGGAATTGCTAGTTCCATATTACAGACTCAAAGAGGAGGGTATTTATGTTGATATAGCCTCAATCAATAAAGGCAGGATAAAAGGAAAACATGGCTATGAGGTTGAGGTAAATAAAACCCTTAAAGAGGTTAAGCCCGATGAATATGATATCTTAATTCTTCCAGGGGGAAAGGCACCTGAGGCTATAAGAAAAGAGAAAGAGGCCCTTGATATAGCACGCCATTTCTTTGAAAAGAACAAACCTGTTGCTGCCATATGCCATGGTCCCCAGACCCTTATCTCTGCCAATCTTTTAAAAGGTAGACATGCAACATGTTACAGAACCGTTGCTGATGAATTAAAGGCATCAGGTGCTTTATATGAGGATAAGGAGGTAGTTGTTGATGGGAACCTCATAACCTCAAGACAGCCATCTGACCTTCCATCATTCATGAGGGAGATAATAAAGGCTATTAAAAAGTCAAAGGCTTAACACCTACAGGAGAGTCTATGAAAAGGCCTTTACTTTTAAGTAAATGGACTTTGATGGTTTTTTTAAAATTATCTGAAAAACCAAAAAGACCATCTGAGCTTAGAAAAGAGATTCCAGGCATTAACGACAAGCTTCTTTACGAAAGACTGAAGATTATGACAGGACTTGGTCTTCTTAAGAAATATTCTAATAACTCGTATCCATTAGAGGTGCATTACAGATTACAGAATAGCAAATTTTTAAAAGAAATCGTTAAATATCTCAAGGAGTTACCTTTGTCTGTTGATCAATTTGTCTCTATTATTTCAAAGAAATGGATTTTTGATATCTTAGATACAATTATATATAGAGGTTAGCCCTAAAGAGATATTATTAAGTATTCCAGGCTTAAGAGGAAAGGTTCTATACCAGAGACTTAACGAACTCGAAAGCCTTGGCCTTGTAGAAAGGATTATTTATAATTCTAAACCTGTAACAGTTAAATATCGATTAACCCAAGAGGGCAAAAAGGCCCTCCCTGTTTTAAAGAGGGCCTATCAGGTTATTCTGTCCAGTTAGAAAATACAAAGTCCTTATCCTTTACCTAGGCATGGCATGAGTGGCAGTCCTTCGCCATATTTTTGACAAGATTTTTACCGATTCCGTCGTATGCATAGTAACCCCATCCATCAGTTGATTTATACTTTTTTGAATCCTTTACCATGAAAGCCTCTATTCTCTTTGAACCTTCTATATAGGCACCATCAGCAGGTTTATGTTCATAAAAGACAATGGCAATCCTTGTTCCGTCAGGGAATTTTCTACCAGTCTGTTTTTTAATAGTTTCCAGTCCCTTGTTATTAACATATACATGGTGGATGCCGCTGAAGGGATTATACAATGGATGTTTTTCATCAAATATCACCATACTCTTTACATGGTGCTAGTTTCTGTATTTCTCCGCAGGCACCTTAAAATCTGCTGCATAGGCAATGAGACTGAATGTCATAATGAGTATTGATATGATTAAAAGCCTTTTCATCTGTTCCTCCTTTAAGATTTAAAGTCTTTACTCCGGTGGAGTTACTTCCATAATAAAATCATCTAAGCATATTGTCAATTACTGATTTTTCTGATAATCCCTTACCTTTTTGAAAGTATAAAGGTTTGTAAGGGTATTGTCTCATTAATTGTGTAAATACTTGAAAAGTAAAATGGGCATGCTAGCTTCCCCAAGAAATACCGACCTAAAATCACTAAAAAGGAGGGAAGCTACCAGGAAACAACCAAACAAATTCAACTCCCACTCCAACAGGAAATTTTAGGCTCTTTCCAACAGTTAGTCAAGATTCCAAACCACCCTGGGGCAGATCAAAAAAGTGCCCCCCACCTTGTCCTGCCGAGCAACCCCTATTTTGTCCTGCCGAGCGATAGCGAGGGGTCTCTCACTTCAATCGGGACGGCGTCCTTAAGGATCCCCATCGCTCCAAGCAGATTGTCAACCTGTTTTATATAATTTATAATAAATGTATGCCCTTTTTAGCCTTTGATTGCGAGGGTCCGATAACCCTCAACGATAACGCCTTTGAATTCGCCTCAGCCATCATCCCGCAAGGCGGAAGGTTTTTCAAACAGGTATCTCGGTTTGATGACTACCTTGCAGACATAAAAAAACGAGAAAACTACAAGGCTGGAGATACCCTAAGGTTGATCCTGCCTTTTCTCAAGTTCTTTGGGGCAACAAACAAAGCTTTAGAAGAATTCTCGGAAAGAACGCTAATCTTGCTTCCAAAAATGGATGAAATCCTAAGAAGCTTGCTTAAAATTGCTCCAGTTTACATCATAAGCACAAGCTATAGACCTTACCTTGTTGCCTTGTGCAAAAGGATAGGTTTTCCGATGGAAAATGTGTTTTGCACCGAGGTTGACCTTTATAGGGTTAAAATTTCTCAGGCTGAAGCCAAAATTTTGACAGAAATCTATGAACGGATACTAAGCTTTCCTGACATTGAGCTTCCTCCTTCTGCCAAAACTCCTGAAGATTTGCCCCAGAGCTTAAGGGATATTCTCGATGAGATGGAATACCTATTTTTTGAAAAGGTCTGGAATTTAGATTCTGGAGTTTTCTTAAGAGAGGTTAACCCTGTCGGAGGAAGAGAGAAAGCTAAAGCCTGTGAAGAGATTTCAAAAGGGCTAAGCATCCCTCTTTCAGAGGGTTTTTACTGTGGAGACTCGATTACCGATACCGAAGCCTTAAGCCTTCTTCGAAAGGCTAAGGGTGTTTCCCTTTCTTTTAACGGTAATAGGTATGCCCTTCGCTCAGCAGAATTTTACGCCTTAGGATACGACGGGGAGGTGGTTGGCGAGGTTGCTATTTCCTTCTTGAATGAGGGGAAGGATGTGCTTTATAAACTTAAGGTAGAGGAAGAAAAAAAAGAATTTGGTCTAATCCCAAGTGAGGAAAAGCCTCTTGCAGATCTAATATCCCGTAGCGAGGAGACGAGAAAGAGGGTTAGGGGGATCCTCGTCGGGGAGCTTGGATGATACCCATTCAGGATATAAACCCAAGGAGAAACCCTCCAGTTGTCACCTGGCTTCTAATCCTTGCCAACATCTTAGTTTTCTTTTATGAGCTTAGTTCGCCAGAGAGGGCAAGAGAAGTCTTTTTCCACACCTGGGGCTTTGTTCCTGCTCGATTTTTTGACGATTATTTTTCAGTCCTCGTAGGAGAGCCATCCTGGCAAAAATATGCAACCCTTTTTACCCATATGTTCATTCATGGTGGTTGGCTTCATCTTATCGGTAATCTTTGGACCCTTTGGATCTTTGGCGACAATGTTGAGGATAGGATGGGACCGCTAAGGTATTTGATTTTTTATTTTACCTGTGGATTAGCCGCAGTTTTTATACATTCGCTTGTCTATACGGGTTCAGTTGTTCCTGTTGTTGGGGCAAGTGGGGCTATCTCAGGTGTGCTTGGCGCATATTTTCTGATGTTTCCTTTGGCAAGGATCCTTGTTCTTGTTCCTATAATTTTTGTGCCCCTCTTTTTTGAGGTGCCAGCCTTTTTGTATCTTGGGCTCTGGTTTTTGATGCAATTCTACAACGGGCTTTTTTCCTTGGTTTTACCTGATAGTTTTAGCGGAGTTGCCTGGTTTGCCCATCTTGGTGGTTTTGCCTTTGGTTTGGTCACTTTTAAAATCTTTTGCCGTAGGAGATGTCGATATCATCCTGATGAATACTTTATGTTTGGCTCCTTTTTTGATATAGACAAAGGGAGGTAAACATGGGGCTTGAATTCTTTTGGATATTTTTATTCTTGCTTGCGATGCAGCCCATCATGCGGCAAAAGTTTTTAGAGATTGCCAGGCAAAAGATGATAGAAAGAATCGAGGCGGCTCGTGGCTCAAGGGTCATTCTCCTTGTTTATCGACAAGAGACGGTGAGCTTCTTTGGCCTTCCCATCATGCGCTACATCGATATTAACGATTCGGAAGCTGTGATCAGCGCCATCAACATGACGGATAAGGATGTTCCCATTGATATCATTCTTCATACTCCGGGTGGCTTGGTGCTTGCTGCCCTACAGATAGCCATGGCCATAAAAAAACATCCAGCCAAAACTACAGCCTTTGTGCCCTACTATGCCATGAGTGGCGGGACCCTCATCGCCCTTGCCTGCGATGAGATTGTAATGGGGGAACATGCAGTGCTTGGACCTGTTGACCCTCAGTTAAACGGTATGCCAGCTGCTTCAATTCTACGCTTAACCCATCGGAAACCCATCGAAAAGATTGATGACCAAACGCTAATCCTTGCTGATGTAGCAGAAATGGCTTTAAAGCAGATGAAAAAACACTTAAAGATTATCTTAGAAGGAAGGTATCCGGACGACAAAATAGAGGAGATCTCAGAGCTTTTGTCTCAAGGATACTTTACCCATGACCATCCCATAACCTATGAAGAAGCAAGAAACCTTGGGCTACCTGTTAGCAACAACATACCCTCGGAAATCTACCAGCTGATGAAACTTTTCCCTCAGCCTGTTAAGTCTGTTCCAACTGTGGAATATGTTCCCCTTCCGAAGAAGAAGGTAAGTTCTTGAAGGTTAATCTGTCAAAAAATTAACATTAAGGCGTCAGGGGATAGATTGGCTCGTTCGGGACGGCGTCTCGGGGTGTCATCCCGAGGCGCGCAAGCGTCAAGGTACACCTCGCCTGCTCTCGGGGCGACAAAAAAGACCGCTCGGGAGCCAGCCCTTTTCATTCATTTCGAGCTAAGCCTCATCTTGTCATTTCGAGCTAAGCCTCATCTTGTCATTTCGAGCGTAGCGAGAAATCTCCTCTTTGACAATTGGAGACTCCTCGGCTGACGCCTCGGGGTGACAAAAAAATAGGGATCGGGGTGACAGCCCATCCATGTCTTCTCGAGGCACGCCAGTGCCGAGGGACCCTTCACTTCGTTCGGGACGGCATCCCCATGAGGAGACCCCTCGGCTGGCGCCTCGGGATGACAAAAAAAATAAGGCTCGGGGTGACAAAAAATAGGGCTCGGGGTGACAAAAAAGGGCTTGGGGAGACAAAAAGGGGGCTCGGGGTAATATGGGAGAAGGGAGTTGCTCGGCATAATTGGCATAAAATTTGATTTGAATTTTAAAAACTCCTTGGAGGTAAGAAGGATGGCTGAAGAGGTAAAAGAGGAAGGTCAGGCTCCACCAAAGAAGGGTAAAAAGTTGATCTTATTCATTTTGATAGCCTTTTTAGTAATTGGTATCGGGGCTGGGGCTTTTCTGTTTTTATCATTTAAAAAGGGTGAAGATGAGAAAGGTAAGAAGAAGGCTAAGAAGGCTGAACAGGTCGTGATGGTCGATATGGACCCTATTATTGTGAACCTTTTTGACCCCTCAGGTAAAAGATATCTTCAGGTTAGGCTAAGCCTTGAGGTTGGCGATAAGAAGGCAGAAGAACAGGTCAAAAAGCAGGAGGCGAAGCTTAAAGATGCCTTCATAGCTATTTTAAGCGGTAAAACAGTTGAAGAGGTCATCTTGCCTGAGGCTAAAGAAAAGATCAAAAAGGAGATTTTAGCTAAGTGTAAGGAGATTTTTGGTGAAGATGTAGTGACAAATATCTACATAACTCAATACATAGTGGAGTAGGCTACATGGATAAGGTTTTAACTCAGGAAGAAATCGATGCGCTTTTATCCGGGTTAGCCGAAGGAAAGATCGATACTACTCCGGAGAAGCCATTAGAAGAAAATGTTAGGTCCTTTAACTTTAAAGATTATACCATTTCCACAAGGCTTAAGCTCCCTGGGTTTGATGTTATTAACGACTATCTCATCAGGTCTCTTCGCATGAGTTTTTCTACGATGGTTAGGGAGATGGTCGAACTAAGCGCTCTCCCAACTCAATTAGAAAGATTTAGAGATTTCCTTAATAAGATACCCGTTCCTACTTCCATTCATATCTTCAAACCAGAGCCTTTGAAGGGACATAGTTTACTCATCATCGATGCTCCGCTTGTCTTTGTTTTCGTTGAAAGGTTTCTTGGGGGTGGCGAAAAGAAGACTATCAAGGTTGAAGGGCGGGAGTTTACCCCAATTGAACAGCGCCTTATAAAAAGGGTAGTTGATATAATTTTTGCTGAATGCGAGAAGGCTTGGAGAAACATCTATCCCATCAAAATAAAGTATGCCCGGAGCGAGGTAAACCCTCAGTTTGCCCGGGTTATGCAGCCTGAGGAGACGGTGGTTGTAGCAGGCTTTAATGTTGAGCTTGAAGCCCTAAGCGGAAAAATTCTCTTTTGTTATTCTTTAACCACCCTTCAGCCCATAAAGGATAAGTTCTACTCACCGTATCAGCTGGAAGAGGTTATCGACCCCAAGTGGCGGAGAGCAATCGAGCGACTGGTCTTTAACAGTGAGATAGAGGTAAAGGCAATGCTTGGGCATTCACAGATCACCGTGCGGGATTTGATAAACCTCGAGCCAGGAGATGTCATAGTTTTGAACAAAAAGGCTGACGAACCCGTTGAGGTGTTGGTAGAGGGCATGCCAAAATGCTTAGCCAAAATGGGTATATATAGAGATCATTTAGCCTTACAGGTAGAAAGCTTCATAATCCCAGAAAAAGAGGAGGAGATGTGATGCTTGAAGAGGAAATCAAAAAAGAAACTCAAGAAGAGGGGGTAAACCCTGAAGATTTAATGAAAATGTGGGAAGAGGCTTTGAAGGAATCCGCTCAAACTCAAAGCGAAGGAGAAGAAAAGTCTGGTCAGTCAGAGGCTAAGAAAGAGGTCATTGAAACTAAGCCAACTCCATCCTCCCAACCGATGCCCTTTAAAGAACTAAGCCCCGCACGGGGGGTCGAGGCTCCTCAAGAGTTAGACTTTATCCTTGACCTTCCCTTAGAAGTTTCTGTTGAAATCGGAAGGACGAAGATGCTGATCAAAGACCTGCTTAAGCTCACCCAAGGCTCTATCATCGAGCTTGAGAGGATCGCTGGGGAGCCTGTTGACATCTATGTCAACGGAAAACTTATGGCTAAGGGTGAGGTGGTTGTCGTAAACGATAGGTTTGGGGTAAGGGTTACGGAAATAATCAGCGCTCAAGATAGGGTGAAGAAGCTGGGGAGCTAAGATGGAGTGGATACAGTATCTGCAGGGTTTAGGAATAATCCTTCTTATTCTTAGCATTTTGCCAGTGATGGCGCATTTCTACAGGAAATATCAGCTTAGAGGTCTTCTTAGCCATCGCATTAAGGTGCTTGAGGTAAAGCCTATTAGCTTTAAGGCACAGCTTTTGCTTATAGAAGTAGAAGGTAAACGCTACCTGCTTGGATTGACCGACAAGGGACTAACACTTTTGATGGAGTTGAAGGATGGTTCAACTGGTAGCCATAGCCATCCCAACGCTTAAGATTGGTATAGAGCAGGCTTCGAACCCTCAGCAAGTGTCAGTTTTTCTACAGATACTCTTTCTTTTGACAGTTCTTTCTATAGCCCCAGCCCTCCTTCTTATGCTAACATCCTTCACCAGGCTTATCGTAGTCTTCTCCATCTTGAGACACGCCCTTGGTCTCCAGGCTACACCCCCAAACCAGGCTTTAATCTCCTTAGCCCTGTTTTTGACCTTCTTTATCATGGCTCCTGTCTTTATGAAGGCTTACGATGAAGGGATTAAGCCCTACATGGAAAAGAAGATCGATGACAAGACGCTTTTTGAGAAGGTTTCCGCACCCTTTAAAGCATTTATGCTTAAAAATACCCGGGAAAAGGATTTAGCCCTCTTTGTAAAGCTTAGGGGTGAGCCAAGACCAGCAACTCCAGAGGATGTTTCCTTGCTTACGCTTATCCCAGCTTTTATGATAAGCGAACTAAAGACAGCCTTTCAGATTGGTTTTCTTCTATACATACCTTTTTTGGTTATCGACTTAGTTGTGTCAACAGTTTTGATCTCTATGGGTATACTCATGCTACCCCCTATGATGCTAAGCCTTCCTCTTAAGCTCCTTCTTTTTGTCTTGGTTGATGGGTGGAATTTACTTATCTTTTCTTTAGTCAAAAGCTTTCATTAAGGAGGTAAAAAGATGACTGATGCCATGATTATTGGTCTTGCTAAAGAGGCTGTAAAGATTACCCTTCTTTTGTCTTTACCGCTTTTAACCACCGCCTTGATCATTGGTCTTGGGATAAGCATCTTTCAAGCGGTAACTCAGATACAGGAGATGACCTTAACCTTTGTCCCTAAGATCCTTGCCATGATACTTGTTTTCTTCTTTACCCTTCCTTGGATGTTAAAAAAGCTAACAGATTTTACTTCTCAGTTAATTTTAAACATGCCTGGCTTTATAAAATGATTAAACTATGACTCAAGAGATTTTGAACTACCTGCAGAACTATTTTATTGCCTTTCTTTTTCTTTTAGAACGCTTCACCCTACTATTTTTTATCTTTCCCCTTTTTACCACAGCCTATTTGCCAGCAAGAGTTAAAGTGGCTTTAAGTTTAGTTCTATCCTTAGCCCTTGCCCCAGTGATAAAACTTAATATGCCTTTTCCCGATTCTCCTCTCGCATTATTTTTCCTCCTGCTTTTTGATTTTCTAATCTTTTTTCTTCTTTCTCTTTTTTTAAGGTTTATCCTTGCTGGGATACAGGTCGGGGGAGAGATGGTTGGTTTGCAGATGGGGTTTGGTATCTCCCAGACCATTGACCCTATTAGCGGAGTTAGCATACCTGTTCTTTCTGAATTTCTTTTCTTGCTCTTTTTTCTTTTTTTCTTTACTTTAGACTTTCATCATCATCTTTTAACTTTTGTTGTTTACTCCTTTGATTATTTGCCCCCAGGTCTTTTTTTGTTTAAAAAGGACTTACTCTCCCATATTCTTAAAAAGAGCGGTCTTATCTTTGACTTAAGCCTTCGAGTCCTTGGTCCTATGCTTTTGTTTATGATTTTAGTATATGTTGTTCTTGCCATAGTTGGTCGGTTTATTCCTCAGATGAATGTAATGTTTGTTAGCTTTCCTTTAACCTTAGGGCTTGGTCTTTTAATTTTTGGGCTTATGCTCCTATTTTTGCCCAAGGTTTTAAACACGCAGCTTTCTGCCTTTAAAAGCTTTACTCTATACCTGTTAAAGGCAGGGCAATAAAAGGTGTAGAGTATGCCAGAAGAAACGCTACAGGAACGAACAGAAGAGGCAACGCCTCGAAGGCGAGAAGAGGCTCGCAAACGGGGACAGGTTGCTAAAAGCCGGGAGCTAAGCTCCGTTGCCGTGATTTTTGCCGGAACCTCTTCCCTTCTTCTCCTGGGAAGCCTTTTTCTTTCTCAAATCTACCTCATGTTTGGCTATTCCTTCACGAGCTTTAACCTTTCTATAGACCTTCCCTCAACCCTTCACCTTTTTAAGTTTTTCTCCTTTAGCCTTTTGAAGTTTCTTTTGCCTCTTTTTGTCCTTATAACTCTTAGCGTGCTCATTGTTTATCTTTTGCAGACAGGGGGCGGGGTTTGGGCTGTTGAGGCTATAGGTCTTAAGTTTGACCGGCTAAACCCCATTGAAGGCTTTAGAAGGCTCTTTTCTCTGACCTCTCTTTTTGAGCTGATAAAATCCCTGGTTAAGCTTGCTATCATCACCCTCGTTTCCTATTTTATCATTAAGGATGAAGTAAAAGGTATTCTTAACCTTCTTGGTATGCCTGTCGGATATTTGACAGCATCGATGGTTCATCTGACAAAGGTTTTAATCATTAAAGTTCTCTTTATTCTCTTTCTTCTTTCCCTTCTTGATTGGCTTTACAACTGGTGGGAGGTTGAGAGAAAGCTTAGGATGACAAGGGAAGAGCTTAAAGAGGAGTTGAAGCAGACCGAAGGTGACCCCTTTGTTAGGGCTCGCATTCGGCAAAAGCAAAGGGAGGTTGCAAGGCAAAGGATGCTTGCTGAGGTCCCAAAGGCTGATGTGGTTATAACAAACCCTGAGCATTTTGCCGTGGCTTTAAGGTATGAGATGGGAGAGATGCCAGCCCCGCAGGTTGTGGCAAAGGGCGTAGACCACTTAGCCCAGAAGATAAAAGAGATTGCCAAGGAAAATAATGTTCCCATCTTCGAGGACCCACCTTTGGCACGCCTTTTGTATTATAAAACAAAGGTAGGTGATTACATACCTCAAGAGCTTTACGAAGCGGTGGCTAAGATTTTAGCGGTTATATACAAGCTTAGGGAAAAAAGAAGAGGCTTTTAAGAGAATAAGATTATGGAGAGAACACAAAACCTACGAACGACCTTTGATGTCTACAATTTGACAGCTATAGTAGGCATCCTCCTTTTCTTAGGACTGATAATTTTTCCTCTTCCTAAGCATCTCATTGACCTTGCCTTGGCGTTAAACATTTCAGTTGCCCTTTTGATTTTAGTAATGTCCATGCAGGTAAACAGATCCCTTGATTTTACAGCCTTTCCATCGTTGCTGCTCCTCACAACCCTCTTTAGGCTTGCCATGAATGTGGCTACAACTAGGGTTATTCTTCTTCGGGGTCATGAAGGAACGGATGCCGCAGGATACCTCATCAAGAGCTTTGGAGAGTTTGTCGTTGGTGGGAACTACATTGTAGGTTTTATCGTCTTTCTGATCCTTGTTTTGATAAACTTTGTGGTCATTACCAAGGGAGCGGGAAGGATCGCTGAGGTTGCGGCAAGATTTACGCTCGATGCTATGCCCGGCAAGCAGATGGCTATCGATGCTGACCTTAACGCAGGGCTTATCGATGAAGTAGAGGCTAAGAGAAGAAGGGCTGAGATAGCTAAGGAGGCTGAATTTTATGGGGCAATGGACGGTGCTTCAAAGTTTATCCGCGGAGAAGCCATAGCCGGTTTCATCATAAACTTTGTAAACATAATCGGAGGCGTGCTTATTGGGACCCTTCAAAAAGGGCTTGACCTTGCAACCTCAGCCCAAACCTACACTATTCTTACCATCGGTGATGGTTTAGTTTCCCAGATACCAGCTCTCATCGTTTCAACCTCAGCAGGAATTTTGATCAGTAGAGCCGCCTCTGAGTCTGGCATGACTAAAGACTTAGCCAAGCAGTTTGCCAAAAAGCCTGTCGTTTTTTTCTTAACCGGACTATCCCTTATTTTGATTGGTCTTGTCCCCGGTTTGCCCTTTTTGCCGCTTTTCTCCTTAGGCTTGGTTTTCTTAGCTTTTGGTTATTTCGCTTATAAGGCCATCTCCGGTGAGGTAGAAGAGGTAAAGGAAGAAAAGGTGGAAGCGCCTCCATCGGAGGTTGAAGAAATTCGTCCCGTTGAGCTCTTAGCTGTTGAACTTGGGTATGGGCTCATCTACTTAGCCGATGAGAGCCTTGGGGGAGACTTCTTAGAGAGAATTAAAGCCTTGAGAAGACAGCTTGCAAACGAGCTTGGTATCATGATACCTGCAGTGCATGTTCGGGATAACCTTATGCTTAAGCCTAACGAATATCAAATTCTAATTAAAGGAGTAGAGGTTGCTAAGGCTGAGCTTATCCCGAACTACCTCCTTGCTATACCTTCTGACCCAACGGTTCCACCCCCGCAAGGCGCCATCCCAACCTCCGACCCAGCTTTTGGAATGAAGGCTTACTTTATAACGGAAAACCAAAGAGAAGAGGCCGAGCTAACAGGCTTTACGGTAGTTATTTTAAGCACGGTCATCACCACCCACCTCTCCGAAGTGATAAAGAAGTATGCCGATGAAATCTTAACCAAGCAGGAGGTGCAGAAGATAGTTGACGGCTTGAGAAAGTATTATCCAAGGCTCGTTGAAGAGACCTTGAATGTCCTTAGCATAACTATCATTCAAAAAGTTTTGCAAAATCTCCTACGGGAGGGTATCCCTTTAAAGGATACTATAACAATCTTTGAAACCTTGAGCGACTACGGGGCAAACATCAAAGACCCTGATGTTTTGACAGAGTATGTCAGGCAAAGGCTTGGCAGGATGGTCGTTAAACCCTACCTTCAGGAAGGAAGGCTTCCAAGCCTTTTAATCGGAGAAGATGTTGAAGAGATTTTAAAGAAGAGCTTACAGCGGACAGAGCAAGGGACATTTCTCATGATAGACCCGAAGATTGGAGCAAAGATTGTAGCTGCCATTACTCAGGCCGTAGATAGGGCAGGGCAGAGGGGGGTAATTCCTGTTGTTCTATGTGGTCCGCTTGTTCGAAGGCATTTGAGAAGGCTGATAGAGAGAAGCTTAGCTTATGTTCCGGTAATTTCCCAAGCCGAGGTTTCACCGGAGATTAATGTGGAAATTCTTGAAGTAATAAGACTAACGAGAGAATAACCATGAGGATAAAGCGAATCCGTGGCAAGTCCATGATAGATGCATTAAAAAAGGTAAAAGAAGAGCTTGGGGAGAATGCCGTCATTATGGATTCTGAGAAGGTGGTTGATAACGGGGTGGAATTCTATGAGGTTATTGCCGCGATTGATGAGCCCGAACTTCCAAAATCCCCCGAACCCTCAAACCCAAAAGAAAATACAGTAGAGGAAGGCGGCTTCTTACCTTTTACGGCAATAGATAAGAAGCTTTTTTTAGAACTCCAAGAAATAAAAGAGATGGTCAAAGCGCTCTCTACACCGCAGCTAAGGCTGAAAAAGGAGATAGACCTTCTACGACTTTGTATTCCACCATTTATGGTTGATAAGGTCTTAGCTGAGGATAAAAGCTTGGTTGATTATGTAAGTGAAGGCTGCAAGAAGAAAGGAGTTCCATTAGAAGAAAGGTTTAGGGTTTTTATCGGAGAGCCAGGATGCGGGAAAACTACCATCCTTTTTAAGATAGCCTTTAAGCTTAAAAAGGAGGGTAGGGGTAAGGTTTTGATAGTTAGCGTAGATAACTACAAAATAGGGGGCAGGGAACAGTTCCAAAGGATGTCCCAATTTCTTGAAATTCCTTATCTCTGGACAGATTGGGATGTGTTGATAAATCGTTTTCCAAGCCTGAAGCAGGACTTTGATTATGTTTTGGTTGACACCCCAGGGCTTGGTAAAAAGTTTATGCCGGAGGATTTGGTTGAGATAACAAGAATGCTTAGAGAGTTGAGGTTTTGCTTGGTGGTTAAGGCGACGGAAGACTTTCAGCACCATTTGGAGCTTTGGCAAAGGATAAGAGACCTCCCAATAAACGAGTTGGCATTGACCTTTGTTGATAAGGTAAAGAGGGGAGCCCCACTTTTTTGGCTTCTTGATGAGGATATACCGCCCGTTTCTTATTTTTCGACTGGAGAAAGGGTGCCTGAAGACCTTATAAAGGTTGACCCGCAAGATTTAGTTAATCTCCTGCTCCGAGGATTGAACAAAATTTAGAAAAAGGAGGATAACATGCTTAGCATTGCCGTATCAAGCGGTAAAGGAGGGGTTGGCAAGACGAGCTTTGTGATAAACCTTGCCTGCCTATTGGCAGAGCTAAACAAGAAGGTGATAATATTTGATGCTGACCTTGGCTTAGCTAATGTTGACATCATGCTTGGGGTAGCCCCAAAGTTTGATGTGAGGTATGTGTTAAACGGGGACTTAACTCTGAAAGATATCATCTACCGCACAGAGTATAAGTTTGACTTCATTCCTGCTGGGTCTGGAGTTTCAGAGCTAACCCAACTTTCACCAGCTCAGAAGGTTCAGCTTAAATCCCAGCTTGAAGAGGCACTTAAGCCCTACGATATCCTCCTGTTTGACCTTTCTGCTGGAATCTCCGATAATGTTCTTTTCTTTAATCAGCTTGCCGAGGAGCGTATCCTCATCTGCACGACTGAGCCTACTTCCTTAGCTGACGCTTATGCCATCCTGAAGGTTTCCTATCAAAAATTAAGGATTTCCAACTTTAACTTAGTGGTTAATATGGTAAAATCAGACGAAGAGGCAAAGCAGATATACCGAAGGCTTCTTTACGTGGTAGAACGGTTTTTACCCGAGCTAAGCTTAGATTATCTCGGAGCCATTCCTTACGATGAATGCGTCAAACGAGCTATTAAATCTCAAATTCCTTTTACTAAACTTTGTCCGGATAGCATCGTAAGTAAAAAATTGAGAGAGATTGGATTTAAAGTTTTACATTTTAAAGGAAAGAAAGATAGTTTAGCTCAGTTTTTAGATAGATTTGTAAGCAATTTTTGAGGTAGGTAGCCATGACAAAGACATTTGCCCTGCCACCATTAGAAAAGCTGATCGAGGAATTTTTACCGACGATAAACTATTATGCCAATAGGTATGCCTTTCTTGGTAAACCAATCCTTAGTAAGGAAGATTTAGTCTCAGCTGGGGTAATAGGTTTGATAGAAGCTTACAAAAGGTATAACCCTTCAAAGAAGGTTAAGTTTCGAACCTATGCGGAGATCCGCATCAAGGGTGCCATCCTTGATGAAATAAGGAAGTTTGATATAATTCCAAGAAGTGTAAGAGATAAGGCAAACGAGTTAGAAGAGACTATAAGGGAGCTCTATAACAAAAAGGGGGGAATGCCAGAAACGGAAGAGATAGCCGAAGCTTTGGGGATTTCTGTGGATGAATACTACAAGTTGCTTGAAAACTTAAAGGGTATCCAGTTTGTAGACTTAGAAAACTTTAAACAGCTTAACCCTGATTATGACGAAGATGCTCTGGTAAATCTTATTGCTTCGAACGAGGAGGTTGAAAGGGATTATATTTTAAAGGACCTTGTTGAAAGGCTTGAGAAGGCTTTAGAATATTTATCCGAGAAAGAAAGGCTTGTTCTTGCTCTCTATTACCATGAAGGTTTAACGATGAAGGAAGTGGCAAATGTTTTAGGCTACACTGAGAGCAGGATTTCTCAGATACATAATCAAGCTATCATGAAGTTAAGGGCAATCCTAAAACAAGAATATACATTTAATCAAGGAGGGGATAAGCATGCCCATAGATCCAAACATCAAGATACTCATCGTTGATGACTTTTCCACCATGAGAAAGATCATCAGAAACATCCTTACTCAGCTTGGGTTTAAAAACATCTTAGAGGCTGACGATGGGACAACCGCCCTTGAGATTTTAAAGAAAGAAAAGGTTGACCTAATAATCTCCGATTGGAACATGCCTAAGATGAACGGGCTTGAACTTCTTAAGGCGGTGAGAAGCGATGAGACCATAAAGGATATCCCCTTTGTCATGGTAACCGCCGAAGCTCAAAAGGAAAACATCCTCGAGGCTATCAAGTATAAGGTAAACCAGTACATCGTAAAACCGTTTACTCCGGAAACCTTAAAGGAAAAGCTCGAGAAGGTTTTTTGAGGATAACTGGGTGGAAGGGGAACCAAAAAAAGAGAACATTTCCTTGGAGGAAGACCTCGAAAGAATAGAGGGTGTAATCGAAGATTTAGAAAAGGTAAAGCAAGCTGATGAAGAGTTACCAAAGGCAAAGAAGCTTTTAGAAAATAAGAAAAGATTCCTTTCTTATGCTGGTTTAGCAATTCTTTTACTTTTAATTTTTTTAGGATTTTATTTGATTTATCAATTACTTTATAACCCCAAAAAAGTTGAAATTTCAAGAGAACCTGCAAGCGAAAAAAGGGTAGAACAAAAAGTTTCAGAGACAAAGGAAGAAGCAGCAGAAAAAGGAACTGAAAAGTTAGCTAAGGAGAAGATAAACCAAACTGGGGCTACGCAGGGTAACTTTACCTCAGGACAAAGGTATACCATTGAGCTTAAGAACTTTCTTTTCTCTTATGGTGAGGGGGGATTTTTAAGGGTAGATGTTTACTGTTTTTACAATGATTATGAAAATTTTAAGCAAGCCAAGGCGTCGGAGCTGATTTTAAGAGAGGCTGTGTATGAGTTTTTTTTAAATAAAAAAGACCTGAGCCAGGAAAAGCTTAAGAACACTCAACTCCTTGAAGAGGAATTGAAGCAATACTTTAAAAAGAAGAACCTAAAAACCATCCCCCAGAGCCTTGAGATTGACGGTGTAATTCTTCGGAGTTAATTAGATGGGGAAGTATGTAATAATCTGGCTTTTGCTAGCTCTTGACCTTGTTCTTATAGGGTTAATTTTTTGGTTCTATCTTAAGATTAAGAGATTTTTGGAGCTCCCTTGGGATGAGTTCAAGGAAAGCATCTTAAGGGCCGAAGAGTTAGTCAGGACTTTGGAAAGGTTGGGAAATCCTACTCAGGGTCCTCAAAGCTCCTCCCTACCTACAGAAGAGGCGATAGCTTTATTCAAACAGGGCTATAGTCCGAGGCAAATTGCCAAAAAGCTTGGGATAAGTCAAGGTGAGGTTGAGCTTCTTTTAAAAAGTAAAGGGTTTAAGATAGAATGATCCAGGTTCCACCTACCTCACCTGTTTATTTTTTGCCTGAGAACCTTTTTAGCCTTCTTTCTCGTCCAGGAAGAGAGTTAACGGTTCGTGTGCTTCAGATTGAGGGTAAGATGCTCTATCTTGAGCTTGGGGGAGATAAGTTTCAGGCGCAGATTGCCGGAACATTTATTCCTGAGGACTTTAAAATTGGAGAAACCTTAAGAGTAAGAGTTGAAAGAACGGAGCCAGAGATAGTATTGAAGCTTATAGGTCCTCAGAAGAGGTCAACGGACCTACTTTTAATGGTTGATGTTTTAAGAAAGGAGGCTTCCGGGGGGTCTTCGGTTGAGATGAAACTTATCCAGGAAAAAACTAAAGAGGAAGTAGGTAGATTGGTTAGCCTTCTTAGGGAGGCTTTAACCTACGCAGAGAAAAAGACCGAGAGGAAAGATAAGGAGGAAGAGGATTCTATCTTTAGCAAAATTAAAGTCAAGCAACCTGTGTATACGGAGAATAAACTTTTACTCCCCGTCGTTTTCCCAGAAGGGAACGGGTGGGGATACTTTGAGTTTGAGGTCCCTGAAGAAAAGGAGGGCAAAACTAAGCTTTTTGCCATACGGATGTTTTTTCCCTATTTAGGTCTCTTAGAGGCAAGTTTTTATTTGAAGGAAAAAAATCTTCAGATAAGTATTGATTTTGCAAGCAAAGAGAGCCTTGATTTTGCTAAGGATTATTTAGAGGATTTAAAAGAAGCCTTGTCAATAAGAAAGGGCATCTTTAATATTTTTTTTCAGCATAAACCATTAGAACCGGGCTATTTGTTAGAGAGTAGGGGGTAGGTATGATTAAAAGAGAGGTCATTTATTTTGAAAAGGCTGGGGCAGTAAACACTGAAGCTTGCGTTGAAGTAGTAAAAAGGGCTGTAAGCGAAGAGGGGATAAATCATGTAGTCGTTGCCTCGACCTTTGGTGATACGGGGCTAAAGTTTGCTAAGGCTTTGCGTGAGTTCCCGAATGTAAATTTGGTTATCGTTACTCATAATTATGGGTTTAAAGAGCCCGGGACGAATGAGCTAACTCCTGAAAGAAGAAAGGAGCTTGAATCTCTTGGGGCAAAGGTTTACACCGGGACCCATGTGTTTCGCGGAGTTGGAGCAAGCATAAGAAGCCACTTCCATTATTCCGAGGAAGCCCTTATTGCTCAAACTTTGAGGATTTTGGGGCAGGGGCTTAAGGTTTGTGTGGAGATAACGCTTATGGCTTGCGATGCAGGACTGATCCCACCTGAGGATGTTATTGTGGTAGCTGGAACGGCACGGGGTGCTGACACAGTAGCCATCATTAAGGCCGTGCCTTCGAACATGTTTTTTAACCTAAAGGTAAGAGAAATATTAGCCAAACCGAGGGATTGGTGATGAAGAAGGCGCTTGTTGTTGATGATTCTAAGGCAATTAGACAGATCGAGAGGAAGTATTTAGAAGAGCTTGGGTTTGAAGTGCTTGAAGCTGAAAACGGAAAAGAAGCCCTTGAGGTCCTAAAAGAGCATCCTGACATCTCTCTCATTCTTTTAGATTGGCACATGCCTATCATGAACGGTTATGAATTTCTTAAAACTTTACGAGCCAATCCTCAGTACCAAGAAATTAAGGTCATGATGGTTACCACCGAAAATCAGCAAAAAAGTGTAATAGATGCCATCATGGCTGGGGCGAATGAATATCTTATGAAGCCCTTTGACAAGGAGATGCTTGAAACAAAGATCGGATATCTTTTTGAGGGGTTTTAAAGTGAATAAAAAGATCAGGGTCCTTATTGTTGATGATTCAGCCATAATGCGAAAGCTTATAACTGAGGTCTTGAAAAAAGATCAAGCGATAGAGATTGTAGGTGAAGCCTCTGATGGTGTGCAAGCTATAGAAAAGACCAAGGAATTAAGGCCCGATGTCATTACCCTTGACATCGAGATGCCTAAGATGGATGGTTTAACGGCTTTAAAATATTTGAAAAAGGAATCTCCAAACTCAAAGATCATAATGTTTTCTTCTTTAACTCAGGAAGGAGCAAAGGCAACTATAGAAGCTTTATCCCTTGGTGCTCATGATTTTGTCCCAAAGCCTTCATCTAAATCTTTTTTGGAAAGTGTGCAGAAGATTGAGAAGGAATTGGTTCCTAAGATCAAGGCTCTTGTTGGCTATGATGTTCCTCTTGTGTCGAAGGTATTTGCCCCAACGCGGGCTTTAAGACCTGGTTTATACAGGGTTTTAGGAATTGGGGTCTCTACCGGTGGACCACAGACCTTAGCTGAGATTTTAAAGGAGTTGCCCTCAAATTTCCCCGTCCCTATCTTTATCGTTCAACATATGCCTCCCCTTTTTACAGCCCAGCTTGCAGAAAGGCTTGATAGGGGTTCAAAGCTTAAGGTAAAAGAGGCAGAGGATGGAGAACCCATAAAGGAAGGAGTAGTCTATATAGCCCCAGGTGACTTTCATATGGAAGTTAGCCTCGATAATCGACAAAAGCATATCAGGCTTCACCAAGGACCTCCAAGAAACAACTGCAGACCCGCGGTTGATGTTCTTTTTGAATCTTTAGCCGGAGTTTACGGAGGGACAACCTTAGGACTTATTCTCACTGGGATGGGAAGGGACGGACTTGAAGGGGCAAAAAAGATTAAAACACGGGGAGGAGGAATCATTGCTCAGGATAAGGAAACTTCCGTTGTTTATGGAATGCCAAGAGCGGTGGTTGAGGCTGGCTTAGCCGATGAAATTTTAGCTCTTCCTCAAATTCCTCAGAGATTAAAAGAACTCTTCCGGAGTTATTGAAATGAAGCCAGAGATTTTCAACTATTTTACCACCCTTTTAGAAAAGACAAGCGGAATCTCCTACCTGGAGGGGAAAGAATACCTATTGGAAAGCAGACTTACCGAACTTGCCGTATCCTTGGGTTATAAAAGCTTAGACGACCTTTATCAAAAGCTTAAGACCTCTCTAACTCCTCAGCTTCTTACGCAACTTATCGATGCCTTGACTACGAACGAGACTTACTTTTTTAGGGATGAGCACCCTTTTTCGGCGCTAAAAAACAATGTATTGCCTGAGCTTTTTAAGCTTAGGCAAAAGGATGGCATGCTCAACATCTGGTCATCAGCCTGTTCAACGGGGCAAGAGCCTTATAGCATTGCCATGTTGATCCTTGAACACTTTTCTGCCTATTTAAACAGCGTTAAGGTTAACATCTATGCAACGGATATTTCCATTTCAGCTATTGAGAAAGCAAAAAAAGGTGTTTATAATCAAATAGAGGTAAACAGAGGGCTTCCTGTGCAACACCTTGTTAAGTATTTCAAGCAGAACGGAGCCAACTGGGAGGTCGACACAAGAGTAAAATCTATGGTTAAATTTGAAGTAGTAAACCTTCTTGAGGCGGATAAAAAAATAAGGATGAAGTTTGACCTCATTCTATGTAGGTATGTTTTGATATACTTTGCTAAGGAGACGAAGGAAACGGTTTTTAGAACTCTATGGAATGCGCTCAATCCTTTAGGCTATCTATTGTTAGGGGCAACGGAGCTTCCGCCTTATACTCCACCTGACATGGAAAAGGTAATGATTGGAAAAACAATCTTTTATAAGAAAAAGGGTTAAACCAAGGGGGTAAGCCATGAACCTTGATGAGGAAATTCTCAAAGATTTTTTGGTTGAAGCTAAAGAAGGTATTACCAAACTTGAAGAGGAGTTTGTTGAGTTAGAGAAGGACCCTGAAAATGTAGAAATCTTAAAGAGCCTCTTTCGCTCGATGCACTCTCTAAAAGGGGCTTCAGGGTTTTTTGGTTTTAAAAGCCTGGAATCTATTGCCCATTTTTCCGAAGATATTTTGGCAAAACTTAGGGATGGTCTTCTTAAACCTGAGCCAGAGATAATTGACATGCTTTTGCAGGCAGTGGATCAGATAAAATACATCGTTGCCCACTTAGAGGAACACAAACAAGAACCGGTTGACGATAGGGTCTTGGAGTTTATTATTTCTCTTTCAAACTTTACGGAGAAGCTTAAAAAGAGGGTCGAGGGGAAGGAGGAGAAAAAGGAGCCTGAAGAACCGAAGGTAGAAAAAATCGATTTAGAAAAAAATGCAGAGGAGAAACCTGAACCTGGATCAAACAAAACAGAAGAAAAAGAGGAAAAAGAGGAAAAAGAGGAAAAAGAGGAAAAAGAAGAGTCTGCCGGAATTTCACCACAATTAGTTAGGGAGGACAAAAAGGAAGAAAAACAAAAGGAAAAATTTCAAGATATACCGGGTGTTGTCCCTAGTAAAGAGCTTACAGAGACCCATGTTAAGGTAGATGTTCATCTTTTAGACCAGCTTATGAATTTAGCTGGAGAGCTTGTGCTTGCAAGGAATAGGGTTGTGCAGCTTGCAAGCAAGTTTCATGATGCCGACCTTCAGAGGAGCGTTCAGACCCTATCTATGGTTACCTCTGAGCTTCAAGAAGCCATCATGAAAACAAGGATGCAACCTATTGGCACAGTCTTCAACAAATTTCCAAGGATTGTCCGAGACTTGAGCAGACAGCTTGGAAAAAAGGTTAATTTGAAGCTTGAAGGAACGGAAACGGAGCTTGATCGTTCTATCATAGAAGCCATAAAGGACCCGTTAACCCATCTTGTGCGTAATTCTATCGACCATGGGATTGAACTCCCTGAGGAGAGGGTAAGCCTCGGCAAACCCGAAGAAGGGTTGCTTGTGATGAGGGCTTATCATGAGGGGGGACAGGTTGTCATTGAGATAGAAGATGATGGGCTAGGTATAGATGTTGAGAAGATTAAGCGTAAGGCCATTGAGAAAGGCTTGCTTGACCCTCGTGAAGCTGAAAGAATGAGCGAAAAGGAAATTCTGTTGCTTATCTTTAAGCCCGGATTTTCAACGGCAGAACAGGTGACTCAAGTTTCCGGTCGCGGTGTGGGGATGGATGTGGTTAAGACGAACATCGAGAAGCTTGGAGGCACGATCGAGCTAAACACAATGAAGAGTAAAGGAACGACGGTTCGGGTAAAAATTCCTTTGACCTTAGCCATTGTTCCAGCTCTAATTTTAACCTCTCAGGGTCAGAGGTTTGCCATTCCACAGGTAAGCTTAAGGGAGCTTGTGGCCATAAACCCAGAAAAGGACCTTTTAAAGATAGGGAACACCGATTTTTTTAGACTTAGGGGCGAAATAATCCCGGTCCTCTCGCTATCTAAAGTATTAAACCGCCCTCAGCAGTCGCAGGAGAAAAACCTTGTTATCCTCAATGCTGGAGATAGGTTTTTTGGGCTCCTTGTTGACCAGATCTACGACTCGGAAGAAATTGTAGTAAAGCCCCTTGGGAGGTGGTTTAAGAACATCCCCCTCTACAGCGGGGCAACTATAATGGGTGACGGGAAGCTTGCCCTTATTCTTGATATCGTGGGGCTTATGAAGATGCTTGGTGTGGCCTTGGAAGAGTTGGAGAAGGGCTTAGCAGGAGAAAAGGTGCTTACCATCGAAGAAACTCAATTTATCCTTATATTTGAAGTTGGTAAAGACAACTTTGCCGTGCCTTTAGCTCTGATTTCAAGGCTTGATAAGGTAAAATCAGACCAGATCACCACAATCGGTGGGAAGGAAGTCCTTCTTTACAAGGGTAAGGTTATTCCAATTTTAAGGATTGAAAATTATCTACCCATTAGCTACCCTGAGTATGGCGAAGAGGTAAGCGTTCTTTTCTTTACTGAAAGGGAAAAGACAGTAGGCATCATCTGCTCACGAATAGTTGATACCTTGGAAACCACCTTAGAAGTAGACACAACTATCTATCAACAGCCTGGAGTAATCGGTCATCGTATCATTCACGATAGAACAGTTCTTTTCCTTGATATCTTTAAGATAATTGAGATGTTTGACCCTGAATGGTTTATCGTAAAAAGAAAGGAAGAAGAAACCCTTGAACCGAAAATGTTCCTTCTTGCTGAAGATTCCCCCTTCTTCCAAAACTTGATTAAGAATTATCTTACTCAGGCTGGGTTCGAGGTTGATGTAGCTGAAAACGGTAAAGTTGCTTTGGAAAAGCTAATGCAAAATCCAGAGCAATATTCTCTGTTGATTACCGATATTGAGATGCCAGAAATGGATGGGTTTACGCTCATTGCCGAGGTTCGGAAGAACCCGCAGTTTGCCAACCTTCCCATTCTTGTGCAAACCTCCCTTGCCGGTGAAGATGTAAAAAAGAAGGTTATGGAACTTGGCGCTAATGCCTATCAAGTAAAGCTTGATAGAGAAAAGGTCTTAACCGCTATCAATGAGCTTCTTGAAACAAGGAAACAAAGGGTAAGTCATGCTTAAAGATTTGTTCCCAGGCCAAAACAACAAAGAACTGAAAAAGTATTACCGGAAAATGTTAAAGGCGCTTCATCCAGACTTAGGCGGCGATAAGGAGAAATTTCTTAAGTTTTTAGCTTGGTATGCTGATCAGCATGCAAAGGATAAAAGTTTTGAAGCCGAAGTAGTTAAAAGGTTGCCTTCTCAGGGCAACTATGTTTACCGGTGCGAAGAATTTACCTTAGAGGAAATCTTAACGCTTAAACAGAAGACTTTGGTTTTGCCCATAGATAAGAAATGTCCAGACTGCGAGGGAAAAGGGTATGACAGATTTAAAAGTCAGGTTTGTGGGAATTGTTTAGGCGCTGGACTGATAGAAACTTTAAGCTCAAGGAGTGAGGATAAGGTTTATGTGCCCTGTCCCTTCTGCGGTGGAAGGGGTAGGGTGCAGAGGGTCCATTGCTCTACCTGTTTAGGTAGGGGAACAATTCGGGATGAGTTGAGGATGGTTGTTGACCTTCCCCTTGGCTTAAAAGAAGGCGATTATCTTTATCTACCAAAGGATAGGTTTAATCTACCTCAGGATGTTTATGTGGAAGTAGTTATCAAAGATCATCCAAACTTTAAAAGGATCGGTAAAGATCTGATCCTTGAACATTCTGTAAGCGTGTGGGAACTTTTACTTTCAGACTTTATCGAGGTTCCAACATTAGAAGGGCTAGAAAGATTAGCAACTTCCGATTTAAGAACAAGTCAGGGCATTGTTCTAAAGTCCCGTGGATTATATTATTATGAAAGGGGAGACCTTAAGAGAGGCAACCTTATAGTTAAGCTAAAAGTGATCTTTCCTGTAGACCTTCCTTTAGAGGTTAAAGAATGCTTAAGCTTAGCCTATGAAACTTATAAAAAATTACACCAAGGAGGCTAAAAGGTATGGATGAGACCAAAAATGCTTTAGCTTTGGTGGAAGGGAAAAAAGGTTTGCTTAAAGATAAGCATTTAACCTTGATTACTTTTTATCTCGGTGACTTTATCTTTGGCATCCCTGCAGAAAAGGTGGTTGAAATTAACAAGGACTTAGAGATAACGCCTGTTCCTTTGGCTGATGAGTTCATTCTTGGGATCATGAACTTAAGAGGGCATATTGTAACCGTGATGGACCTGCAAAAAAAGATAAAGCTCCAAGGCGACCTAAACTACAGGCTAAATCTTATCATCAAGAAGGATAATGAGCTTTTATCTTTTTTGGTTGAAAAAATAGGCGATATTCTGGAGGTTCCTGTAGCAAAGCTTGAAGAAACACCAGATAGAATAGAAGGACTTGACCGAGATTACATAGAAAACATCTATCAACTTCCGGATAGACTACTCCTTTTACTCAGTGTAAATAAGCTTTTTGAAAATTAGCTTTCTTCTTAGAAAAGACCAGCAAATTTAAGAAATTTTTTCCACTTTTCTCTTTTATGTTTTGGAAATTCTTCCAAGATTAGAGCTTGCCACTTTGGAGCCTTAGGTTGTTTGATCAATTTTAAACCTGCTTCCTCAGGGGTTCTGTTCCCTTTTTTGAGGTTGCACTTTTTACAGCAGAGAACCACGTTTGACCAAATGGTTTTCCCTCCTCTGCTCTTTGGGATTACATGGTCGATCGTTCGGTCCTTCGGATTGTTTAAAAGTTTTCCACAGTATTGGCAGGTAAAATTATCCCTTAGAAAGAGGTTTTGCCTTGTAAAGATAACCTCGCTCTGAGGTAGGGATTCGTTCTTGGGAAGGTAGATCACATCAAAAAGAAGGATTTTTAGGGAAGGGCTCCGAATAAAACGATGTTTTGCCCCGTTTTCTGCGTGAAATTCACTAATTTTAACCCATTCGGTAAAATCATGGGTTGTCCAATCTTCCGTTATAACTAAGGCTGTTCCTTTCACTAAATGACAGATAGCTTTCTGTAGGTTAGTAATGTGGACTGCTTGATAGTGTTTATTAAGAACCAAAACCCTCTCAAAGAGTATGCTGGGGTCCATTTAGCTTACTACGGTATTTAGCTTACTACTGGGCAGGTCATCGTATGATTTATAGCTGGTATATTCTGAATTTTTTCTAACAGGAGTTTAGAGATATCTTCATAGCTTGGGACCTCAACTTCAACTATTATATCATATGGACCCATTATAACATCAAGCTTCTTAATTTCAGGAATGTTTCTTAACTCCTCAATTACCTTCTGAGTTTTACCTATCTGAGTGTTAATCAGAATGTAGGCTCTAATACCCATGCTTTTACCCTCCTAATTTAGGTTAAAGTTAATTATAATATTCTGCACCTTTTGCAAATATTCAACCACCTTGTCAACCTTCTCGCTGGATAAGCTTCCCATTCCGCAAGCAGGAGTGAATAAACTTTGTTTTAACAGGTCATTAATAGAATAAGAAAGCAGGCTTGAAAGGTCTTCTAATTGGCGAAAGATGCGTTTTTCTATTTCGGTAAAGTTTATCCTTTCTAAATTTTCTTTATCCGTTGGCACGCATCCCCAGGCGATAAATCTTTTTCTTTCTTTTAAGAAAAGTCTTAGTTCTTTGGTATAAATGGTAAATTTTTCAAAGAAGTTAAAACTATCAAAGCTTACTATGTCTGGGTCGGATTGTAAGACAAGGTCCCAGTCGGTGTTTGCACAAACATGAATACCGGTAAGAAACCCTCTCAGTCTGAGATTTTGAATAAGCTCTTTTAGCATGCTGATCACTTCTTCTTTAGTGACCGTTAGAAATCCTGAGCTACCAAAGCCGGCTAAGCCTGGTTCATCGAGAAAGATGATGACCCCTTTTCCGGTTTCGGAAAGCAACTTGGCTTGGGCAATGGCTTTTAAGGTTAAAAATTTGACAATGAGCTCTCTTAGGTCGGGGATAAAAATTAGGCTTTGCCCCTCAAGGTCTTTCAAGGCTGAAGAAAGGGTAAATGGACCGGTAATCTGCCCTTTAACCAAAGAACCTGGATACAGCCTTGCCTTCTCCACAAAAGGTCTAAGAGCTCGGGCGTGCTCTTTAGAAGGTAGATAATGGGTTAAAACCTCATCGTCCCCATCCGCAATGACCCTTTGGTAATCTTCAAGGGTTTTAAACAAGCCTTCTTCAAAATTAGGATGGGTTAGGTCAATTCTTTCCAGCTCTGGGACAAATCCGGGTAATCCTTCGCAAGCCTGAAGGATCATCCCTTCAGATTTAAACCTCGGAAGCTGTGGCCAAGCAGGGATGTTAAACTTAAAGGCATAGGCTAAAGCGGTGTCAATATCCTCAAAGGGCAAGCTTCCAATATGGGTGGTTTGGCAAGATAATTCAGGGGATGGCACACAAACCTCCTTCTTGAGGGTTCTCAACGCAGGGATCTTGTTTTTTTTCTAAATTGAGCCTGTTTTTAACAGCTTCAAAGCCTGTATAAATTTCAATTCTGTCCTCTTTAAATTCTAACAGGAAGGGTAGGCTTTTAAGATTTAGAGATTTTACTAAAGGATAAGCTTGATTTAACGGGACCTTTTCAAGCTTTAAGCCCAAGCTTTCGCTTTCTGCTATGACTTCTTTACAGGCTGGACAGTGTTGGGAGTAGATTAGGAGGAAATTTGCTTTTTTAACATTACCTTCTTTTGAGATAATTGGGGATGGTGATGAAATGTAGAAACCCAGGGCAAGGCTAAACATTCCAAAGAGTAAAGCCATCAAAAAATGGAATGAGTTAATGGGTTCGTCCCTTAGATAGACCAGGACGGAAATAGCTCCGGCAAGAGTAATAGAAAACACTATTAGACAAAACCAACAGGGCTCAGCGATGTTTAGGTAGAGAAAAAAGATAAGATAGGCATCCCCTATCAGACCTGCGGTTAAAAGATATAGAAGTAGGTTCTTAAAAAGACTACCTCCAGTTTTTTGGTATAAGAATAAAAGAAATATTAAAGCTGTATAAAAAAGGAGGGCAAGGATTAGGAGATAGCTCTTCCCAAGGAGAAGGAGCTCTTCAGCTATAAAACAGCCAGAGGAAGGGCATATGCTCGTCTTGTAGTAATTTTTAAGGATATATTCTAAGCCTACAAACAAGAGCCCAAGGATAAGGATGAAGTAGGATAGCTTTAGGATAAACGGGCTTTTCTTTTTCATGGTTTAAATCAAAGTTTACTCTAACCTAAGACAATGTAAAGTCTTGTTATCTTCTTGGGGATGATTTATAATCAAAATGGAGCGATGAAAAAAGACCCTTTGTTGTTACCCCTGTTGATTGCTTTTTTTGCCCTATTGTCTTTTACCTTTGCTATCTCTGGGGATATTAACATTACTGCAGATAAGATGGAGGTTTTAGAGGATGAAGGGATAGCCATTTTTACCGGAAAGGTCTACGCGGAAGAAAGGGATTTAAAGCTCTGGGCTGATAAGCTTTATGTTTACTACACAAAAAGTGAGAAAGGGCGTGAACTTCAGAGGGGGGTTGCCATCGGTAAGGTCCGTATAGAAAAAGGCAAATGGAAGGCCAGCGCAGGCAAAGCTACTTATTTTAAGGCTGAAGAAAAGCTTATTTTAGAGGACCAGCCGAAGGTTTGGTATGAGAACCACCTCGTAGAAGGTGATATCGTGATAGTTTATTTTAATGAAGACCGAAGCGAGGTTTTATCAAAAGGCGGAAGGGTTAGAGCAGTAATAAGGAGATAGCATGCCCCCATATCTACCTGAGAAAAGCCTGGTTTTGGTCCTCCCGAGCGAAGCGAGGGATCTTTAAAGGTTAAGGTAGTGAATAAGGAGATAGCATGCCCCTTTTAGCTAAGAATTTAAAGAAAAGCTTTAAAAAAAGATTGGTAGTTAAAGGGGTTAGCGTGGAGGTCGAGAGGGGTGAAATTGTAGGGCTTCTTGGTCCTAATGGTGCGGGCAAAACTACCACCTTTTACATGATTGCAGGGTTTTTGTATCCTGAGGAAGGAAGGATTTATCTTAATAATGAAGACATCACAGACCTTGATGTCGCTGAGCGCGCCAAAATAGGAATAGTCTATCTTCCTCAGGAATCTTCGGTTTTTAGGAGCCTTACCGTTGAGGACAACCTTCTTATGGGCTTAGAAGGGGGAAATTCATTCTCTAACGGTTCTAATAAAAGGGAACTTTTTGAACGCTATGTAGAGCTTTTTGAGCTTAAGGAGCTTCTTAAGCAGAGGGCTCACCATCTATCAGGAGGAGAAAAAAGGAGGGTTGAGGTTGTTCGTGCTCTTCTAACGGAGCCCCTTTTTATCCTTCTTGACGAACCTTTTGCCGGGATAGACCCGATAGGCATCTCACAGCTAAAGAAGCTCTTTAAAACTCTTAAAGAAGCAAACATTGGTCTTATCATTTCTGACCATAATGTTCGTGATACTTTACAGATCTGCGACAGAGCTTATGTTATTTCTGATGGGGAAATAATTGGAAGTGGTGATGTTAAAAGTTTAATTGAAAATTCCTTGGTCAGGGAAAAATACTTAGGACAGGAATTTAGGATTTAGGGCTATGGAGATCAAAAATCAGCTTAAGCTTGTTCCGCAGCCTCTTTTGACTCCTCAACTAAAGCTTCTTCTTAAAGTCCTACCCATGAACACTTTAGAGCTTCAAGAATATCTTCTTGAAGAGGTAAACAACAATCCTTTCTTAGAGGTCGAATTTAAGGACCTCCCTTTAGAACCCAGAAGAAAACAAACAAGAAGCAGCGATGAAGTGCATCTTAATGAAGAGGTCGAGTGGGACTACGGTTATACCAGGTACCACTTTGGAGAGGAGGAGCCAGAGGAAGAGGTAAACCTTCTTGAAAGGACAGTTAAAGCTGAAGAATCCTTAGCTGATTATCTTTTATGGCAGTTAAACCTAAAGGATGTTTCGGAGCTTGATAAAAGGATCGCTCAATACATCATTGGCAACCTTGATGACCGGGGCTATCTTAGGGTCTCTCCAGAAGATATTTCAAAAGATACTGGTCTACCCCCTGAAAGGATAGAAAAGGTTAGAATGGTAATAAAATTTCTTGACCCAGTGGGCGTTGCCTCCCTTAATTTAAAGGAATGCCTTTTAGCTCAACTTGAATCTTTGGGCTTCAAGGAGGATAGACTACCTTACAGAATAGTAAAAGAATATTTAGATGAAATCCCTAAAGGTGTTGAAGCACTCTCTCAGCATTTAAAGATTTCGACGGAAGAGGTTGAAGAGGCTTTGTCGGTTATTAAGAGCCTTGAGCCCTACCCGGCTCGTAACTTTCGTTCCGTAAACCACCTTTCAGTCGTTCCGGACCTTAGGTTTTATGAAGAGGATGGCGAGTGGAAGGTTGAGGTGCTTAAAGAAAACCAGTTTGAGCTAAGGCTTAACAGCTATTATACTCAATTGTTAAAAAGAAGGCTAAAGGGTGTTCCGAAGCAAACCCAAGAGTATCTTCGGGAAAAGATGCGGATGGCCGAGACTCTGCTTAAAGCCTTAGACTACAGATACACAACCCTTTATCGTATAGGCAAAGCTATCTTAGACCACCAGAAGGAGTTCTTTGAGAAGGGTCCAAAGTATTTAAAACCCTTAACCTTAAAGATGCTTGCCGAGGAGACAAACCTTCATGAATCAACTGTAAGCAGGGTTGTTTCGCAGAAGTATGTTGATACTCCATTAGGGATTCTACCCCTTAAGTATTTTCTATCCTGGGGCTATGTAAAGTCTTCTGGTGAGGGTTTTTCATCTAAAGCAATTATGAACTATCTAAAAGAGCTGATAGAAAAGGAAGATAAGTCTAAGCCTTTAAGCGATGCTGAGCTTGCTAAAGAGCTTCAGAAAAGGCTTGGAGTAAAGATTGCTAGGAGAACTGTGACAAAGTATAGGGAAATGCTAAACATCCCATCCATAAGAGAGCGTAAGAAAAAATAAACTTATTTGAAAGGAGGAGGTGCTATGGAATTTCATTTCACCTTTAAAGGTATGGATTCCTCACCAGCCATAGCTGAATACGCAGAAAAGAAGTTTAGCAAGCTTGAGAAGTATTTTTATGGACCAGTGCATGCTCAAGTTGTCTTTAAAAGGGAGAAGTTTCGTGAAATCTGCGAGGTGATTTTAGCGGGTGATGGGGAAAGGATAGTCGTAAAAGAGGAGACAGATGATGTATATTCATCCATTGATTTTGCCTATGAGTCCTTGGAAAAGCAGGTAAAGAAATTAAAAGAAAAGAAAAAGGAGATTAGACCACCAAGGGGAGGAACTGAAGCAAGACCTGTTGCTTCACCAGCCTATACTGTGCAAGAGGTAGAAGTTTCTCCACTTTCAACGGAAGAAGCCTTTGAAATCTTTCGCAAAGGCAAGGATACGGTTTTTCTCTTTTACAATAACGACTATGATAAAGTATGTTGTCTCTACAGGGCTGGTGATAAAGAAATCATGTTAGTTCCTGTCCTCTCTTAGTTATGCAACCCTACTTAGTCATCATCACTGGAGAATCTGGGGCGGGCAAAAGCACCGCCCTTCGCACCTTTGAAGATTTAGATTTTCTTGCTATCGATAACTTTCCTATAAGGCTTTTAAAATCCTACTTGAAGGAGGTTAGCGAATCAAAACTTACGGACAAATTAGCCATGGTTGTTGACCTTAGGGACCCCTACTTTTTGGAGGAGTTCCCCAAGGTGTATAAAGACCTTCGAAGGGAGTATCCAACCTTTGAGCTTTTATACTTAACCGCAAAGTCCGAGGTTCTCATCACCAGGTATAACCAGACACGAAGACCCCATCCTCTTTTACGAGAAGAAAAAAACATCGAGTCTGCGGTAAAGAAAGAAAAGGAGCTTTTATCCTTTCTCAAAGATTATGCAACTTACATCATTGAAACAAGCAACTTTACCTATCATCAACTCAGGTCGGAAATTCAAAGGATTTTTGGACGAGGTGAAAGCTTACACAAGCCTTTTCTGCACATCATTTCCTTTGGTTTTAAGTATGGGCTTCCTTTTGAGGCAAACTATATCTTTGATGTCCGGGCTTTACCCAATCCTTATTTCGTTCCTGATTTAAAACCTTTACCCGGTACAGACGAGAGAATAATTCGTTACCTTTTAGCTGACACGAGAACAGAAAAGTATTTGAAGGGTATTGAAGAATTTTTGAGGATGGTTATAAGTTTTCATCTAACTGAGGGGAGACGATACTTGGCTATAGGAATAGGATGCACAGGCGGGAGACACAGGTCTCCAGCCATCTCTCAACTACTTTATCAACGTTTAAAAGAGGATTTCGAAGATTTAGAAATAGGTCTAACCCTACGAGACATTGCCCGTGAAGACTAAGCTTAAAGAAAAGGATATTGCAAGGATTGCTGAAATAGAAGCTTCCCTTTTTAAAGACAAAGCTTGGAGCTTAGAACTCATAAGAAGCGAGCTTGAGAGCCCAGAAAACTTGGTCATAGTTGTCAAGGATGATTTTTCAGAAGTTATTGGGTATATTATAATCAAAGTTACTCTTGATGAGGCTGAGGTCTTACGGTTAGGAGTAAAAAAAGAAAATCAAGGTAAGGGAATAGGGGAAGGCTTACTGATGGCTGCACTTGATGTGTTAAGAAGAAGCGGGATTAAGAAGGTTTTTCTTGAGGTTTCCGTTGATAATATAAAGGCTCAAAGATTTTATGAAAAGTTTGAATTTAAAAAAGTGGGAGAAAGGACGGACTATTATTCACCCGGCAAACCAGCTTTTATTATGTGTAAAATATTAGAGGAGGGAAGCCATGTTAAGGGTAGGGATTAACGGTTTTGGAAGGATCGGTAGAGCAGTGCTAAGGGCACGGTTTAAATATCCGGAGTTTAACAATTTTGAAATCGTAGCTATTAATGACCTTGCAAACCCTCAAATGATCGCCCATTTGTTTAAGTATGATACTATCTTCGGGAAGCTACCATATCAAGTGGAAATTAAGGATGATTCTATGGTAGTTAATCAAAAGGAGATAAAGATATTTCAAGAAAAGGACCCTGCTAAAATCCCCTGGGAAGAGGTTGGCGTAGACTATGTCATAGAATCTACAGGTTTTTTTACGGACGCTGAATTGGCAAAAGCTCATCTTAGGGGAACAGTTAAAAGGGTGGTCATTTCCGCCCCAGCCAAAGGTGAAGATGCAACCATTGTGATGGGGGTGAACGAAGAGGTCTACGACCCTAAAAAGCACTTCATCATCTCCAATGCCTCCTGCACGACCAATTGTTTAGCTCCTGTGCTGAAGCTCCTTGATCAGCATTTTACGATCGAAAGGGGGATGATGACCACGGTACATGCCTACACAAACGACCAAAGACTTCTTGACATGGTTCATAAAAGCGATTTTAGGCGGGCAAGAGCCGCAGCTTTAAACATGGTCCCTACTACTACTGGCGTTGCTAAGGCTTTAAAGAAGGTTTTACCCCACCTTGCTGAAAAACTTGAGGGAATGTCGATAAGGGTCCCAACTCCCGATGTCTCTATGATAGATTTAGTCTTACAGGTTGAAGAAGAAACCTCTGTAGAGGAAGTGAATAAAATTTTTAAAGAGAACCAAAATCGTTACCTTGCCTACATAGAGGAACCGTTAGTATCAATGGACCTTGTAGGAGACCCTCATAGTGCGATCGTTGACGGATTGTTAACCAAGGTTGTCGATAAGAAGATGATTAAAGTAATAGCTTGGTATGATAATGAATGGGGTTATTCAGTAAGATTATTAGATTTAATTAATTATCTTGCTAAGTTTGAAAGTTAATGCAGACGCCGGAACAGTTTGTTTCTCAGGCTTATTTAGCAAATTTAGCAGAAACCTACATTGAAAAAGTAGAATTTGATAAAAAATATGAGCCTCTTATTCATGCTTTTCATTCCTTTCCCGCCTTAAAGAATCACTTTGAAAATCTACTAAAAGAGGTATTTCATCCTTACAGAAATACCCAATTAGTTCTTGAAGAGCTTAGGCTCTTTTTGCTCAACAATGTAGGTTATATCTACAAAAATGAATTTTTTGATCAATTTTTGCAATTGCTCTTTGACCTTTTATTTGGATTTTATGGAGAAGAAAAAGATGTCAATACTAAAGTTAGTGAAATTATTCTCTCTCTTTTGAAAAAAACAATAGAAAATGGGAGAGATATTACAAAATTAAAGTTTTTATTTAACAATTTGATTGAAAGATTTTTAGGGCTAAATGAAGATCAGTTTAAATCCTTTTTTGAGATAGCGATTTCGTTAAAGAAGATATTATGGTTAATTAATGAAAAAATAGTTGATGAAGATTTAGAATTTTTATCGAGGCAATTATTAATTCGATATTTTTCGAATGTTTACAGTTTGTATCGACAAATTAAAGACAGATTGCCATCAAATCAAGAAATAATTGAGAATTTTAATTTAATAGAACAAACGGACCTGACTTTACTGACTTTAAAGGAATTATTATCTTTGCCAGACCACCTGGAGTTATTAAGGATATTAAAGGAAGTAATATTTAAAATTATTAGTTATAAAGAAACATCATTGGGTGAAGAAGAGAGGGTATCCGTTCTGCTTTCTTTATTACAAATTTCAGATTTAGGTTTATTGCATGAAGAGCTTCTTCGTGATGTTAATAAAATATTAGTCTCAATGATTGAGGCCAAACCGCACGAGCACATTGAAGAGTTTATCGTTAAATTTTTTGTATTTTTAAAACAGAAGTCTAATCTTTATCCTTGGACAGTTTTTGAATGTATTAAAAGCATAGGAACTGCTATTTTAAGGAAAAGAGCTGTATATTTAACTGAAGTTTTTATTCAAGAGGTTTTAAAATACGGTTTTACACCTCCAGCAATAACTGGGATTGATTTAAATTGGAGGGTTAAAAGAAATCCCTATCATGTTCAAAATATTAAAGTTTGGTTAGAAATTTATAGACAAAATCCTGAATGGTGTAGTAGCTTACTTATAGGTTTGATTATATATATAAAACTTTATGGAGTGTCAATAAACGATACCGACCTTTTCCAAAGGGAAATAAGTAATTTATTAGATTCAGATATAAAGCATACATACAATCAGGTAAAACAATTTTTTAGAGCTATTCCTGTTTTTTTTCATGAAATAGGTGCAGAAGGTCTCATCCGCGACCTTTCAACTCATCTTGATGAAATATACGGAAGAAAAAATACTCTATTTCATTTTTTGAGGAAGTTTATTCATGTTGAAAGCTCAAGTTTAGTAGTTAATCTTATGGAAGATATAATGCGCTTTTGGTTTACATTAAATCCTAGTCATATAGCTAAATATTTACCAGATGTTTTGTTAAATAAAATTATTAGTGAAGAATTCAAATATCACTTAGAAATGCAAAATATACTTTTTTCCATTTTTAAATTAATGGGTATATACGAAATTGAAAAACTTTTTGAACTTAATGTTGATCAATTAGAGCGATATATATCATCCATAAACGCGGATAATCATCTTAAAACTGTAATTATTAATTTTTTAAAGCTTTATAACTTAATAAGACAAAAGTATTATTTTTCGCTTTCAGACTTTGAAGAATTAGTTCGAGAATTTTCTGGTCTTGGTTTCAATTTCGTAGAAGAATTGCCTACAGTTTTAAAGGAAAAAAAACTTTATGAGCAGATTGAGATACTGTTAACATGGTTATTACATTTAAAAGAAGATTATATACTTTCATCTGAAAAGTTTCAAAAAAAAGAGGAGATCATCAAAAAAAGACATATAGCCGCTGATATTCCTTCCATCTTTGGACGCTATTCAGAACCTAAGTTTGATGCTTTAGGATTAAGTTTTAGATTAGAATGGATATTAAACACATTATTCGCAAAATTAACTGAAGAGTTTAGGTTCCAAATTTTTTCAGAATCAACTATGAAAAAGATTTTAAACATTATGAAGTTATTTAAAACAGCTCTCGAAGTAGATGGAATCAGCTCTCAACGATTTAACCGTTATTTACACATTTTAGAGAATTCTTTGTTAAGTTATCCTCTAACCTTTAATCAATATGTTGATATTTTTAAAGGTTTACTTGAAGGGGTCCAACATATCATAAAATCTTATTATATAAACCCTTATTTCAATAACTTTGTCTTAATTTATGAGGTATTAGATAAGAAAAATTTGCTTGATAAATACAGAAAAGTTTTAACTGGTAAAAAAACGGAAGAAGCGTTTCATTCCTTATTAGAGATCCTTTTGAGAGATATTATCTCAGAATCTTTTGTTATAAAGCATCTTGATAATTTTCTTAAGAAAGTCTACAATTCTTTAATCCAACTTAAAAATATGTATACCAAAGATGAGTTGAATATGCTATTAACCTATGATTATGATAAATCTATAAGTTATTTACATAAACCAGACAATGAAGCAACAGATACTATTTATCTTGGCAACAAAGCATATAATTTATTATTGTTATCCACTGAGGAAAATGTTAAGGTAAAAATTCCATACGGATTTGTGTTGACAACAGAGTTATTTAGAATTTATCCATTATTGAAAAAGTATAAGCAAATATGGGCTCTATATGAGGATTTGATTAAAGCTGGGGTTCAATACATTGAAAGCTCTACCGGGAAACAGTTTAATAGTTTGGATAATCCTTTGCTTTTAAGCGTTAGGAGTGGCGCTGTAATTTCCATGCCCGGTATGATGTCTTCAATTCTAAATGTAGGGATCAATCCTACTATAGTGGAAAGCTTAGCTAAAATTAGCGGAAATGAATGGTTTGTCTGGGATACTTATAGAAGATTTCTTCAAAGCTGGGCAATGGCCAATGGTATACCTCGAGATGTTTTCAATGCTTTAATGCGGGACCATAAGAGACGATATAATGTCAAAAAGAAACGGGAATTTTCTGGGGAGCAGATGAAAGAGTTAGCCTTTCTTTACCGCAAAAAGATTGAGGAATATGGTGTTCCGGTAATCGATGACCCTTGGGAGCAACTTTTCAAGTGCATTGAACTAATATTCAATTCCTGGTATTTTCAAAAGGCTACCTTTTACAGAGAGATTATGGGCATAGCCGAGGAATGGGGAACAGCAATCCTAGTCCAGGAGATGATTTTTGGCAACCTAAAGCCTGATTCTGGAACAGGCGTTGTTTTTACCACCTCACCTTACGGGAAGTTCCCAAGAGTTGCCCTTTGGGGCGATTATACTCCGTATAACCAAGGAGAGGATATTGTCTCCGGTCTTGTCAATGCCTATCCGATATCAATTGAGCAAAAAAAGATTGAAGGAAGAGAGGGAGAAGCTTTAGAAGAGGCTTTCCCAGAGATTTACAATGCTCTTCTTGAGCTTGCCTATTACTTGGTTTATGAAAAAGGATGGGATCACCAAGAGATAGAGTTTACCTTTGAGGGTCCGAAAAGGGAGGACCTTTATATACTTCAGGTTAGGGATATTCATTTAAGGGAAGAAAAATATATACCCTATTTTAAAATCTCTTTTCTCAAAAACCTTCCTCTTATAGGGAAGGGAATTGGGGTTTCGGGAACTATTCTCTCCGGTAGAGTTGTGTTTTCTTTAGAAGATATAGAAAATCTAAAACCTACCCAAGACCCTTTAATTTTATTAAGATACGACACTGTTCCAGATAACATAAGAGAAATTTCTTTAGTAGATGGATTGTTAACTGCCAGGGGCGGGCAAACTTCTCATGCGGCTATAGTTGCGAACAGATTGGGTAAAGTTTGCGTAGTTGGTTGCGAAGAACTTCGAATAGATGACGAAAAAAAGCTTGCCAAGATTAAAGACTTTGAAATTAAGCTTTACGATTGGATAACTCTTAACGCAATGACAGGGGATGTCTATTATGGTAAAATTGTAAGCAAAGTTGTTTAAAAGAATTCACACATAGGAGGTGCCTATGAAGCTTGGTATAAACGGGCTCGGTAGGATAGGTAAGTTAACCCTTTGGCAACATGTAGCTCGCAATCATTTTAAAGAAATTGTGGTAAACCTTGGTAGAACGGTAGGAACCTCCTTCCAAGACCTTGCGGAGTACATCGAAAAGGATAGCACCTACGGCTGGCTACCTGTTTGGTTGTATGGGCATAAAGCTAATCGGGTCATTGAAGAACTCAACGAGAAAGAAGGCACGATGGTGATCGATGGTGTGAAGGTGAAGTTTTTGATGAAGAACAGAAATCCTAAGGATATAGAATGGAGAGAGGAGGGGGTAAAGCTTGTAGTAGACTGCACGGGTAAATTTAGAGACCCAAACGCCTCCCCTGATGACCCTAAAGGCGCAGCTCGTGGGCATTTTCAGGCTGGGGCAGAAAAGGTTATCATATCAGCTCCTTTTAAGGTTAAAGATAAAGAAAAAGGGATCCCTGAGGATGCTATCACAATGGTATACGGAATAAACGAAGAGATGTATAATCCTCAAAAGCATCATCTAATATCATCCGCCTCTTGCACCACAACATGCTTAGCCTACATGATGAAACCTCTTTTAGATTATTTTGGTCCCGAAAGGATACTCTCTTCTTTCATGGTCACCGTGCATGCTACAACATCTTCTCAGTCTATCCTTGATAGGGTCCCAAAGGAAGGAGAAAAGGACCTAAGAAGGGCAAGAAGTGTTTTTAACAACATCATCCTTACCTCTACCGGAGCAGCTGAGGCTTTAGGTTTGGTCATCCCTGAGATGCAGAAGATCGGTTTCATAGCAGAAAGCGTAAGAGTGCCTTTAACCACTGGAAGTTTGATAATATTAACGGTAAACATACAGGATGAAAGTTTAGAAAATCATATTACCAAAGATTTGATCAATAATATTTATAAGGAGGCAGATGAAAGTAAATACAAAGGATATCTAATATTCTCGATGGAGCAAAACGTGTCTACGGATATCATAGGGTATCCAAAGGCAGCCGCCATCATCGAAGGAAGAGAAACTCACACCAGGACAGCTTTGGCTAAGGTTGATTTACTTAAAGCTTGTCGCGGGCTTTCTGAAGAAAAGATAAAAGATATACTTTGTTCTCATATAGAGGTTCCTATTACCCAAGTTGTGGTCTATGGATGGTATGATAATGAATTAGCTTCATATACTCATCTTATGGTAGATTTGACAGTTTATATAGCAGAAAAGATGTTTTAAGTTTATTTGTTTATGACAAGAAGAAAGGGTAGAGAAATAGCTTTACAAGTTTTATACAAAATAGAAATGAGTAATCTACCTGCTAAGGAGGCCTCAGCACAGTATAGGAAGCATTTCATTGAAGCCTCTTCCGATGAGGAAGAGGCTTCTTCCTTTGAGGATGTAAAGGACTTAGAAGAAGCCTTTACTTTCGCCTCTGACTTGGTATTAGGGATTGAAAAGAATAGGAATTTTATCGACGAAAAGATAAAAGAGTATACAAGAAATTGGTCTTTTGATAGGCTTAATAGCACTGATAAAAATATTCTTCGTATTGCAATATTTGAGATGTTTTTTCGACCGGATATACCAGAGGTCGTTAGCATTAATGAGGCTGTAGAATTAGCAAAGCTTTACGGCACGGACGAATCTCCTGCCTTTGTAAACGGGATACTTGATAGTATTTATAAAAAGGAACTGCTCAGTGCCAAAAAGGAAGATTGAAGAGATCTTTAAGCCAAATTTCTGGTTAAATCTTTCTAAATCAGAAAGTAAAAAACACAAGCCCTTTTTATCCCCTACGGTATGGGATACTATGTCAAAGGATTACGACGACCTTGAAGAAAGTGAGTTCTACAAAAGTTTAAAGGCAGATGTCTTATCTGAAATTGAAAAAAGAGGGGCAATAGAATCTAATTTTTCAGTAATAGATGTGTGCTCTGGCACTGGTAGTTATACAGTTGAGTTTGCCAAAAGGGTTAAAGAAGTTTTAGCTATAGACATATCTCAAGGGATGCTTGAAAAATTAAAGAAAAAGCTTGAAAAACTTAGTTTAAAAAATGTAGAAGTAATCTGTGAAGATTGGTATAAGTTTAATACTGATAGAATCTTTGATACAGTGTTTATTTCTATGACTCCAGTTCTTGGTGATCTTGAGCAAATAGATAGGTTTTTAAGTATAAGTAGAAGATATTTAGTCATCGTGCATTGGGCAGGTTTAAGAAAAAACGAGCTTTTGGAGGAGATATCTCAGAAATTTTTTAAAAAACCATATAAAGCATCCTCACCTGTTATAGTGTTAATTTTTAATTATCTATTTTCTAAAGGATGGGCTCCTGATTTGAAGTTCTATCATGGATACTTTGAAAGAAAAAGCAGCGTTGAGAGAGTTTGGGAGAGGTTTAAAACAAGATTACTGGCCAAAGGATATAGAATTTCAGCCAAAAAAGAAAAAGACGTGCTTAATTTTTTAGAAGAAAAAAGCAAGGATGGTATCATAGAATACAAGACCAAAGTTAGAATAGGGGCGTTATTCTTGAACAAGGAGGTATTCTGTGGAAAGAGTGGAAATGATAGTTCAGGGGATGACCTGTGAACATTGCGTAAGGAGGGTTGAAAAGGCTATCCTTTCTACTGGTAAAACAAGGGATGTTTCCGTTGATTTAGCAACTGGCAAAGTTAGCTTTCTTAAAGAGGAGGACTTAGACCTGAATGAAGTTGTTAAAGCCATAGAACTTTACGGCTATAAGGTTATTAAAACCTAAAATAACAAAGTAAATAGTATTAGCGTCCCATGGAAAATGGAACCTTCATCATAACCATTGATGGACCAGCAGGCTCAGGGAAGACAACGACCGCAAGGATATTAGCTAAAAGACTTGGTTTTGACCTTTTAGAATCAGGAGCTTTTTATCGGTTTGTTACTTATTTTCTTTTAAAATATTCCTCAGAAGTATCCGTGTCAGACTTTCTACTGTTATCTGAAAAGGAGCAGAGAATAATTCTTCAAAATGTTTTCAAACATCTTGAAGTTAAGCTAAATCTTGAAGGAACAATTTTGTATTTGAAGGGCAAACCCTTGAAGGATGAGCTGAGAGAGCCAGAGGTAGAAGAATGGGTTTCCCGAGTTTCGGCCTTACCCGTGGTTAGGGAAATGGTAAATGAATATTTAAGAAGCTTGGTTAAGGGGAGGAAGGTTGTTGCTGAAGGTAGGGACATGGGGAGCGTTGTTTTTCCAAAGGCAACCCTTAAATTCTATTTGGATGCCGATGTAGAGGTTAGGGCTAAAAGAAGGGCTAAGGATTTAAAGGGCTTTGATGTCCTTGAGACTAAAAGAATGATCCTTAGACGAGATGAGCTTGATTCCAAAAGAGAGGTTGCTCCTCTAAGCATACCTGAAGGAGCTATAGTTATTGACAATAGCACCCTAAGCATTGAAGAAGTGGTAAAAATAATGGAAGAAAAGGTAAAAGAGGCTCAAAATATTTCTTAAGAGGAACACGACAGTATTATTATGAAAAAGGCAAGCACATGAAGCATCTTACTAAAGAAGAGTTTATTAAAATTGAGAGGGAAAAAGCAAGAAGGCTTAAAGATACGCGGTGGTGGAGGAGGAAGCTTGAAAAAGGGATTTGCTATTATTGTGGTCGCAAAGTCCCTAGAGAAGAACTAACCATGGACCATAAAATACCCCTTGCCCTTGGTGGAACCTCATCGCGAGAAAATATCGTTCCATCCTGCAAGGAATGCAATACTAAAAAAAAGACTTTACCCCCTTGGGAATGGAAGGAATATCTCGCCAAGCTTAAAGGTGAGAAAGGGGAAGAAGGATTTGAAGGCGGTAATTCAGAGGGTTAAAAGGGCTGAGGTTCGTTTAGAAGGAAAGCCTATTAGTAGCATTGACAGAGGGCTTTTGGTGTTGGTTTGTGTTGAAAAGGGTGATGATGATAGGATAATAAGCTGGTTTGCGGATAAGATTGTGAGCTTACGCATCTTTAGCGATGAGGCAGGTAAGTTTAACCTTAGTGTGAAGGATGTGGTTGGCGAGGTTTTAATAGTTTCCAATTTTACCGTTTGCGGAACCCTTAAGAAGGGAACAAGACCGAGTTTTCATTTGGTAGAGGAACCAAGGCTTGCCGAAGGTTTAATTCTTAAGCTAAGAGATTTGATCGAAGAAAGAGGAATAAGAGCAAAGCTTGGTGTTTTTGGGGCTCACATGGAAGTTGAGTTGATAAACGATGGTCCGGTCACAGTGGTGTTAGAGCGTTCCAATTCTGCAAATCAGTCTTAGCCTGGAGTTCTCATCCCATGGAAAAAGCTCTATACTATGGACTGCTAACCTTCTTTTTAACTGGTTTAGGTTCAAGCTTAATCTTTTTGACGAGGGGCAATCTTCGTATGTTTCTCTGTTTTTCTCTTGGCTTTGCCGGAGGTGTAATGATTTCAGCAAGCTTTTTTTCGTTGATTTTACCTTCTATCAAAATCTTTGGAGAAGGGTCGATAATCTCTGCATTAAAGCTTAGCTTTGGTTTTATCCTCGGAGTAGCAATCCTTAGATTGCTCGATATAATTACACCTCATTTGCATCCTGGTGTGACTACTTTAGAAAAGGAGGGTCCAGCAATACAACTTAAGAAAAGCGTGCTTTTATTTTTAGCGGTTACCATTCATAACATACCAGAGGGATTAGCCGTTGGAGTATCCCTTACTCTTGAGCTTGCTTTAGCCATAGGAATTCAAAACATACCAGAGGGGTTAGCTTTAGCTTTAGCCTTTAGAGCTGCTGGTCTTTCGAAATTTCAAAGCTTTTTCTACGGATTTGTTTCAGCTATCGTTGAGCCTATATTTTCTCTGTTGGGAGCTTTTCTTATAGATATATCAAAGTTTCTTTTACCCTATACAATGAGCTTAGCTGCGGGGGCTATGATCTTCGTGGTAATAGAAGAAATATTGCCCACAGCACAAAAATTGGAAAACCCAGATTTTGCAAGCCTTGGCTTCGGGATAGGTTTTCTTAGCATGTTAATCCTTGATGCAGGGCTCGGTTAAGAATGAGGCTCTTTTACTATTATCAAATTAAAGAATATCTATATCATACAATTATAATTTTTTGTCTGCTTCTATTGTTCATTGGCACAATTAGAGCAACTTTAATACTTACTGAACTTAGTCAGTTTCAACTATCGTTATTCGACATAATTATTGTTTTTTTAACATCAATTGGCGAAATATCTGCCTTTTCCTTGTTATTTTCAGGCTATTTAAGCATTCTTTTTGTAGTCCAAAGGATGAAATATGAAAGAGAAATTCTTGCACTTTTCTCTTTAGGTTATAGTTTAAAACACTTTTTAAAAGTAATTTTTCTTTTCAGTTTTAAGATTTTTTTTCTTCTGTTATTTTTGACTATGGTGGTCGTTCCTCTATCAAAAAGATTACAAAAGGATTTGAAAGTTAATTTGTATAAAGGTTTAATGGAAAGCAGTATTCCAGAGAGGACTCCATTTCCAATAGGAGATACTCTATTTTTATACGCTAAAAGGACTTTAGAAAATGGTAGCACAAGGTTATACGACACCCTTGTTTTAGAAGATAAACAAGAGAAAAAGGGAATATACTTTGCAAAAAGTGGGTTTTTGGCACTGAAACAAGGGATGCTTGCCTTAGAAAAAGGTAATGCTTTTTTTAAAGAGCCTAATGGTAGCGTAGAAGTTATTGAGTTTAAGTATTATGAAGTATCTTTTAATACAGAAGAGTTAAAAAAAGAGGATTTCTACATTAAAAGAGGAGAAATGACACTTTCTGAGCTTAAAGAGTCTATACAAAAAGAAAAAGATAAAAGAAAAATTTATAGATATATGACTGAGTTATACGGTAGAATTTTTTATCCGCTGACCTCTCTTTTTTTGTTGACCCAAGCCTTTTTCTTAGGTCTAATCATATACGCGCCCCAACGAACTCTATTGTTTATTATTGGTTCTCTTTTCTATTTATTATTCTTTGGGTTTTATAATTTCTGCACCTCCTTTTCTGAAACTGGCAAGTTTTATCCTTTAGTTGGCTTCTTTCTCTTTTTCGTAAGTATATCCTTAGTAATCTGGATTTTTTATCTCTATATTAAGAAAAAAGGCGCTACTTATCTATGAAAGTTTCAACCAAATTTTTATTTAAAGAGCTATTAAAAATTAATTTATTTATTCTACCAATAGCTTTTATCTTCTTTAATGTTATAGATTTTTTTGAGCGTTATTCAACTTTTTCAGTATATAGAAAACCATTCATAATCTTTTTAGAGTATCTCTTATGGAAAGGTATAGTTAATTTTTATCAAGTATTCCCTTATTTATTGGCCTTTTCTACCATCCTGACCATGTTTTATTTAACTAGGACAAAAGAGCTTTTGGCTTTGCTTTCCTTAGGCTATTCAAGGAGAACTGTCTATAAAATTCTCTTTCTATCCGTGTTCTTATTTAATTTTTTCTCTGGAATATTGTTAAACTATATTTCATCCTTAGCCTTTCAGAATGCAGTTGATGTATGGGAAAGAAAAGTTTTGGGCAAAAAAAAGGAATTAGTTTTTTTAAAAAAGAAATTGTTTTTCGAGGGTGAAAATTACTTTTTAATCGCTCAACCACTTGAGCCTAATGCAGAGTATCTTGGGGATGTTTTATACCTTACTATAGATCAAAAAGGAGAAATAGAAGAGATAATCTGGGCAGGGACGATGTTGTATTCTAACGGGAGCTGGGTTATTGAAAAGCTTGTTGTTCAAAAAAAAAGTGAAAATTTTGTGCCTAAAAAGTTTGATAAGCAGGAAAGACCTTTACCATTCAATCCATCTACTTTAGTTGTGACTGAAAAAACATTAAAATTTTTAACTATCGAAGAGCTCTATCAGAGATTACAATTTTTATCAAAGGTAGGAAAATCAACTAAAGATGTTATATTAGAATTTTTGTTTAGATTTTACTATCTTTTTGCTGGTTTTTTTATAAGCTTATGGTGTATACATATATATCTGAAATTTTACTCCCCTGTTAATAAAACAAAGGCCATAGGAAGCTCGTTGATAGCGTATATTTTCATTTCTTTAACCAATCTAATGATTTTTAGCTTTATTCTTAAGACTACATTAATCAGTATTGTTTCTTTGGTCCTTTTAACCTTAAGTTCAATCTTTCTTCTTATAAAAGGATAAAAGCATTAAAGGCGTAAGGATGTTTTTTTTGTTTAAAAATCTGGACTTGACTTTTTGATAACAACCTTTAAAAATTAATTTAAATACTCTAAAGGAGGTGGGACTATGAAAGGATTGAAGGTGCTTTTGAGTGCAGCGGTTTTAGGAGTTTTTATGATTTCTCAAGTTTATTCTCAGGATGTAGAGAGGGGGAAAAAGCTTTTCAACGACCCCAAATTTGCTGGTGGGACGTCTGGTAAATCCTGCGCAACCTGCCATCCTGGGGGAAAGGGACTTGAAGGTGTAGCAGAGAAAAAAGAATTTAAACTCATGGGAAAGACCTTGAATAGTCTTGAAGAGGTTGTAAATCTTTGCATTGAGATGGGGCTTAAGGGTAAGCCAATCGACCCAAAGGGTAAGGATATGGCTGACCTTGTAGCCTATTTAAAGAGCTTGAAAGGAAAACCTGGCGAAGCTCCTAAAAAGAAAAAAGTCGAAGGTTGTTAAGGATGGTAAATAGGGGAGCCGTTAGCGAGGGGTCTATTGTTTTTCTCGGGGCGGCTCCCTTAAAAATTCCTCGAACATCTAGGGATCAGGCGAGGCTATTTCCATCAGCGGTTGCCCTCAACGACTTCTATTAAGTAATCACATCAATATGGGCATAATCTAAAAACGAAGTGAGGCACGTTTAAAAAACAATTTTTTATAACAGCCTCGGGTCAGCTTGACTAAATAAAAAATAAAATGTTATAATTACCCTTACCAAAGAAGGGGGGAAGACAATTATGGTAAAGGAGCTTTACGTGTTCAAAGTAAAGTCAATTTTAATCTTGCTTGGATTTGTCATTCTTCTTGCCCTGTTAAGTCAAGTCAAGGTTCCGCTACCATTTACCCCTGTCCCGTTAACTCTTCAAACTCTTGGTTTACTTTTTATAGCCTACTATCTTCCCTTGCCTTTAGCCTTGGGGACCGTAGCTCTTTATTTAATGCTTGGCGCGATGGGGCTTCCCCTTTTTTCAGGTGGAAAAGGCGGGCTTTTAATCCTTTCTGGTCCAACTGGAGGGTATCTAATCGGCTTCTTCTTTATGGTTTATTTTGTATCCTTTGCAAAAGAACGCGGTCTGCTAAACAACCCGGCATCTACCTTTTTTGTAGCTCTACTTGGACACCTCCTCGTTTATCTCTTTGGAACCCTTTGGTTTTTAGCGGGATATTCTCAGCCAGGATTGGTAAATAATTTGAAAGAGCTTTTAATCCTTACGGTTATTCCTTTTGTTCCTTCAGACCTTATGAAATGTGCTTTGTTCTCAGCTTTTCTCTTCACCGAAAAAAAGCTGAAAAGGGGCTAATCTATGAGGGTTCTTGTCCTTGGAGGAGGTGGAAGAGAGCATGCCCTTTGCTGGGCTTTAAAGAAAAGTAAAGTCATAGAAAAGCTTTACTGCATTCCTGGGAACGGTGGCATAACCGAGGTTGCAGAAATACCTCAAGGCCTTGATTTAAAGGGTTTTGAAAAGTTAGCCCAATTCTGTAGGGCTGAAGGCATTGACCTTGTGGTCCCTGGTCCAGAGGAGCCATTAGTTAAAGGAGTAGCTGATTTTCTTCAAGAAAGGGGTATTAAGGTTTTCGGACCAAGTAAGAGCGCTTCTCAACTTGAGGGGAGTAAAGCCTTTGCAAAGGAGATAATGAAAAAGGCTTCCGTCCCTACCGCAAACTTTGCTGTGTTTGATGACCCGGAAAAGGCAAGGGCTTATGTTGAGAAAAAGGGTGCTCCAATAGTGATCAAGGCTGATGGTTTATGCGCTGGAAAGGGTGTCTTTGTTTGTGATACCTTGGATGAAGCCTATCAAGCAATCGAAAAGATTATGGAGGAACGTATCTTTGGCGATGCTGGGAAGATGGTTGTTATAGAAGAAAAGCTAAGCGGTGAGGAGGCTTCTTTTATTGTTATTACCGACGGAGAAACCTTCAAGGCTTTACCTACCTCTCAGGACCATAAAAGGCTTCTTGATAACGATGAGGGGCCAAACACAGGGGGTATGGGGGCTTACTCCCCTGCATCCTTGATCACACCAAGGTTACGGGAAGCTATATCAGACAAGGTCATAGCCCCTATTCTTAAGACCCTGAAAAAGGAAGGACATCCTTATTTTGGTTTTCTCTATGCAGGGCTCATGATCGCAAAGGATACCACCTATGTTCTTGAGTTTAACTGCAGACTTGGTGACCCTGAAGCTCAAGCCATCCTTCCAAGAATTGAAAACGACCTACTTGAAGTTATAGAGTGGACATTTGAGGGCAAATTGGCTGAAGTAGAACTAAAAGAAAGTAAAGATTGGGCGGTCTGCGTTGTGATGGCAAGCAAGGGCTATCCAGGGTCTTATGAAAAAGGGAATCTCATCACTGGGCTTGATAAAGCAAATGAGATACCCGGAGTTATAGTTTTTCATGCTGGCACTAAAAAAGAGGGAGGCTCTTTTTACACAAATGGGGGCAGGGTTCTTGGAGTCACAGCGCTTGGAGAGACCTTGAACTCAGCCATTGATAAGGCTTATCAAGCTTGCGCACTTATCCATTTTGAAGGAGCTTTCTACCGCAGAGATATTGGACAAAAGGCTTTCAAGCATCTTTCTCAGAGTTAGCCTATAAAAACCACTTTTTTAAAATCCACCATCCCTGATAGGTATAAATCTGTGCCTCCTCTCTTTCCTACCCTTAGTTTATCTTCAAGCTGATAATATTTTAAACAGGTTCCACAGGAAAAGATCTCAACCCCTTTTTCTTCAAGTTTTTTTAAGGTCTCTACCGCATAATCAACCTCAGTGGTGAGCTTAACCCCGGTGTTCATAAAAAACATTCTTTGCGGTAGTTCCTCGCTTACAAGTAGGGTTTCAAGAAACCCTTTCATAAGGACCTTGCCCAACTCCTCATCCCTACCTATCACATCGGTAGCAATGATTAAAAAGAGTTCTTTTGGCTTTTCTTCAACGCTAACCGGGCAGGTTATCTCGTAGGATACGCCTGGGCTTGTTCCTTTTTCAATTGTTAGCTCGTATACATCGCCTTTCTTCTTTGCTTCAAGAAGCTTATGCCCCTGGGCTGAAAGAAATTTTTTAATGTTTTCTAAGGAAACCTCGCTATCGATTAGGACTGTTATAGTTTCTCCTTGATTAATTTCATCCAGGGCTTCTTTGGTGCGAATTACAGGTTGAGGACAGGGCAAGCTTCTAGCGTCTACGGTTTTCATTAGGCTCAAACCTCCTCCCTTTTTTAAAAATTTATCAGCTAACTACCCTAAAAACCAATAATTTTTTTCAATGAGTAGAGACGAATTAATTGATAATTTTTATTAAAACTTTAAAAAATTGACAAATACTCATCTCTTTGTGGCTTCGAACTAACTGAGAGGGGGTTGCTACGCTCGGGATAATACGCTTAAGTAATTCTTGAACATTCTTCTATTACCTTTGATAAAAAGTCTCGTTTCTCCTTGTGAAATTTTCAAAATATATTAAATTAATCTTCTCTAATAAACTGGTAAGGAGGGGTAAAATGCTGGTGAAGAACTTTCTTTTTACTTCAGAGTCTGTAACAGAGGGGCATCCAGATAAGGTAGCAGACCAGATATCTGATGCCATCCTTGATGCCATTTTAGAGAAAGACCCATACGCTCGAGTAGCCTGCGAGACTTTAGTAAACACGGGTATGATCTTAATCGCCGGAGAGATAACAACAGAAGCAAGGATAGATTATCCTACGGTGGCTCGTGGCGTGGTCAAAGAGATAGGATACAACCATTCAGACCTTGGGTTTGATTGGCAGACCTGCGCTGTGCTTATAAGCATAGATAGGCAGAGCCCTGACATTGCTATGGGAATTGAACGGGATGGTGAGATTGGAGCAGGAGACCAGGGGTTGATGTTTGGTTACGCCTGCGACGAAACGCCAGATTACATGCCCATGCCCATCTGGTATGCTCATAGATTAGCGATGAGGCTTGCTGAAGTAAGAAAAAAGGGTATTTTACCCTTCCTTAGACCAGATGGCAAAACTCAGGTCACTATTAGATACGAAGATAGAAAACCCGTTGAGGTACATACCATAGTTATCGCTGCTCAGCATGAGCCTACGTTAACTCTAAAGGAGCTCCGCGAAGCCATTTATGAAGAAGTTATAAAAAAGGTGATTGCCCCAGAGCATTTAAAGCCTGATACTCGGATTATCATCAACGGGACGGGGAGGTTCGTCATCGGAGGACCGCTTGCTGATTGTGGCATGACGGGAAGGAAGATCATCGTTGACACCTATGGTGGAAGAGGGCATCATGGCGGTGGTGCCTTCTCTGGTAAGGACCCAACGAAGGTTGATAGAACCCCTTCTTACTATGCCAGGTATGTAGCCAAAAACCTTGTTGCCGCAGGAGTTGCTCGTGAGCTTGAAGTGCAGGTTGCCTATGCTATTGGGATACCAGAGCCTTTAGCCATAAATGTCAACACCTACGGAACCGAAACCATACCTGTTGAGAAGATTTTGGACATCATCAACAAACTGTTCAACTTTAAGCCTAAGCACATGATCGAATACTTAGACCTAAGAAGACCCATCTTCCGAAAAACAGCCTGCTACGGTCACTTTGGAAGGAACGAGCCTGAGTTTACCTGGGAAAAGCTTGATATGGTAGAAAAGATAAAAGAGCTTGCTGGGTTTGATAAATAAAGGAGGCTAAAATGGAATTTCATGTTAAAGACCTTTCTTTGGCTGATAAAGGGCTAAGGCTTATTGAATGGGCAGAGATGGACATGCCAGTTTTACGGAAGATTAGGGAGAGGTTTGCCGCTGAAAAGCCTTTGAAAGGTGTGAGGATTGGAGCGTGTCTTCATGTTACCACGGAGACGGCAAACCTTGTTAGGACCCTTAAAGAAGGGGGGGCAGAGGTTTATCTTTGCGCATCAAACCCTCTTTCAACCAAGGATGAGGTAGCAGCTGCCTTGGTTAAGCATTTTGAAGTGCCAGTCTTTGCCATAAGGGGCGAGGACAGGGACACTTACTATAAGCATATCAAAGCGGTTCTTGATGCCAAGCCCCACATGACCATCGATGATGGAGCAGACCTTGTTTCAACCCTTCATAAAGAAAGACCAGAGCAGGCAGCCGAAATCATCGGAGGGACAGAGGAAACTACAACGGGAGTTATAAGGCTTAGGGCTTTAGCCACCGAGGGAAAGCTTCTTTATCCTATCATAGCCGTAAACGATGCTTTAACGAAGCATTTGTTTGATAATCGGTATGGCACTGGGCAATCAACCATCGACGGAATACTTAGGGCGACAAATAGGCTTCTTGCCGGCTCAAACTTTGTGGTCTGCGGATACGGCTGGTGCGGAAAGGGATTAGCCATGAGGGCAAGAGGTATGGGGGCAAGGGTAATTGTTACTGAGGTTGACCCTCTTAAAGCCCTTGAGGCAGTGATGGATGGTTATTTAGTTATGCCGATGGATGAGGCTGCTAAGCTTGGCGATTTTTTTGTCACTGTAACTGGAAACAAATCAGTCATTGGGCGTGAACATTTTCTTAAGATGAAAGACGGCGCTATCGTTGCTAACTCTGGGCATTTTGATGTGGAGATAGATATCCCAGCCTTAAGAGAGTTGGCAAAAAGCGTAAGAACCATTAGACCTGAGGTTGAGGAGTATACCATACAGGACGGAAGGAAGGTCTATCTTCTTGCGCTAGGTAGGCTTGTCAACCTTGCCTGTGCCGAGGGGCATCCCTCCGCAGTCATGGACATGAGCTTTGCCAACCAAGCTCTCTCCGTTGAATACCTTATAAAGAATAAAGGGAAGTTTGAAAGGGAGGTCTATCCAGTGCCCCCCGAGATAGATAGAATGGTTGCCAGACTAAAACTATCATCCATGGGGATAAATATCGATGAGCTAACCCCAGAGCAGGAAAAATACCTTTCTTCCTGGGAAGAGGGAACCTAAAAAGATAGCCATGCCAAAGGTCACCTTTGAGCCCTATCAAGTTACCGCTGATGCCAATCCCTACGAGACCATCCTTGAGCTTGCCATGCGGGTTGGTATCCACATCAACGCAAGCTGCGGTGGTTTAGGTGCCTGTGGAAAATGTAAGTTTATCCTTGAGAAGGGAGAGGTTCAGGGCGAAAAAGTTGATGGGGTGTATTATAAGGCTTGCACAGCTCTCCCTTTGACTGATGTTGTAATTCGCATCCCCATTGAGAGTAAATTCGACCGGAAAGCCCTATTAAGGAAGGATAGGGTCCTTGCTAAAGCTATAGAAAGGAAAGAAAGCTTTCCTTTATCTTCTCCTCTCAACTGGGCATCTCTTTCTCTAAAAAAACCATCCCTTGAAGACAACATGCCAGACCTATCTCGCGTCCATCTTGCTCTAAAGCCTTCCGTAGGTGATAATTTTAAGGTTGAGCTTGAATTCTTAAGGAAGCTCCCTCATGTTCTTAGGGCTCAAGACTTTCGTGCTACCTTTTTTTGGTATGAAGACCCTTTTACAGGATATAAACTTCTTTTTGATTTAGATAAACCTGAAATTAGTCCCCTTGGTGTAGCCATAGACCTTGGGACAACAACTTTGCAGCTTGAGCTTGTAGACCTTTCAACCGGAGAGGTTTTAGCTCAAACCTCTGATTATAACCCTCAGATAAGCTTCGGCGAGGATGTTATAAGCCGAATTGAGTTTTGCAAGAAAAAGGATGGGCTAAAACTTCTTTCTGAACGGGTGAAGGAAAAGATCCATGTGCTTACTGAAGAGCTTTTAAAGCAGGCAGGTAGGTCCTCATCAGAGATTAAGCTTTTTTCCCTTGCCGGAAACACGGTCATGACCCATCTATTTTTAGAGCTTGAGCCTCGGTATTTAAGGGAACATCCCTATGTGCCCGTAGCTCAATACTATCCACGGCTTTTAGCCAATGAAATTGGCTTTAGCCCCTATTCAGCGGTCTTTCAATTTTCACCTTCAGTGGCAAGCTATGTTGGAGGAGACATTACCGCCGGGGTCTTAGCAAGTCTTATCGCCGCTGAGGAAGATCTAACCCTTTTTATTGACCTTGGGACTAATGGGGAGATCGTCGTCGGAAACAGGGACTTTTTGATGTGTGCTGCCTGCTCAGCAGGTCCTGCCTTTGAAGGTGGTGGAATAAAGCATGGAATGCGGGCAACATCAGGGGCTATAGAAGGGGTCCACATCGACCCTGAGACCTTTGAGCCGATGATCCTAACCATTGGTAAGCAAAGACCAAAGGGGATCTGCGGTTCAGGAATAATCTCCCTTTTAGCTCAGCTTTTCAAGGTAGGTTTGATCGACCGGTCTGGGAAATTCCGTAGAGACATCGACCATCCTCGACTAAGGAAGGGAGAGGAAAGCTACGAGTATGTGCTTGTGTTTAAAGAAGAATCAGCCCTTGAGCATGATATAGTCTTTACCGAAGCAGATATTGATAATCTCATGCGGGCAAAGGGGGCGATGTTTGCCGGCTATCAGATCTTGCTTGAATCGGCTGGGCTAAGCATATTTGACCTGAAAAGAGTGTTCTTAGCCGGGACCTTTGGTAGCTACATCGACCTTGAGGATGCCGTAACCATCGGTCTTTTGCCAGACCTTCCTCGGGATAGGTTTTTCTTCCTTGGTAATACAAGCCTCCAAGGGGCAAAGAAAGCCCTGCTTTCTATAGAAAAGCTACTTGAGTTGAATAGGATTGCTCAGATGATGACCCATGTTGAGCTCTCCGGGCATTCGCAGTATATGGATTGCTACATGGCGGCTCTCTTTTTACCCCATACAAACGAAGAACTATTTCCCTCGGTTAAAAAGTCATGATCCACAAAGAAGGCTATCCCTATGTTCTTGCTCCAGCCCTACTTGGGGGGCTCCTCTTCGGAGCTGGTAAGAAGCGTTTAGGGCTTGGTTGTCTTTCCTTATCAATGCTTAACGCCTTTTTCTTTCGCAATCCCGATAGGCAGGGTATCCTAAACCCAGACTATCTACTCTCTCCAGCTGACGGAAAGGTTGTGAAGGTTGATGTGGAGAAAAGGCCTGAATGGTGGGATGAACCCCTTTATCGAGTGGGAATTTTTATGAGGCTATGGGATGTTCATGTGAACCGCAGTCCGGTCCAAGGTCGGGTTATAAACACTATCTATCTTAAAGGAGAAAAAAAGCCAGTTTTTTCAGATTCTGCCTTTCAAAGGAACGAAAAGCAGGTATATCTGATCGAAAGAGACGATGGAGTGCCTGTTTGGGTTGTGCAAGTAGCCGGGCTTATTGCAAGAAGGGTTAAAAGCTTTGTTTTGCCTGGAGATGAGCTTGTAGCCGGGGATATCATAGGCTTGATCAAGTTTAGCTCAAGGGTTGAAGTTTTCTTCCCTGCTGACAATGCGGAAATCCTGGTTAAAGAGGGACATAAGGTCTTGGCCGGTGAAACGCCGATCGCTCGACTTCCGCAGAGAAGATGAAGTATCTTCCGAGCATCTTTACCCTTTTAAACCTTTTCTTTGGCTACTATGCCCTCTATTCAGCCTATGAAGGTGAATTTCAGGCTGGTGCTATCGCCATCTTCCTTGCCATTCTTTTCGATATCTTAGACGGAAGGCTTGCCCGCTTGAGCGCGCAAGTTACTAAATTTGGCAAAGAGCTTGATTCCTTAGCTGACATGGTGTCCTTCGGAGTATCTCCAGCCTTTCTCATCTACCAATTTTCTCTTTCAGCCTTTGGAAGAGAAGGATTCTTTGTTTCTTTTCTCTATGCAGCCTGCACAGCTCTTAGGCTTGCGAGGTTTAATGTAAAAACATCCTCTTTATCTCATTTTGAGGGGCTTCCTTCCCCTGCTGGAGGTGCTCTTATCGCCTCAACCGTTCTTCTTCTATTATTTCTTGGGATTGAGCCCGAAGAACGGAGCTACCCCCTTCTTTTACTGGTCTGCATAGTGTCCTTTCTTATGGTTTCCCCCCTTCGATATCCAAGCCTTAAAGATTTTCGTCTGAAGGGGTTGAGCACCTTTTACTTTCTTGTTTTATTTCTTTTTCTTTTCATCCTAACGGCAAGCAAACCGCCGGTTATACTTTTTGTTTTAGTGCTAATTTACATCCTCCTTGGTCCTTTTCTTTTTGTCAAGGATTTTGGTTTAAAAATTTTAGGTAAGCGTAAAAGAGGATTAAAAAAAGATAACCTTTGACAAAAAGCTTAAACTTTGTTACAATTATTAAAAAATTTACAAAAATTTGCAGGAGGAAAGGATGGAAAGGACGGGTAAGCTTGTTAACATTGGCTTTGGTAACTTCGTTGTGGCGGACAGGATTATTGCTATCGTAAACCCCAATTCAGCTCCCATGAAAAGGCTAAAGGAGGAAGCAAAGGAAGGGCATCGGTTGATCGACGCTACTCAGGGGCGTAAGACCCGCTCCATCATTATCACCGATAGCAATCATGTTATCCTTACCGCCATTCAAACTGAGACGATTGCCCAAAGGTTCTTAAGCGATATAACAAAGCTTAAAGATGAGGAGAATGAGTAGCAACCTTTTGACCATTATCGTTTCCGGACCATCTGGGGTCGGGAAAAGCACCCTTCTTTCCTTTTTACCCAGGGAAGAATTTTATTTTTCAGTTTCTCATACCACCAGACCCCCAAGGCATAACGAGAAGGACGAAGAAGACTATTATTTTGTTGAGGAGAAGACCTTTATTGAGATGATAGAACGAGGAGATTTTTTAGAATGGGTAAAAGTTCATTCCTATTATTATGGGACTTCAAAGGGAGAGATTACCAAGGCTAATACCTTAGGTAAGCAACTTGTGTTTGATGTCGAGGTTATAGGGGCAGGGAAGCTAAAATCTTACTTTGGAGAAGGGGCAGTTACTATTTTTATCGCTCCACCTGATTTTGAAACCCTAAAAAAGAGGCTCATCTCCCGTGGGACAGAAAGTGAAGAAAAAATAAAAGAAAGGCTTGAGCGGGCAAGGTTTGAGCTATCCTTTGCTGGCTTTTATGATTATGTGGTTATAAACGATGACCTTGAGAGGGCAAAAGAGCGCCTTTTTTCTATCATTAAAGCCGAGCTCTGTAAACCATCTAAAGTATTTGCCAAATTAAAAGATCTATTTTAAATGGCAAACTCCTTTGGCGAACTCTTTCCAATCTATACTATCATCCCTTTCTTAGGGATGTTAGCCTCAATTGCTATTTTCCCCCTCCTTCGTCCAAGGATTTGGCATCATCATTTTGGGAAGATAACTATTTTTTGGGCAACTTTTGGGGTTTTAGTGATAATTTACTTCCTGCAGGTAGAGGGCGTTTATCTTATCTTTCATGTGCTGCTTGAGGAGTATCTACCCTTCATCATCCTTCTTTCGGCTCTTTATGTTGTTTCTTGCGGAATCTATGTGAGTAACTTCCTTTCAGGGACCCCATTATCAAATACCCTTTACTTAGCCTTTGGCACGCCTTTAGCAAGTCTGATGGGGACAACCGGTGCTTCGATGGTGCTTATTGGTCCTTTTCTTAGGGCAAACGCTTGGAGGAAGAAAAGGGATTTTATGGTAGTTTTTTATATCTTCCTTGTTTCGAACGTCGGGGGCTCTTTAACTCCCCTTGGCGACCCACCGCTATTCCTCGGCTATCTAAAAGGTGTCCCCTTTTTTTGGACCATAAACCTTCTTTTCCCTATGCTTTTTCTTTGCCTACCTCTACTTTTTATATACTATTTTTTGGACAGACGCTTTTATTTAAATGAAAGAAAACAGAATATCCCTTTGCAAAAAGAACCATTTCATATCCAAGGCTTATACAATCTTTTTCTCATTTTTTTGATAATAGCCGTTCTTCTTTTTTCCGGAAAGGCTAACCTACCAAAGGTTAATTTTTTCGGCATAGATCTAAGCCTTAATTCCTTAATTAGAGATCTTTTACTTTTAGGCATTCTTGCGATATCTCATTTTATTACTCCCTATGAGATAAAAGCTAAGAATGAGTTTTCCTGGTATCCTATCAAAGAGGTTAACATAATCTTTTTTGGGCTTTTTATTACCATGATCCCAGCGGTGCAGATCCTTCTTTCTGGTGAAAAAGGGGCTTTTGGTCCTCTAATTCAAGGGATGGATAAGACTTATCACTATTTTTATGGGTCTGGGGTGTTTTCTGCTTTTTTAGATAATGCACCATCCTATTTAACCTTCTTGTCTGCCCTTCTTGGTAAATTCTATCAAGGACTACATGAGGGTGCTGCTCTTTCTCTTCTCATAAAGGAGCATCCAAAGTATTTGCTTGCCATCTCTTGTGGGGCGGTCTTCTGGGGTGCTATGACCTATATTGGTAATGCTCCAAACTTTATGGTAAAATCAATCGCTGAAGAAAGAGGAATACCTATGCCAAGCTTCTTTGGCTATGTGTTTAAATATTCCCTTCCCATTCTTTTTCCTTTGTTTGTCTTATTGAGCCTAATATTCTTTAAGGGTTGAGAGATGAGTATAAAACGCCTACTTTACTGCACAAAGTTTCGCGACCTATCTCTTCAAGCTTTAAAAGAGCTTTTTGTTCTGAAGAAGGCAGGGCTTGAAGAGATCATACTTCTTCATATCATCCCTCGTGAGGATGTTTCTTATGTATTTCCCTTTGGCTATTTAGAGGAAGAAGCCAATCGATTGAAGGAAGAGGCTGAGCTAAGGTTTGAGGTCTGGGGAAAGGAGATAAGGGCATTCGGCCTTAATTACCGAACCATAATCAAGGTAGGAGACCCTGTTTACGATATTCCTGCGGTTTGCGAGGAAGAAAAGGTTGACCTTTTAGTCCTTGGGAAAAAGAAAAGAGAGACCATTTTTGTTGGCTCAAGGACAAAAGAAATTATAAAGCATGTAAAGGTGCCTACCCTGGTTTTTAAATACAAAATTAAAGAAGAGGATTTAGAAATAGAAAACAAGAACCTCTTCCAGAGACCGCTTGTGGCTATAGATTTTTCTCCGCCATCTCTTAGAGGTTTAGAATTTTTTTACAGGCTTAAGGATGTGTTTGAACGGGGTTCGGTTGTTTATGTTATCCCTTCAGCAAAGGTTAAAGGCTTAGATAAAATGCGAATGAAGGCTTTGAAAGAGGATGAGTCCCAAAAGCTTGAGAATTTATTAAAAAATTATATTGAAAACACAGAAAAAGTTGAAAAGCTTATCCTTCTTGGTGAACCGCAAGAAATGGTTTTAGACTTAGCCTTGGAGAAAGAGGCAACCCTTGTAATCCTTGGTAGGTCGGAGAAAACCTTTATTGATAGGCTCTTCTTAGGAATCGTTGCAAACTATGTGTTAGATAGAGCCAGAACACCCGTCCTCATTGTCCCTTAAAATTAGGGCTGATGGGAATTCTTCTTTGATAAGACTAACGAAGATTTTAAGCTCCGTAGATTGGATAAGGAGTTTAATTTCTGCCTTTTTACCATCTACCACGACAGGCAAGGCAAGATGGTCGTAACCTTCGAGTAAAAACTTAAGGTAAACAATCTGAGAAGGGGAAATCTGAACTCGAAAGGTTCTACTTCGGAGCATATAGGATAGGAGGGGGTGCCCCCTCCTTTGTTTTTCTTGTTGAGAATTAGGCTGATTCTTTGACGACTCTAACTTTAGAAGCCTGTTCACCCTTTGGACCCTGAACAACTTCAAACTCTACGGTTTGACCTTCCTTCAGGGTCTTGAAGCCAGGCATGTCGATGGCAGTGTAGTGAACAAACACATCACCGCCATCCTCCTTGGAGATGAAACCATACCCCTTCTTCTCATCGAACCACTTCACCTTACCTCTAAACATGATACACTAACCTCCTTTAAAAATTTCTTGAAGGACAGGATAACCCTAAATTAAATTTTGTAAAGAGGGAGGATGAAAATTCCTTTTGAAGTTTTTAAAATTAAAAATTTTAGACTTTTTCTCTTAGGACATTTTCTTTCCTTTTTGGGTTCTTGGGTGCAGAATACAGCTGTCCATTGGCTGGTGTATATAAATACAGGGTCATCCGCAAAGCTCGGTCTTTTTTCCCTTCTAACTACCATGCCCGGAGTTGTTTTTATGCTCTTTGCCGGCTCGATCATCGATAGGCTGGATCGCTGGAGACTATTTCGTGTCATTCTATTACTTTCCATTTTACCCCCCTTTTTTCTTGGAATTTTCTTTAGCCTATTTGGGTTTAATCTTTATATTGTGGCTTTGTTAACTTTGATTGGTCAAATTTTATCAGCCGTTGACATGCCTTTAAGGCAGGTCTGCATTTCAAACATCGTTCCTCCAGGATATCTAACTCAGGCCTTATCCTTTCAAGCCCTTTCCTTTCACACCTCAAGAATTTTAGGCTCATCCCTTGGAGGCTATCTTATGGCCCTTTTTTCTCCCGCGGTTAATTTTTGGTTGAATGCCCTCTCTTACTTGCCCTTCATTGTCTTTCTAAGAAGGATAAATCCTGAAAATAAAGAACTTTGTATCTCTGAGAAAAGGTCCTTAAAGAAGGATTTTTGTGAGCTTTATAAGTTTTTACGGCAGGTAAAGCTTACCTATTTTCTTATTCTGCAAGTTGCGGTCTTTTCTTTTCTGGGTGTTTCTTTTCCCATAGTTTTACCAAGATTGGCTGTTGAAGCCTTTTCTGGCAAAGCTTTGGAGTATGGTTTAATATCAAGCATCCTTGGTTGCGGTGCTATGTTTGGGGCCTTAAGCCTTGGTTTTAGAGCTTCAGAAAGTCAAAATGTCTGTAAAAGGGTCTGGCTTACCCAACTTCTTTTTTCTTTATCTCTCCTTTTGATAGCCTTAAGCCAACATAAAGTCTTTACCCTTTTGGGTATATTTTTGATGGGCTTTAGCTTCACCAACTTTTTTCCGATAATAAATTCAAGCTTGCAGAGATCAACTCCTGAGGGTCTCAGGGGTAGGGTAATGAGCCTTTTTACCTTTGCCTTCACTGGGACCGTCCCTATGGGTCAGCTATTCTTGGGTTTTTTGGTTGATATCTTAGGAATAAAAGCCCTTTCCTTGGCCCTAAGTTTGAGTATAATGTTTATTAGCTTACTATTTTATTTAAAAACACAAAGATTGGAGGAGGTTTGTGGATAGTTTAAACTCAAAAGACCTTACTTCTATTTTCCCTTACATTGTTGACCTGTTACCCGTGCTTGTTTTTTTGATTGAGGACGGAGAGATAGTTTATGTGAACCGAGCTTGCGAAGAGCTTCTTGGATACACCCCTTCGGAGTTAATCGGAAAATCGATTATTCAAGACTTAGTTCCGGAAGAAGAAAGACCAAAAGCTTTTCTTCATTGCCAAAGAGTTGTGTCTGGAATTAGAGAGGAGGGGGTGGCTTTTTGCTTAAAATGCAATGATGGAAGCACAAGGAGGTTCTTCTGGAGATGTATGCGGATCCCTGATGAACCTCAAGGTAAGGTTCGTATTGTTTCCATAGCCCTTGATGCCACAGAATTTTGCTCCTTAGCTGAAAGGGTCGAAAGCTTGCATAAAACAGCTAACTTTTCTGAATTTCTAAGGGGGCTTGTCCACGACTTTAACAACATTTTAAACAATGTCTTAATGGGGCTTAAAAAGCTTAAAAAAGAGCTTGATGATAGAGAAAAAGCCTCAGCTACCGTTAAAAACATCGAGTATACTCTCAACAGCTGGGTAGACCTAAACAGACTTTTGCTTGATTATTCAAAGTTTTCTAAGCAGGCTTTTAAGTCTCAGATTGAGCTAAGTAATTTTTTGCTTGATAATTTGGAAGTTTTTCAAGTCCTTCTTGGTGAGGGTATAAGGTTAAATTTAGACCTTGCCTATCTGAAGGAAGCGGTAGTTCCGGGAGATTCTGTTTTATGGCGTTATATTTTTCTCAATCTGTTGGTTAATGCCAAGGACGCCATGGGGGGAGAAGGAGAAATTTTCATAAGGCTTAGTAAAGAATGGGACCCTCAAAGAAAGGTGCAAACCCTAAGGATAGCTGTTAAAGACACTGGTCCAGGCATTCCTCCTGATGTTTTGCCTCATATCTTCAAACCCTTCTTTACTACAAAAGAAAAGGGAAGTGGTTTAGGGCTTTATATTGTAAAGCATCATATCACATCCTTAGGAGGGAAGATAGAGGTTGAACCTTCTCCAAAACTGGGGACAACATTCTATATCTATGTCCCCCTTATAAACTCCGTAGACTTTCCAAACATAAAAAAGCCCCTCAAAGCTTCTCTTCAAGGGATGGTAGTATTTCTTTTTGAGGACGAAGAGGAAAGCAGGCAAGGTTTAAAAGAGCTTTTGAGCGAGCTTGGCGCAAAGGTTTATGCCTTCTCTCGATTTAAGGAGTTTGTTGAAATGAGGCCTGAAGAGGCGCCTCAAGTTCTGCTTGTCGATTATAATCTACCCGATGCCAAGGGGGACGAAGTTTATGGTTTTATTTCAAGGCTTTATTCCGAGGTAAAGGTTCTTTTCTTGACCGGAGACCCTTACGCCTTAGCTGATATTCCATCAGAGATGATTTTACTTAAACCTTTTAAGGCTGATGAACTTCTTGCAAAGCTTTCTTCCTTAGCATGAAGGAATACATAAAGGAATTTTTGTTCCATCTGGAAAAACAGAAGGGATATTCTCTGGAAACTATAAGGGCTTATAGAGTAGACCTTGAGGAATTTTTTAGTTTTTGTGATTCCGAGGTCAACGCCTTAACCCTTCGGAGCTTTATTTTAGACCTTAAAAGAAAAGGATTAAAGCCTACAACCATTCTACGGAAGGTTAGCACCCTAAAAAGCTTTTTTGAGTTTTTAACCAAGAAAGGAGTGCTCATCGACCCAAGGGTCTTAGCCTTATCCTACGGTGGTGTTAAAAGAAACATCCCCAGCGTTCCCACGGAAGAGGAGCTCTCTGCCCTTTTTTCCCATAAAAATAAGGAGGATTTTCTTAGCTTGCGAGATAAAGCTTTGTTTGAATTTCTTTATGCAACCGGTGTGCGAGTTTCTGAAGCTTGTGCTCTCAAGCTATCTCAGATCAACTTTGAGCTAAGGATGATAAGGTTTTTTGGCAAGGGGGGGAAAGAACGGCTTATTCCCTTTGGGGGAAAGGCTTATTCTGCCTTAAAAAAGTATCTAAAAGCAAGGGAGGAGCTTCTAAAAAGGCTCGGTGAGAAGACAGATTTTGTATTCATAAACAGCAAAGGCAAACCTTTATCCGCAAGGGGTGTTCGGTATCTACTTAAAAAAGCCTCAAAGGTGTTGAATAAAAGGGTTCATCCTCATCTTCTAAGACATGCCTTTGCCACCCATCTTCTAAACGCCGGCTGCGACTTAAGGAGTATTCAAGAAATGCTTGGTCATTCAAGCCTTGCCACAACCGAACGATACATAAGCGTAAGCTATGATCATCTACTTAAAGTCTACCTAAAAGCCCATCCCCGAGCAAAAGAAGGTTCCTAACTTTATTGCTAAGTCAAACCCTCTGGAATAAAATAAGGCAAAATCTTAAAGCAAAAATTCCCATTCTGGAGGGTCAGATGAGCGAAGAAAGTCAGTTAATCAAGGTCCGTTTAGAAAAGTTAAACAAGCTGCGAGAGCTTGGGATAAATCCTTATCCAAACGATTTTAAGCCTAAGGATCGTGCAAAGTATCTAAAAGAGAGATTTCAAGAGGTAAGCTCTGAAGAGCTTGAAAGGATGAACATAGAAGTTTCAGTTTCCGGAAGATTAATGACAAGAAGAGAGATGGGGAAGCTCATCTTTGCCCATATCCAAGACTCCACGGATAAAATTCAGATAATGGTTGCTAAAAGCGAGGTGGATGGGGAGACCTTTGACTTCTTTAGAAAGCTTGTAGACCTTGGGGATGTTATTGGACTTACCGGTAGGCTAATCAAAACCAAAACCGGAGAGCTTACAGTTTTAGCAAAGGACCTTCGTCTTATTACCAAGTCCATTCGTCCCCTTCCAGAAAAGTATCATGGTTTAAAAGATGTAGAGTTGAGATATAGGAGGCGCTATCTTGACCTGATGATGAACCCCGAGGTTAGAGAGCTTTTTCGGAAACGGACAAGGATCATCCACTTCATACGGGAATACTTCATCTCTGAAGGCTTTTTAGAGGTTGAAACACCAATGATGCATCCTATAGCTGGAGGAGCAGCAGCCAAACCTTTTATCACCTACCACAACGCCTTGGACATGAACCTTTATCTTCGTATAGCTCCAGAGCTTTATCTAAAAAGGCTCATCGTCGGAGGGTTCGAGCGGGTGTTTGAACTTAATCGCAACTTTCGTAATGAGGGGGTTTCAAGCAGGCATAATCCTGAGTTTACCATGTTAGAATTCTACGAAGCCTACGCCACCTTTGAAGATTTGATAAAAAGAACGGAGGAGCTTTTCTATCAGCTTGCCTTGGAGATTAACGGTTCTCCAAAAGTTACTTACCAGGGGCAGGAGATAGACTTTACTCCACCTTATAGTAGGATAAACTTTCTTGATTCCCTCGTGGAGATAGGGGGTGTGCCTTCTGAAATTTTGAGGGATAGAGCAAAGCTCTTTTCTTTTGCCAAAGAAAGGGGAATAGAGCTAAACGAGAAGGACCCAAGGGTAGGTAAATGGTGGACCAAGCTTTTTGAGGAGCTTGTTGAGCCAAAGCTTATCCAACCTACTTTTGTGGTAGGCTTCCCCGTTGAAGTCTCCCCTTTAGCTCGAAGAAACGACCAAAATCCTGAGATTGCGGATAGGTTCGAGTTTTATGTTGCTTCCCAGGAGGTCGCAAACGCCTTCTCTGAGCTTAACGACCCCTTAGACCAAAGGACACGCTTTGAGGAACAGCTACGCCTTCGGGAAGTGGACGAAGAAATTCCCCCAGAGATAGATGAGGATTTTCTCCTTGCCTTAGAGCATGGGATGCCACCTTGCGCTGGGGAAGGGATAGGAATTGATAGGGTGGTGATGATCTTTACTAATTCTTCTTCCATAAGGGAAGTCCTGCTATTCCCTCATCTTAGACGAAAAGAAGAGCTTTGAAATGTCAAAAAGATTATTCCCCTGGATACTTTGGCTTGCTCTACGCTTTGTCCTTTCTCCTAAAAGGGAAAGATGGACGGGGTTTATCGCTTTTATCGCCCTCCTTGGCGTAGCTATAAGCGTTACCGCCTTAACCACGGTAAACGCTGTAATGACCGGATTTAAAAGGGTAATCTTTGAGAAGGTTTTAAGCTTGAACCCCCACCTCATGGTCACCTACCTTCCCGAAGACAAGGATGAGGTGTTAAGGGTAATAAAGAACGAAATTCCGGAAAAAGAAATGGTTAGCCTCCAAGAGGTTTCAATCCTTCAAGGTCTTTTGCTTAAACAGGGAAGGTCCCTCGGGGTAATCGTTAAAGGGGTTGACCTCAATCAGACAGCGAAGGAAGTTGCCTTTAGACGGTTTGAATACCAAAAAACAAGCCCACCGGATGTCCTCCCTATCATTGTGGGCGAACGTTTAAAACAAAAGTTAGGTTTAACCCCAGGTGAGGAATTGAGCCTTCTTACTTCAGAGGGCATTCATACGCCCTTCGGTTTTTTCCCCAAGGTCTATACAGTTTGGGTTGCGGGTTTTTTTGAAAGCGGGGTCTACGATTACGACCTAAGCCTGGTGTTTACTCCCCATTCTCAGCTTAAAGGAAAAGTGGAACCCAAAGAGAGGGTGATAGAAGTAAAACTGCGGGACCCCTTTTTGTCTTCAGAGTTAAAGAACCGTTTGATAAAAGACCTTGGGTTTAAGGCCAGGGTTGTTGATTGGCAAGAGCTAAACAGGAACCTTTTTTCAGCGCTAAAGCTTGAAAAGTTTGGGCTATTTGTGGTCTTATCCTTAATGGTTGGAGTTTCTCTGTTTACGGTTATCTCAGCCATGGTTATGCTAGTTTCTGAAAAAAGGCTTGACCTCGGGATCCTTAGAGCTCTTGGAGCTAAAAAGAAGGAAGTAGAAAGATTGTTTTTTTTCTGCGGGTTTATCCTTTCTTTTTTTGGCGTGGTTCTTGGGTTAGCTTTAGGGAGCATCCTTTGTTTAGTCCTTTCTAAGTATCCGGTGATAAAACTTCCCGAGGAGGTCTACCCAGTTGAGTATCTACCCATTAGCCTTGAGGTTTCGGACCTAATTCTCATCTCAACCGTGACTTTAGTCTTAGGGGTTTTATCAGCCCTTTATCCCGCAAGAAAGGCAAGCGGTCTTAATCCAGCAGTAATCTTGAGGAAGGAAGGATGAGCCTTCTTAGTTTAAGGGATGTGCAAAAGAGCTATAAGGTCGGGGAGGAGGTTGTTTGCGTTCTTAGTCAGGTAAACCTTGAGGTTTATCAGGGGGAAAAGGTCGCTGTCCTTGGTCCGTCAGGCTCAGGTAAAACCACTCTTTTAAACTTAATATCTGCCCTTGATAGACCAGATGCGGGAAAGGTTTTTTATCTTGGTAAGGATGTTCATGGCTTAACCGAGGATGAGCAGGCAGAATACCGTTTGCACGAAGTAGGTTTTATCTTCCAATTTTATCATCTACTACCCGAGCTAACTGTTTTAGAAAATGTTCTTCTACCAGGAATTATCGCTAAAAAAGATTTAGCGGATTTAAAAGAAAGAGCCTTTGAGCTTTTAGCGCATCTTTCCCTTGGTGGAAAAGCTCACTACAAAGTTTATCCCCTTTCAGGTGGCGAGAGGCAAAAGGTAGCCATCGCTCGAGCCCTTCTTCTTAAGCCAAAGCTTGTCCTTGCCGATGAACCCACAGGCAACTTGGACCCTCACAGCGCAGAAACTGTAATAAACCTTCTTTTTTCCCTTTGTGAAAGAGAAGGCTCAACCCTGATCTTAGTGACCCATAACCATGAGTTGGCAAAGAGGTGTGAAAAAAGGTATTTACTAAGAGAGGGACATCTTGTAGAATGTTAAAAATGGCTAAAGAGAATTTCGCTTCTCGGCTTCTTATATTCATAGTAGTTTTAATCCTTTCCCATCTATCATTAGCAAGTTTAGTCTTCTCAGCTCAAAAGGTATTAGTCTATCAAGCAAAGGCTTTAGGTGATGTAGGAAGCGAGGAGTTTTTGCAAAAATATTTCTCAGAGCTAAAAGCAAAGCTAAGCGGTCAATACGAAGTAGATGTTAAGAGGCTCATGACAAAAGAGGTTGAGCTACTTATGAAGAGCGGTGAAGTCTACCTTGCGGGAAGGCTTACCTTTACTTTGATTAGGGATTCTGTTAGCGCGGATTGGGTCTTTTATCGGGTTGGGAAATCGGAACCTTTTATGCTCTATGCCATAGCAACTAAGGATAGGCTTGATGTTTTAGTGGAAGAAACCATAAAAAGTTTAAAGGTATTTTTGGAAGAAAAGACCCTGGTTGAAAAGGTCGAATTTGAGGGAGCAAAGAGGGTAGGGGAGGACTTACTTCGTCCTAAGCTTAAGCTTAAAGAAGGGGACATCTTAGACCTTGCTCTTCTTAACGAAGACCTAAAGAACCTCTACCGAACTGGCCACTTTGAAAACATTGAGGTTGAAGTCAAGGAGGGGGACCGTGGGATAACTATTGTGTATAAGCTAAAAGAAAGGGAGACGCTTAAGGAAATTCAGTATAAAGGGATAAAGAGCGCGAAAGCTGAAGACTTAACAAAGATATCGGGGCTGAAGATAGGTGAAATCTTGACCCCAGAAAATATTGATAAAGCTTTAGAAAACATCAAAGCGTATTACGAACAACTTGGTTTTCTTGGAACGGAAATAAAGGTCAAAACCGAAAGGGTGACCCCCACGCAAGTAAAGCTTGTTTTTGACATCAAGGAGGGGAAGAAAAAGTATATTTCCAAGGTCGAGTTTCTTGGAGCTAAGGCTATTACTGAAAAGGAGCTAAAGGACCAACTATCCGTTTCAGAAAAGTCCGTATTTTCTCCGGTGAAAAAGTATGTCGGATACATCGCCTCCTTTTTAACGCAAGAACCAAAGGCTGAGCCTGGTGTTTACAACCTTGCCTATTTATACAGAGACTTGGCTAAGATTGAAAACCTTTATAAAAACAGAGGCTACCTTGATGTCAAGGTTGGTGAACCCATCGTTGAAGAAAAGGAGGATGAGGTCTACATAAAAATTCCCATCGAAGAGGGTCCTCAATATCGAGTGGCAGAGATAAAGGTAATTCAGGACCTATTTCCTGCTGAAGAAATTTTAAAAAGGATAAACACTAAAGCCGGTAAAGTGGTCAATCTCTCTGAGTTAAAGTTTGATGAATCCGTCGTTACTCATCTCTTTTCAGATTATGGATATGCCTATGCAAAGGTAACAACAGACATTGATAAAGTTGGGGCAAATCAAGTAAAGGTCACCTTTAAGGTAGATAAAGGACCGGTTGTTTTTGTAAACCGCATAGAGATTGAGGGGAATACCAAGACAAGGGATAAGGTGATAAGAAGGGATATCCTTTTGTCTGAAGGGTGGCCTTACAGTGCAAAAAGGCTTGAGAAAAGCGAAGAGAGATTGCAAAGGCTTGGCTTCTTTGAAGAGGTAAAGGTAGAAAAGGAGAAGGGAACCAAGGAAGAGGAGTTAAACCTTCGAGTTAAAGTCAAGGAAGCTTTAACCGGGACTTTTAGCGTAGGAGCCGCCTACAGCTCTTCAGAAAAGTTGGTGTTTATAACTGAGATTACCCAAAGAAACTGGCTTGGTAAAGGGCAAAGGGTGGGTATCTCTGCAAAGATTGGCACAAAATCAAGCAGATACTCCCTTAACTTCTTTGACCCCTACTTTATGGACTCCCGCTACTTTTTTGGATGGTCTCTATATAACTATGAAATTGAGTACGAAGACTTTACCAAGGATGCTAAGGGAGGAAGCATCAGAGTTGGTTATTTCTTTACCCCAGAATTTTCAACTTACCTTGGGTATAGGTTTGATGACTCAAAATTGAAGGACGTTAAGGATAACTCCTCTGTGATAATCCAAGAATCTATGAAGATCCATGTAACCAGTGCTGTAGAAGCTGGAATAAACTACGATTCTCGGAATAGGTTTTTCCTTCCAACCAAGGGGTGGGTCCATGGACTTGCCCTTTCCTATGCTGGTAGTTTTCTCGGTGGTGATAGTGAGTTTCTTAAGTTTACAGGCGAGCATCAGGTGTATTTTACTCCTTGGAAAAATTTAACTACCCATTTAAAGTTCGGCTATGGCTACATTACTGAGGGTTCTGGGAAAAGGGTTCCGGTCTTTGAAAGGTTTTATTTGGGTGGTATCGATTCCGTGAGGGGTTATAAATACGGAGATATCTCTCCAAGGGACCCAACGACCGGTGAAAGGATTGGCGGAACAAAGATGTTTTACTTCCAAGGCGAAGGAATCATACCCTTGATAAAAAGCATCAACCTTCATGGAGTTCTCTTTTATGATATGGGGTCTGTATGGAGTAAAGAGCACCCCTTTAAATCTTCGGAGATTAGAAAGAGCGTAGGATTTGGAGTAAGGTGGCTTTCACCCCTTGGACCACTTCGTATAGAATGGGGCTACAACATCGATAAAAAGCCAAAAGAGGATAGTAGCAATCTAAACTTCCAAATCGGCGGTGGCTTTTAAGTTGAGATAATTAAAAATTGATCTATAATATTTTATCCACCTATTCTTGGAATTTTTATAACACAGGAGGGATGAAGATGGCTCGTAGGTGCGAAATCTGCGGGAAAGGTTCAACATGTGGGAACCAGGTTAGCCATTCCGGAAAAAGGGCAAGCAGGTGGTGGAATCCTAACATTCAGAGAGTTAAGGTTAAGCTGCCCGATGGAGAGATCAAAAGAATGAAGGTCTGCACAAGGTGTATCAAGGCTGGGAAAATTCAGAAAGCTGTAAGCTAAAAGACCTTCCGTTCAACCTTTAGCACGCCCTCAACCTTCAGGATATTAGCTACTACTCTATCTAAATGCCCTTTGTCTATAACTTCAATGTTGATATCAAAATAAGCCTTTTTATCAGGTGTAGTTCTGACCTCGGCCTTAAGGATGTTGCTTTCTGCGGAGGATATGGCTGAGGAAACCTCAGCTAAAAGACCCTTTCTGTCAAAGGAGACTACATGAAGCCTAACTGGATAAACTTTTCCATCTGGTTTATCCCATTTTACCTCGATCATCCTTTCGGGTTCTAAATCCTTAAGATTTGGACAGTATATCCTGTGGACCGAAATTCCTTTTCCTCGGGTGATGTAGCCTACAACCTCATCTCCAGGTATGGGATGACAACATTTAGCAAGATGGAATAAAAGGTCGCTTTCACCAAGAGCGGAAAGCGAAGTTGGATAACTTTCGGATGTCTTTTCTTCGTGGTAAGAAATAATTTCTTCTTTGGGTTCGGGCTTGAATAAATTAGAAACTTCTTGATAGCTCTTTAAGAATTGTTTTAGTTGTAATTTCCCGGCGGCAATTTGGATAAATAGCTCATCGATGTTTCCGATGTTTAAATTCTTAAGAAGTTGAGGCAGGGATGGGTCTTTTAAAAATTCTTGAAAGCTAAAGGAATGTTTTTTTAATTCCTTGGCTACTATCTCATTTCCCAGCTCCTTTAATCTTCCCTTTTCTTCCAGTTTGAACCATTGCTTAATCCTTGCCCTGGCTCGGCTTGTCTTAACGAATTTTAACCAGTCTCGGCTCGGTTTTTGATGCGATGAAGTTTCAATCTTAACCACATCACCCGTTTGGAGCTGATAGTCAATCGGCACAAACTTATCGTTTACAAATGCTCTTACACAACGATGCCCCACCTCAGTATGGATTGCGTAAGCAAAATCAACGGGGGTTGCCCCGGCTGGTAGAACGATTACATCCCCCTTAGGCGTGAAAACATAGATTTCCTCTGGAAATAGGTCAAGCTTTAGGGATTCCAAAAACTCTCGAGGATGCTTAAGCTCCTTCTGAAGTTCTATGATCTTATTCAACCATTCAAGCTGTTTATACTTAGAATAATCAATCCCTGTCCCTTCTTTATATAAGAAGTGGGCAGCAATTCCTTCGTTAGCCACCTTATCCATCTCTTCGGTGCGGATTTGAATTTCGATCTTCTTGCCTTTCGGTCCGATAACCGTGGTATGTAAGCTCTGGTAGCCGTTGGGTTTCGGAAGGCTGATGAAGTCTTTAAACCTTCCAGGAATGGGTTTCCAAAGAGCATGAATTATCCCAAGGGTTTTGTAACAATCTTCTACAGTTTCCACTATGACTCTAAAACCTATGATATCGTAGATTTGGTCTAAGTCTCCTATGGTTAAATTATACTTCTGGAGCTTGCGATAGATGCTATACAGGTGTTTTACTCTACCGAGGACCCTTGCATTTATACCGTTTTTTTCTAAAACCTCTTGAAGGGTGGACTTGACTTCGTTAACAAAGTCTTCAGCTTGAGCTACTCTTTTTTCAACTTCAATTTTCAACCTTTCGTATTCTTCAGGATAGAGGTGTTTAAAAGAAAGGTCTTCCAGTTCTACCTTTATCCAATCGATACCGAGCCTTGCCGCTAAGGGAGTATAAATTTCTAAGGTTTCCCGAGCTATAGCTTGCCTTTTATGTAAGGGCATAGAACCTAAGGTTCGCATGTTATGCAACCTATCCGCGAGCTTAACCAAGATAACTCGTAGGTCCTTAGACATGGCAAGAATTATCTTTCTTAGGTTCTCAGCCTGTTTATAGATCTTGCCTGGACTTCCTGGGATCTGTTTAAGTTTGGTTACGCCTTCCACGATGTAGGCAACGCTTTCTCCGAATTCTTTCTTGATAACCTCAACAGGGACCTTACAATCTTCAACTACATCGTGTAAAAAACCGGCAGCAATCGTTGGCAAGTCTGCTTTCATCTGAGCTAAGATATAGACTACGTTCATAGGATGGGAAAGATAGGGTTCACCAGACCTTCTAACTTGCCCATCATGCCACTTGGCCGCAAATTCAAAAGCCTTTTCTACCAGCTTAGTGTTTACTCCAGGAAGATAGCTCTGAATTTGGTCAAGGATTTTTCCAAGGGTTACGGGTTGACTATCCATATCCTTTTTTAAAAGGGCTCCTTTTTAATTTTTCTGTTTATTAAATTTAATCCTTACTCTTTCGGTTTACAACGAAGGCTTAGTTCTGACAGACCCTGGATTTTGGGTTGCTTTTGCAGAAGGTTTGAAGGTTTTCAATGAGCTTTCCTTTTAACTCAAGCTCTTTGTGTTTCCAAGCCTTCCATTCTTGGCATTTAGGAGAATTTTTATTGTGCCTTGAGCAATAAAGAGCGATGCTTGAGCTACCTTTTATCCGACAAAGAGTTTTTACATTGGTTTTTTTGCAGAAATCTTCTATTTCTGTGAGAAGCTCTCCTTTAATTTCCAGTCGTTTTTTTATAGTGAATAGGTATTCTTGGCAGAGAGTTTCATTGCCTTTTATCTCTTCGCAGAAGATTTCAAGCTTCTGTTGAAGGCTAAGCCTTTTCTGCGTAGATGATGAGGAAAAAGCAAGAGATACAAAAAAAATGGCTAAATAAAAAATCATTAGGGTCGATAAGGCTATTTTCATGCACATTAAATATTCAAAAAGTATGCCTAATTTAGGATAAAAGGCTTTTTACTGTGTTATATAAGGTTTTTTCTGAAAGTCCATATATTTCTCGAAGCGTTTTTAGGTCTCCGTGTTCGACAAATTTGTCAGGAAGAGCAATCCTTTTAAATTTTACCGAGAGCCCTTTTTCTAAAAAAAGTTCAGCAACAGCCGACCCAAGCCCACCGTATAAGCTATTTTCTTCTACAGTTATAATTAAATCGACCTTGCTTGCCTGCCCTAAAATTAACTCCTCATCAAGGGGCTTTAAAAATCTTGCATTTATAACACCTACCTTAAAATCTTCTTTTTCAAGCTCCTTGCTTACTCTAAAAGTGCTCCATACATGATTACCTATGGCTATAATTAGGGCGTCTTTTCCTTCCTTAAGAAGCTCTCCCTTACCAAGGGGAATTTCTTGAAATTTCCAATCAAGGCTTACTCCTTCACCCGAGCTGCGAGGATATCTTATAGCAACGGGCAAGCTGTATCTTGTTGCGCTGTAAAGCATGTGTTGAAGCTCATTTTCGTCTTTTGGGGACATGATTATAAGATTGGGCACAGGTCTCAAATAGCTTAAATCAAAGGCCCCTTGATGGGTTGGTCCATCTTCACCCACAAGACCTGCCCTATCGATAGCAAAGATAACTTTAGCCCTGTTTAAGGCAACATCATGAATTATCTGGTCGTAAGCCCTCTGAAGAAAAGTAGAATAAATGGCACAGACGGGCATAAACCCCTCTAAGGCTAAGCCTACAGCAAAGGTAACAGCATGCTGTTCACAAATCCCCACATCAAAGAACCTTTCAGGGAACCTTTCCGCAAACTCTTTAAGTCCAGTTCCCGTTTTCATGGCTGCCGTTATGGCTACGATCCTTGGGTCTGTCTCGGCTAACCTAACTAAGGTTTTACCGAAGATTTCTGTATAGGTTGGTGGAACGTTGCTCGCTTTATAGACCTTTCCGGTTTTTTTATCAAAGGGGGAGACACCGTGAAATGTTTCTGGGTCTGCCTCAGCGGGAGGATACCCCTTCCCTTTTTTGGTGATGATATGGAGTATAGTAGGTCCTTTGGTGGATTTAAGGTTTCTAAGGATAGTTATTAAATCTTCAAGGTTATGTCCGTCAATCGGTCCTACATACTCGAAGTTTAAGGCTGTGAAAAGAGCCCCTGGAGTAATTGCCATCTTAAAGAGGTCTTCTCCTTTTTTTAAAATTTGAAGAAAATTTTCTCCTCCTGGTAGATGGTGAAAAAACTTTTCCATTTCCTTTCGCACAAACCTTGCAAGATTACCCGTAATCCTTTTTGAGATAAAGGTTGAAAGAGCCCCAACGTTTGGGGAAATGGACATCTCGTTATCGTTTAGGATGATAAGAAGGTCTTCTTTCATGTAGCCTGCGTTGTTTAGCCCCTCAAAGGCTAAACCAGCGGTGATCGACCCATCTCCGATGACAACCACTACCTTCCCCTTTTCTTCCTTTTTTAATCTTTTCGCTACAGCCATCCCAAGACCGGCTGAAATGGAGGTGCTGCTATGTCCTGTATCCAGAACATCATGAGGGCTCTCTTCCCTTTTTGGAAAACCAGCTATCCCCCCATAGGTTCTTAAGGTGTGAAAATTTTCTCTTCTTCCTGTGATTAACTTGTGGGCATAGCATTGATGCCCAACATCCCAGATGATCTTGTCTTGGGGGGAATCAAAAACATAATGAAGAGCAAGGGTTAATTCTACTACTCCAAGATTGGGAGCATGATGTCCACCGTTCTTGGCTACAGTATCAATGATTACTTCTCTAATCTCTTCGGCAAGGACTTTAAGCTGAGATATTTTTAATTTTTTCAGATCTTTGGGACTGTTTACCTTCGTTAAAATTTTCAAAGTCATTCCCCCCCATTTTTAAAATTTTAATTTACTCTTTGATAGATAAACTCGGAAAGGAGTAGTAGATTTTCTGCTCTTTCCCCATAAGGTTTAAGCAAGCTTTTTGCCTTTTCTACTTCTTTTCTTGCCAGTTCTGGCGAAGCTTCAACCCCATACAGGGCAGGGTAGGTAAGCTTTTTCTTTTTTAGGTCCGATTTTACCGGTTTACCAAGCTTTTTTTCATCACCTAACAGGTCAAGAAGGTCGTCAACGATCTGGAAGGCAAGACCGAGTGCCCTTCCGACCCGCTCCAAAGTTTTTATATCTTTGCTCTTTGCTTTGGTAAGAATAGCTCCGCTGATAAGAGAGGCTGTAAAAAGCCTTCCCGTCTTCCTTTCATGTATCCATTTCAAAATCTTTTTATCTCCCTTTTTACCTTCCATAAGAAGGTCCCCCATCTGCCCGCCAACCATCCCGTTAAAGGAAACGGCATCAGAAATTAGGTTTATCGCTTTAAGCAGTCTCTTAGAATTAACAGTTTTCACAAGGTCTTTATGAGAGAAAAAATAAAAAGCTAAGGCTTGAAGTCCGTCTCCTGCTAAGATAGCTGTTCCCTCGTCAAAGGCTTTGTGACAAGAGGGTTTACCTCTACGGAAATCATCATCATCCATAGCTGGTAGGTCATCGTGGATTAGCGAATAGGTATGGAGGCATTCAATACCACAGGCAAAGAGAAGGATCCTTTCTGAATCTTCTTGGAATAGCTCGTATCCGAGAAGACAAAGTATTGGTCTTATCCTTTTACCACCAGAAAAAAGACTATACTTAGCAGCTGAGATGGCACTTTCTGAAAGAGCCTCAGGCTTTGGAAAATACTTCTCAAGGGTTTTCTCAATTAGTCTCTTTTTTTCCTCAAGATAGGAAAAAAGTTTATCAAGGTCTTTCGCCTTCATTCTTAATCAATTCCTTTGCCAGGTCTAAATTTGTCAATTCAAACTTTTCTCCCTTTTTGAGGATTACTTCAACTTTCAAGCGTGCTTGTTTAAGCCTTTCTTCACAAAGATGTATAAGCTCTAAACCTTGTTCAAAAAGTTTTAAAGCTTCATCTAAGGGTAGGTCCTTTCTTTCAAGCTCTTTTATGATCCTTTCAACCTCTTTTATAGCCCTCTCAAGGTCAAGTTCTCTTTCTTCATTCATTTGAGCCCCCTGAGTTTGTATCCACGCTAAGCACTTGAACAATGATTTTTCCATCGGCAAAAAGGATTTCTAACCTGTTTTCGGTAGAAACCTCTTTAGCTTTTCGAACAACCTTCCCTTCAGGATAGCTTTTGATCAAAGCATAGCCTCTTTCTAAGGGTTTTAAAGGGGATAGTGAAAGAAGTAACAGCCGAAGACTTCTAACCCGCTCCTCAAGAAGCTTAAGCCTTGTTTGCGGACTGTTTACCCAAAGCCTTCGTTTCAATTCTTCTGCTTTTTTCTCTAAACTATTCAACCTTTGCATAAGGGTTAGCCTTAAGGCAGACTTTAAAGCTTCAATATGGGTCTCTAATTTTTGGAGATTATGCTGGGGGCTCCTTTTTATTAGCTCAACCTTGGTCTTTGCTAATTCCCGTTCATAAGCTGTGAGATGAATATCAATAGACTTTTTAAGCTTTCGTCTTAGTAAATCTAAATGTTGAAGGATCCTATCTTTTTCTGGAAATAGCTCTTTGGCAGCTGAGGTGGGGGTTGAGCATCTTTTATCCGCAATGAGGTCGCATAGAGTAACATCTATTTCATGACCTACTGCTGAAATTATAGGAATACAAGATTGGGAAAGTCCTAAGATAAGCTCTTCGGAGTAGAAAGGAGCAAGGTCTTCAAAGGACCCGCCACCTCGTGCAATGACGTTCACCTCAACTTCAGGAAAATGTTCATTTATATCTTTTACTGCCTGCAGTATCTCTTTTTCTGCACCCTCACCCTGAATTTTTACAGGATAAACAAGAACTTTAGCCCCATAGCTTTCCCTTGCTACCTTTAAGAAATCCTCGATTGCTGCCCCAAACAAAGAGGTAACCAGTCCAACAACTCTTGGAAAAGTTGGAATAGGCTTCTTTTCTCTCGCAAAAAGGTCTCGGTATTTTTTTAACAAAGCCTCCTTTTTTGCGATTAACCTTCCAATACCAAGGAGTTCTACTTTTTTAACGATGAAGTGGACTTCACCGGAACGGGGATAGAAGTTTACTTTACCGAAGGCTAAAACCTTATGCCCGTTTTTGAGCTCAAAATCACCAAGGGACGAACGCTTATCTGTTTTAAAAATTAGAGCTTTGATAGTTGCCTCTTCCTCTACTAAAGAAAAGTAAAGATTGCCGTTTTGACTATGGCTAAGGTTTGCTACCTCCCCCTCAATCCAAACATAGGGTAGCCCAAAGTCTAATATCTGCTTAATCTTTTGCGTAAATTCTTTGACAGTAAATCTTAACGGTTGAATGTCAGACGAAAGGATCTGCCTTTCTTCTCTTGACCCGAAAAGCTCCATACTTTAAAGTATTATACAACATGAATTTAATTTCTACAGACATAGTTAAGGGGAGATAGCAACAGACATCTAACTTGGTTTGGAACCGCAAAAAGAAAGCATTGGGAAGGACCGATAGTAATGGAACATTTTATGGAAGCCAAAAGAAGAATCATCTTTTCTCTTGATTTTCAAGACCTTGAGACCGCCCTTTCCTGGGTAGAACTATTAAAAGAATATGTGGGAATGTTTAAAATAGGGTTTGAGTTGTTTGTAAAGTACGGACCAAAGGCTATCGAAGAGGTAAGAAAAAAAACGGACCTCCCCATCTTTCTTGACCTAAAGCTTTGTGATATACCTAATACAGTTTCGCAGGCTGTAAAATCCGCTAAAGTTCTTGATGTCGATTTTATAACCGTCCATACCCTTTCAGGAAGGCACGCTTTAGAGTCTGCAGTTGAAGCAGCTCAAGAAAAGCCCAAGATCCTTGCCGTTACCATCCTTACTTCTTTAGACAAGGCTGACCTTCTTGAGCTTGGTTTTAACGGAGAATACATCCGAGAAACAGAAGAGCTAGTCTTGAGATATGCTCTCCTCGCCTCTCAATGCGGTTGCGCTGGTGTAGTAGTCTCAGGAAAAGAGGTTAAAAGAATAAAAGAGAATTTGCCGAAGCTTCTTACTTTAGTCCCTGGCATAAGAATTGAGCCCCAAGATACTCAGGATCAGCTTCGCACGGCAACCCCAGCTGAAGCAATCCTCAGTGGGGCAGATTATTTAGTTATTGGAAGACCTATACGGTTAAGTGAAGAGCCGATCAAGACTTGTAATATCATAATCCAAGAAATTGAAAGGGCTTTAGGGCTTTTAAGATGAACCAAAAAAGCGTAGTCGACCTTCCTTTGCATGGCGGGAAATGTCCTCCCTGGCTTTTTGAAAGAATGGTTAAACTTTCTCGGGCTATCTTCATCGTTATCCTTGAAGAATTTGATAAAAAAGAGCTTTTAAAACGGTTGGCTGACCCCTTTTGGTTTCAAGCCTTGGGGTGTTTGCTTGGGTTTGATTGGCACTCATCAGGGCTTACCACAACGGTTGGCGGAGCCGTCAAAGCAGCCTTAGCCCCTCTTTTCAAAGAGATTGGTTTATTTATCTGCGGTGGCAAAGGAAAAAGGGCTCTTCAAACTCCTTCAGAAATCGAAACCTATGCTGAAAAGAGCGGTCTGTCTAAGGCCTCACAAAATTTGATTACCATAAGCAGGCTTGTAGCCAGGGTTGATAACAACGCCATCCAGGATGGGTTTCAGCTTTATTTTCATCTTTTTATCTTTACTGATGATGGCTCCTGGGCTGTCATTCAACAGGGTATGGACGAAAAAAGCCTCTATGCACGAAGATATCATTGGTATTTCGAAAAGATTCTTAGCTTTACGGTTGAGCCTCATTCTGGGATTCTTTCTAATATAAAGAAAGATGAGGTTTTAAATCTTGTAGCCAAGGAAAGTGAGAGAGTTCAAAAAGCCATGCTTCACCTATTAAATCAACCGCTACACAATGTTTTAAAGGAAGTAAGAGTAGGAGAAAGGTTGATCCTTTCAAAAGATCATCCTATAAGACCAGAATTTTTGCCTGCAGAAGTTTTACCAAAGATCTGGCTTAAGACCTACGAGAACCCTCCTCAAACCTTTGAAGAACTGCTTTTGGTTAAGGGTATGGGGGCAAAGCATTTCCGAGCCCTAACTTTAACAGCCGAGCTTATATACGGGGTTTCAGCTTCGAGGAAGGACCCAGTTCATTATGCCTATGCCCACGGAGGAAAGGACGGGCATCCTTACATAATAAATAAAAGGCTCTACGACGTAACCATTCAGGAATTAGAAAGTATTATCGAAAGGATTAAACTTGGGGACCAAGAAAAGCTTAACCTTTTAAGAAAGCTTCCAGACCTTTTTAATAGAATTTTTTAAAAAATTGAGATTAAAAATAAAAAAATCAAAAAAATTGGTTAAAAAATGAGCCTGCGGGCAATAATTTCTTTTTTTAATCGTTGACAATCTTTTAATTAGCCGTTAAATATTAACTTGTATTCAGGAGGTGGCGTGAGGGGTTCAGTTTATTCAATAATTGAGGAAAATCATTCAAAAATTTTAAAACTTTGGAAAGAGCGCTTTTTTTCAGATATTTTTGAAGAGGAAGCTAAGTCCTATTTTCTTAAAGAAGTAGACCCCTTTCAAAATCCATTAGCATCAAGGGTAGATGAACTATTTTCTTCCATTTTAAAAGAGATAAAGCCTGAATTTTCTTTAGATGCGCTTTTACCTTATTTAGAAAGATTAGCTCAGCTTTTGGCAGTGCATGTCCCCTCTGCTAAGAGGGCGATGGGCACTTTTCTTAAGCTTAAAGGAATAATTCGTGAGAATTTCGGCGATGAAATCCTTGAGCATTTTGGGGTAGAGGGTTTACTTCAAATGGAAGATTTGATAAATTCCTTGATCGTCCTTACCTTTGACTTTTACATGAAGTATAGAGAAAGGCTTTTTGAAATTAGATATGAAGAATGGAAAAGAAACAACTATTTGCTTTTAAAGAGAGCAGGGATAGTTTACGAACCTATGGAGGGTATGCCATTTGTTAAAGAGTTTGATCCTGAGAAAAATTGAAAATAATTAAACTGGGAGGGAAGCGGGATGAATGTCCTTTTTAGTTTTATAATAACTTTGGTCCTTGTTCTTATTCCAGTTATAGGGGTAGGTCTTTTGGGTTTATATTCTCTTTTTAGTATAGTAATTCCTTATGTTGCCTTCTTAATCTTCTTTTTTGGGTTGATTTACCGAATTATAGACTGGGCAAGGTCACCCCAGCCTTTCAAGATTCCAACAACCTGCGGTCAACAAAAAAGCCTTCCTTGGATCAAGCATAGTAGGCTTGAATCCCCGTTCACGATGAAGGAAGTTTGCCTAAGGATGTTCTTTGAAGTTTTTCTGTTTAGGAGTTTATTCAGAAATCTAAGGTCAGATTTAGTAGGTAAGAGATTGATCTATGGTTCTGCCAAGTGGCTTTGGTTAGGAGCCATCCTTTTTCATCTTTCTTTTTTGGTGATCATGCTCAGGCATTTGCGGTTCTTTACCCATCCTGTTCCCTCTTTAGTAGATATCATTGCAAAGGTTGATGGATTTTTCCACCTTGGAATTCCGCCGATTTATCATACAGACCTTTTTATCCTTGCCGGTTTATTTTTGCTTTTGCTGCGTAGACTTGTTGATTCTAAGGTAAAATATCTTTCCCATGCCTCGGATTATTTTCCGCTCTTTCTAATATTAGGTATTGTAATTAGTGGAATCTTAATGAGAACAATATTCAAGGTTGATGTCCAAGCCGTGAAAGAGTTAGCTTATGGCTTAGCTACCTTTAGTCCGGTTCTTCCCTCTCATAAGATTGGTGTTCTATTCTACATTCACCTCTTTTTAGTATCAGTTCTCGCTGCCTATTTTCCCTTTAGCAAACTTGTGCATATGGTTGGCGTCTTCTTCTCACCAACAAGAAATTTACCCAACAACAACCGGACAGAAAGACACATCAATCCTTGGGATTATCCTGTAAAGTATACAACCTACTGTGAATGGCAAGAAAAATTTAGAGATGTAATGGAAGAGGCTGGCATTCCTATCGATGACGAATGGTGTAAAGAGACTGCTGAAGCTCAAAAACAGGCTTAGTGGAGGTAAGGTATATGAGCAAGCTACCTAAACCAGATGAGCTTTTATCAGAGGTAAAACTTCATGATATGCCATCCAATCATTGGATGGACTTAAAGCCTGAATTTAAGCGTGGGCGATATCTTTATGCCGTTGAACCGCAGGTCATGGAAGATTTAGGACGTTCTCATCTTGGTAAGTGGCAACCTCATGATGAAAAATGGCCCTTACCAGAAAATTGGAAAGAGATCGTTAGAGAAGCGATCAAAAAAAGGCTTGAAAGAAATAGGGCGTTTAAGCTTTTTATGGATATCTGCGTAAGATGCGGGGCCTGCGCTGATAAATGTCACTTTTTCCTTGGGACAGGAGACCCAAAGAACATGCCTGTTCTTAGGGCTGAGCTTATAAGGTCGATAATAAAAGGTGAATTTAGCACCTTTGGGAAGCTTTTTGGTAGGCTATCTGGTGGCAGACCATTGACTGAAGATGTGATAAAGGAATGGTTTTTATATTTTTACCAATGCACAGAGTGTAGGCGTTGTTCTGTTTTCTGTCCTTATGGAATAGATACTGCGGAAGTAACAATAATGATGAGAGAAATCTTGCATGAGCTCGGTATAGCCCTTGACTGGGCGATGAAGCCGCTTCGGAATTCCCATTTCATTGGCAACCATTTAGGGCTTCAACCACACACTATTAAAGAAAACATTGAATATTTACTTTATGACATTGAACAGATCACTGGGGTTCAGATTGAGGTCCCTATAAACAGAAAGGGAGCTGAAATCCTTTTTGTTACTCCTTCGGCAGACTTTTTTGCAGACCCTGGTATCTATACCTTCATGGGATACGTTTTATTGTTCCACCACATAGGGTTTGATTATACGATAAGCACATACGCCTCGGAGGGAGGAAACTTCGGCTTTTTCAACTCCTTAGAGTTTGCCAAAAAGCTTCATGCTAAGATTTATGAGGAGGCAAAAAGGCTTAAGGTCAAATGGATACTTGGTGGAGAGTGTGGGCACCAGTGGAGGGTTTGGCATCAGTATCATAATACCTTTTTTGGTCCTTTTAATTATTTGGAAGTTCCGAAGTCACCGATTACTGGGACGGTGTTTGAACATGCTAAAGATAACAAGATTGTTCATATTTGTGAGTTTACAGCCGACATCATCGCCCATGGAAAGTTAAAGTTAGACCCTTCAAGGAATGACCATTTAGTTGTTACCTTCCATGATTCTTGTAATACTTCAAGAGCTATGGGGATTTTTGAGGAACCAAGGTTTATCATCAAGAATGTTTGCAATAACTTTGTAGAAATGCCCGAAAATACCATAAGGGAAAAGACTTTCTGTTGTGGAAGCGGTTCAGGTTTGAATGCCGATGAATTCATGGATATTAGGATGAGGGGAGGCTTTCCGCGGGCTAACGCCGTTGAGTATGTACATAAAGAGTATGGAGTTAACACGCTGGCTTGCATCTGCGCTATAGACAGAGCTACTCTTACTCCGTTGATGAAGTATTGGGTGCCAGAGGTTGCGGTATCTGGCGTTCATGAACTTGTAGGAAACGCCCTTATCATGGAAGGTGAAAAGGAAAGAACGACTGACCTTAGATACAGACCTTTGAAAGGAAAAGAGGGGGAGGTCTAAGCCATGCACAACAGCGATAAGGTTATCGTAGGGATTATAATTTTTATCTTATTCTTTGCTATGCCCTTTTGGCTAAATTTTGGAAAAGCAAAAGCCCTTCCAAAGCCTGAACTTCCTTCAGATACTAAGGAATGTGTGGAATCTAGAGAATACATGAGAGCTTATCATATGAAGATGCTTCTTGATTGGCGTGATAAAAAGGTTCGTGAAGGGCAAGTTTACTACATCAACAGTCAGGGAAAATTTTTTAAGATGAGCTTGCAAAATACCTGTATGAAATGTCATAAAAGTATGGAAAAATTCTGCGATAGATGTCATAAAACTGCCTCAGCGCATCCAGATTGTTGGAATTGTCATATCAAACCTGAGGAGGTTTCAAAATGGCAATAAATAGAAGAGACTTTTTAAAGTTAGGTGGACTAGCTGTTATAAGCAGTGTTGCATCATCAGCTTTAGCTAAAAATTTCACTAAAGGTTCTGAGACATTAACTGGTAAGAGATGGGTCATGGTTATCGATGTGTTGAAGTGTAAGGAAAATAGTGCAATGTGTGTGTCAAAATGTGTTGAGGCATGTCATGTAGTGCACAATGTACCTCAAATCCCTGATAAAAAGAAAGAAATTAAATGGATCTGGGAAGAAAAATTTCAACATGCTTTCCCAGAGTTGAGCACAAACCGTTACTTAAATGAAAAGTTTTGGGATGTTCCTTTTTTACTTCTATGTAATCATTGTGACGAACCACCATGTGTAAGGGTATGTCCTACCCAAGCAACCTTTAAAAGGTATGATGGAATTGTGATGATGGATTTTCATAGGTGTATTGGGTGTCGTTTTTGTATGGCTGCCTGTCCTTATGGTGCGAGGTCTTTTAATTGGTTTGACTCGAAGTCATATTTAACTAAAGTAAATCCTGAGTATCCAGCAAGAAGTAAGGGAGTCGTAGAAAAATGCACTTTTTGCGATGAAAGATTAGCGGAAGGTAAAATTCCTGCCTGTGTTGAAGCTTGCCCAGGTAAGGCCTTACATTTTGGAGATTTAGCTAATCTAAATGACCCAATTCACCAGATTTTAAAAGGTAGGATAGCTATAAGGCGTAAAGAAGCGCTAACTACAAAGCCATCCGTTTATTACTTAATAGGTTAAAAATTAAAAAACTAAAAAATTTTATGAAATTTTAGTAAAGGAGAGGAGCTATGATTGAGAAAGCGTTAAGAGGAGGTGTAGGATACTGGCTATGGCTATTATTTTTACTTTCTTTAGTTTTTATTGGTTTTCTTTGTTATCTTTATCAGCTAAAAGTTGGATTAGGTATTACTGGTTTGAGTAGAGATGTTTCATGGGGTTTTTATATTGCTAACTTTACTTTTTTAGTTGGTGTAGCAGCAGCTGCTGTTATGGTAGTTCTTCCTTATTATTGGCATAATTATAAAGAATTTGGAAAAATAACTATTTTTGCAGAATTTTTAGCGATTTCAGCTGTAATAATGTGTCTTTTATTCGTTTTTGTAGACATAGGAAATCCCATGAGGGCATTTAATGTATTAAGATATCCGACTCCTAACTCAATTATGTTTTATGATGTTTTAGTTCTTAGTGGTTATTTGTTATTAAATTTGCTCTGTGGGTGGACCGTTTTACATTCTTATTATAGAGACACTAAATATCCTTCCTGGCTTAAGCCTTTTATCTATTTAGCTATAGTTTGGGCTCCAACCATTCATATAGTAACTGCCTTCTTATACCAAGGAATTCCTGGGAGGCACTTTTGGTTAACCGCTATTATGGCTCCTAGATTTTTAGCTTCAGCTTTTTCAGCTGGTCCAGCCTTAATACTAATATTAATGTCAATCATCAAAAAAGTAGCCAATATCGATGTAGGAGAAAGACCAATTCAAACTTTAGCTAAAATAGTAACTTATGCATTTATCTTAAATATGTTATTCTTTCTATTTGAACTTTTTACAGCTTTTTATAGTAATATAGAGTCTCATAAACTCCCTATAGAATATCTTTTCTTTGGCTTACATGGTCATGCTGAATGGGTAGGATTTATGTGGGTTTCTTATATTTTAGCTGTTATCGCGTTGCTTTTATTGATCACACCTTACACTCGTAAAAGAGAAACAACATTAATATTGGCTTGTATTTTTGTTTTTGTTTCAACCTGGATTGATAAAGGTATTGGATTAATTACAGCTGGATTTACTCCTACTCCATTTGAAACTATAACAACCTATATACCAACTTTACCTGAGATTGGTATAACTATTGGTGTTTGGGCAACAGGCTTTCTTGTTTTAACAATTCTTTATAAGGTAGCTATTGAGGTTATGAAATCAAAAGAACTCAGGGTTAAATATGAAGGTTTTTTATTTTAAAAAGTAACCATAGAAAATGGAATGAAAATAATCAAAATTCCAAGAATTATTATAGCCTCCCATAGGGGAGGCGCCGGTAAAACTATCGTCTCCTTAGGTCTACTATTTTCCTTAAAAACAAGAAACTTTAAAGTAGCTTGTTTTAAAAAGGGACCAGATTATGTCGACGCCGGATGGCTTTCCTCGATTGCCGAAAGACCTTGCAGGAACTTAGACCTTTTTATCTTGACTGAGGAGCAAAATTTATTCACCTTTTTTCTCGGAGTAAAAGATGGGGTTGATGTTGCCCTAATCGAGGGAAATCGAGGTCTTTATGATGGTGTTGATTGGCAGGGAAGCTGTAGCTCTGCTCAATTAGCAAGGCTTTTAAAGACGCCGGTAATTTTTGTGCTTGATTGCACGAAAGCTACAAGGTCAATGGCTGCATTACTCAAAGGGTTTGTTGAGTTTGAAAAGGATGTAAACATTGCCGGCTTGATTTTGAACAACATCGCGAGACCTCGCCATGAGAATATTATTAGAACAGCTATTGAAAATTATGTTGGTATTAAAGTATTAGGAAGTATTCCAAAATTAAAACATTTGCCGAATGAGAGACATTTAGGTTTGATTACATCTTATGAGTTTAATTTTAAGTTTCTGCCAATCTTAAAAGAAAACTTTGAAAAAAATGTCGATTTAGATAAAATTCTTAAAATAGCACAAAATGTTGAACCACTACCTATACCCGATCTTTATTTGACTGAAGAAAAGAACCTTTATAAAGGGTTAAAGATAGCCATTTTTTACGATAAAGCTTTTCAGTTTTACTACCCAGAAAACTTAGAAATTTTACACAATTTAGGGGCAGAGCTGGTTTATGTTAATGCTTTACAGGATAGAACTTTACCTGAAGTAGATGGAATCTATCTTGGAGGTGGGTTCCCTGAAGTTTATGCCGAAGCTTTAGCTGAGAATGAAACGCTGAGAAAGGATGTTTACCTAGCTGGTGAAGAGGGTATACCCATTTTTGCCGAATGCGGTGGGTTGATGTATCTTGGTAAAGAAATTTTCTGGAAGGAAAAATCTTATCCTATGGTTGGTTTATTACCCATTCGGTTCGTGGTTGAGCCTCGACCTCAAGGGCACGGTTATGTGCTTGCGCGGTGTGTTAAAGCAAACCCTTATTTCCCAGAGGGAGATATAATTAAGGGACATGAATTCCATTATTCAAGACCTGAAATTTTAGACTTTAAACCTGGCATGGAATTTGTTTTTAAATTGGAAAAAGGTACTGGTTTTGGCGGTGGGAAAGATGGGCTACAGTATAAGAAAATTTTCGCAAGTTATACTCATATCCACTTTTTAGCAATATTTTATTTTGCAAGAAATTTTTTAAATCAAGCCAAAGATTTTGAGGAAATAAAACTCAACAAAAAAAAGGAGGTGGCATATGTTTGAAATTACCGTAAATTATGACACCTGCGATGCCTGTGGGACCTGCATTGATTCCTGTCCTGTCCAAGTTTATGATAAGGGTGAGGATGATAAGCCTGTTATTGCCAGGCCTGAAGATTGCCTTGGCTGCCAAACCTGTGTAGAGGTTTGCCCAACCGGTTCAATTACCGTTAAGGAAGTTTAAACTATATTTTAAGGGGGTTGTCCCCCCTTTTATCATGTACATAAGTCGGAAGCTAGTAAATGGTGTTTATTCTTATTCCCTTAATCAATCTTATTTTGACCCACCTTACTGGAAGTCTAAGGTTTTATTAAATTTAGGAACAAATCCTCGTGAGTATGTTCATTATTATAGTGATGTTGCCTTTTCGATCCTCGTGGAAGAGGATTTAAAAAAACTTGGGGTTCAAACCGACCAGTTTGAATTAGAAGAGGTCTTTTATCTTTTTTTGACGCAAGATGCTCAAAGATGGGTAGATTTTTCTCTGAATAGAAAACCTATTAAAAGGTCAACTAAAAGATTTTCGCCATCGGAAGTCCATTTTTTTGACCGAAGAAGGTTGATCGTCTTAAGGTTAGACCATAGGGAACCATGTCGGGTTGAAGAGAGTTTTTTTCCTTTCTATCGTGAACTGATTGAAAAATCAAGAGATGAAATCGAAAATTATCTCTGGAATTTTGAAGACAAGCTAAACTATAGAGAAAAAGTTCGGTACTTATACGAAATATTTGGCTTAAATCATACTCCAACGCAGGAAGACCAGGATAAACTTTTTATCCAAAGGCTATGTGAAATTGCCAGCGATGAAGCCTATCGTATGGGGTTTTCAGTAGATGAGGTTATCAAATATTATCTTTGTAGATATGTTTGGTTATATTTTGATGTTATACCTATTCGGCGAGTTCCTTCTTTTTATTTAAATATGGAGGAATCTATTTATAAAGAAGTTGCCTATGTTCTTAATGTATCATTGGAAACTTTATACAGTCTTTCCAAAAAAGAAATATTAAAGCTTTTTAGAGAAAAGATCAAAATTTATCATCCGGATTTGGGTGGTGATAGGGAGAAATTCATAAGAATTAGAAAGGTAATGGAAGCATTTTTAAAAATAAGATTCTAATTTAAAGTGAAAAGCTCTTCAATACAGCTTTTAGACTACCAAATAGTGGCAAGTTTCCCTTAAGGATAACAGGAAATTCTTCTTCAGGGTTTATGTATATGATTACATTTTTTGACCTTTTCAATAGTTCGCTTTTTTCTGGTAGCGTAACTTTTATTGTTTGACACATTATTTCTTTTTTCAAGAATTCGCATGATTCCTTAGTTTGAATTTCAACAGTTGCAAACGTTCTTTCTTTTTTTATGTATAATGGTATAGAGGATTTTTGAGGTAGTTTACTCCAATCCCAAACAGAAATGAAACCACTAAGTTCATCATGTATAGGATAAGAAACTCTAATTGTTTTGTTTTCTTTTTCAGGCAAAATTTTTTCTTCATAAACTACAGAATTCTTCGAATCAAAATGTAAGATTTTCTTTCTTTCTTTACTTCTTTCTTTTGAATAAATAATTGTTTGGATTGGATATCCATTTTTTTCAACTTTTGTTTCCCATGTGGCATAATAAGGATATATCATATTCCCTAAACCAGTTGTGTATACCTTAGCACTAAGAGTGTTTGTGCTCTTTAAAATGCTAATTTGACTTTCCCCAACTTTAATAGGACCTAAATAAATTTCATAGAAAAAGTATGATGGGTAGGAATTTTTAATTAATATGGATGTTGATATTACTAAAACTAGAAAAATTCTTAGTAGCAATTTGACCTCAATTTCTAAGTTTTTTAAAATTTTTTTATTCCATTTCTCTAAACTTTTCTTTTAGTTTTTGGACGACTATGGGGGGAACCAAGTCTGATACATCCCCTCCGAACTTTGCCGCTTCTTTAATTATTGAGGAGCTCAAGAAGATCCATTTTAGACTGGGCATTAAAAAAACCGTATCGATGGAGTTGGAAAGTTTTCTGTTCATCAAAGCTAATTGCAGTTCGTATTCAAAATCAGATACCGCTCTAAGTCCCCTGATGATAGCTATGGCACCTTTACTTTTAGCGTAGTCAACTAAAAGACCGCTGAAGCTATCAACTTCGATTAGATTTCTTTCAGGAAGGTCTTTTATCGCTTCATTTATCATGAAAATTCTTTCTTCTAAGGTAAAAAGAGGTTTCTTAGCGGGATTTTCTCCTATGGCGATGATTAGCCTGTCAAAAAGCTTTAAGGCCCGTTTAACTATGTCAAGATGACCGTTTGTTATAGGGTCAAAGGTGCCTGGATAGATGGCAAGCTTAACTAACATTTAGTTCCCTTCGGTTGTTGGAGATTGAGGTGTAAGTTGGATGGGAATATAAAGGACTTTAATGAGGTTTTTTCCATCAATGAGCCCCCATCCAATCAAGCCTTCTAAAAACTCAACATAGTGCGTATGTTCGTCATCAACATATCTTAGCAAAAAGGCCAATTCAACCACATTTCTCCTTCCGAACTTTTCGTGTCGATAAAAACCAAATAAGGCTTTAGAAAAGGTGTAATCTTCCTTAGAATAGACTTCGTAAAGTTTGAGCAACGGTCCGTAGTTTCTTTCCATTCCTTCGTCAAAGAAGGGGAGGATGGCAGGTAAATAAAAGGCTCCTTGTTTGGGGGAAATATATTGGTGGTAGGAATAATAGAGAGGCCAGAGTCGAAACTCAGATTTTGTAAGGGTTCCGTTTGTTTTTTCTTCATAAAGCTTTGAAAAAAGGAGAAAACGTGCTTCATTTTCTACAGTTGAGCTTTTAGTTGAATTATACCAATCTTCACGGGAGAAATAAAAGGGCCAGAGGATGAAAAATTCTTTAGAATCCGGCTTGGAAACATACCCATAGAAAGGCCAGTAGCGTTTACCCTCGATACCTTCTCCTTTGATCTTTCTATAGAAGGGCCAAGGAGCATCAAGCTGATAATAAGGAGGGTCAACTCCACAGACCTTTTGGAAAAATGGCCAAAGATAGATCCTTTTTTCGTAGGTTTCGGTGTCTTCCTTCATGTAGAAAGGAAAGAAATAGCTTCTTTTTACGAAATTTTCCGCATTGTCTTGGTAATCGTAACTAATGTAAAGGGGCCATAGAATAAAATTTCTTTCCTCTTCTCCTTCCTTAAAATGTCCATAAAAAGGCCAAAATTTGAAGCCCCCGTAGGTTTTATCTTTATTATTTGTTGGCTTAGTCACTCTTATAAAAGGCCAAATGATGTTATGTGCTGTGTAGTTGTTGTAAGACACTCTTGAATAGAAGGGCCAAAGAAAGAAAGATATTTCTTTTGCACCAAACCTTTCTTTATAGGTTCCGTAAATGGGGAAGACGCCCCCATAAGTTTCGTTGCTTGCCGTTTTACCTGCAAAGAAGGGGAAGAAATCCCATTTTTGCCCTTCATTTTCAGAGGGGTACTTTTTGATGCTTTTATCGACAAGGGGTATAAGCTTAAATCTTATTTCTTCTTCATTTTCTCTATATAGCCCGAGGGGTGAAATAAAATAAGTTCTTTTTTCTATAGTTTTATTGTCTTCAATCTCTTTCACAGACGAATAAATAGGGCGGAGAGAAAAGCTTTCCTCTTTAGGGCTTGAGGTTTTAGAAATAAATGGACCTAAAAGCTCAATTCTTGTAAGATTTTTAGGTTTATGCTTGGAATAGACAAAAAAAGGCCAAAGATTTAGCCGTTTTTCAGTTTGGTCTTCGTAGGCAAAGGCTAAATAAGGGAGAAATAATAAAGCCAAAAGGATTAAAATTATCTTTGAAAAGGGTAAGAATACTTTAGGCATTAACCGTAAATTTAATAAAATTGAAATTTTTGTCAACATTAATCGAGGGGTGTTTCAAAAAGCTTCTATTCATGTCGGGCAGAGCATTAGCAAGGCATCATCGATACACCCTATGCTGCCAAACGATAGCGAGGCATCCCCACTTCACACTGTCGTTTCGAGCGTTAGCTAGAAATCCCACTGTGGTAGGGAAAGACAAAAGAGGAGACTCCTCAGGCAAAGCCTTCGGAGTGACAGTGTAAAAAAGGGCCAAACATTGGGTAGCAGTCTCAGGTCATACTTGTCAAAATGGAAATTGTTTGTATATTATTAAAATGAAGCGGGCATAGCTCAGGGGTAGAGCACCAGCTTCCCAAGCTGGGGGTCGCGGGTTCGAATCCCGTTGCCCGCTTTTTTATTTTATTTAAAGGTAGACTTTTTATGCAAGAAGACTTAAAAGAAAGGCTTTTAGAGGCAATTGAAGGACCAATAATTGGGAAAAAATACGAACTTGTGTCCCTTGAATGGAAAAGGGAGCCTCGGGGTTGGGTGTTGAGGCTCTATATCGATAAACCAGGTGGGGTAACCGTTGAGGATTGTGCAAAGGTGAGCGAGTTTGTTGGGAAAATCCTTGATGAGATAGACCTCATTCATCATCCTTATCTTCTTGAGGTATCAAGCCCCGGAATTGAAAGACCTTTAACTAAAAAAGAACACTTTGAAAGATTTAAAGGGGAAAGGGTGCAGATTTCACTTAAAGAACCTGTAGAGGGAAGGAAAAACTTTAAAGGTTTGCTCTTAGGGCTAAAGGAAGGCAAGGTTCTTCTTGAACTTGATACAGGAGAATGGGTAGAGATTGAATTTAGCAACATCAAAAAAGCCAATCTAAAACCAGAAATTTCTTTTTAAATAGGAGATAGATAGCATGCAGCCTCAGAGAGAGCTAAAAAAAATCGTAGAAGCCTTAAGTAAGGAGAAGGGTATTTCAAAAGAAATCGTTGTGGAAGCCTTGGTTGAGGGGATAAAGACCGCAGCCCTAAAAAGGCTTGGTAATAAAGCCAAGGTTGATGTTCGCTTTGATGAGGAAACTGGAGAGATAAACGTTTATCATTTTAAAGAGGTAGTTGATAAGGTGGTCGATCTGACAAATCAAATTTCTCTTGAAGAGGCGCAAAAGATCGACCCATCGGTTAAGATCGGAGATATGATAGGTGAGCCGTTGAAGATTGAGGATCTGGGTAGGATTGCCGCTCAGGTTGTAAAACAGGTTTTTTCTCAAAGGATTAGACTTGCTGAAAAGCATCAAATTTATGAGGAGTTTAAACACAAGCTTGGTGAGATAATAACGGGATATGTTCATAAGTTCAACCGTGGGGATGTAATCTTAAACCTTGGCCGGGCAGAAGCCTTGCTTCCGGAATCAGAACAAATTCCAGGAGAAAGATATCATCGTGGTGAGCGAGTTAAGGCGTTGGTTATCGAGGTGTATCGCACAAAGGAACCTCAGATAGTGGTTTCTCGTTCCCATCCAGCCTTTGTTAAGAAGCTTTTCGAGAAGGAAGTCCCTGAAATCCAAGAGGGCATAATCAAAATAATGGCTATGGCCCGAGAACCAGGTTCTCGCACTAAAATAGCTGTCCTGAGCAAGGACCCAAACCTTGATCCTGTTGGTGCTTGCGTAGGAGTGAGGGGTTCAAGAATTTCTGCAGTTTTACAGGAGCTTAAGGGCGAAAAGATAGATGTTGTCCAGTATGACCCTGACCCAGCTAAGTTTGTCTACAATGCCTTATCTCCAGCTGAATGCACCAAAGTAATCGTAGACGAGGCAACTAAAACCCTTGAAGTAATAGTGCCAGATGACCAGCTTTCTCTTGCCATAGGGCGCAAAGGGGAAAATGTTAAGCTTGCTTCAAAGCTTGTAGGATGGAGGATAGACATCCTCAGCGAAACTCAGTATGCAAGGAGACAGGAGCCAGAGTTTGCTGAGCTTCTTAAGGTGACTGGTCTTTCGGATGAAGTGGCTGGAAGGCTTTATGAGGCAGATGTTAAAAGCTTGAAAACCCTTGTGGAACCACCACCAGAAAAGATAGCCGAAATCACTAAACTACCGCTTGAGGAGGCTCAACAAATCTTAACCAAAGCCAAGTCTTATCTTGAAGGAAAATCCTCGTATGCCTCTTAGAACTTGCGTCCTTTGTCGAAAAAAACTCATTAAGTGGGACCTATACCGTTTTGTCCTTAAAAGTGATAAAATATACCATGACCCAAAGCAAATTTTACCTGGGAGAGGGGTTTATCTTTGCCATGAATGCTTTTCTAAAAAGGATGACCGTAAGGTTAAGGCAAGGCTTGTAAAGTTATTAAAAAAGGAGGATAAAATATGAAGGTATTCATCCTGGGTGGAACAGGTTTTATAGGGCAGCACCTATGCAGAGGTTTCTTAAAGGCTGGGCACGAGGTAACGCTTCTAATTCGGTCAAATAAGTCTTTGCTTAGGGTTCCACCCGGAGCAACTGCAGTCTTAGGCGACCCCTTAAAGGGTGGAGACTGGCAAAACATAGCCAGGGAAGCAGACACTATAATCAATTTAGTTGGAGAGACAATATTCCATCGTTGGACCGAAGAATACAAAAAACGGCTCTGGGATTCTCGGATTGAGTCTACACGCAGAGCTGTCGAGTGTCTAACAGCAGGAAAACTACTTTTTAATGCCAGCGCTGTTGGTTACTACGGAGACAGAGGAGAAGAGGAGCTCGATGAAGGCTCATCTCCCGGCGAGGGGTTTGTAGTAAAGCTATGCCTTGCCTGGGAGGAGGAGGCTTTAAAAGGTTTGTCAAAGGGAGCTCAAGTATTCATAACCCGCTTTGGGATTGTGCTTGGTAAGGGTGGGGGTATTCTCAAGACAGTCTTACCCATTTTTAAGCTCGGACTTGGCGGAAGACTTGGTTCTGGGAAACAATGGTTCCCCTGGGTCCATGTTGAGGATATTTTGCAAGTTATGCTCTTTTTAATTGAAAAAAATGCTGAACCAGGAGTCTACAACTTTGTTTCTCCTAATCCTATAAGGAATTTCGATTTTACCAAGATTTTAGCAAAGGTTTTGAAAAGGCCGGCAATGTTCCCTGTGCCAAGATTTGCGTTAAAGCTTATTTATGGGGAGCTTGCGGATGTCATCATGACAAGTGCAAAGGTTATCCCAAGGAAGCTTCTCAACCTTGGCTATCAATTCAAGTATCCTGACTTTGAAACAGCTCTGGTAAATTCACTCTAAAAATTTACCTTTTAAATTGTTTCAAAATAAACATTCTTTAAGGCGAGGATGTTTCAAAAATGTTTTTGTGTAGACCCTCCCACTGTCATACCGAGCTTTTTTTTCGCCCCGAGCCCTTTTTTGTCGTCCCGAGCGTAAGCGAGGGGTCCCTCGGCACTTGCTTGCTTCGGGATGACATCCCGAAGCGCCGTTCCGAACGAATCGAGGAAGGACGCCGTCCCGAGCGAAGCGAGGGATGTCTCGCTATCGCTCGGCAAGACAATAAAAAGGATGCTTGGCAGGACAAAGTAGGGGGACTTTTTTAAAACAGCCCCTCTTTAATGTTGCCAACTTCGGTTTATTTGTTATGATTAGCCCAAATTAAACATAAGGGGGCAAGGTTATGGACCGCATGTTCAACCCCGAGATGGAGACCCTACCAAGGGAAGAGCTCGAAAAACTTCAGCTACAAAGATTAAGAAAAACTCTGCTTTACCTTAAAAATTCTCAATCTTTTTTTAAGGAAAAGCACAGGGACATCAATCCTGAGGATATAAAAAGTCTTGAAGACCTAAAACACCTTCCTTTTACCACGAAGGATGAGCTTCGTGAAGGTTATCCTTTTAAGCATATCGCTCTTTCCATAGAAAAATGCAAACGAATGCATATGAGCTCTGGGACAACAGGCGTTCCTGTAATAAACGCCATGACAGAAGGGGATAAAAAGCAGTGGGGAGAGATAATGGCTCGTTGTTTGACGGCAGCTGGTTTAACCTCGAAGGATCGTCTGCAGATTATGCCTTCCTTTGGATTGTTTAACGGGGGTTTTGGATTTCATTACGGTGCTGAAAGGCTTGGCTGTTTTATCATACCTGCTGGAGCTGGAAGAAGCCTTCTTCAGCTGAAGCTTATGAAAGAGCTCGGAACAACAGCCATCGGAGCCATCGCAAGCTACCCGGCAAGGCTTATTGAGGTTGCTAAAGAATCTGGTTTCGATTTTAGGGAAACAAACTTGAGGGTAGCCATTCTTGGTGCTGAAACCTGGAGTTATGAGTATCGTCGTAGAATAGAGGCTGAAATGGGGGTAAAGACCTACGATATCATCGGTATGACCGAGACTGGCGGCGTTGGTCTTGGCATTGATTGTTCAGCCCGTTCTGGTATTCACATATGGGAAGACCATTACATAGTTGAAATAGTTGACCCCGAGACAGGGGAACCTCTACCTATTGGACAGGAGGGCGAGCTGGTTGTTACTACCTTGACTAGGGAAGGCTTACCCTTGATCCGCTACCGAACAAGAGATATAACGAAAATCGTCAGTTATGAGCCCTGCGATTGCGGAAGGACCCATGTAAGGATTGACAGAATCAAGGGTAGATGTGATGATATGCTAAAGGTTAAAGGGGTAAACTTTTATCCCTCGCAGGTTGAAGCTATTCTGCTAAAGTATAAAGCCATTTCATCTTACTATCAGTTAGTTATAGAAACTGTAAAAGGTAAGGATGAAATGACGATAATCGTAGAGAAGGTCCGAGACTTAAGCCAAGAGGAAATGGATAGACTCAAGCTTGAACTATACGACTTCTTGGGCTTCCATAGCAACATTCAGGTCGTTCCAGAAGGGACGATCCAAAGGATTCCAGGCAAAGCGGTGAGGGTGCAGGACAAAAGAAAGAAAAACTAAAATTCTTCTTCCTCTTCTACTGCTACTTCTTCTTCGTAAACGTATTGAGGTTCTTCTAATTTTGTTTTTAAGTGAACAGGAATTTGGGGAACGCGAATTATTTCTCTTAATTGATCAAGCTCTAATGGTAGGTCTTCATCATTTTTACAACTTTCGCAATGCTTGATATGCCTTTCTACCAACTCCATCATCTTTAGAGGAGAAAGATTAAAAGACCTAACCTGCTGGTACCATTCCCGCAGAAGCGATTGAAGCCTTGGGCACTTCATCTTTATTTTAAACCTCCTTTGTTGGATTGAATATAAGCTTGAAAACAATTTCTAAGGGCTGAAGAATTTATTGAGGTTAAATCAATTTTACACCACATGGATGTTTTGCTATTTTACCTTTTTTTGAAAAAGCTGACAAGTAAAAAACACTCCGTTTGAGCAATAGCCCAAATTTGTATACTCTTCTTAAAAACACTTTAAACTTTTAAAAATCCTTGTATAATCTTTGCTATGGAAGAGAAAAAATACGGGGAAAAAGCTGTTGAGGAGGCTGAGCTTGAGGCTTGGCCTAATCCTTACCCAGATAGAAATTATTTAATCGAGATTACCTTTCCTGAGTTTACTTGCCTTTGTCCTCGTTCTGGCTATCCTGATTTTGCGGCTATAAAGATTTCCTATGTGCCAGATGAAAAGATCGTTGAGCTCCGTTCTCTTAAGCTTTGGCTAAATAAGTTTCGTAATAGCTACATCTCCCATGAGGCGGCAACAAACGAGATCTTTGATGCCCTATGGAACCTTCTAAAACCAAGGGAGCTTAAAGTGGTTGGTGATTTTCATCCCCGTGGAAATGTCCATACCATAATCACCGTGGAAAGAAAAAGGAATGTCTAAGCTAACCGACCAAGAAAAAAAGGTTCTTCAAGCTTTGATGGAGGGAATTCCCCTTGTTTCAAGACCCTACGCAGAAATTGGACAGAGGCTTGGTTTAGCAGAGGAAGAGGTAATAAGAATAATTCAAGGATTACTTGAACGGCGTGTTATTCGGCGCCTTGGGGCAACCCTAAGGCATAACCTTGCAGGCTATGAAGGAAATGCAATGATTGCCTGGCAGGTCCCGGAAGAAAGGGTCGAAGAAGTAGGAAAAGGGCTTGCAGAAAAGACCTTTGTGAGCCACTGCTATGTCCGAGAGTGCTTCCCAGATTGGCCTTACAACCTTTACACCATGTGCCATGCAAAGTCTATGGAAGAGCTAAAAAGGCTTATTGAAGAGACGGCAAAAGAACTAGGATTGACAGAGTATCAAATATTAGCCACTAAACAAGAGATAAGAAGAAAGCATGCGCGCTACCATCTATAGCTAAGGATCGTTTCTGTTTTACCTGGATACTCTCCGGTTACCACGGTTAAGTAAAGAGAATTTCCCCATAGACCTAAGCCAGTTGGAAGCCCTGTCATATCATCGGTAAAGGTTCTAAAGAAGTAACTACCTTGATAACCAAGAAGACCAACCTGGAAGTTTGCTTGATTGAGAGGAATTCGTTTCAAGTCTTTAGCTATTTTTTCTAAAGGGAATTCAGTTTTGAGGTAGAGAACTACCGTTCTTCCGTCAACAGGATTTGTGGTGACAATAGGAGTAGGATAGGGGAGAAAGACACCCTTTAGCACCTCTTGTCCTTTTTTCCCTTGAGTGAGAGTGAAGCTATAAAAATGTTTGGCTACTGAAAAGGGGGTAGAAAACTGAAGGAGGTTTCTTTTAAACACTGCGAGCCGCCCGTCAGGAAGGTAGGTTATCCATTCTCGTTCTCCGTCTCCGTCAAGGTCAGCCATGGCTGAGCCAAGCAGCCTAAAATTGTCCGCAACTTCAAGCTTTGGTCCGTAGACTATTCGGTTGTCCTCTCTTTTTAGGACATAGACCTCTTTGCCAAACAGGGTGTCAAGGCTAAAAGTTTGTCCAATAAGCGTATCCTTTATTCCAGTTCCTGCAAAGTCTACAAACTGAAGAAAGAGGTTAACATCCCGGATGACCGGTTGTAGCCCCTGAGGAGTTAATTTTAGCACTTCGCTTCTCATCTTAAGGTTTGGCTCGTAAATGTTCAAAGCAATCCAGCCCTTTGGTCCGGTTGAAACATAGATGATCTTTCCTTTAGGTGGTTTATAGCGAGCAAGCAGTTCGCCTTTGATTTTTACGATTTGCAGCTCCTCTTGAGTGATGTAAACAAGCTCGGGTTGTCTGTCTTCGTCAAGGTCTGCAAACTCTGCTTGAAGGACCTCACCTGGCATCTTACCTAAGATTTGCATTTGAAGAAAGGTAAAGGGTAGAGCAATCTGAGGTCTTGGTGGAGGGCCCGGTCTTTGAGCTTCAGGCTTTTGTTCAGGTCTTTTTACGACTGCAAAGTAGTTTCCATAAGCCTTAACTGGCTCAAGGTAGGCGTTATAAACTTTTATGAAATCACTCCCTACAACGAAGACATAATCAACCCGTTCAGCGGTTAGCGCCGAGGGTTCTAATTGCGAAAAAGATACCCCCTTTTGGACTTTTATATCGCTATCATGAAGAACATTTTTTAGCGCAAAAATAAGGGGCTCTTCTATTCCTTGGGTCTCTGGAAGGACATAAATCTTAAGCTCTGCGCTCCTTCGAAGTATGGTCGGAATGGGAAAATCATCTTTTTTAGATAAAACCCTTGCTAAGGAAAAATTTTCCTCAACTCTTGTTACTTCAACCTTTCCTATAGGTTCCCTTAAGAAGCCTAAAGATTCTTTAGTTTCGGGATGAACAACCTTTTTAGTCCTCTTGTAGACCATGAAGATGTCTTTCGGCTTTACACCCTGAGCACGCCCTTTGTCAATGATGTATTCACCGCTTTCTATTCCGATGATAAGGGCTTGCAAGGATTTAAAATCTCTCTCAACATCCTCAAGGACATTTGCCCCATACCCTGAGGTAATAAAAAATGAGCTGATAAGAAAAAATAAGCTTAGGAATATTCTTTTAAGCCATTTCATAAACAACCCCTTTTAGCCATTAAAAGTATATAGGACCTTTTCAAGCTCTTCTCCCTCAAGCACTTCTTTCTGTAGGAGAAGCTCAACCATTCTGTCAAGCTTTTCCCTCTCAGCCTGAAGAAGCTCTTTGGTCTTATCATAACAGCTTTTAAGGATTTTACTAATCTCCTCGTCTATGAGCCTTGCTGTTTCTTCTGAGACAAGCTCTCTTTCTTTAAAGGGCACATCAAGGAAGAGGTGTTCTCTTTTTCTAAAGGTTTGCGGACCAAGCACTTCGCTCATCCCATAGTCTAAGACCATGGCTCTTGCGATCTCTGTAGCCTTCTCTAAGTCGTTTTGGGCTCCCGTTGACACTTCACCAAAAACAAGCTCTTCAGCTACCCTCCCCCCAAAGAGGACACAGACCTTGGCTAAAAGCTCTGCTTTCGTAAGGAGATATTTTTCTTCCTCAGGGAGTTGAAGGGTGTATCCAAGGGCAGCAACTCCTCTTGGAATGATGGATACGCGATGCACCTTTTCCTTTGGGGTAAACACCGTAGCACAGATGGCATGCCCAGCCTCATGGTAGGCTATGCGTCGTTTTTCTTCCGGTGAGAGGTATCTGCTTTTTCGAGCAAGACCAGCAACAACCCTGTCTATCGCCTCCTCAAAATCTTCCATCTCCACGGCATCTTTACCCTTTCTTGCAGCAAGAAGAGCAGCCTCGTTTACAATGTTTGCAAGCTCGGCTCCAACCATGCCCGGAGTCCTTGCTGCTATTACTTTTAGGTCTACATCAGGGGCAAGCTTTATCTCCCGACAGTGAAGCCTAAGGATGGCTTCCCTTCCTTTAAGGTCTGGTCTCTCAACCACTACCACCCGGTCAAAACGTCCTGGTCTGAGCAGGGCAGGGTCAAGGATCTCGGGGCGGTTTGTGGCGGCTATGATGATGACGCCTTTTTTTGGGTCAAAGCCGTCCATCTCGGTTAAAAGCTGGGTTAAAGTGTGCTCCCTTTCCTCTGCCCCTCCTGTAGGAGAAATGCCCCTTACTCGCCCTACAGCATCTATCTCATCGATGAAGATGATGCATGGGGCAAGGGCTTCTGCTTGGGCAAAAAGGTCCCTTACCCGAGCTGCTCCAACGCCAACGAACATCTCTACAAAGGATGAGCCTGAGATGGAAATAAAGGGGACATCAGCCTCTCCAGCAACGGCCTTAGCAAGAAGCGTTTTTCCTGTCCCTGGTGGTCCTACGAGTAAAACCCCTTTCGGGATCTTTGCGCCAAGCCTCACGAACTTTTGCGGGTTCTTTAAGTATTCAATGATCTCCTTTAGCTCTTCGACAGCTTCATCAACGCCGGCCACATCCTGAAAGGTTACCTTGATCTCCTTTTCAACATAGACCTTAGCCTTGCTTTTCCCGATGCTCATTAGGCCACCGTCAGGTCCGGCAAATCTTCTTAGCAAGAATATCCAAAACAAAAAAAGAAGCACAAAGGGAAGAACCCAGGATAGCACCGTAACCCAAAGGTTAGAATCAGGCTTTACCTCGTAGTTTATGCCCTTTTCTTCAAGGAGTTTAAAAAGCTCTGGGTCATCTGGGTAGACTGTTTTGAAGTAAGCGCCAACTTTTACCGGGGTTTTTCTGATTTGGGAGAGCGTATCTGCAGCGCTTTCTAAAAACTTTCCGTAGATTTCTTTCTTTTTTATGACCACATCTTGGACTTTACCTTCCCGAAGAAGGGTTTTGAACTCAAAGTAAGTGACCTTGTCGTAGCGGTAGAGGTCCCGTTCTATCAAAAAAAGGGAAAGTAGTAAGAAAAAGGTTGTTAAAAGAATGAATAATAGTTTCTGGTTTTTCTTCATTCCCTATGCGTTCTTAAGGGGTGGCTGCCCAGTTGATTCCAGGACAGAAAGCCAAAATCTGCTGTTTAGGTTGACAAACTTTCTCCTTTTTACCGCTTCAGATAAGGGCACATGCACAAACTGGTCGTTAAGATAGCTTATCATAAGACCCGTTTTTCCTGCCATGGCAGCATGCACTGCATACTGTCCAAGGAACCCGCAGTAGATCCTATCGCTCACATTGGCAGGCACGCTTCTTATTATATAGCTTGGGTCAATATACCGAATCACTACCTCCATCCCTTTTTCGCGGAAATACTCAGCTATCTTTTCTTTAAGGAACCTTCCGATGTCGCCAAGCTTGATGTTCCCTGAGGCATCATACTCCGGTGGGTCCTTTTGCACATACTTTTGCCCTGCACCTTCGGCCACAACAACAACCGCATGCTTTCTCTCTCTAAGCCTTTTCTCAAGAGCGGAAAGAAAGCCTCCCTCTCCATCCAAGTCAAAATCCATTTCAGGAATTAAGCAGAAGTTTACCTCTTTGGTAGCAAGGGTTGCGGCAGCGGCAATGAAGCCTGAGTGTCTACCCATAAGCTTTACCAATCCAATGCCGTAGGGGACAGCTCGAACCTCGGTGTGGGCGCATCTTATGGCTTCGCAGGCAAGTTCAACCGCTGTGTCAAACCCAAAGGTCTTTGAAACAAGCCAGATGTCGTTATCTATCGTTTTTGGCACAGCAACAACCGCTATCTTTAGCCCCCGTCTTGCAATTTCCTCCTTGATCTTGTTTGCCGCCCTAAAGGTTCCGTCTCCTCCGATCATAAAGATTATCTGAATGTTCATTCGTTCAAGCGTTTCGACGATGACCTCAACGGGCTGGTGCCCCCGGGATGTCCCAAGAATTGTTCCGCCAAGATTATGAATGTCCTTTACTACCTCAGGATTTAGCTCAACTACCGGATGTTTGTATTCTGGGATAAAGCCTTGCAGTCCATACGGAAAGCCAACGATCTTATCAACTCCGTAGGAATACCAAAGGGTCATAACAATGGACCGAATAACATCGTTTATCCCCGGGCAAAGACCTCCGCAAGTAACAATCCCCGCTCGAACCTTAGATGGGTCAAAGTAGACCTTTGGGCGTGGACCAGCAAGTTCAAGACAGGGGATTTCCTTTCCCTCAGAGATGATCTTTTTTAAGTAGGAAGTGCTTACTCGTAAACTTACCCTGTCCTTGTCTGTAACAAAGCATAGACGAGTGTCCTTAAGGGGATTGTCTATCTTATAGGGACCTAAGCTTTCTATTTCCGTTTGAATTTCCTCTTGAATTTCTTCAGTAAAGTCCAAGGGATTGCAATACTCCTTCATGATTTTCCCCTCTTATGGGTTTTCTTCAAGCCTTACTCTAACTGCCTGAGCGTGAGCAAAAAGGCTTTCCGCATTCGCTAAGGTGACCACTTCCTTTGCTTGAGCAAACAATGCAAGCTTAGTATATTTTAAAAAGTTGATCTTTTTTAAGAATTTATCGGCAGACAACGCGGAAGCAAACCTTGCAAGCCCCATGGTAGGAAGAACATGGTTTGGACCGGCAAGGTAATCTCCCATAGCCTCAGGTGTATAATGCCCAAGAAAAACCGCCCCTGCGTCCTTAACTTCAAAAAGGAGCTCCTCTGGATTTTCTACAACTAACTCTAAGTGCTCAGGCGCTATCCTATTTACAAGCTCCATCGCCTCATCTAATGAAGAAACAACGATGATAGCTCCGTGCTTTTTTAAAGCTTCTTCGGCTATCTCTTTTCTTGGAAGGATTGACATCTCCTTGGGGAGCAAATTCTTGACCGCTTTAGCAAGCTTTTTAGAAGGAGTAATCAGGATGCTCAGACTTCCCGGGTCATGCTCTGCTTGGGCAAGAAGGTCCCAGACCACAAACCTTGGGTTCGCTGAACCATCGGCAACCACCACAACCTCGCTTGGTCCAGCCAAAAAGTCGATCCCCGTCTGAAAGGCAACAAGTTTTTTCGCAAGCGTTACATAGATATTTCCAGGTCCGCAGATTAGGTCTACCTTGGGAATGGTTTCTGTGCCGAAGGCTAAGGCAAAGATGCTCCAAGGTCCACCCACCCGATAAACCTCATCTACGCCCGCTTCTTTTGCCGAAACAAGAAGGGCTGGATGGAGGCTTCCGTCAACCCTTGGGGGAGAAACCATAATCACCCGAGGCACTCCGGCAATCTTTGCGGGAACCGCAGTCATGATAACCGTAGAAATAAGGGGAGTTTCACCGCCCTTACCCCCTGGAATGTATAGCCCGCAGGAAGAAACCGGCCTCACAACCTGACCGACGATTATTCCCTTAGTAAAGGATTCAATCCAGCTTTGAGGAAGGTTTTTTTCATGAAACTGACGAACTTGCTTTATCGCAAGCCTTATCGCTGAAAGAAGCTCAGCTGAGACCTCTTTATATGCTCTCTCAATTTCTTCATCCTTGATCCGAAGAATATTGGCACTTAGTTTGACCTTGTCAAACCTTTCTGTGTATTCTAAAAGGGCAGTATCTCCCTTTTTCTTCACATCCTCGGCTATTTTTTTGAGATAGCGTTCTAACTTTGTGGGATAGGCGGAAATCCTATTTTCAAGGGCTTTAAGATAGGCTTCGCATTTAGCTGAAGGATAGGTTAACGTTCTAAGCATGAGGATAATCTCCTTTTTAACTTCTTACCAATTGGCAAAGGGTGCTTGCCAAGCCTTCTTTAATTCTAAGATGTTTGCTGAAAGTATGGTCTTTCCGCTTAAACCTTTGATATAAAGGGTCGGTTCAGCGATGGTCTCGCCGATCAAGGCGTAAGGTAAACCAGACATGAGCTTTTCAAAGTCTTTTCTTTTATCCTGTCGCACAGTCACGACGATTCGCCCTGCGCTCTCAGAAAATAAGAGAAAATCATCCCTCCGTTTCCCTTCATAAGGCACTGCAGAGAGGTCAACAAACATTCCATACCCGCCAGAGAAGGCTTTTTCAGCAATGCAAACAAAGAGCCCCCCGTCAGAGACATCATGGGCTGAGTTTACAAGACCAAAGTAGATGGCATCGCGAAGGCGCAGATAAAGCCTCTTGTTGATTTCAGCATCAGGCTTTGGGGCAACCCCTGCCTTTATCCCAAGGTGGGCAAAGTATTCTGACCCAAAGAGTTCCTCTTTAGTCTTGCCAAGAATGTAAACAAAGTCGCCGGGTCTCTTTATCTCCATCGTTTGGGAAAGTCTAACATCCGGTATTTTGGCAACTACAGAAAAAAGAAGGGTAGGGGGAACAGAGATCTTTAAGCTTCCGTCTGGTAAGATGGTTCCAACTCCATAGGGATTTTCACCCCTTGGGTCTAAACCAAGGGACATTAGGTAATCGTTCTTCATCGAGTCTTTACCCGATATGCAGGGTACTCCGTAGGCTTTCGTATAGTCATAAAGAGCCATGTTTGCTCTTACAAGCTGAGCAAGCTTATACCTCCCATCTGGAGTTTTTTCACTTTCAACGGGGTCGCACCAGCAGAAGTTATCAAGCCCGGCCATGTATTCAAGGTTTCCCCCAACGCAGACAGCATTCCTTATGGCTTCATCTATTGCATTTGCTACCATCAGATAGGTATCAAAGTCTGAAAACTTAGGACATATTCCATGAGCAATAACAATACCAGATGTCTTTTCAAGGTCATACCTTATGACAGCGGCATCGCTTGGTCCATCAAGACCAGCCAAGGGTTTGACAACGCTTCCACCCTGCACCTCATGGTCATACTGCCTAACCACATACTCCTTTGAACAAACATTGAACCGGGATAGAATTTCTTTTCCGAGGGCTTCATAATCTTCAGGCTCAGGCAGAAGTACTTCTTTAGGATACTTAGGGGGGCTCCACTCGGCGTAAAGCTTAAGCTGAGGCACCCCATCATGCAAAAATTCAAGGGGTAAAAGCCCCACGGTTTTCCCTTCGTATAGAATATGGAAATAGCCAGAATCCGTAAACTCGCCAAGAACCGTAGCCTGAACCCCCATCTTCTCCGCAAGCTTCAAAAACTCATCGACCTTGTCAGGAGGCACGGCAACGGTCATCCTCTCTTGACTTTCCGAAACAAGAATTTCCCAGGGCTTAAGACCTGGATACTTCAAAGGAGCTTTAGCAAGGTCGATCACTGCTCCTCCGCTTTCTCTCGCCATCTCCCCAACCGATGAAGAAAGCCCTCCTGCTCCGTTGTCAGTGATGGAATTGTAAAGCCCAAGGTCCCTTGCTTTAAGCAAAAAGTCTGTCATCTTCTTTTGGGTAATCGGGTCTCCGATCTGCACTGCCGTTGCCGGTGAGCCCTCATGAAGAGCTTCAGAGGAAAAGGTTGCCCCATGTATGCCATCCTTGCCGACTTTTCCTCCTACCATCACCACCTTGTCTCCAGGTCTTGCCCCTTTTTTCCAACCCTCCCTATCTCCAACCTTAAGGGGAATAAGCCCACCTGTTCCACAGTAAACAAGAGGCTTTCCTAAATAACTTGGGTCAAACACGATGGAGCCGTTAACCGTAGGAATTCCGCTTTGATTGCCCCCGTGCTCCACCCCTTCCCTTACTCCTTCAAAAATTCGTCTTGGATGAAGGAGCCTTGGGGGAAGAGGCTTATCCCAGTTTGGGGGTGCAAAGCAGAAGACATCTGTGTTGAATATAAGCTTTGCCCCAAGCCCAGTGCCAAGTGGGTCCCGGTTTACCCCTACGATACCTGTTAAAGCACCCCCATATGGGTCAAGGGCTGAAGGACTGTTATGCGTTTCCACTTTGAAGGCTAAAGCCCAATCCTCATCAAGCTTTATAACTCCAGCATTATCAACAAACACCGAAAGACAAAAATCTTTTTCTCCCTTTTCTTTTCTTATCTCTTCAGTTGAGCGTTTAATAAAGGTTTTAAAGAGACTATCTATCTCAAGGGTTTCTCCAGTTTCTAAGTCCTTATAGATGATCTTTGCGTTAAAGGTCTTGTGTTTGCAATGCTCAGACCAGGTCTGAGCAAGGCTTTCAAGCTCAACATCAGTTATTCTTCTATCAAGCCCTTGTCTTTGTCGAAGTTTGATAAAATCTTCTTTTTCAAAAAACCTCTGAATGGTCTTCATCTCCTCAAGATTTAAAGCCAAGAGACGCTCTCGAGATAGGTTTATCAGCTCTTCGTCTGACATGCTTGATAGGTCGAAAGTTTCAACGATAGGCGGGAAGGTTTCCGTGACTCGTGGGGGGGGATAAGTTATCCCCTTTTTTTGGTATTCGCTTGCAGGCAGCACAAACCATCGTTCGATTAGCTCATTAGCTAAGAGGTCCCGAGCAATTCTTTCTACCTCTTCAAAGGAAAGGTCTCCTTCAATAAGGTATTGCCTTGCGTAGTATACACCTTCAGTAAGGGAGTTTAGGGGTCGTCCAAGGAGGTAGCTTAACGCTTCCTCTGCAACTTTACCCTCGTTATCGGTTACTCCCGGACGAAAGCCTATTTCTAACACCCAATCAAAGGAGTAAGGGAGCTCATAAGCTATGGGTTTCCCGATGGTATAGAATTGAATAACCGGGTCTGCAAGGGCTGAGCTTGCAAAGGTATGAAGTAGCTCGTGACTAAAGTTTCCTTCAACTAAGTAGACTTTGATAAAATGAATGTTCTTTAAAGGTAGCCCAAGGTGTAGTTTTATTTTTTTAACTATCTTTTCCCCAAGGGCAATCCGGAACCCAGGTTTAAAGGCAACCTCAATCCTATTTGCGCCCATGTCTTTTGCAAGTTTACCATACCCTCAAAAGTTGACAATAATAGCCATTGTAGTAAATTTGATAAAAAAATTTTAAGGAGGGATCAGCGTGCCTCAGCATAAGTCAGCGGAAAAAGCTTTAAGGCAGAGCGAGAAGAGAAGGCTTAGGAACAAAGCTTTCAAAACAAGGGTAAAGACGGAAATTAAAAAATTTTTAGCTTACCTTGAGGCTAAAGACTTTGATAAGGCAGAAGCTCAGCTTAGAGTTTGTCAGAGCCTTCTCCACCGTGGGGTAAGCAAGGGCATTTTTCACAGGAAGAAAGCAGCAAATAAAATTTCTAAACTTTTTGAAAAGCTAAACAAGGCTAAAGCTCAGGCTCAAACGCAATAGCACCTTTAAGCAAAGATGGGGATGTAGCTCAGCCCGGGAGAGCGCCGGAATCGCACTCCGGAGGTCGGGGGTTCAAATCCCCTCATCTCCATCCTTTCAAAGGCATTAGACTAAATCACGAGGAGCTATCCTATGGCTGAAGAAAAGCTTCTGCTTGAAAGAAAGCATGTAGCTCAAGTACTATCCTCAGAAGAAGTTGATAAAGCCTTTTCCTACGCTAAGGATTACATAGACTTTATTTCAAGGGTCAAAACCGAAAGGGAAAGCGTAGATTACATTAAAGAAAGAGCCGAAGCTCAAGGCTTTAGCGAAGGGGACAAAGATAAAGGTTATTTTGTCTACAAAAATAAGTTTATAGCCCTTTGGAAAAAAGGTAAAAGACCAATCTCCGAAGGATTACGGATTATTGCCTCTCATATAGACACCCCAAGGCTCGACCTAAAGCTTAACCCCTTCTTTGAAGACTTTGACCTTGCCTTTCTTAAAACCCATTACTACGGGGGTATAAAAAAGTACCATTGGGTAGCTATGCCCCTTGCCCTTCATGGGGTTGTGGTAAAGAAGGATGGCACCCTGGTAAAAGTAGTCATCGGAGAAGAGGATAGCGACCCCCTTTTTACCATCTGCGACCTTCTTCCCCATCTTGCCAGAAAAAAACAGGAAGAAAAGAAGCTTTCCGAAGCAATTCTTGCCGAAAATCTAAACATCCTCGTTGGTGGAATACCAAAGCAAACGGAAGAAGAAAAGAAAGAAGAGAAAGAAAAGGTTAAGAAAAGGGTTTTAGAACTTCTCTTTGAGAACTATGGCATTACTGAGGAAGATTTTGCCTCAGCTGAGGTCTGTGCTGTGCCCGCTGGAAGGGCAAGGTTCATCGGTTTTGACAGGGCATTTATCGGGGGCTACGGCCAGGATGACCGGATATGCGCCTACACCTCTTTAACCGCTCTTCTTGAAGTCAAAGAACCTGAGTATACTTCTCTTGCTATTTTTATGGACCGAGAGGAGATCGGCTCAGAGGGTAACACCAGCGCCAAAAGCAGGGTGTTTGAAAAGTTGGTCTATAATCTTATCAAGATGGAAGGGCTTCCTTCGGACCCTGGGCTCTTTTTTGAGGTTATGGAAAAGACAAAGGCCATTTCAGCGGATGTTACAGCAGGCATTGACCCAAACTATCTTGAGGTCCACGATAAGCTTAACGATGCCCGCTTAGGGTATGGAGTAGTTTTAACTCGTTACACCGGACATGGCGGAAAATACATAGCAAACGAGGCTCATGCTGAATATGTAAGCTATCTCCGAAGAATCTGGGATGAGGAGAAGGTTGTCTATCAAGTGGCCTCAATGGGTAAGGTTGATGAAGGAGGAGGAGGTACTGTAGCTAAATACTTTGCCCAGTATGGGATGGATATTGTTGATGTTGGACCACCTTTGCTCTCCATGCATTCCCCCTTTGAAGTTTCCCATGTCTTAGACCTATACATGACCTACCTTGCTTATAAAGTATTTTTTTCTCGCTAATTCTCATGCCCCTAAAACAAGGTGATTTTATCCTGCTATTTGATGGCGAAAAGAAATACTTTCTTGAGCTAAAACCAAAGATATTTAGCACACGATTTGATTCCCTAGATTTAGCTTCCCTTATTGGCAAAGATTACGGGGATAGAGTCCTCGGTAAAAAGGGGGCATCTTTTTTTATACTTAAACCAACTATCTATGATTTTATTAAGAATGTAGAAAGACAAACGCAGATTATCTACCCCAAGGATATAGGCTACATTCTGCTTAAACTCGGCGTAGGTCCCGGCAAAAATGTGTTGGAATGCGGAACAGGCTCAGGTGCTCTAACCTTAGCCTTTGCCTATGCTGTAGGAGAAGAGAGTAGAGTAATTACTTATGAAAAGGAGGAAAGGTTTTTTCAACTTGCCAAAAGAAATCTTGAAAGATTTGGTCTTGCTCACAGAGTAGAGTTGAAGCTAAAAGAAGTGGTGGATTCCTTTGACGAAACCGATGTAGATGTCCTTTTTTTAGATGTTAGGGAACCCTGGCTCCTTTTAAAACCAGCCTGGGATGCTTTAAAACCTGGGCATCCTCTTGGGGTCCTTGTCCCTACAACCAATCAAGTGTCCCAAACTTTAACCCATCTTTTAAGCTTACCCTTTAAGGATGTTGAGGTTTTAGAGATACTGGTAAGAAGGTATAAACCTAATCCTGAGAGGTTAAGACCAGAGGACAGGATGGTTGCTCACACCGGCTACCTGATCTTCGCTAAGAAGGTGTTAACACCTTGAAAATTTACATTAACTATCAAGGTATTAATAAGTTTCCAGCGGAAATTGAAAGACAACTAAAAAAAAATCTTCAGAACGCTTTTAAACTTCTTAAAATTAAGAAGAAAATTTTTTCTTTAACCTTTGTAAGCAATGAGGAGATATTAAAGCTTAATCAACAATATCTTTCTCGCCCCTATCCAACGAATGTTTTAGCCTTTCCTGTGAAGGAAGGGCAAAACATGCCCTTCTTAGGGGATGTGATTATTTCTGTTGAAAAGGCTGAGGAAGAGGCTTGTTTGTATGGATTGAACTTTTATCCTTATCTTCTTAGTCTTTGTTTTCATGGGCTTCTTCATCTTTTAGACCATGACCATGAAAAAGGAGTTTATTCTCCTTGGCTAATGCTTAGAAATGAGATAAATTTAATGGAAAAAATTTATCCTGACCCTGAGGTCCTTAAATTTTTGAGGAGGAGGGAATACATGCCTGCCAAGCTTGCCGTAAACGTGGACCATGTAGCCACGGTAAGAGAAGCAAGAAAAACCTACTATCCAGACCCGGTTCATGCTGCGGTATTAGCTGAGCTTGGAGGAGCTGATGGAATCGTTGTTCATCTCCGCCTTGATAGAAGACATATAAAAGAACGTGATGTGAGGTTGATTAGAGAAATAATTAAGACAAAGCTAATCCTTGAGATGGCCATAGATAAAGACCTGATTAAATTTGCTAAAGAAGTAAAACCCTATCAAGTAACCTTAGTTACTGAAAGACCGGAAGAGATTACAACGGAAGGCGGTATCGAGCTTGAGGATAGAGTTGAGGAAGTAAAAAAAGTAGTTAAAGAGCTTAATAAGAGCGGAATAAAGGTAAGTTTGTTTATAAACCCAGATGAGAAAGCCCTTGAATTAGCAAAGAAAACGGGTGCCCAGATAGTTGAGCTCCACACGGGGATGTATGCCGACGCTGAAGAGGAAGAAAAAAGGCTTTCAGAGCTTACAAGGCTAGAAAACGCAGCAAGGTTTGCTAAAGACCTTGGTTTTGTTGTCCATGCCGGGCATGGATTAAACTATGAAAACATGGGACCGGTTGCTGCAATTCCTGAGATTGAGGAATTTAGCATAGGTCATAGCATAGTTTCAAGAGCTATATTTGTAGGTCTAAAAGAAGCCGTTAAAGAGATGAAAGAGCTCATCCTCCGAGCGAGGTCTTAAAGCATGCTAAAGATTGAGACCCTCATCACAGGTCCTTTCCAAGTTTGCACTTATATTGTTTTAGATGAAGGAACCAAGGAAGCCATCATCATTGACCCAGGTGATGCTGACCCACAAGTATTAAAAATTGTGCAAGAATATGGTCTTAAAGTTAAGTTCATCTTTGGAACGCATGGGCATCCTGACCATCTTCTTGGTGTAGACTACTTAAGACAATTTCTTAAGGCACAGTTTATTCTACACAAGGCAGATGAGCTCTTCTTTAGAGACCCTCAGAATTTTTCTGTTTTTAAGAACTGGGGATTTCCAGCAAATCCCCGGGCTGACGCGGTTTATGAGGACGGATTCGAGATAACCCTTGGAGATGAGGTTTTAGTGGTTATGCATACACCAGGTCATTCCCCTGGCTCATCCTGTTTGTATGCTAAAGGCTCGAAGGCAGTATTTACTGGGGATAATCTTTTTGTGCAGGGCGTTGGCCGGGCAGACCTACCAGGTGGAAATTATTTGCAGATGCTTCATTCCATCAGGGACAAGCTCTTTCTTTTACCCGATGATACCATAGTTTATCCTGGGCATGACTACGGACCAAAGCCCACCTCTACGATAGCAGAAGAAAAGCGGTTCAATCCCTTTGTTCAAGAGTTAGACCTTTAAGTTCTTCCGATACCTGAAGAGCGAAAACCAAGCTTTTTAACGATATCAGGGTCGTAGATATTTCTCATGTCAACCAAAACAGGCGTCTTCATAAGACCTTTTATCTTTTTTAGGTCAAGGAACCTAAATTCATTCCATTCTGTAAGGATTAGCAGACCATCCGCTTTTTCGGCGCAAGCTTCTGGGTCCTTAGCATATTCAATTGACAAGTTCGGGGCTGTGTTTTTAAACTCTTCCATACCTGCTGGGTCATAAACCATAACGTTTGCTCCTTTCTTTAAGAGCTCTGGAACTATCTTCAAGGCAGGGCTTTCTCTTACATCGCTTGTATTTGGCTTAAAGGTAAGCCCAAGGATGGCTACGGTTTTTCCATTTAGGTCTCCAAGTAGGGCTTCAAGCTTTTCAATAGCTCTAAGCTTTTGTCTTTCGTTTACTTCAAGCACGGCTTCGAGGAGTTTAAACGGAGAGCCAACCTGTCTGCCCTGATGAATTAAAGAGCTTACATCTTTTGGGAAGCAAGAACCACCAAATCCAGGTCCTGGGTTTAGAAACTTTGGTCCTATCCTTGGGTCAAAACCCATGCCTTTAGCCACCACCGTAACATCTGCTCCGACTTTTTCGCAAAAATTTGCAACCTCATTGATAAAGCTGATCTTTAAAGCCAGGAAGGCATTAGAGGCATACTTTATAATCTCTGCTGTTTCAAGATTGGTGATGATAAAAGGTGTCTCAGCAAGATATAGCGGGCGATAGATGTCTTTAATAATGGCGATAGCATGAGCGCTTTCACCCCCGATAATCACCCGGTCAGGTCGCATAAAGTCTTCTACGGCGTTTCCTTCTCTCAAAAATTCGGGGTTTGAGATGATGTCAACCTCAACGTTTACCTTTTTGTTCTCATCTATCAGCCTCTTGATCCAACGGTTTGTCCCCACAGGGACAGTGCTTTTGGTAACAATAACCTTATAGTCATCAATAACATCGGCTAAAGCTAAGGCTACGCTTTTAATCTGGGAAAGGTCAGAAGAACCGTCTGGCAAGGGTGGTGTTCCAACGCAGATAAAGACTACTAAGGAGTTCTTTACTGCTTCAGCAAGATTAGTGGTGAAAGTAAGGCGACCAGCCCTTACATTCTTTCGGACTAAGTCTTCTAGCCCTGGCTCATAAAAAGGGATAATTCCCTCTCTAAGAGCTTCGATTTTTTTTTCGTCTACATCAACGCAGGCGACTTTGAGCCCGAAGTCTGCAAGACAGGCTCCAGATACTAAGCCTACATAACCAGTTCCAATTACTGCAATATGCATCTCCAGTTAGACGCCTCGACGGGCCTCAGTTTGAGCGGTTTTGATACCTTTACCTTTCTTTTTAGAAGCTATGTTTTTGTTTGAATTCGCTTTGTTTTTGGTTATATTTGTATTTAATTTTTTTACATTTTTATTAGATGTTTTAGCTATCAAAATTTTAGTTTCTTTTCCTTTAGCTTTTGCTAACAATTTTTTATTCACCTTCTTTTCCTGTTTTGTTGATTTTATTTTATTTTTAACTGTGTATACATGATTAACCGGTTGGCTTAAATTTACTACAGTATTTACATAAACCGGATTGATCTTATTTTCTAAAACAAGCTCAGCGATTTTTAGCATCCTTTTGGTATCCTGCCATAGAGATTCTCTATTAGGCGCCCCAAGTATTGATGTTATTACCAATCTATCTTTAATTTTTGCTACATTAACTAAACAATGTTTAGAAAGCTTTGTATATCCTGTTTTCCCACCTATTACTGCTTCTTTGTAGCCATCCTCAAAGAGGAGGTGATTAGTATTTTTAACGATAATTGTTCTTCCCTGTTCATTAGTGATTATCTTTACTGGAGTTTGAATTATTTCAGAGATTTTTGGATATTTTAGAGCCTCATAAAGCAAGAGAGTAAGGTCGTAGGCTGTGCTGTATTGGTCGGAAGCTGGGAGGCCGGATGCAGTTTGAAATTTAGAATTTTGTAAACCAAGGGCTTTAGCCTTAGCGTTCATAAGAACTGAGAAGTTTTCTTCCGTTCCGCTAACTGCTTCAGCCAAGGCAACGGCTGCCTGATTTGAAGATTTTATCAGCATGAGGTTGAGCAGTTCTTCAACAGAATAAACCTCTCCTTCCCTTAAAAAGGGCGCAACCGAGGGGGTCTCTTCAGCATTCTTGGAAATCTTTACCTTCTTATGAAGGGGCAGATGGTCTAACACAACCATTGCCGTAAGGAGTTTTACAGTGCTTGCCGGAGGGATTTTAACATGGGGGTTTTTAGCATAGAGAACCATTCCTGTCTTGGCATCGAGAACAACACCAGAAAGAGCATTTATATTCTCGACTCCTTGCTCTTCCTCTGCATAAGAAAAGCTAGGTTTTAAGAAAAAATTTAAGAAGAAAAAAATAAGTAGAAGGGAATAGAAAAAATATTTATAGTTTTTCATTGCCTTCACCTCTAAGGTTCTATTAACAGAATAGAACAATACTAAAGCTTTCTGAAAAGTCAACACCCAAATTATTAAATATGCAATAATTTTTTAGATTTTCAGCTAATATTGCCAATTTTCCTTATTAATTCTCAATTATCTTTTAAAAGTATGAAGGATATTTCCCTTCAAGTATACCTTAGGGTTTTGTTGCCCTCTTGACAAGGTCAAGAGGCCTTTGTATTATTTTAAAGAAAGGCGGCGTAGCTCAACAGGTTAGAGCATGTGGCTCATATCCACAGGGTTGGGGGTTCAAGTCCCTCCGCCGCCATTTGAAATTTAATTTTATTTAAAAGGAGGTGTTTGTATGAAGGAGAAAGTAGAGGTAAAGAAAATTACTTCCAAATCTGAGGCGGCAAAGCTTTTAAGAGAGCTTGCCGACCAAGTTGAGGCTGGTCAGGTAAAGGTAGGAGAGGTAACGGTTAATTTGCCTGAAAGTTTTGAATGTGAATTAGAGTACAAAGTGAAGGAAGATAAGCATCAGATTGAAGTTGAATTTGAATGGAAAGGATAGTTTTTTAAATACTGGCGGCGTAGCCAAGCGGTAAGGCGACGGCCTGCAAAGCCGTGAATCCGGGGTTCGAATCCCCGCGCCGCCTCACTAAGAGAAAATGTACCGTCTAAAAGTATCCGATTACTTCTCTTCAGCTCACTATCTTAGAAATTACCAAGGAAAGTGCGAAAACCTTCATGGCCACAACTGGAAGGTTGAGCTTACCGTTGAAGGCAAAAAGCTTAACGAAATTGAGATCCTAATCGATTTTAAGGATTTAAAAGCCATACTAAAGGAAATATTGAACGAATTAGACCATCGCTTATTAAACGACCATCCACATTTTAAGGAAAAAAATCCTTCTTCTGAAAACCTAGCACGGTTTATTTTCGAGAGGGCAAAAAACAAGCTTTCAGCCTATGACGGAGTAAAGGTTAAGGAAGTTGCCGTCTACGAGACTGAGAAGGCTTGCGCTATCTATTCTGAAGAGTGAAGCTTAAACTTTCAGAGGTTTTTTTTTCCATTCAAGGTGAGGGACCACTCGTTGGCCTGCCTTCAGTTTTTTTCAGGCTATATGGTTGTAATCTAAACTGTAGTTGGTGCGACACACCCTATGCTCGAGAACCCTATCCTTTTTTTGAAATGGAAGTGGAGGAGCTTATCCATTACTGGAGAGAAAATTTTCCTCGTATACCCTGTATAGTGTTAACGGGTGGAGAGCCTCTCATGCAAGAGGGAGCTATCCCTTTTTTGGAAGCTTTAGTTGCTCATGGAGCAAAGCCCCTCCTTGAAACAAACGGAAGCCTACCTATAAAGGATGTGCCTAAGGAGGTCCTTATAGTCATGGACCTAAAGCCCCCTTCATCTGGGATGGAAGAATTTAACCTGTATGAGAATTTGGATTGTTTAACGCTAAAAGATGCTGTAAAAATTGTCTTAAAAGATAGAGAAGACTTTGATTGGGCGGTGGACATTATTACCAAATGGCGGTTGTTAGATAAGACGCAGGTTTTTTTCTCACCGGCTCATCCTTTTTTGTCAGCATCAGAACTTGCAGGTTTGATCCTTGAGACAAGGCTCCCCATACGCTTACAGGTTCAACTGCATAAGATATTGGGTTTGAAATAGTATTCATGCTATAGAAATTTAAAACTTTTTAGAGTATAATAAAAATATGAACCCACCTAAATCGAGTTCCCCAGCTGTTGAGCCCGTCCCGGCTGAGCTTGAAAGGGTTGATGAGATAAAAGATTTACTATTGCCTCCTCCTTCAGCTGAGGAAGAGGTTGAAGCAAAACTTCCCGCAAAGTTTGACCCTTTACAAAGGTATCTTCAAGAGATCAGCAAGTATCCTCTTTTAAGCAGGGAGGAAGAAGAAGCCATTGCCAAAGCCTACTATGAAACAAAGGACACAAAGCTTGCCTACAAGCTTATAGTTTCAAACCTTAGGCTTGTTGTCAAAATAGCTCTTGAGTTTCAAAAGTTCTGGTCCTACAATTTTCTTGACCTTATTCAAGAGGGTAATCTTGGTCTAATCCAAGCGGTTAAGAAGTTTGACCCCTATAAAGGGGTTAAGTTTTCCTACTATGCATCCTTTTGGATCAAGGCATACATCCTTAAATACATAATGGATAACTGGAAGCTTGTTAAAATGGGGACAACTCAGGCTCAAAGGAAGCTTTTTTACCGCTTGAGGAAAGAAAAGGAGAGGCTTGCCGCTTTCGGTTTTGAGCCCACTGCTAAAGCTATAGCTGAAAGCTTGGGGGTTAAGGAAAAAGAAGTCGAAGAAATGGAAATGAGAATGAGCCAGATGGATGTCAGCCTTGATGCCACGATAGCTTCAGATTCTGAGGACACGCTTGGTAACTTTTTAAAGGATACAAGACCAAACCCTGAAGAGCAATACGCAAGAGAAGAAGTCCTAACAAAATTTAAGAAACTTCTTAAAGAGTTTTCCAATCAGCTTACTGGTAAAGATTATGTAGTCTTTCACGAAAGGCTTTTGGCTGAAGAGCCAAAGACTTTGAACGAACTTTCACAGAAGCTTGGCATTTCAAAGGAAAGGATTAGACAGATTGAAGAGAAGTTGATAAAAAATCTAAGAAAATTCCTTCAGGAGAAACTACCAGATGCCATGTATTTTCATCTTGCGCTTCCTTCCAAAGATTAGCTTAGTCTTATGCTCAAGCTTAGCACTTCTTTTTTTCTTCATCTTCGTTAGCTCAGGAGGAGCTTCTCAATTTTATGACAAATTTACCAAATCTTATTACTATTTTCTTTTGGCAAATATTTCCGCAAAGACCCCTGAGGAAGCGGTTGAACTCTTAGAGAAAGCCATTAAAGCTAACCCAGAAAGCTTGTTCTTAAAAAGGTCACTTCTTGTTCTTTATCTCCAGGCAGGAAAGTTTGATGAGGCAGAAAAGTATGGAGAAAGCCTTTTAAAGAAGTATCTAGAAGATAAGGAAACCGTTCTTATCTTGAGCAAGGTTTATCTTCTAAAAGAAAGAAGCTATAAAGCGATTTCCTTGTTAGAGAAGTATCTTGATAAAAATCCTAAGGATGAGGAAGCCTTAAGCCTCCTAACTTCGGTCTATCTTCAGAAGAAGGAATGGGATTTAGCTTTAACAAGCCTTGAAAGGTTGATAAAAATTGCCCCAAACAACCATGTAGCCTGGTTGTATAAGGCGCGGGTCCATAAGGAAAAAAAGGATTATGAGAAAGCCAAAACAGCTTATCTTAAAGCCCTTGAGCTTTCTGAGGGTTCTCATCCCATTTTCTTTGAAGCTTTAAGATTTTTAGAAGAGATAAGGGATTATCAAACCATCGAAAAACTGGTTATAAATTCCTTAAACAAAAACCCTGAAGACCAAGCTTTATTCCGCTATCTACTTGGGTTTTACCTTGAGCGAAAAGATTGGGAAAAGTCTGAAGAGCTCTTAAAAAAGCAACTTTCTCAGAACAAGGCTCAACCTGAGTTTTTGTTTTATCTTGCCTTAACTCTTGAATACAAAGGGAAAGAAGAAGAGGCTTTGAAAATTTATGAGAGCATCCCTCAAGATACCCTATGGTATTTTGAAGGCTTAAAGCGAAGTTTTTTTATCTACAAGAAGAGGGATCCTAAGAAAGCCCTCTCTCTTATCAAAAAGTTTACTCCTACCGAACGGGGGCATTTTGTGTTTAAGGCTCAAGCCTTTGACCAACTTGACCTTTGCGAAGAGGGAATAAAGGTCGCGGAAGAGGGTTTAAAAAGGTTCCCGGATGATGAAGAGCTACTTTTTGTCTTGGCTGGGAACTTAGCTTGCCTTGAGCAATACGAAAAGGTCATTCAAACATTAGAGCCTATCTTAAAAAAGAAGCCCGACGACCCCTATCTGTTAAATTTCATAGGCTATAGCCTTGTTGAGCTAAACAGAGATTTAGACCGGGCTGAAGCCTTCTTGCTTAAAGCTCACAATTCAAAGCCTGATGACCCATACATCGAGGATAGCTTAGGCTGGCTTTATTATAAAAAGGGTGATTATACCAAAGCTAAAGAGCATCTTGAGAGGGCAATTTCTAACTTAAAAGAAGATGAACCTGTCATCTTTGAACACCTTGGAGATGTCTACCTTGCCTTAGGAGATAAAAATAAGGCTTGTGAATGGTATAAACGGGCAGAAAAAAGTGCCTTTAGAAGGGGCGAAAAAGAAAGAATTCTCTCTAAGGTGAAAAGATGCGAAAAGTAGTTTTCTCACTTCTCCTTCTCCTTTTCCTTTTAATAGGCTGTGCAGTTAAACCACCTATGATAAACCTTTATGAGGCTCTTCTAACTAAAGGACTAGAAGGACGAATACTTAAAGGAAAAGTCTATGTTGAGGGAGACTTTTCTAAGTTATTTGACATTCCTTCATCCGGGGCTTATGGAGAGTTTTATCTTTTGCAGGCTTACTTTTTGTTAAGGATAAGCCCTCCTTTTGGAGATGAGGTTTTGTTTGAATGGGATGAAAATGGAGGTCCAAGGGTTATTCTTCCATCGAAAGCCAAAGTTTATTATACAAAAGAAGAACGACTTCAGTTGAAAGACCTACCTTACTACTTTTTGGGGTTAAAAGAAACATCAAGAGAGTTCTATCTTAACTCCTTTAAAGGTGAATACGCTTTCGATAGACAAAAGCTTGAAGGAAGGGTTAATTCTCTACTTTTCTCTCTTACCTGGAGGATTAAAGATTTGGAAGAAACTCCATCACTTCCCCCGCCAATCGATACCACTGGCTTTAAGAGAAAGAAAATTAATCTACCCTTCTAATCAACACCTCTTCCACGGTGGTGGGGGTTGCCTTTTTAATCATAAACTCAAAGTTTTTGTACCTTATACTTTCTCCCGTTTCAGGGATACGTTTAAAAAGACTATAGAGAAAGCCGTTTAAGGTTTCAAATTCGGAAGAAGGTATCTCTAATCCTAATTGAGAAAGCTTTTCTATCTCTACTATTCCTTTGGCTAAATAAGTTTTATCGGAAAGGGGAATGATTAACCGATGTTGATAATCTAACTGGTCGCTAAACTCTCCTAAAACCTCCTCAGCGAGGTCTTCGAGGGTGATGATTCCGGTTGTTAGTCCATATTCATCAACAACGATGGCAAAATCTTGATTGGAGTTTTGCATAATGGCAAGGGCTTCGTAGGCTTGGATGTTTTCCGGTATAAAGAGGGGTTCTATCATGAATTTAGATATTGGAAGAGAATAATCTTTATTTTCCGAAAGCAGGTCCTTTACTCGAACAACTCCTATGAGATTAGTAGGGTTATCCTTGTATAAAGGTATGTAAGAAAAGTTATACTGTTTGCAAAATTCAATGGCTGTGTTTAAAGTAGCTGTAAGAGGTAAGGCTTTTACTTGAGGAAGAGGGATCATTACTTGGTATACCTTTTTCTTACTAAACTCGAAGATCTTATGCATAAGTTCTCTTTCTTTGGCGTCAATTTCTTCCTCATACTTTATGAGGCTCAAGAAAACTTCTCTAAATTTTATAAAAGTTATGGTGCTATGGTCTTCTTTTTTTCTGAAAATTAGGTTGGTTAATCTCTGATTGAGATAATAAACAGGGTAGAAAAGAAAAGACAATAGATAGAGGATAGGAGCAACTATCAGAACCAGCGTTTGTGAGTATACTTTGCCTATGACCTTGGGGAAGGCTTGACCAAAGAGAAAGGTGAAGATGGGGATTATAAGCGAAAAAATAGCTCCGGCATTTCCTAATGATGAGATAAGAAAGTAGGAAGTAAAGATAGCGTTTCCGGCAATGCTCATGGTTATTCCCATGATGGTTGTGGTAAAAAGCCTTTCTGGATTGTCCAAAAGCTTTAAGGCTATGCGTGCAATCCTTTCGTTTTTTGCCCGCTTCTGAAGGCTTAGCCTCTCTGCTGAGATTAAAGCCATTTCGCTTAAGGCAAAGAAGGCTTCTAAAGCAATAAAGAATAAGAAGGAAAGAAGGGCAAATATCATTCTTTTTTTCTCCAGATTTCAACCCAGAGTATCTTGTTTTTTCGAACCTTAAGCACTTTGAAGGTAAAACCGGCTATTTCAAGGCTATCACCTCCTTTAGGGACTCCTTCAAATAGTTCAAGCAAAAAACCGTTTAAGCTTCGACTTTCATCCTCGGGGGAAATCTCAAATGCTTCAAGCTCGTCCTTTAGGATATACATGGGGGCATTACCATGGGCTAAGTATTTGTCTTCGCTTAATCTTTTAATAGGACTGAAGCTTGGTTCATCCTCGGTGCGAAATTCACCAAAGAGAAGCTCAAGAAGGTCTTGTAAAGTGACGAGCCCTTTTATAGTTCCGTATTCATCAACAACCAAAGCTATTTTTAGGTGTTTTTTTTGAAACTCAAGTAAAAGTTCTCTCACCTTTTTGAATTCGGGAACAAAAAAAGCCGACCTTACAACCTCAGAGAGTTTAAGCTTTTTTTCTTCCAAGGATTTTACATACTTGAAAAGGTCTTTCACATAGAGAATACCTATTAGCTCATCGAGGGTTGAACCATAGACGGGGATTTTGGTAAATGGTGTTTTGCTAATTTCCTGAAGAAGCTGGGGGGTAATTTCTTGGTCTGGCAGGGCATAGATTTCTGACCTTGGGACCATGATATTGGAGACGGGTATGTCCTCTGAGATAAAGAGGCCACGGATAAACCTTAATTCAACCTCGCTTATCTTACCAGCCTTCCTTGCCTCATCTAAAAGATAAAGGATGAACTGCTCAGCGATGGATAAGGTTCCCTCTTCTTCGGCTTTTTCTTTTTTCCTTTTTAGAAGGGCTAAAATGTTTAGTCTTTCCAGCGTAAAATTTAACGGAAAGAAAAGCTTGTGTAGGAATAGCACAAAGGGTAGAAGAACGAAGATAAGCCTTCTTCTCTGGTTATAGCCAAGTATTTTAGGAATAAAATCGGCAACATAAAAGGCTAAGATTGAAAAGAGGGCAAAGGCAAAGGTCCTTGCCCCTACATCCATTAGGCTTGACATGGCGTTTGATAAGAAAAATCCCCCTAAGAAATCCGCTATTTCATTCCCGGCAAGGATGGTAAATAGTAAAGCCTCCGGATTTTTTAGGATAGCAAAGGACCTTTTTTCCGATAGGTTTCGATGGATATCAGCAAGCTCAATTCGAGTGAGGGAAAAGATGGTTGCTTCACTGCAGGAAAGGCAAAAGGATGTTAAAAGGCAGAGAATAAATAAAAAGAGGTAGAGGTCAACCATTTACCCTAAAAAAGGGTGATTAGGCCATTTATTTTAGGATGTTTCATAATTTTAGTTTCCTTTAAAAGTTCTACGCATTCAGCTTCAGAAACAAGAAGCTTAATGCTTTTAAATTCTTCAAGGTCAAGATGTGAGAAAAGGGTATTCCAAGCAAAGACCCTTCTACGTAGGTTAGAAAGTTCCTCAGGTGGGGTCCCCTTTTCCCAGGGGACTTCAAACCTTCTAAAGAAGGGGTCCTCTCCAACTATGCCTTCTTTTAAAAAATCTTCCCAAGTTTGTTCAAAGGTGTTTAAGCTTTTTTTTACTTCGCTTAGAGTTAGGTCTACATCTTCGGCAAGCATTAACACTAAGAAGGCTTTTTCCAAATCTCCTAATGCTTCCTTCTTTTTTTCGGCAAAGAAGGGAAGGTCATCTTCCGAGTGAGCATACCTTTCAAGGATCTTTAAATTTTCTACATCTCTAAGGTAGAGAGCCCAATCCTTCAGCTGAAGAAAAAGCCTCTTTAAATGGTCAAAGTCTATAGAGTCTTCAGGCTTAAGTCTTAAGAATTTGACCTTTTTTAAAAATTTAGCCCAATGTTTTTGCCAATTTTCATTAGTATAGGGAAGCTCAAGGACAAGGATGGACTCGAGCTCTTCTAAAGCCTTTTCAACCCTCGAAGGATAGGGTAAGGTCTGGGGAAAAAGGAGTAAAGGGGGGTCAGCCATTTAGCTAACTTACGACCTTTTGGAATATCTGCTTTAGGTATTCGAGCTGTTTTTCAGCCTCTCTGTCGATGTATTCGCTAACCTTTCTCCACTCTTCCTGAAATTGAGGATGCTGCTCTGCTGAAACCTTCACCTCCAACCCAAGGTTGTTGGATAAAGCCTGTTCTAAAGCAGAAAGCTCAGCCGAATATCTTTTCTTTAGCTCTTCATAGAGGGCTTTTTTCTGGGCATAGTATTCTTTAATAAGAGCTTCTGTCTGTTTTATAAGCTTACCCATTTCTGGGAGTCCTTTAAAAAGGTAAGATAATCCGGCAATAGCTCTTTCACTATTTGCGAGCTGAGTCTCAAGTTTAGGAAGGACGATATTTTTAAGAAGCACTTCAGTTATGAATTTTATAGCTTGGCGTTTATACTTAGGCTCAACTTGGGACAAAACTTTCCCCACTGTATCTTCCCAAGAGGAGGTTGGGTCATTTAGAAATTTGGCACAGGCTTTGAAGGCTGTTCCTTTAAGATTTTCTAATTTTAGCTCCTCAGGGTCAGCCTTCCCTATCTTCTCAAGCTTCTCAAGAACTATCTCCCAAGTGCTACGAATTTCATCTCCCATCCTTTTCTCCTTAGAAAGGATGATTTAAAAGATAATATAAAGAGAAAATTCGAAATAACAAGTCGTTCAAGAGGCTGTTAAAAAAGTTTGGCGGATGCTTGGCAGACCCCGTAAGGTTAATAAAAAACACAAAGGCTTGGTAGGGGCGATCATCTGCTCACCCATTACAAAACAAAATATTTAGCGCTCAATAGGGAAGCTCCTACAGTTTTTTGCGACCCTTTCGTATCTCTTATGATTGACTTTTTAATAGGTAAACGCCGTTTGCTCCTGCATTTTATGCTATGCCTAAGAGATTACTTGACAAAAAATTTTTTTGATTTATAATTGTTAAAACTTAAAGGAGGTCTAAAATGAAAAAGTTTTCAGGGTCTGGTAAGCTCACATTGAGGGAGTGGTGGCCAAATCTTTTGTATTTAAAAATGCTTTATCAAAATCCTCCTGAGCTCAATCCTTATGGGAGATACTTTGATTATGCTCAGGAGTTCGCTAAGCTTGACCTTGATCAGGTAAAGGAAGACCTAAGAAAAGTGATGACAGAATCTAAGGACTGGTGGTCAGCAGATTATGGGCATTATGGTGGTTTGATGATCAGGCTTGCTTGGCATTCAGCAGGAACATACAGAGCTTTTGACGGAAGAGGAGGTGCTAAAGGAGGTTTAATAAGGTTTGCTCCTCTTATTGGTTGGCCTGATAATGTTAACTTAGATAAGGCAATAAGATTACTTTGGCCAGTAAAGAAAAAGTACGGAAAAAAGATCTCTTGGGCTGACTTGATAATTCTTGCTGGCAATGTTGCCCTTGAGTCCATGGGGTTTAAGACTTATGGCTTTGCAGGGGGAAGAGAAGACTGGTGGGAACCCGATGAAAGCACCTATTGGGGACCAGAGGTGGACATGCTTCAGTCAGAAAGGCATGACGAAAGAGGGGTCCTTTACCAAGAAGTTGCCGCTGAACATATGGGGCTCATATATGTTAATCCTGAAGGACCAAGGGGGAATCCTGACCCGAAGGAGGCGGCAAAAGAAATAAGGATGGTGTTTGCCAGGATGGCGATGAACGATGAGGAAACAGTTGCCCTGATTGCTGGTGGACATAGCTTTGGAAAAACCCATGGAGTGGCTCCTACCTCTTACCTTGGTCCTGAACCACCTGCTGCACCAATAGAAAATCAAGGGTTAGGATGGGTTAGTTCTTATAAATCCGGTAAGGGTCCGGATACCATAACAAGTGGTATAGAAGTAATCTGGACACCAACTCCTACAAAATGGAACCTAAGGAGTTTTTTGCATATTCTACTTACTTATGAGTATGAGTTGGAAAAGGGTCCAGGTGGTTGTTATCAATGGGTCGCAAAGGAAGCACCAGAAATCATTCCAGACCCCTATGACCCAAACAAGAAGCATAAACCAAGGATGCTTACAACTGACATCGCTCTAAAGGTTGACCCAGTTTACAATCAGATCTGTAGGAAATTCCTTGAAAACCCTGTGGAGTTTGAGAAGGCATTTGCTAAGGCTTGGTTTAAACTTACCCATAGAGACCTTGGACCAAGGGCATTGTATCTTGGTAAAGAGATTCCTCAAGAAGTATCCCCCTGGGAAGACCCTCTTCCAGAAATTGACTTTAAACTACCTGAGGAAAAGGATATAGTAGAGCTTAAGAAAGAGATTAGAAAAGCTATCGCAGAAGGGAAAACAACCGTTTCAGACTTGGTGTATGTTGCTTGGTCATCAGCTGCAACCTTTAGGATAAGCGACAAGAGAGGGGGAGCAAATGGTGCGAAAATAATGTTTGAACCCTTTAAATCCTTTGAAGTAAACATGCCTGAAAGACTAGACAAAGTTTTAAGACTCCTTGAGGAGATTAAAAAGGATTTCGACTTAAAAAATCAAAAGGATGGCAAAAAGATTTCTATGGCTGACCTGATCATCTTAGCCGGAGACACGGCGATTGAAGTTGCAGCAGAAAGAGCAGGCTACATCGTAAACATTCCTTTCTTTCCGGGAAGAGTTGACACAAAACCTGAGTTCATCGACACCTTTACAGCCAAGTTTCTTGAGCCAATTTATGATGGTTTTAGAAACTATCTGAAAAGTAATCTAAAGTTTGTTAGGACACCTGAGGAGCTTTTGATCGATAGGGCTCATCTTCTAGCCCTTACCCCACCTGAGATGACAGCCCTCGTAGGAGGCTTAAGAGTCTTGAACTGTAATTTTAACTACTCCCCTCATGGGGTATTTACTAAGAGACCAGAATCTTTGACTAATGACTTTTTTGTAAATCTTCTTGATGAGGACCTGGAATGGGTAGAGAAAGAGTTCAATCTTTATGAAGGAAGAAGCAGAAGAACTGGTGAGTGGAAATTGAGAGCAACGAGAGTTGATCTCATCTTTGGTCATGATCATAGATTAAGAGCCTTATCTGAGGCTTACGCCTCGGATGATGGAGAAGAGGTCTTCATCAAAAAATTTCTAAAGGGTTGGATAAAGGTAATGCATCTTGATAGGTTTGACCTGCATAAAGAAAGAAAGTTAGAGAGAGTTCTTGAAAATATTATAATCTTACCTAAATTTTAAAACAAAACCACAGGAGGAGGTATCTTATGGAGGAGGTAAAGGTAGTTTCCATGCCCAGGATTGGTGACCCTGCTAAGGTAGCTTATGAACGCAGGGTTCTTAAAGGTTGAGGGTGAGCACTACCTTTTGACCAAAAAGGCTGAAGAAGCCCTATCAAAAGCTTAATCTTTTCCTAATCCTTAATGGGGGCTTTATGCCCCTTTTCTTTATAATCAAGGAAAAAGAATTATCAGCCAAAAATAGGAATCAAAAATCAACTTTTTTCTTACTATTATCTTTAGGAATCTTCTTATAAGGTGGTAGGTCATGATTAAGAATGTTAAGAGGGGTGTTGAGCTAATTTTAGAGGTTGAATGGGGATCAAGCCTTGCTAAGCATGTTGACAAGCACTACTGCAAGGTAAATGTTTGGAGGGAGTGCGACCTTTTTCCGAAGGTGTTTCAGCCTTTAATAAAAGAGGGAGCTATTGGTGATCGTATGGAAGTTGAATACAACGCAGGGGAGCTTCTTCCCTTTGATAAAGGAAAAATTCATGAGTGCAAAGCTTGGCAATTTTACCCCTCGGAGAGGCTAAAGCATATAAGGCTTAGAAAGGGGAGATTTTATCCATTAGGGCTCTTTCGCGGTATTCCTGGAATTTATGAAGGCAATCCGTATCCTGGTAGGGTGATAGTTCTTGAGGAGAACGGAGATTTTGTGCTTGATGCAAACCATCCTTTATCCCGATACAGGCTTAAGCTTAAAGCTACAATAAAGAATGTTTTTGAGACGACTTCAGAGCTTGGCGGAAGATGCAAGGATCACATGGAGAGTTTTTTACTTGGTCCTGGGATGCAGGCTCGTTACGATAACGAACCTACTGACTTTGGTCTTGAAGAGAAGGAAGCCATCTCCCGAGATGACGAAACACCGGACACTATCTTCTACTCTGAACCTCGATTAATAGGACACATAGATAGGACTTGCCATGAAAACCTCGTAAATTTTTACGCAGAAAACCTTCCAAGGGAGGGTAAAATACTTGACCTTATGAGCTCATACGAGTCTCATCTTCCTGAAGGAAACTATGAGGTTGTAGGGCTTGGGATCAATGAAATAGAGCTCAAGAATAATCCTCGGTTAAACAGCTATGTAGTCAAGGACATAAACGCAGAGTCGAGCCTACCTTTTGAGGATGAGGCTTTTGATGTGGTGGTTTGCGACCTCTCCATTGAGTATGTTATCAAGCCCTTTGAACTTTTAATGGAGGTAAGAAGGATCCTGAAAAAAGACGGAAGGTTTTTCTTTTCTTTTTCTAATAGATACTTCCCCCCAAAGGTCATAAAAGTTTGGATAGACCTTCATGAGTTTGAGAGGATGGGCTTTGTGCTTGAACTTCTTGCACGGACTGAAGGCTTGGGCGAATTTAGGACCTACTCGCTTAGAGGTTTCCCACGCCCCGTTGATGATAAATGGAGTATAGCCTGCACCCTTTCTGACCCGCTGTATGTGGTTTATGGAAAAAGAGTTTCATAGGTTGGAATGTTATGGAGGTTATCGTAATCGGGGCTGGGATAGGTGGTATACTCGGGGCTTTAACAATGAAAATCCTTGGGTATGATGTTTTTATATTCGAGAGAGGTGCAAGAATAGGGGGGTGTGCTACAACCTTTGTAAGGGAGGGCTTTAGATACAACGCAGGGGCAACTACCCTACCGGGGCTCAAACCCGGCTTCCCTATGCATAGGCTTCTAACGCTTTTTGGAATGGAAGATAAAGTTAAAAGTATCCTTCTCCCCGAAGATCTAATCGTTGAAGTTAGTTTTACCCCCGAGAGAAGTTTTTGCATTTTTTCTGACATTGAAAGAACCTGCGAGGAAGTAGCAAGACTTTTCCCAGCAAAGGGGCATAAAAAATTCTTTGCCTTTGTTGAAAGGGCAACTAAAGACATCCTCGCAACGCCCGTTGAATATCCTTTAAACGGGGGGCTGTTTTCCCCTTTGATGGTTCTAAAAGCAATGTCAAAGCTTCAAGGGTTAAAACTTTTGCCCTATCTTGCTTTAATGAAAAAGGGTGCCCTGTCGCTTCTTTCTTCTTTTTACGATAGCGTTCCCTCTGAACTTCTAAGCTATTTTAGGGCCCAGACCATGATCGTTGGTCAGGTTGAGCTTGAAAAGGCAAACGCTCTTGCCTTTGCTTTAAGCCTTGGGTATTTCTTCACTGGAATTTCTCATTGTCTGAGAGGGGTAGGGGGATTTCTTGAGGCTTTGGCTCGGGAGGTTCAGATTAGTTTAAACTCTCAGGTTGAGAGTGTCGAGAAAAAGGATAGGGGGTATGTAGTTCATCTCAAGGACGGCAAGCTTTACGCACAAAATGTTCTTCTTTCTATTCCGATTTTAGAAAATCTTTCCATGTTTTCCTCAAACCAGGACATCGTCAAGCACTTCTCAAGATTTACTCCCAAGCTTAGCCCTTATTCTGCCTTTGTGGTTTATGGCAGAATGAAAAGAAAAGCCTTAGAAAATTTCAAGGCAAAGCATGCTTTGATCATCACCGATGAACATCAAAAAGGTTGGACCTCAGGATATCTTTATCTTTCGCTCCTTGAGCAAGAAAATCCAGATTTTGTTACCTTTACCATTTCGACGCATACCCCTCTCAAGCTTTGGAATGCTTTGAACAAAGATAAAATAAAAGAGATGAAGAAGCTTTTAGAGAGTAGAATAGTATATACTCTTATTAAAAGGTATTTTCTCAACCCTAACGACATATTTAAGGTTTTTTCTGCAACGCCTTACACCTTTAAACGCTATGTCAATAGGTTTAGCCTGGGTGGCTTTACAGCCTCAAACGATACCCCAATTTGGAGCATACCCAACAACTTCACTCCCTTTCAAGGGTTGTATTTGACCTGCGACCATGCCTTTGCTGGTCAAGGATTTATCGGAATTGCCCTCGGGTGTTTAAACCTTTATCAGGGGTTAAAAGGATAAACCGAAAACCGTTGAAAGGTGTGAACAGATGTTTAAGGTTCCAGCTAAGGACATTGAATTAGTTGAGCCTTATGTAGACCTAAAGGTTAAGCCCATTGACGCCCTTTTTCTCATCGCTATTGGGCTTACCTACGCTGGGGTCTTAGTTGGGACCGTCTACTTAGCCGCAGGAAAGGATTTTCTAAAGGGGCTAAGGCATGGATTTTTGCTTGGGTTTGGTTTGGGCGGGGTCTCTTACTTAGTCGTCTATTTTAACAATAATTACGTTCTGCCAAGAATAGAGCGGGTTTTTCTATGGTGGATTATCTGGTGCGGAGCTGCATTTCTAATCGGTTTTTTTGGGTTCCTCTTAACCTATCTAATCCTTCATCTGTCTGAAGCTGAGATCCCAATTTTTTTAAAGCAAAAAGGAAACTTTCTTTTATCAGCCTTTGTTACAGGGATTTTAACCTACTTGACAGGGCTTCTTTTATACCTTTTTGTGAGAATGCGGAACCGTAAAGAGGCGATGGAAAAGCTTTCTATAGAGGCAGACAACAAGCTTACATTGAGGATGGTCGATGTGCATTTTTTGATTAATTCCTTAAATACCATTCTTGAACTTATTGAGCGTGACAAAAAGCTTCTTGAAGACTTCACAAATCATCTTGTTCGGTATCTTAGAGGTGTCTTGACCACAGCCAAAATCATTCCAATAAGGAAGGAGTTGGAAATTGTTAAGTCCTATGTCTTCGCGGAGAAGGTTCGCAAAGGTAGAGAGATAGTGCTTAGCATCAAAGCGGATGAGAAGCTTTTAGATGATCCTATTCCATCCCTTATCCTTCAACCTATAGTTGAAAACGCTATAAGGCACGGGATTCCAGAGGATAAAGACAAACCTTTTGGGATCTCGATAGGCATTAAAAAGAAAGGTAAATACATCCTCTTTACCGTGCTAAACAACGGTAGACCCATCGAAGAATTTCATCCCGGAATTGGTTTATCCCTTCTTATTAAAAAGCTTGAGGTTCATGAGGGTAGTTTGATACTCAAAAGCAAAAACCCACCTTGCTTTATGATTTTGCTTCCACTTAATTCTCAGAAAAGGGGGATGTCCAATGAAAGTGCTCATAGTAGACGATGAGCCTTTTGCTCTATTGAGGCTTGAGAGGTTACTTAGGGAGGCTTCTGTGGAGGAAGTGCTAACAGCACAGAACGCTTATGAGGCAAAAAAGATATTGGAAGAAAATCCAGATATTGAGGCAGTGTTTCTTGATATCCGTATGCCCGGGAAGGATGGAGTTCAACTTGCACATGAAATAGTCGGAAAGAGGGACGATGTGTTCATCGTCTTTCAAACAGCATACGATGAGCACAGTCTTCAAGCCTTTGAAGTAGGGGCCATAGGCTATCTTACTAAACCTTATTTTCTTGAGGATGTGATAAGGATCTTAAACAGGATTAAGAAGTTCAGAGGAGAAAAGCCAAGAATTCAAGTCTTGGATAGAGCTGAAAATCTCATACCGATGCCTCTCTCAGAAATTTGTTACTTTGAGGCAAGGCTAAAACATAGCCTTTGCTTTACCCGAAGAGGTGCGTTTGTCTGTCCTAAAAGCATTGGTTATTTGGAAGAGGTTTTGAAATCCTACGGTTTTTTGCGGGTTCATAAGTCATATCTCGTAAACTTAGATAAGGTCGCAAGCTTTAGGTCCCTTCCCAATGGAAAGATTGAAGTTTGCTTCAAAGACTTGCCTCGTAAGATAATAACAAGCAAGCTTGGAGCAAAGAAATTGAGAGAAGTTTTGAAAATATGGTCCTAAAAGGAAAGGAGGTGAAGGCCATGCCTGCAACCAAAATTTACGTGTTTGATGCGGGTTATCTTCATGACATCGGAAAGCTATTCATCCCGGATGATATCTTGAAGAAGCAAGGTCAGTTAACCGATGAAGAGTTAGAGATAGTGAAGAGATATCCTGTTATTGGAGCAAACTGTTTGAAGCATGCGGGGCTCTTCCAAGGTAGAGGAGGGATAGAGGAGATGGTTCTTAATCATCAACCTAGTTTGACCCCTTGGTCGTCACCGCTCTTTTAACCATGGAACATAACATCAGAGCCTGGTTTGGGCTGTGTTAGTAGAAATGTTAATTTTAACTTTTTTAGAGCTTTGGGATCGAGGAACATGGCAAGGGTGTATGTATCAGCAATCTGCTGCCACATTTATAGCTAATGAGTAAAAAGTATAAAAGAGCGATTGTCTGGTTTAAGCGAGACCTAAGGGTTGAGGATAACGAAGCCCTGCACAACGCCTGTCTCTTGGCAGAGGAGGTTATTCCTATTTTTATCTTCATTCCAAGCCTTCTTGAGAGTTTTGGAAGAAGAAAAGATAGGCTTGGGTTCATCGTTTCAGCATTAAGAAAGCTTGATGAAGACCTGAGAGAACTTGGCGGTAAGCTCTATGTTTTCCGTGGTGAGCTTGATGAAGTTTTTCCTTACATAATAAGGACATCTCAGGCTCAGGCTGCTTTCACAAACAAAGCCCTATCCTTTCTTGGAGAAGAATTCGAAAGAAAAGTAAAAACCTTCTTAAGGTCCCATGGGGTTGACTTAAATTTTTATCTTGGAAATTTTCTTTGCGATGTAGAGAAAATACCTTTTAAAAGGGTTTACAGCCATTTTTTTAAAGAATGGATAAAAGGATTAAGGCTTGAAGTATTCCCAAAGCCAGTAAGGATAAACACTCCAGAACTACCATTCCCTACCTTAGCTCAAATCACAACAGAGCTTGAGTACGAAGAAAACAGATATTTTCCTATAGAGTTTGGTTTCAGGAGGCTTGAGGAATTTGATTTTAGGGCATACAGCGAACTTAGAAACAGGCTTGACCTTGATGGCACTTCTAAACTTTCTCCCTACATCCGCTTTGGCGTTATTTCGTTGAAAAAGATTTATGGGAAAGCTATCGAGCAAGCTGGATTGAATTGTCAGTATGTTAAAGAACTAGCCTGGAGGGAATTTTGGTACCATATCAAGCATTACTTTCCTGAAGTCAAAAATTTAGAGTTTCAGGAAAAGAGAAGAGGCCTTCCTTGGAGCGATGATCAAGTTATTTTTAGAGCCTTCGTTGAGGAAAGAACTGGTTATCCTATAGTTGATGCGGCAATAAGACAGCTTCATGTTGAAGGCTACATGCACAACCGAGCAAGGATGATTGTTGCCTCTTTTTTAACCAAAGACCTTTTTATAGATTGGCGCTTGGGAGAGGACTTCTTCAAGGAGCATCTTATAGACTACGACGAGGTGGTAAATGTAGGCAATTGGCAGTGGGTAGCATCCGTTGGTGCTGACCCAAAACCTTTTAGAATGTTTAACCCCATTCTACAGTCAAAAAAGTTTGACCCTGAAGCTAAATATATTAAAAAGTATCTCCCAGAGCTAAAAGAACTTCCACCTCACATGATCCATGATCCCCTTAGGTATAAACTCCCTTACCATCGTCCAATCGTTAATCACTTTGAGAGAGTAAGAAGGGTCCGCGAATATTTCGTGAAGAACCTAAACTATAAAAAGGGTAAGCCGATTGCTTAAATCACCAAAGAAAAAGCTTTAACCTATTTTTAATAGTATAGCTGGGTCGATCTTTGTAGCTCTATAGGAAGGGTATACTCCCGCAAAAAGCCCGATGATGATGGTCAAAAAAGAAGAGACTAAAACGGGTTTTACAGGAACGATCAAAGGATAGTTAAAGGCAGGAAGCAGAAAAAAAACTAACATTAGCCCAAGGAGTATTCCTATAAGACCGCCGGCTAAGGTGATAAATAAGCTTTCAATTAAAAACTGCTTAAATACATCTCTTCTCTGAGCTCCTAAGGCTAAACGTAAGCCTATTTCCTTTGTTCTTTCATTGACTGATAAGGTCATTATCCCCGCAACGCCAAGGGCGCCTACAATTAAACACAAGATAGATACGCTTGCTACCAAGCTTGAGAAAGTTCTTGTAGTTTGCTCCTTTGCTTGCACGAGGTCTTCGGCTTTAAGAATGGAAAAATGCTTTCTCTTTGGGTCAACTTTATGACGCTTGATGAGAAGCTCTTCTACTTGTTTTACTAAATAGGGCAAAGTTGATGTGGACTCAGCTTTTATAAATATGCCTGTTAAATAGTCTACATTAAAGAGGGCAGACATGGCTGTCGTGTAAGGGACTAAGACCTGATCATCCTGGTCCTGCCCGCTTGCATCAACTCCAATGGGAGCTAAAACTCCTATCACCGTGAAAGGAAGCTTGCTTACTAAGACTTTTTCTCCAACCGCAGACTTTTCGCCAAAGACCTGATTTTTTATCTTATATCCGAGGATGACCACCTTGCTTAAGGTTTGTATTTCCTCGCGGGAGAAATTTCTCCCTTCATGTAGAAGATAATTTCTCATAGAAACATACTCTTCGTTTACGCCTTTTACGGTAGTGATAAGGTTCACACCTTCACCCCTTACCACAGTTTGTCCAGTATAGACAGGAGAGATGTTTTTAACTCCAGGGAGGTTTCTTAAAGCTTGAGCATCCTCAACTTTGAGCGTTGTCATCTGTTCTGTCAGCATTTCCCGCCCAGCAATCACCCTTGCCGACCCAGGGATAACCATAAAAAGGTCTGGTCCAAAGGTTTCTATCTCAGCAAGGGTTTTAACCTTAGCGGATTCGCCGAAGGAATTCATGATGAAAAGAGCAGAAACTCCGATGATGATACCAATCAATGAAAGAAGGAGCCTAAGCTTCTTATGAAGAAGCACACCGAATAAAAGTTTTAATTTTAGCTTCATGGCGGTTAAAGTCTTTTAAGGAGTATAGCAGGCTCAACCTTCGTTGCCCGAGTTGCTGGAATTACGCTGAAAATAAGGGATGTTGCCACGGAAAAAATTAAGCTCAATCCAAAGGACGTCCAGGAAAAGAGTGGTTTTAAAGGTGTAAAGGCGGAGATAAGATGCATGACCCCAAGGCTAAGAAGCCATCCCACAAAACCACTAAAAAGGGCAACCGTTAGGCTTATAGCAATATAATGAATGAAGATGATCCTGTTTGTGGCTCCAAGCGCCCTTCGTAGGGCAATTATTCCAGCCTTTTCTTCAACCATCGCTGACATAAGGTTTAAAATAACAACACCGCTTATGACAAGGCTGATTAAGGATATGGCAAGGAGAAAGGTTTGCAGCACCCTTTGAGCAGAGAGAAACCTTGCAAGCGCAAAATCTGGGGTTATAATCCTAAAATCATCTTCCGCAATTCCGTAAAGGTTATGCCTTTCCCTTAGGATTGATCGGATCAAGGGGACAGTGGTCCTTTGTTCAGCCGTTGGCTGGAGGATAATTTTTATAGCGGTGATGTAATCTCTGTTAAAAAGCCTCCTCTGAGCGGTAGTAAAGGGCACAAAAACCCTTTCATTAAGGGGGAAATGTCCAAAGGAAGGTTTTTCTTCAAGGATGCCAACTATGGTGAAATGCTGCCCGGCAATCAAGATCTTATCCCCTATAGGAATGGCAATCCCAAACTTTTTAGGAACTTCGCTTCCGAGCAATACAACTTTGTTTAGCTTTTCAAGGTCTTCATCTTCGATAAAACGACCAACCTTAACTTTCCATGTGTTTGCAGGGGCATAAACCGGGAACACACCCTCAACCCTTATCTTTTCTACCTGCCCTTTATAGCTAACCTCTAAAGTGCCGCCTGAAGTTGGGGAGACAAGTTTAACAAAAGAAAGCTTTTCTAAAGCTTTGGCGTCCTCTAATTTAAGGGTATCTAAACGGGTAAGCCCAATGCCCATAAACCTCTGCCCACCTGCCACGATCAAAAGGGCATCTTTACCAAAATTGAGGTTGGCAAGTGTATCAAGCACCTGCTTTTCTGCAGATTTACCAAGGGCATAGATGGTGTTTATCGCCGTTAAACTAAGAACCAAGGTCAAGACCATGAACACCAAATTTACCTTGTTTGAAAGAAGCTCTTTGACGACCTCCCGATTGTAAGCTAAAAAAAGTAAAAACCTATTCTTCAACGAAGACCCCATAATTTAAAAACTTTATTTTTTTTGCGCTTTTTGCTACCTCAGGATCATGCGTAACAAGGATTATGGTTAAGCCCTCTTCATTCAACTCTTTGAGAATTTTTACCACCTCTTGACTGCTCTTAGAATCAAGGTTCCCTGTAGGCTCATCCGCAATAAGTAGTGATGGCTTGTTGATTAAGGCTCTGGCAATGGCAACCCTTTGTTGCTCTCCCCCTGATAGCTCAGCAGGTTTTAAATTTTTCTTATTTTGAAGACCAAGCCTATCAAGAAGAAGAGAGGCCCTTTCCACATAATTTTCGGTTATACTTCCTCGGTAAAGGGTTGGAAGAAGGACATTTTCTAAGGCGGTTGCCCAGGGCACTAAGTGAAATGCTTGAAAGATAAAGCCTATCTTTTGGTTCCTAAGGTGGGCCATCTCTGCTTCCGAAAGGGTTGACACTTCTCTTCCTTCAAAAATATAGCTTCCTGAAGTTGGCTTGTCAAGAAGCCCAAGGATGTAGAGGAGGGTTGATTTCCCACCACCTGAGGGACCCATGATGGCTAAAAAATCTCCGGCAAAAACTTCAAGATTTACCCCTTTTAAGACTTCATAGGAAATCTTCCCAACTAAGAAGACCTTTTTGATGTCTCTAAGAAGGATTAAAGGTTCAGACACCTTACCAGATGCCAACAAGGTCAGTTTTTGAAAGCCCAGACAAAACTTCTACCTTACCTCGGGACTCCCATCCCGTGGTAATGTATTGTTTTTCAACCTTATTCCCAAGCTTTACATAAACAAACCTCTTACCCTTTTCATCAACCTTTATGGCTCGAGCTGGTATCTGCAAAGCCTTCTCTTTTTTGTCAGCAATGATGGTTACTTGAGCCGTCATCTCAGGGCGTAGATATCCCTCATAGGGTGTGAGAATGTCCAAAACCGTATCGTAAAAGACGACATTATTTCTAATGATAGCTCCTGGGTATATGGTTCGCACCTTGGCTTCAAAAACCTTATCTGGGAAACTATCTATGCGAAACTTTGCCGGCATACCAGGCTTTATCTTGCCAATATCGGTCTCGTCGATGTAACAATGGACTTCAAGCTTTGAAAGGTCAATAACTGTGATGAAGGTCGGGGCATTAAGTCCTGCAACGACCGTTTCTCCTTGCTGAGTTGAAACCTCGGAAACATAACCATCAATCGGGCTGTAGATAAAAGCATAGCTAAGCTTTACTTTTGAGGCTTCATACTGGTTTTTAGTAGACAGAACCAAGGCTTGAGTTCTTTTTAGTTCTTGATGGTATTCCTCTTCTAAGGCTGAAATCTTGGCAAGTTCAGAGGCAAGCTGATTTTCCTTGACCTCAACATCTCGCTCTATTCTTTCAAGGTCGTTCTTTGAGATTAAACCTTCTTGGTAAAGAGCAAGAAGCCTTTCCTTTTCTCTTTTTAGCTGAGCTAAGTCTGCCTTGATTGCCGAGATAACCCTTTTTTGAGCCTTAATGTTTTCTGGGTAGGTTTTTTTAACTTTTTCATGCTGGGCTTGGGCTTGAAGATATTCTTGGTAGTTCTTATCTACTTCCCTTTGCAGGTCAGCATGCTCAATTATGGCGATAAGCTGACCAGCCTTAACATGGTCTCCTTGCTTCACAAAGAGCTTTTCTACCCGACCTGAAATCCTTGCCCCAACCTTCACTTGCGCACCAACTTGGGGTTTTACAGCACCCGTAGCTGAAATCTCAAGAAACATAGGTCCTTCTTCCACTTGGACAAACTTCGTAGGTAAAGCCTCTTCTTTTTTTCCTCCCTTCTTTGAGCAGGCTGAGGCAGAAAATAAAATAATTAAAAAAAGAAATAAAAGCCGTAACTTCATATCAGGCTACTCCAAACCCGGAATAAATCCAGCTGACCGTTTAATAACAAAATAACTTCTATACCAGTCGTAGCGAGAGGTAGCAACCTGGTTTCTTGCTTGAGATAGCCTAGCAAGTATGGTTGTCAAGTCCACTATGCTTGCAAGCCCGTTCTCATACCGCTTCTTCACAATCCTGTAGTCTTCTTCCATTTTTTTCAACCAGGCAAGAGAGGCAGAATGATACTCCTTCTTCGTAAGGTAGTTTTGATAGGCGGAAAACACATCCTGCTCTATATTTAGCTCAAGAGCTCTTTTTTCAAAATTTTTCTTTTCTATGGTTGCCCTTTCGGCAGAGAGCTTAGCTGGAGTTGAAAAACCAGTAAAAAGGGGAAGATTAATTTTTATTCCAAAGGTAAAGGTACTATCCCTATCTGGGAAGAAGGATTTGTCGACGCGATATAAAGAGGTAAAAAGGTCAATGCTTGGAAAATATTCTCCTTTTACGCTTTTTATTCTGTTTTCTTGGGCTAAGATCTCTTTTTCCTTGGCCAGAAGTTCTGGTCTTTTCTTTTTGGCAAGAGATAGCAAGCTTTCAAAATCCGGGTCCGTTAGCAACTCCTCAGGGAAATCTAAAAGCTCCGTATCCTTTGCCTCTAAAACCGAAAGATTAAGAAGAGTTAGCAAATTCGTCTTTTCTATCTCCGCTGTATACTTATAGTTTATAGAGTTTGCTTCGGCTTCCTTAAGCTTTGCCTCGGCATCGAGAACATCAGCAAGGGGGGATAGACCGACTTCATACCGCTTCTGAGCAAGCTTAAGCAAAACCTTGGCATCCTCTACATCGTTGAGCGAGGCTTCATAAAGGGATTTAGTTTTAAGATAATCTAAGTAGGCTGAAACCACTCTTAAAGCTATGTCCTGTATTTTAGCCTTAACCAGGGCATCAGAAACCTCAATAAGCCTAAGAGCCTCCTGATAGGAATACCAGGTAGAAAAGCCAGAAAAGACATTCCAAGTAAGGTTTGGACCAAATTGATGAGTATCAACGGTGGGTCTGTTTTTACCGCTGTCTTGTCTTTCATAGTTGTAGCTAAGGTAAAGTTTGGGGAAGAATTCAGCACGCACTATATTCTTTTTAAAAAAAAGAGATTCCTTTTCTTTTATGGCTGCGCTAACCTCTGGGTTTTTTGATATGGCTAAAGAAACTGCTTCTTTTAAAGAAAGAACTCTTTTAGCCTGAGCTTTAGATGAGAAGACAAGGATTATAAAAATAAAAAAAGAAACCAGCAGAATTGGAAGCAGTATCTTTTTCATCTTGAAAAAATTTTATCATGCCAAAAGAAATTGTCAAGGCAAATTGAGGCTCTTTCAATATTTTCAATGTGGTCCTTGCTATGTCATCCACAGCGTAGCGAGGAACACCTCTTCCTCCCTTTTTTCTGTGGGTTTGTTCAAAAAAGTTTACTCCCTACCTTGTCCTGCCGAGCATCCTTTTTTGTCCTGCCGAGCGATAGCGAGGCATCCCTCGCATCGTTCGGGATAGCGTCCCCAGGAAGACCCCTCGGCTGACGCCTCGGGGCGACAGCAGGAGGGCTTGCACAAATTTTTAAAACAGCTTTCCTTTTTTGTTGATGCTTTAACTTGTTAATAGTAAAATTTTTAAAAACATGGGTTCAGAACTATTTACTTACAGGAGAAGGTTTTATGAACGATAGGGCTGGGCTTGTGGAAAAAATTCTAAAGCTTAAAGAGAAGCGAAAAGCCATTATTCTTGCCCACAACTATCAACCCCCAGAGATCCAAGATATTGCCGACTTGAGAGGCGATTCCTTAGAGCTTAGTCTTAAAGCAAGCAAAACCGACGCCGAGGTAATAGTCTTCTGCGGCGTCTTTTTTATGGCAGAAACTGCTAAGATTGTTTCTCCGCAAAAGAAAGTTGTAATTCCTGTAGGCTCAGCCTGCTGCGATATGGCAAACATGGTGTCTCCTGAGGATGTCCGAACCTTAAGAGAAGAATATCCTGGGGTTCCGGTTGTCACTTATGTTAACTCAACCGCTGAAGTGAAGGCTCTAAGCGATGTTTGCTGCACTTCAGCCAATGCTATAAAGGTGGTGGGAACTTTCCCAAATAAAAAAATTATCATGCTTCCTGACATGAACTTAGCAAGGTATGTTCAAAGGTTTTATCCCGATAAAGAAATTATCTATTTTGAGGGCTTTTGCCCCTTTCATCATATGCTCTTGCCCGAAGATGTTATAAAAGCAAAAAAGGAGCACCCGTCCGCAGTTTGTATCGCCCATCCAGAGTGTAGACCACAAGTCATCGACCTTGCCGATTATGTTGCCTCAACAAGCGGTATGCTGAGGCTTGCAAAAGAGCTTCCTCATAAGGAGTTTATCATCGGCACCGAGGTTGGTCTTCTCTATCCCCTCTCTAAGGAGAATCCGGATAAGGTATTCTATCATCCAGCACCAGAAAAGATGGTTTGCCCATCCATGAAAAAAATACGCCTTGAGGATGTGCTAAGAGCTCTTGAAGAGCTTGAGTTTGAAGTCGTCTTGCCTGAAGAGGTTCGAACAAAGGCTTACAACGCCGTTAAAAGAATGCTTGAAATAGTGTAGTGAGATTTTAGCCTTGCTTTTAGACCTCTTAGAGGAGCTATCACCCCTTCCCTTTGTCAAATTCATGGAGCTTTGTTTGTATCATCCTGATTATGGATACTATGCCCGGGGAAATTTACCCGGAAAGCAGGGAGATTTTGTGACAGCTCCGTGCATTCATCCCGTTTTTGGCGCAACCATTGCCAGGCAAATTTTAGAGATGTGGGAGGCTCTCGGATGTCCAAAGGATTTCCTCATCCTTGAAGCAGGAGCTGGGCAAGGATACTTAGCCTTAGACATCTTGAACTATCTTAGGAAAAGGGGCTACTCTTTTAAATACGCCATCATTGAGCCTTTCCCAGCTATAAGAGCAGTTCAAGAGGAGGTTTTGCAGGACTTTCTTGATGATATATCCTGGTATACTACGCATAAAGATATTCCTTTCTTTCAGGGTGTTTTCCTTGCAAACGAGCTTTTTGATGCCTTCCCAGTTCATCTTGTGGAAAAAAGAGAGGGTGAACTACATGAAGTTTGGGTTGAGGTGAAGGGTGGGCACATACGAGAATTCTACGAAAAGTTTTGCGACCCAAGAGTTTTAAGAAGAGTCTACAGGTTCTTTCCTTACTGGTGCGAGGGATACCGGACCGAAGTCTGCTTAACCATAGAAGACTTCTACAGGGAACTCGCTCAAAAATTGATTAAAGGCTTCTTCTTTATCATCGATTACGGTTATCCCAGACAGGATTATTACTCACCTGAGCGAACCTGCGGAACTTTGGTTTGCTACTATAAACACCGGTTAGTTGACAACCCTTATCTTGCACCGGGGCATACGGACATTTCCTGCCATGTAGACTTTACTCTGCTTAGGGAGCTTGGAGATAAGTATGGCTTACTCACCCTTGGTTTTACCCAGCAAGGTCCTTTTTTAGTCTCCTGCGGCATAGATAGGGTCCTTTTAGAAGTCTCTGAAGGAAGTTATAGGGATCTGAACGCGGTTAAGAGGCTAATCTTACCCGAAGGGCTTGGAGGAAGCCACTGGGTCTTAGTGCAGGGAAGGTTCTACCGCAACATATTCGAGGTCAAAATTTCAGGCTTTAGTTTAAGCAACCGAACCAATCTCCTTCTGGGTGATTTTAGCTCAGTGTAAGCGGAAGTAGTAATCTTGATCAAAATTTTGTATTTTTTATAATAATGATTACTAAATATCGATCATAAGAGGTCATTAGCTATGAAGGAAAAAGACATGCTTTTTGAAGACAAACTGTGAATGCAGTTGACAAGTTAAGAAAAAAAGATCCAGGTTCATGAATACAAGTATGTAGTCTTGGGAATAATCTTCTTGAGATACCTTTCCTTTGCCTTTGAAGAAAAAAGGAAATACATAGAAGACAAAGTGCTACTGCAACTACATGAAGATTTAAAATTGAAGATTTATGAAGATAGAGATTTTTACATGGCAAACGGAACTTTATATGTTCCCGAGAAGGCTCGTTGGGATTACATTCGAAAGAACGCTAATCAGCCAAACATAAGGGAAGTAATTGACCACGCTATAGAAATTTTAGAAAACGAATATCCTAAGCAATTAAAAGATGTGATACCTAAGGTCTACTATCGCGTCAATCTTGATAGCCATGATTTTGCCTATTTAATCAACCTTTTTTCACAAATTCATTTTGGCAATGATCATCATGCGAAAGATATTTTTGGCAGAATTTATGAATATTTTCTTGGAAAATTTACGGAAGCAGAGGGCAAAAAGGGTGGGGAATTTTATACCCCAAGGTCTTTAACCAGGCTTATCGTTGAGATTTTAGATGTAAAGGAGGGGCGTATTTTTGACCCTGCCTGTGGGTCTGGTGGCTTCTTCATTTCAGCCTTAGAGAAATTACAGAGAGAGGGGATAGGAACTGAGAGGTTATCCATCTACGGACAAGAATCAAAGGAATTTGTTTGGAAGGTTTGTAAAATGAATTTAGCCATAAGAGGTGTTGAAGGAGATATAAGATGGGGAGATTCTTACCATGATGATAAATTCTTTGACCTAAGGTCTGACTATATCGTTTCCAATCCTCCCTTTAACGACAGCGAATGGGGGAGGGATAGAGTTAAACCAAACGACCCGAGGTTTAAGTATGGGCTTCCCCCTGAAAACAACGCAAATTATGCCTGGACCCAGCATTATATCTATCATCTTGCCCCAAACGGCAAGGCTGGCTTTGTTATGGCAAACGGAGCCCTGTCCGTTGGAGGAGTAGAAGGTGAAATCAGAAGAAAGATCATTCAGGATGATTTAATATACGGAATAATAGCTACACCACCCAAGATGTTCTATACCGTTTCTTTACCCGCTTCTTTATGGTTTATTAGAAAAACAAAGTCTGAACATATGAAGGGTAAAATCTTGTTTATTTATGCTAAAAAGATGTATAAGCCTATTTCAAGAAAGCAAAACATCTTTACCGAAGAGCACATAGCCAAAATTGTATAAAAGTTTAGGATGTTTGAACGGGGCGAGCCTGAGGAAAAGATAAATGAAAAAGCTTTGCAAAGGTTGCCACGATTGAAGAGGTTGCTAAAAATGGCTATGTTTTAACTCCGGGAAGGTATGTAGGAATAAAGCTTAACGAAGAGGATGTATCTTTTGAAGAGAAAATGAGCCAATATTCAAAAGAGCTTTCAGAATTGCTAAGAAAAGAGGCAGAACTAACTGAAAAAATAAGACAGGTGTTTAAAAGTTTAGGATGGGAGGTATAGGGGGTGATGAGATGTCCTTTAATAGAGAGGAACTTAAAGAGTTTATGATTGAGGAATTAAAAATCGTTCAAGATATTATCAAAAGGATCGCGCTTATTTCTTTTTTAATAAAAGGTTGGACTATAACTTTGGTAGTTGCGACTTTGCTTTTAAAAGGCGAAAAATTTCAAACATTTATAGCTTTTATTCCTATCTTAGTTTTTTGGTATCTTGACGCTTATTTTTTATGGCTTGAAAGGCTATATAGAAGACTTTATGATTGGATAAGAACTAATAGACTAAATACTGATGAATATTTATTTGATATGAACTATAGGAGATTTATAAAAAATGAGCAATCAAGGCTTAGAATTATGTTTTCTTTAACCCTTGGTTGGTTTTACGGTTCAATTTTTGTCTTAACTTTAATATATGTATTCTTTTTTTTCTCAAAATAATAAAAATTGCTAATAGGAAAGGTTATGAAAAGTATAGAACATATTAAAAAAATCTTAGAAGATAATAAAGCCATTTTGAAAGATAAGTTTAAAGTTATCGAAATTGGAATTTTTGGGTCTTATGTAAGAGGTGAAGAGGCTCTCACAAGCGATATAGATATTTTAGTTGATTTTGAACAAGAAGGGAAAACATTTGATAATTATATTGAACTTAAATATTTTCTTGAGGAATTGTTAGGAATAAAAGTAGACCTTGTTATGAAAGGAGCCTTAAAACAAGAACTTAGAGATATAATTTTAAAAGAAACCGTTTATGTCTAAACGAGATGTAAAAGTAATTTTAAAAGATATACTAAGTGAAATTATGAAATTAGAAAAGTTTACTAATGAGATAGACTATGAGGCTTTTGTAGAAGATGATATGAGATACTATGCAGTAATACGATGTTTGAAAATAATTGGTGAGGCAGTTAGACAATTACCAGAAGATTTTAAACAGAAATATTCATACATTGAATGGCGTAAAATAGTGGATTTGCGCAATATACTAATTCACGAATATTTTGGAATAGAACCTGAGATCATTTGGGACATTGTAAAAAATAAAATACCAACATTAAAGACTTTTATTAAAATATTATTAGAAGAAAGTTAAAACCATGCTAAAATTCCGTTGGTAGACAGAGTTTAAAAAAACGGAGATTGGGGAGATACCGAAGGATTGGGAAATTAGAAAATTAAGTGAGGTAGTATGTATAAAACAAGGGAAAAATATTTCAACATTGAAATTGAAAGATTGGGGATATCCTGTTTTTGAAGTTAATGGATTAATTGGTTATACCGATACTTATCACTATGAAGAACCACAAGTTCTAATTGCATGTAGAGGATCCACTTGTGGGATTATAAATTGGTCATTTCCAAAGTCCTTTGTAAATAATAACGCTATAACACTTTTACCTAAAAGTATAGATAAAAAATTTCTATATTTTCCCATGCAGTTAAATTTTATTTCTGGACGCATTGATGAAACCATAACAGGAACAGGTCAGCCTCAAATCACAAAAGAAACATTAGAGCCTTTTTTAATTTTTTATCCTCCCCTCTCCGAACAATCCCGCATTGCAACTGTTTTATCTTGGTTTGATGATTTGATAGAGAATAAGAAAAGGCAGAATGAGATTTTGGAAAAGACGGCAATGGCAATTTTCAAAAGCTGGTTTATTGATTTTGAGCCGTTTAGAGTCTGTCCCGAGCAAGAGCGAGGGAACTACGAGTTTGTGTATAATGAAGAGTTAGGCAAAGAGATACCAAAGGGGTGGACGGTGAAGAAAATAGGAGAAATAGCTGAAATAATAATGGGACAGTCGCCACCTTCAAAATTTTATAACGAAGATGGTATAGGGATTCCCTTTATTCAGGGCAAAGGGCAGTTAGGAAAGTATACTCCACAAACTACAATTTTTTGTTCTTGTGATGGTAAGTTAGCAAGAATATACGATATTCTATTAACAGTTAGAGCACCAGTAGGAGAATTAAATTTGGCTGATAAAGAATATATAATTGGGAGAGGAATAGCTTCTATACGAAGTAATTATTGGCCATTTTTGTTTCTTTATTTTAATTTTAACAGAGAACTTTTAAAATCTCTGGAAAAAGGAACAACTTATGATGCAATTTTAAAAGAAGACATAGAAAATTTTCTTGCTGTAATTCCCCCTCCCCACATCCTCCAATCCTTCCAATCTCTCATGGAGCCCCTATTTCAAAAAATCATCCTCAACCAAAAGCAAATAATGACCCTTCGGAAAATCAGGGATACCCTTTCACCTTTGCTTGTATTTGGCAAATTAAGAATAGAGGAGGTGTGATATGCTAAAGCATGCTAAATCTTCTTATGATAAAGAAACAGACAAATTTTACTTTTCTTTGAGAAAAGGACCTGCGGTTGATAGCATACAAGTAAATAAAAACATAAGAGTTGAGTTTGATGAAGAAGGAAATATTATAGGTATTGAAATCTCTAACATTTCAAATATGCTAACAGAATGCCTTAGCAAAATTGTAGAAGATGCAATAAGAGAAGCAATAAAAAGAAAATGAGAAGAGATAAATACTTTCTTGAATCCTTAGAAAGGATTAAAACCCTCTTATCAAGATTAAATTTTAAAGGAACAGTCTATCTTTTTGGATCATCGGTGAGAGAGGACTATAAAAAAACTTCCGATATTGACCTTGCGGTATCTACAAGCGATAAGAAATTAGTCACTTTTCTAAAATATGAATTAGAAGAGTTGCCAATTCCTTATAAAATAGATTTACTTGACCTTGAAAATGCCTTACCTTACTGAAAACTATCTTGTAGAGAAGCCAGCAATTAATTGGTTTCAAGATATGGGCTACTCTTATGTTCATGGATCGTATTTAATTCCTGATGGAGGCGAAAGAGAATCTTATAGGCATTGCGTCCTTAAAAGGAGATTTCTAAAGGCTATTCAAAAATTGAATCCATGGCTTACAGATACATTGGCAGAAGAGGTTTATAAACGAGTTATAGAGCTTGACCACCCAGATTTTATTATCAAAGGAAAGCTATTTTATGACCTTTTAACAAACGGAGTAAAGCTTACCTTTAAGGAAGGAAAAGAAGAAAGAATTAAAATTGTTAAACTGATAGATTTTGAAAGCATAGAAAATAACGATTTTCTTATGGTAAATCAGTTTAAAGTGGAATATCATTATGAAAGAGAGCAATATATAATACCTGACCTTATAGTATTTATAAACGGCATACCTATAGCAGTTCTTGAACTAAAAAGTTTCAATGCCGAGGAAACCGCAAAGGATGCCTTTTTAGACCATCAGATAAAGATAAAAGATATCCCTCAACTTTATGTCTATTCGCAAATTATCGTTGCTTCAGATGGATACAAAATAGAAGAGGGTAAAGAATTAGATTTAACCGAAGAGGAATTAGTATTTTATGATAGGTTATTAAAGGAAGGAATTTTTGCAAACAAAGAGGAAATTATCCATATTGTTAAGGAAATTCAAAAGGAATTAGGCTATTATGTAAAAATTGTTGATTGGCATAAAAAAGATAGTATTAGGGCAAGAATTAAAACAATAATTAAAGTGGCATTAGCTAAATCTTTAGGGGGAAGAATAGAATATCAAAAAATAGATAAACTTTCCTCGGAACTTTGTGAGCAACTTGAATTCATGTATGCAGCTTAGTAGCCTCTTCTTGAACTCTGAGCGATGGCGTAAGCTCTACAAGCTCTCGAGTTTAAGGAAGGGATTCCTCATGGTAGATTAACAGTGTGAGAAATGCCTTTGAATGGTATAATAATTATCAACTAAAAATTCAATTTTTTGGGGGGATAAGGTGAAAAAAAGGGTCCTTAGCGGGATGAGACCTACTGGTCCTTTACATTTAGGGCATCTTCACGGCGTTCTCAAGAATTGGCTTTCTTTGCAGGAAAGTTATGAATGTTTCTTTTTCGTTGCCGATTGGCATGCCTTGACGACTGAGTACGAAAATCCTCACAAGATAAAAGAGTTTACAAAAGAGCTTCTTTTAGAATGGTTTTCAGTGGGCATCGACCCAGAAAGGGTAGTAGTGTTTATTCAATCAGATGTTAAAGAACATGCCGAGCTTTATTTACTCTTGGGGATGATTACTCCTGTGCCATGGCTTGAGCGGAATCCCACTTACAAGGAGATGAGGGAAAACTTGAGAGATAAGGATTTAAACACCTATGGTTTCCTTGGCTATCCAGTGCTTCAAGCTGCAGATATACTTATCCATAAAGCTCAACTTGTCCCTGTAGGGATAGACCAGCTGCCTCATCTTGAGCTAACTCGGGAGATAGCAAGGCGCTTCAACTACCTTTACCAACGAGAGGTCTTTCCCGAACCGCAAGCCTTACTTTCGGAAGTTCCAAAGATCCCCGGCCTTGACGGAAGAAAGATGAGCAAATCCTACGGCAACGCCATCTTCCTCAATGATACATCTGAAGAGGTGCGGAGAAAAATTTTATCTTTCATTACTGATACTCAAAGACCAAGAAAGTCTGACCAAGGAGACCCAGAGGCAAGATGCGTTGTCTTTCAATTGATGAAGCTTTATCTATCGGAAGAGGAAAAGGAAGAGGTTATTTCTTCCTGCAAAGCAGCAAAGCTTGGCTGTAGGGATTGCAAGCAGAGGTTTGCTGAAAAAGTAATAGCCTTTCTTACTCCTATCTGGGAAAGAAGGGCAAAGCTTTTGCAAGAAAAAGATTGGTTTGATAAAGTAATAGAGGGAGGGAACAAGGCACGAGAAATTGCTAAGCAAACGATGAATGAAGTCTACGCTACGATTTTATCATCTCAGTCCGCTTATCTTCCGGTATAGCTTGTTTAATCATGTTTAAAAACTCTTCTTCATTGATAATCTTTACACCAAGCTGTAGAGCCTTTTGATATTTTGAGCCAGGAGCCTCTCCTACCACCACAAAGTCTACATTTCTTGAAACAGAATCCGACGCCTTTCCCCCAAGGGCTTGAACTAACTCCTTAGCTTTTTCACGGGTCATAGATTTCAAAGTTCCTGTAAAAACGAAGGTTTTTCCTTCAAAGATTTTGGGAAATTCAACCTTCTCCTCAGCCTCTTCAACAAAGGTTATTCCAGCCTCAAGCAAACGCTGAACCATATGACGATTTTCTTCATCTCTAAAGAACTCAACGATTGCCCTTGCCGCTTCTGGTCCAATCCCTGGGATTGCTGTTAAATCAGCCATGGTAGCGTTCATTATCTTATCTAAGTTCTTAAACTTTTCAGCGATAAGCTGAGCTGTAGCCTCACCCACATGCCTAATCCCTAAGGCATAAAGAAACCTTGCCAAAGTGGTCTTTTTGCTCTTTTGAATGGCATCATACAGGTTTTTAGCTTTTTTATAAGCAAAGCCTGGAAGCCTCATCAGGTCTTCAACCTTTAAATAGTAAAGGTCAGCTGGGCTTTGCACCAATTCTCGGTCAACCAAATCCCTGGCCACCCTATCACCAAGCCCCTCAATGTTTATGGCATTTCTGCTTGCAAAGTGAAGAAGTCTCCTAACCCCTTTGGCATAACAGTTAGGATTGGGGCATCTCCAGATGGCTTCACCTGGTTTTTTTACAAGCTTTGTTTCACAAATAGGGCAATGGGTAGGGAAATGGATTTCCCTTTCTTCTCCAGTCCTTCTTTCCTTTATGGGCATGACAATCTCAGGTATGACATCTCCTGCCCTTTGGACTAACACATAATCGCCGATGCGCACCTCAAGGTTTTTGATAAAGTCTTCGTTGTGGAGCGTTGCCCGCTCAACGATAACCCCTCCGATCTTAACTGGCTCAAGAATGGCAACGGGAGTAATGGCTCCGGTTCTGCCAACTTGAAACACAACATCTATAAGCTTTGTTGTGGCTTGGGTTGGTTGGAATTTGTAAGCTATAGCATACCTAGGAGAGCGAGCCTTTGTCCCAAGTTTTTCCCATAGAGAAAGGTCATTTACCTTGGCCACAATTCCATCAATTTCATAGGGGAGCTGTTCTCTTATCCTTTCCATTTCATGATGATATTGAATAACCTCTTTTATGCCTTTAACCAATTTGACATGAGGGTTTATCTTCAATCCCCATTTTGCTAAGGTTTGGAGAACTTCCCACTGAGTTTTGAAAGTTATTCCTTCTACTTTCCCTACACCGTAGCAGAAGATATCAAGCTTTCTTTTTGCGGTGATAGAAGGGTCAAGCTGTCTTAAAGACCCTGCAGCAGCGTTTCTTGGGTTGGCAAAAGGGATTTCTTTTTTAGCAATCCTCTCCTCGTTTATCCTCTTAAATTCCTCCTTGCTTAGATAAACCTCACCTCTTACATCGATCCTTGGCGGTATATCCGGAGCATCATCGGAAAATTTCCTAAGTCTCAAAGGGATACTTTTAATGGTTTTTACATTGTTTGTCACATCCTCTCCTACATAACCGTCTCCTCTTGTTGAAGCCACGGTCAAGACCCCGTTTTCATAAACCAATTCCATAGCAACCCCATCAATCTTAGGCTCAACTGTATACTCAATTTCCAGGTCAAGAGGGAGGTTTAAAAATCTTTTGATCCGCTCGTCAAATTCTCTTACTTCATCTTCAGACATGGCATCATCTAAAGAAAGCATCGGCTCGGCATGCGGAACTTCTCTAAAACCCTCAGCTGGCTTAAAACCAACCCGTTGGGTTGGGGAATCAGGCGTTATAAGCTCTGGATACATTGCTTCAAGCTCTCTTAACTCACGCATAAGAGCATCGTATTCCGCATCAGAGATCACCGGACTATCAAGGACATAGTAACGATAGTTGTGGTATTCTATTTCTTCTCTAAGCTTCTTTACTCGCTCAATAACCTCAGGCGGTATCTCCCGTTTAATCTGTTCCTCAGCCATGGTATAAGCCCCCCATAGAAGAAAAGGTCTTTTTTAATAGTTTAAGAAAGAGCTATATTCCGTCAAGGTTTAAAAATTCTTCCCCAAAGCTTGTATTCTAAGGCAAGTTAAAGTATATTAGCAAAGGAGGCTATTCAAAGACTTTAAGGGGGATTTATGCGCAATTCAATTTTGAAAATGTTAGGGAGCGCACGGCTTGCTATTGCTCTATTTTTTATCTTAGCAATTCTTTCCATCTTTGGCACCGTGATTCCTCAAGGACAACCTATAGAGTTTTATTTGATGAAATATGGGCAATCTTTGGGGAAGATAATTCATTTCTTTCAGCTTGACGATGCCTATCATTCACCTTGGTATATTGCAACCCTATTTCTGTTTATGTTAAATCTTACAATTTGTTCTTTAAATAGACTTCCATTTACTATTAAACTTTACAAGCGAAACCCTGCAGAAGTTAAAGTAGAAGCCCTACCGAATAAAATACAGACCCAAGTTTCTAATCCCTTAGAGAAAATCACTTTTTTTATAGAAAAAGAGTTAAAATTCACCAAAATTAAAGATGACCTATACTATAAAAGAGAAAATAGTTTAGCGCATTTTTCTGTCTATGTGGTCCATTTTTCTCTTATTATTATTATAATAGGTGCTTTAGTTGGAGCAATTTTGGGTTTCCGTGGGAACATGAGCATTTTAGAAGGAGAGGAATCTAATATAGTTCAACCACTTAGGAAAAAAGAGCCCATTCAACTTGATTTTAAGGTGAGATTAAATAATTTTATTTTGGAAACCTATCCTAATGGTATGCCTAAAGAATACATTTCTAATGTTACCATAATTGATGGAAAGAAAACAATAGATGCTATCATTAAAGTAAATGCACCTATAAAGTATAAGGATGTAACTTTCTACCAAGCAAGTTATGATATCATCCCAGTTTTTAATTTTAAATTTCAGATTAACAACAAAGTCTATGAAACAAACTTAAGCAAGCTTGAGCCTTTTACCACAAAAGATGGTCTTTCTATCGCCATAACAGATTATGGACAGGCTCATGGTTTAATCTATGTAAAGCTCTGGATCTTAGACGAAAAAGAACAGGAAGAAAGACAGGTATTAGCTTTAATGGGGAGTTTAGGGATGCAAAATGCCTTAGAATTGCCTAATATGTTGTGTTTTGGTGGAGTGCAAGGTATGTTCCCGTGCAATACTGTTGAAGTTGGTAAACATGTGATAGAAGCTAAGCTTAAAGATGTGGCTTCTGAGATATATGTAACAGGATTGCAGGCTAAGAAAGACCCAGGCGTTGTTATAGTCTATGTAGGATTTATTCTCATGATGCTTGGTCTTTTCTTTGTTTACTACTTTGAGCCAAGAATTTATTGGATTTATCTTACGCCAAAGAAAGACTTAGTAGAGATATCGCTTGGCGCTTACGCTAAAAGAGACCGTGCTGGAATAAAGATAAGACTTCAAGAACTGGAAGATAAAATTAAGGAGAGGGCTCAACATGAATGATGACTTCAATTTCAGGAAATATTGTTTTTATTTCTCTTTCTATCTCATCGCATAGAGCATGAGCATCCTTTACTGATAGATAGCTGGGAACATTTTCCACCTGTGTATCAAGAAGTTAACTAAGCGATGTTTTTGTAATTTTATATCCCAAATACACAACATTTATACCTATTACGATACCAATTATTGGGTCAAGAAAAAAAGCCGGAACTTATCTATTAAAATTATTGCAATCATAGTCCCGACAGTTGTCCATACATCAGTAAAAATATGAGTTGCATGAGAAAAAAGGATGGAAGAATTCAACGATTTTGCCTTTTTATACAAAAAATAAGCTAAACTTAAGTTTGCTACCGCTGAAACCGTTATTAGTATTATATTAGTATTAGTCCTTCAGTTGCGTTTTCTAACGCTTTTGGGTTTAAAATTCTTTCGATAGCTTGGTAAAGTATAGATACGGCGGCAAAAAGTATAAACAAACCTTCTATGGATGATACTATATATTCAGCCTTGCCATGACCGTAGGGATGCTCTTTATCTGGCGGTTTTTCAGCGATTTTAGACCCGAGAAAGGCAAAGAGCGCTTAAAAAATGTTAACAATCGATTCCATAGCATCAGAATAGATGGCGACTGATTAAGTGAGAAAGTAGGCAAGAAACTTAATTCCACAAAGCATGATGCTTAGTAAAAGACTTAGCAAAGTATATTTTTGAAGTGACATGTTTAATCCTTTGCTCTTTTAACTGCAATGTAGGCTAAGCAAAAGCTTAATAAAGCTAAACCTAAAAGAATGAATAAACTCACAAAATCATAATTACCAAATAGAGCTATGCTTCTAACATTTTTTGAGACGATGGTAAGAGGGAGGATTTCAAGAATAGGACGGATTAGGGATGGAGCCTTTTCTACAGGGAAAAAGGTTCCCCCTAAGAACATCATCGGTGTGATGATAAAGTTAGTAAGAAGCGTTTGGTCGCCATGGGATTTGATAAGCATTGCTGAGGCAAGTCCAAGGCTTGCAAAAATAAAAGCGTTTAGAAAAAGGAAAAGGAAAAACTCAGGAGCTAAGTTTAATTTTATCCCAGAGAAATAAGAAATTAAAAGTATTATAAAAGCAGACAAAAAGGCTCGGGTAATGCCAAAGAAAACTTCTCCAAAGGCATAAGCAAGGATTGATAAAGGAGCGGATTGAAATTCTTCAAAAACTTTAAGGTAAAATCTGGCTACATTGAGCTCAACGTTTATGGCAAAGGCTTGGAGCATGGTTGTTGCAGAGATCAAGCCCGGGACTAAAAATTCAAGGTAGCTTACCCCTTGCACTTCTATACCCCGACCAAGCCCGATGCCAAAGGCAAATAGATAGAGTAGTGGATTTATAGAAAAGGAAAGCAATACTTTTCCCAACCGAGTCTTAAGGATGAGAATTTCTCTTAAATATACGGCAAGGAATCCTTTCATACCTTGTAAGAGCTGCTCACAGCTTTCTGAAGTCTCATGAAAACATCTTCAAGCGTGGTTCGTCTTAGGGCAATACTCCTTGCCTTGCTTTTAAGCTCAAGCATCTTTTCTTCAGCCGATTGTCTATCTCTAAAATACTGCGTTTCCACTTCGTCGTCAGTAAAGATGTCTATAGCAAACTCCCCAAGCTCTTCAATCAGGTCTTTCGGCTTTCCAACTTTAAGGATGTTCCCGTTAAAAATAAAGGCTACGCGGTCTGAAAGATACTCAGCTTCTTCCATGTAGTGGGTGGTTAAAAGGATGCTTGCTCCTTTTTCTTGAATTTGTTTAATTAGGTGCCAGATTTTTCTTCTGATGTGAGGGTCTAACCCAACCGTTGGTTCGTCTAAGAGAAGTAAATTAGGCCTATGAAGGAGCGCCCTTATGATAAGGAGTCTTCTTCTCATTCCCCCTGACAATTCTTTTACCTTCGCCGAACGTCTATCTGCCAGGTCAGCAAGGGTTAAAAGTTCTTCAATCCGTTCTTTTATCTCCCTTAAGCTCATACCAAAGAGTAGACCATGGATAAGTAGATTTTCATATACTGTGAGCTCAACATCAAGGTTAACCTGCTGGGGCACATAGCCTATTAATTTTTTGGCTGATATTTCATTCTTTGATAACTTTTGTCCAAAAATAAAAATGGAGCCTTCATCAGGCTTAGTAAGCCCTGTAAGAATACGAATGGTTGTAGTCTTACCAGCTCCGTTTGGACCAAGAAGGGAAAAAAGTTCTCCTCTTTTTATTTCAAAGCTAATTCCCTTTAGGGCGTGGACCTTTTTGTAGGATTTTTTTAAGCCTTCTACCCTTAGAGCTAAACCGGAAAAGGATGGGTAGTCGTTCATTGAACTGATAAACAGGATGTTTGAGGTTAGAAAACGGAGGGGGCGGGATTCGAACCCGCGGCACGGGTTTTATCCCGTGCATGCGATTTCCAGTCGCACCCCTTCGTCCACTCGGGCACCCCTCCAACTTTCTTAAATTTATCCCTATTTTAAGATTTTTCAATCCTGGTTAAAGCTGGTAGTCGTTTACTATTTTGAAATGTCACATTGATAGTGCATCCTCCCATATCTTCTTGTCCTGCCAAGCAAAGTGAGACCTACCTCACTTCTTTCGGGACGGCGTCTCACAAGGAGACCCCTCGCCTTGCGGCTCGGGGTGACAGCCTCCCACAGGGTCTTCCCGAGGCACGCTTTCCTTTTTGTCTTCCCGAGGCACGCAAGTGCCGAAGGACCACTCGCTTCGCTCGGGGGAACAAAAAGGGGGATTCTAAGTGAGAGGATTAGTAGACTCACCTTTCGATTGATCTTTTTATGCGGTTTTTAACTCTTTCTTTGCCTAATATTTTCATCACCTCAAATAAAGGGGGGCTTACGGTTCTTCCAGTCAAGGCTACTCTTATGGCTTGGGCAAGGTCTTTTAGTTTTAAGCTTCTTTCTTCAGCAAACTTTCTGAGTTTATCTTCAGAATCTTTTTCGTCATCAAGGTTTAAACTATCAAGAAGCTCGTAGAAGGCTTCAAGATGAGGCTTTATGCTTGGGGTTAAATGCTTCTTAATAGCATCCTCTTGAAACGGATAATCTTCGGTCAAAAAATAAACCATGTTCTCGGCAAGCTCTTTTAAAGTTTTTACTCGAGGCTTGAGGCTTCTTATAGCCAAAAGTAGATACTGGGTATCTACATCCTTACTCAAAAAATTTGCTATAAATGGCTTCAAATGAGGGAGTAATTTTTCATCTTGGAGAGTTCTTATCCAATAGGCATTTATGGCTAAAAATTTATCAGGATCAAACCGAGCTGGTGAGAGGTTGATGCGAGAGAGGTCGAATTTTTCTATTAGTTCTTCTATAATAAAGTATTCTTGGTCGCCATAGCCCCATCCTAACCTTGCAAGAAAGTTCACTACCGCCTGTGGAAGATAGCCATCATCACGGTATTCCAGAATAGAGCGAGCACCATGTCTCTTGGATAATCGAGCTCCATCTGGACCAAGCACCATGGGAATATGAGCAAACTTAGGTGGTTCAACACCTAAAAGCTGATAGACTATAAGCTGTTTAGGAGTGTTTGAAATGTGATCATCTCCCCTGATAACATGCGTAATTTTCATATCAATATCATCCACAACCACGGCAAAATTGTAAGTTGGCGTGCCATCGGCTCGAAGGATGATAAAGTCGTCAACCTCATCCGGCGGAAAAACAATCTTACCCCTTAAAAGGTCCTCAAAAGATATTTCTACCAGCTCAGGAACTTTAATTCGGACTACCCGGCCAGGGGCTTTGCTTAGGTTTAAGTTTCTGCAAGTGCCATCATACCGAGGTTTTAAGCCTCGCTCCATCATCTCTTTTTTCTTCTGCTCTAACTCCTTCTTTGGGCATTGACAGTAGTAAGCTTTGCCTTCGGCAACAAGTTTTTCAGCTATCTCTTGATAGCGAGCAAACCTTTCTGTCTGAAAGTATGGTCCTTCATCCCAGTTTAACCCAAGCCAAGATAAGGCTTCGATTATGGAATCGACATATTCTCTTTTTGACCTTTCAAGGTCAGTATCTTCAAATCTCAGAATGAATTTTCCTTTGTTCTTTCTTGCAAACAACCAGTTAAAAAGAGCCGTTCTTGCCCCTCCAAGATGGAGATAACCTGTAGGGCTTGGAGGAAAACGAGTTATCACCATCAGATACCCCCTCTTTAGTTTAGAAAGAAATGTTTATATGAATTAATATATAACAATGCCAGCATAGCCAACTACGGAAGAGTAATCCCCTATTACATCTCCTGAAGTTTTGTAATCAACAAGCTCCACAGCGGAAACAGGAAGTTTTTGACAGGCTGCTAAGAGGCAGGAGACTGGAAGGTATCCGCACATGCTTATCATTTCTTTAAACACAACCTGCAAAAGACCCTCTGTCGAAAGCCTTTTGATTTGTTCTATGGCTAAAAAATCTTTTTTCTTGGCAACTTCGTGAGTAACATAGTGACTAAAATCAGTGCTTGCAACTAAAAGGATGTTTTTTTCAGAATGCTTTAATACATACTCCGCAAGGGCAGACCCCAAAGTGTAAATTTCTTCAAGGCTAAGGTCAAGTAGAACAATAGGGATAATTTTAATGTTAAGATTTAGGTATTGAAGGAAAGGAACTTGGACTTCCAGAGAGTGTTCATGAATATGGGCAAGCTTTTCAGGAGTAAGAAATGGAGCCTGCTCAATGAGAAAGGAAACCCCATCCTTCTCGACCTTTGCTTCCCCAAGAGGTGTGAGATAAGCATCTCCATCAAAGATGCTTGCCTTTGCTCCAAGACCTGTATGGTTTGGACCAAGAATGACTGCTATTTCTGGAGGTTTTATCATACCGTAAACTTTGCCTGCTACCCCACCAGAATACATATAACCAGCGTGGGGGACTATTATAGCCTTTGCTGGAACCTTGCGGGAAGAGGAAACCAAAAGATACCTTAGGTCTGAAAGCAAGCCATCTTTGGTTGAGGGATAAAAGTATCCGGCAACTGCGGGTTTTCTTAGCATGGAGACCCCTTTAATTTTTTAATATTTTCAAGGTCTTCAGGGGTATCAACTTCGAGCACATCTTCCGGAACAATGGAGACAAAGATTTTATACCCATTTTCAAGGGCACGAAGTTGTTCGAGCTTCTCTGAGGATTCAAGCACACCTTCCGGAAGGCGTGTAAAAACATCAAGGAAGGATTTTCTGTAAGCATAGACGCCAATATGCTTAAGGTAGGTTGGCTCTTTGCCAGGTGGTCTAAAATAGGGGATGGGAGAACGAGAAAAATAAAGAGCAAATCCGGCTCGGTCAAGGACTACTTTTACCCTGTTTGGGTTTTGAAGATCCTTTAGATTTTTAAAAGGGGTGGCAAGGGTTGACATTGGGATTGTGGCATCAAGTAGTAGGGGTTTGATAAGGCTGTCAAAATAAGATGGTGAAAAAAGGGGCTGGTCTCCTTGGAGGTTGACTATGAGCGTATCTTCCTTTAGACCAAGGATGTTTGCAGCTTTGGCGATGCGGTCTGTTCCAGAAGGATGGTCTGCCCGGGTCATAACAGCTTTTCCTCCAAAGTTAAGAACGGTATCAAAAATCCTCTTATCGTCAGTTGCGACATAGACCTCCTCAAAACCGCCCTCTTTTGCCCTTTCATAAACATGCTTAATTAAAGGTTTATCCCAGAGCATGATTAAAGGTTTACCTGGAAACCTTGTTGAGCTGTATCTTGCCGGAATTATAACTACTTTTTTCATCAATTTTTAAGTTTAAATCAAATCGGTGAAAGGTAAAGAGTTTTATTTAGCTCATTGGGGTGAAAAGCTGTTAATCGCGGTTTTAAAGGAGGCTCGGTTACCCCCATAAATTGCATTGGAGATTCTTAATTTTTAAGATGATAGTTGTGAGTGGAAACACCTTGGTCTAAGTCCTTGGGGTAACATGGACTGGGTTTAGAATGGGACATACTTTTTTGTTGCCCCGAGCGAAGCGAGGGGTCTCCTTAGGAACGCCGTCCCGAACGAAGTGTCTTAAGGGACGCCGTCCCGAACGAAGTGAGGGATGCCTCGCTATTGCTCGGCAGGACAAAGTAGAGGGGGGACTTTTTTGAACAGCCCCTATTACTGGGTTGAAAAATATTCATAGTTTGTTAAATTAAAACATAAAGCCCGGGTGGCGGAATTGGTAGACGCTGTGGACTTAAAATCCACTGGAGGTCGTCCCTCCGTGCCGGTTCGAGTCCGGCCCCGGGCACCACTTTAGCTTCTCTTTGAGTTATGTCTAAAAAACTCTACTTAAAAGAGCTAAGATCTAAGATTGATGAGATAGACAAACAGATTGTTTTTCTTCTTAAGGAACGTTTCCTTACGGCAAAGGAGATAGGAAGGCTTAAAGAAGAAAAGGGCGGGTCCACTTTTGACCTCTTTCGAGAAAAGGAAGTCTTAAACCATGTTGTTAAGCTCAACGAAGGGGTTTTCCCTGAGGATACCCTTAGGGTGATCTATTCAGAGATCATAAGAGCCTGCCGTGGAGCACAAGAAAAACCTAAAGTGGCCTTTCTTGGTCCTGAAGCAACCTTTAGCCACATTGCCGCTCAGCACTACTTCGGGACCTCAGCCCATTTTATCCCTGTTGAAAGCATTATTGATGTGTTTGAAGAGGTTAGCTCAGAACGGGCGCATTTCGGGGTTGTCCCAATTGAAAACTCAATAGAAGGTGTTGTGGCAACAACCCTTGATGCCATCTACGAGTACAATCTAAAGGTTTGCGGAGAAATATATGAGCCTATATCTCATCATTTGATGAACCAAACAGGGCGGCTTGAAGACATTAAAAAGATCCTTTCCCATCCTCAAGCCATTGCCCAGTGTAGGAAATGGTTAAGAAAAAAACTTCCCTCAGTCCCTGTGGAGACTGTATCCTCAACTGCCCTTGCGGCAAAATGGGCTGCCGTTGACCCATCAGTTGGTGCCATTGCAAGCTTAATGGCGGCTCGACTTTATCATCTTCAGATTGTGTCCAAAAACATCGAAGACATAAAAGGGAATTCCACTAGGTTTTGGATTATTGGGAAAAAAGAGGTCTCAAGGACAGGTAATGACAAGACTTCTATTCTATTTAGCGTAGCTGATAGACCAGGTGCTCTTTTTGAGGTCCTTCGTTGCTTTGCTGAACGGAAGATCAATCTTACCAAAATCGAAAGTAGGCCATCAAAGGATGAACCTTGGAAGTATGTCTTTTTTCTTGACTGCGAGGGTCATGTGGAGGATGAAATTGTCAAATCCTGTTTAGAGGAGATGAAAAAATACTGCCTGCAGGTTATCTTTCTTGGTTCCTATCCAAAAGGTGAAATTCCTTAATCTCCTTTAATTACGACCATTTTGCCTTATATTTTATAGCCAAACATTCATAAACCGTCCTTAAAGTCTTCGGGGGAGGTGCTGTTATGGCTATATATGAGTATGAATGCTTAAATTGCGGAGCTCATTTTGAGGTTTGGCAGAAGATTACTGATGAACCATTAACCACTTGCGAAAAATGCGGCGGAAGGCTCCAAAAATTAATCAGTAAAAGCGGTTTTGTGCTGAAAGGCACAGGGTGGTATATCACGGATTATGCAAGAAAAGAAAAAGAGAAAAAAGAATCTAAAGAGGGATCAAAAGAAACATCTTCTGAAGCTTCTACATAAAAACAAGTGAGAAAGCTATTTCTTCCCTATCGATTGCCCCTTGCCTTACAGTTTGGGGCGGCATCCTTTTCTTACATCTTGAGCCCCCTTTATCAACTTACGCCGTAAGACAAGTGGTTCCTCTTTTATCTTCCCCTTGGAGAGAGGGGAGATGCTTCGCTACGCTCGGTAGAAGAATACACATCTTATTGATTTTTTGAGAAAAGAAATTACTATACTTTTAAAACTAATTGTCGGAGGGAACCTATCAAATGTATGATGTTTTGCTACTAATTTTAATGATTGTTCTTTGGGTAATCCTTTATAGAATAATCCTACCCAAGACTGGACTTCCGGTTTGAGGTTTTGACCAACCCTCCTGTAAGGAGGATGCTTCAAAGAATTCAAAAACTAATAACAAACCTTCTCAATAGGGGAAGGTCCTACCTCTTTTTATTGTTGCCCCGAGCCTACTTTTTTTGTCTCCCCGAGCCTACTTTTTTTGTCGCCCCGAACGTAGCGAGGGGTCCCACGGCACTTGCATACCTCGCGATGACACGGTGGGAGGCTGTCCCCCCGTGCCCCTTTATATTGTCGCCCCGAGCGTCAGTCAAGGGGTCTCCCTAAAGATGCCTCGCTATAGCTCGGCACGACGGAGTAGGGGACTTTTTTGTAGAGTCCTCATACCTTCTTGTCATTCATTAAAGTTTGTGTTAAATTTAAAGGAGATTTATCGGGGCGTAGCGCAGCCTGGGAGCGCACCTGCCTTGGGAGCAGGGGGTCGGAGGTTCAAATCCTCTCGCCCCGATAAGACAACTTTCCTGAAGTTCCCTTAAACTTTTGAGCTTATACCCATCTATAATAATCTCCCCACCGATCCTCATACGGAAATACTTCTTTCTCTTTCTTCAAGCATAAGCGCTTCCAATAGTGTTTTTTAATTAATGCCTGAGGCTGTTTTAAAAATTGGTGCAAGCCCCCATGTTGTCGCCCCGAGGCGTAAGCCGAGGGGTCTCCCCTTTAGTCTTTCCCGCACCCCTTTTGTCACCCCGAACGAAGCGAGGGGTCCCTCGGCACTTGCGTGCCTAGGGATGACATGCCGGGACGCCGTCCCGATTGAGGTGAGGGATGCCTCGTTACCGCTCGGGAGGACAGGGTAGAAGCGAGACTTTTTTGAACAGCCTCATTAATGCCTTGACGAAGTGTTGAAAGGAGCCTAAATTTCCTGTTGGAGTTGAGAGTTGTTTAGTTATTTTAGGTCGGGACTTCTTGGAAAAGCTACCATGCCCTTCCTGTTCTCTCAAGTTTTTACACAATTAATAAGACACTACCATCTTGCATCAGAGGGTTTCAATACAACTCTCCCTTGGTTTTTGATTTTATAAAGTTTATGATTTTTTCGGCTAATTATATAGCTTTTTCGGCATCGTCTTTATCAAAGGCTTCAGAGGGTATTATACCCGGAAGAGCATCAGGATATCGTGTAGGAATGTAATACTTATCAAGAGATTTAGAAGATTTTTCTATGTCTTCAAAGGCTTTATCAAAATTTTTTGCATCCTGGCAAAGTTCTCCAACAGAGTGCCCCCATACCTCTTCAGCCCCTTTTAGATAAAGATACGCTTTTAACGCTTTTTCTGCCGATTGTTGTGCCAAAAAGCAAGCAACATTAAACCTTTCTCCAGAAAGGTTGAATTTCGCGTCATTTAAATCTCTCAAGGCTTGTAAAAACCATCTCTTCGCTATTTCTTTTTTATCCTTCTTTTCTCTCATAAATTACCCGTCCATGTTTAAGTGCCGTTATGATAAAAGGATTGTTCTCCTTCATCTCTTCAAACTCTTCAGGCGTATAAACAAGTATGTCCACTGCTACCTGAGGATTTAGATAATTATAAAATTCCTCAAGCCTTTCTAAAAATTTCTTTTTGGTTTTCTTAACAATTATAAGGTCAATGTCGCTTGATTTATGCACATCTCCTGAGCTCAACGAGCCAAACAGAATGATCTTTTCTACGCCTAATTTGATTATATCTAAGATAATTCGCTGAAGCTCAGCCTCTAATTTTTGCTTTCTCTTCTGAGAAAGCCCTATCTTATATCCCATTCTAACCTCTCTAAACTTTACTATTTTTCGTACGCTTCATTATTAGTTTACAGAAGCCTCTCCCCCTAAACTCATTTCCTTTGCATCTGTTAATTCTTTTTTAGTTTGTAAAAATTTCTCTAATTTGTCAATCTCTTTTTGGGCCGTTTCGAAAAATGCTCAGCAATTGTCCAATTGGTTCTACCTTATTAAGAGAAATATAAAGGAGAAAAAACAAAGAAAAAGGCGGGAGCAGGTCTCCCTTCAAAAACATTGGGTTATCAGCCGGGCGTCCCTTACAAATGATTTTAATGGGCAAAAGCCGTTTGCCTTATGGATTATATTATGTCTAAAACTGTCGTTTCTTTTTTTTATGTCGAAAAAATGAACAAAGCTTTATTCCTACATGTTTTCCTAAGCCGGAATGAGAGTGGAGTATCATACGCGATATTCACTTACACTTGAAAATGGGCTAGTAGAATTTTTTATTGAAGTAGCTTCAAGTTTTAACCGGGCTTAGTTTTTAATTATTAATTTTTAGAAAAAAATAATTTTTATTTTTCTAAATTTCTTAAACTCTTTAAGCTTAGCTGGGTCGTCTAAAAGCCTACCTATTATGTTAACTTCGCTTGCAGGAACTGGATTTTCATCTACTGAAGCTGGAGTAGGACCAAAAAAGATAGCTATTGCTTTTCCAGGAGGCCAATATCCAATATCTCCTGCCTTAACTTTAAGGGTTGCGGTATCATCAAGAGGATATTCTAAAGGGATAGAAAAATAGAATTCATCTCCCCAAGTATTTAGATTCGCTTCAATAGGTAAAATACTGTAAATAGCTTTTGCACAATCTGTATCAAAAAATTCTGCCAAAACCTCCTCTTTTTCATCAAAAATAAGCTTTATTTTCATTTTTTTCACCTCCTTAATTTTTTAGTCCGTGTATACTTTGCTTACATCTTTTTAATCACCTGATGAAATAAGTAGTTTGTTATCTATTTTTCTGTTATAGATATAAGCATAGGCAGAAATAGTTTGACCGTTTTCAAGCGTTACCTCAATAAACTCCCTACGAAATAAGTCTGGAGCTCCTTCAACCCAATCGAGCCTTTCAAGCAAACTTTCAGGTATCTCATAGACCTCGCCTACAACCTCCCCGCCTCCTTCAACCATCCCTGGGTAAGCACCTATATTGTAAAGAAGATACCCCTTGGCCCTTGCATATCCAATAAATTGAGAATCCTCTAAAAGATGGTTTCTACACTCACCCTTTCTTAAGGTTCCATAAACAAAAATCTTTACCATGGCTAACCCTCCGCAATTCTTAGTTGATCCTTTTAATACCTCATCTTAGACCTTTTCATAAGATTTTAAGTTAAGAGTAGAAAAATAATGGTTTATTTTACTTTTATTTCGCAGCCACAGATAATAAAATATACTTCATCCGCTATTTGAGCCACCTTTTTATGTAAGTTTCCAGAAAGGTCTATAAACTTTCTACTAAGTGGATTATCCGGAATTATACCTAATCCAACCTCGTTTGAGATTAAAAATAGATTCAAATCTGTTTTTACCTTTAAAAGGATGTTAATAAGCTTATTAGTTTTCTCTTCAACATCATAGTCTTCTATCAATAAATTGGTTAACCAAGTTGTTAGACAATCTATTACAATTACAGACCTTTTAGGAATTGTTTTTAAGACCCTATCTACTTCGATAGGCTCTTCAATGGTTATCCATTTTTCTCCTCGTTCTATTTTATGCTTTTCTATCCGCTCTTTCATTTCTTCATCAACCGCTCTTGCTGTAGCAATGTAGTATAGCTTACCAGTGCTAAGCTCTTCAGCCTTTTTTAAAGCAAATTTAGTCTTCCCGCTTTTAACTCCACCTATAACAAACGCTAACATCTTACTTAGCCAGCCTTTCTTTAAGGATCCTATAGATGATTTTATCAACTTTTTCTATCAAGTCCTTATATAAACCACCATAGCTTTTTTTACTACCAAAAAGCTCATTTCTTATTGAACTTAACGTTTCATCATCTGAGTAGTTAAAAGTTAACTTAGCTTTTTGTAAAGCTATCCTTTCTTTGATTAGAAGCTCTTTTGCCTTTTTAATAAAGTTTTTTAACTCTTCTAAAAGTTCTTCTAATTCTTCTTTACTAATTAGAGAGAATAACTGATTGCTTTGATTTACTTCACTTTTTATCCTTTTTATCATGAAGTAAAGATTTACATATTCAAAACCTCTTATTCCTCTTCTCCATTGATACATAAAATCGTATCTTTTAAAAAAGAGAAAATTTCTCTCCCCAAAAGAAATTAAATTCTTTGTCTCTCTATACATTTCGTCAATGATTTTGTTCTTTTTTTCATCTTTTCCAAATTTGTTTGTATTCTTTTGATAGTTTTTAAAGAAATTTAACTCAGAAAGGTTTAGATATTCTTTAAGATTTTGTAAAACCTTCATTCCCCTTTTATCCTTTGGAGTATCGAAATGAATAAGTGAAAGAAAAGCTTTACCTTTTTCTACTTTTGCTTCGAGAAAAAGGGGGCTGTTTTTCATCCTATCTGGGTTGAGTTTTATTTCGTAAAGACTTTCTAATTCTTCCAAATTTCCTTCAAAATCAAAAACAGGAAGGTCTGAACTATAGGCTTGAGCTAAAGCCCTCTTAAAAGTTGCTAAAACCTTGATTTCTGCGTCTTTAATTTCAAACTCAGAGGGCCACCATAGGTAAAACTTTGGTTTTTTTATATCCTTCCATAAAGGATGTTCTGAAAGGGTTGCTAAAAAAGGTCCGCTAAAGCTTGGAACCCTATCTTTTTTTCTTCTTACATCAACTAAACAAAGCCCTTCTTTAGTAGCTAAGCCCGCCCCACCGCATATTCCAAAATAAACTCCACCATTCTTGACGAATTCTTTTATAAGCTCTTTCCCTTCCTCATTGATAGCCTTAAGTTTGTTGCTTGCCCATCCACCCGGAACAAAAAGCACTTTATATCTTTCAATACTCTTTAAATCTTCAGCTTTTATTAAATCAAAAGCAATCCCGCTTTTCATAAGAGCATCAAAAAGCCAAATACCCCAAAGATGAGATTCATCCCACAAGATCGCTGATAATTTCATACTCCTCTTCATACTTCCTTCTATACCCTCTTGGAGTTATAAAGAAATTTTTATAAATATAGCTTTGGGAATTGCCTATAATTATGGTGGAATTCATATCAACAGGATAGGAATCCATTTCCTTTAAAGTAGTAAGAATTACCTCTTCTCCTTCTCGAGTGGTATTCTTTACTATGGCAACCGGCGTGTTATTATCTCTATACTTAAGTATTATTTCCTTTGCTTTGGTTAAGTTTTCTCTCCTTTTTGAGCTTTTTGGATTATAAAGGATGATAACAAAATTCGATTTAGCTACATATTCTAATCTTTTTTCTATCTCATCCCAAGGAGTAAGCCTATCAGAAAGACTTATACAGGCAAAATCGTTCATGATCGGAGCACCAACTTTGCTTGATGCCGCATTGAAAGCTGAAATACCTGGTATGACCTCTACTTCAACTTCAAGATTGTTTTGAGCTAAGATTTCAAAGATTAAACCTGCCATCCCATAAACCCCAGGATCTCCTCCACTTACCACAGCAACTATCATTCCTTTTAAAGCATACTCAATAGCATTCTTTGCCCTTTTTACCTCTTCAGTCATACCATAAGCGAATACCCCTTTGTCTTTAATCAGACTTTCTATTTGATTAATGTAAGTTTTGTATCCTATTATAACATCTGCTTCTCTTATCGCTTTTATAGCCTTAGGCGTGATGTAGAATAAGCTCCCTGGCCCAATACCTACAACATATACTTTCCCTTTAACATGGTATGGAGCCTCGGCAACAGCTATTGTTATGTCTTTGAAAACTCTTTTTGGAACAATAAGCCTCCCTTGACTGGCAAGTATGGCAGATTGTTCGCAAACAGAGGAAACTCCAACAGCCCTTTCCACAATAGGAGAAAAACTAAGCCCTTTTACCTCCTGCAATTCCTCCGGTGTATAGCTAAACACAGGAAGTCCATATTTTCGAGAAAACTCTTGCAAAGCCTCATTCTTTGCCTTCTTTTCGAGGGTTGCAACACCTTTTAAGGCTTCAAAATACAAACCCTCATCAGTAAACACCTCCTTTACCGCCTCTTCAATTTCCTTGCTTGTTACCCAATCATGAAAACCTAATCCAACAACTAAATTACGAGGGATAAGAATAAGCTGTTCTTCGTTTAATTCTAATTTTTTGTTCGTTATTATAATGTCCGCAATTTCAACCTCTTTTACGATTTGAAAATGATCAGGAAAAATGGGCACTCGAATTAAATCTGAATTAATGTAAATTTGTATTTTCCTATTTTCTACAAATTTTGACATGATTTTAGGAAGGATAGAAGGATTTTGGATAAAGAGTTGACAGCGTTCAATCCAGAGGTCAAGGGCAGGGAGGTTATTGATGTCGGAGGATGTGGTAATCACTGGGTTTGCGTTAATTAGAGTTGCTAAAGTGGTTGCCAATTCGTTTGCTCGAGCTTGATGTCCGCCAAGAAGTGGAATCACATGCTTTCCTTCCTCATCTATCACCAAAACAGCAGGGTCCTCCTTCTTGTTCTTTATCAAAGGTGCTACAGTTCTAACCACAATCCCTGTTGCCATGATGAATAAAAGGGCTGAAGAATTTTCCCAACTTCGTTTTACTTCATCTTGGCTAAACTTACATACTTTAGCATGAGGAAAAAATTTGAAGATTTCGTTTGCCAATTTTAGCCCTTTATTGTTTAGATAAAAGATCGCTATGTTAGGCGCTAAGTTCTTTTCCATACAATTTAGACCTTTTGTTTAAATTTTCTTTAATAGCCTTTAAGGCTTCTCCAACAAAAATTAAAGCTGTCTTCTTTATGTTGTGTTCTTTAAGTAAAGAATGAAGGTCCTTCAAAGAACCAAATAAAAACTTTTCTTCTTTATGACCTACTTTGTAGGCTATAGCTACTGGAGTGTCAATAGGTAAGACTTCGCCTAAGGTCTTTTGCAAGTTTTCTGCTAAGTCTGCAGAGAGAAAAAATACCATTGTTCCCTTTACCTTGGCTAATGTTTTTATTTCTTCTTTTGATGCTCCCCCAGTTTTACCTTCAAATCTTGTAAGGATTATCATTTGAGATATTTCTGGAATAGTTAATTCTATACCCATCTTGGCTGATGCTGCTTGATATGATGAGACTCCAGGGATTATTTCATAGGGAATATTTTTTTTACGCAATATTTCAATCTGTTCTTGTATAGCGCTATAGATTGCTGGGTCTCCGCTTACCAATCTTGCTACAAGTTTGCCATTCTCTACATTCCTTACCATAATTTCTACAATTTCTTCTAAACTTAAATTAGCAGAATCATAAAGATATCCTTTTAGACTTTTAAGAACTTCTTTATTGATTAAACTTCCTGGATAGATTACACACTCAGCTGAATTTAGTATTTTGTAGGCTTTTATTGTAAGTAGCTCTGGGTCGCCAGGTCCTGCACCTATAAAGTAAACTTTCATTTTAAATTTTCCCCTTTTTTAGTGATCACGATTGAAAAATATTCAAGCGATTCTTTTGGAACCTCATCTAAAATTTTGTAGATTTCTTGTTCTTCAGTTGTTGCTCTTTTTATGTAATAAGTTTGAAAATTTGTATCAGCAAAAAACTTTTTTATCTCTTCAAAGAGCTTGTTCGGTTTTAATAGGATGATAGTATCAAATTTTTCGGCAAATTCTTTTAAGTTTACTTCGTAGTTTGCTGGAATAATAGCTATCTTTTCATTAGCAATACCAAGACTTGTAGGAATTCTGCAAGCTGAGGCATTGATCGAACTTACTCCCGGAATAAATTCTATAGCTATTTTATCTTTTAGATAATTATACAGATAAAAAAAAGTGCTGTAAAGCGTAGGGTCTCCAAGCGTGATAAAAGAAGAGACATTAGTCATTTCTGTCAGTATTTGTCTTGCCAAATTTTCCCAAGTTTGTTTTAAATTTTTACTTTGACTTTCATCCTTTGTTTTAACCATTGGAAAATCAAGAAACACTAATCTTTTATTTTTTATGTCAACTGCTTTTTCTACAATACTTAAAGCTATACTTTCTTTTCCTCCCTTGGGACAAAATATAGTCTTTGAGTCTTCTAAAATTCTTTTTGCTTTAATGGTTAAAAGTTGAGGGTCTCCTGGTCCTACTCCTACTACATAAAGCTTCATCTCATCCCTCGCACGACGATCACTGGATTTTGAGCTTGTAAAAAAAGCTTTCCATGTTTTTTCACAAATCGTGTGGCCTGAACTTGGGTAGCATCAACCTTAAACCCCTCTTTTTCTAACATATGCATGGCGATGTTAAGGGTTTCCATAGTGATTGCTGAAATTACTATAATTTTAAGTGTCTCAAGCTTTCCTATGTAATCTAAAATTTCACTTAATCTTCCACCGCTACCACCGATAAAAACCCGAACAGGGTTAGGCAACTCTTTTAAACACTCAGGGGCTTCTCCTTTTATAACCTTAACATTGCTTAGTTTAAAATGATCGATGTTTTTCTCAATAAGAGAGGTGTCCCCCTTTTCTATGGCATAGATTTCTAAATCCTGAGACAGATGAGCAAGCTCAAGGCTAACTGAGCCAGATCCTGCCCCAATGTCCCATATTATACCCTTCTTCGGAGGACAAAGCTTATGCACAATACAAGCTCGCACCTCATACTTTGTAATCATTCCCTTTTCATGAAAAATTTCCTCTTCCTTGAGCCCAAATATGATAGAAGAATGGTCAGGGGCGTATTCATTAGGATCGAAATAAGGCAAAGGAGCTTTCTTCTCAATGATTAAAAAGTTTGGTTCCTTAAAATCTTTAAAAATCAACTCTTCTGCGCTTTCAAAGATGCTTACTTTTTCATCTTCATAACCTAATCTTTCAAACACATAATACTTTAGACTTTTTCCATATTCTCTGTTTAAAGATAAAAGCTTTTCAGCAATTGACTTGGGAGAATTTTGATTATCTGTTAACACGGCAATCATACTCTTTTGAGAAAGCTTTTGTATAAGTTCATTTAAATTCATGCTTCTTCCGTGAAAACTTAGCGTTTCAAGCGCCTCCCAACTTTTCTTGATAAGCGATAAACCTTTTTGAACACTTGAAAGGTCAGGGAATACTTCTACCTTTTCTTCTCCAAATAGTTCTATTATTTTGGTGGCAACTCCATAAAAAAGCGGGTCTCCACTTGCTAACAGAGAGATATTCCCTCTTTCGATATTTTTTTGTATAAATTCTATTGTTTCATTAAATTTTTTGATCTCAACGATCATATCTTTTACTTCATTGTATACATCATACTTTTTAAATACCTCAACTAATCTTGTAGAAGCTACAATGAATAGACTTTTTCTTAAACATTGTTTTGCTTTTTCTTCAAGAGGTTTAAAACCAATTCCAATGATAAAAATTTTATTCATCTTTTTCTTTTTTCGTCAACAAATAAGTTTCCATTATATATCCATGTTTTTTTTTCAACTTTCTTCTTAATTCCACCAATTCCTGCCAACACTCAGATAGCTTACCATTAAATAGCACTTCTTTCTCCGTTCCAATGTAAGCTCCCCAATAGATCATCAGTTCACTGTCATCTTTAAACAGTTTAAAAGTTTCATAGTTATCTAAAAAGACAACGTTATTCCTTGAAATCTCTTTTTGCTTTCTTAGAGGTCTTGGAGTGGTGATCAGTAAAGATTCAGCAACTTTAGTTAAGGAAATCTTATGCTTTGCTGAAAGAAGATTAATGGTTGAAAGGCCAGGGATTACTTCAATCTCTATGGGGAGATCTTTGTTTACCTCTTTAAATATTTCAATATGCCCGTCATACAAAGATGGGTCTCCTAAGACTAAAAAGCATGCTTCATCTACATCCTTTAAAACCTCAGCTAATATACTTACCTTTTCTTTTCGCCAGCTTTCTACTTCTAACTTATAAACCCCTCCTTTTTTCCTTTCTGGAAACTCAACCTTTATTATCCTGTAGTTTGTGTCGCTTTGCTTACAAAATTTTATGACCTTTTCTCTAATCTTTGTAAGCTCCTCCTTTGGTCCCTTTTTTAACGGTATGATAAAGTTTTTTGCTTTTTTAATTATTTCATAAGCTTCCAAAGTTAGATACTTTGGGTCCCCTGGTCCTATTCCTATGATGTATACTTTTTTAGTGTTCATTTCTTCTCCTTTGTAGGATTATTTATACACTAACCATCTTTCTAAAGCATCAAAAAATCTTTGACTCCATTTTCTAAACTTAACAGAAACTCTAACATAGTGCTTATCTAATCCATAAAAATTAGAACAATCTCTTATTAAAATACCTTCCTTAAAACAAAATTCAAAAAGGTCATCATTGGGAAGCTTTGACAAGTAAAAGTTGGCAACAGAAGGAAAATAACTTAAGGGGTATTTTTGAGACAAAAGATTTAGTTTTCGTTCAAAGTATTTCTTTTCTTTAATAAAGAAGTTAAGTGCTCTTCTTTTAAAATCTTCGTCTTTTAAAATTAGGCTTGCTAAAATTTGTGAAAAAGTGTTTACATTCCATGGTGGAAGAAATCTTAAAGCTTTTTGTATTAATTTTTTTTTAGAGATAGCATAGCCAAACCTCAATCCTGTCAAACCATAGAATTTAGTAAGAGACCTTAGAACTATAAGATTGTCAAGCATTGTAGCTTCCTTAATCAAACTATCCTTTTCAACGAAATCAATGAACGCTTCATCAACGATAAATGTAGACGTAGAAAATTTCAAGATAGCGTCAAGTAAGTCTTCTTTTTTGTAGAGCCATCCAGTTGGATTATTGGGATTACAAACAAACACCAAGTCTATTTTGTTTTTAGAAAGTTTCTTTAACATCCTTTCGAATAAAAGGTCCTTATCTAAACTAAAAATTTTATCTACATTGACATTGTATAATTTGCAAGCCCTTTTATACTCATTAAAAGTTGGTTCTAAGATAACCGCTTTTTTAGGAGCTAAGGCATTGACAAAAAGATAGATAAGTTCTGTAGAGCCGTTTCCGCATAGGACATTTTCTTCGGGAATACCATATACTTCCTGCAGAGTTTCTTTAAAGGAGCGGAAGAAGGGGTCTGGATATTTGTTGATTTGAGAAAAATTCTTAAGCAAAGCTTCTTTATACTTAGAAGGCAAGGGTAGGGGATTTACGGAAGTGCTAAGGTCTATGATAGAGTTAACATCAGTGCCTAAAATTTTTACCATAGTGTAGATATCTCCACCGTGATGAAAACTGTAAGAAAGGTTTAAGCTTGTTTCTACCATAAGAAACTTCTTACTCCTAAAGCAATGGCTAAGAAAAGAAAACTGCTTAAAACGACTACCTTTTGAGCCAATTTTATCACATCGTCGCTGAATACTTTTTCTTCACCTATGTAGGGTTTTTCAACGAGTATGCCGTGGTAGCAGTTTGGACCGCCAACTCTTATTCCTAAGGCGCCTGCCATTGCCGCTTCTGGTATACCGCTGTTTGGACTAAGGTGTTTCCTTCCATCCCTCAGCATGATCCTAAAGGAGTCTTTAGCTTTTTTCACTCCAAAAAGAAATAAAGTAGCTAAGCCTATCATAAGTCCTGTAATCCTTGCAGGTATAAAATTAAGAAGGTCATCCATTCGAGCAGAAAACCAACCAAAGTCTTTATACTTTTCATTTTTGTAGCCAACCATAGAATCTAAAGTGTTCACAGTCTTATACAAAACAAGAAAGGGAAAACCTCCGATAAAAAAATAAAAAAGAGGTGCAATCACAGCATCGGAAAGATTCTCTGATAAACTTTCTACTACAGCAATTCTTATTTGTTTAGGAGTTAAGTTTTCTATATCTCTTCCAACAAGGGCTTTTAAAGCAGTTCTTGCTTCATAAAGTTTATTTTCGTTAATCAATCTGTCTATTGTTGATGAAGCTAAAATCAAACCTTTCAAAGCAAGAAAAAGACTACTAACTATAATCAAAATAACAAGAGAGAAGAAATAAAAGGATTTAGATACTGCAGAAAGTAGAGAGAGAAGATTTATAAAAAAGATGGATAAAAAAAGAGTTATTGAGCAAACAATTAGAAATAGCAATAGACCGCCAAGCTTGCCATCTATATGTATACTTCTAAGAAAGTTTTCCGTTTTTTGGATAAGCTTGCCGATACCTGATATAGGATGATACTTTTTAGGGTCTCCAATTACAAGGTCAAGAAAAAAAGCTAAAGCTATAGTTAGGCTATCAACATAAAAAAGCTTCATACTCCTGAAATTTCCCATATTCTATCTATGTCAATATGTTTTTCAACTACTTCGGCTAATTTTTCAAGGTATTGATCCTCTAAAATTTTCCAAGAAAAAGTCTTTTCTAAAGGTGGAAATTCTTTTTTTGTTCTATGTGTGTTTATTAGCCATCTTCTAAAATCATCGTTTTCAAAGAGACCATGAAGATAGGTGCCCCATATATTTCCTTTTATCAGGCCATCTGTCAGCCATTCATTCGTTGCCTTTCGTCTTATTCTAAACAAATTCATATCACCTACGGTTAGGCCTTTGTGTATTTCATATCCCTCAACTTTTATGAATGGATTTGACAAAAGATGCCCCTCTACCTGCGTAGTAATTTTTTCTGGATAAAAGACAGTATAGCAGGGGAGTAAAAATAAGCCGTCAACCTCTTTGTAAGAGCTCTCAACGCCCTCAGGGTCAAAAAGCTTCTCACCTAACATCTGAAATCCACCGCATATCCCAACAATTTCTACATCTTTTCTTTTAGCAAGGTCTTTTAAAATCTTATCTATTCCAAGCCTTTTTATATACATCAAATCTTCTATAGTTTGCTTTGAACCTGGCAAGATAATTATGTCTGCGCTTGCTAAATCCTCTTCTCTTAACGAAAAGACTAAATCAACATCAGGCTCAAACCTTAAAGGTTCAAAATCGCTAAAGTTTGAAATATGCCTAAGCTTTAAAACTACTATTTTAACCGGTTTTTCAGCGTAAGAAAATTCTTGCTCATGCAATTTTTTCGTTACTCCATCTTCATCCGCGATCCCAGTCTCAAAAAGAAATGGAATTACCCCCAAACAAGGCTTGTTTAAGAGCCTTTCAAGCCTTTCTATTCCCGGAGAAAGTATCTCCAATTTGCCTCGAAACTTATTGATAATAAATCCTTTTATTAAGTTCCCAAACCCTGGTTTACACTCATCTAACAGTTTAACCGTTCCGTAGAGGGAAGCAAAAACCCCCCCTCTATCGATGTCCCCAACCAAAATTACAGGAGCATTAAGATGCTTAGCAAGTCGAATGTTCGCAATATCTTGGTCAAGAAGGTTTATTTCGGCTGGACTTCCTGCTCCCTCTATTATGATAAAGTCAAATTTGGTTGAGAGATAATTTAAGGATGTTTCCACAGCCGCCCAAAGTTTATTTTTTTCTGATGCGAGCTCTTCTGAGCTTAAGCTTTTATAAAGCTTTCCATGAACGATAACCTGGATGCCCTTTTCTCCAGCTGGTTTAAGGAGGATAGGATTATGATGTAGGGAAGGGGGGATACCTGAAGCCTTGGCTTGGATGGCTTGAGCAATGCCTATCTCTCCTCCCTCTTCTGTCACATAGCTCTGAAGGCTCATATTCTGAGCCTTAAAAGGAGAAACCTTAAGAATTCTTTTTTTAGAAAGCCTACAGAGAGCTGTGACAAGTAAGCTTTTCCCACACCCAGATGAAGTGCCCTGCACCATCAAATACTTTGCCATAGTCTTTCGCTAAAAAGATAGATGAAAGGAAATAAAACTTCTGTAAGTTCAACCGTTGTCCCTAAATTATCCCCAGTTATCCCACCAAATTTCCTTTCAAATAGGCTTTTTAAATACCAAACAAAGAGAATAATGAAAAGAAAGGCAAAGGAAAGAAGAAAGAATTTTTTAACTGTTATAAAGTATAAAATTAAAACTACAGGTAAAAGAGAAGAATAAATAAGCTGTTTAGTAGTAATTTTTCCTACAAATAGGGCTCCAATTCCTGTGTTTCTTGCAGGTTTACTGTAGCGCATAAGAATTATGATCACAAAACGAGAAAGAGTGAAAGAAAGTAAGAGCAAAAAATTTTTAGCTTGAGATATGCTCTCATTGAAAATGAGAAGTTTAGCAAGTATGATTAAAACCAAGGCATAAACACCGCCAACTCCAACCGTGCTATCCTTCATGATCTCAAGACGGCGAAGTCTATCCTGCTCATTATTTCCTGTTCCCTTGTAAAATAAGGCATCAAAGGTATCGGAAAGCCCATCTGCATGAAATATTCCTCTAATCAAAAAAAGAGAAATGAGTAGTAGAAGAGAAAGTATAAAGGAAGAAAAATATGGGTTTAACAAATAAATAACAAGAACAAGAAAAACTCCTTCTATAAGACCAACGAGAGGATAGAAGATGATAGAGGATTGAAGCTCCTTTGCTGAAACATTGTTTAGTCTTATGGGGACGATGGTTAGGAAGGAGAGGGCGACAAGAAAACTTCTAAACATTCTTATGCTCAGTTCCTTTGCTTACTCCAGCCTCTTCAAAGGTTGCCATCTCTCGATAGACCTTTAAAGAAGCCTCAATTATGGTCATAGCTAAGGCTGCTCCTGTTCCTTCTCCAAGCCTAAGGTTAAGGTCTAAAATGGGTTTTAAACCCATATAGGACAGGGAAACTTTATGACCCTTTTCTGCGGAATTGTGGGCTGAAAAGATGTAGTCTTTGACTGTTGGCTCTAAAGCATAGGCTATCAGAGCTCCTGCTGTAGAGATAAATCCATCAACAACTACAGGAATTTTATGCTCCGCACAACCTAACACTACGCCAGCTATAGCTCCTATCTCAGGACCACCAACCTTAGCAAACACATCTATTGGATCTTTTGGGTTGGGCTTGTTAACCTCTATCGCCCGTTTTATTACTTCTATTTTTCTTTTGTAGGTCTCATCATATATGCCCGTTCCTCTTCCTGTTACCTCTTCTAAAGGATAGCCGGTTATGACGCTGATTATGGCTGAAGATGGTGTAGTGTTGCCTATCCCCATATCTCCTGTTCCAAAAAGATTGTATCCTTTGGCATGGTATTCTTTTACTAATTCCCTTCCAATTTCTATGCACTTTAAAGCTTCATCCCTTGTTAAAGCAGGTCCCTTGGTCATGTTTCTTGAACCGTAGACGACTTTTCTATCAACTAAACCTTCAATCTTACCAAAATCGTAGTCAACGCCCACATCAACCACTACAACATCAGCCCCTGCATGCCTTGCCAAAACATTAATTCCTGCACCGCCCCGCAGAAAGTTAAACACCATCTGGGCGGTGACCTCCTTAGGATAGGCTGATACTCCCTCTTCCACCACTCCATGGTCTGAGGCAAAAACAAAAATCGCCTTGCCTTTGATCTCGGGCATAGGGTCTTCATAAATGGCAACAAGCCTTGCGGCAATCTCTTCAAGCATCCCTAAGCTACCAACGGGCTTTGTCAGGTTGTTTAGCCTCTTCCAGGCAAGATCAAGATACTCTTTTTTGACCGGCTGAACTTTGAGGCTAATCACCGCTTTACCCCCTCCAAACTTCTATAAAAAACTTGTTATTTTTGCTATAAACCTTACCCAAGGTAAATTTTACAGGTTGCTTAAAAAAAGGTCCATCGTAGACAAAGGTATGGTATTCTCCCTTTTCGCCACAGAGGTCAACGTTTCCTAATTTTTTTAGCTCCTCGAGGAATTCAAAGTTTACTTCTCTTCTAAGCCATTCTGGTCCAAGATAATCCGCATTCACGGCACAAACGACGGCTTTAAACCCAGCGTTGATAAACTCTTTCATCAAGCTTCCCCTATCGCAAAGCCAAAGGGGGAGGAAGGGTTTGACCTCAAGCTCGCCACAAACCCTTTCAACCCAAGCTCTATGCTCCTCAACATCTATGTCTCCAAACACCCCTGCGTTTATATCCTGAGCTTTAAGCTCAGACACTGCTTCTTTGAAGGCTTCTTCGTAGCTCCCCCAGCTTGTTCCTTTTTGAAGAATAGGAATACCCATGGCTTCAGCCTGAGAAAGGATGATATCTTTCGTTAAGCCATGAGAGCGAGACATTTTTCCGTCTTCTCGGAGCATGTTAAGGAGATAGCAAACCTCAATTCCTTCCTTGATTGCCCGATACCAAGCAAGAGCGCTATCTTTCCCTCCGCTCCATGACACAAAAGCCTTGATGTTTGCCATAGTTTTCCTCCTAATTTAGTCTAAGAATTTTTTTGTTTTAATATTTTAGACCCGTCTTGCCTTTTTAGGGCATCTACTACAGCCTCGTATACTGCCTTCCCAATTAGTTCTCCTATTTTACTATGTCCTCCTGTATAGGAAACTCTTGGTCCATTAGTTCCGGTTACTACGATAATATTGTCGGTGCCTGTTCCTGTTGCTTGGGCACCCTTTGTATAGCTACTTGGCACGTTTAGGTCCTGGAAGGCTGCGGTTTTAGCTTCAGTTGCTGTAATTATTGCCCTTGCCATTGCTCCATCTGTAATTTGGGCGTTCGTAAGTAGGATAATGTTAACCGTGCCTTGTGGTTCCATTCCCTCGATGTAATTTCCTTCGTCTACGCCAGTACGTAAAGCATTGGTTTTAGCACCGGCTGTAACTAAAGCTACTACAACAAAGGGCTTAAACTCCTTTACCACTACCGCTCGGTTGTCCATATCTGCTGCGGTTGCAAGCATCGCTATTTCTTCTGGGGCAATTCCCAGATGTTTTGCTATCTTTTGTTTTACCTCTCTCATGTAGATTTTCCCTCCCTTTTCTTCCTTTGTCTTTTTCTCCTCACAGACCTTCTTCCAAATTTCAGGATGGGCTGAGTGATTAGCAACTGCCTTGACCTCCATGAACCCATCAATGGTTGAAAGAACCCTTCGCTTTTTAGGAAATTCAAGGATGAGAGTTTTCTCCCAAAGCCTATCTTTATCCTTTTTTATCACAAACGCTTTAGCTTCAACCTCTGCTGGAAGTGGAACCACTTCAATCTCAACATCCGCAAAGATTGAATTTACATCGATTATAATTAGTAATAATATAATTGTAAAAAGCACTGGTAGTTTTCTCACCATCCACCTCCACAAGGTTTAATAATCAAACTTTAGTCCTATTCTAATCGTTGTTTCTGGCATTGGGTAATACTGCACATATTCATACTTCCGGTTGAAAAGATTTTCAACCGTGCCTTTTAACTCAAGGTTTTTAAACGGAGTGTAGCTCAGAGCAAGGTTAAAGATGGTAAAATCCTGTTTTTTTACAGCCTTCATATAAGTAGGGCTGAAGTAATTCCAATCTACCACCTTTTCATCTCCCACATAAACACCGTAGAGGGTTGCACTCCATTTTGCTTCACTAAGAGTGATCCCGAAAGTCCCCGTCCATTTTGGTGTCCAAAGGAAGGTTTTTGTTCCATAGGAGGTTATCTCTCTGGGGTCTTCGGTGCGATACTTGGTGTGGTAGGTTAAGTCTACAAAGGGTGATACCGAGAAAGGAAGTCCAAATAATGGGGCGAGCTCAGTCCTCAAGTTTAACTCAAGCCCTTGGATTTTTGCTCCATCAACTTTTACATAGGTTTGAGTTCTGCTGAGAGTTGGGTGAGGGACAGAAATGATCTTATCTTTATACTCAGTGATAAAATAAGCAGCATTTAAGTTAATAAGCTTTCTTTTTAGAACAAATCCAAAATCTAAAGTTTTTGACTTTTCAGGGTCAAGGTCAGGGTTCCCAAGGTATCGCGTTCCCCAGGAGGAAACGTAGTCTGCTGCCATCTCATCTGGCGTTGGAGCCCTAAAGCCCGTCCCATAGGTTGTTTTGAAGATAAGGTCATCTCGAAGTTTGTAGTTTAACCCAGCACGGAAGCTAGCATGAGAAAAATCCTCATCCCTTGGGTTAACCCAAAGCCCTGCAGTTCTTTTAACCTTTACCTTAAACCAATCTTGCCTTACACCTGCGCTCATCAAAAGCCTTTCCTGAAGGAGATAAAGCTTAGCCTCGCCAAATAGTCCAAAGTTTTCGGACTCAGACTTTGGATAGTAGGGTGGGGGAGGCGATTTTTTACTCTTTACATCAATGTTGATATAATCTCCCCCAAGGATAAAGCTTACCGGTCCAATTCTAAAGTCACGAAGAATGGATGCCTGGTTTGTGCGAACCTCTTTGTTAGTTTTGGTATTCCAGCTTATGGTATGCCAGGTATCCTCATCTTTGGCATAGACAAATAAACCCTTAAAGAAGGGGGTGTGAAAATTGAAGCCTAAACGATTTAATGAAGAATTTTTATAATCTTTAGGTGTTAAATCATAAGTTCCACCAGGAGTATCAACATCAGCCCTTAGGTTAAGAAGACTTACGTCAAAATTCCAATCCTTAGCCGGTCTAAAGCCAGCTTTGGCAAAGAATTGTCCAAGGTTGTAGCCTGTGTTTTTATACTTTCCGAAGCCCTTTGCATCATAATCACTTTGACCCTCCCGGAGGTAGCTTGCGGAGAAGTAATTTTCACCCTTGCGGTAGCCAACTCCTCCCTTTGCTTTCCAGTATTCCCACGAGCCAGCTTCAAAGTTTGCAAGCCCTGATGCTTCCTCCTTTTTTGGCTTTTTGGTGATGATGTTTATGACTCCGCCCATAGCCTGAGAGCCGTAAAGCACTGAAGCAGGACCCTTAACTATTTCAATTCTTTCTATCTCATCAACGAGAAGCTTAGCTAAGTTTGCCGTCCCAGCATAACCAGAATCAACTAAGATTAAAACTTTGCTTTTTAGTATATCCCCCATGACATCGTTTGGGAGCCCACGGAGTGCAAACCTACCTGTGAGCATTCCCGGATATTTATGCACATGCCCAGTTCCTGCAGATACCATCACATCCCCTACATCTCGAGAAGCAAAAAGAGCTGGGTCATCTTCTTTTATAACCTGAACAAAGGGTATGACATTTTCTGGCTTCTCCTCAACCCTCGATGCAGTAACCACCACATCCTCAAGCTTAACTTCTTTTCCCTCTTGAGCAAAGGAGAGGGAAGCAACGCCTAACAAAGCAACCAAACTTAAGGATAGTAACTTCCGCTGCATATTACCCCTCTTCATAAATAGTAAATTTTTTTACCATTAAGATTAAAGCCTAAATTTTAAGCCTGTCAAGATCAAATAAATGGTATATAAAATTCCCATTAAGAAATGTTTGCCTTGCTAAAGTTTTTCATACAATCCTAAAGTTTTACCAGTTGGCGCCAACTTTGCTTAACTACATTGCTGAAAGCCTTTTGCGCTGCACATTTGCTTTTTAATAGTAGTCAATTATTTGTGAAAAAAATAACTTATTCTACTTATTTATAAAAGATAGCATTATTCTCTGAAAAGAATGTTTAAAGTATTATGAAAATTTATTTTATGCAATCAAATTAGGAGGTGTTAAAATGAAAAACCGCCTGAGATGTTTTTACTCCAGCTTAGTTATGTTAGGGCTTTTGGTTTCTTCAGCCTTTGGGGAGGAAGAAAAGGAGGAAAAGGTTAAGAGGGCTGAGGAGCTTCCTGAGGTTGTGGTTACTGGTGAAAAAATTATTACTCCTACCAAAGAAACTGCAGAAACTGTCTATACAGGGACAGGAATTACTAAAAAGGGGATTGAACTTTCAGGAGAGAAGGGGATTAGCAACGTGTGGTCTGTCTTAAATTTTTTACCTGGGGTATTTTTTGAAAGCCCTGATCCAGCAGGTATATCTTCTACCCAAAGGACTATTATCATAAGAGGGGTAAGCGGGTCTTTGGGTACTATGTCGGTTGAGGGGGTTCCTGTTTATGGAGGGAACCCTATTGGTCCAAGGGAGTATATTTTTGATTTAGACAACCTGGAGGCAATCGATGTTTATAAAGGGGTTATTCCTGTTGACTTGGGGACAGGTGCTGGGACAAGAGGTGGAGTGGTTGAGCTAAAACCTAAATGGGCAAAAGATAAGTTAGGTTTTGAGTTTAAACAAAGCTTAGGTATGAATGATTATACTAAGACCTTTGCAAGGATAGATTCAGGGAAAATAACCCCTTTAGGAACAAAATTTTCTCTTTCCTATTCTTATACTGAAGCAGATAAGTGGAGAGGAAAAGGAGAAATAGGTCCGAGAAATAATGTAAATTTTACTTTTGTTCAGCCAATAGGAGATAGAATTAACATAAAGTTTTGGGCAAACTATAACGATATTAAGCATCACAAATATGATACCCTTTCTTATCAAGAGGCTAAAAGGGATAGATGGTTAGACTATAATGAAGACTTTACAGGTAATCCCCGAAATGATTGGCGTTATTACAAGTACTGGAAAATCCGTTGGACAAACTATGACTATTATAGTTTTATAGATGTAAAGTTGTTAGATAGCCTTATGCTTCAATTGAAACCCTATTACAGAGTTGAAGAGAAAGATGATTGGAGTGGAAGCGGAAGAATACTAGGTCCTGGAGGTCGAAATAATCCAGGATTAACCTGGAGTGGATGGGAGGTTAAGAGAAAGGGAATCTTAACTCAGCTTATTTTTGATTTTAAGTTAGTTAAAGGTATTTTAGGTTATAATTATGAAAGTCAAGAATGGGATGATAGACTTCCAAAAAACTATTGGTTAAACCTTGACGGTAGTTTAACTTTTATTGGATCGGGAAGGTATATAAAAGGCATCAAACCTGGCTTTTCTTCAAGTCCTTATTTTAAGCTCACAGGAAATATTGGTAAATTAAATTGGCAGGGAGGAATAGCATATATAAAGAAAAAAGAGCATAAAAACGAAGGGTATATTACTCAATATAACGGAACAACCCCTTATTTAGTAAGAGAACCGAAACTTGATTTTGGTGGGAGAAGTTATTCTGCCTGGGTTCCTTCCTTAGGTCTTTCTTATGCTTTTAACGATAAGATAGAAGTCTATACAAGCTTTGGCAAAACCTTTCAAACACCTTATATGTATATACCGATAGTAAATCTTTATTACCGTCTCTATGATAAGTTTAAAAAGATGGGTATAACCTCAAATGACCTTTTTAACGATTTCAAAAGCGAAGAAACTTATAATTTGGATTTGGGATTAAGATTTAGAACAGAAAAATTTGAGTTATATCCTACTATTTTTTATTCGAAGCATAAGAATTTAAATACCCCATTTACCCCGGGATGGAAAGACCCGGATGATCCGACAAAACCTTTAATCGATCCTGAAACTAGAAGACCTGTAAGTTTTAACACTTTTATCGGCAAGGCAAGGGGTTATGGGTTTGAGCTCGCTTCAACCTTTTATTTAACGGATAAAATTGCCTTTTTCTTTAACCCATCTTATGTAAAGATGAAATATGACGGAGACATCGTAAGCCGTGGGACGGTTTATCCTGTTGATGGGAAACAGGTAATAGGTGTGCCTGAACGGATGTTAACCACTGGGCTCATAGCAAGTTATAAAGGCTTTGAAATAACCCCCAGATTTAGGTATGTAGGTAGTTACTATGGAGATTTGGCACGCACTGAAAAGGTTGCAGGATACGAAGTTTTTGATTTCTTAGTTTCTTATAACAAAGAGGAGATAAAGAGCCTTAGACTTAAAAACGTAAGATTAAGTCTTGAGATTGATAATCTTCTTGATAGAAGATATATCTTTGGTACCTCAAGTTATCATCCAGGGGTGCCCTTTACTGTATTTGGCTCAATATCTTTTAAATTTTAAATAGGAGTTGGATCATGAAAAAATTCAGAAAAATTTTACTTTTAAGTCTTTGGTTTTTGGTTTTCAGTTTTTCTATAGCCCAGGCAGAGGGTAAACTTTATCTGGTTAGCACTGGTGTGGGAGACCTTGATAATCTAACTTTAAGAGCTTATGAGGTTATCAAAAAAGCTGATATCGTTTTTTGCAGTAAGTGGACTTGTGAGAGGGTAAAGGATTTGATGAAAGGAAAAGAAGTTTATGACGCAGGGTTTGGAATTTTTCATCTCTTTTATCGAAAAGACAAGGAAACCCCTTCGTCTGAAATAAAAGCTCTTGAGTTTAACATAGAAGAAAAAAAGAAAGAGCTTGAAAAGATAACTAAGATAATAAGAGAGGCGGTAAAACAAGGTAAAATTGTAGCTGTACTTGAAGACGGAGACCCAACCATTTATGGTCCTCACATCTGGTATATGGAAGCTTTTAAAGGTCTTAATCCAGAAATTATACTTGGTGTTAGCAGTTTTAACGCCGCAAACGCAGCCATAAAAAGAGGTATTATTGGAGGAAGGACAAAAAGTGTAACCCTTGCTTCTGGTTTTTCTGAGCTTGAAAGCCTTGCTAAAACAGGAACTAACCTTGTTATTTTTACCATGAGAATAAAAGATATCACAAAGGTTTTAAAAAATATTGAAAAATATTATTCACCTAAGACCCAAGTAATTTTTGTGCTTTATGCAGGTTATAAAGATAAGGAAAGAGTTATAACGGGAACCTTTGAAGACATTTACGAAAAAATTAAAAATATCCAACTACCTTTTGAATATTTAGTTTATGTAGGAGACTTTGGTGAAATCTAATGAGTTTGCAGAGCTGAAAAGTAATTCTATTTCTGAAAAAGAGAGCTTTAGGTTAAGAAGGGAGATCGGGCTTTTCACTGCTGTTATGCTTGTTGTAGGAAACACTATAGGAACAGGAATTTTTACCACTTCTGGGTTTATCATAAAGGAGCTTAAAGACCCAGGGGCTCTTCTTTTGGTATGGATTTTAGGAGGTTTGATTGCTCTTTTTGGAGCTATTAGTTATGCTGAACTTGGGAAGATGTTTCCTCGGGCAGGGGGAGAGTATACTTTTTTAAGAGAAAGCTTTGGTGAAGTTTTTGGATTTCTTGCTGGATGGATTTCGCTTATCGTTGGTTTTTCAGCCCCTATTGCAGCAACTGCTATTGCTTTCTCAAAATACTTTTTAGAACTTCTCCATTTGCAAACTTTTGAGGTAAATTCTAAACTTTTAGCTATTTTAGTAATTTTATTTCTTTCCTTTGTTCATATGCAAAAAATTAAGATTGGTGCTAATTTTCAAGCAGGGATTACTATTTTTAAAATCTTTTTTCTTTTTGTTTTTACCTTTTTGGGGTTTTTATGCATTAAAGAAAATTTAAATACCATTGGGATAAAAAGTTTAATTCCTAAAAAAGAAACTATTTTAAGTTTAAACTTTCCTGTTTCCCTTATTTATGTGATGTATGCTTATAGTGGGTGGAATGCTGCAACTTATGTAGGAGAAGAAATTAAGAATCCTCAGAGAAACATTCCTTTAGCTCTTTTGTTAGGAGTTTTGTTAGTGGTGGTTTTATATGTTGGGATAAATATTCTTTATGTTAGAGCCCTTTCTGTTGAAGAGATGTCTGGGGTTGTAGAGATAGGAGCTAAGACTGCAGAAAAGATTTTTGGAGGAAAGCTATCTTTTCTTTTTGCTGTGGGAATTACTTTGGGGCTTCTTTCGGTTTTAAGTGCTATGATAATTGCTGGACCAAGGGTATATTACGCCATGGCAAGGGATAGGGTATTTTTTAAAGTATTCTCAAGGGTTCATCCAGAAAAGGAAACGCCGGTTTTTTCAATCCTTCTTCAGGCAATGATTGCCATTTTTATGGTTTTAACCTCAACCTTTGAAGCCCTTCTTCTTTATATAGGTTTTACTTTGTCTTTGTGCGCAAGTTTAACGGTTTTAGGTTTTATGAAGCTTAAAAAGAGGTTTGTTTTTCCAGCCTTTGCTTTTATTTTAGCTAATCTTTGGATGATGATTTTTGCCATCTTAACTAAACCTTTAACCCTTTTGGCAGGTTTTTTAACTATTTTAGCAGGTTTTGTTTTATATCAGTTTAAGTTTAATCAAAAATTAAAAATTTAAGGAGGTTAGCTATGAAAAGGGCAGGATTAATTTTATTTTTAGTTTTAATTATGTTTTTATTTGCAACCCCGGGTTTTTCTCATATGCTTTGGATAGAAGAGACTAACGGTAAGTTTAAAGTTTTTTGGGGACATAGCGGTAAACCAGAGTTTTATGACCCAAAAAATATAAAAGAGATTAAAGGTTTTGATAAAAAGGGGAAATCTATAAATCTTAAAAAAGAAGTAGTTGATAACCAACTTATTCTTTTAGCTGAGAAAAAGCCATCTTTAATTCTTGCTTCCATGGAAGGTGTTTATTTGGTTACTACTCCAGAAGGTAGAAAAAGGATGGATAAGACCGAAGCTCAGAAGCAAGGATTACAAGTAATAGAAAGTTTTTATTCCCTTCAATCCACCAAGGCTATTTTTGAAGATTCAGTGCTCTTAAAGAAACCTTTAGGGCTAACGCTTGATCCGATCTTTGTGGAAACTCCATATAAAGGAAAGGATGAGGTGGCGGTTAAGGTTTTATATGAGGGAAAGCCAGCTGAAGGCGTAATCATTTTTAATCCGTATCATAAAGAGTTAGCTAAAACAGATACCAAAGGAATGGCAAGGATAAAGGTTGAAGACCTTAAGATGAAAGAAGGATATTATGCCTTGGTGTGTTTTTATAAAGTTAAGATTTCAGACCCAAAAGCTGAGTATTTAAGGCTTATAACCTCTTTAACCTGGCAGAGATAGATTTCTGTTGAGGAGATAAAAATTGAAAAAAGATCTCTTTTTATTGTTTTTAATAGGGCTATGTTTTTCGAAGACACTTTTTGCTCATGAGGTTAATTATCAGGTAAAAGAGAAGCAAGGGGTTTGTGTTAGTTTCTTTTTTATAGGTGGAGAGCCGATGGATTATGCAGAAGTAGAAGTTTATGCACCGGGAGAAAAGATACCTTTTCAGAAGGCAAGAACTGACAGAAACGGAATTTTTTGCTTTATGCCTGATAAAAAAGGTGTTTGGAAAGTTATAGCTAAAGGAGAAGTAGAGCATGGGCTACATGGGGCAGCGGTTGAGGTAAAGATTAAAGAAGATTTAAGCATTGAGGGGTTTAAAAAGCCCCTCGTTGCTACTTATACCAAGTTTTTTATCGCCTTTGGGATTGCTGGATGGCTTATTGGATTGGCAGGCATTTATTTATTTTTGAAAGAAAAGAAGAAATAACTGATATTACCTTTATAAATAATATCATAAAGGAGGTGCTTATGGGAAAAAAGTTTTTGATAAGGTCCATAATTTTAGGAGTAATAGCAAATTTTTTACTTCCTATTCCAGTTATAGGGGAGGAGGTAAAGGAGGAAAAGGTTAAGAAGGCTGAGGAGCTTCCTGAGGTTGTGGTTACTGCAACAAGGGTTGAGACCCCTGTTGAATCCGCCCCAGCAAGCGTAAATGTGGTCACTAAGGAAAGGATAGAGCTTAAGGCACCAAAAACAATTGATGAGGCTTTAAATGATATTTCAGGTGTATTTGTAAGAAGAGGAAAGGGCTTAATGGATACCCTTCCTTCTATTACTTTAAGAGGAATTCCTGACCAAAAAAGAACCCTTATTCTTATGGATGGAGTTGTGCTAAATAATCCATACACAGGAAATGTTAAAATGGGTGGATATTATGCAGAAGACCTTGAAAGGGTTGAGGTTGTTAAAGGACCTTTTTCTTCTCTTTATGGTGGTTATGCGATGGGTGGGGTTGTTCAGTTTATTACCAAGATGCCTGAAAAAAGGGAATTTACCTTAAAAGCAGGGTATGGCTCAAGCTGGGAGCGTGGGGAAGCAATGGATGATTTAAGAAGGGTTTATGTTTCTTATGGAGATAAACTCTGGAATAAACTTAGCATATTTTTAAGCTATGGAAGGCAAGATACAAACGGTTATCCAACAGATTTTAATGTTCGGGAAATAAGACCACCAGCAGGAATTACAGGATATGAAGAAACTTATACAAGAGAAGGAACGCGTGCCTATTTGATCGGTGACAAAGGAGACAATCGCTGGTGGGATGATGGGATAACTATCAAAGCACAATATGAATTTACCAAGGATACAAAATTAAGGTTAAGTTTTATGAGGAATCGCTATGAATATAACTATGATGACCCTCATACTTATTTATTTAATGCAACAACTGGGGCTCCGGTTTGGAGTTATGGTTCCGTAAGAGAAAATACTTTTCTTCCTGGTCCTGGAGGATTGGTTAAAAATACTTATGCTTTAAACCTTGAAACAAAGCTTTTTAAAGACTTATCAATGAAAATAAATTTATCCTATTTTGATACTGAAAAAGATTGGAATGTGCAGACAGGCTCTAATGCAACAAGAAGTGGTTGTATAGGTAGTCCTACTTCTTGTGGACATGTTACAAACATACCAGCTAATGCTTATATGGCAGATATTCATTTTAGCCTTCCCATTTTTAGTAATCAGATTCTTACCTTTGGTGGTTCTTTTAGACGGGAGTATGCCGATACTAAAGAAAAATATTTAAGGAACTGGAAAGATGAAGATTCAACAACAACTTTAAAGTATGAATCAAAAGGAAAGGGAAGAACTTATGCTTTTTTTGTTCAAGATGAAATAATGCTTCTTAATAATCTCACTGCTTACATAGGCTTTAGAAATGATTTTTGGAAAACTTATGATGGATATGTGATTGATTTAAATGAAAATGGAACACCGAAGGCAGGCTATCCAAAGGAGTATCCATCAAAATCTAAGTCTTCTTTTAGTCCAAAGGTTTCCCTTGTTTATAAACCCTTTGAAACAACAACTCTGCGTGGCTCAATTGGAAAAGCTTTTAGACCTCCAACAGTATATGAGCTTTATAGAACCTTGACAACCCGATCAGGAATTACCTATGCTGCTAATCCTAATTTAGACCCTGAAACAGTTGTTTCTTGGGATATTGGGATTGAACAAAAGTTATGGAAAGGGGCAAAGGTTTCTTTAACCTATTTTGAAAACTATCTGAACGATTTGATATATCGTAAAACTGTTAGTTCAACTAGAGAATGGGTTAATGTAGGTAAGGCAGAATCTCGCGGAGTTGAGTTTGATTTTGAACAAAGGTTTGATAAATGGTTAAGGTTTTTTGTAAACTTTACTTATACTGATTCAGAAATTAAAGAAAATAAAGCTAACCCCACATCAGAAGGAAAAAGGCTTACTTATACTCCTTTATGGAGAGCAAATGTAGGTTTAGAGTTTGAAAGGTCTAAATTTCAAGGATATATTATCGGAAGATATGTAGATAAATGGTATATTAATGATGATAATTCAGATAAAAAAACTTTTGTATATGGTTCTTATGATGAATATTTTGTGGTTGATGGAAGAATTTCTTATCAGCTTACAAAGTTTTCTAAGCTAAGTTTTGAAGTAGATAATATTTTTAATAAAAAATATTATTATAACTTTAAAGCACCGAAGAGACAATGGTTTGTAGAGCTATCTTTAAAGTTTTAGTGTTGATATTGTTTTTAAGCTTTATATGGGTTGAGGTTTTACAAGCTGAGACCATTAGGGTTACTGATAAGCTTGGAAGGAAAGTTACGG
>Ga0308395_1000013_pt1 | contig 228735 bp, 245 predicted proteins | sample Hotspr20SampleP4_FD_202097 | JGI IMG/M metagenome (GOLD analysis project Ga0308395, IMG submission 202097) | Hot spring phototrophic mat microbial communities from Mushroom Spring, Yellowstone National Park, Wyoming, United States - 20050930_P4 ... | reverse complement strand
TACCTCAAAATGGCTTATTCAACCTGATATTTCCTATGAAGTTGAAGGATATCCTCATATAAAAATCTCAGTTGGAAGCACTCCTTTGAATGGAGTCGTTTCTGCTATGCCAACTTTTTCTATAAATGTAGATTACAAAAAATTATGGTTTAATATTCATCAACTTCCTGTTGAAGAATCTATTCTTTCAATTCAGGGGCAAAAAGACCCCTATACAAATGAAAAATGGGGAAGAGTATTAAAAACAGGTATTAGCACAGGCTTGAATTTTAGCTTTTCCAATTCTTACTGGACAGCATTATCTACTGATTTTAACTATTTATGGGGCAAAAATGTATGGGAAAACTATTCCTTAACAGGAAATATCAGCTTTGGCAAAACTTTTATTATAAATGAAAGCTCTCAATTTGATGCAGGATTATTTTATGTAATACAGCATTTTAGAAGAAACAGCAACTTTTTCACCTTTGGGCACGGTGGTTATTTTAGTCCCCAGCTTTTTCAGATGATTGGTCCAACATTTAGATACCAGATAAAAGAGTGTTGCGAAAACTTTATTGATTTGAGACTATCTTTTGGTTATTTACACTACAGAACAGATAACTCTCCCCATTATCCAAAGTTTAAAGACAGTATAGATTTATTTAATACCTCAGCACAGAATGACATAAAAGCCTTCTATGCTGGCGAGAAAAAATCAAAATTTGGTGGAACCTTAGAAGGAAAAATAAAGCACTCCATAAATAAAAATCTCACGATTTACGGATACGGAGTTGGGAATATATCTGCTGGATATAATGAATGGAAAACTGGCTTAGGACTTATATACTATTTTGACTGAATGGACTTTTTTGTTTTGCTTCTTAATATTTCATAAAGAAAAATAGCTGCGCTAATTGCCACATTGAGGCTTTCTGATTGTCCCATATGAGGTATTCGACAGGATATATGGGGAATTTTTCTTAAATCTCCACTTACGCCCTGTGATTCATTGCCAAAAACAACTACCGAGGGTTTAGAAAAGTTTACATCGAAAATGAATTTTTCAGACTTTGGCTCTGCAATTATAAGATTTAAATTATTTCTTACAATAAACTTTTCTATTTCAATATAATCTGCCTTTACAATGGGAATATAAAAAATACTTCCTGCCGATGCCCTTAAAACCTTTGTTAAATGGGGATTACATGTTCCCGGAGTTAAAATTATAAAATTTGCACCCAATGCCTCAGAAGCTCTGATAATTGTACCAAGATTTCCGGGGTCTTGAATTTTATCAAGAATTACCACAACCTCTGGATTATTGACATTTATATCCTTTAGATTTCTTATTTGAAAAGATAAAACTCCAAAGACCCCCTGTGGAGTTATAGTATCAGATATCTTTTCTGCAATTCTTTCACTAATACCAACAATTAGATAATTTTTTCTATTTATCAAATTAAAAAAAGATTTCTCTTTTCTTATAAATTCCTCTGTAACAAGAATCTGTTCTATATTATAAAAAGGATTATCTTTTTGAAGGGATAAAGCTTCTATAGCAGTTTTTAATAGATTTAAACCTTCTATGAGTGTTCTGTCAACAGGATTTTTTTTAATTTTTAAAATTGTTTTAACGAGAGGATTTTCTATACTATTAATCCATTTCATTCAATGTCTCTTTAATGGCAAAAGGAATATTTTCTATGATATCTCGAGCAATAAGTCCATGATATCCCTTTCCAGAAGCACCAATATCTCCGCTTAAACCATGCAAGTAGACACCTAAAATTGAAGCATAAAAAACATCCACACCCTGTCCAATAATTGATGAAATCATTCCAGTAAGAACATCTCCTGAGCCACCTGTTGACATTCCTGGATTACCTGTTGTGTTAACAAACACTTGTTCCCCATCGGAAATAACTGTTGGAACACCCTTTAAAACAACTATAGTATTCAATTCCTTTGCAACATCCATTGCGATGTCAATCCTTTGTTTTTCAATATCCTTAACAGAAATTCCAATTAATCTGCTCAGCTCACCAGGATGGGGAGTAATTACTGTCTTTGCTTTAGCATTCCTTAAAATTTCCTTTTCTTTACTTAATAAAGTTATTCCATCTGCATCAATAACAATAGGCACAGAACAATTCATTAAAAGATTTTTTAGAATTTCTTCTGTGTCTTCGTTTATTCCTACTCCAGGACCAAAGGCTACTGAATCTGCTTTCTCATTAACAAAACTAATAATTTGTTCTGCTGACTCCTTTGACAAAGTTTTAGTATTACATTGCAGAGGAAGAATCATTTCTTCAAGGACATTACTTTGAAAGACTACTTTAAGTGCTGCTGGGATTGCTAAAGTAACTAATCCTGAACCCGTTCTCAAAGCAGATTTAGCTGTCATAAGTGCTGCCCCTGTTTTCCCTACTGAACCAGCAACAACCAAAACATGTCCATATTTACCCTTGTGGGAATAGGCAGGTCTTTCTGGAATAATTTTTCTTGCAAAATTTTTTGTTACAAGATTTACCCTTAAATCCTCTGATTCAGTTAATTCCTTTGGAAACCCTATATCTTCAACTATGAGCTCACCCACATAACCTTTACCAGGATAAAGAATATGTCCCCTTTTTGGAAGACCAAAGCTTATTGTTTTTTTAGCCTTTATAGCCTCTCCTAACACTTCTCCTGAATCGGAAGAAATACCTGATGGTATATCTATTGCAATAACATTTCTATGAAGGCTATTTAAAAGCTTTATAAAATCCACAAGTTCGCCTTCAATATTTCTTGTTAAACCTGTTCCAAAAAGAGCATCTACTATTACTTGCGTTTCTTGTAAATCTTTTTTTGTAGGATATCCCTTTAAAATAGATACTTTAAATTTTTTTGCAATTTCAATCTGAAATTTACATTCCGATGAAAGTTTTTCATCGGAAAATATCTGAAATATCTTAATATCCTTTATTTTGCTACTTAAAATCCTTCCAACAGCAACTCCATCTCCACCATTGTTCCCCGGACCAGCTAAAATTATTAGATTATCTGGACATTCCTTTATAACATGATTACTTACTGACAAAGCAGCTCTCTCCATGAGAACAAAAGCTGGAATACCGTATTTTTCAATAGTTAAATTATCAATTTTTGCCATTTCTTGGGATGTAACAACTTTCATAAAATTTCACCACCCTTTATTATTATTCAAAATAAAAGGATAATTAAAATTTGTAAGTCAAACTTAAACCGATCATATGTATATCAGATTTATAAGTTCCATTTGCACTGTAATTAGCATTAAAACCATCAAAAGGATTGTCGTCAATTGCATTATTCTTTTTTCTATTTTGTAGTTTCTGATAGGCATAGGAAATATCAAAATTGAAATCCTTCTTTTTTACTAATATCCCAGCAGTTAATAAATGAGTATTAGCATCAGGAATTGAGGGTTCAAAAGTACTATCAGGAACAGGATTTCCGCTGTAAAGATAGCCTGCAAGAAATGCAATGGTTTCATTTATCTTGTATTTTACTCCTATGTTAAAAGAGTATGTATATTTCCAATTCTTTGGAGTAATTAATTTATTATAACCAACAACGGACTGCTCCATATATAATTTTAACTCTTTATATGAAGACCAGTCTTCCCATCTCATTGCAATTTCAAATGTGAATGGATCTAATCCTTTATAAAAGACACCAAAATGAAACTGGGCTGGTAATGTAAGTTCAACCTTTCCATTTTTATTTGGGAATGAACCGGATAGCAATGGAGATTGTAAATTATTGGTTAAAGAGCCATCTATATCAACTTTTATTCTATTCCTATAGGATGTGCCAATTGATAAATCCTTTGTAAGGTCAACTAAGACTCCAAAATTGCAACCAAAACCCATTACATCACCTTTAAATTTTTGATTACTATCAGGAAGCCCAAAAAGTGAAAAATTCAATTTTTTCTGCAAAGTTGTACCAAGATAAAGGATGTTAAGACCGCCTGCCAATGAAATATCAGCTGTTATCTGAAGAGAAATTACAGGATTAATATTATAAGTCTTCATATCAGCCTATATAGCAAATCCAGATCCGTAAGTAATAGAAATATTCAAGAAAAAAGCAAAAATAAAAATAGTAATCCATGTACTCATTTTAAATATTCTTTCCAACTATTTTGCCCTCCTTTATTCTGTCAATAATTTTCAATACCCCAAAATTTGATTGATTAATAAATTGTAACCTGAAAAATATGTTATTGACAATAGATAATGTTTTAAAGAAAAATAGAATAACTAAAAAACATTAATTAGTAAAAGAATGGAAAAATTAGTGTACTACCCCCGTTTAGACCGGACACCCTCCTAACCAAAATAAGTTGTAGTAATAGCCATAGAGTTATTAATATAATTCACATGTAGGAGGGAGGATAACTATGAGTCCGGTAGAGGTAATCACATCGGTTCAAAGAAGAAGACGATGGACTGCAGAACAGAAAAAGGCCATGGTTGAGGAAGCAGAACAGCCTGGCAATAGTATTTCTTCTGTGGAAAGAAAGTATGAGGTCCATCCAAATCAACTCTTCAGGTGGAGGCGTCTTATCCATGAGGGTGCCCTTCTGGCTGCCCGGAGTGGAGAGCCCCTTGTACCTCTTTCTTAGGTGAAGAATCTTCGAAAACAAGTTCGTCAGTTACAGCGTTTATTAGGTAAGAAGACCATGGAAGTAGAGATATTAAGGGAGGCTTTAGAGGGGACACGATAGAATTTGCCCACATGATGGGTCTTGAGGTATGTACGACTCCATACTAAAGTCCCGAATCGAATGGTATGGCAGAATCCTTTGTAAAGACCTTTAAAAGGGATTATGTATATATGCATGATCTTCCTGATGCAAAAACTGTTATGGAACTACTGCCTTTGTGGTTTGAAGATTATAATATAAACCATCCCCATAAGGGGCTTAAGATGAGATCACCAAGGGAATACAGGATGATGCAGAATAAGTTAGAGGGGTGTCCGGTTTGACGGGGGCAACTCCAATCTGTTTTTAATTCCAATCTAAAAATTTCTGCTTATTTTCCATTAAGTAATAATTAGTTTTCATTTTGAATCCCTATCAATTTATTGATAAAAGATTCGGAAATATAAAATAAAAAAGATTTTTTAAGCAATCTAAAATATATTTCGGATGTTATCTAACTTTGAAAATATTTCTACTAATGCTTCTTTCTGAATTGAAAGAGAAATATCTAAATAGCAAAATCTTTCATCAATTCCAAAATTGCCTACAATTTTTATAAAATCCTTTTTTGTTGTAACAATCAAATCTGAATTTTTCGCATCTTTTATAATCTTTCTGATTGTCAGCTTTGTATATTTTTTATGATCTATGAATTTTCTATGACCGATTATATTGAGGTTTAATAAATTTAGACTTTTTAAAAAGCTTTCAAAGTTCCCAACTCCTGCAAAAGCAAATATTTTCTGCCCTTTAGGTTCTATTTTCTTATTATTAATGCCAACTAAACCTTTTATTTCAATGTGAGCATTATATATTGAATTTACTTCAAAATTCATTAACTGTTTATCAAGTTCAAAATTTTTTTCCTTTGTTATAAAAATTATATCAGCCTCTCTGATTTCCTCTAAAGGCGATCTTAATGGTCCAAGGGGGAAAAGTTTTTTATTGCCAAAACCTTTAATTCCATCGATTAGAAGTATATTTATATCTCTGTAAAGTTTTTTATGTTGGAATCCGTCATCAAGGATAAATATAGGATTATCATTGCCTTTAATTCCCAATTTTTCTATAGCAAAAAGACCACCCCTGTATCGGTCAATACTTTTAATCACAGTAAGTCCCTCAAAAAACATCATAAGAGGCTCATCTCCTACATCGTCTGCTTTATATTCTACACTTATAACAAGAGGACCTTTAAGTTTTCCTCCGTATCCTCGTGTAAGAATAATAGGAGTGAATTCTCTTTTCTGAGACTCCTTTGCCAAGGCAATTGTAAAAGGGGTTTTCCCTGTTCCTCCTAAGGTGAGATTACCAACACTTATTACAGGAAAGGGAAGCCTTTTTTGATTTTGGAGAGCTTCTTTATTATGTCTTTGATAAAAAAAGAGATATAACTTTTCAAGAATATTCATCTCCAAAAAACACCATTCAACAACTTTACAACAGGATAACAATCATAAAACTCAATTATATTTAAGCATGCAAAATCTTGTTCAATACAGAAAATTTTTTCCAAAGGAATATTCATAATATTACAAAGGATAACCCTGTTTATACCACCATGGGCAGTTACTATTACTTGATACCCTTTATATAGTTTCAATATTTCATTTATTGCTTTTTTTGCTCTTTTGCTCACATCCATAGTACTTTCACCATCCGGTGGTGAGAAAAGAGCAGGATTTTGTCGCCATCTGTCAAACTCATCAGGATAAAGAGACATTATTTCATCTATGCTCATTCCTTCCCATCTTCCGAAGTTTCTCTCTTTTAATATATCCATTGCAATATATTCTATTGAAAGAATTTTTCCGATTATTTCAGCAGTTTTTATTGTTCTATCTAGGGGGGATGAAAGAATAATTTTTCGGTCTATTTCATATCGTGTTAAAAAGTTTTTTAAATTTTCAGCCACTTTACTTACTTGTTTTATGCCATTTTCACTTAATGGAACATCTATATGTCCCTTGTAAACTTTTTTAAGCCCCTCTGTTTCACCATGTCTTAAAAGGTATAAAACACATTCTGGTTTCATCAATACTCAATCCCCCTTATTGCAGTAATGCCTTAGTCAAAATAGTGTTTTATTTTTCTCATCTCTGTGACTAAATCAGCCATGTCAATAAGCCATTCTGGAGCTCCTCTTCCTGTAATGACAATTTCTGTTTTCTCCTTCTTCAATTTAAGTAACCTTTCTACTTCCTCTCTACAGAGTAATCCTAATCTCAATGCAACTATAAGTTCATCAAATAAGATAATATCATAATCATAGGAAATTATAATCTCTTCTAATTCTTTAAGACAATGCTTTATCTTTTTTATTTGCTCATATGTAGGCTTCCCATTTATAAATCCTGTACTACATCGATATATATGTATAGAATCCTGAAAGGCTGAAAAATTTAACAATTCACCGGTAAAACTCTCTTTGATAAACTTAACAAAGAAAACTTTTAGTCCATTTCCTACTGCTCGGATTGCAAGCCCCACAGCAGCTGTTGTTTTTCCTTTTCCATCGCCTGTATAAATATGGATTAATCCTCTCATAAATTTAAAATCTTTATAAGTCCTTTTTTTATTAAACTTACTGCTATAGCTCCTAGAAGAAGTGCCATTACTTTAGCAAAGGCTTTTATGCCATGAATTCCAAAAATTTTTATTAAAACCTGAGCTTTTTCAATCATAACCCAAGCAATTATAAGATTAAGAAAAAGTGAAAAAATAACCATTGGATATCCATAGGTGCCTGCAAGAATTATCAAGGTTGTCAGAGTTGCAGGTCCTGCTAAAAGAGGCGTTCCGATAGGTACAACACCAAGAGTCTCGCTCATAGAAAATTCCTTTTCCCTTACTCGAAGAATTTCAGAGATTGAAAGAATCAATAAAAGAATTCCTCCAGCAATCATGAAATCTTCTAATCCGATACCAAGCAATGAAAATAAAATATTTCCAAGGAATAAAAAAGATGTAGCAACAAGGAAGGCTGTTATGACCGATTGTCGGGCAACCTTTTTCTTCTCTCTTTCGGGAATTACCTCAACGAGGGAAATATAAATAGGTAATATACCTGGTGCATCGATGGCAACAAAAAGAGGTATAAAGGTAAGTAAAAAAGTTTTTATAAGCTCCATCTATTAAAAATACCATAAAATCATTCATTAATTCTTTTAGCCTCTGCGAATTATTCAGTAATGATAATTTTTCCCATGAATAATCGTTAAGGATCTATAGATTTGTTCAAGAAGAATTAGTCTTGTTAGTTCATGGGTAAAAGTAAGTGGAGAAAGCGAAAGTATAAAGGAAGCTTTTTTCAAAACTTCTTCACTTACGCCATAAACTCCTCCTATGACAAATTGATGAGTTGATTTTGCTTTTATCAGATTAGAAAATTCTAAAGAATCTATTAATTTTCCTGCTCGGTGTAAAAGTATAAAATCTCCTTTAACAGAGTTAAGTATATTTTTTGACTCATCTTCAATTACTCTTTGTCTGTCTCCGTATCCTTCTTTGAGTTCAATAAACTCGATTTTTGAATATGTTTGAACAAGCTTGATATAATGAGCTACTCCGTCTTTAATAAATTTTGCCTTTGTTTTACCAGGGTAAAAAATTTTTATCCTGTACAAATAAAGCTACCCTATCATCTTCAATAATTCTTCATAAGAAATGGTTTTTACACCTAAAGCTTGTGCCTTTACAAATTTACTTCCTGGGTCTTCTCCTACAATAAGATAATTTGTGTTCTTTGAAACAGAAGAGGATACCTTTCCACCTGCTTTTTCAATCATTTCCTGAACTTCATGTCTTGGCTTTGGAAGACTGCCTGTTATAACGAAGGTAAAACCTTTAAGAGGTAAAATTCTTTCCTTTCCCTGATAATCGGGGTTTTCAACTTTAAGCCCTAATCTTTTGAGTTCCTCAATTGCTTTTAAATTTTCTTGATTGTTGAAAAACTGTTCAATTGCTCGGGCTGTTTTTTCTCCAATTTGAGGTATCTCAATGAGACGGTCAATTTTTACATTATAGAGATCTTCAAGATTCTTAAAATGTTGAGCAAGTAGTTTTGCTGCATATTCACCTACCTGACTTATTCCTAAAGCATACAGAAATCTTGCAAGAGTTGTATCTTTGCTCTTGTTTATTGCTTCAATAAGTTTCTTTGATGAAAGTTCTGCAAAACCTGGTAATCCTCTTATGTCTTCCTCCTTGATTTTGTAAATATCAACAAAACTTTTTATAAGCTCCCTTTCATGGAAAAGTTTTACAGTCTTCTCCCCTAATCCTTCTATGTTCATTGCCCTTCGGGAGGCAAAATGCTTAATGCGTTCTTCAACTTGCGCAGGACAGTTAAAATTGATGCATTTTATAGCAACCTCACCTGGATCTCGTACTGTCTTAGAACCACAGACTGGGCAATGTTTAGGTGGTTGTATTACTATCTCATTTCCTGTTCTTCGATCTACAACAACTCCAATTATATGAGGAATTACCTCTCCAGCTCTCTCAACTATAACATAATCACCCACTCTTATATCCTTTCTTTTCACCTCATCCCAATTATGCAAGGTTGACCTTGATACAGTAACTCCACCAATAGAAACTGGTTCAAGAACAGCAACAGGAGTAATTACTCCTGTTCTACCTACGCTTGATAAAATCTCCAAAAGTTTTGTAATTCCCTGATGGGCTGGATATTTATAGGCAATTGCCCACCGAGGTTCACGAGTTTTTGCTCCAAGACGCCTCTGAAATTCAAAATGATTAACTTTAACAACTGCACCATCTGTTTCAAAAGGATAGGTTTCTCTTAATGTTTCAATTTCTTTAATACACTTTATCACCTTATCAATACCCTTTACTACCTTAACATATACAGGAATGGGGAATCTTGCCTGCTCAAGCCATTTAATAAACTCAGACTGTGTTTTAAACTCTATTCCTTTTACATATCCTATTCCATAACATGCCATATGCAGTCTTCTGGTTGCAGTAATAGCAGGGTCTAATTGTCTGACTGAGCCAGATGCTGCATTTCTTGGATTAGCAAATACAGGTTCTCCTTGTTGCTGTCTTTCTTTATTTATTCTTTCAAACTCGTCAATATTCATGTAGACTTCACCGCGAATATCAATTTCTTCTGGAATGCGTTCAACTCCTTCAATTTTCAATGGAATTGCTTTTATTGTTTTAATATTTTGTGTAATATCCTCTCCCACATATCCATCTCCTCTGGTAGAAGCTTTATAGAGAAATCCTTCTTTGTAGCTTAATTCAACAGCTAAACCATCATACTTTGGCTCAACAGTATATTCTAATTCATCGTTGCTTCCAAGGATTCTTTTTATGCGGACATCAAATTCTCTTAATTCTTCAATTGTAAAGGCATTATCCAATGAAAGCATTGGTTCACGATGCTGAACCTTTTCAAATTTTTCTAAAGGCGGAGCGCCGACTCTTTGGGTAGGACTGTCTGGTAAAACATAACCCCACTTTTTCTCAAGTTCTTTTAATTTTTTAAGGAGCATGTCATATTCCTCATCGGAAATAACAGGGCTGTCAAGAACATAATAGCGATAGTTATGATAATTTATTTCTTTTACAAGGCTTTCAATCTCCTTTTTTATTTCTTCGGGAATTTCTTTCATTCCAGCACTCCCTCTGATTGACTTATTCTTATAAAAATTATACCATAGCCTTAATTTTTTTATTATACTGACAGATTTCTATTCAAAAAGTAGGAGACTCTTCATCTTTGCCTCAGGAAAAAAAGATGGAAACAAGACAACATGTAATAGTAATCATATATCATAGAATATAAATTTATGCGGAGAGGAGAATAAAAGGACAGACTGAGTAAATTGTCATTCTGAGCCGAAGGCGAAGAATCCCCTCACAATGACGTAAGAATTAAATAAGTCCCTCCTTTGCTTAGCTAAGGGTCAGGATGATATAAAATGTAAATAACTTTATCACTGACCTATCATGGTCGATTTGATAACTGCCTTTAACAAAGAAATCGACCATGAAATCTGTTCAATGAGTTCTTCTTCAGTGGGCATTCTCTTTTCTTTAAAACATTTATTGGCAATCTTGATTGCTGAATTTGCAATCTTGGAGATCTCATACTTTAAATCTTGTTTATTAGAAATTTTTATTTCCTTTATTGCTTTATTTATTTTTTCTTCTGTTTTAGGATTATTAAAATAAACACTAAATGCTTCGTCAAATCTTGTGTGATATTCTTTATTAAAATTGCCCTCCTCAATGTATATCTTCCCATCACTTGATGGAGAGTCTCCATAAGGGAAATTATGCAATGGTTGAGATAAGTCTCCGATATAATGGGCAATTGATACAAGATAGTATTCATAGATTAATCGATCATCATTTTTTCTTTTATCAAGGGATTTCATTTTTTCATAAAGATCAACAATTTTCCAGTAAAGTACTCCTGCCTGATGGGGTAGCAAAATTTTAACCGTCCTTCCATCGGCATTTACTGCCACCTCTTTTATACTATATTTGTCAATATATTCTGGTGTTACAACTGCATTTGGTGCAGCATTATGATAATGCATAGGAGCTAAAAGCTCATAATTTTCATCACGAATAACATCGGGCATACAGGCTGCTTCAGGAACTCTTATTCCAGCCTTTTTAGCAAGATATGCATGTGTAAGGCAATCCCATGCTTCAACATTGGAATAAAAAAGGAGGATGAGAAGTAAAATAGTAATGTATCGTAATTTTCTCATCCACCAGCCTCCCTTTTATAACTTATACTGAAGTTGCCATCTTATGAAGGTAGCGTTTCTTGCTTTATCGGAATAGAAGTTTCCAGGTTCAAAATATTCAATCTGAAGCATTCCATCAAGATTTTTTGTGAATTTGTAATTTGTAATAAATGCCCAAAGATCACCGCGATTTTTACCATTGTTTGAGAACATCAGGGAACTAAGCCCTCTTGTATTTTCATCAGCCCAAAAGTGTTGATAAGATAATCTCATACTTAAATCCTTCATAGGCTGAAATCTCAAATTAGCAATTAAGGCTTCTAAGTTTGTCCAGTAACCCGGAATTGGACCACCTTTACTGGAAGTTTCTGGAACCAATGTGTAAATCAAAAGTTCATTCCATTGAGGAGCCCTTGAAAAAAGAGGATTAAATCCCTCATCCTTTGAAGTATCTGCTTTGTCTCCGGAAAGATAAACATATCCGACTTCTAAGGTTGGAGTTACAGGACATTTGTTAAAAGTATATCCAGCAAAGGCATATCCACCAAGCCCGCTTCTTTTATTGCCATTTTCATATTTACCATATTGTTTTGCAATTTCACCTCTTAAAGAGAAATCGCTTAGTTTAAATACAGCCCTCATTCCAAATGTATTCATATAACTTTCTTTGATTACATCATATTCCTTTTCTTTTTTGTAAATATAATAGGGTTCAATATTTAATGCTTCAATTATTTTATGTCTTCCATAAAGCCAAAAACCTCTTTCATTTGAACCTGTAAGTCTTTTCTTATGATTAATATAAAGACCTCCTGATGCCCTATCAAAATAAGCAGGATGAAGGCTTGGCAGATATATATCTGTTTTTGGATTTGATACATAAACCAAATCTACTGAATGTCCCTGAGCAATGTCTATTTTTGACATTATTGCATTAAAATAAAATGTTCTTGAGCCATCACCTGGAGTTCCATCAAAAATAAGAAAGCCTTCACCATACATGTCCTTTCCTAAAAAATCCTGCCTTCCTATTCTGAGGCTTATTGGAAGATCAAAGGGTTTTTTGATGTCAATATAGAGATTGTCCATCACAAATTCGTCCTGGTCAAATCTTTTTCTGTTTGTGCCATTATCAAGGATTAAACGAAAAGGACCTGTATAATACTTCGGCTCTGTTGTGATTCTTACATAGGCTCCAAAGTTTTCGTTGAACTTTACATTATCCCAAAGTTGAATCCTCAATCTGAAGAAATTTCTATCAGGCTGTCTCTCAGGCATTGTTCCAAGGTCAACAACATTGTCCCATATTTCCTGTCTTAATCTTAATGATACACCTGGTTCATTTTCAATGGCAAAGCAAATTACGGTTAAATTAATTAAAAACAAAAAGGACATTAAAAATAATGATAACTTTTTCATTTTATAACCCTACCTTTATCTAAATGTGCATATTATAACATTTAATTAATTTTTTTCATAGGGAGGGCAAATCTATTAATTCTGTTATAAAATTTTATAATTTTTTAAAAATATCTCCTCCATGACAGTCAATAGCAACAATAACAGGGAAATCTTTAAGAAAAAGCTTTTTTATTGATTCTGTGACTAATTCAGAAAAAGCAATCTCTTCAGAGGAAATAATGTGTCTACTGAGCAGAGCACCTGCTCCTCCTGTTGCTAAAAAATAGACTGCCTTATAATGCTTTATAGTCTCTTTGACTTCTTCTGAACGCCGTCCTTTACCAATCATTCCTTTAAGTCCCAGAGAAAGAAGAAGAGGAGTGTAACTGTCCATTCTTGAAGAAGTCGTAGGACCTGCAGAACCTATAACTTTTCCTGGAGGAGCAGGAGTTGGACCAACATAATAAATAATTTGTCCTTTAAGTGAAAACGGAAGGGGTGCGTCATTTTTTATTAATTCAACAATTTTTTTATGGGCTGCATCCCTTGCAGTATAAACATATCCATTTATTAAGACTTTATCACCAGCTTTAAGGCTTTCTATAACCTCCTCTGTTAGAGGAGTCTCTATCTTAATCCTTAAGCCTTCTGTCTTAAGCAAGCTCATATCTCTGCCTCCTTATGTCTTGCAGAATGGCATTGAATATTAACAGCAACGGGAAGAGAAGCAATATGGCATGGTGCATACTCAATATGGACAGCTAATGCTGTAGTCTGTCCACCTACTCCCATTGCACCTATTCCAAGAGAATTTATTTCATTGAGTAATTCCTTTTCTAAATTTGCATAGTGGGAATTTTTATTTGGTTCTCCAACTTTTCTCAATAAAGCTTTTTTTGCAAGAATCGCAGATTTTTCAAAATTTCCTCCAATTCCAACACCGACAATAATTGGAGGGCAGGGATTTCCTCCTGCATTTTTTACTGTTTCAATTACAAAATCTTTTATACCCTGAAGTCCCTGTGCAGGTTTAAGCATTCTCAAAGCTGACATATTTTCACTTCCTGCACCCTTTGGTGCAAGAATAATCTTTACTTTATCTGAGTTTACAATTTCAAAATGGATAATACACGGTGTATTATCTTTGGTATTTTTCCTTTCAAATAAAGGATCATCAACTACCGAAGCTCTTAAATAACCTTCCTTTACTGCTCTCCTTATTCCTTCATTAAATGCCTCTATAGGGTCACCATCTTCAAATATTACATCTGTCCCCCATTCAACAAATAAAACCGCCACTCCTGTGTCCTGACAAAGGGGAATTTTGTCTTCCTGAGCAATTTTTTCGTTATCAATTATCTGTTTTAGAATTTCTTGGGCAAGTCCACTTTCTTTTTTATAGGCATTTTTTAATGCTTCTGAAACATCTTGAGGTAAATGAACAACTGCTTCCATGTAAAGTTTTTTTACTGTTTCAATTATTTGCTCTTTCTTTATATTTTTCATATTTCAATAAGATACTTAATACCCTCCCCTCTTGATAGTTTTTCAAAGGCTTTAGAGATTTCAGAAAGTGAAAATTTTTCTGATATAAGCTCTTTCAGTTTTAGTTTACCTGATTTTATTAAATCCGCTGATTCTTTAACATCCTCTGGAGTATAATGAAAAGCCCCTTTAAGAGTTATTTCATCATAGTGAAGTCTACAAGCATCATAGCATACTTCTGTTCCTGCCTTAAGTCCTCCAAAAAGTAAACACACTCCTCCCTTTCTTAAGTAATCAATGGATTTAAGCCATATTTCTTTTTGACCTGTACATTCAACAACGCTGTCAAAACCAAAGCCATCGGTAAATTTTATAGGATTCTCATAGGAGTTATAAGCTTCCTGAGCACCTAAGGCTTTAGCTAATTCCAATTTATGCCTGTTTCTGCCTAATACAGCAACATCAACATCCATAATTTTAAGGACCTGCAGGAAAAGTAAACCCACAGGACCAGTTCCGATTATTAGTATTTTATCACCTCTTTTGGGAGAAAGTGCTTTTACTCCATGAACAACACAGGAAAGAGGTTCAAGAAAAGCTGCTTCTTCAAAACTTATTTCTTCAGGTTTATAAAACATATTCAGTTTAACAACTCTTTCTTTTACAACAATAAATTCTGAGAAAGCTCCAAGCATCATATCATTCTTTAAAATTTCACATAAGTTGAATAATCCTCTTTTGCAGTAATTACATTGTCCACAAGGTGCAGTGTGAACAAGCATAACCGCATCACCTTTTTTAAAACCATCAACTCCCTGTCCAACCTCCTCAACTATTCCAGAAAATTCATGACCAAAAGGACCAGGCATAGGAATTAGTGGATGTCCTCTCAAGTATGCTTTTAAATCTGTACCACAAGTGAGTGCTGCTTTAATTCTCAATAAAACTTCACCATTTTGGGGCGATGGGACTTCTTTTTCAAAAATCTCTATTTTACCTGGTTTAATTAAATATGCTGTTTTCATAATCTCCTTAAATTTGTCTCTATTACTCTTATCACTCCTTCGCTTAATACAGCATATGAACGGAGGATGAAAAGCCCAAAATTGCTCAAGACAGCCTTTCCTGTATCGGCAATTTCAGGAATAGTCTCATCCTTGCTCCTTCAAACTTTTTTCATAAAGTTCTTTTTTACTCAATCCATAAAGCTCAGCTACTATTTTAACAGCTTCTTTTCTTCCCTTTCCTTTTTTCATAAGCTCTTTCACTTCCTCTAATGCCTCCTCAAAGCTCTGAGTGCCTTGAGATGCACCTTCAACTACTATAACATATTCCCCGGCTATTTTAGAGTTTTCAAGCCTTTCAATCACCTCTGAAATATTGCCTCTTAAAACCTCTTCAAACATTTTAGTGAGCTCTCTTGCTATACATACTTTTCTGTCTCCAAAAACTTCAAGCATGTCATCAAGGCTCTGAAGTATCCTGTGCGGTGCTTCGTAAAATACAAGAGTTCTTTTTTCAGAGCTCATTTCAAGAAGTTTCTTCCTTCTCTGAGTTTGTTTGACAGGAAGAAAGCCTATAAAGGTGAATTCTTCTGTAGAAAGTCCTGAAATACTTAAAGCTGTAATCAGGGCGGTTGCCCCGGGAATAGGTATCAGATCTATCCCTTCTTCAATTGCTCTTCTTATTACAACTGTTCCGGGGTCTGAAATTCCAGGAGTTCCGGCATCAGTAATTAAGGCTACTGAATGTCCGGAGTTAATCTTTTCAATTATCTCTTCAGCCCGAACCTTTTCCTTCTCTGACCAGTAACTTATCAAAGGTTTTTTTATTCCGTAATGATTAAGTAATTTTAAAGAATGCTCTGTATCTTCGCAGGCAATGTAATCAACTTTTTTAAGGGTTTCTATAGCTCTAAATGTTATATCATCAAGATTTCCAATAGGAGTTGAAACTATGTAAAGCCTTCCCTTTGCCATTTACTCTTCCTTTAGTAATTGCCTTAACCTTTTATCAACTTTAATTATATCATCAACATTTTCACCAGTGATATCCCATGTGTATTCACCCTTTTTATCTCTGTGAAGCTTTATTTTTACTGGTTTTTTAGGTTTAGCATACTGAAGAACTTTATCCTTTGTAACCTGCACCTGAGTTTGTGTGTATCCCTGTCCAGCAAAAAATAAAAAAATAAAACAAATACTTATTAAAGCTATCAATACTTTTTTCATCTTTATCCTCCAAAAAATCACTTGAATTTAGAAAAATATTTATCTATCTCAGTTCTTATTGGATTTATTAATTACATCTTCTATTGCAAAAAGAACTACTTCTTCCCAATATTCCAATCCAAATTGTATCCTCTTTTGAACTTCTTTAATTTCAATTTCGTCTAAATATCTTCCGAATTTCTTTTTAGCTAAATATTGAACTTCCATTACTTTTATAGAAAAAATATTATCACTAAATTCTTCATTGTTAATGTTCATAATGCAAGCTCTATTAAATTTTTGTTATTTAACATTACGATGAAGTTATTTTCCTCTGACTCTTCTTTCAATAATTTCAATATATTAAAATGTATGGGAGTCAATTTATCTTTTTGAATGTTAATTTCACTTGTCAACTTTAATACTGCGAATGGATGATATTCTTTTCCCTGCATTTTTAACTCTTTGAGATTTGTAAATAAAATCATTTTTAGCAAACCATCTTTTATATCTTCTAATGAAGGAATCAAACTTTGCTTACTATGTTTGCCTTCTATTAAATAAATTTTTTCTTTTTCAATTATAATCTCGTCACAGGTAAAAAAATAATATCCTCCGAGATAATTTTTAATCGTTAATGTTGCTTTTGACCCTGATAATTTCTCTTTAGGTTGATTTGTAATACTCTCTCTAATTTGTGCTTTTTTTGCTAATTCTCTTGAAAATTGTATAAATGTATCTTTGTTTTCAATAATCTTATTTATTCTCTTTTCTGCAAGTTCTTTTGAATGCATCTCAATCCCTAAATCCTTCGAAATTTTTTCATAACAATAAAGAGCAATTTTAGCAACTTCTTCAACTTTTTCTATTTGCTCTAAATTCCAATGTAAAGCATCTGATTGATAAGATAAAATTGAATGCAATTCTTTTTTAATATAATTAATGTCAAACTTCTGATTAGTTATTTTATCCTTATATTTCTGACTCCTTTCTGCCTCTTTGTAATACCCAATAATAACATAAATACCAAGCAAGCTCATCAAAGAAATCGTATCCCATTGCAAAAAATCTCTATCGCCATCTTTGCCTTCATCTTTCATTATAGGAATTATTGTGACTTTTTTGCCTCCAAAAATTAAAGTATCATAAACCCTTGAATAAGGATATGACCTTGTTCTTTTAGCTGAAACCCACCAACTTAAAGCGATAGCATTTTTATTATCTAAATTTAATATGAAAGAACTATTTTGAGATATGGCAAAGCCAAGTTCAGAAAGGTTGTAAACTTTTAATTCGCGGCATAATTTAGGCGAGTATTTTATTCCTGTTATTTTAGCTGACAATTCCATATTGAGTATCTTCTCGTATAATCACTTCAAAGGTATCATTTTGATTATCAATCGGCAATTGACCTTCAAATCCAAGCTTTTTCTTAATTATAGGAATTAGTGATTTCTTAATCTCTATTCCGATGCTATTTCTACCAAGAAAGCGAGCTACTTTCATAGTTGTTCCACTTCCTGCAAAGGGATCTAAAACCGTCTCTCCCATATAAGAGAATAGTTTTATAATTCTGTAAGGTAATTCTTCAGGAAAGGCAGCAATTTCTTTTTCTAATGTTGAACCTGGAAGAACATTTGTCATTTCCCAGAGTGTCATATACCACTTGTTATCTAAAAATTCTTTAATATTAATCTTTGAAGCCTCCTTTACTTCCTCAGGAATTGAACGATAGTCAAATCTTCCTTTTTGGAAAATTAAAATACTTTCTAATAAATTATCTGGATAAAAATACATTGGATAAGGATTTTGTAAAAGCACGCCGCTTCTTCTACTTATTCTTAGATAACCATCAGGTTTTTTCCATATAATTCTATCTCTGTATCTAAAACCAGCGTTTTGGAATATTTTAGTTACATCAGAAACAATTGGGAATTTTTCACCATTAACGAGCATATCATCAATATTAAGCACCGCAATCCTACCTTGTTTTAATACTCTATATATTTCTTTTGCAACATGATTTAACAGTTCAAGATATTGTTCATAATTATCATATAACCCTTTGTAGTCAAAAGGTGCATTAAAATAGGGTGGTGAGGTAAGCATTAAATGAATACTATCATCAGATATTTCTTCCATACTTTTACAATTACCTATTATTAATTTATGGAAAGTCATAATTTTTCACCTACCCTCCAAATTTATTTGTAACAGGGAAGCGCCAGTCTTTACCAAGGGATACTGGAGATATTTTTATTCCTATAGGTGCCTGCCTTCTTTTAAATTCAGCTTTCTTAACCATTTTTAAAACCTTACTAACAACCTCTCTTTCAAAGCCATATTCAACAATCTCATCTTCTCCCATACATTTTTCAATGTGAAAATACAAAATCCTGTCAAGAACTTCATAAGGAGGCAATGTATCCTGATCAGTCTGCCCTGGTTTTAATTCTGCTGAGGGTGCCTTTGTAAATACTCTTTCAGGAATCCTACCATGAGATGCCCATCTTGCAATTTTATAAACTATTGTTTTATAAACATCTTTTATTACTGCGTAGCCACCAGCCATATCACCATATAAAGTAGCATAACCAACTGAAAGTTCTGATTTGTTACCTGTAGTAATTACAAGCCATCCGTATTTGTTTGAGAGTGCCATGAGAATATTACCCCTTATACGTGACTGTATGTTTTCCTCAGTTGTATCTTCAGGAAGTCCTTTAAATACATTTTTAAATTTATCTAAGTATTCCTGAAATATTTCATCTATTGATATTTCAATAAGTTCAATATCAAGATTTTTTACAACTTCATAAACATCTTCTCTACTTTCCTTTGATGTATATCTTGATGGCATAAAAACACCCACTACTTTTTCATTACCAAGAGCTTCAGTGGCTATCAATGCAACTAAGGTGGAGTCGATTCCTCCACTTAAGCCAATACAAACTTTTTTAAAGCCATTTTTATTGACATAATCTCTCAATCCTGTAACAAGTGCTTTAAAGATTTCTTCTTCCTCTGAGCCTTCATATTCAACCAGAAACCCCTTTAAGTCATTTTGAGATACCCCCTTTACGTCATTCTGAGCCCCATTTATATCATTCTGAGCTCCCTTTTTGTCATTCTGAGCCAAAGGCGAAGAATCTCCAAAATTTTGTCTCTTTTTTAAAGGAATATCAATAATTTCTATTTCTTCAAAAGCATTTTCCCATCTTATTTTTGGTTCTCTCATTCTGATTCTTGTTACTTCTTCCAGATCAATTTCAGCAATTATTAAATCTTCCTCAAAGGCTTTACCTGCAGCTAAAACATCACCTGATGGTGAAATAATTAAACTTCTTCCATCAAAGACTGTTTCATCCTGCCCCCCAACCATGTTTAAATAGCATATATAAACTCCCATGTCATATGCTCTTGTTGAAAGCATCTTAAGTTTTTTCTTGTATTTTCCTGAATAAAAAGGTGATGCACTAATGTTTATTATTAATTCTGCACCATTTGATGCCTGAATAAGACTTGGAAGGGACGGATGAAATATGTCTTCACAAATATTTATAGCAAAAAATACATCATCGTAGTCATATAAAGGAACTTTATTCCCCGGTTTAAAATACCTCATTTCATCAAAAACACTATAATTAGGAAGATAAATTTTATGATAGATATCAATTAGACTTTGATTTGCAATTACAGCAGCAGAGTTATATAGATCATCCTTTTTTATCGGTAACCCAACAATTACAATAAAATCTTCTACATTTTTAATTATTTCTGTCAAAGCATACTCTGCTTTTTTTATAAAAACAGGATAAAATAGTAAATCTTCTGGACTGTATCCTGTTAAAGCAAGCTCTGGGAATACGATAATCTGAGCTTCTTTTGATGCCTTTTCTATGTATGAAAGAATCTGTTTAAGATTTCCGTCAATGTCTCCAACAGTAGGATTTATCTGACATAGGGCAATTTTAATCTTTCTCATAGTAGATTAGGTTGGACAACACTTGATTGCATCAAAGGCATAAAGTATTCTTTTTTCCCTATGAAGTTTTTCTTCAGGATAAGGAACAAAATTAAGTGACTTAAGTTTTTGTAGGAGTTCCTCTCTTTTTGGAATTTCCATAGAATCTTTTACTTCTCCTTTAATAATATCAATAATTCTTCCCTCCCTTCCATCAGTGACCATTGCAAAAGGAATCTGATAGGGTTCAACAACTCTGCAAAAGGCAAACATAAATCTCTCCCATGATTCAATACTTGTAGGTGAACACTTTATTGCGTATAGAACTTTTCCTTCCAGACGTAAAAGAATATCAACACTGGTAACAAATTTTTCCTTTTTAGAAACAATGACTTCATAGCCATTTTTTATCTCTATATCACTAAATTCGTATCCTAAATCAATCAATTTTTCTATCATTAATCTTTGAATGTAACCAATGCTTTGGGCAAAAAGTTCTTCCTGCTGTTTAATTATGTTGCCAATAAGTTCCTTTCTTTCTTCAACAGACTCAGGTGTTTTATTAAGTGGTATTTCCATTAATTACTCCTCCTTCTTTCTGTTTTATATCTTTCATGAAAAAAATTTAAAAGAATGTCTTCTTTAGTATAACAAAAATTAAAACCCTGAAACTTCATCATAATTTGCAAAATAATAATATATAAGTTTAAAATTTAATATCACTATCTAAAAAGGAGGTTAATATGTTTTTTGAAACATCTTTTTTAACTCTGATTGTAATTATTTTTTTAGCTATTTACATTTTAAGTAGCGCAATCAAAATTCTTAAAGAATACGAAAGAGGAGTTGTTTTCAGGCTTGGAAGAGTAATTCCAGTTAAAGGACCAGGATTGGTTCTTATCTGGCCAGTAATTGACAAAATGGTTAAAGTAAGCTTAAGAATTGTTACAATGGATGTGCCAGCTCAAGACATTATTACAAAAGATAATGTTTCAGTAAAAGTAAACGCTGTTGTTTATTTTAGACCTATTGACCCCATTAAAGCAGTAACAGCAGTTGAAGACTTTTACTATGCCACAAGCCAGATTGCACAAACTACTCTTCGTAGTATTCTTGGACAGAGCGAACTTCAGGATTTGCTTACAAATCGTGAACAGATTAATGCAGAGCTACAACAAGTGATTGACTCTCAAACCGAACCATGGGGAATTAAAGTTACTGCTGTTGAAGTTAAAAATGTTGACCTACCTCAAGAAATGTTAAGAGCAATGGCAAGGCAAGCTGAAGCAGAAAGAGAGCGTAGAGCAAAAATTATTCATGCAGAAGGAGAACTTCAGGCTGCTGAAAAACTTACCGAAGCAGCAAGAATAATATCCTCTGAACCAGCAGCATTGCAACTAAGATACTTACAAACCTTAAAGGAAATTGCCTCAGAGAAAAATTCAACAATTCTCTTCCCTTTACCCATTGATTTAATTACTCCATTTATGGAGCTTTTATCTCGTGCTAAAAAATAAATTAACCTTTAAAGCACTGCTAAGGCTTTTTGCTTTAGCAGTGCTTGTTGCTTTATTAGTTTTTTTGGCTTATGAATTTGGAATTATTGAACTATTCCTCAATGAAGAAAAGTTAAAAAAATTTATTCAATCTCTTGGTCCTTTCGGAGTTGTTGGTTTTATAATTTTACAAGCCTTTCAGGTTGTGGCAGCTCCAATTCCTGGTGAGGTCACCGGATTTCTTGGTGGATTTTTGTATGGTACCTTTTTGGGAACTGTTCTTTCAACAATAGGGCTTACCCTCGGTTCAGTAATTGCTTTTATTCTTGGAAGAGTTTTTGGAAAACCCTTTGTTGAAAGAGTTGTTGACCCCATTGTACTAAGTAAGTTTGACTATCTTCTACACCATAAAGGTGCATTTTTAGTTTTTTTTCTCTTTCTTATTCCTGGGTTTCCTAAGGATTATCTAAGTTATTTTTTAGGATTAAGTAGACTGAGTTTATTTGAATTTACTGTAATTGCTGGTGTTGGTAGACTTTTTGGAACAATCCTTCTTTCTTTAAGCGGTAGTTATCTTAGACATCATGAATATGAAAAGTTCTTAAGTCTTGTAGGAATAGCATTAATTGGGATTGTTACAGTATGGCTATTTAAAGACAAAATTGAACGCCTTTTCAGGATATGGCATATAAGGAAATATAGAAAAAATAAAAAGAAATAGTTACCACTTAATCAAGGCTGAACTCCAGGTAAGCCCTGCTCCAAAAGCTGCAAGCATTACATAATCACCTCTTTTTACTCTCCCTTCATCAACTGCTTCATCTAAAGCAATTGGAATTGAAGCAGCAGAGGTGTTTCCGTATTTGTTAATGTTAACCATTACTTTATCCATTGATAGATCAAGCCTTTTTGCCATTGCCTGTATTATTCTAATATTTGCCTGATGGGGAACTAATAGAGACAGTTCTGAAGAGGTTATTCCACCTTTTTTTAGAGTGGTATCGACAATTTCTTCAAGAGTTTTTACTGCAACTTTAAAGGTTTCATTACCTCTCATTTTTATAAAATTAAGCCTCTTCTTTATTACTTCTTCTGTAACAGGCATTTTTGACCCGCCTGCAGGCATGTGAATAAAATCCCACATTGTTCCATCAGAAAATATATCTATAATCTTTATTCCTTCATCTTTTTTAGTTGGTTCAAGTATAACTGCACCTGCACCATCGGCAAGAAGAACACAGGTTGTTCTATCAGTCCAGTCTGTAAATCTTGATAAAATTTCTGCACCTATAACCAATGCCCTTTTTGATGCACCTGTTTTAATAAACTTTTCTGCTACTGCCAGAGCAAAAATGAAGCCAGAACAGGCTCCATTAATATCAAAGGCTACTGAATTTGTTGCTCCAAGCTTCATTTGAAGGATACAAGCACAGGATGGAACAAGCATATCCGGTGTAACAGTGGCAACAATTATTAAATCTATATCTTCAGCTTTTAAATTGACATTTTTCAATGCTTTCATTGATGCCTTATAGGCAAGATCACTTGTTGCTTCATCTGGTAATGCTATTCTTCTTTCTTTTATTCCTGTTCGTTCAGTTATCCATTCATCGGATGTATCAACCATTTTTTCAAGATCATGGTTTGTTAAAATTTTCTCTGGAACATAAGAGCCCGTTGACAGTATTCTGGCTTTCATTTATCTCCTCCGAATAATTTAAATTGTCTAAGATTTTTTTATATATCTGCTTTTTTGCCATTTCTACAGCAACTTTTATTGCATTTTTTATTGCCTTTGCTGAAGATCTTCCATGACATATTATGCTTGTTCCATTAATCCCAAGTAATAAGGCTCCACCATATTCAGAGTAATCAACTTTTTTACGAAAACTTTTTATTGCAGGTTTTATCATCATATAACCAAGCTTTCCTGTTATTATATCAGCAATTTCTTTTTTAAGCATTTTCATTAATGCCTCAGCAAGTCCTTCACCTACTTTTAAAACAATATTACCTACAAAACCATCACACACAACAACATCAGCTGAACCCAAAAATATATCTTTTCCTTCAATATTACCTATAAAGTTGAGCTTTGATGTCTTAAGAAGTGTAAAGGCTTCCTTTGTTGCCTCATTTCCCTTTGTTCCTTCTTCACCAATACTAAGAAGGGCTATTCGAGGGCAGGAAGAATTAAAAAGAGCTTTATGATAGGCATCACCCATATGGGCAAATTGGAATAAATGTTCTGCTTTACAATCAACATTTGCACCTGCATCAAGAAGAATAAAATAACCTTTAAGACAAGGCATTACAGTAGCAATCGCAGGTCTTTCAACATTTGGAAGTTTTCCTAACAAAAGAAAACTTAAAGCCATCATCGCTCCGGAATTGCCAGCGCTTATAACAGCATGAGCTTGGCCTTCTTTTACAAGTTGAACAGCCTTTCTCATGGATGTTTCTTTTCTTCTAATAGAAGAAGAAACATTTTCATCCATTAGAATCTGGTCTTCTGCATTTAAGACTTGTAATCTGCCTTTTAATTCCTTTCTTTCTTGAAGAAATTCATTTATTTTCTTTTCATCGCCTACAAGGATAACTTCTATTTCTTCATTATCTAATACAGCTTCGTAGGCACCTAAGATATTTACTTCAGGGGCAAAGTCACCCCCCATCGCATCAACAGCAATTTTTAACATTTTTAATTTTACTCTTCAACCTCTAAAAGTTTTCTACCTTTGTAAGTTCCACAATTCGGGCATACTCTGTGAGGCAACTTAGGTTCTTTACATTCTGGGCATTCAACCAATGATGGTATGCTCATTTTAAACCAATTTGCTCTTCTTTTATCCCTTCTTGAAGGGGTATGCCGATGTCTTGGATTAGCCATTTGCTTTCATCCTCCTTAAAAGTGATTGTAATATTGCCATTCTTGGATCAATTTCTTGAACAATGCATCCACATTCAGAATAATTTAAATCTGTTCCACATATAGTGCATAAACCTTTACAATCCTCAGAACATAAAGGTTTCATTGGAATATTAAGTAATATTTGATCTCTAATAATATCCTCTGTATCAATTAATCCTTCTTTATAAAAATCAACATCCATTTCATCTCTCTTTAGCTCTATTAGTTCCTCTTTATTTAAATTCTGAACAGGATGATATGTAACTTCAAGTAAAGTTTTTATAGGTAATATATATTCTTTAAGGCATCTACTGCATTGCAGTTCAACTTCTCCACTAACAACTCCCTTTACAAATACTTCAACCCCTCTTTTTTCTATCCTTAAAATTGCTTTAAAAGGTTGAATAATTTTTACTCCTTCTATTTTTGGAGTTTCTTCAACCTCTATAGAAAGTCCTTCTTCTGGTATATCAAAGACCTCAATTTTCATTTTAAAAACCTCAAAAATAAAATTCTCCCGTTAAACGGGAGATAAACTATTTTAACAGAAATTAAAAAAATTTTGTAAATTTAGTGTAAAAGGGGTTATAATTTTGGCTTTATCCATAGAGTGCCACATACCGTCTGATAATCACAGTATTGACAGTTTTTTCGTAAATTTTTAGTGGGATAAAAAGGAATTTGTAGGTTAAATAACTCTTCAATTGTCATTGAAATTAAATTTTTTATATACTTTAAAACTTCACTTTGAGACCTTGAATTATTCAATGGCTTAAATTCGATGTTATTTAATCTTGATTTTCCAATTAATAGATATATTCCCTCAATATTTTCGAAAGATATTTTCTTCTCTTTACTGTATGCTATTATGTAAAGGGGTATTTGAATACTTCCTATTTTATCTTCTACAAAGTAAGAGAGATATTCATTTTTTTCTGATTTTCTGGTACTTTCATAATCTTTTATGCCTTTAATTAGAGCATCTATTTTAATTTTATAAAGCTCTTCCCTGCCAGATATTTTAAAGTCAACTATAAATACTCTTCCATCCCTTTCTTCTATAAGGTCTATCCGTCCTGTAATTTTTGTATTTATCCATTCAAAAACAAAGGGATATTCAACTTCTATTATTTTTAATTTTTTCCTTTTAATAATCGGTAGATAATATTTCTCAAGAGTCTCTTTTATTCTTTTTATAATCTGCATCATAATCAGATAAGAATTACCTGCAATGTAATGTCCATATCGCTCTTCAAATTTTTCCTTAACGAATTTTTCAACGCGGGTAATGTCTATATCTTCTGAGTTAAGATAATTTTTATTTACAAAAAGCCTAAAATAATTTTCCAAAACATTATGAACAATAGTTCCTATAAAGGTCGAATCTATTTCTGTATCCTGCTTATTTCTTAATCTTAAAAGATAAGAATAATAAAATTTTAAAGGGCACTTTAAGTAGGTATCAATGGCAGAAGGACTCAAATCAATATTTTTAAGAATCTGCAGATGAGTTTCGTTTTTTTCTATGGATTGGGGTTTTACTGCTGATAAATTAACTTTATAAGAAACAGAATGGGTTAATATTGACTCCTTTAACTTTTCTTTCTCCCATATAATTTTTTCTAAAAATCTTGATCTTTCCCTCTTTTCATCTCTTACATAAAATAAGTGGACTTCTTCTGCTGCATTTATAAGCACTCGGAAATAATATTCAATTAACTTTTCTCTGTCTTTAACTGTGGGTAATTCAAGGGCTTCTCTTAATTTTAAAGGCATTATATAGTCTTCATAAAGAGGAGGGAAAATTTCTTCGTTTAAATCTGGGAAAAAAACAGTTTTAAATCTTATATTTCTTGTCTCAAGAAAACCAAGAATTTGTAATCCCTTTACTGGGAATCCCTCAAAGGGATACTTTACATTCTTTATAAATCCCTTTAAAAAATTAAAATAGCTTGCTATATCTTTAAATTTTGTCTCCTTTGCAAGGCTATGGCAAAGTTCTCTGAGTTTATCTAAAAAAATTTGATAGAAAGGAAAAAAAAGAGGGTGATACCTTGCTGTGCTTTGTAAGTATATGAATTCAATGGCATCATTACATTTCGAAGCAAAATCCATGAGATTGTCTATTTTTAAAAAGGGAAAAATGAGCGTTTTGTGTATCTCCTTTAAATGCTTTTTTAGCTTGCTGAAACTGTATTCCTTTAATTCTTCTGTATTTTGATATATTTTCTCAAGTACGGAATTTTCTATATCTTCGATTGATAAAACTATACTTCCTTCTTCTGAAAAGTAGTTTTCAATGGAGTGAAAGATTATTCTTGTTAAAGAAGCACTTTTATGGATTTCATTAAAATATAAAGATTCCTCATGGTATTTTATGTTTTTTACATATGGATGAAGAACAAACTGCAGATACGCTGATAGAGACACATAATGTTTGCCACTGCCATCGGTAAAAATGTTATTTAAAAGTAGAGATAGACACTCAAAAAAATTCCAAATAGGAGTTCTTATTATGGGATAACCCATTGATATGTTGTATTCCTTTTCTTCTAAAAATGTTAATCCTTGCCTTAAAAGAGGGAAAAGTAAGTCCTCATAAGGTAAGACAACTACGGTATCTTCAGTTAATTTCCTTTCATTTAGAATATTCCCGATTAGATAAATCTGTCCGTGTCTGTCAGGACATTGGTAAATTTTAATATTAGGTTTTTTTTCATCTGTTGATTCTTTTTCGTAAAGCCAGAAAGTTATATTATCTGAAAATTCTCCATTTTGGAAATGTTCATCTAATTTTTTAAAAAATTTCTTTTCAGCTTTTGTTAATCCAAAAAAACCACAAAAAATTATAGAGTTAAATTCTGAAAAGATTGAAAAATTTTCACTCTCCGCAACTTTTCTGTATTTAAAAGCTCTTGTTGCAAATCTGTTGTTCTCAATGAATTTATAAAACATTTCGTATACTTTATAAAAAGAATTGTAGGAACTAATAAGAAAATCATAGTATTGGAGTTTTTCTGGGCTTACCATTTCAATAAAAAGCTCCTCAAAGGTATCAAAAATTTTCAAACCTAAGGGATAAAACTCATAAAAGGATTTAATCATAGAAAGGGTTTCTTCATATTTTAAAAAGTCAGAAAAATCCTCGCTGATTATCTGATAAAGAAGATAAATATTATCAGGAAAGGAAAGGTCTTTAAAGTCCTTGAATAAACTATAGAATATGTAATCAATCAGCTCATCCATTGAAAAAATTTTTGGAGGGTAAATAGCTTTTCTAATTCGTTCCTTAAAACATTTCATCATAAAGTGTTTTGGTCTTTTGTTAGGGAAGACTGCCAATGTTGATGAATAATCCGTAGTGTTGTCTGCTTTATCAATTATATAATCTACAATCCTCTCTATCATATTTTCTCTGGGAGACAGTACTATCTCTCTCATACTTTTTTTCTCATAATTTGATTATTCTGTCGGTGGTAGATAAATAAATGAACCCATCTATTTTTCTATCAAAATAGAGTTCCTTTAGAAGTTCCATATATAGCTTTGTCTGATTTATTGCCTTCTGTTCATCGGGAAAAATTCCAAATTTATATTCCATAACTGTTATTCTATCTGAATCTACAATTAATCTATCAATTCTGTGAATATTTCCATCTGAATCAAGAATCTCCTTTTCTGTGTAAATCTCTCTTTTAGGTTGATATCTGAAATATTTTTCAAATCTATTTATCGTTTTCATTATTAGAGTATCTATTTCTTCAGGGTCATAGTTTTGTTTAAATTCAAAATTGAGTTTTTTTATTCTTTCTTTAAGGTCTTTTTCAAAGGAATCCTTGTTTTCGATAAATAAAATAGAAGCCATTAATTTGTGGATGAATTCTCCCTTCTTTATTTCATAAATATTTACAGGTTCTTCTTCCAATGGATAATCAAAGAAGTTTTTATTTACAAAATGATTTAAAAGTATTTGTTGAATATTTTCCTGTTTGACTTCAGGGATTATGCGGTAGTATTCTTGTTCAATGGAATATTCTTTATTTTCATATAAACACTTAACTGCTTGATTTTTTCTTGGACAACTTTTGCTTATTGAATTTTCATCCTTCCTTTCACAGGACACAATTACATATAAAACTTCTTTTGCCCTTGTTAAAGCAACATATAATTTGTTGAGATCATCAGTAAAATTTCTATTAAAAAATTTATTTTTTACTTTTTTTATTCTTTTCAGATACTCATTCTGCAAAGTTTTGTCATCAGGAAGCTTTAGAAAATCATTACCATCAAAAACAATTTTATCTATTTTAGTTGGATTAATATCTGTTAACAATATCACGGCAGGAAATTCTAATCCCTTTGCCTGATGGACGGTCATAAGAGTCATTGCATCTTTGCCAATAGGTTTACTTACATCCCAAAATCTTTCATCTTCATCCCCACTTGTTTCATAAAATTCAATAAATTTTTTCAATCCGCTTCCTTCTGATTCAAACTTTAAAACAACCTCTAAAAGTTTTATCAATGCTGATTCTTCATCAGGGAAATTGTCAAAAAGAGAAAACCGATTATAAACTTCCGTTAATAGATCATAAAGAGGTAAAAAGCCTATTTTCTTTAAGATATTGGAAAAATAATTTTCCCAGATATAAGGAAAGTGTTTTTGAAACCTTTTGTAATATGGTTGACCATCGTAACCCAACTTTTTATTGCAAGAAAGCAAAAAATTTTCAACTTTACTTTCCCAGTTTACAACATCCTTTGAAAAGAATTTTTTCGATATATCTCCAAGCAAAAAACTACTAAAAGAAAAATCATCAACAGGAGAATCAAGAAATTTAAGAAGAAAAATCAGTTCAGCAATAATCTTCCTTTTTCGGACATCAAGACTGCTGTATGACAAGAAATCAAATCCTTCTTCATTAAGCCATGTACTGATGTTTGTTAGTGTTTCATTTTTAAAGGCTAAAAGGGCGATGTCTGAATAAGAAAATCCCTGTTTTCTTATTTTATTAATTAACTGGATAATTGTTTTCCTTTCCTTTTTCTCTTTTTCATCTTTATCACCCTTTTCATATTCAATTTTTTCAATTTTTACATAACCGATTTCTTTTAAATCATCCTTTTCCTGCTGTTCACAATCACAGAGTCCTGAAAGAACAAGAGGAGTAGCAAACTCAAAATTTGTAGGATTGTTATCTTCGACATAATATTCCCTTTCATCGGATATATTAATTAGATATTCGTTGAGTTCCTTTTTAAAGAAATTTTTTACAAAATTTAAAATTTTTCCACCAGAACGGTAGTTTTTTGACAAGTTAAGTATGTAATATTTGGGAACAGATTTAAAAGTTTGGGGGCTGTCTGCTTCTTTAATAAGTTCAGTCATTATTGTATAATCAGCTCCTCTAAAACCATAGATAGCCTGCTTTGTATCTCCAACTATTAGAAGACTTCCACCCTCTGAAAGGGAGTTTTCAATTAGCATTTTCAAATTATTCCATTGAATAGGAGAAGTATCCTGAAACTCATCTATAAAATAATGATAGATTCTTTCACCGAGTTTAATATAAATTTCAGGGATTGAAAGTTTATCAAGCTTCAATTTTATTAGATTATTAACATCCTCAATAAATATCTTCTGTTGTCTCCTTTTAATGTCTTTAAGATTTTCTGCAAAATAGAAAAAAACAATAAAATAGGGCACAAAATATTTCTTACAGTAAATTGTTACATAATCAGCAACAGCTCTCTTTAGATTGCTCCAAGCTTCATCTATTTGAGAAGTGCTTTTTTTTAAAGGATTTTTGTTAAAAGTTACTTTAATTACAATACTAAAATCATCGTTCTTTAATGATTCAATTATCTCTGGCATTTTGCTATCTTGTCTAAAAATTCCTCCATCATCTTGAACCTTTTTTTCAAAATCTATCACTGCCCTTTTTAATTTTTCCTTTGCCTTCTCAAAATCTTTAAGATATTCCTTAAATTTTTCAATGTCTTCGTAGGATAAATCATAACCAGTGATAGAAAGAAGATTATAAATATTTTTCAATTCATCAAAAAATTTTTTTCCGGGATTCCATATATAACTGGAGTCTACCGTTAGATTTTCTTCCATTATATCTATAATTTCCATAATAAGAGATGTCATTTCAGATTTATCTTTGAATAAATTTAAGAAATTTTCAAAGGCATGATGAAGGAAATTTTCATTTTTCATGAGAATATCAAAATCACCAAAATAACCAAATCTAACAGCTTCTGCTTTAAATATTTTTGTTAGAAAACTGTCAATTGTTCTAATCTGTAAATCAGAATAATTATCAAGAATCTTTTCTATTAAAATGCCAGCCTTATTTGTAATTGCTTCATCAGATAAATTAAGATGGTAAAACTCCTTTAAAGCATCTTCTTCTTTAAAATAAAGTTTTTTTAACCAGTTCAGTATCTTTTCCTTTATTTCTATGGCAGCATTATTTGAAAAAGTAATGGCAAGAATATTCCTTAATTCATTGTGAATTATATTGTCTGAAAGAAGAAATTCAACAAAAGTCTTTGTGAGAAAATAAGTTTTTCCACTTCCTGCTGAAGCTTTAACAATTGTAAGATTTGGAAAACTTTTTACTTCTTCTGAAAAGGCTCTTAATTCAGCCATATCTAATTATACCCAAAATTGCCATTAAAGGGGTGCTTTCTTGGGCAATTCTTAGGGTTTTGATGAAATTTTTGACTATTGTAGGCAGAAATTGCCTATTTTATTGACATACTTTTTTGTCAAAGAGATTAATAATTCCTAAGAATTTCCTTAAAATTATAGGACTTGAAGTGTTAACCAAAGAAATACTTGTATGGCATGTAATTTGTTATTTTAAATTATCAAAAAATTTATGGAGGTATTAGAATGAATATAAGACAGATATCAATAAACTTATCAAAAAATATGAACCGATTTATATTTTTAAATATTCTTATGCTAATCGCCACATGGACTATTTTTCTATATTTCAGTGAATATAAACAAAAAGAAGTGCTTGCAGGCATATTATTAGCAGGTTTAGGTCTAATTATTTCCAATTTCACCATTGCAAAAACATTAAAAAGAAAAATGGAAAAGATTATAAAACATTCCCTTGATCAGGTTGAAAATCAACTTTATTTCGATGAATTAACATCAGTTTATAATCGAAAAACAGGCATGAACAGACTTAATGAAGAAATAGCAAGAGCAGGAAGGATTGGAAAACCTACCTGTGTTGCGATTCTTGACATAGATAATTTTAAAACTATAAATGATACATACGGTCATCTTGTAGGAGATAGAGTCTTAAGGCATGTAGCATTGCAGATTAAAAATTCTTTAAGAACCTGTGATATTGTAGCAAGATATGGAGGTGAAGAATTTCTCATAATTTTGCCTGATACTGATGAAATTAATGCTATCATGGCTTTAGATAGAGTCAAAATGAATATCGCTAAAAAACCTATTAGAGTTGGAAGGGAATATCTTAATATAACTGTTAGTATAGGAGTTACGGAAATATCTAACAATGAACATACTTTATCATCAATAGATAAAGCAGACAAAGCCCTTTATAAGGCAAAGAAAAATGGTAAAAATAAGATAGAAGTTTTCTTAAATTACGCTCACAACAAAAACTAAGCTACTGAAAAGGTCTCTATTTTATTTTTCCAAAACTTCTCTAATCGGATTTTTAAAGAGAAGAAAGATTGTAAATAGGGATCTTTTTTTAAGAGTATTTCAGCTTCTTCTCTGGCAATTTGTAAAAGAGCTTTGTCTTTAATTAAATTAGCAGATTTTAAGTCCGGCATCCCTGATTGTTTAGTCCCAAAAAATTCTCCCGGTCCCCTTATATTCAGATCTTCTTCAGCAATTTTAAAGCCGTCATTAGAATTCACCATAGCTTTTAATCTCAATTTTGCCTCTTCTGTCATTTTATATGGGATAAGAATGCATTTTGATAATCTTTGTCCTCTTCCGACTCTTCCTCTTAATTGATGAAGCTGGGCAAGTCCAAATCTTTCAGCATGAGTTATTATCATAAGTGTTGCATTTGGAACATCAACTCCTACTTCAATAACTGTAGTTGAAACAAGTATTTGTATATTACCTTTTTTAAATTCGTTCATTATTTCTTCTCTTTGTTTTGGAGGTATTCTCCCATGAAGAAGTCCAATCTTATAATTAGGAAAAATCTTTTGGAGAGCTTCATATCCCTGTGTAGCTGACTTTAAATCTAAATTTTCTGATTCCTCTATAAGAGGATAAACAACATAAACCTGTCCACCAGATTCTATTTCCTCATCAATCATTTTATAAACAATTTTTTTATCCTTAGGTTGTACAACCTTTGTTAAAACAGGTTTTCTTCCAGCAGGAAGTTCATCAATTATAGAGTAGTCAAGATCTCCATAAACAGTAAGCGCTAATGTCCTTGGTATAGGAGTAGCAGTCATTATTAGAGTATGAGGATTTAAACCTTTTTTCTTAAGAAGCGATCTTTGTAAAACACCAAATCTGTGCTGTTCATCAATTATCACCAATCCAAGATTTTTAAACTGTACATCTTCTTGAATAAGAGCATGGGTGCCTACAACTATATTTGCTACTCCAGATGATATTAAATTTGTATACTTATTGTAAGAAGATGTATGGATTACAATGTTTATTTTCAAACCTTTTAGAAGTGACAAAAGATTAAAATAATGCTGTTCTGCCAAAATCTCTGTTGGTGCCATTAAAGCAGATTGATATCCTGATTCAACTGCCCTCAGCATTGCAATCAATGCTACAACTGTTTTGCCTGAACCAACATCTCCCTGAAGAAGTCTATTCATAGGCACTGTTTTTTCCATATCATTAAGTATTTCATTAATAACTCTGTTCTGTGCTTTTGTAAGCTTAAAGGGAAGATTTTTAATAAGTTTATCAATTAAGTTTCCGTCTCCCTTTATTGATATCCCCTTTTCTTTTAATCTTTCATTTTTTAACATTAGAATGCCAAGCTGTAAGAGAAATAATTCATCAAAGGCTATTCTTTTATGATAGGGAGTTTCTTTCTCATTTAGCAGATTAATATCAGAATCATCTGGAGGAAAATGAATTTTATAAATTGCTTCATAAAGATTGGGTAAATTAAGTTTTTGTAATAAATTATCTGGCATGAAATCTTCTATGTAATTAAAGGAGTATTCTAATGCTGAATTAATAACTAATTGTATCTGTTTCTGAGATACTCCTTCTGTAAGTCTGTATACAGGTACGATTTTTCTGTCCTGTTCAGTTTCAGAAATTTCTAAGATTTCAAATTCGGGATTAAGTATTTCGTATGATTTGCCTGTATAGTCTAACTGAACTTTACCAAATATTTTTATTTTTATTCTTTCTTTAAGAATTCGCTTGAGATAGTTTTGATTAAACCATTTTGCTCTTATAAATCCTGTTTTATCTGAAATTATTGCTTCTATGATTGTTAATCCTCTTTTAGTTTTGATCTCATTTATTTGTACAATCACACCTTCAATACTTACAAAATCACCTATACTTATTTCATAAATCTTTTTTTTGTTTCTACGATCTTCATAATGTATAGGGAAATAATAAACAGCATCCTTTACTGTGTTTATTCCTAATTTTTGAAGAAGTAATAGTTTTTTAGGACCTACTCCTTTAAGATATCGTATAGGTAAGTCTAATCCTTTTTCTGCAGGCATGTCGAATTTTTTATAATAGACGACCTCAATTTAAGTTTCGTTAGGGAAACCTTCCTGAAAAGATTTGTCTGCCTCTTTAAGTTTTAACTGAGCATATTCAGATTCGCTTAAAACATCAATATTCCAGCTTGTTAATTTTGAGGCTAATCTCACATTCTGCCCCTTTTTTCCAATTGCCAAAGAAAGCTGATCATTTTCAACCACTACTATTGCAGTTTTATCTGTTTCATTAACTCCAACCTTTAAAACAGTTGCAGGGGTCAAAGCCTTAGCAATAAACAAACTTGGATCTTCACTATAAGGTATTATATCTATTCTCTCTCCTCTTAATTCTCTAACAACAGATTGAACTCTTGTTCCTTTCATACCCACGCAAGCACCCACTGGATCTACAGATGGATCCTTTGAAAATACAGCTATTTTAGTTCTTTCTCCTGGATCCCTTGCAATGCTTTTTATTTGTACTATTCCATCCTGAATTTCAGGCACTTCAAGATGAAATAACCCTATAACAAAGTTAGGATGTGTTCTTGATATTTTTATAATTGGATCTTTAGCTGTTTGTCTTACTTCGTATATATAGGCTTTAATTATATCTCCTCTTTTTAAATTGTCCTGAGGAAGCATTTCTTTCTCAGGTAAAATTACTTCGGCTTTACCAACAAGAATATAGAAATTTCCCTTTTCTTTTCTTAAAACTGTTCCGCTAATGATACTGCCTACTTTGTCTTTAAATTCTTCATATATTATAGAACGTTCAATATCTCTAATTTTTTGAAAAAGAACCTGCTTTGCAGTCTGTACAGCTATCCTGCCAAAATCTTGAATTGAAAGAGGAATTTCTACTGTATCTCCAATGCCTTTATCTACAAATTTTTGCTTAGCTTCTTCTATGGAAATTTCTGAGGAAGGATCATTAACTTCTTCAACAACCTTTTTAATCTCAAAAATTTTTATATCAAAGATTTGGGGATCTATTTTTAATTTAATAGTTGACTTATTTCCATATTTTTTTCTAATAGCTGATATAAGAGCAGCCTCAAGCAATTCAATTACTGCATCCTTATTAATGCCCTTTTCTCTCATTATTTGTTCTGTTAAAAGCTTTAACTCTTTTCCCATATCATTATCCTATATAAATTTGTGCTTTAAGAATTTTATTTAATGGAATAAATAAGAATTCTCCTTTTTCAGATTTTTTTCTACCCTTTTTATCAGTCTCTTGAATTTCTATTCTCACCCAATCATCACCAACATCTATTATTTTACCAATAAAAAATGTTTTATCAGATATTTTTTCTTTTGTAGTTATTTTCACTTTTTTTCCTATGTTTCTTAAAAAATCTCTTTTTCCTTTTAAAGGTCTGTCTATACCTGGAGAAGATACCTGTAGTATATAGGAACTTTTTATAGGATCTTCAATATCAAGTATTGCCTCCAAAGAACGAGAAAAATTTTCACAATCCTTTACAGTAACGCCACCATTTTTATCAATAAAAACCGTAACTACCAATCCTTTACCTCCAGGATGAACTTCTATGTCTATGACTTCAACTCCCTCGGTTTCGCTAACTTCAATTGCATAATTACCTATTATTTCTTTTAATTCTTTAATATTCAATTGATACCTCTACTCCATCAAAATAAAAGAGTGGGATTACCCACTCTTTCAAAAAGTTTAACACTTTTAAAAACTTTAAAGCAACACCAGGATAAATCCCAGTGTTGCTTTCATTGTATCCTGCTAAATTATTTTTTCTTCTCAGCAGGTTTTTCAGGAGCTTTTTCAGGAGCCTTTGGTGCTTCAGGAGCCTTTGGTGCCTCAGGAGCCTTTGGTGCCTCAGGTGCCTTTGGTGCCTCAGGTGCTTTTGGTGCCTCAGGTGCTTTTTCTGGTGCAGGTGCTGGTGCTGGTGCTGGTGCTGGTGCTGGTGCCTCAGGTTTCTTTGGCTCTTCAGCCTTCTTACATCCTAAAGCAAAGCTAAAGGATACCATAAGAATTAATGAAAGTACTAATGCCAATATTTTCTTCATCTTAAGTATTCACCTCCTTTCACTATGATTTTTTAATGTCAAAACCGAAATCCCTTTGACTCTTATTTTTTTACCATTGAGTATATCTTTTTGTCAACACTATTTTTTATCTATTTTACAACCACTCTATGTCCTGTAAGATTAATAATTAAAACTACTAATGCTATGATTACCAAAGCTAAAATTACCGCTGTTCCAGCATCACCTGCAACCTTAATTTCATCAATTTTTAATGCCAGGTTATGTAACGTTGTTTCATCGAGTTTTGAAAGCCTTTCCATAATTTCCTTTTCAGAGTATCCAAAATCTTTAAGTCTTTGCGAGACAATTTTCGTTTCGAGAAATTTTTGAACTTTTTCCAAATCCTGTGCTTTTGTGTTAAGAGTTAACTCGGATGGGATAAAAGCAGCAGTAGCAGATTGAAACATTCCGATTAACAGTATGGCTAAAATTAGGTAAATTGATAAAAATTTCTTAAACATAAAGCACCTCCTATTTGGTTTTTAATTTTTTAATTTTATCAAGAGTATTCTGATAATAAATAATCTTTTCTTTATTTTCCTTTTCAAGCTCTATTGCTTTTTTAACCAATTCTTCAGCTTCATCAAGATTTGTATTCTTGGTTAAGTAAAGCCAAGCAAGGTTGTTATAGGCATCGGCAAGTTTATTTTCCTTTTTAATCGCCTTTTTAAAGTTTACTTCAGCATCATCAAATTGGTTTTGCTTAAAATATAAGTTTCCGAGAAAAAGAAAGCCTCTTGCATCATATTTTGAAGCCTCTTTAAAATGTTTTATTGCCTCTTCAATAAGTCCTTTCTTTTCATAACTTAATCCAAGTTGAAGATGTTCTTCAGGAGTAAGAGGATCCTTTAAAACTACTATTTGAGGCATACTACAACCAGCAATAAAAATAAGAAAGAAAAGAATTGCTGATAAATCTTTTTTAAACATTGAATAAATTATACCATAAAACTGTTAAAATTACATTATGCCTTATTTCGATGTATCTATTCCCCAAAAAGTTAAAGTTTTAACATACTATTTCGACAAAGAGATTGATTTAACGGGTTATGCAGTAACAGTTCCATTAAAAAACAAATTAGTTGAGGGAATTGTAATAGATAAAAAAGATTATAAACCTGGTGAAGTTGAACAGATAAAAAAAATTGAATCTATTCTCGGAAAAGCTTATTCAAAAAGTTTTATCGATTTTTTGAAATGGATGAGTTTTTATTATCTCACAGAAACAGGAACTGTTCTTAGAGCAACCTTCCTTGATGAGATAATTTCCATTTTAAAAGGAAAAAAAGGAAAAAAATCTTCTTCTAAGCTACTAAATAAGAAAAAAATAAATTTACCCCTTGAAAGTATCCCACTAAATATAGAAACATTATCAAAAATAACAGTCTTAGCTAAAGAATCTAAATATAAGACATTACTCATTCACACTCCAAATATTCTTTATGAAATAAAATTAATGATAGAAGCAGTAAAAGGGCTTTTACAGCTTGATGGGACTGCGCTATTGATTTTTTCTGAAATCAGAGATGCTATATCATGCTTTGAATATTTTGAAGAACATTTTATTGATAAAACTGTATTAATTCATAGTGAAATGACAAAAACTGAATTAAAAAACTCCATAAAAAAAATAATGTCTAATGAAGTAAAAATAATTGTTGGAACAAGATCTGCAATTTTTGTTCCTGTTCACAAACTCTCTATAATTATGCTTTTCCAAGAATCAAGTTGGCTTTATAAAGCTGAAGAATCACCAAAATATCACACAAGGGATTGTGCTATAAAGAGAGGCTTTATTGAAAATTGTCCTGTAATTCTTTTTGACACAGCACCCTCAGTAACTTCTTATTATAATGTTTTATCTGGAAAATTTGATTTTATTGATGATTTCAATCAACTTAAACATCCTGAAATAAAAATTTTAAGGCAACCTCGAAACAACCTTTTTCATCCTGATGTTCTACTTAATCTGAAACTTTTGGTAAAAGAAAAAGTACTTGTGATTTCTCCAAGAGCTGGGTTTAGTCTTTTAAGATGTTCAGCCTGTGGAGAAATAATTAAATGTGATAGATGTGAAAGTAGAATGATTTTTAATAAGAATAATTTAACTATTAAATGTAATCGCTGTAATTTAACTGTTAAAACCTTCGAATCTTGTCCTTACTGTGCCTCTTTAGACCTCTATCCATTAGGCATCGGTGTTGAAAGATTGAAAGAAGAACTTCAAAAAATTTTTTCTAAAAGAAATGTAGAAATAAAAGATTTTGATTTAGGACAAAATCAAATGGAGGGAATTTTTATTGGACAGGCAAGCAAGATTAAAAAAACATATACGTCAATATTTAAAGGAGCTGTTTTTGTAGATTTTGATTTCTTCCTTACTATTCCTGATTACAGGGCAATTGAAAATGCCTTTGCTAAAGTCTTATCTATCAGTCATCTTATAAGGGAAGAAGGTATAATTTTTATTCAGACAGGGAAACCAGAAATGGATATTTTTAAATTTTTCCATTCTTACAATTTTAAAGAACTCTACTTGACAGAACTTAAAAATCGTAAAGAAGCTAATTTCCCTCCCTTTGTTAGATTGGTTAAAATAAGTTTCCTTCTAAAAAAAACAATTTCAACAGATATAATTGAGGAGTTAAAAAGATTTTTAAAATCTAATATATCAGGAGAAATAATTGGTCCGATTAAGGGTGAACAAACAAATGAATTTGTTTTTATCCTTCGCTCGAAGGAAAAAAGAAGACTAATTGAAGATTTATCAAAACATATTGATAAGCTTAAAGATTTCAAAGGAATTATTTATAAAATAGAAGTAGACCCTGTAAGTTTAAAAATCTAAAAAAAGTTTTGTTTTGTCTTTCCGAAATATCTTTCTTGCAAACTCAATATCCTGCGCTATTGTGTTTTTAAGTTCCTCTGAAGAAGTAAACTTTTTTTCATCTCTAAGTCTTTCAATAAAATGAACTCTTATGATTTTTCCAAGTAGGTCTTCTTTAAAATTAAGGATATGAACTTCGTAACTTAAATTTGTATTACCAAATGTTGGATTTCTGCCAATATTTGCAACACCTTTAAAAGTTAATCCTTCTTTAATGGTCACTTTAACAACATATACTCCTTCCTTTGGAATTATTTCCTGTTTTGGTAGTATATTTGCTGTAGGATATCCAAGAATTGAAGAACCTCTACCAGCTCCCTTTATCACTTCTCCATCTATGTGATAGGCTCTACCTAAAAAAAGGTTTGCCTCCTTAATGTTACCCTCCATAAGAGCATTCCTTACAGCTGTACTACTTAAAATTTTTCCTCTTTTTTTATATGCCCTAACTACTGTAACTTTGAACCCGTAAACATCTGCAAGTTTTTTAAGCATTTCTCGATCTCCTCGTCTGTTTTTGCCAAACCTGTAATCGTATCCAACTATAATCCATTTTGCATTAAATTTATCTAAAAGTATTTTGCTCACAAAATCTTCTGCCTCTATTTGAGCAAATTCCAATGTAAAGGGTATGCAAATTGTAATATCTATTCCGCACTTCTCAATTAATTTTATTTTATCTTCTAATGTTGTTATAAGTTTTAATGGATGGTCTTTAAAAAGTACTTTTATTGGATGGGGATTAAAGGTAATAACAATACTTTTACCATTAATTTGCTTTGCCTTTCTCTTTACAAAATCAAAAAGTTTTTGATGTCCAAGATGAACACCATCAAAATTCCCTATTGTAATAACTGTATTATCATGCTCAATTTTTTTTACTCCCCTAATTACCTGCATATTTTCTCTCCAAAGTAATGAGTTTTTGAAATATTGTCTCAACCTGTATGGAGGTTTCCTCAATACTTCCAGAATTATCTATTGTATAATCTGACTTTGTTTTTTTCATCTCTATTGGAAACTGACATTTAAGTCTGCGTAATGCCTCTTCTTCAGAAATTCCCTTTTCTTTGAGTCTCTCAACGGCGATTTTCTCTGGTGTATAGACTGTAATTATTATATCAAATTTATTTTGATAACCTCTTTCAAAAATGATTGGAGCCTCAACAACTACAATTAAAGGTTCTCCTCTCTTAGGAATATTCTTTATTAAATCATCAATTTTTTCAAAAACCCTTGGATGAAGAATATTCTCAAGATATATTCGCATAAGGGGATTATCAAAAACTACTTTTGCTATGTATTTTTTATCTAACTTACCATTTATTAAAACTTCTTCACCAAATAATCTCTTGATTTCATCGATTATTTCTTTCTTTTCAAGAAGTTCTTCTACAATTTTGTCTGTGTTTATAACATAAGCACCAAGTTTATGAAAAATTTCTGCCACTGTGCTTTTACCCATTCCGTAGTTTCCTGTAAGTCCAACTTTAATCATTTTTAAGCATCTCCTTTAATTCTCTAAGTTTTTTCAGAGCCTTCTGGGGGGATAAATTTTCTATATCAATTTTGGCTAACTCTACTACAATAGGGTCCCCCTGAAAGAAAAGATCAAGTTGTCTTGCCAGAGGCTTAAAGGTTTGAAATTCTCTTTTTTCCAATCTCTGCAAAATCTCTCTTGCTCTGTATAATATTTCCTGTGGTAGCCCTGCAAGTCTTGCCACTTGAATACCGTAACTCTTATCAGTTCCTCCCTTTTCTATTTTTCTTAAAAAAATTATTTCATCGCCCCATTCTTTAACGACAACTGTATAATTTTTAACAGATTCTATATTAAAAGCAAGTTCAGTAAGTTCATGATAATGAGTAGCAAAAAGAGTTCTTGCTTTAATTTTTTCAGCAATATATTCTACAACAGCCCAAGCAATACTTATTCCGTCAAAAGTGCTTGTACCTCTACCTACTTCATCAAGTATTATGAAACTTTTTGATGTGGCATTATTAAGAATATTTGCTGTCTCTATCATTTCAACCATAAAGGTACTCTGTCCCTTTGATAGATAATCAGAAGCTCCTATGCGAGTAAAAATTCTGTCTACTATTCCTATTTTTGCTTTAGTTGCAGGAACAAAAGAACCAATCTGAGCCATCAATACAATTAGAGCATTCTGTCTCAGATATGTAGATTTTCCCGCCATGTTTGGACCCGTAAGGATTATAATTTTCTGTTCTTCTGCCCCTATTAAAAGATCATTGGGGATAAATCTCTTTTCAGGAAGTCTGCCCAATTGAATAAGTCTTTCTATAACTGGATGTCTTCCATCCTGTATTTCTATTATTTCATATTCACATATATTAGGTCTTATATAATTATTTTTTGATGCTACTGAGGCAAGGCTGCATAAAAAATCCAGATAACCTAATGTATTAGCATTTTGAAGTATAAAGTCTGTGTAGGGATTTATTTTATTTATCAATTCTGTATAAAGTTCTTGTTCAAGGGCTTTTAGTTTTTCCTCAGCTCCGATAATTTTCGATTCAAGCTCTTTAAGTTCCTCTGTTATGAATCTTTCAGCGTTAGCAAGTGTTTGTTTCCTTATATAATAAGAGGGAACAAGATGTAAATTAGGCTTTGTTATCTCAATATAGTATCCAAAGACTCTATTAAATCCTATTTTAAGCGAATTTATTCCTGTTTTTTTCCTTTCTTCTAATTCAATATTCAAAATATATTTTTTACTTTCATGAGCTAAAATTCTCAGTTCATCAATAATTGCATTATAACCTTCCTTAAAAATTGATCCTTCTATTACAGTATGAGGAGGATTTTCAATAAGGGCATTTTCAATAAGATTTACCACCTCATTTAGTTCAAAGAGTTTATCAAAAAGTTCTTTAATTTCTAATAATTCAGCCCGTGCAAGACTTGATTTTATATTAGGTATCTTTTTTAAACCTTCTTTTAATGCTTTCAGTTCCTTTGGAGAAATACTTCCTGACCTAATTTTAAGGGCAAGTCTTTCTATATCAGGAAAATCCTTTAGAATACTCTGAATAGATTGTCTCAAAATGGAATCTTTATAGAAAAATTCAATTTGATTAAGTCTTTTTTCTATTTCTGATATCTTAAGAAGAGGACAATTAAGAGCATTTTTCAAAAATCTTGTTCCCATTGAAGTCATTGTTTCATCTAAAACACCTAAAAGAGACCCCTCTGTGCTACCATCAAGGGAGGTAAAAATTTCTAAATTTTTTTTAGTAGCATTATCAAGAAGCATAAAATCAGATAGATTCAAAACTCTTAACTTTTTAAACTCTGTCTTATGTCTATTTTCTTCTAAATATTTGATAAGTGCTCCCGTTGCTGATACAGCAGTGGAAAAATCTTCAATACCAAAGCTTTTTAGAGATGTAACTTTAAAATGCTCTAATAAGGTCTTGTAAGAAAGCATATAATCGAATTTCCAGTCATCAAGATAGGTAATAGAACAGGAAAGATTTTCAAATTTTATTGTATCTTCGAGACTTTTTGGAATCAAAATCTCCTTTGGTTCAAATCTTCCTATTTCATCAATTATGCTTTTTTCGCTTTCATAAAGAATAAAATCTCCTGTAGTAATATCTGCAAGGGCAATTCCTACTTTTCCTTTTGTTGGATACATTGCCATTATATAAACATTTTCCTTGACTCCTTCCGGCAAATAAGTTCCAGGGGTTAATACTTTCAATACCTGTCTTTCAACAATTCCTTTTGATGTTTTTGGATCACCAACTTGTTCACATATTGCTACTTTATAACCTTCCTTAATGAGTTTTTCAATATAAGAATCAGCAGCAAAATAAGGGATACCACACATTGGAATAGGATTTTCCTTTGATTTATCTCTTGATGTTAAGGTTATGCCTAAAATTTTCGATGCTACTATGGCATCTTCTGCAAACATTTCATAGAAATCACCTAATCTGAAAAAAACAATAGCATCTTTATATTGCTCCTTTATTTTCATATATTGACGCATAAGAGGGGTAAGTTCTTCCTGTAAGAAATTTTTAGAGTTCATTATTTATTATAAATTATACTTAGCATGAACTCGAAAGGATTATTCCTAATTTTAAAAGGCAAAGTGGTATAATATGAAAAATTAAAACTGGAGGGGAAGATGGTTTTCAAACTAAAAGCAGAGGATGTCTATAAAAATTGTGATGAATCCATCTTTCAGTTTGATACAACTACAGATTTAAAACCTTTAACAGGTACCATTGGTCAGGACAGAGCTATCGCTGCTTTAGATTTCGGATTAAACTTACCTGCAAAGGGATTCAATATATATGCTTTAGGAGCCCAGGGTACGGGGAAAATGCGTGCCATTAGAACTATGCTTTCAGAAAAAGTTAAACAAGAGCCTGTTCCTCTAGATTGGTGTTATCTTTATAATTTTAAAAATCCTGATGCTCCAATTGCAGTTAGCTTACCCCCAGGGAAAGCTAAAGAATTTCAAAAAGATATAGAAAATCTAATAAATACCCTGAAAATTGAAATTCCTAAAGCCTTTGAATCAAAGGAGTATGACAAACAAAGGAACAGAATTCTTGAAGATTTTCAACAAAAACAAAAAGAATGGTTTTCTGCAATAGAAGAAGAAGCAAGAGTAAAAGGCTTTGCAATTCGTAAAGCTCTTGCTGGATTAATAATTGTACCTGTAAAACGGGGTGGTGAACCACTCACAGAAGAAGAATTCCAAGCCCTTGATGCTGAGACAAGAAAGAGAATTGATGAACTTGGTAAAATGCTTCAAGACAAACTTGATGATGTTGTAAGAGCAGTTAGAGAAGCAGAAAAAATTGTAAAAGATATGCTGATCCGTTTAGAAAGACAGATTGCCCTTGATGTATTAGAGCAACCCATTGAAGAGCTTAAGAAAAAGTATTCTTTTAATGAAAAAATTATAGAATACCTCAATGCTGTAAAAGAAGACATACTTAATAATCTTCAGGATTTTAAGGTTCAAGAAGAAGCTATTCCTCCCATGCCTCCTTTTATGAAGCTTCAAAGAGAAGTCTCCTTTGCTAAATACAGCGTTAATGTTATTGTTGACAACTCTAACACTGAAGGAGCCCCTATTGTCTATGAACCAAATCCAACATATATAAATCTTTTCGGACGAATTGAATATAAAATCCAATATGGAATGGCAATAACTGATTTTACCATGATCAAACCTGGTTCTCTTCATAAAGCAAATGGTGGTTATCTTGTAATTGATGCTATGGCTTTAATAAAAAATCTTTTCTCCTATGATTCCTTAAAAAGAGCATTAAGAAGCAAAGAAATTCGCATAGAAGATGTTTGGGAACAATATAGGCTAATCACTACTACTACACTTAGACCTGAACCAATTCCATTAGATGTTAAAGTTATTCTTACTGGAAATCCTTTACTTTACTACATACTATACAACTATGACGATGAATACAGAGAACTTTTCAAAGTAAAAGCAGATTTTGATATTAGAATGCCAAGAAATGAAGAAAATATAAAAAAATATGCTCAGTTTATCGCTTTGTGTCAAAAGGATGAAGGACTTCTTCCTTTTCATCGAGCAGCTGTTGCAAAGATTGTAGAGTATGGGTCAAGGTTAGCTGAACATCAGGAGAAACTTTCAACTCAGTTTAGCAGTATCGCAGACTTAATAAGAGAAGCCCATTTTTGGGCAAAAAAAGACAGGAAAGATATAGTTTATGCTGAACATGTTAAAAAAGCTCTTGAACAAAGGGTTTACAGATCAGCAAGTATAGAAGAAAAACTTAGAGAACTAATTCTTGAAGATGTTTTGATTGTAGAGACATCAGGTAAAAAGATTGGACAAATCAACGGACTTGCTGTTATTGATTTGGGAGACTATAGCTTTGGTAAACCTTCTCGTATTACTGCAAGAGTATATCTTGGAAAATCAGGCATAATTAACATTGAAAGAGAAACAAAGATGTCTGGGAAGATCCATGAAAAAGCTATAATGATTCTTTCAAGTTATCTAATGAGTAAATATGCCATTAAAAAACCAATTAGCCTGAGTGCCTCTCTTACTTTTGAGCAACTCTATGAAATGATAGAAGGAGATAGCGCAACCTGTGCAGAACTTTATGCCCTTTTAAGTAGCATTGCTGAAATACCTCTTAAACAAAATATTGCAGTTACTGGATCAATGGATCAAAGGGGAGAAGTGCAACCTGTTGGAGGAATTAATGAAAAAATTGAAGGATTCTTTGAATTATGTAAAATTAGAGGATTCGATGGAACCCATGGAGTAATAATTCCAAAAAGAAATGTAAAACATCTAATGTTGAAAGAGGAAATCCAGAAAGCAATAGGAGAAGGAGCCTTCCACATTTATGCTATTGATTATGCAGAGGAAGGACTTGAAATACTTACAGATATGCCAGCTGGTGAACTTACTGCCGATGGAACATATCCTGAAGGAACTATAAACTATCGTATAACAAAAAAACTTGAAGAAATGTCAGAGTTATTTAAAAAGAAAGAAAAAGATAAAGACAAGGAGAATGACCAAGGTTTATAAAACCTTTAAAGATTAAGATGTTTTATAGCAGATTTTACATAGGATTTCTTAATTACATAAGAACTTTCTAAGTAACCAACCATTAAAGCTCTTGAACATATTAGATTTATTATTCTTGGAATACCCTTTGAAACTTTATAGACTGTCTTTATTGCTTTTTTTTCAAAAAATACAGTCACATCACCAGCTCTTTGAATTCTAAATTTTATATAATTTTCTACCTCTTCTCTGTTGAAATGTGTTAATCTTACTTTAAGACTAATTCTTTGATTGAGTTGAGCATAATGAGGGCTTGCAAGTATTCCTTCAAAATAAGGTTGACCAAGTAAAATAAAGTGAACAATTTTTTCCTTTTCTGTTTCAATATTTGATAAATGTTTTATCTCTATAAGAGTTTCTTCTGGTAAGTCTTGTGCTTCGTCAATTATTATTAAATTTTTCAATCCACTATTTTTTCTTTTTATAAATTCATCTTTTAAAATTTCAACGATGTCAATTTTATCAAAAACTTTTTCAATTTTTTCTGTTATCATTATCTCATTTTTTACAATTTCTCTCAAAATTGCTTTCAGAAATTCCTTTGCAGAGACAGTAGACTGATAAATAATAATCGGGGATACTTCATTGTTGAAATTTTTTAAAAAGGTTCTAATTAAAGTGGTTTTTCCTGTACCAGGTTCACCGGTAATGAGCATAAAACCCTCGCCTTTTCTTAATAGATACTCCATTGATTGAAGGGCCTCCATATGAACCCTTGAGGGATAGAAAAATTCTGGATCTGGAGTTATTCCGAAGGGATCTTCTTTAAATTTATAAAAATTCAAATACTCCATTAGCCTCTCCCTAATTTTGAAATTAATTCATAAAGAGGACTTAACAGGCTTACAAGGACAATTGCAAAAAATACTCCAATAATTCCTATCATTACAGGTTCGATGACCTTACCAAGCCTTGCGGAATATTCTCTTAAATAGGCTGTATAATGGTTATTTAAAAAGTTTAACTGTTCTTCAAGTCGTCCAGATGTCTCTCCAACATGTACAAGCCTTATTAAAAGAGAGGGAAAAATTTTTTCCTCTTTAAGGGACTCAGAAATGGGATTTCCTGTTAAGATTTTTTCCTTGGCATTCTTTATTGCCTTTTTCATTAGTTCATTATTTATAACTTCTGCTGTCATGTCAAGGGCATTATCAATAGGAATACCTGCACTAAAAAGTATTCTCATCTGTTCACAAAAAAGAGCCACAGAGCGGGTATAAAATATCTGTTTAAAAATAGGAAGATTAAAACTTAAGTAACTTGTTACCCATTGGAACTTTTCATTTTTTTTAAAAATCTTAAAAGCAACAATAAAGATAAAGACAATTAAAGGAGTAAGATAAAAATATTTTTGTAAGATAACACCGATTCCTACAAGAAGATTGGTAATAAAAGGAATCTTTATCCCCATATCTCTCATTGCACTTACTATCTTAGGTAAAACATAGACAATCCAGAAACCCATTGCACCAAAGGAAGCAACAGTTGCAAAAATAGGATAAATTAATGCTCTCTTAATAGCAGTTTTTAAATCTTCAATTTTTTGAAAATGCTCTGCAAGATCATCAAGGGATTTATCAAGCCTACCAGTTTCCTCTCCTATTTTTATAAGATATTGAAAAATATGAGGGAAAACTTCACCATGATAGGAAATAGCTTGACTAAATGAGACTCCCTTTTCAACGAGTTCTTTTAAATCTGAAATAATTCTTTTTAATTTTTCTTTTTTTATATTTTCAGATATGTCAGAAAGGGCTGTGGTTAAAGGTATTCCTGCTTTAATCATTATTGAAAGATTTTTCGCAAACTCAATAAGTTCAATATTTTTTATCTTCGGAGAAAAAAAAGTTAAAAGTGGTAAAAATATCTTAGGGATAGAATATAAAGATACAACATAAAAATTTTTTGCTATTAAATTATCTATAGCCAATGCTTCATTTTGTGCCTTTATGAGACCTTTTAAAAGTTTTCCATTCGGATCAATTGCTTTATACAGATAAATATTCATCCTAAAACTCTCTCAACTTCTGAAAGTGTAGATATTCCCTCAATAACTTTTTTCAATCCATCAATTTTAAGTGGAACCATTCCGTTTTTCTTGGCTGCCTGCACTAAGGAATTGAAAGAGGCTCCTGTATAAATCATCTCTCTGATTTCGTCATTAACAATCATTAATTCACCTATAGCTGTTCTGCCAAGATATCCCGTATTACGACATACTTTGCAACCTTTTCCATAATAAACTTTTGATATATCAATGCCTTCTTTACTAAAAACAGACCTTTCGTAGTCACTCGGTTGTTTTGTTTCTTTACAGTAGGGACATATTTTTCTTATTAATCTTTGACTTAAAACAGCAAGCAAAGATGAACTAAGAAGAAATTTATCAGCACCAAGATCAAAAAGTCTTGGAATAGCGCTAACAGCATCATTTGTATGAAGAGTGCTTAATACCAAATGACCTGTTATAGATGCTCTAATGGCAATGCGTGATGTTTCTTCATCTCTTATCTCACCAAGAAGAATTATATCTGGATCGTGCCTCATAAAATTTCTTCCTGCAAGGGCAAAGTCATAGCCTATCTTTTCATTAACTTCACTTTGTTTTGCAAAGCTCATTCTGTATTCAACAGGATCTTCAATAGTAATAACACTTCTGCGAAGTCTGTCAACTTCTCTTAAGAGTGCATATAGGGTTGTACTTTTCCCTGAACCAGTTGGTCCAACAACAAGTATTATTCCATTAGGTTTTTTTATCAATCTCTGCATCATATGGACAAGTTCTTCATCAAACCCGAGTCTTGGAAGGCTATATATTTCCTCTGAACCACCAAATAGAATCCTTAAAACTATTGATTCTCCTTCAATGGTTGGTATTGTTGAAACTCTTATTTCATACTTTCTTCCAAGAAAATCAAATACAAAGGAGCCATCCTGAGGTAATCGCTGTTCAGCAATATCTAACTTTGAAAGAATTTTTAATCGAGATATAACTCCACTATGAACTGTCTTTGGCATAGAATAGGCATACTGAAGAATTCCATCAACGCGATAGGAGATACTGACAACTCCTGCATTTATCAATATATGAATATCTGTAGCATTTCTTCTTATACCCTCTGCTAAAATAGACTCAACAAGCAATGGGAGTTTTTCAGGTGAAACAGTGCCTGTATTTAATGTGATCTGGATAAAATCTTCAATAATTTTTTCAGTAGGATTTTCTATAAAATAATATGCCTTTTCAAGGGTATCAATAAAACCTTCTTCATCGGTAAGATAAGGTTTTGCCCTTTTACCAGTCAATGCTTTAATTCTATCAATAGCAACTATATTGCTTGGGTCAACTACAGCAACTTTAACAACATCTTCAATTTCTTCAAGGGGTAAAAATTTTGCTGTTTCAGTAAGACTTTTATGAAATTTTTTAAGAATATCTGTTTGAATTGGATAGTTTCTCACATCGATATATTCAAGATTGTGTTGTATTGCAAGGACCTCTGCGAGTTCCTGTGTTGATATAAAGCCTAGCATGGTTAAACATTTACCCAAAACCTGTCCTGTTATTTTTTGAACACTTAATGCAATATTAAGTTGTTCTTCTGTAAGGATTCCTTTTTCAATTAAAAGATCACCAAGCTTCATTGTGAAACAATCCTTGGTTGCAAAAGGATTACAAGTTCAGTGTTTGTTTGAACCCTGTCATGACTTTTGAAAAGATTACCCAATATAGGTATATCACCAAGAATAGGTGTTTTATTTTCAGTAAGATTTTCCTCTCTTTTAATTAATCCTCCTATAATTACAAGTTCTCCATCCTTAACTTTTACGGTTGTACTAAGTTCCCTTAAATCAACCGTGGGAAGCTGAATAATGGTTTGAGCACCTGCAGAGCCAAAAGTTTTCTCGGTTATCCCTAAAAGATTTGATATAACAGGAGTAATTGTAAGAGATATTTCTCCTTTATCATCAATATATGGAACTATACCAATAATAAGTCCTGAAAGAAGATTACTTGTCTCAACAGTATATGTAACTATTGGTGAACCTGTACCTGAAGTTGTTACATTACTTTCTGCCTTTGATATAAAACTAAAGTTTCTACCAACAGTTAACAATGAAGTTTGTCCATTCATTATGCTTATTCTTGGGTTGGAAAGAGTTCTTACATCACCGAATTGGGAAAGAGCCTTGATAACAGCAGAAAAATCTTTTATTGCTGTAGTGGTGAGAGAAAACCTGAAATCAGAAAATGGAGTATTGGCAGGAATAACTGATGTAAAATCCGTTGTACTGCCACCTATACTCCAGTTATGTGTACCATGAGACCACTCCCTCAAAAAAGTCCAATCTATTCCGTATCTTAGAGAATCACTTAAACTTACCTCTATAACCTTTGCTTCTATCAAGACTTGTCTACCCATAACATTCTTTAAAGTATTGAGATACTGCTCCACTTTGTGCATATTCTTCTTTGTTGCTGTAACCATTATTGTTCCTGTGAGTCTGTTTATCACAAAGTTTTCCTGTGCTGGCATAACTGGCTGGAAAACTGTTCTTGGTGGTAGCATTTGTCCAGGCTGAGGCTGTGCTGGAATAGATTGAGGCAAAGGAGGCTGAGTTCTTGTCTGTGTTTGAGTTTGTACGCCAAGAATTGATGAAAGAGCATTTTCAATTGAATCCCAAAACTTATATGCTGAATCATCGGACTTTTCAGTCTTAGATACATTACCTTTAAGCTCTGTAGAAGTTGCTCCTCCTCCTGAAGTGCCTCCACCTGATGAAGTTACCTGACCTGTTACACCTCCAAGAATATCTCCACCAACCTCTGTTGAGTAAGTTTGATGTAATGGAATTATATTTAAATGAAATATTCTTGTATCTGCTGCTGATATTTTAAGCATATTTCTCTCAATTTTATAAAAGTAGTCTGTTGATGATATTACTGAATCAAGGGCATCCTGTAATGTAACATCTCTTATAATCAGGGTAATGGGAATTTCTGGATCAACATCTTTATCAAAAATAAGATTTAACCCCGCATCCTTTGCAATAACAAATAAAACATCTCTTAAAGGAGCATTTCTTATATTAATTGATATTTTCTTAATTTTTAGAGGATTAATAACTTCATTTTCAATTCTAAAATCTGGTTTAGGTTTTTGTGTTTGGACTACTGTTTCTTTTTTTGGGAGGTCAATTTTGGGAATTTGAATCTCACTTTTTATATTTGTACTATTACAACTAAAAATAAACAAAAATAAGGATAAAAAAATCAATAATTTTGCAGTTTTAACCATTGTTGCTCTCCTTTTTTATCCATTAATAAAACTCTATCCTTAAATATTTTAAGCACCTTAAAATTACCAATTCTGTCACCTTCTTTAATGATACTGTCTCCTATTATTGCATAGCGACCTTTGCCTTCATATATCATAGACAAAATAGGCAAAACCTGAATATCTTGCGATTTTGATTCAGGAATCTTTGTTTTTTCTGAAAGTTTGAAGGGATCGGATAGAACTGTATTAAAATCCCCTCTTAAAGCAATCTGCATTTGAACAGGTTCGTGAAACTCTAATATTTGACTTTCTAGGGATGTTAAAAACTTGGGCACCTTGATTTTATAAGCAACCACAGGCATTATTATAGAAATAACAAATATCAATAAGGATAGTTTAAGTTTTCCGCTCATTTTTAATAGATATTATCCTAATTTCTCCTTTAATTTCAAAATTTATAATACTATCCTTAGATTTTAATGAAACTGATTTTATCATTATCACTGGATAACTTAATTCTTCAATGAATCTTAGGCTATCTGTTAGTCTTTGAAAATTACTTTCACCCTTTAAAGAGAAATAACACAGGGTTTCTAAATTTTCTTTTTTTATTTCTGATATTTCAAATGTAGTTTCAGGAAACTTCGATTTTAGATTATCGAGCAAAGAGGCTAATAAAAGTTCAGGAGTTTTTAATTCAGGAAGAGAAATTTTCTCCAAAGTTTTTACAATGTTAGAAGTCCTCTGAATTTTATTTTCAATTATCTCAAGCTTTTTTATATCTTCATTAAGGGCGGTATTTATCTTTTTCAGATATATGTGAGATGAAAACAAAAAGGATACCAATGTAAAAATTAATGCTATTTTTAATATTTCCCTTTGTATATTATTTTTGAGATAGAGCCGTAAATTCATAGTTTCCCTCTAAATTGAATTCTCCTTTAATAAAACTCCAGTTTTCTTTGGTTATGATGAATCCCTTATTGATAAGAATGTCTTTAAATTTAGTATATGCAACCTCTCGTTCAGTAAAAGAGTTGCCTGATATTTTGCCTGTAATTTTTATTTTTTGAGGTTTTGTATTTTCAACTTCAATTGAACTTATCTGACTCTCTTTAATCTTTCCTGCTTCACTTACAGGATAAATTGATGCTCTTATATCATTAAGAGAATTCTTTTTATTTTGAAGTTCTAAAAAAGGTTTTATATTTTCCTCAAAATATTTAATGGAATCCTGTAAAGTAAAAATTTCCTTCTCCTTTGCTAATATTTCATTTCTAAGAACATTTAAATGTTTCTTATTAATCTGTACCTCCTTTATCATGGCAAAATTATTGAAAATTAAAATTAATCCAATCAATAAAAGAACACTCACTGCAATTTGAAAATATCTTTTTATTTTCTTGAAATTTGTGTATTCAGATGGGGAAAATTCTTTACCTTTAAGGTTATCCTTAATATTTTGAAGAGAAATCGGAAGAATATATTCTTCGAAAGGTGAAAAGTTTAAAAATTCATAGGATATATTTAATCCTTCAATCTCTTTTGCTTTTATGCCAATAAAAAATATTTTTTCAGGATTAATTCTTAGATTTTGCAATGCATAATTGACTGTCATATTAATATTAACAAAATCTTCATCAGTCATTTTATCTGGTTCACTTTCGTAAAATCTTTGGAATATGACTTCATCTTTTTTAAGAATAAAGAGAAAGCGCAAATTTTTAGAAAAATAACATATAATTTGATTGATATCCAGAGAATTTTGATAATCTCTAACAATTTCAACAATTGGAATAAAAGATGGATAAAAGGCTTTTACATTAATTCCATTAATTACAAGATTACTGAAAATATTAAATTGTTCTTCAAAAACAATATAACATCTTAAATAGGTTCTACCAGCAGATTCATAGGGTTTATAAAAATATGAAAAATTTTGTATTGCTGGATACTTTTTACGAATTTCCGTTATTGTAATACCATTTAATAATTTTTTATTCTTAAGTATCCTTGATGCAAAGGGGATAGGGATTGTTAATGTGATAAAATCAGGGATAAATTGAGATACAGTAACTTGTTTTATTTTATTTTCTTTTAAAAATGTTAAAAGTTCATTGGTTTCGATTTGATAAAAAATACCTCTTTCAATATTTTTACCTTTTGGAATAAATATCTTTGCATGAACTCCTTCAATACTTATATATGCTTCTTTAATCATAATTTTATTTCCAATTTTTTAATTTTTTGAAAAGCTTTGTTTCTAACATGAAACCCGAATCTTTATATTTTTTATTTGAATTTATTATATCATAAAAGAAAATGATAAAATTTACACTCATTTTGACCTTTTATATATCCAAAACATAATAAATCCTACACCTAAGATGCTTAATGATATTCCTGCTATTGCTTGTCTCATAATAATCTCGGCAGACTCATCGGAAGAAGTATTAAAAAGTATGAAGTATCCAGCAATAATTAGAATAATTCCCAGTATAAACATCGATCAGTATTCTTAGAAAAATTCTTTTCCACTTCTTCGTTTCAATCGTAATGAATTACTCACAACAGATACAGAACTTAAAGACATGGCAAGGGATGCAATCATAGGATTTAGAAGAGGTCCACCAAAAATATATAAAACTCCTGCAGAAATAGGAATTCCTACTATGTTATAAATAAATGCCCAAAAAAGATTTTCTTTTATTGTTTTTAAAGTAAGTTTACTCAATCTGATAAGTGAAGGAACTCCTTTAAGTCCCCCTTTTATTAAAGTTACATCTGCAGTATGTATTGCTATGTCAGTACCACCTCCCATTGCTATACCAATATTGGATTCTGCCAAAGCAGGTGCATCATTGATTCCATCTCCGATCATTCCCACAATTTTTCTTTTTTCTACTCTAAATTTTCTTACAACTTTAGCCTTTTCATTTGGAAGAACTCCTGCAAAATACTCTTCGATACCAAGCTTTTTTGCAACTGCTTGAGCAGTTCTTTCATTGTTTCCTGTAAGTATAACAATTTTTATACCCATTTTTTTGAGGTCATTAACAATTTCTAAAGTTTCTTCCCTTAATGGATCTGTAATGGAAAAAACTGCGACAATCTTGCCATCAATGGCAACATATACCTTAGTTACTGGCTCATCATCTAAAATTTCTGGTAATAAAATCTTATTTTTTATCATTAATTTTTCACTTCCAATCAGAATTTCTCTTTCAATGTTTTGAGAGTCCATAACCTTTGCAAAAAGACCTCCCCCTGCAATAACTTCAAAATGAAGAGGCTCATCAATACTGACTCCTTGTCTCATACAATGTCTTATAATTGCTTTAGCTAACGGATGCTCAGAGTATTTTTCAGCACTGGCAGTCAATTTTAAAATCTCCTGAATGTTATTTCCAAAATATTTCACCTCTTTTACCTCTGGTTTTCCAATGGTTAGAGTTCCTGTCTTGTCAGAAAAAAGAATTTCAATTTTGTTAATTTCTTCAAGTTTTTCCACATTTCTTAAAAGAATCCCCTGCGAAGCAGACCTTCCTGTGGCAACCATTATTGCTGTTGGTGTAGCAAGTCCTAAAGCGCAGGGACAGGCAATAATAAGCACTGAAATGGCATTTGAAAGTGCCAAAGAAAGGTCCTTTCCAAAAATAAACCATAATAAAAATGTAATTAATGAAATGACCAATACTATTGGAACAAATATTGCTGAAATTTTGTCCGCAAGTCTTTGAACAGGTGGTTTGCCTGTTTGAGACTCTTCAATGATTTTTATTATCTGACTAAGAAGAGATTCTTTACCAACTGCCTCTGCTTTAATCTTAATAACCCCTGAAATTAGAATTGTTCCACTGATTACTTTATCACTGACAGACTTTTCAACAGGAATGCTTTCTCCTGTTATCATTGATTCATCTATTGATGCTGTACCTTCCAAAATTGTTCCATCAACAGGAATAGATTCTGATTGTTTTACTAAGACGGAATCTCCAAACTTGACCTCCTCAATTGAAATTTCAATCTCTTTACCATCTCTTATTACAGTTGCCATTTTTGGTTGCATCTGAATGAGTCTTTGAATTGCATCTGAGGTTTTAGTCTTTGCTCTTTCTTCAAGGGTTCTACCAAAAAGTATAAGGGTTATTATTACAGCAGATGTTTCAAAATATAGATGTGGCATATGTGGTAATGTTATAAGTGATAGGAGGCTATAAAAATATGCTGCATTTGTTCCGAGACTAACAAGGCTATTCATGTTTGCCTGCCCATGTTTAAGAGCAATGAATGCTAATCTGTGAAATCTCCATCCAGTTACGAACTGAACGAAAGTTGCAAGAATCATTTGTAGATAGCCATTATTAAACAAGGGAATATTAAACATACTTCCTAAAAAAATTGGTAGTGTAAAAATAAAACTTAAAATCAAGTCTCTTTTTAACTTTGCAAATTCTTTCTTTTTTTCTTCATATTCAAATCCTTTATCTGCATACTTTTTAGCCTTGACACTTAAATCTCTAAAGACTGATAAAATTTCCTTTTCATCAATTAATGTAGGAATATATGATAATCTAATATTTTTATTAACAATATCAGTTTTTACCTCAAGAATTCCGTCAAGTTTGGTTAATTTTTCCTCAATTAACCTTGCTAAGTCTTGGTCAAGTTCATTAACTTGAAGAAAAATAGATGTTTTTCCTATATCATAACCTGTTGCCCTTACTATACTTACGACTCTCTTTATATCAATTTCTTCTGTTACTTCAACTGTTGCCTTTTCAGAAAGAAGATTTACCTCTGCTTTAACAACGCCTTTTAATTTAGCTAAAGCTCTCTGTACAGCCTGAGCACAGGCAGCACAGGTCATCCCTTTTATTGGAATTTCAATATTCTTTGACATTGATTTATTTTGCTTTTTATTAGTAATATCTGTCAAACTGTTCGATACAACCTCAAACTGCCGATATAAATACTTTTTGAACAATTTTGTCATTCTGATCCAGAGCCTATGCCAAGTAGAAGAATCCCTTCCTTTTCTTTGTCATCCTGAGCTATAGCGAAGAATCTCTTCTTTTTTTATTGTAGGTAGGAGACCCTTCGGCTTACGCATCAGGGTGACAAAAAAGAGGACAATACATTAAGGTATGGACTTCTTCGGAATAACAGACGAGATGAAAAAAGTCTTTCCTCAATTAGCAATTTTTGGATATAATCATAAAATTTCAACATTATGGAGGTTAAAAATGAAAGCATTAATGAAAGCCTTTAAAAAAGCTATTGCATTAGATAGTACCCTTCATAGAGAATTAAAGGTGAAGATGCCAGATAATTTATCTTTCATGGAGGAAGTTGAAATAGTACCACTTACTTATTCTGAAATTTTAACTGCTACAATGTATTATCCAGTAATGTTCGGCATTCAAGACAATATGGTTTTTCCCTTTGCAATTATTGGAATTAATCAAAAAAACATATTTTTAAATAATGACGGAACATGGAAAGTTGATGTAATCCCAAATATTTGCAAACTTTATCCCTTTGGAATTTTTAAAGATAACGATTATTACACAATTGTAGTTGATGAAACTTTTGTGTCTGAGGAAGGAGAAAGATTATTTGATGACGATGGGAATGATACTGAGTTTTTTTCTAAGATAAAAGCAGGACTTTCTGAACTTGCAAGGGACTTCCATGATGCAGAGGAATTCTCACAAGAGGTCTTTAAAAATGGTTATCTTCAACCTTTAAACCTTGATATAAATGTAAAGTATGGAGAAATGCGTCTTCGAAATATGCTTATGGCAAATTTAGACGCTCTTTCAAAACTTCAACCAGAAAAATTATATACTCTAAATTCTAAGGGAACTCTTTTGATTCTTTATGCCCACTATCTGAGTTTAAGAAACTTTAAACTTTTTGACCTCTTCTAAGAATTATTTATAAATCTCTTAGAATGTTTTTAAGTTCATCTATGTTTAACTGATATTTTTTCTTGCAAAAATAACATTCAATCTGAACAATTTCACCTTCTTCAATCATCTTTCCTATCTCTTCTTTCCCTAATGTTATTAATGCATTTATAACTCTATCTTTTGAACAGGGGCAGTAGAAAGTTACATGACTTTGTTGTAAAACCTCAATGGGAAGTCCAACTGCTTCTTCAAGCATCTGTGTAGGAGACATTCCCTGACGAATCATATATGAGGCAGAAGGACTATGAGAAAGTTTTCTTTCAAGAAAATCTATTATTTGTGGCGTTGTCTCTGGCATTGTCTGAATCATGAATCCACCGGCAGCTTTAACAGAGTTGTCAGTTTCAACAAAAACTCCAAGTGATACAGCAGAGGGAATCTGTTCAGAAATATTAAGATAATAGGCTAAATCTGTAGCAATTTCTCCTGTTTGTAATTCTACACTGCTTTGATAATACTCTCTTAATCCAAGGTCTCTTATAACATTTAAAAATCCCTTTCCTACAGCTCTTCCAACATCAATTTTTTCACCTTTAAGTCCCATGTATATATGAGGTCTTCGCACATAGGCACGAACTCTATAAAGCCAGTCTGACTCTGCAACAATTTCCTGCAAGGGACCGTCACCTTTTATTTGTATCATTACCTTTTGTCTATCCTTGAGAGTTGAGGCTAAAAGTAGACTTCCAGCAATTACTCTACCCATAGCTGCTGAGGCAGTTGGCCAGGTATCATGTATTAATCTTGCTTTCTCAACTGTTTCAGTGCAATTTACAGCAACAACTAAAACATGTTCATCCTTGATAATTCCTTTTACTATCTCATCCATCTATGATTACCTGTACTGTTTTGTTTTTTGATAAATTTAAAATTTTTGATGCCCTATTTTTATATACAAAAATTTCTATATAATCGTCACTGTTTATTAATGCAGCTGGCTTATTTGGTGATTCACTGTAACATTTGACAATTGGAAGATAGAGTCTACCAATTTTTATTTTAATTACTGAGATATCTTTGAGGTTATAAATTTCTTGAAGATGTTTTATGCCTATATTTGTTATGGCATTGCCGAATTTATCTATATAGATAATTCTTCCTTTTATCTTCCTTTTCCCTTTTACTGATTTTATTTCTGGTTCTTGAATTGGAAATACAACAGGATTTTCTATTTCAGAACCAAATTCTTCTATATTTAACCCCTTTGATAGCCAAGCAGCTACAGGAGCAAAGACATCCCGTCCCTGAAAAGTTGAACTTTTTTCTTTTAAAATATATCTTTTGTTTTCTATTTTTATTGCTTTAAAGGGTTTATTTTTAACAACATAACTTATAAGTCCATTATCAGGCATAACAAAGTAATGACCATCGGTTTGGATTATTATTGCCCGTCTTGAAGAACCTACTCCCGGATCTACAACAACTACATGAATAGTACCCTCAGGAAAGTATTTGTAACTGTTATATAAAACAAAGGAAGCATCTTCAATACAGTGGCTTTCAATTTCATGAGTAATATCCACTATCTTAACCTCTGGATTTATTGATAAAATAATTCCCTTCATCTGACCAACAAAGGGGTCAGAGTATCCGAAATCTGTGGTAATAGTAATTATTTTACTCAATGAGGCTTCCGATAAAGTCATTTATGTTTTCAATTTTTTCTTCAATTAAAAATTTTTCTATTTCTTCAATTATCTCTATTGAAGAAAGAGGATTTATAAAATTTGCTGTTCCAACAGCTACAGCTTTAGCTCCAGCAATAAAAAATTCCAATGCATCTCTGCCATTTACAATGCCTCCTATTCCTATTACTGGAATTTTAACTGCCTTTGCAACTTCCCAGACCATTCTTACTGCAATGGGTCGGATAGCAGGCCCTGAAAGTCCTCCTGTTAAAGTTCCAATTAAGCTTTTTTTAGTTTTTACATCTATGACCATAGCTGGAATAGTATTTATAAGTGAAATGGCATCTGCTCCTTCTTCTTCACAGATTTTTGCCATATAAGCTATATCCATAACCTGAGGTGAAAGTTTGATAATTAATGTTTTTTTAACTTTACTTCTTACTTTTCTTACAGCTTCCCTTAAAAGTTCAGGTTGAAGCCCCATCATCCTCCATTCACTTGTTTTATTTGGACAGGAGACATTCATTTCAAGGGCATGGATTCCATCAGTAGCATCAAGTTTTTGGGCTAACTCTTCATATTCTTCAAGATTTTCACCAAAAAAGTTGGCAATAATTTTTGTGTCAAATTTTTTTAAAAAAGGTAATTTTTCTTTTACAAAGGCATCAAATCCAATATTTTGAAGTCCGATTGAATTAATCATTCCACAGGGTGTTTCATATATTCTTGGTGGAGGATTTCCCTCCTTGGGTCTCAAGGAAAGCCCCTTTACTACAATTCCTCCTAATTTGCTTATATCAAAAAATTGAGAATACTCAAGCCCGTAACCAAAGGTACCAGATGCAGTTAAAACAGGATTTTTTAGAGTCAATTCCCCGATTTTAACTTCAAGCAAAGGTTTCATAAATTTAAATCTCCAATCTCAAAGACAGGCCCCTCTGTACACACTCTTTTAAATCCTTCCTTTGTCTCAATAACACAACCAAGGCAGGCACCAATACCACAAGCCATTCTTTCTTCTGTTGCTACATAGCAGGGAACGTCTTTATTTTTAAGTAATTTTTTTAACTCTCTAATCATAATCATCGGTCCACAACTGTAAATAGGTAGATTAAGATGTAATCCCTTCTGTCTGAATAACTCTGTAATAACACCTTTGTAATCAAAAGTTCCACATTCAGTAGATATAAAAACTTCCTTTGCAAATTCTTTTAATTCTTTATAGAAAAAAATTTCTCTCCTATGCCGTGCTCCGTAGAATAAATAGGCTCTTTTCGGAAATTTTTTCATTAGATAAAAAACTGAAGCTATTCCTATGCCACCAGCAATTACAATATAATCATTCTTTGGAAAGGGATACCATTTTCCAAAGGGACCTGTAATCTGAAGATTTTGTCCTTCTCTGAGTTTACTTAATACAGATGTGCCCTTTCCTTTTAACCTATAGAGAAATTTCAGTATTCTGTCTTCTATATCAAAAACACTAAAGGGTCTTCCTAAAAGAGGGTCAAGCCTTTCGTTAATTTTAATAATAAAAAATTGTCCTGGTTTTGCATCTATATTAAAAGGCACATTGATACTAAGACAGTAAACATCTTCTGTTAGTGCTTGATTTTTTAAAATTTCTGCCTTAAATATCTTATTCAAAGCTGATTGAGATTATTTCGTAATTAAATGTTTTGGCAGGAGCTTTAATTGTCACTTGCTCTCCAACTTCTTTTCCAATTAAAGCTTTCCCAACAGGAGAAGTAATTGAAATTTTACCGTTCTTTACATCTACTTCATCTGGACCTACAAGATGAAACTCCCTTTCTTCTTCGGTATCAAGGTCTAATACTTTTACTTTTGCTCCGAAGGCTACTTTATCATGATTAATCTTTGAAGGGTCAATAACCTGTGCTCTTGCAAGTTTTACCTGTAATTCTTGAATCCTTCCTTCAATAAAGGATTGTTTTTCCCTTGCAGCATGGTATTCAGCATTTTCAGAAAGATCACCATGAGCGCGAGCTTCAGCAATTGCCTTTATAACAGCAGGTCTTTCTATTTTTATTAATCTATCAAGTTCTTCCTTGAGTTTTTCATAACCTTCAGGGGTCATAGGAATTCTTTCCATTAACTCCGCCTCCTCATCATAGAAGTATAATATTTAATTTAGCAGAAAATAAACCTTAAGGTAAACAATCCGATAGATGTAACAAAAAATTATTACTGAGTTATCTAAGGAATTATAAAACTTTGAAAGTATCAAATAAAAGGGATATTCATTCTGAATATCCTTTTTATTTTTTAATTATTCAAAGGCTTCTTTGGTTTTCCAGACTTCCCAGACTTTTCCAACAAGATCTGGACCTGGTTTCAATGTTGCTTTTCCTGGTTTCCAGCTTGAAGGTGTTGCTTCAGCTCCTTTAGTTTTTCTTACATGCTGGAAAGCCTGTATTTGTATTATAGTTTCAAGAACATTTCTTCAAACAGGTGGAGTGAGTACTTCATATCCTTGAATAACTCCATCGGGGTCTATAATAAATCTTCCTCTTGTCTCAACTCCTGTATCTTCATAGTAAACTCCGTATAATGTTCCTACTTTCCCTCCTGCATCAGAAAGCATTGGGAGAGGTATTCCGCCCTTAACCATTTTGCTTAATTCATAATCATTCCACATTTTATGAACAAAGATACTGTCAATACTCATTGATAAAAATTCCACACCGAGTTTTTTTAAATTCTCCATATTTTTCGGCAACTGCCGAAAGTTCGGTAGCTCAAACAAATGTGAAATCCCCTGGATAGAAACATAGTAAAACTCATTTCCCAAGATATTCTGAAAGTTTAACATTCACAAACTTACCTTTATAATAGGCAGGGGCTATAAAATCAGGAGCTTTTTACCTACTTTAACAATTTGCCTTACCTACTTTTCTTTAATGTTTTGTTCCTGAGATTCGTCTCTTGTTGGTTCTTCCCCTACAAGACCTCCTGTAGGTCTTGCACAGCCTACTTTTAATTCTTCTGGCATAATTTATTCACCTCCTTCTTTGAATTAAAAATTTTTTAAATTATATCTTTTATAGGAAAAATTTTCAATAGACTTTTTTTAAATAGATTTAATCTTTAACACCGTCTAAATTAAGTAATAGGCAATTAAGTAAATTTCTTTTTTATGGGACAGGATAAGAGATTGCAAGCTTTCACCCAAAAGCATATCAGGGATGCTTAAAGATATAGGGATGAAGAGGAAAACGATGGTAGATTTTCTAAAGAACTTTCTTAAGGGAAGGAAATTTGTAGACAGAGTATATTTGAGGGATGATTTAATGTTACAAAGGTGGATGTTTGTTAATTTTCTTAGTCTGCTTTATTATTACAGAGTATATATGAAATTAAGGGAGGCAGAGCTTTTAAAGAAGTATTCAGTAAAGGATTTAATAATTCATCTAAGGAGAATATACAAACTTAAAATAGATAATAAATGGGTTACATCAGAAATTCCTAAGACATCCAGAAAAATTATTGAAAAACTAAATTTCAATTTACATATTACTTAAAATTTGCAGTGTTACGGTTTAAAATTTTTTATCTAAAGTTTAGCAATGGCTTTATGTTAAATTAAAAATATGACCATTGAAGAGAAAATTAAGGAACTTGGTTATGAACTTCCAAAAGCTATAAAGCCTATTGGTGCTTACACTCCTGCCTTAAAAGTTGGAAATTTACTTTTTTTAAGTGGAATTCTTCCTTTTGTAGACGGAAAACTTTTTAAAACTGGCAAAGTTGGAAAAAATTTAACTATTGAAGAAGCACAGAATGAGGCTATTAAGATTATCCTCAATGCTTTGGCTATTGTAAAAGATTCCATTGGTAGTCTTGAAGCTATTAAACAGTGCATAAGGATCACAGGTTATGTGGCTACTACACCAGATTTTACTGAACATCCAAAGGTTCTTAATTCCGCATCAGAATTTTTAATTAAAATATTTGGAGATAAAGGTAAGCATTGCAGAGTTGCTGTAGGAGTTTGTAGTCTTCCCCTTGATTCTCCTTTAGAGATGGATTTTATCTTTGAATTATAAAATCTTTCAAATTTGCCATAAAATTCAATTATTTGATATCATTTAAAAATGAAGTTATGGAAAGCCCTTTTAGTAGTTTTTCTCAGTTATCTGGTTTTTTTATCTCTTTATGTGACCATTGAACTTACAAAACCCTTAAAATTGAAAGAAGATACAGAGGTTTTTATTCCACAGGGATCAAGTTTTTCTAATATTGCTTCCATTTTAAAGGGAAAAAACATAATTGGAGATGAAACAATTTTTAAAATAACAGGACGACTATTGGGAGTGGAAAAAAAAGCCCGAGCAGGTTATTACCTTATAACAAAGGATATGAATCTTCTTGAATTACTTGAAAAACTTCTTGCTGGAAAAATCATCGATTACACAATTACAATCGTTGAAGGAGATAGTCTCTTTGAAATAGCAGAAAAACTTTCCAGGTTAAATCCTGATTACGAGGGAAAACTTTTTAAATTAAGCGAAGACAAACAGTTTTTAAAAACTCTCAATATAGATGCTCCATCTTTGGAAGGTTATCTTTATCCTGCAACATACAGTATTCCAAAGGGTATGGATATTGAAGAAATAATAAAGATTATGGTTAAAAAATTCTGGAGCATTTACGATGAGAGACTTCAGGAAAAAACAAAAAAAATGGGATGGACAGTAAATCAGGTAGTAACACTTGCATCAATTATTGAAAAGGAAGCCAAACTTGAAGAAGAAAAAACCTTAATATCTGCTGTTTATCATAACAGATTAAAAATTGGGATGCCTCTTCAGGCTGATCCAACAGCAATTTACGGACTTAAGAGATATAAAGAGGGAGTAACAAAAAAAGATCTTTTAAATAAAACTCCTTATAATACATATATCATAAAAGGATTGCCTCATGGTCCTATTGCCTCTCCGAGTTTAAGTTCAATTAATGCTGCATTAAATCCCGCCAAGGTTCCATATTTATATTTTGTTGCAAAAGGTGATGGATCTCATGAATTTTCAGTAAATTATGATCGTCACCTAGCTGCAATAAATGAAATAAGAGGTAATAATAATGAATAGAAAAAAAACAAGGAGAATTTATATTGGCAGTGTACCAATAGGTGATGGAGCTCCTATAGCTGTACAATCAATGACAAAAACTGATACAAGGGATATTTTTAAAACAGTTAAGCAAATAAAGGAACTTGAAAAAGCTGGATGTGAAATTGTCAGAATTGCTATTCCCGATAATGAAGCAGCTAAGGCAATCAGAGAAATAAAAAAAAGAATAAAAATCCCTCTTGTTGCAGACATACATTTTAATTATAAATTAGCTCTTGAAGCAATAAAACAAGGTGTTGATGGATTAAGAATAAATCCTGGTAATATTGGAGACAGATTGAAAGTAAAAGAGGTTGTAAGGGCTGCAAAAGAAAAAGGAATTCCGATAAGAATAGGTGTTAATGCTGGTTCTCTTCCAAAGGATTTAATTAAAAAATATGGTCATCCAACTGCAGAGGCTATGGTTGAGTCAGCTGAAAGACACATTGAAATACTTGAAGAACTCGATTTTAAAGATATAAAAGTTTCCCTTAAAGCCTCCGATGTTTTAAAAACAACTGAAGCCTATAGATTATTTAGCGAAAAACATGAGTACCCTTTACATGTAGGTATTACTGAGACAGGTTGTCCACCTGAGGGAATAGTGAAAAGTTCTATCGGAATTGGAATTCTTCTTATGGAAGGCATTGGTGATACAATAAGAGTATCCTTGACTACATCCCCTGTCACTGAAGTAGAAGTTGCCTATGAAATATTAAGAACATTGCAACTAAGACAAGTTGGTGTAGAAGTTATAAGTTGTCCAACCTGTGGAAGATGTGAGATAAATCTTAAAAAAATGGTTAAAGAGGTAAAAGCAGCAGTTAAAAAAATTAAAAAACCAATTAGAGTTGCTGTAATGGGTTGTTCAGTTAATGGTCCTGGTGAGGCTCAGGGAGCAGATTTTGGAATTGCTGGAGGAAAGGGGCAAGGAATAGTTTTTGTAAAAGGTGAAATTTTAAAAATTGTAAAGGAAAATGAAATTGTCTCCGCTTTAATTAATGCAATAAATAGTTTTTCTTGCTAAAAATTACTATTTCAGGATAAAATTAAGATTAAAAAAAATTCTCACGGAGGGAAGAATGAAAGAAAAAATCCATCCTCAATACAAGGAAGCAAAGGTAGTATGTGCCTGTGGCGAAACATTTATTACTCGCTCAACAAAACCTTTAATTAAAGTAGATATTTGCTCAAAATGCCATCCCTTTTATACTGGCAAGCAGAAAATAGTTGATACTGAGGGAAGAGTAGAAAAATTCATGAAAAAATACGGAAAGAAATAGTAAATAAAAAAAAATAAATTGGGGGGTTAGATCGGTTTTTTCTAACCCTTTTTTATTTAAAAAAATGAACAGTTCAACAATAGGTGGACAAGCAGTAATTGAAGGCGTAATGATGAAATCATCAAAGGGATGGGCAGTAGCGGTCAGAAATCCCGAGGGTGATATTATTGTTCAATCTGAAAAATTTAAAAAACAAAACATTTTAACAAAAATTCCTATAATTAGAGGATTCTTTATATTAATTCAAACAATGTGGTTAGGCTTGAAAGCAATAGATTTTAGCAGTAAAGTCGCATTTAAAGAAGAAAAATCAAATCCTTGGAGCATGGCTTTATCTTTAATTCTTGCTTTCTTCATTGGTATAGCCCTCTTTATTGTGCTTCCTCTTTATCTTACAAAACTAACTGGTTACTTTTTAAATTTAGTTCAGATAAATCCCTTTGTTTTCAATTTCGTAGATGGAATTTTGAGAGTTATTATTTTTATAGGATATGTATATGGAATCGCATTGTGGCCCCAAATGGGAAGAATTTTTGCCTATCATGGAGCTGAACACAAGGTAATAAATGCCTTTGAAACAGAAAAAATTTTAGATATTGAAAATGTATCTAAGTATTCAAGATTTCATGTTAGATGTGGAACAAGTTTCATATTTATTGTCCTTATTATCAGTATTTTGTTTTTTTCAATGATTCCTTCTTCTTGGAGTTTTATGATAAAGGCATTAAGCAGGATTATTCTTCTACCAATCATTGCAGGGATTTCCTATGAAATATTAAAACTTTCGGCAAAATGGCAAAATACCAGATTTGGCAAAATTATCATATCTCCTGGATTGTTATTTCAGAAAATAACCACAAAAGAACCTGATAAAAGCCAGATCGAAGTTGCAATTACTGCATTGAAAACTGTTTTAAATTTAGATAATTCATACCTTTCAAATGATAGTGCTTGCAGTAGAATGCCAGTTAAAAATTAAAAAGCTGAAGGTTTTCTTGCACAATAAAGTAAACTTTTGGAGGAATTAAATGTTAGATAAATTAATAGAAGTAGAAAATAAGTATGATAAAATAACAAAAGCTCTGTCAGAGCCTTCAATTTTTTTAAATCGAGAAGAATTTCTTAGATTGTCAAAAGAACAGTCAGAACTTGAACCTATTGTTACCAAATTCAGAGAGTATAAAAAAATTGTTAAGGAAATAGAGGAATTAGAAGAAATCTTAAAAAGTGGAGACGCGGATTTAAAGGAAATTGCAGAGGATGAACTTCAAAATCTTAAAAAAATAAAACCTCGAATTGAGCAGGAATTAAAAATTTTACTTCTTCCTAAGGACCCAAGAGATGAAAAAAATGTTATTCTTGAAATAAGAGCTGGTACAGGTGGAGAGGAAGCAGCTCTTTTTGCTGCTGACTTGTTCAGAATGTATTCAAAATATGCTGAATCTAAGGGCTGGAAAGTAGAAATAATCGAAAGTCATCCTACAGGACTCGGTGGTTTTAAAGAAATTATCGCAAATATTTCAGGTAGGGGAGCCTTCAGTAAACTAAAATACGAAAGTGGTGTTCACCGAGTACAAAGAATTCCTGTTACAGAGGCTTCTGGAAGAATTCACACATCAACAGCAACTGTCGCTGTCCTTCCAGAAGCAGAAGATGTAGATATTAAAATCGAAGAGAAAGATTTAAGGATTGACACATTCTGTTCTTCAGGGCCCGGTGGACAGTCTGTGAATACTGCCTATTCTGCAGTAAGAATAGTTCATGTACCCACAGGAATAATTGTGCAGTGTCAGGATGAAAGATCTCAAATTAAAAACAGAGAAAAAGCAATGAAAGTTCTTAGAGCAAGATTGCTTGAAATGGAAAGGCAGAAAAAAGAAGCAGAAAGAGCTTCAGAGAGAAAACAACAGGTTGGCACAGGAGAAAGAAGTGAAAGAATAAGAACTTATAACTTTCCCCAAAATCGTATAACAGACCATAGAATTGGACTTACTCTATACAAACTGGATCAGATTTTAGATGGCAATCTCGATGAAATGATCGATTCACTAATTTCCTATTATCAGGCTGAAAAACTGAAAGAAATGTGAATGCTTTAAAAAAAATCGAAGAAATAACTAAAATATTTGAAAAAAATCAAATCCCCTTTCCACAAAAGGAAGCCCAAGAAATAGTTTGTCATATAGCTAAAATTGATAAAGTAAAACTTTACTCACAAAATCCTCAATTAACCTCAAGACAAATATATGAAATATATCAATTAGTTCAAAGAAGACTTAAAAGAGAACCTCTTCAATACATCATAGGAGAGTGTGATTTTTTCAATATAAAATTAAAAGTAGGTCCTGGAGTGCTTATCCCCAGACCTGAAACAGAAATTTTAGTCGAAGAATTTCTAAAAAGAGAAGAGATAAAAAATAAAAAAAATGGACTGGTAGTTGATCTTTGTACAGGTTCAGGATGTATTGCCCTTTCTATTGCAAAAAATCTACCTCAACTGAAAATTATAGGAGTAGACATTTCAGAAAATGCTATTAAATATGCACAGAAAAATAAAATACTCAACAGTGTTTCGAATGCTTTTTTTGTTGTTGGTAATTTACTTTCTCCATTGAAAAAAAACTCCTTTATTTCAATCACTGCAAATCCACCCTATGTAAAATCCGATGAAATAATAAATCTTCAACCTGAAATAAGAGATTTCGAACCTAAAGAAGCCTTAGATGGAGGACAAAAGGGACTTCTTTATTACGAGAAAATATTAAAAAATGCAGAAGATTATCTAATTGAAGAAGGATTAATTTTTTTTGAAATTGGAATACGTCAATCAGAGGAAATAAAAAAAATGGCTGAAAAATTAAGATTTAAAGTGATAAAAATAGTCCCTGACCTTGCAGGAATTGAAAGAGTTATGATATTAAAAAGAAGTTAATCATGAAGAAAATTATTCTCATTAAAATTTTTATCATTGTTGTTTTTTTAACAAAATCTTACGCTTATGACTTTATAATATACTCTGTCCCATTTTTTCCTTCAAAGGAGCATCAATGCGGTCCTACTTCTTTAGCAATGGTTTTAAATTTTTGGGGGATAAATATTAAACCTTCAGAAATAGCATCAGAGATTTATAGTAAAGATGCAAAGGGAACTTTGGATTTTGATATGCTCTTTTATGCTAAGAATTTCGGGTTAAAAGTAGAACAATACAGAGGAAATTTAGATGATTTAAAAGATAAAATTAAAAGAGGACATCCTTTAATTGTTATGGTTGATGAAGGTTTTTGGTTTTATAAAAAGTATCATTATATGGTGGTGGTAGGTTTCAGTGAAGGGGAAATAATAGTAAATTCATCGGATAAGGAAAAAGAAAGAATCGAAATTGAAAAATTTTTAAATAAATGGAATAAAACTGATTTTTGGACACTTTACATATATAGGGAGGTAAAAAATGGCACTTCCTAATGTTTTAGCAATAGTGTTGGCAGGTGGAAAAGGTGAAAGACTTTTTCCTCTTACATCCTTTAGATCAAAACCCTCTGTACCCTTTGGTGGAAAATACAGAATAGTTGATTTCGTCCTTAGTAATCTTGTCAATTCAAAAATTTATTCTATCTATCTTTTAGTTCAGTATAAATCTCAATCACTTATTGAACATATTAGACAAAACTGGGGATTTTTATCTGTTGGAAGAGACCACTTTGTTACTGTTGTACCTCCTCAGATGCGTATGGGACCTGAGTGGTTTCAAGGTACTGCAGATGCAGTATTTCAAAATATAGGTCTAATTAAAGAACATAAACCCGATTTAGTATTAATATTTGGAGCAGACCATATATATAGAATGGATATAAGACAAATGATAGAATTTCATATGGAAAACAATGCTGAGGTAACTGTTGCAGCAAGACCTGTTCCAATAAGGGAGGCTTCTTCTTTTGGTGTAATTGTTACTCAACCTGACCAAAAAATTATAGGATTTCAAGAAAAACCAAAAGAACCTGTACCTATGCCTGAAAATCCCTCTATGGCTTTTGTCTCAATGGGTAATTATATATTTAACACAGATATTTTGATAGATGCCCTTATAAGAGCTGAAAAGAAAAAACAACACGATTTTGGAGCTCATGTGATTCCAGAACTTGTAGTAAGAGGTTGTAGAGTCTATTCTTACGATTTTGCTAAAAATGAAATACCAGGGTTAAAAAATTACGAAGAAAAAGGTTATTGGAGAGATGTGGGAGCCATAAGGGCTTATTTCGATGCCCATATGGATATGCTTGGAGAAAAACCTATTTTTGAGATTTTCAACAAACACTGGACTATTTATCCTTCTAAAAATGATTCTCCTCCAGCAAAAATATTAAATGGTGAAATAAAAAATAGCATAATTTCTGATGGGACAATAATATATGGCGGGAAAATTGAAAATTCCTTTATAAGAAGCGGTGTGATTGTAGAAAAAAATGCAGAAATAAAAGAGTCATTAATAATGGATGATGTTGTAATCAAAAAAAATAGTAAACTTTACAGAGTAATAGTTGACAAGAAAAATGTTATTTATGAAGGCGAAGAAATAGGTTTTTACCCAGATAAGGATAGATTTAAATGTCATATAGATTCCTCAGGAATAAGTATAATTCCCAGGGCAGCAAGATATAATGATTGGATAAGAGAAACATTTTATGTATAAAAGTTTTATATTGACAATCATATTTTTTATTTGTCTTACTTCTTTTTCTTTTGCTCAGACCGATAAAAAGCAGATACTTATTCTAAACTCCTATCATCATGGCTTAAGCTGGACAGATAATATTGTAAAGGGGATTAAAGAAGCGCTCAAACCCATAGAAAGTGAAATTGAATACTATATAGAATACATGGATACTAAAAGATTCTCTGAACAAATGCAGATGGAACGATTCTTCAATTATTTTAAAGAAAAGTATAGAAAATCTAGATTTGATGTTGTGATAGTATCTGACAACGATGCATTAAATTTTACACTAAGACACTATCAAGATTTATTTAATAATCTTCCTGTTGTATTTTGCGGTATCAATAATTTTAATGAAGAATTAATAGGTAAATATCGCAAATGGTTTACAGGTGTAGCAGAAGAAACAGATATTGCAGGTACAATTAAAATTGCATTGAAACTTCATCCTCAGACAGAAAATATATACGTAATAAATGATATCACAACAACTGGATTAGCAATGAAAAAGGAGTTAATGAAAGCTCTATCAGAAATTCAGAATAAAATAAATCTTAAAATAATCGAAAATCAAGATATGAGAGAACTAATAAAATCTGTAGAAAAAATACCACCAAAAAGTATCGTTCTTCTTTTACTTGTTAATAGGGATAAAACAGGGAATTTCTTTGCCTATGAAGAAAGTCTTGATTTACTCTACCCTCATATAAAAGCTCCTATTTACAGCGTTTGGGATTTTTATTTAGAAAGAGGAATTGTTGGTGGTAAATTAACAAGTGCTTTTTTACAGGGTAAAAGAGCTGGAGAAATTGTGTTGCAAATTCTTAATGGGAAAAAACCTCAGGATATTCCTGTTATTAAAGAAAGCCCTAATGAGTATATGTTTGACTACAAAGAACTAAATAGATTTAATATCTCTTTGTCAAAAATCCCAAAGGAAAGCTTTATATTGAACTATCCTGAAAGTTTTTTTATAAAATATAAAAAAACACTTATTACTTTTACTCTTATATTTATTGCCTCTACTTTAACAATTTTTTTACTTGCAATAAACATCTCAAAACGTAAGAAAATTGAGAGACAACTAAGAATCTCAGAAGAAAAATATCGAGATCTCTATGATAACGCTCCAGATATGTATCACTCTGTTGACAAAAATGGGATAATAATTGATTGCAATGAAACAGAGGCAAAAATGCTTGGATACAGAAAAGACGAAATCATTGGTAAAAAAATTATAGATTTTATGACAGAGGAATCAAAAAATTTACAAATGGAATTCTTTCCAAATATAAATAAGTACAGCCACATACAAATTGAGAGAGATTTTGTTCGAAAAGACGGATCTGTTTTTACCGCTGCATTGAATGTTTATGTTGAAGTTGATGAAAAAGGTAATTTTGTAAAAACTAAGACTATCGGAAGGGATATAACATATAGAAAGAAAATAGAAGAAGAACTCAGAAAATCAAAAGAAGCTTTAAGAAAACTTTCTTTATATCTTCAAAATATAAGAGAAAGCGAAAGAAAGGAGATATCAAAAGAAATTCATGATGAATTAGGTCAATCTTTGACTGCTTTAAAACTATCCCTTTCATGGATTAAAAAAAGAGTCAAAGATGATACGCTCCTGGAAAAATTTGATGAAGCTATGAGCCTAATTAACTCTCTTATAAAACAAGTTCAGAACATTGCTAATAAACTAAGACCATCTTTAATTGATCATCTGACCTTACAAGATGCAATAAAATGGCAGGTAAAGGAATTTGAAAAGAATACTTTAATTCCCTGCGAGGTAGAAATATCTGAAGATAATATTCAACTTTCAAAAGAAATTTCTATCGCAATTTTTCGAATATTTCAAGAGGCTTTAACAAACATAGCAAGACATTCAAATGCTACTCAGGTATCAATTAAACTTTTTAGAGTTGATGGAAGTTTTATAATTATTGTAAAAGACAACGGAGTAGGTATTGGTGAAGATAAAATTAAAAGTCCTGAATCCTTTGGATTGATGTCTATGAAGGAAAGAGCTTACTCAATCAATGCAACAATAGATATTAGAAAAGCTGAAGAAGGAGGCACAGAGGTAATACTTTCAGTGCCACTGAGGGAACAAATTATAAATCAAAAACAAATTATAAATCAAAACTAAAATATATATGTAATAATATAGCAATTACGAAAAAATTTTTAAAAAATGAATAAACTTAAAATTCTAATAGTTGATGATCATACGCTTTTTAGAAGGGGGTTAAGAGAAATACTTCTTGATAATCCCTCAGTTAAGGAATGTAAGGAAGCAAATAGTGGATATGAAGCATTTAGTATGATAGAAAAGGAAAACTTTGATCTTATTTTCCTTGATATTGCCATGCCAAAAATTGATGGTTTAGAGACCTTAAGACTTCTAAAATCAATTAATCCCGAAGTAAAAATATTAATGTTAAGCATGTATCCAGAGGAACAGTATGCAGTAAGAGCATTAAAATTAGGAGCTGATGGATACATAACAAAATCTGCTGACCCAGAAGAGCTAAATAAAGCAATAGAAAAAATTTCAAAAGGTGGAAAATATATTCCAGAAAGTTTTTCAGAAAAACTTATATCTTACTTTCAAAAACCATCAGATATTTTAACCCATGAAAAATTATCTGAGAGAGAATTTCAAGTTTTTCTAATGATTGCAAAAGGCAAAAGCCTTTTGGAGATTTCAAAGGATTTATCAATTAGCATTAAAACAGTAAGTACCTACAGAGCAAGAATCCTCGAAAAGCTTAATCTTAAGAATAATGCAGAAATCATAAATTATGCACTAAAGCATGGACTTATATCTAATGTTACAGATTAAACTCCAATTATAATATATTTATTTTAATTGCCTCTGGAATAAATTTTATAATCTCTCCAACTTGCATTGATGGATCTGGATTTGAAAGCATACCCATAATTCTGTTAATCTTGGCAGAAAGTATCATAGCTTTTTCAGCAGGAAAGCCCGAATCTATTAAGGCAGATGTTATACCTGTTAAAGTATCACCTGTTCCACCGATAGCCTCAAGGGCTTCAATGCATGGCTCTGATATAATATCTAATATTTTCCCCTCTTTAACTATATAATCTCTATTTCCTTTAACAAGCATATATTTTGAAGCATTATTATGTTTATAGGCTCTCTGAATAAGTTCCTCTACTCTACTTTCATCTTGTAGGAGAAATCCTCTTGTATAAAAGGGATGAGGGGCTTCTTCATCGGCTAAAAAAGCAAGCTCACCAGGGTCTGGAGTAAAAAGGTCAAAAATTGTTGCAGTTCCGCTCATCTTTGCAGCATACATGAAACCTGCATCAGCAATTAAAAAGGGACGCTTTGGTAAATCCTCAATGACAAATAAAATCTTATTACACCAATCAGCATCTGGAAGCAAATAATGAAATGTGAGGGTATCAAAGCTTCTATTTTTTATATCATTGGTAAAAAACTCATAAAGCCTTTTACTTCCATATCCCTTTCCTGTATCTCCTACAAGATAAGCATAAGGTAAGTCTTTTTTAAGATATTGAAAAACCTTGCAAGTTGCAGCAATCAATGCAGGAGTGCCTCTTTGAATTGAAATCTCTCTTTTTTCAATGAATAGAAAATCATCAATAAGTTCCGTTTTTCCGAATAAAATCGGAAAATTTTCTTCTGGAACAGTACCTATTATTGCAAGCATAATTTTTTTATTTTATCATAAGCTAATTGAAGGGCATACCCACAAAGAGTATGCCCGAGAGTTCTTGGTTCGGGTGCTTCATTAATTTTTTTTCCAACAAGACAAGCTGCAAGATAGGGGACATCAGGGCAGCCACCGCCTGAGATATTTACAATTGTGAGACTACTTTTGTGAACAGTTATCTTCATATTTGCTGCCCTTACCATTAGAAATCGTCCGTAGTCTTTGACATGAAAAAGGTCAACAGGCTTTAAATTAGCATCATTTGATGGTAAAAAGTCAATCGGACTAAGTCCCTTAATTTCAAGAACATTCAATATCCCCATTGTTTCAACAATAGGAAACTCTATTGCAAGATCACAACCCTTTCTTACATGCGGTGGTGGTCCAACAACTTTTATATTAAATCCCTTGCATTTTAATATATTTTCTGCCCTTATAACCTCTGAAGTATTATCAAAGATAAGAAGCCCTTTGTCAGTAGATGAATTTTTTTCTCTAAATAATTTTTTAAGAATTTTCATTTTATTTCTTCTTAATCCTTCTTTATCGTAATTTTATATTCTTTTTCCTCTTCAAGTATTTTAAGAATCTGCCAACCAATTGATTGAGCTGCTCTTGATACATTTTCTTTTGAAGTATCTGTGTCTACAAGTATTTCTACTTCTCCTTTACCAAGCTTTTTTATAGTCTCTAAAGTTAAAAGAACAGGTTCAGGACATGAAAGCCCTCTTGCATCAATAACTTCAACCATTTTTACCTCCTTCTCATTGTTAATCCGATTATTACACAAACAATTAAACCAATTATTGTAGCTATTGCTCCATTTGGACCAATTCCTGCTGGAGAACTTGCCAATCCAAAATTATGTGCAACTGCAGCACCAACAATCATACCAGATGCAAAAATAGCAGCATCTGTATCACCTTCACCAGACATAAAAAGCTGTCTGCCCGGACAACCTCCTGCAAGAGTAAATGCCAATCCAGCAAGGGTCATACCCAAAAAATTCCAAAGTTGCATTGTATGGGCAATGGGCTGTTTTTCAAATCCTGGGTTAAACTGTCCGAGTATCATATTGGTTATCCACGCAGCTAAGAAAAAGGCAGCTACACCTAAGAAAAGATGCCCCTGTTTAAAAAGTAAAAGGTCTCTAAAGGCACCCATTGTGCAAAATCTGCTTCTCTGAGCAAGAACGCCTATTAACATAGCAACCCCCAAAGATATAAATAAAGGAGCATGTTGTGAACCAGGACCTTTTATGCTATAAAAAAGAAGCATTCCTCTCGGTTCTCCCTCTGGCTGAGAGTCAATGAGTAGAAGGATTAAAAACCCAAACATCAATAAAGGAAAAGCAAGACCTACTGATTTACTTGCTAAAGTTTGTGTTCTCCCAAGGGTGTATCCTGCTTTTAAAAATCTTGTTCCAACCCATATTCCAAAAATAAGCCCTAATAAACCAAAAATTGCATTTCCGTCACCACCAGCAAGTCTTAAAATGGTTCTCCATGGACAGCCAAGAAAAACCAAAGCACCTATCATTGCAAAAATACCAAGTATAAATCTAATAAATGGGGCTGAACCTCCACGAGGTCTATATTCTTTAAAAGCTAAAGCAGAAAGAAAGGCTCCTAAGACAAATCCTATTATTTCTGGTCTCATATACTGAACTAATGCAGCTCTATGAAATCCTAAAGCACCTGCCATATCCCTTTCCATACAGGCTACACAGATACCCATGTTTGGAGGATTCCCAAGCTTTTGAAGCACTGGAGCCAAAACTCCGATAACCAAACCAACAAAAATAATACCTTTTTTTGTTGCGAAAAAATTCTTTAAACCCTCCATATACCCTCCTGCGAAAAATTTTTAGAAATTTTAATAATTTTAATATAGGTTAATTATTTATGTAAAATAGGATTTTTCTTTGAAATTTAGTAAAGCAATAGATTATATTTATGATTTTTATAGAGTTCTTTGAAATGATTCTTATATTAAATAAATCTAAAAGAAGGCAAATAATCAATGAGGCAGTTTTAAAATGTTATTAAAATGTTATAATATTTAAAATGTTATAGAGTTTACTTGGAGGACAGAATGGAGTGTAAAATTGAAAAAAACAAAAAAATCTGTACATGTAGCTATGAACCCTGTGAAAAAAAAGGTATATGCTGTGAATGCCTACATTATCACAGGAGAAGAGGAGAATTACCAGCCTGCTATTTTACTCCTGAAGTAGAAGCTACCTATAACAGAAGCATTACCAGATTTATTCAGATGAAACAAAATATGAAGTGAGATTTTCTAATAATAAATCTTCAGCATTCTTTATATTTTTTGACAGCTTTGTGCTTGCGATTGTGATACCTGCTCGGTAGGCATAACTTCGACAGGTAAAAATAGTTAAACATTTTTTTGAATATATTATTTTACTTGCTAAATAAGGATCGTGTCCTCTTATAAAGCATTTTGCATTTTGAGAACTTAAATATTCAGAAAGTTTTTCTTCTGTAAACTTAGGAATATTATATCCTCGAAATACCGGAGAAATAGCAGGATCTGACCAAAGAATATCAATTATGAGGTCCTGCCTTGATTTATGATTAATAATTTGTCCATGCAAGGGAAAACCTGCATGAGATGCTATTATACCATTCTGAGTCTTAATCATAAGCGGCATTTCTTTGAAAACTTCTACTGCTGAATTATGAATTTTTACTCCAAAACTTCCAAAGATATCTATCAATTCTCTGTCAAATTCATAGGGATGACAATAAATGGAATAGTGAGCTTCGTGATTACCTTTTAAAAGGAATACTTTTTGAGGAAAATTTATTTTTAATAAGCATAGATAAATTAAGTTATACAGAGAACCCTCTGGCTCTGGTTCTCTATCAATATAATCTCCAAGAAAGATTAAGTATCTCTTATCATGTTCTTCAAGAAATCTCTTTACAATAAATTTAGTTACTAAAAAGTCTCCATGGGTATCTCCAACAAAAGTTACTTCCCCATCTGTTTGCCCAATGTTGATAAAAGCAGGCTCTTGTCTTAAAATACTAAAGGCATATTCAAAAATAGCAATAATTTCATCGGGGACAAATTCCTGAACTTTTTCTGGATTATAGAGAACCTCCAAAAGCATCTTTTAGATCCTTATTATTTCCATCTGAAGCAATTTGTTTAATAAATATATTAGCCTCTTCAGTCCCAATAGATTTTAAGGCATTAACAATAGCAATTTTTACCGCTAAACTTTTTTCTGAATCGAAAGCTTCTCTAAGGTATTTTACAGATTCAGGCATTCTAATTTTCCCAAAAGATTTAGCGGTTGCCTCTCTTACTAATAATTCAGGATCTTTCAGCCCCTCTTTTAGAATTTCAAGCAATCTTTTACTTGCAGAAAAATCACCAAGTGCCTCTGCTACATAGGATTTTAAAGAAGGGCATTCATGATGAAAAAAGGGATCCTGAAACATTGAAAGAAGAGCTTCCTGTGCTTGTGGTGTTCCGATATGACCAAGAAGTCTGATTGCTCTTATCCTGTATCTCCAATCATATCCTCGAGCATCGGCTAAATCAATTACAGCTTTTAATTTTTCCGGTGTATTAAACTGATTGACAAAAATTGGATTAGAAATCTTCTCACGCCATTGGGGAATGTCTAACTCCTTCAAAAGATCATTAATATTGTAAGCATTAACAGAGGTTGATAAGAAAAGAAGTAAAATAATAACTAAAAACTTTGAAAAAATTTTCATAGCATCACCTCAAAAGTATAATTTTTATTCCTATATGTTTATAATAAAACTATGAAGTGGAAAAAGGAAAGACAAGAAATTGTAAATTTTGCAAGAAAAATTTATCGGAAAGGATTTGTAACGGGAATTAGCGGAAATTTAAGTATTAGGGTAAATGATAATTATCTACTGATTACGCCAAAATCAAAGTGTTATGAAAAGATTAAAACCTTTGACATAGTACTCATTGACTTAAATGGCAAAATAATTGAAGGAGAAAGAGAACCATCATCAGAAAAAAAACTTCATATTGAAATTTATAAAACAAGAAAAGATGTAAAGGCAATTATACATACCCATTCAACCTATGCATGCATTCTTGCTGCTAAAGAACTTTCTCTTCCTGTTATACTTGATGAACAAAAAGATGTTTTAGGTGGAGAGATAAAAGTAGCAAAATATGCTCCCTGCGGCTCAAATGAACTTGCCTATGAGGCTGTAAAAGCTTTAGAGAATAAAAAAGGAGTAATTCTTGCTAAACACGGAGCTGTTACCGTAGGTAAAAGTATAAATGAAGCCTTCTATATATGTGAACTCCTTGAAAGATTAAGCAAAATATATGTATATATAAAATTAATAGAAAAAACTAATTCTTCTCCAGATAATTCAAAATATAGTCTTTAACAGCTTCTTCCAATGATAAAGTTGGCTTAGTATATCCTGATTTCCTAATTTTTTCCATCTCAGCTTTTGTGAAATATTGATATTTATCTCTAATTTCATTTGGCATATCGACATATTCGATCTTTGGATTTGTTCCTAATGCAGAAAAAACAGCCTTTGCTAAATCATTCCAAGATCTTGGAATTCCTGTTCCCACATTAAAAATTCCATTTAATTTGGGATGTTCAAGGAAAAAAAGAGTCATTTCTACAGCATCTTTGATATATATAAAATCTCTTAATTGTTCACCATCTTTATACTTAGGATTATAGGACTTAAAAAGTCTTATTTTACCATCTCTTTTTATTTGTTCATAGGCTTTAAGCACCATACTTCTCATATCACCCTTGTGATTCTCCCGTGGACCAAAGACATTGAAATATTTTAAACCAACAATTTTGTCTAAAAATCCCTTTTTTAATGCCCACAAATCAAATATCTGCTTAGAATATCCATAGGCATTAAGTGGCCTAAGTTTAGGAATCAAATAATGATTATCAGAAAATCCTATGCTACCATCTCCATAGGTAGCAGCTGATGAAGCATATATAAATCTTACATTGCTTTTGATTGACCACTTTGCAAGCTCTTTTGTGTATTCATAATTATTTTCCATGAGAAAATCCACGTCTTTTTCAGTGGTACTACTTCTTGCACCTAAATGAATGATTGCTTTGACTGAAAGTTTAAATTTATCTTTTTTTAATTCATCAATGAATCTGTCTTTATGAATATAATCTTCAAAGGAAAGGTCAACAAGATTTTTCCACTTTTCTGAAATAGAAAGATTGTCAACGATAAAAATTTTATCTTCACCTAATTCATTTAGTCTTTTTACTACATTTGCACCTATAAAACCTGCGCCACCTGTAACAATTATGTTACTCATTTTACCTCCTCCTGCTGTTTTTTATCCCATTCTTCTCGCAAGTTCAATCCATGGATAATTTTGCAAAATTTTTACAAGGCTGTTAAGCTTTCCAGAATTAATAAATTCTATTTTCTCCTCTTCATCAAAGACATTATAAAAAGAAGTTGTTTCATATAGGGCTTCTCCAAGATAGTTTTTAGATGGTTTTAGAACATCTTGACTCCTTGTATAATAAGCATCTTCTCCATGACTACAGGACTGCCCAAAAACATTAAACTGTCTGCAAGCAAGGGGTCTCATAGGATAAATTGAACAGGCTTTATTAATAAGAAAAGGACAGGGATCACCTTTTTTATGTTTTATAAGAGAAATCTTTATATCAGACCTTAAAGGTTCTTTAACTTTTTCCATAACATACCAGTATATCCCAACAATTTCTATTGGATAAACAGGTATATCTCTATGAGTCTCACAACAATTACTACATCCCTTTCTGCAAGCAAGTTTCCTACCTTTTTTTTCAAGCTCTTCAATATCTTTTTTTACTCCTTCATCCATGATTGAATAGGCATTAAGAAGAAGGGGAAGCCATATGTGTAATTTTTCATCTTCAGGGAAAGAAAGTCTAAGTTTGCTCTTTTTCAACTCTTATTTTCTTTGCTCCTTTTAGGCTTTTAAGGATTGAAGGATTATCAATTAATCTTCCAACAATATTTACATCACTGGCTGGGACAGGATCATCTCCCTTACTTATCGGAGTTTTACCAAAAAATATAGCAAGGGCATCCCCTGCTGGCCAGTAGCCAATATCTCCTGCTTTTACTTTAGTTGTAGCAGTATTGTCCAGTGGCATATTAATTCCAACAGTAAAATAAAATTCATCCCCCCATTCATTAATATTGCTTTCTATTGGAAGAGATTGAATTATCCTTTTACAGCATTCTGTATCAAAAAATTCTGCTTTTATTTCTACTCCGTTGATTATTAATTTAACCTGTGTATTTGCCATAGGAAACTAATATTTTATAACTGTTTTGCTTTTTTCTCTTTATATATCAAAATAGGAGAAGCCTTTTTATCAACAACCTCTCCATTAATTATACACTCGCTTATTCCCTTTTCAGATGGAATAAGATACATTACATCAAGCATAATATCTTCAAGAATACTTCTTAAAGCACGGGCACCTGTTTTTCTCTCTATCGCTTTTTTTGCAATAGCCCTTAATGCCTCATCAGTAAATGTGAGCTTAACTCCATCAATGCTGAATAACTTTTGATATTGTTTTACAAGGGCATTTTTTGGTTTTGTAAGGATTTCAACAAGGGCATCTTCATTCAATTCACAAAGAGTTGCTACTACTGGAAACCTACCAACAAACTCCGGAATCATACCATATTTAATAAGATCTTCAGGCTCAACATGGGCAAGGATGTTTTCCTCATCCATCTTTGATGTTTCCGAAAGAAAACCAATTGTTCTCTTTCCTATTCTCTTTTTTATAATTTCCTCTAAACCAACAAAAGCTCCACCACATATAAAAAGTATGTTAGTTGTATCAAGTTGAATGTATTCCTGATGGGGATGTTTTCTTCCTCCCTGAGGTGGTATATTTGCAACAGTGCCTTCTACAATTTTTAAAAGTGCCTGTTGAACTCCCTCACCTGAAACATCACGAGTTATTGATGGACTGTCAGCCTTTCTACTTATTTTATCAATCTCATCTATGTAAACTATACCGATTTGAGCACGCTGTATGTCAAAGTTTGCATTTTGAAGAAGTTTAAGAAGAATATTTTCAACATCCTCACCAACATATCCTGCTTCTGTAAGAGTTGTGGCATCGGCAATTGCAAAGGGCACATCAAGAAATTTTGCGAGCGTTTGAGCTAAAAGAGTTTTCCCTGTACCTGTTGGTCCAATGAGCATAATGTTACTTTTCTGAATTTCATCATTAGGCGTACCTTTAAAAATTCTTTTATAGTGATTGTAAACAGCTACTGAAAGAATTTTTTTTGCTCTTTCCTGTCCTATCACATAATCATTTAAAAATTTATGTATTTCCTGTGGAGTAGGCAATTCAGTTTTTAAGCCTGCAATATTAGAAATTTTCTCCTCTTCTAAAATTTCGTTACATAGAGAAACGCATTCATCACAAATGTATACTCCATCGCCAGCAATTAATTTTTTAACTTCTTTTTGTGATTTTCCACAAAAGGAGCATTTTAAATTCTCATCACTTCTCTTTGCCATTTTTCACCTATTTTTGTTTTATAGATGAAATAACTTCATCTACAATTCCGTATTCCTTTGCTTGTTGGGCAGACATGAAAAAATCTCTTTCTGTGTCTTTTTGTATTTTCTCAATTGGCTGTCCTGTATGTCTTGACAAAATCTGATTTAGAAGTTCCTTCATTTTCAAAATTTCTCTTGCATGAATCTCAACATCTGTTGCCTGTCCGTAAAATCCTCCGATTGGCTGATGAATCATAACTCTTGAATGGGGGAGAGCAAATCTCTTCCCTTTTGTTCCTGCTGCAAGTAAAACACATGCCATAGAAGATGCCTGTCCAATACAGTAAGTGGCAATATCTGGTTTTACATACTGCATGGTATCATAAATGGCAAGTCCACTTGAGACTATTCCTCCTGGTGAGTTGATATATATGTGTATATCCTTATCGGGATCTTCTGTTTGAAGAAAAAGTAATTGGGCAATTACTACATTTGCCACTTGGTCATTAATCTCTGTTCCTATAAAGATAATTCTATCCTTAAGCAATCTTGAATAAATATCGTAAACTCTCTCTGTTCTACCAGTCTGTTCTATTACAATCGGGACTATACTCACTGATTTGCCTCCTCTTTTTTAATAAATTTAGCTTTACTTAAAAGCAAGTCAAAAACTTTATTTTCAAAAACACTATTACGGATTGGTTCTAAAGAACCATGTTTAGACAGGTAATACTGAACAACTCCCTGTGGCGAAATACTGTACCTTCTTGCAATATTCATAACTTCATTTTTTAAATCTTCTTCTGATACAGAAATCCCTTCTTTTTCGCCTATAACTTCAAGTAAAAGATAGGCTTTAACGTTTCTTTTAGCTGACTCAGTTATTTTATCCATATTTTGAGTTATATCAAGTCCCATTGCTTCATACTCTTCTGTCAACCTTCTTATTTCCATTTCAAGGAGTCCTTCTGGAATTTCAAAATCATAGGATTCAAGAAGCTTCTTTAAAATTTCTATTTTATATTTTTGTTCAGCCTGTTCCTTTTTAGCCCTTTCAAGGCTTTCTCTTATATATTTTTTGAGGTCTTCAATATCTTCAAAACCAAGCTCTTTTGGAAGTTCTTCATAGGGAATGTCTTTTCTTCTTTTAATCTCTTTAATCGTTATATCAAACTTAACAGTCTTCTCAGCAAAATCAGCAATGGAGTCTTTAGGAAATTCTATTTTGATATTAAATATTTCATTTTTTCTTTTGCCTTCAAGGGCTTTGGAGAATTCTTCTGGGAAAGGTCCTGAACCAATTTTATATACAAAATCTTTTGCCTCTTTACCAATATCTGTGGTGTAATCAATTACAACCAGATCTTCATTCTGAATTGGTTCTTCTGTTGGCTCATAGGTACCTCTTTCTTTTGAGAGTCTCTTAATCACTTCTTCAACTTCCTCATCTTTTACTTCTGTTGAAATTTCTTCCAGTTCTATGTTTTCGTAATTGAGATTCTCAATCTCCGGTCTAACCTCTACTATAAGTTCAAAGGATAAAGGTTGCTCTCTCTTTATATCAATTGCATCCTCTGTTATTGGTGGAAGAACAGGTTTTAATTTAGCTTCTTTAATTGCATTATCATAGGACTGGGAAACAAGTTTCTCTAAAACTTCAGATTCTGCCTCTTTACCAAATTTTTTCTCAATTATTGAGATTGGTGCCTTACCTGGTCTAAAACCTGGAATTTTTGCTTTTTTCTGAATATCTTTTAATACTTTTTGAATTTCCTCCTTTACTCTTTCTGCAGGTATTTCAATTTTAAGCCTCTTCTTAGTTGTTGAAATTTCTTCGATTGCCTTTAACACATACCCTCCTTAAAAAAATATTATCCACTTTTAAGTTTAAAAACCATAAAGGATTTTTGTCAATGATAGAATATTTGTACAATCATGAAATCTTTTAATTTTAAATTGTGATAAAATAGAATATGTTTTTCAGAAGAAACTTTAAAAAATTTTTTCACTTTTGACTTGAGAAAGGAGTAGTATGCTTCCTTATCCAAATATAAATCCTGAAATTATCAAAATCGGTCCTCTTTCAATAAGATGGTATGGATTGATGTACATTATAGGTTTTATATGTTCTTTTTTAATTGTAAAGAGTGAAATAAAAAGGAAAGGAATACGGGTTGAAAAGGATTTTCTCGAAAATCTCTATTTTTATTTAATGTTAGGACTTCTAATTGGTGCTCGTTTAGGATATGTAATTTTTTACAATCTTTCCTACTACATTGAAAATCCTCTTCACATTTTTGCTATCTGGCAGGGAGGTATGTCTTTCCATGGAGGTCTTATTGGTGTTGTAATATCAGCATGGCTTTTTACAAGGGCTAAAAATTTTGATTTCTTTACTCTTACTGATATGCTTGTTTTAACAGCACCAATCGGTATTGGACTTGGGAGAATCGGAAATTTCATAAATGGAGAGCTTTACGGAAGAGTAACTGATGTTCCCTGGGCAATGACTTTCCCAGAGGGAGGTCCCCTTCCAAGACATCCAAGCCAACTTTATGAGGCGGCATTGGAAGGATTAGTACTTTTTGCGATTTTATGGTTTTTCAGAGATAAATTTAGCAGATCTGGCATTCTATCATCATTATTTTTAATTCTTTATGGTATTTTTCGCTTTTTTATTGAATTCTTTAGAGAGCCAGATCCTCAAATTGGCTATGTTCTGGGAATTTTCACAATGGGACAGATTTTATGCCTGATTATGATATTTAGTGGTGCTTTATTACTTCACTATAGGATTGGAAAGTGATCAATTTATCTGAAGAGCTTATAAAAAGGCTTAATGAACTGAAAAAACAAACTTTTTTTGAATTAATTAATCTTGCCGGCAGAGTTTTTATAATTGTTGAGCACGATGAAAATGTTGTCATAGGCAAAAGAGGATTTCTTCCTGAAGAAAAAGAAAGAGGTCTTGTTTTAGTCTTTAATCAAAAAATGAATTTTCAATGGAATGATGAAGCATTAACGGCAACTCTGGTATTTGGTAACACTCCAGAGAAATGTTATATCCCCATAAATTCTATTGCAGGAGTTTTTTCACCAGACCTACGAGTTCAACTTAATGTTCCAGTGCTTAAATTTTCTAACAATACAGAGTCTTCTGAAAGGGTAGAAGAAAATTCTCAAAAAAAGAAAGATTCGAAAATTATTGATCTTTCTAAAATGAGGAAGAAAAAATGAACATGGAAAAACATTTAAAGGAACTTTTGACTTACTATTTAAAACAAAAACTTAATAAACTTCAACAGCAAATAGAACCTGTGGAAAATCCGCCTCCAGATTTAAAAATTTTAACCTATGGAATTACTTTGGGATATATGGACATAATTACAGAAAAAGAAGTAATGCCAGAAAAAATCAATAAATGGAAAGAAATAATATCTGAAGGTAACAAATTAGTTATTTTGATTCCTAAGGAGGAAAAACTCAAAATTACAGAAATACTTTGGAAAGAAGGAATTGCTGAAAAGGTAAGTATAGGAACTTATGAAATAAATCTATTTCTGCCTTGAGATAAAATCCTCTAAACAAAGTTTTTGAACTTCCTCTGTAACAAAAGAACCTCTTAGCATTTTACCTTCAACCATATAAATTACCATTTCAGCTATATTTGTTGCGTGATCTGCAATTCTTTCAAGGTATTTTGCAACAAACATTCTTTTAAGAGCTAAAGGGATAATATCAGGATTTTTTATCATCAATCCAAATAATTCATTATGATTATTCTGTAAAAGTTCATCAACCTGGTCATCTCTTTTGATAATATCATAGCATAAATCAATATCTTCTCTTACAAAAGCATTAATAACATCTTCAACCATACCTTCAGTAATTTCAGCCATTTTAGGTATATTTACAAAGGGTTTTAAAAATGGTTCCTGTGCAAGCTCAATTGCTCTTTCAGCAATATTAACGGCAAAATCACCCATTCGTTCAAGATCTGTGCATATTTTCATAGCTGTTGTGATAAATCTTAAATCCTTTGCCATAGGCTGTTTTAAGGCAATTAATTTTATACATTCTTCATTTATTTCGACTTCAAGTCCGTTTATTAGATTGTCTCTCGAAATAACATTTTTAGCAAGTTCTATGTCTCTGTCAATAAGAGCCTTAACAGACTTTCTTATCCCTTCTTCAACAAGGCATCCCAAAATAAGTATTTTTTCCTTTAATTTTCTTAATTCCGTATCTAAAATTCCCATTACTTCCTCCTAAATTCATACTTTTGTTATTATAACAATTTAATTATTATCATTAATAGGTTTATGGACAAGAAATTTATTAACATAGGAAGATATCAATGAGCTACTATGAAATTTAAATCTTTCAATTATATCCACTGCCTCTTCTGTGCCTATTTTTTTTAAGGAATTTAAAATTTCAATTATCATAATTGGATCTTCTTCATAGCTTAAAATTTTTTCTAATTCCTTGACAGCAGAACTCATCTTTTTTAATCCTATTATAAAAACAGCAGTTTTACGAATTTCCCTGACAGGATGTCTTAAGGCATGGATTAGTTTTTCTTCAAAAGGCATTGATGAAAAATTCCTCAAATCGGATTTACAGAAAGGACAAATTATTAAATTATCCTTCAGTTCCTTCCAACAGAAAGGACAAAAGTAATATATCACTAATCTTATCCAAATCTTCCTGTTATATATTCTTCAGTTAATTTTTCTTTAGGAACAGTAAAAATTTTATCTGTTTTATCAAACTCTATCAATTCTCCCAAATACATAAACCCTGTGAAGTCTGATACTCTTGCTGCCTGCTGCATATTATGGGTAACAATAATTATAGTTAATTTTTCCTTTAGCTGAATAAGCAGTTCCTCTATCTTAGCAGTAGAAATGGGATCTAAGGCAGAAGTAGGTTCATCAAAGAGAACAACATCAGGCTCAATTGATATAGCTCTTGCTATGCAAAGTCTTTGTTGCTGACCACCAGAAAGAGAATAAGCATTTTCTTTTAGTCTATCCTTTACTTCATCCCACAAGGCAGAAGCTCTAAGTGCCCATTCAACTTTTTCTTGTATTAATCTTTTATCTCTAATTCCATTAACCTTTAATCCATAGGCAACATTTTCAAAAATAGATTTTGGGAAAGGGTTTGGTCTTTGAAAAACCATTCCAATTTTTCTTCTTAAATCAAGCAAATCAATATTTTTATCAACTATGTTTATTCCATAGGGATTCAAATATATGGCTCCTTCGTATCTTGAATTTGGATATAGGTCATGCATTCTATTAAAACATCTTAACAGAGTTGTTTTTCCACAACCACTTGGACCTATCAAAGCAGTTATTTTTTTTGTTAGTACTTTTAAATTTATATTTTTTAGAGCCTTAAAATCTCCATAGTAAAAATTTAATTCTTTAACCTCAATCTTGATGTCACTTTCAGATTTAATCAAGTTTGCCTCCTTTGATTCTTCTAAGGCTTTCTCTTTAGTTCCAAAAATCAAATTTTTTATATTATCAATAACTACACTGCGTATTACCATATATATTTCCTTCTGACTTTTTGCCTAATATAATAAGCTAAGGCATTCATAAAAAATGTTAAAACAAGCAATACAAAACCTGCTGCAGCGGCATTAATTTGGAAATCAGCCTGTGGACGGGAAACCCAATTAAATATCTGGATAGGCAAAACTGTAAAAGGTGACATTAAAACCTCCCAAAACTTTGTCAATGATAGATATGGAAAATCTGGGGTAATGGGATTTGGCGGTAAAAAGGCAATAAAAGTCAAGGCTCCAATTGTAATTAAAGGAGCTGTTTCACCAATTGCTCTTGATGCAGCAATAATAAGTCCTGTAAGGATTCCTCCCAAGGAGTAAGGGAAAATATGATCTCTAATTGTATCCCATTTTGTAGCACCTACTGCATAGGCCGCTTCTCGGATGTCTCTTGGAATTCTTCTTATTGCTTCCCTTGTATTTACCACAATAACAGGTAACATCAAAATACTTAATGTTAAACCTGCAGTCAATATACTTTCACCAAGCTTAAATCTGTATACAAAAATGCCTAAGGCTAAAAGTCCATAAATTATTGCAGGAACTGCTGCTAAATTATTTATGTTAAGTTCAATTATATTTTCGATTTTTCCTATTAATCCTCTTTTTTGAGCATACTCTTCAAGATAAATTCCTGCAGGTATACCGATAAGAAGCGACCAAAATATAGCACCTCCCATTACAAGAAGTGTACCAACCCAACCAGAAAGTATTCCTGCTTTTTCAGGAAATCTTGAAGGAAAAGAAGTATAAAAATCAGGGTCTTTAAGTTTTTCCAAACCATCTAAAAAGACATCTAATATAAGGGTAAACATAAAAGAAACAACTAAAAATAAAGCAAAAAAACCAAAAATAGGAAATATTATGTCTGGCTTTATCTTTTTTAATTTTTTCTTATCGAATTTCTCTAAACTCTTCATTTTATTAATACATCTCTCTTATTTTTGATTTTAACCAAAGGGCAATACTGTTAAAGAAAAAGGCAATTATAAAAAGGGTAAAACCAACTGCAAATATTGACAAATATTCAATAGAACCAAAGGGTAAATCACCAAGAGCAACCTGGACTATATATCCTGTCATTGTCTGTATTGGTTCTCTTGGATCAAGAGTTAAATTTGGATACATTCCAGCTGCAATTGCTACAACCATTGTTTCTCCTATTGCCCTTGATGCTCCAAGAATAAAGCCAGCTACTATTCCAGAAATTGATGCAGGTAAAATTATTCTGATAGCAGTCCATAATTTTGTAGCACCCAATGCATAAGAAGCCTCTCTTATTCTCTGAGGAACACCTTTCATTGCATCTTCAGCCATAGATGCAGTATAAGGCAAAATCATGAAACCTAAAACAATACCCGGAGCTAAAGAATTAAAACCTTCAAGATTTGGAACTATTTTTTGTAAAAGAGGAGTTACAAACAATAAAGTAAAGTATCCATAAACAACTGTTGGAACTGCCTCTAAAAATTCTATTATGGGTTTTGCAATTTCCTTAACAGTAACAGAGGCATATTCACTTAGGTAGATTGCAATTAACAGTCCAAGAGGAACTGATACAATCATGGCTATTACAGCTATGAGAAATGTTCCAGCAATCAGAGGCCATATACCAAATTTTTTTGTAGCAAAAACAGGTGTCCATTCTTTTTCAGTTAGAAATTCTTTAATTGATACCTCTTTAAAAAATTCTAATGTATCTGTCAAAAGAACATATACAATACCGATTGTTATAAAAATAGTAAAAAAGCCGGCGGTGAAAAACACCGCCAGCATAAATTTGTCTAAGATTCTTTTATAAACTAAAGAACCAAACATAATTAATGCTTTGCTTCTCTTTTAAGAAGTTCTTCAACAGTCAAACCTACTTGTAATTCACCACCGAATACTGTTCCAACATTCATTTTCTTAAATCTTTCTTCTGCCATTGGATAAGCCTTTGGTGGGAGAGGAATATAACCAACCTGTTTTGATATTTTTCCTGCATTTTTAAGATAGAATTCTACAAATTCTCTTACCTCTGGCTTTTCTTTAGCAGATTTTTCATTTACATAGATAAATATAGGTCTTGAAAGGGGCTGATAGGTTCCATCCATGACAGTTTTTTCACTTGGCATTACACAGGCACCTGTTTTAGGATTTTTGACTGCTAATGGTTTAACCTTACCCTTATTTTCAGTTACATAGGCTAATCCTACATATCCAAGGGCACCCACGTCTTTTATAACCGCATTCATAATAACATTGTCATCTTCACTTGCTACATAATCACCTCTACTTGACTTTGCCTTTCCCACAACAGCTTCAGTGTAGTAGTCAAAGGTTCCTGAATCTGCACCAGGACCAGCGAGTCTTAAATTTCTATCTGGCCAATCAGGATTTACCTGTTTCCAATTTGTAATCTTACCTTGAGCATCGGGTTCCCACATTTTCTTCAGTTCTTCAACGGTAATGCAATCATTTTTAATCCAGTTATTTTTTACATTTACAAATACTGCTAAGGCATCATAGGCAATGGGAAGCTCAATATACCTTATGCCTGCTTTCTGGCATTCTTCCATTTCTTTCTTCAAAATTGGTCTTGAAGCATTAGAAATATCTGTTTCCCCTCTGCAGAACTTTTTGAATCCTCCGCCAGTACCAGAAATTCCTACTGTAACCTTAACTGCTCCTTTTTTTGCTTTCTGAAAATCTTCCGCTACACCCTCAGTGATTGGAAATACTGTTGAAGAGCCATCAATTTTGATGATGGGCTGCGCATAAGATGGGGAAACAAAAAATAACATCATTGTTATCAAAAGCAAAGCAACACTTAAAATGAAACTCTTTTGATAACTCATAAAACACCTCCATAAATTATTTTTTATTTTCATGTTTTAGTATAAAAAACCATTGTTAAGATAGTGTTACAATAATGTTAATTTTCTGTTACAGTATTAAAAAATTAAAATGTGGAGGTATAGATGGTGAGTCAAATTTTAAAATTCATTGTATTGTTTGTACTTTTAACATTAAATATTTCTTCTGCTTCTGAAATGATTAACGGGGCTGTGCTACTTTCCCATATCCAATTTACTCAAGCTGGGCAGCAAGTTATCACAAAGCAACAGGTATTCAAATTAACTATTAATCAATTGGTTCAGATGGTGGAATCAGACAGATTAAAGAAAGAACAGTTCATTTTGGTGCCTCTGATATGGCTCTTAAACCTGAAGAATTAGAAAAATCTCAATTACTTCAATTTCCTGCTGTAATAGATGGAGTTTTCCTTGTTGTCAACATCCCTGAAATTCCATCTAATGCTTTAGTTCTTGATGGAAAAACAATGTGTAAGATATTTCTTGGTGAAATTAAACAATGGAATGACCCAAAAATAAAGGCATTGAATCCAAATTAAAATTACCTGAAAAGCCGATAACAGTTGTACATTGCTCCGATGGCTCAGGAACAACTGCAATATTTACACATTATCTTAGTGGAGCATGTATAAAATGGGCAGATACTGTTGGATATGGGACAGCTGTTAGCTGGAAAACAGGTCTTGGGGGAAAAGACAATGAAGGAGTTGCAAATTATTTAAAGAGAACTCCCATAACAGGAGCTACATATATTCTTCTTGCAAAAGAAAAAACAGATGTTAATAAATCTGTTATAAAATTCTTTGATTGGGCTTTTACATATGGAGACGAAACAGCTAAAAAACTTGATTATGTACACCTTCCAAAATCCGTAAAAGATAGGGTAAGAAACTATTGGAAAATATATAAAATAAAATCTGTAAGCCCGTCTGTTTTTCAGATGGGCTTACTTTCTTATCCCAATTTCTTTAAAAATTTTTACCATATTGGGTAGATAAATCTGTCCGGGTGCAGATGTTGTGTTAAGGCTTGCATAGGTAATTAAAGAACCAAACACTGGATTTACAATACGTGTTAATCTTCCCTTTTCTCCCATTCCAATTACTATAACATTGTCTTTTTTATGTTTTATTGTAAAATATAAAAGCTTTTCCGCATCCTCTATTTCATTAACCATTGTAGCAATCTTGACTATGTCAGCACCAAGTTTTTTACCTTCTTCAAAGACTTTTTCTAAATCCTCTACCGAGGGAGTTAAATCAAATCTGTGATAGGATAGAATGAGTTTGATGTTATTTTGTAAAGTCTTTTGTCTTAAAGTCCTAGATTCCTCAGAAAAAATCTCGATATCAAAAAAATCACAATAAGGAGTTAATTTCTCATAAATGCTTAATCTATTTGGTATTTCTTTTTTACCACCTTCCTTTGGAGCTCTTATTGTACATAACATTGGAAGATTAAATTTTTTCTTTGCAGTGGCAAAAATCTGTTCAATGTTTTGAATATTTTCAAACATATCAACCCTTAATTCAATAATGTCTGCGCCCTGCAATGAAGATTCATTTAAAGGAAAAACATCTGTATCAATTAAAACAACTGCTATAGCAGGGATTTGTCTTAAATTCATAATTAAGTTTATCAGTTTATTTTAAGAAATTCAAAAAACCCGCCCCTTAAGAGGCGGGTTTTAATAAGAGCTACTCTAATTGAATTTTTATCTCTCTTGGTTTTGACTCTGATTTTCTCATTATTGATATTTCAAGCACTCCATCTTTAAGTCCTGCCTTAACAGAGGATTTATCTATATCAGGTGGAAGACTAATTGTTCTTGTAAAAGGACCAAAGCTTCTTTCATTTAAAATATAATCCTCTTCTTTGACTCCTTCAGGTCTTTTAATTTCTCCCTTGATGGTTAATCTATCATCGGTTATGGTTAAATCTATCTCATTTTTATTTACACCGGGTAATTCAATCTGAATTTTTAATTCGTTATCTTTTTCAAAGATATCTACATTTGGCGATATAATACCTTCTGAACTCACTGCTCTTCTGCGTCTTACAGGAGAGAGAAACTCCTCAAAAAGTCTATCCATCTCTTTTCTTATCTCTTCAATTTCCTTTAAAGGACTCCATTTTACTATAGCCATTTTACACCTCCTAAATTTTTTAAATTGTCTCTGCTAAAACAATCTTATTAAATATTATCTTACCATCTTTAAAGTCAACTTCTACAGTATCACCCTCTTTGAAAGTTCCATCAATAAGTTTTATTGCAAGCAAGTCAAGTATTTCTCTCTGTAGCACTCTTCTTAATGGTCTTGCTCCATACACAGGGTCATAGCCAATTTTTGCAATATATTCCTTTGCAGATTCTGTAAGGATTATGTCAATCTTTTTCTGCTTAAGATAATTCTTTATCCTTCTAATCTGAATCTCTATAATCTCCTTCATCACTTCCCTGCTTAATGGATTGAATATAATTATCTCGTCAATTCTATTTAGAAACTCAGGCCTGAAGAAAGCTCTCAAATCATCCATTATTCTTTTTCTTAAATCTTTCTTCAAATCCTGCCAATGCTCAGAGCCTCCACTTTCAAGAAACTCCTGAATGTGGCTACTTCCTATGTTAGATGTCATAATTATTATTGTGTTACGGAAATCAACAGTTCTTCCATGCCCATCAGTAAGCCTTCCATCATCAAGAACCTGAAGAAGTATATTAAAAACCTCCTGATGAGCCTTTTCAACTTCATCAAACAGTACAACACTGTAAGGACGTCTTCTTACTGCCTCTGTAAGCTGTCCACCCTCTTCATATCCTACATATCCAGGAGGTGCACCAATGAGACGGGATACAGTATGACGCTCCTGATACTCAGACATATCAATACGAATCATAGCGTTTTCATCGTCAAAGAGAAACTCAGCTAATGCCTTTGCAAGTTCAGTTTTACCAACACCTGTTGGACCAAGAAACATAAAAGAGCCAATTGGACGATTCGGGTCCTGAAGTCCTGCTCTTGCCCTTCTAATTGCATTTGATACAGCAATTATTGCTTCATCCTGACCAACAACTCTCTCTCTGAGGCGCTCTTCCATTTTTATCAGCTTCTGTGTTTCGCTTTCAAGAAGTCTCTTAACTGGTATACCTGTCCATTTTGCCACAACCTCTGCAATATCTTCCTCATCAACCTCTTCTTTAAGCATCTTTCTCTTCTTCTGGACTTCCTTTAGTTGAGCATTTGCCTGTTCAAGAGCATGCTTAAGCTCTATCATTTTCCCATATCTAAGTTCTGCTGCCCTTGTTAAATCACCCTGACGCTCTGCCTGTTCAGAGGCAATTCTTGTTTGCTCTATCTCTGCTTTAATTTCTCTGATCTTTAAAATAATCTCTTTTTCAGCCTGCCATTGCCTGCTTAATTCCTCTTTTTTAGAGAGAAGTTGCTCTATCTCCTGAGAAATTTTTTCAATTTTTTCCTTTGCATCTTCAGTTGGTTCTTTACTTAATGCTTGTCTTTCTATTTCAAGCTGCCTGAGTTTTCTTTCAATTTCATCAAGTTCAATTGGCATACTGTCAATTTCCATTCTAAGTTTTGCTGCTGCTTCGTCTATAAGGTCAATTGCCTTGTCAGGTAGATATCTATCAGTTATATATCTTGCTGAAAGTACAGCAGCAGCAACCAATGCAGAATCCTTTATTTTTACACCATGATGAACCTCGTACCTTTCCTTAAGTCCTCTTAGAATTGAAATTGTATCTTCAACAGAAGGCTCTTTAACCAAAATAGGTTGGAATCTTCTTTCAAGGGCTGGGTCTTTTTCAATATATTTTCTGTATTCATTGACAGTTGTTGCACCTATACATCTAAGTTCTCCCCTTGCTAAAGCTGGCTTAAGCATGTTTGCAGCATCAACAGCTCCCTCTGCAGCTCCTGCACCAACAAGGGTGTGAAGCTCATCTATAAATGTGATAATTCTTCCATCAGAAGAGGTAATCTCTTTAAGCACAGCCTTAAGACGCTCCTCAAACTCTCCACGATACTTTGCACCTGCAAGAAGAGAACCTATATCTAAAGCTACTATCTCCTTATCTCTTAAAGATTCTGGAACATCACCGGCTACTATTCTTTGTGCAAGTCCTTCAACTATGGCTGTTTTACCAACACCAGGGTCTCCAATAAGCACAGGATTGTTCTTTGTTCTTCTGCTTAATACCTGAATAACCCTTCTTATCTCCTCATCCCTTCCAATAACAGGGTCAAGCTTGCCTTTTTTTGCTAAATCTGTGAGATTTTTACCATATCTAACCAGTGACTGATATTTTTCTTCTGGATTCGGGTCTGTTACCTGATGAACTCCTCTGATTGCTCTCATAGTATCAAGAACTTTCTGCCGTGTTACTGCCTGCTTTTTCATTGCATCAAGGGCAGGTCCTCCGACATCAAATAGGGCAATCAGAAGATGCTCCACGCTTATGTATTCATCTTTAAGATGCTCAGCTTCCTGTTCAGCTTTCTCAAAAAGCTGATTCAGTCTTGGAGTAATATAAATCTGTTCAAGTGGCTGGGCACCATAAACCTTTGGAATTTTTTCAATGGCTTTCTTTAAATCTGCCTTTATTTTGTTTAAATCTGCTCCGCATTCTTTTAAAATTTTGGCAACAAGCCCTTCAGTATTTTCAACAAGAGCATAAATTAAATGCTCCACATCTATCTGCTGGTTGCCGTATTGAGAGGCAATTCTTTGAGCCTCTCTTATTGCCTCCTGCGTTTTATATGTTAATTTATCAGCCCTCATGACTTTCCTCCTTAAATTTCTTCAAAAAATTTTTTTAATTTTTTTTCAATTGTTTCTTTTATATCTTCATCAATGTATCTCATCATCTCCTGCATAATAGTTTCAAGAAGTTCCATTCTCTGCCGCATTCTTAGAATTATATCCACTCCAGCTTTATTAACTCCTAATTCTTTTGTAAGTTTTATCACAAAGCTAAGCCTTTGAAGGTCTTCATCAGTATAAACTCTTTGACTTTTAACTCTTTTTGGCTTTATAAATCCTTCTCTTTCATACAGTCTTAATGTTTGAGGATGAACATTAAGTAATTTACAGACCATACTTATCATATAGAATCTTTCATCCTGTCTCATTTTTAACTCCTCAACATGAACTCTCTTGGATTTTCTTTATAAAGATGTTCCAGCCTTTTAATCTCATCCTTTTCAGAATCTTTTAATCCCTTAGGAACTAATATCTTTATCACCGCATAAAAATCTCCTTTCTTAGCACCCTTTGGAGATGGAAAGCCTTTACCTGAGATTCTAAATTTCTGTCCACCCTGTGTGCCTTCAGGTATTTTCATGGTAACTGTATTTCCGTCAGGGATAGGAACTTCAACCTTAGCTCCTAAAGCTGCCTCAACAAATGTTACAGGAAGATCAATGTATATATCATCTCCCTTTCTTGTGAAAAATGGATGCGGTGTAATACTAACTTCAAGAATTAAATCACCGTAGGGAGCGCCGCCTCTACCTGAATTTCCATAACCTTTAATCTTTACTGTTGAACCATTATCAACACCAGCAGGAATTTTTGCTTTAACTGTTTCTGTTGTCAAAATTCTACCTGTTCCACCACATTTTTTACATGTTGATGAAGCTTTTCTTCCTGTCCCACCACAATTTGGGCAGGTTTGGCTAACCCTTACAAATCCTCTTGAAGCTTGAATTCTGCCTGTTCCTCCACATCTTGAGCAAATATCAACTCTGTCCGCTCCACTTCCATGACAACTCTGACACTCTATGTGTCTTTGATAAGTAATTGGTTTTACAGTGCCTTTATATGCTTCTTCAAATGTTAAATTAACTGGAATTATTATATCTTCACCTTTTACATAGGTGGTCGAAGTTGTTTTAAAGGTTTCACCAAAGATATCTCCAAAAATATCACCTAAATCGAAGCCTTTTGTGAAATCAAAACCTCCAAAATCAAAACCTTTAAAATCAAAGGATTCTCCTCTGTCATACTCCTCTCTCTTCTTAGGATCACTTAAAACTGCATAGGCTTCATTAATCTCTTTAAATTTTTCCTCAGCTTCTTTGTTTCCTGGATTTAAATCTGGATGATACTTTCTTGCAAGCTTACGATAAGCCTTTTTTATTTCCTCTTGGGAGGCATCTTTACTTACGCCAAGTATCTTATAATAATCCTTACGCTCCATGTTTTTAATCTAACATATTGAGTTGATTTATATCAATATATTTTTATTCCGAAGGCTTGAGCTTTTTCCTGTAAATCTGAGCTAAAGGCAAAGAATCCAATCCTTTTTTGAAATGAAAGTTTGAGAGAAAGACAGCTTTCTATATATTATAGAATCTTGTTTTAACACTACATTGATTGACAGAAAGAGGAAAAAAACATTAATATTGAGTTAGAGACAAAATTCTCAAAGGAGTGTTTAACATGTTTGAAAAGTTTACAGAAAAGGGACGTAAAATAATTTTATATGCAAGAGAAGAAGCAGAAAAAAGAAATAGTGAATTTCTCGATACAGAACATCTTTTACTTGCCATTTTGAGAGAAGAAGACTCTATACCAATTGCAATATTAAAAAAAATAGGGATTCAGCCTGAGAATGTTCGTTACGAAATTGAAAAGAGAATATCTGCAGAAACAAATCTTTTAACTTACGGTGAGATACCTTTCTCCCCTAAAGCTAAAAAAGTTCTTGAATACGCAATAGAAGAGGCAAGGCTTCTTGGACATCCATATATTGGAAGCGAACACCTTTTCCTTGGTCTTATAAAAGAAGAAGAAGGTATTGCTGGAAAAGTTCTCAGAAGTTTAGGGATAAATCTATTAGGTGCCCGACAACTTACGATAAACTTTTCAATAAGACCCCATTTTCAAGGAACCCCTCAGAAGGAAAGAAAAAGGTCAAATACTCCAGCCTTGGATGAATTTGGAAGAGATTTAACATTATTAGCCTTAGAAGGAAAACTTGATCCTGTTATTGGAAGGGAAGATGAAATTGAGCGAGTTATCCAAATTTTAGGAAGAAGGATTAAAAATAATCCTGTAATAATAGGTGAACCAGGAGTAGGTAAAACTGCTATTGTAGAAGGATTAGCACAAAGAATAATCGAAGGAGATGTCCCCGATATACTTATTGGGAAAAGAATCATCGCCCTTGACCTTGGTGCATTAATTGCAGGGACAAAATACAGAGGACAATTTGAAGAAAGACTGAAGGCTATAATGAGAGAGACAACTCAGTCTGACAATGTAATTTTATTTATCGATGAACTACACACAATCATTGGTGCTGGTGCTGCTGAAGGCTCTGTAGATGCTTCAAATATGTTAAAACCTGCTTTATCACGGGGTGAAATACAATGCATAGGAGCGACAACTCCACAGGAATACAGAAAATATATTGAAAAGGATGGAGCCTTTGAAAGAAGATTTCAACCAGTATACATTCAACCAACGAGTGTAGAAACAACAATTGAAATACTTAAAGGAATAAGAGAAAAATATGAAAATCATCATAAAGTAAAAATTACTGATGAAGCAATCGAGACAGCAGTAAAACTTTCCGATAGATATATAACAGACAGATATCTTCCAGACAAAGCAATAGATGTAATTGATGAAACAGCATCAAGAATAAAACTCAAAAAATCAGTAATGCCTAAGGAATTAAAGGACATTGAATTGGAATTAATGAAACTTTCAAAAGAAAAATCTCTTTACATAAAGATTCATGACTTACAGTCTGCTCAAAAAGCAAAATATGAGGAAGATAAACTTAGAAGAATGTATGAAGCTAATTATAAAAAATGGAAAGATTCTGTCTATAAAGAAGTTCCTGTTGTTACAGCCGAAGATGTGTCCTATACTGTTTCTAAGATAACAGGAATTCCTCTCTTCAAAATTGAACAAACTGAATCAGAAAAACTTCTTCATATGGAAGAAGCTCTTCATAGAAGAATCATTGGACAGGATGAAGCAATCAAAAGTGTTTGTAAAGCCATAAGGCGTTCCCGTGCTGGATTGAAAACTAAAAATAGACCAATCGGTTCATTCTTTTTCCTTGGGCCAACAGGGGTAGGAAAAACCGAACTTGCAAAGGCTCTTGCTGAATTCATATTTAATGACGAAAATTCTCTTATTAAGTTTGATATGTCAGAATATATGGAAAAATTCAATGTATCAAAATTAATCGGAGCACCACCTGGGTATGTTGGTTATGAAGAAGGAGGACAGTTAACAGAAAGAATTCGTAAAAAACCCTATGCAGTAATTCTTTTTGATGAAATTGAAAAAGCCCATCCTGATGTATTTAATCTCTTACTTCAAATTCTTGATGAAGGAGTTCTTACTGATAGCTTTGGAAGAAAGGTTAATTTCAAAAATACAATAATAATTATGACATCAAATATAGGAGCAAGATTAATAGAAAAATCCACTCCCCTTGGTTTTCATAAAAAAGAAGCCAAAGATATATACTCAAAAATAAAGGATAGTGTCTTTGATGAATTGAAAAAAACCTTCAATCCTGAATTTCTCAATAGAGTAGATGATATTGTCGTATTCCATCCATTAGAAGAACACCATCTTCTTGCTATAATTGACTTACTCGTTAAAGAAACCAATAAGAAGCTTTCAGAATACGGCTTTGTTATAGCTGTTTCTGAAGAGGTTAAACATTGGATTTTAAATAAATACTATCAGCCTACCTACGGAGCAAGACCAATGAGAAGAGCTATAACTAAGGAAATTGAAGATCCGCTATCAGAGGAAATTTTAAAGGGAAGATTTAAAGGTTCAAGCATAATAAAAGTTGAACTAAGAAATAATGCAATTGAATTTGAAGAAATTCCTGAAGAGATAACTACAGCTGTTAATTAATAAGGTGATAAAATGAAAAAGAATGTTTTTTTGATTATTTTTATATTACTTGCATTAATAATAACGGGAAGTATATTATTTAAAAAAACAACTTCTATTCCACAAAATGCAAAAATTGGCATGCCTGCTCCTGATTTTATTCTTAAAGATATCGAAGGTAAAACATGGAAACTTAACGAACTTAAAGGGAAAATTGTTATTCTTAATTTTTGGGCTTCCTGGTGTAATGATTGTAAGGTCGAAAAAAAAGCAATTCAGTCTTATCTGAATAAAAATGGTGCTCCCGATGATTTATTGTTTATTACAGTTCTTTACAAAGATAATCCAAAAACTGTTATAGAAATAGTAAAAAAAGCAGGATTTACCTTCCCTGTACTCATTGATGATGGTACTGTTTCACTTATATATGGAATAAAAGGAGTACCAGAAACCTTTCTAATCGACAAAAATGGAATTTTAAGACACAAAATCATCGGACCCGTTGAATGGGATAATCCCCACATTATTCCCCATTTAAAACAAGTTTTATCATGATTTAATGGGTATACCAGGACAACCCAAAAAAGTATTACTGTTTATCGGAACACTTTTTAAAGAAAAAGAAATTTATTATACTTCCATTGAATTTTTGAGAAATTTTTATGGTGAAATTCTCATAGAATCAGCGCCAAAGGAGTGGGAATACTCAAACTATTATACTGATGAGCTTGGTAGTCCTATTTTTCGTAGATTTATATTTTTTAAAAAATTAATTTCAGAAAGAGATATTGCAGATATAAAATTACAAACCAACGAAATAGAAATTAAGTTATCAAGAAATTTTAAAAGAACGATTAATCTCGATCCAGGATATATAAGCCTTGCAAAGCTTGTTCTTGCTACCACCAAAGATTATTCCCATCGCATTTATCTTAAAAATGGCATATACGGAGAAGTTACACTAATTTACAAAAAACGCTCCTTTATACCCCATATTAACACTTATAAAGATTACGCAGATAAAAATTATATTGAACTTTTCAACTTAGTAAGGCAAATATATAAAGATTTACTTTACAAAAATTATTGAAAAATTACTATTCAATATGTCATATTTATGACATGATTAAAAAAACGGAATTTATAGGGCAATCACCTGCAATTAAAGAAATTCTTTCTATCATAAATAAACTATCTAAAACTGACAGTACTGTACTCATAATGGGTGAAAGCGGAACAGGAAAAGAGCTTGTGGCAAAAATGATTCATCAAAAAAGTACAAGAGCCACAAAACCATTTATTCCTGTCAACTGCGGAGCCATACCCTCTGAACTTCTTGAATCTGAACTTTTTGGGCATGAAAAAGGAGCCTTTACAGGGGCAGTATACTCCCGTCCTGGCAGATTTGAACTTGCTCATGAAGGAACTATATTCTTAGATGAAATAGGAGACATGCCCCTTCATTTACAAGTTAAAATTCTTAGGGTAATACAAGAAAGAACCTTTGAAAGAATTGGTTCAACTAAACCATTACATGTAAATGTAAGAATAATTGCTGCAACAAACAAAAACTTAGAAAATGAAGTAAAAGAAGGAAAATTCAGAGAAGACCTCTATTGGAGACTCAATGTAGTACCTCTTTTGATTCCTCCCTTAAGAGAAAGAAAAGAAGACATTCCAATTCTTTGTGAATATTTCATAAATAAATTTTCGGAAAAATTTGGTTATGAACTAAAAATTAAATCTGATGCTTTTGATTTACTCCTTAACTATCACTGGCCAGGAAATGTCCGTGAACTTGAAAATCTCATTGAAAGACTTTATGTATTAAGTGAGAATGGCGTTATTACCATCAATGATCTTCCTGAAAGAATCAAATTTTCAGAGAGTTTTTTTTCAAGAAATATTATTCCTGAAGAATTGAATCCCTTTGCTTCATCAATTGACCTCAATGAAGTTATTAAAGAATATGAGAAAAAACTCATTCTGCATGCCCTTAATTTAAATGGATGGGTAAAAAGTAGAGCGGCAAAATATCTAAGAATAAATCGAACGACATTAATTGAAAAGATGAAAAGACTCGGTATTAAAGATGTTGAGAATAATTAAATCAATAGTATTAGTAATTTTAATATTATGTTCCCTAATAGCTTATGCTCAGGAATCATTAAAGGAGGGAGAAAATTTATTAAAATCAGGACAATATTTGCAAGCAAGGGATTACTTTAAAAAATTTTTAGAACATCCCCAATTAGCTCCGGAAGCTTTGATAGGAATCAGTAAAAGTGAATATAACCTTGGCAACTATCCTGAAACCACATTTTATTTGAGGAGACTTTTAAGGGATTTTAAAGATTCACCTTTTATAAATGAAGGGAATCTTTACATGGGATTAAGCTATTTAAAAATGGGCAAATATCTTGATGCAGAATTCTATCTTAAAAAAGTTGAACCTCCCTTACAAACAAAAGCAAATATAGGACTTGGCTGGATAGCCCTTTACAAAGGAGATATTAAAACCGTTGAATCAATAATAAATAAAATAGATAAAAAAGAATTGATTGAAAACCCTGATGCAGCTCTTTTAAGAATTAAATATCTTGCCAATACAGGAAAGGCTGAGGAAGCTTTAAAAGAGTTTGAAAGAAATGCGAAACTGAAAAAAACAAAGTTTGAACTTGATAAAGCTGAAATATTAATAAAAGCTGGTAAAATACTGGAGTCTGAAAAAATACTTAAAAATTTTATAAAAAAAGATGTAAGAATTATTGACTCAATCAAAGCAAAAAATATGCTCTTTGATATTTATCTACTTCAGGGGAAAAAGGAGGAGGCTTTAAAAATTGCAAAGGAGATATATTTATATAATCCTTCTGATGCTTTTAAATTAAAGCTTGCTTCTCTTTACACTGAACAAAAAAATTATGATGATTCAATAAAAATTCTTTTATCTTTAAGGGATAAGTCAGTTAGAAATCAAAAAATTGAAGAGTTTATTAAAAATGTGATAAAAGAAAACCCTGAAAAAGCTTCAGAATATATAATGAGAACATATCCTTTGCTTAGTGCTGACTCCCATTTACTAATTGATTTTGCTCAATTTCTTAACTCACAGGGAAAATTAAAAGAAGCAAAAACAATCCTTCAAAAAGTAATGACAGGACCAAGAAAAGCCGAAGCAATGATTCCACTTGCTCAAATTATAATAAAAGAGGGTAAATTAAAGGAGGCAAAAAAAATTCTTGAGCCTCTAAAAAATAATAAACCTTTGGCAATGGCATTATATGCCCAAATACTTGACAGAGAGGGAGATAAAAATACTGCTTTAATTTATATTAGAAAAGCTGTATCTAAAATAAAAGAACCTGAAATTATTTTATTTGCTGGAGATTTAGAATATTCAGTAGGTAATAAAAAGACTGCGCTAAAACACTGGATTGAGTCTGCAAATTTGGGAAACTCTCAAGGAGCTTTAAAAGCAGCAGATTATTACTATATTTCAAAGGATTCTAAACAGGCTATCACCTATTATAAAAGAGCTATTGATTTAGGACTTAATGACAATGACTCCCTCATGTGGGCATACTACCAGTACGGCAAACTAACCAAAGATAAATCCTATCTTGAAAGAGTGGTAAACTCAAAAGGAGAACTATCACAGGCAGCAAAAGAACTCCTTGAAAAATTATGAAAAACAGAGAATTATTGAACGAAGCCATATTAAAGATAAACACCGCCTCTGAGGCTTTAGTTAGATACTATCAGGTTTTAGAGGAAAGGATTAAACTTCTTACAGAAGAAGTTGATCAAAAAAAAAGACTTTTAAGTAGCATTATAGACAGTATCGACATAGCTGTTGTTTTTTTTGACAGAGAAGGTGTCATAAGATTAATCAATAAAGCTGGTGAATTTCTTTTTTGTATCAAAGCAGAAGAAGTTATCGGTAAAAGGGAATTGCCAATAAAAATAGAAAATGAAAAGGTCTATCCTCCAAATTCTAAAAAACCCTTTTATGCAATTGTATCTCAATCAGAAGTTCTAGATTCTGAAGGAAATATCATAGGACATGTTCTAATATGCAAGGATATAACAATAATTAAAGAACTTGAAGCAGAAAATGAAAGAAATAGAAGACTTTCAGCAATGGGTTCTTTACTTATGAAAATTGCCCATGAAATAAGAAATCCTCTTGGCAGCATTGAACTCTTTGCTAATATGATATCAGAGGACCTAAAGGATAATATTTATGGAGAGTATGCAAGAAGAATTTCAAGCGCAGTAAGTATGCTTAGAAATACATTAGAAAATATGCTTAGCTTTACAAGAGGGATAAATCTTAAAAAAGAGAAAATTAAAATAAATAATTTAATTTTTGAAATAACAAAAGAGTTTGAAGAACTCTTTCAAAGAATGGGAATTACAATAACTTTTGAAACGGATAAACAATACACCGTCTCACTGGATAAAGCATTAATTCGACAGGCATTAATCAATCTTATTGTTAATTCCTATCAAGCAATGCCTGAAGGAGGTAATTTAAAAATTATAGTTTCAGGGGAAGAAAATTTTCTTAAAATTATCATTAAAGATACGGGTCATGGAATTGACAGTGAAGTTTTAGATAAAATTTTTGAGCCCTTCTTTTCAACAAAAGACCGAGGTTCAGGGTTAGGCTTAAGTATTACAAGTAGTATAATATCTGCCCATGGTGGAAGAATAGAGGTCAAAAGTGAGAAAAATCAAGGCACAGAATTTGCTTTGTACTTACCTTTAGAATAAATGAAAGCTGTATTAATCATAGATGACGAACCTGATATGGGCTTTGCTCTGAAAGAAGCTTTAAACCGCCTTGGCTTTGATGCTCATTTTTATCGTGACCCTACCCATGTTCTCACTAATGTTAATATCAAAAATTTTTCATTAATAATTACAGATGTCAAAATGCCTAAGATGGATGGATTGCAGTTTTTATCAGAAATGCGAAAAAGAGGTATATTTACTCCCGTAATTGTCGTAACTGGTTATGCAAATGTGGAAGATGCTGTGAAAGCTATGAAATTAGGAGCTGTAGACTATCTAACAAAACCTTTTTCTTTCGAAACCCTTAAGTCTCTTGTTTTAAGACTAATACCAGATGAAGAGGATATTATTGCAGAGTCAAAGGAGATGAGGCGAATCCTTCAGGTTGCTAAAGAAATAGCTAAAACAGATATTACAGTCTTATTAACTGGTGAAAGCGGAGTTGGAAAAGAAGTGATAGCAAAATATATTCATAAACATAGTAACAGAGCTAATTATCCTTTTGTTGCTATCAACTGTGCTGCAATTACAGAAACTTTACTTGAAGCAGAACTTTTTGGATATGAAAAAGGAGCTTTTACAGGTGCCACAGAGAGAAAGCCTGGAAAATTTGAGCTTGCAGACAAAGGAACACTACTGCTTGATGAAATAAGTGAAATGGCTTATAAATTACAGGCTAAGCTACTAAGGGTTATTCAAGAAAAGGAAGTTGACAGAGTTGGAGGAACTAAACCAATTCCCATTGATGTAAGAATTATAGCTACAACTAACAGGGACCTATGGGATGAAGTTAAAAAAGGAAACTTTAGAGAAGACCTCTTTTACAGAATTAATGTTTTTCCCATTAGAATTCCTCCTTTAAGAGAGAGAACAGAGGATATAATTCCTCTTGCTGAGTTTTTTATTAAGAGACTCTCTAACAAAATGTCAAAAAATTTGTATCTTTCTGAAAGAATAAAAAAATACCTAATAAATAAAACATGGACGGGCAATATTAGAGAACTCGAAAACTTTATATATAGAATGGCAGTATTAAATAAAAATGGGGAGATTAATCCTCCAGAAGACGATGAAATAATATTTGAAGAAGTAAAAATTACAAAAACAGGGAAGTTAAAGGATGCTGAAAAAGACATGATAGTTGATGCTTTAAGGAAGACTGAAGGAAATCGCACAAAGGCTGCTAAAATGCTTGGTATAAGTGTAAGAACCCTTAGAAATAAAATTAAAGAATATGGGTTAAAAGATATCTAATCTGGCATACAATTTGTATGTATATTGAGTAGAGGTGAATATATATGGATAATTCAATAAAAATACTTCAGAAAATAATGGATCTTTGTACCTATAGGCAAAAAATTCTTGCCTCAAATATAGCAAATGTGGATACTCCGAATTATAAAGCAAAGGATGTAGATTTTCAGGAAGAACTGAAAAAGGCTTCAGAAATAGAAAACAATTCTTACAGGGTCATAGAAGCACCAACAACAATGCCAAACAGGGACGGAAATACTGTAAATATTGAAGTAGAAATGGCAAAATTAACAGAAACTTTGTTAATGTATAACAGTGCAACTCAGCTTCTTTCTACAAGGTTAAGAATTTTAAAAGATGCTATTAAAGGAGGTAGATAATGAAAGACCTCTTTTTGCCTCTTAAAGTATCTGCTACAGGATTAGAAGCCCAAAAAATCAGACTCAATGTTATTGCTTCAAATCTTTCAAACATTAACTCCACAAGAACACCTGAAGGCGGTCCCTATCGAAGAAAGGATGTTATCTTTATCTCATACATGTATGACCAGATTTCCCATGGTGTTGATGTTTACAAAATAGTTGAAGACCAGAGACCCTTTAGGATAGTTTTCGAACCAGGTCATCCTGATGCAGACAAAGATGGATATGTAAGATATCCTAATGTAAATCCGATGGAAGAAATGATTAACATGATTTCCGCATCTCGAGCCTATGAAGCAAATCTTACAATGATTAACTCCTACAAAGAAATGTTTTTGAGAACCATTGATTTATTAAAAGTTTAAGAATTTTTCGGAGGTAAAAGATGACAGAAATAAAAAATATTAACGATTTGTTAGGTAGAAGCTTAGAGGAATTAAAAAATTTGAAAGGCGCCCAGAAAGAATCTTTTGAACAAGCCTTAAAGGATGCTATTAAAGAAGCCTCTAAAATAGAAGAAGAAGCACAAAAGGCAATTGAGGCCTTTTCAAAGGGAGAAATAAGCATTAACCACGTAGTTTTAGCAATGCAAAAGGCTGACATGACTTTACAAACTCTTATTCAGGTAAGGAATAAAGTTTTAACAGCCTACGAAGAAATATCTCGTATGCAGGTTTAGTAAACAATGCCTATTACTGACAGATTTAAAATATTTTTTGAAAATTTTAAAAATCTATCTACTAATCGTAAAATAGCATTTGCTGCAGTTGCTATTATAAGTATTGCAATTATAATAACCTTTTTACTTTGGTTACCTAAACAGGATTATCAACTTTTATTTTCCAATCTATCTGCTGAGGATGCAGGTAATGTTATTACAAAGCTTAAAGAAAAGAAAGTTCCCTATCAAGTCAAAGACAATGCAATATATGTTCCATCTGATAAAGTTCATGAACTAAGGCTTGAACTTGCAGCACAAGGTATTCCATCAGGTGGTGGTGTTGGTTTTGAAATATTTGACAAAACATCAATCGGACTTACTGAATTTTCCCAAAGAGTAAACTATATCAGAGCCCTTCAAGGAGAGCTTGCAAGAACGATTAAGCAAATTCAAGAAGTAGATCAGGTTAGGGTCCATATTGCCATACCTGAGAAGACCATATTTACTGAAAAAGAAGACCATCCAACTGCATCCGTTGTTCTGAAACTTAAACCTGGAAGAACTCCGTCAAAGGAACAAGTCGCAGGAATAGTTCATCTTGTATCAAGCAGTGTAGAAGGACTTGCACCTCAGTATGTAACAGTTGTTGACCAGTATGGAAATCTGCTTTCAGCGCCTAAGGATACAGCACAGCTTGTTCAAATTGAGCAGATTGAATATAAGAAAAATATTGAAAAAACTTATGAAAAAAATATTCAAAGCATGCTTGAAAACATAGTAGGCAAAGGAAAAGCAATAGTAAGAGTTTCAACAGAAATTGATTTTTCAAAAGTAGAACGCCTTGAGGAAAAATTCGATCCTGATACAATTGCAATAAAAAGTGAACAACGAAGTCAAGAAAAAACAATGTCACCACAGACAGGTGGAATACCTGGAGTACTTTCCAATCAGCCAGGACAACCTCAAGCAGGTATAACACAAAATATTCAGTCTCAAAGACAGCAAGAAAGCATTAATTATGAAGTTAGCAAAAGCATAAGCAAAATCTTGCAGGCAACGGGACAAATAAAGAAAATCTCTGTAGCTGTATTAGTTGATGGAGTTTATAAAGAAGAAAAAGGTAAAAAGATTTATACCCCAAGAAGTGAGGAAGAAATAAAAAAATATCAAGAGCTTGTACAAGCTTCAATAGGATATAATAAAGAAAGGGGTGATATAGTAGTAGTTGAAAGCATGCCCTTTGAAGTAATACCAGAGGAAAAACCAGCTATTGATTATTTTGGTATTGCAAAAACTATACTAAAATATTTATTACCTATAATAGTTCTCTTGTTGATAATCTTCTTTATAATTAAACCTCTTCTTGAAATTCTTAAAAGACCCGTTGAAGAAAAGGTTAAAATGAAAGAAGTTGTTATATCTGAAGAAATTCCAAGTATGCCTCCTTTTAAGGAAAGAGATATAAAGGAAGAAATCAGAGAACTGGCAAAAAGTAATCCTAAAAAGGTTGTTTCAATGCTTAGAGAATGGATGGCTGAATAAAAATGAGAAAATTTTCCGGGATAGAAAAAGTTGCTGCCCTTTTGTCTCTTATTGGAGAGGATGCTGCAACAGAGCTTTTTAAACACTTTGACCCTATAGAACTTGCAAGAATTATCCCAATGATGTCAAGGATAAAATTGACAAAGGAAGAAGCAGATGCTATACTTCAAGAATTCTCTGAAAAAATTGGAACAACACCAGTTGTTGTTGATGAAGAATATATAAAATCAATTCTTACAAAAGCTTTTGGAGAGGAACAGGCAGCAAAACTTATTAGTAAAATTGAAAGTGGAGCCTCCGCCTTTGACATTCTTAGATGGCTTGATTCTTCAGCCATATCCACAATGCTTCAAAGAGAACATCCTCAAACAATAGCTATAGTTTTAGCTCACTTAGAACCAAATCAGGCAGCTGAGGTTTTAAGTAAATTTCCAGAGCAGCAAAAAATTGAAGTAGCATCAAGAATTGCAAATCTTGATCAAATTTCACCAACTATTTTAAGTGAACTTGAAGATGTTCTTCAAAGTCAGCTTCGCTCCTATACTCAATCAAGAAGAATTGGTGGAGTAAAAACAGTGGCAGAAATACTAAATCAAATGGATAGAGCCTCTGAAGAATTAATTTTAAAAAATATTGAAGAAAAAGACCCTATATTAGCTGAAGAAATAAGAAAACTTATGTTTACCTTTGAAGACCTTATTCATGTTGATGATAGAGGAATTCAGACAATTCTTAAGGAAATATCTACTGATGACTTAGCCCTTGCTCTTAAAATGGCTTCTGAAGAACTTAAAGATAAAATATTCCGTAATATGTCAAGTAGAGCAGTTGAAATTTTAAAGGAAGAAATGGAAGCAAAGGGACCAGTTAGGGTTTCAGATGTAGAAAAGGCTCAAATGAATATTGTAAGGGTAGCAAGAAGACTTGAAGAGGAAGGTAAAATTGTACTTGGAGGCAAAGGTGGAGAAGAAGTTGTCATTTAAAGAAATAAAACCTTACATACTTTCATCATTTGATGAAACTCTGATACTACCTAAAGAAGAAAAAAATGAACAGAAAGAAGAGGGATTAAAAAAGAAATATGAAGAGTTAAAAAAGAAGTATGAGGAAACTCTTAAATCTGCATACATAGAAGGTTTTAACAAAGGTTACGAAGAAGGATTAAAAAAAGCTGAAAAAGAAATTGACCAAAAAAAACAAGAACTTAATAGACAATTTGAAATTTTGAAAAAGTTAATAGATGACATTTCAACCTTTAAAGAAAAACAGATGGAACTATTTTTGCCTCAGATTTTAAGATTTGCCTTTAAAATAGCAGAGAAAGTTGTGGCAACTAAAATATCCCTTGACAGGCATATAACTCTTTCAATTTTAAAAGATGCTCTTTCAGAAGTGCCTAATAATGAAGAAAAATTTATCGTAAAACTTAATCCAAAGGATTATGAATTTATCCTGCAAAAATTAAATGAACTTGGAATTGACCCTTCAAAAATTCAATTCGAACCCTCTGAAAATATAAAAAGCGGTGACTATAAAATAGAAACTCAATCTTTACACATTGTTGCAACAGTAGAAGAAAAATTAAAGGAATTGGAAAATGCTGTCAATACATTCATTTCTCAGCAAGAGTGAAGAAATTTTAGATAAAACATCGGTAATCAAAATTTACGGCAAAGTCACAAAAGCGGTTGGACTTATCATTGAGGGAGTAGGAATAAATGCAAGTATTGGTGATATTTGTGAAATAACAACCGATAATGATTCCATTGAAGCAGAAGTTGTTGGTTTTAAAAATGGAACTATTCTCCTTTCTCCTCTTGGTGAAATATATGGAATAAGACCAGGTAATAAAATTGCTGTTAAAGGAAAGCAAAGTTATATTAAATTAAATGAAAAAATACTTGGCAGAATAATAGATGGCATAGGACATCCAATTGATGGTAAGCCACCATTAACTGGCAAACCCTTTCCAATTTATAAAGATGCCATCAATCCTCTTGACAGAGAAATAATAAAAGAACCTATTGATCTCGGAATAAGGGCTATAAATTCCCTTATTACTTGCGGGAAAGGACAGAAAATTGGAATTATGGCGGGAAGTGGTGTAGGTAAAAGTGTGCTTATTGGAATGATTGCAAGATACACTAATGCAGATGTAAATGTGATCGCCCTTATTGGTGAAAGAGGAAGGGAAGTTAAAGAATTTATTGAGAAAGACTTAGGTGAAGAAGGATTAAAAAAATCTGTACTTGTTGTATCAACCTCAGATACTCCTGCTTTAGCAAGAATAAGAGGTTCCTTTTTAGCAACAGCAATAGCTGAATATTTCAGAGAAAAAGGTAAAGATGTACTACTTCTCATGGATTCCCTTACAAGATTTGCAATGGCTCAGAGGGAAATAGGACTTGCAGCAGGAGAACCGCCTACAATGAAAGGCTATCCTCCTTCAGTTTTTAAATTAATGCCAAAGTTACTTGAAAGAGTTGGAATAACTAAAAGTGGTGGTTCAATAACAGGAATATACACAGTCTTAGTAGAAGGAGATGATTTATCAGATCCGGTTACTGATGCAGCAAGGTCTATTCTTGATGGACATATTGTGTTGTCTCGTGAGCTTGCTAATAAAAATCATTATCCTGCTATCGATGTCCTAAAAAGTATAAGCAGAGTAATGAAAGACATCGTAGATGAAACCCATTTAAAGTATGCTGCAAAACTTCTTGATCTTCTTTCAACCTATTCAAAATATGAAGACATTATAAATATAGGTGCTTATAAGGAAGGAACAAATCCTCAGGTTGATTTAGCAATCAAAATGATAGAACGAATCAATGAGTTTCTAAGACAGGATATAAATGAAAAAGCTGATTTTGAGGAAAGCGTAAAAAGTCTTATAAAACTTTTTGAATGACGATGAAAAGCACAACACTAAATATGATACTTAAATTAAAGGAATGGGAAGAAGAAATTGAAAAACAGAAGTTTGCTTCAATAATTACTGAAAAGGCAAAGATGGAGGCTTACATTGAAGAAATAGAGAAAAGATTCGATTTTATTAAATATGAAAGAAACAATAATTTTACATCCGATGAACTTATTACTGTTTTTAGTGAAATTCAACATCTCACTGGATTATTGAATAAAGCAAGGGATATTTTACAAAAAATTAATGAAGAATTAGAAAAACAAAGAGAAATATATGAAGAATCATACAAAGAAAGAGAAAAAATTCAACAACTTTATGACAAACTAATATCAATGATTAGAAGAGAAAGAGAAAAAATTGAAGAAAAAATCATTTCCGATGTTTTTACAAGTAGATTCAGAGGTGCATAAGTGTTAAAAAGAGCAATTTTTTTAGGAATTTTTATAACTATAATTGGCATTACTGCGGGAACAATAATTGGACAGCAGACAACTTCAAAGGAACCTTTGCAAAGCATAGAAGAAGAGAGAATAAAAATACTTAAAGAAGATTTGGCAAAAAAAACAGAGGAACTTAAAAAGCTTCGCGAGGAAATAAATGCAAAGATAAAAGAACATGAAGCAATAAAGGTTCAACTTGAAAGAGCTCAATCAGAAAATTTTCAGAGACTTGCCAAAATTTATGAATTAATGCCTCCTGAGGAAGCTGCTACAAGAATTGAAAAACTCGATGACGAAACAGCTATAACCTTAATTCTTGCAATAAAACCAAGACAGGCAGCTAAAATTCTTGCAAATGTAAATCCTGAAAAAGCAGCAATAATCTCTAAAAAGATAGTTAAAATCAAGGAAAAGGAATCCAAGTAGGAAAATTTTTCCCTCCTTGATTATTCATCAGATAGGTATAACTTACTGAAAATTAAAGATTTTATAAATGGCACAAAAATTGATTACTAATTTGTATGATTTTGATAGGCAATATAAACCTAAACAATTTAATCAGTCAAAATGAAAAGCAATCATTAGTATCTCGGTCTTCTGATTCCGATAATTTTTTCGATAAATTTTTAAATCTCCTATTAGAAAATAAAGAAAATCAAAATGAGAGCACATCATTTTTATTACCAATTTTGTCTTTTCAGAATCTTATACTACAGGATTTACAGAAAATGCAGGAATTATTGAAATCATTAAATATATCATCAGATACTAAATCCTCTTTAATAAAATGGCAGATTAATTCGGAAGAGTTAAGCAACATAATAAAAAATTTAAAAAACATTGATAACAAAGGTTTGCTAAATCTTCTAAAAACTCTTAATGAAAGCAATGAAAATCAACTTGATGTAAAATTATTAAGGGAGCCTGCAAATGATCTAAAAGCTGAAAATAATGAATCCCAACAGACAAATGTATTATTAGAAAATATAAAGAAAGTTGCCAATTCTAAAGAAAACAGTCATTCGGATTTAAATCTCTTCAAAGAATTATCATTAGACAACTTAAACAATAAACCAGAAAAAAATATCCTTTCCCATAGAGATTCTCTTAAATTCAAAATTGAAAGTTCAGTAAACAGCGAAGTTCAATTTTCCTCTATTACAAACAATGAAGTTACAACAAGCAACAACCTACAAAAAATTGAACTCCCCTTTACAAGACTTCTGGAAATTTCAAATATTATTTTCAAAGCATTATCAAATTCTTCAAAAACTCTTATAGTTCATCTTGAGCCACCAGAATTAGGGAAAATTCTTATTAAACTTTCAATGGATTCTGCTGGTATAAAGGCTGACATGAAAGTTGACTATCCCTATGTTAAAGAGGCTTTAACAGCTTTAATCCCTGAAATAAAAAATAATCTTCAGTCTTCGGGAGTTAAAATATCAGATTTCTTACTTGACCTTATGAGAGATTATCGGGGCTATTCAGATTCTTATAATAATCAAGGGCAAAGAAAAAACAAAAACACTCAAAAATTCTTTGAATATTTTGCATAATAAGGAGGAATAAAAAATGGCAGATGTAAGCTCAATATTTGATAATCACCTTTACACAGTATCTGAGAAAACAAAAGCAACAGGAAACAATAAACTTGACAAAGAAGCCTTTCTCAAACTTCTTACAGCTCAGCTTAAATATCAGGATCCTTTAAATCCTTTAAAGGACACAGAATTTATGGGGCAATTAACAGCAATGACAACTCTTGAACAGATAATTAAAATGAATAGTAAACTGGAGGATCTGGCTACCTATCAAATATACTCTAATGCTTTAATGATAGGTTCAACAATAATTGGTAAAAAAGTTATAACAACCGATGGAACTGAATATACTGTAAAAGGAATTGCCATTGAAGAGGGGAAATTAAAGATTAATGTTGGTGAAAGTTATATAAATATGAGTCAGATAAAAGAGATTAAAGCTTAAAGGAGGTGATAATATGTTAACATCCCTTTTTACGGGTATAAGTGGATTAAATGCAAATTCTTTAGCCCTCTCCGTTGTAGGAGATAACATTGCTAATGCAAACATTGTTGGTTTTAAATCAAGCAGAGCAAATTTTGGAGATTTACTTAGCCAAACCCTTGGTGGAGCTTCAGCTATGCAGGTTGGTCGAGGTGCAATGATTGTAGACATTCAGAAAATGTTCACCCAGGGAACCCTTGAGACAACTGCAAATCCCCTTGATTTAGCAATTGAAGGAGATGGTTTCTTCATTGTAAGACAGCTAAATGGTCCAACATATTATACCCGTGCAGGTCAGTTCAGACTTGATAAAGATGGTTATGTTGTTGACCCGAATGGATACAGACTTCAGGCATATCAGATGAATCCCGATGGCACAATAACTGGAGCAATTGGAGACATCTATCTTGCAGGATTAATGAGTGAACCGAGAGCATCCAACGAAGTAAAAATACAAGTAAATCTTGACTCCAGGCAAACTGTTCCTTTATCAGCATGGACACCACCTTCAGGATCAAATCTTCCAGACTCTAATACTTATAATTTTTCAACAGCTATCACAATATATGACAGTCAAGGAAATCCTCATATTGTATATACTTATTTTAGAAAAACTAATGCAAATCAATGGACTGCATATATGGTTTATGATAGAAGTAGTGATCCTACAAATCCAAATTATACACAAGTAGGAAACTTTAATTTAACTTTTGATGAAAATGGTAGATTAACTACAGCCCCGCCAACAACATCATTTAATTTTGATTTTAGACCATGGGGTGCAGCAGCACAGGATGTAACTTTTAATTTCACTGACTCAACCCAATTTGGTTCACCAAATGCTGTTGTATTTCAGACGCAAAATGGACATTCTTCAGGAAATCTTATTGCAGTAACTGTTGATCAAGATGGAGTTATCTCTGGAGTATTTACAAATGGACAGGTTAAAAAGGTTGCTCAGGTAGTGCTTGCAAAGTTTGTTGCAGCGCATAATCTTACAAAGGTGGGGAAAAATCTTTTCCTTGAATCCTATGGTTCTGGTAATCCAACCTATGGAGCACCAGGAACAGTAGGAGTTGGTAAAGTTTTTGCAAATTCTCTTGAAGCAAGCAATGTTGACCTTGCAGAGGAGTTTGTCCGCATGATCGCTGCCCAAAGAGGCTATCAGGCAAATGTAAGGGTAATTACAACAACTGACAACATGCTTAATGAATTGATGAATATTGTAAGATAAAAAAACGATATTTTTGAAAGCCCCTTTAAGGGGCTTTCAATTCTATATATTAATTCCATAAAATTGCATAAACCTGCCTTAGTCTGTTTTAATTAAAAAAGGAGCTCGCATAAAAATGAACCTTCTTTATTTTGAAAAGCCTACAAGATATATAAACAGTGAAATAAATTCAATAGTAAAAAAAGAAAAAAATAATATAAAAATTGCTCTTTGCTTTCCCGATGTCTATGAAATTGGAATGTCCCATCTGGGCTTAAAAATTCTCTATCACATATTAAATAAAATTCCAGAAGTATCTGCTGAAAGGATTTTTTCTCCTTGGATTGATATGGCAGAATACATTAGGGAAAATAAAATCCCCATTACATCCCTTGAAACAAAAAGACCTCTCAAGGATTTTGACATTGTTGGCTTCAGCCTTCAGTATGAACTTTCCTATCCAACTGTTTTAAATATGCTTAACCTTGGACAAATTCCTTTAAAATGGGAACAAAGAATAGACAAATCCTATTCTTTAATAATTGCTGGCGGACCCTGTGCCTCTAATCCTCTCCCTATGTCTAATTTTATAGATGCTTTTTTGATAGGAGAAGCTGAAGAGGCAATTTTAGAGTTCATTCAAGTTTATAAGGAATGGAAAAAGTCCTACTCAAACAAAGAAACTCTTTTAAAAGCAGTAAGTGAAATCGAAGGTTTTTATGTTCCCTTTGTTGGTAAAAAGATTACAAAAAGAAGATTTGTTAACAATTTAGAAAATGTTGATTTTCCAACTGCTCCTGTTTTACCCTATATGAAAATTGTCCATGACAGAGTATCCATCGAAGTATCTCGAGGTTGTCCCTCAGGTTGTAGATTCTGTCAGGCTGGAATTATTTATCGTCCTCTGAGATTTCGTTCTCCAAATAAAATTCTAGAAATAGCTAAAAAATCGATAGATAACACTGGTTATGAGGAAATCTCTCTTCTTTCCTTCAGCATAGGTCATTATCCTTATCTTTTTGAAATAATTGATATTTTAAACGAATTTTTTTCAGGGCAAGGAGTAGCTCTATCACTTCCTTCTATAAGAGCTGATAAAGTCAAAAAGGAGCTTCTTCAAAAAATTAAATTTGTAAGGAAAACAGGATTTACAATTGCACCAGAGGCAGCTTCAGAGAGATTAAGAGGAGTCTTAAACAAAAATCTTACAAATGAAGATATACAAAGAGCATGCGGACTTCTTTTTGAAGAAGGATGGCATAATATAAAGCTATATTTTATGATAGGACTCCCAACTGAGACAGATGAAGATATTGAAGAAATATCTAATATGACAAGAGAAATTCTTAAAACTGCTAAATGTTATACAAAAAAATTCATAGACATAAATGTTACAATTTCACCATTTATACCAAAACCTCACACACCCTTTCAATGGCTTGGTCAAAACTCCTTTGAAGAGATTAAAAGAAAGCTTGATTTTATTAAAAACGCCTTCTTAAGAAGCAAAATTCACTATAAAGGACATGACCCTAAAATGAGCATTATTGAGGCATCTCTTTCAAGGGGAGACGAAAAAATTTGCGAAGTCATATACCATGCTTGGAAAGAAGGAGAATCTTTTTCAGCTTGGACAGATTTTTTCAATTTTGAAAGATGGCAAAAGGCAATGGAGGAGACAGGTATTGATTTGCTATCCTATGCAACTCGAAACTACAGTTTAAATGATGAATTACCCTGGGATTTTATTGATATTGGAGTAAAAAAGGATTTTTTAAAAAAAGAATATACAAAAGCTTTCAATCTCAAAAAAACTAATGATTGCACTATTATATGTGATGGATGTGGCATATCAAGCTGCCAATTAAAAAAAGTAAGAACAGAAAAAATTGAAATTCCTAATTTTTTAATAAAAAATTTAACAATGGAAAATATAGATTTTGATAATCAAACTTTTGTGAGATTCTGTCATATAAAAACAGGAAATATGAAATATTTATCTCAACTTGAATTAGGGAATTTGATTACAAGAGTTTTAAGAATGGCAAAAATTCCATTTGTACTTACAAGGGGCTTTCATCCTAAACCTGAAATATCCTTTGGCCCTTCATTACCTGTCGGAGTAGAAAGTGAAAAAGAATACTTTGACTTAAAAATATACGGTGATTTTAAATTAGAATATGTTGATAAATTAAACAGAATATTACCTGAGGAACTTAAAATTAAAAATGCTAAGGTTATCAGTCCGAACGCTCCTTCTTTAAACTCTTTTATACAAAGATATAAATATCTGATAAACACAAAGGGAAAAAATCTTTTGGTTTCTCCTGAAAAATTAAGCAATATCCAGATAAAAAGAAATGATAAAAATTATACAATCACAGAAGTTTTAGAAGATGTTCAGATTTACAGTGATCAAATATGTATAATAGTTAAAGATGGACAGATTAAGGCAAGAATTTCAGAAATTGTAGAAGCTCTCTTAGGTCTTTCAGCAAAAGACTTAGAGATTAAAAGAATACAAATGTATGGATATAAAGGAGGCTGGATAGAGCCTTGAGCAATGAACTTTTAATAAATGTAACAAAACAGGAATGTCGAGTTGCCCTTCTTGAAGGTGGACAGGTTGTAGAATTTTATATAGAAAGAGAGGGTGATGCAAGTTTTGTTGGTAACATTTATAAGGGCAGAGTGGTAAAAGTGCTAAAAGGTATGCAAGCATGCTTTATTGATATAGGACTTGATAAAGCAGCTTTTTTGTATGTAGATGATATAAAAGGAGGCATAAAGGAGCTTTATCCCTTTTTAGAGGGAGACGAAGAAACAGAATTTATATCTAAGCTTGACTTTAAGGATGCCTCAATAGAAGAACTTGTTCAACAGGGACAAGAAATTTTAGTTCAGGTTGCAAAGGATCCAATAGGAACAAAAGGAGCAAGAGTTACATCAAGAATAACTTTACCTGGCAGATATGTGGTTCTTATGCCCGGTATGGAACACATAGGAGTGTCAAGAAAAATAGAGGATGAAGAAAAAAGAAAAAAACTTAAAGAGCTTGCAACAAAAATAAAACCAACAGGTTTTGGACTTATTATGAGAACAGTCAGTGAAGATGCTACAGAAGAGGAAATTCAAAGAGATATTGATTTTCTATTGCTTCTATGGGATAACATTCAGAAAAAGAAAGATAAAGTTCATGCTCCTTCTTTAATTCATAGCGAATTTGACCTTGTCCTTAGAAGTCTCCGTGATTTTATGAATCAAAGTGTTGACCGTCTAATAATTGACAACTACAACGAATGGATAAGACTTAAAGAGTTTGCACAGATTTATTTCCCCCGAATTGCTGATAAAATTGAACTTTTCGAGGGTGATGAGCCTATTTTTGATGCCTTTGGAGTTGAAGTTGATCTTGATCGTTCCTTAGAAAGAAAAGTTTGGCTTAAATCAGGTGGTTACATTGTAATCGATCAAACAGAAGCCATGACTGTTATTGATGTAAACACTGGTAAATTTGTAGGTAAAGAAAACTTAGAAGACACCATACTAAGAACAAATCTTGAAGCAGTCAAAGAAATAGCCTATCAAATAAGATTAAGAAATCTTGGAGGTATAATTCTTATAGATTTTATTGATATGGAAAAGGATGAAAACAAACAAAAAGTTATAAATGCAATGGTAGAGGCAATGAAAAAGGATAGAGCAAAAACTACAATTTACAATATTACCGATCTTGGCATAGTTCAGATGACAAGAAAAAGAACAAGGGAGAGTCTTGAGCACATTCTCTGTGATAGCTGCCCTTACTGTGAAGGCAAGGGTAGAATCAAAAGTGCTAAAACCGTTGCCTATGAAGTGTTAAGAAAACTTAAATTTATGACCTTACAAGAAGGAACAGAAATAACAGTTGTCCTCAATCCACAGGTAGCTGATTTGCTTACCGATGAAGAAAGAGACTCTCTGGAAGAGATTGAAAATAGCAAAAAAATAAGAATAACAATAAAAAAGGATTCTTTACTACATAGAGAAAATTATTCCATATATAAAAACCCTCTATTTATTGAATAAAAAATGGAAATTCTTGAATGTAATAGATGTGGAAAATGTAAAGAATTTTGTCCAAGTTATCTGATTTTTCTAAGAGAATCCTTCTGCCCAAGAGGAAGATTTCAGCTTTCTTTATTCATTCAAGAACAAAAAATAAAGGAAAATGATAAATTAAGAAAAAGAATATTTAGCTGTCTTCTTTGTGGTGCCTGTACTAATATTTGTCCTCTTCAGATTAATATACCCATGTTAATTTATGATACAAGGGCTAAAATGCAAAAAAAGATGTTTAACTACTTTTTCAAATACTTTTCCCTTTATCCTAAGTTTTTCTTTTCAGCTCTGCATCTTTTAGGTAATTCAAAAATACTTTGTAATATTCTAAGAAAACAAAAGAAAATTCCAAGCTCCTTTTTAGAAAAATTTTCTGTTATTGAAAGCAAAAAAGCAGAGAAACAATCCTTTAAAATATACAACAAAATAAAACCTAAAGGTAGGGTGGCTCTTTTTTTAGGCTGTTCAACTAACTATATTATGCCTTCCTTAACTGAATCATTAGTCCGCCTTTTATCAAATGAAAATTATGAAATTATTATTCCAACACAAAACTGCTGTGGTGCCCCTCTTTTAAGTAATGGATTTAAGGAAGAAACATTAAAAATTGCTAAAAAAAATATTGCAACATATAAATCCTTTAACATTGATGGAGTTATAACGCCCTGTCCCACCTGTGCTTATTTTATAGAAAGTATTTACAAGGAAATAACAGGAGAAAGTATCAATGTCATACAAATCTCTGACTTAATAGAAAACTTACCAGTAAATTATACCTCTGAATCTAAAATATTTTTTCATGAATCATGCCACTCTTCAAACTATATAAAAGAAACTGATAAAATTATAGACCTTTTATCTAAATTAGGGTTTCATAATATCCAAAGAAAAAGCGGTTGCTGCGGATTTGCGGGTACTTTTTCTTTTTTATTTGAGAAAGAATCTATGGATATTCTTCAGAAAAAAGTTTTAGAATATGAAAAAGCAGACATGATAATTACCTCTTGTCCTAATTGTATTATGCAGTTTAAGTTTACAATGAAAGATAAAAAAATATTTCATTATCTTGAAATTATCAATAAAATCTTAACAGAAAGAGGAGAAAAAAATGGAGGGAAAATCTAAATTTGAAATTATTTTGCCTGACGGGAGTATTTATAGAAGGACTAAAAAAGAAAGTTCTGTGCAGGGCTATGATCCTGATGGAAAACCCAAAAAAATGAGATTTGAAATAAAATCCTTCTGTGAGAGGTGTGGACAGTGTTGTATTAAGGATACGCCTGTATTGCTAAAAGAAGACTTACCTCTTCTTATTAATGGAATTATTTCAGAAAGGGATATTTACACTGTCAGAGAGGGAGAAGCAACTCGTTCATTAATTGATGGAGATATATATTTTTCATCAATGGAACTAATAAAAATTCGACCAATAATAGGTACTTCCACATGCCTTTTCTATGACTATGACGAAGGTTGCACAATATATGAAAACAGACCAACTGTTTGTAAAGAATACGAGTGCTGGAATGAAAATGTATCCATAACAGGATTAGAAAAAAGAAGACTGACAAGATTAGATGTATTTGGTAGCATCGATATTTTGAAAAAAGCAATTGAAAAACATGAGGAAAACTGTTCTTTAAATATTTTTAACGATACTATTGATAAATTAAAATCTAAAAAATCTGAAACTATCAAAAAAGAAGAAACTACAGAGAAGGCTGATGAAGATTTTGAAAAAATTGTAGAGATGATTCTATATGATAGTGAAATCAGACAGTGGGCAAAGGATAAATTAAATATACAGGAAGATGTTTTCCCTTTAATTTTTGGCAAAAGACTCTTAGAATTGGCTCCCTTGTATGGATTGATAATACAAAAGGAAGGACAGCATTTTATAATCAAAGTTATGGAGGTAGAAGAATGAAATTTTTCATTGATACTGCCAATCTTGAAGAGATTAAAAAGGCTTGGGATTTAGGAGTCATTGACGGTGTAACAACAAATCCTTCTCTTCTTGCTAAAGAAGACAAAGAACCAATTAGTTTACTTAAACAAATATGTGAAATAGTTGACGGACCTGTTAGTGCAGAGGCTATCTCATTGGATTATGAAGAAATGTTAAAGGAATCCCTTGAACTAAGTAAAATTCATAAAAACATAGTGATAAAAATTCCTATGACAGAAGATGGATTAAAGACAGTAAAAAAACTTTCTCAAGAAGGGATTAAAACAAATGTTACATTGATTTTTTCCCCAACACAAGCACTTTTAGCTGCTAAAGCAGGAGCAACATATGTAAGTCCTTTTGTAGGAAGACTTGACGATATAAGCCACTTTGGTATGGATTTAATTCGAGATATTCAAATAATTTTTGAAAACTATGGATTTGACACAGAAGTTATTGTAGCAAGTATTCGAAATCCCTTACATGTTCTTGAAGCAGCCCGAATTGGTGCAGCTATTGCAACTATTCCATACTCAGTAATAAAACAACTTATTAAACATCCTCTTACAGATATTGGAATAGAAAAATTTCTTAAAGATTGGGAGAAAATTAAAAAGTTGGAGGTGTAAAAAATGAAAAAAAATAAAAAATTTCTACTATCTGGAATTCTTCTTATTTTTATCGGAATTACAATAGGATTGATTATTGCATCAAAATTTGATTTTCAGACAAAAGGATACTCTGAAGACTATCAAATTTCAAAGGACTCTCAGGAGACTCTGTCAAAAATTGGCAATGCAATGGCAGAAGTTGTTCAAGCTGTTAGACCTTCTGTAGTAAATATCTATACTACAAAAAAGATAAAAAGACCAGGCATACCTTTCCCCTTTAACGATCCCTTCTTCAGAAGATTTTTTGATGATGAATTTGAAAGATTCTTTGACAGACAAAGGGAGTTTACTCAAACTTCTTTAGGTTCAGGTGTAATTGTTGATACTTCTGGTTATATTCTTACAAATTATCATGTGATAAAAGGAGCTGATGAGATTAAGGTTAAACTTTACGATAAAAGAGTATTCGATGGAACAGTAATTGGATTTGATGCAAAAACAGATATAGCGGTTGTTAAAATTAAAGCCGATGGACTTAGAGCCATCAAATGGGGAGATTCAGACAAGTTAAAAGTAGGCGAAACTGTAATCGCAATTGGAAATCCCTATGGATTAAATCTTACAGTAACCAGTGGAATAGTCAGTGCTACTGGCAGAGCAAATGTTGGTATATCTGATTATGAAGATTTCATTCAAACCGATGCAGCAATAAATCCAGGAAACTCTGGTGGACCCCTTGTAAATGTAAAAGGTGAACTTGTAGGAATAAATACTGCAATTTTTAGCACAACCGGGGGATATCAAGGAATAGGATTTGCTATTCCAAGCAATATGGCAAAGGTTGTCATGGATAATTTAATCAAACATAAAAAAGTTGTTCGTGGCTGGCTTGGCGTTACTGTTCAAGATATAGATACTGAAATGGCAAAATCTTTACAAATGAAGGAACTCAAAGGAGCTGTAATAACCGATGTTCATGAGGGAAGCCCTGCAGAAAAAGCAGGACTTATGCGAAAAGATATTATAATTAGTTTTGATGGTAAAGAAGTTGAAGATTCTGCTCATTTAAGAAATCTTGTAGTGAGTACTCCTCCTGGCAAAACAGTAAAATTAGAAATCATCAGAAATGGAAAAGTATATTCAATCACTACTACAATTGGTGAACTACCTGCCGAACAGAAAGTTTCTCTTTCAGAGTCTGTTCTTGCTGGAATTCAAGTTGAAGAGCTTACAACAAGATTAAGAAATCAGCTAAATATTCCAAAAAGAATAAATGGAGTTGTTGTAACTTCTATAGATCCAGATTCACCTGCAGAGGGATTGTTGACAAAGGGAGATTTAATTATAGAAATAAACAATCAAAAAATCAACAATGTTAAGGATTTCTTGAAAATAGCAGGACAGGTAAAAAATCAAGCAGTTGTATGGTTTTACAGAAAGGGAGTTGTATCATATATTACCTTGAAAATTAGATAATGATTGGAAGAAGGAGTTCAGCATCTGCTGTTTCAACTGAAGCATTAAGTTGAAAGTATTAGAAAACTCACGAAAAACCTTTGCAGGTGCTGACTCCATTTCACTTAAAAGCTCTTTACAAAAATACCAATTACATCTCGATGGTCTAATGTAACGAGGTATTTTACAGCCTTTTTCTGTGAGTAAATAACAAGGTTCCTTTGCATCAAGATTTCTTTTGGGAATCGGAAATTTTTCCTGTAATGCTAAAATGTATATTAGATCATCATATTCGTATCTGCTATTTCTATTTAAACAACATATGTTTTTACAGTAAGAACAAACTTTTTTGGAATAAAAATCAATAAAAGGATCTATTTTCAAAATACACTCCTTTATTTCCTGAGCTATATTCATAGATTCTTTAAAAGTTTCTGGGAAATTTTTAAAAAGGGCATCTATTTTTTCAACAAGTCTCTTAAATTCCAAAATATTTCCCCATAATAATATTTCTCCCTTATTGATTAACGAAAATCTTTCCATTTAAGATATTATAAATTAATCTGAGTTAAATTGGAGGAATGCTTTTGAAGAAGAGAATACTTAAAAATGTTAAATGCAAATACTGTAAGAACTCAATAATTATTTTCTTTTATTGAAGTAGGGTTGTGCTTTGCTGTAGTGAATGCGGAGCAGAATTTAAAATCTCTCAATACTTAGATGAGATAGATGAAGAAACATGGGAGATTATCTCCCGTAGGTCCTGTGATAGAACATAAGATAATTTGCCTTTTTTCTTTAAATATCTATAAAATACTAAATGAACTTAACGTTGGATAGATTCGTTGAACTCTCTGAAAAATATAATGTTATACCTATATACACCGAAATTATAGCTGACTTTGATACTCCCGTGGGAGTATTTCTTAAACTTGACAAAAAACCTTATTTTCTACTTGAAAGCGTTGTTGGAGGAGAAAAATGGGGCAGATATTCAATTATAGGCATTGAGCCTATAGCAACAATCTCATATTATAAAAATCAGATAACCATCGAAGGTAAAGGCAAAAAAGAGACTTTTACAAACGTAAATCCTTTTAACTTTTTAAAAGATTTCTTTTATAAGTTTAAACCCTATATGGACCCAGAATTACCAAGATTCTTTGGAGGAATGGTTGGATATATCTCCTATGATACAGTAAAAGTTTTTGAAAAAGTTCCTGACACATGCAAAGACTCTATGAATGTAAATCAAATATTCCTTATGATACCTGAAACTTTATTAATCTTTGACAATCTTAAAAAGTCCATTAAAATTATATTTAATGCATTTATAGATGGAAATAAAGAAAAAATTTTTAAAAAGGCTCAAAAAACAATAGATAAGATAATAAAAGCATTCAAATCCCATAAAGATGAAAGATTCAGAAAGTATTTTTTAGTTCCAAAAAACTCTGAGGATGTTTTTTATGATTTTAAGTCAAATTTTACAAAAAATCAGTTTATTAAGGCTGTGAAAAAAGCTAAAGAATATGTAATCGCTGGAGATGTTGTTCAGGTTGTAATATCCCAAAGATTTGAAACAGACACTAATTGCCATCCCTTTGACATTTATAGAGCCTTAAGAATTATTAATCCTTCTCCTTATATGTTTTATATTGATACAGGAGATATTTTTCTTGTTGGTTCTTCACCTGAAATTCTTGTTAGATTAGAAGAAAATAAAATAACTTTACGACCAATTGCAGGTACTCGAAGAAGAGGAAAAACAGAGGAAGAAGACATAGCCCTTGAACAGGACCTTCTATCTGACGAAAAAGAAAAGGCAGAACATATTATGCTTGTTGATCTTGGAAGAAACGATTTAGGTAGAGTTGCTGAAATTGGTACTGTATCTGTTACTGAATTGATGACAGTTGAAAGATACAGCCATGTTATGCACATTGTAAGTAACATTGAAGGTAAACTTCGCAAGGGGCTTGATATGTTTGATGTTTTTATGTCCTGTTTTCCTGCAGGGACAGTTACAGGAGCACCTAAGGTAAGAGCAATGCAGATAATTGAGGAACTTGAACCAACCTGCAGAGGTCCCTATGCTGGTGCAGTTGGATATTTTGGATTTGGTGGGAATATGGATATGTGTATTGGAATAAGAATGCTTTCCATAAAGGATGGTAAAGTATATGTTCAAGCTGGAGCTGGTATAGTTGCAGACTCAGTTCCAGAGAATGAATACCAAGAAACAATAAATAAAGCTTTAGCAATGTTAAAAGCAGTAAACTTCATAAATTTTGAGGATAAGAAAAAATGATTCTGATAATTGACAACTATGACTCATTTACCTATAATCTCTATCAATACATCGGAGAACTAAGTAAACATGTAATCGTTTACAGAAATGATCAGATAACAATAGAACAGATAGAAGAAATGAAACCTGAAAAAATAATCATATCTCCAGGTCCTTGTACTCCGAAAGAAGCTGGTATATCCTGTGATGTAATAAAGCATTTTGCAGGTAAAGCCCCAATTTTAGGTGTATGTTTGGGACATCAGGCAATTGGTGCAGCCTTTGGAGGTAAAGTTATTCGCTGTAACGAGATAATGCATGGAAAAACCTCTCTTATTTACCATGATAGTAAAACAATCTTCAAAGGACTCTTAAATCCCTTTGAAGCAACAAGATATCATTCATTAATTATCGAAAAAGAAAGTCTTCCTGAATGCTTAACTATATCTGCATGGACTTCAAATGGTATAATTATGGGTATAAGACACAAAGAATATATAATTGAAGGTGTTCAGTTTCATCCAGAAAGTATTCTTACAAAGGTTGGTAAAGATTTATTAAAAAATTTTTTAAAACTATGATACAAGAAGCCATTTACAGATTAAGTAAAAAAGAAAATCTCCCTACAGAAATTTTAAGAGATAGCCTTATTGAAATCATTGAAGGAAAAGCTTCAGAAGCACAGATTGCAGGGTTTCTTATGGGACTTGCTATGAAAGGTGAATCAGAAGAGGAAATTTTAACAACAGTAAAACTTTTTAGAGATTATGCAATAAAAATAAAATCCCCCGATGGAGCTATTGACATTGTTGGAACAGGCGGAGATCGTTTAGGAACCTTTAATGTATCTACTGCCACAAGTTTTGTCGTTGCAGGGGCTGGCGTGCCAGTGGCAAAACATGGAAATCGTTCTGCATCAAGTCAATGCGGAAGTATAGATGTTTTAGAAGAGTTGGGAGTAAAAGTAGATATGACGCCTGAGCGAGCTGAAGAGTGCATATTTGAATGTGGCTTAACTGTTCTTTTTGCTCCTCTTTATCATCCAGCAATGAAAAGAGTTGTTCCTGTAAGAAAGGACCTTAAAATAAGAACAATCTTTAACATCATTGGTCCCATGCTCAATCCAGCTATGGTAAAGAGACAACTAATTGGTGTTTTTTCAAAAGATTATATGGAAACAATTGCAAAGGTACTTACGAAATTAGGAACTGAGCAAATAACAGTTGTCCATAGCGAAGAAGGACTTGATGAGATATCTATATCAGGCAAAACTTTTTTAGTAACCTCAAAGGATGGAAATCTCTATAGTGCTACCATAACTCCAGAGGATTTAGGGTTAAAGAGGTCTTTTATTGATAATGTAAAAGGCGGAGACAGAAAGGAAAATGCTAAGATAATTATAGATTTACTCAAAGGGAAAAAAGGTGCACCACGAGATATGGTTTTAATGAACTCTGCAGTTGCATTACACATTGCGGGTAAGGTAAAGGATTTTAAAGAAGGGATAGATGCTGCAACTGAAAGTATTGACAGTGGAAACGCCTATAAAAAATTAGAAGAACTAAAAAAATTATCCAATTTAAATTAGACTATGGCAGAATTAGGTAAAATAGAGAGATTAAATATAGATGAGTTTAAAGGAAAAAGAAAGCTCTTTTGTATTCCCAATATTTTTATTCCTGACGATGAAGATGAAAAATTAAAAAGTTTAGTTGAGCAGTATTGGCAGGAAGCTAACTCACACATAGAAAGACTTGAAAAATTAGGGTTTGTTACAAAAATATTTTTAGAAACCATATTCATAGAAGGTCAGGATGCTGTTGATATAATAAGAGAAACAAATCCCTATCTATATTTTTTAATTGAAAAAAAAGTTTCTCAAGGAGCTACTGTTATTGGAATTGAAGACCCTGAAATTTTCGGCGCCTTCATTGATTGGAGTAACTGTTTAAGAATTGTAAAAACAGCATCGGTTTTACAAAAAGTTTTTAACTATTACAATGAAATTAATCAAAAAAGAATTGAAATTATTTCAAATAAAATAAATCAAAATTTACAAGAAGGTGAGTGCGCTATTGTTATTCTAAGAGACCAGGAAAGGATGAAACTTTCTTTACCTAAGGATATTGATATTTTCTTAGTTGTACCATCTGTTTATGATGATATCTTAAAATATTTAAGAGATAAATTTTTATCCTAAACTGTCAACCCTTATTGGCAAAATTATTTTATATTCAGTAAAATATTCCCATAGAAATATTTATGCAAAATATTTCTATTATAAGGGAGTGTATGGGGTTCTGGTGTCCCTCCTGGACTTCAAATCCAGTGTTGCCTGTGAGTAACAGGCAGGGTGGGTTCGATTCCCACACACTCCCGCCAAAATTAAATTTATTGCAGGAGGAGGTAAAAATGAAAATTTCATCATATGCCTTTGGTAAAATTATAATAAATGGGAGTGAATACAATGCTGATTTAATAATTTTTCCAGACACTATTTATCAATCATGGTGGAGAAAAGAAGGACATTCTCTTTGTATGGAAGATTTAAAAGAAGTTTTAAGTAGAGACATTAAAATTTTAGTTGTAGGCACAGGGTCCTATGGTAAAATGAAAGTGCCTGAAAGTCTAATTCAGGAACTAAGAAACAAAGGAATTGAAACCATTATAAAAGAAACAGATAAAGCTGTAGAATTATTCAATACCCTTATATCTGAAGGGAAAAAGGTTGCAGGTGCCTTTCATTTAACCTGCTAAACATTTTTTAAAGGAGAAATTATATGGAAGAAAAAAAACAACCTCTTGCAGAAAGAGTTGCTATTGTTAAAATGTTACCAAAGGATATTAAAGAAAAATTAACCATTGAAGAGATGAATGCTTTACTTTATGATGAAATTCTGCCAGATTCTTTACTGGAAAAACTTCAGGATTATCTGGCAGATGTTGATAATCCAACAGAATAGCTCAAAAAATTAATTTTTTGGAGAAATATATGCTTCCTGATCCCACAAGATCTCCTGATTGGCTTATTGCCCAGTTTGCAGAAAAATCAATGAAAACAATATTTCAACTTGCTGATGAAATAGGTATTGAAAAAGAAGAGTTAATAACTTATGGTTATTATATCGGTAAAATAGATTATCAAAAAATTTTAAATAGAATAAATAATAATCAAGATGGTAAATATATTGTTGTAACAGCAATCACACCAACTCCATTCGGAGAAGGTAAATCTACTACAACTATTGGAATTGTTCAAGGACTTGGTAAAAGAAAGAAAAAAGTAGGTTGTGCTATAAGACAACCATCAGCAGGGCCTCTTATGAATGTTAAAGGGACAGCTGCTGGAGGAGGACTTAGCCAATGTATTCCAAGAACAGAGTATTCCTTAGGTTTTACAGGTGATATAAATTCAATAATGAATGCCCACAATCTTGCGATGGTTGCTTTAACAGCAAGAATGCTTCATGAAGCAAACTATTCCGACGAAATTCTTATAAAAAAAGGTTTAAAAAGGCTTGACATAGATCCCAAAAAAGTAGAAATTGGATGGGTTATAGATTTCTGTGCTCAGGCTTTAAGGAAAATTATTATAGGTTTAGGAGAAAAAAAGGATGGTGTAACAATGCAGTCTCGTTTCGATATAGCCACATCCTCTGAATTAATGGCAATCTTAAGTTTAGTAAAAAATATCAAAGAATTACGAGAAAGAATTGGCAAAATTACTGTTGCCTATTCAAAATCTGGTAAACCCATAACAACAGAAGACCTTGAAGTTGCTGGAGCAATGACTGCTTTAATGCTCACTTCAATTAATCCCAATTTAATTCAAACAATTGAAGGACAACCTGTTTTGGTTCATGCTGCGCCTTTTGCAAATATTGCAATTGGACAGTCTTCTATTATTGCTGACATGATCGGACTTAAACTTTTTGATTATCACGTAACTGAAAGCGGATTTGGCGCTGATATAGGTTTTGAAAAATTCTGGAACATAAAGTGCAGATCTTCAGGATTTAAGCCAGATGCAGCAATTATTGTTACTACTTTAAGAGCATTAAAATATCACGGTGCAGACAAAGATGCTCCCAAAATAATAACTGGTAATCCCCTGCCAAAAGAATATTTTGATAAAAATATTCAATGGCTTGAAAGGGGAATGGAAAATTTATTCCATCACATAGAAATTGTAAAAAAATCAGGACTTATTCCTGTAATATGTATAAATAAATTTCAACAAGACAATACTGAAGAACTATATTTGGTTAAAAGACTTTGTGAAGAAAGCGGAATTTTAACTGCAATTTCAGAGCATTGGAACAAAGGCGGAGAAGGAGCATTAGAATTAGCTGACAAAGTCATAGAAGCATGTGAAAAAAAGACTAATTTTAAATTTTTATATGAAACTAATCTTCCCCATATATCAAGGATTGAATTAATTGCAAGAAAAATCTATGGTGCCGATGCCGTTGAATTCTCAACAAACGCTCTGGAAAAACTAAAAAAAATCAATTCAAATCCTGAATTTTCCGATTATTCTATTTGTATTGCTAAAACACATTTAAGTCTCTCAGAAAATCCAAAATTAAGGGGAGTGCCTAAGGGTTGGCAATTATTCGTTAGAGATATCCTAATTTTCAATGGAGCAAAGCTCATTGTTCCAGTTGCAGGTGAAATTAGTTTAATGCCTGGAACAGCATCAAATCCAAACTTCAGAAATATTGACATAGATTTAGATACATATAAAGTAAAAGGTATATAAAAACGTATTGACAAAATTATAATTTTTCGCATATTTTATAAACTAATTTTTAATTAAGAAGGAGGAATTTATGCCTAAAAGAGCTGATATTGAAAAAAAGATACTTGCTGTTTCTTTATATAGAAAATTCCTTATAGTTTTTAATACCTCTATTTTTCTATCTATAACAATTCTATTAGCTGGCTTGATATTAACTGGTTATAACATATATGGAGAAGAATTTATTACTAAAAGAATAGGTATAGTGGAAACACTTATAAAGTTTGCTCCTGCAATTGTTATTTTTGCTTTAGCTTTGATTGCTATATCAACAGCTAATGTCCTTTGGTTTAGAAAACAAATTATTTATCCTATAACAGTTATAGAAGATGCTATAGAGGCAATTAGACAGGGCAATTTTGACAAAAGAATAAATCTTAAAACAGGAGATGAATTCCAAAAAATTGCAGAAGCTTTTAATCAAATGATGGATAAACTCTCTACCCTTATTCAAACTGAGGAAGAAAAAAGAGAAATGCAAAATAATATCATTAAGTTTTTGCAAGTTATGACATCCGCCTCAGAGGGAGATCTTACAAAAAGAGCAGAGGTTACACCGGATGTTTTTGGTTCTCTTGCAGATGCCTTTAATTTAATGGCTGATGGATTAAGCCAACTTGTCAATGAAGTTCAGAATTCAGCCAATAATGTTGGTGAAAAAACCGTTACCATCAACGAAATTATTACGAAATTAAAAACAGGAGCACAAATTCAGAAGAATGAAATAGAAAAAATTGCCTCTATGATAGCAGAATCTTCTGAAATCGTATCATCTACTACTGAAAAAACAATGGTTGCTACAGATGTTTCAAAAGAAGCCTTAGAAGCTATTAATAAAGGAAATGAAATTATTACTGAAACCATGAGCAGCATTCAGTTAATTAGAGCGGCTGTTCAAGTAATAAATAGAAGGATGAAGTTACTTTCCGAAAAATTAATGGAAATAGGTACAATATCTTCCATAATAAGTGAAATAGCTAACAGAACAAATCTTCTCGCCTTAAACGCATCCCTTGAGGCAGCAAGAGCTGGAGAAGAAGGCAAAGGTTTTATTGTTATTGCTGAAGAAATTAGAGGATTAGCAGATAGAACAGCTAAATCTTCAAAAAATATTTCTGAAATTTTAACATCCATTCAAGAAGAAGCAAGTTTGGTAACAAAACACCTTGAAGAAGAAACCAATTATGTTGAAATAGGAACAAAAATGGTCACAGAAACCACATCAATATTTGAAAAAATTGACTCAATAATAAGTAAAATTGGAGATATAATATTAGATATAAATGAATTTGCCAAAAAACAAAAAAATATAACATTTGATGAGGTAAGTTCTATAGATGAAGTTAAGAAAGTTACAGAAAATATAACAACAATTACAGAAGAACTTACAACATTATCTCAATCACTTTCTAAAACTTCTAAAGAGCTTATTGAAGTTACAGAAAGGTTTAAAGTTTAATAAATAAAGTTTTTTAAGATTTCAAATTTAGCAAGAAGATCTGTTATTGTTTTTTCATCAAAGGGTTTTATTATAAAACCATCTGCTCCAAGGTCAATAGCTTTTTCCTGATGCTTTTTTGTACCCCTTGATGTTAAAACAATAATTGGTAAATCTTTCAATCTGTAGTCTTTTCTTAATCTACTAATTAATTCATAACCATGCATAACAGGCATTTCAAGATCAGTTATAACCGCATCAACATGTTTATTTTCTAAGATATTTAATGCTTCAACACCATCTCTTGCAGTATATACTCTAACATTTTTTGATTCAAGCAATGTTTGCAAAGATTTCCTCACACTTATTGAATCATCTACAACAAGAACAGTTCGTGAATATGTTGCACCTTCAAAAATTTGAGTTGTAGTTGCATAAGTATAATTAAACTCTTCTTCAAAAATTCTTAATGGATCTACCACAAGTCTTGGAACACCATTGCTTGATATAAAATATCCTATGTATTGAGTTAGACCCTCCAAAAATTTACCAAGAGGATATATAGTAGTTTCCTCCTGTCCAAGTATATTTTCAACAAATAATGCCTTTCTAATTCCTGAAAAATTAAAGATAATAATATAACCTTTATCTTTATCCCTACCATTAGAGGAAAAATATAATTCAGAAAAAATTTTGACTGGGATTACTCTATTCTTATGATTGATTTTTTTATCCCTTTTTACTTCTGGAAAATCTTCTGCCAATAAAATTTCCTCTATATAGTTAATTGGTATAGCAAATTCAAGATTAAATGAACTAAAAATCAACAAATAACTGATTGTTAAAGATTGAGGTATTTTAATTAAAAATGTTGTTCCTCTGGAAGGTTCAGAAAATACCTCTATTGTTCCCTTTAATCTAGTAATAGTAGTTTTTACTATATTTAGTCCCATCCCTCTACCACTCTGAAAATCAACTTCTTCAGATGTTGAAAATCCAGGTGCAAAAATATAAGATAGAATTTCTTCTTTATTCATGAATGTTAATTGTTCTTGAGATATTAATCCTTTATTAATAGCAATTTCCTTTACTTTTTCAATATCTATTCCATGACCGTCATCACTAATGGAAATAGTAATGTATTTTCCTTCTTTTTTGATATCAATTTTTATATTTCCTATCTTAGATTTACCTAATATGGTCCTTGTTTCAGGCGGTTCTATTCCATGATCTATGGCATTCCTTAAAAGATGAAGAATTGGCTCATAGAGGGCATCAAAAATTGGTTTATCAATTTTTATATCGCTACCTTTTATTTCTATATTTATTTTTTTGCCTAAACCTTGGGCTATGTCTTTTATAGCCTCTGTGATTTTATTTAATAATCTTCCGATTGGAATCATTCGCATCATTAGCAAATTCTCTCTGAGATTGTTAATTTCTTTACTTAAAGATTTAAAATTGGAAGATAAATTATCAAAGAATAATAATAATTCATTTAATCCTTCGTTAATATCATTAGTAATCTCTGCTATTTTTCTTGTAAAAATATGATACTCATCATATCTATCAAATTCTAAATCACTGAAATCAGTAAAGAAAGAATCTAAAACTTTATGTGTTTTATCTAATGGTGTTAACCAATATCTATCTGAAAATGTGGTTATCTCATTGAACAATTTTTTACCACTATTTAATATTTCATCAACCAGTGATCTTAGTTCTTTTTGTCTATCATTAATTATATTTTTATGCATAATAATTTCTCCCAATATATCAAATATATTTTCAATATGGCTAAGATCAACCCTCACAGAATTAAGCATTGGCATAGGAATATAAGTTTCTGTAACCTGTTCTGGCTGGTAAGATATTTTTCTTTCTATAATATCTTCAATTAATCTCAAAAGATTATCATCAATTTCTGATTGTTCCTGTTTGAATTTTGATAATTCATTTATTAAAGATACAATCACATTTATTACTTTTTTAATTACATTTAAAATAGAAGGTTCATATTCTATTTCGTCATTCATCAATGCTTCAAAGAGGTCTTCAAGTTTATGGGCTAAAATTGCGATTTTATTAGATTTTACAATTGATGCAGACCCCTTAAGAGTATGAGTAGCCCTGTATAATGCTTCAAGGGTATCTTTATTATATCCTTTGTGTTCTAAATCTTCTAATCCCTCTATAAGTGTGTTAATATATTCTTCTGATTCTAATAAAAAATATTTTATTAATTCTTCCTGTTTAATCATCCTTAAGGTGATAATTCATTTGTTTTGTTTGAAGCGATAGGTTTCTTGACTTTTAATTCATCGTAAAGTTTTTTTGGATCAATATAATCATCTACTACTATATCCTTATCAAAACTTACAAAAAATGGTGTAATATCAGATAATATGCCTATCTTTTCACCATCTACATCTATGACTAATAATTTATTATCTGCATAATTGATTCTTTCCATATTATAAACTTTTGCAAGGTCAATGGCAGGAATAATTTTACCTCTTACAGGTAATGCACCTATTATATAATCTGGAGAGCCAGGAATAGGAAATATTCTTGTAATATCAACGATCTGTATTACAGCTTCTTTCGGTATCAGGAATTCCCTTTCACCTATACCAAAAACACAAAATTGTTTTTCTTCTTTTATTTCTTCAGCCATCTTTTAACAACCGCTAATAAATCAATTGGTTCAAAAGGTTTAGTAATATATTCATCAGCTCCTTGCATCTTACCCCAAAATTTATCAGCCTCTTCTCTTTTTGAAGTAATTAAAATAACAGGAATATGTTTTGTATTTTCATTTTTCTTTATTTCTCTGCAAAGTTGAAAACCATTTTTCTTTGGCATTACCACATCCAATAAAATTAAATCAAATTTATCTGTTTTAATGCGATTTTCTGCTTCTTCTCCATCCTTTGCAAAAACCAATTCATAACCTTTATCTGCTAAGATGGATTCTACATATTTCGCATCAGTGATAGAATCCTCTGCAATTAATATCTTCAACATTTATACTCTCCCCTTAAGATTATTAAAAAATTCAAAATTTTGCAATATTTTTGATTTAAGTATTATATTGTTTAAAAAATTTTTTAGTCAACTTTCTTAACTCCATTTATTTAATTTTCTACAAATTCCTCAAAATTGTAATTAGGTAAATTTTCTAAATATAGATCTGTATTATAACTTTCCTCTAAAATAAAATGTGTTATCTTTTTACTTAATAATTCTGATATTGTTTCATGAGTGATATTTTTTATCTCCTCTTCTGTTAAATCTTTTAAAATTCTGTCTCCCAACTTTGCTCTCCTATAACTTGATATTGCATAAATAATTTTGCCTCTTAGCAACATAAATTCATAGATATTTTTATCACATTCGATTGTTAACAATCCTGTGATTTTAGAATTACTCAGTATATTAAAAAGAGCCCTTAAATCTAATCCCTTTAATGTTCCAGATAGTATAACATTTGATTCTTGCAGTAATTTATATTTTTTAAATAAAGCCTCCATAGAATTATTAATGGCAAATAGAATTTCTTGAGTAAAATTATTTAGTTTAGCTTCAATTATTTTTTCAATTTCCTTAATATCAAAGGATAGCTGAGGAATTATATCTTTCAGTCTTTCTGATGTTTCGATTTTTGCTTCTCTCGCAATAATATCACTAATTTGCTCAGAAGTTTGTAAAATTGCTTCTTCTTTTTTTTCATCAAAAGTTAAAGTTTCTGCTTCATCGAAAGGAATTTCTAAAGAAGGCGCTTCTTCTTTTGATTCCGGAATTTCAGATATTGTCATTTCCTCCGAAATCTCTATTTTTTCTGAAACCAATTCATCAAATTCTTGAGAAGATAGAATAATTTCTTCTTGGAAAGGGACTTCTTCTTGCTTTGATAATTCTTCTAATGAATGAATCTCTACTTCAGGCATTAATATTTCTTCCTGAGAGGGAATTTGTATTTCAGACACGGGTTCTTCAAAATCTGGAATTTTTTCTTCTAAGACCTCTTCTTTTAAATTTTCTTCATATTTTGGAATCTCAACATCTATTTGCTCCTCTAAACTAGGGCTTATTTTACTCAGTATTAAATCTACTTTTTCAATTAAGTCTTCTGATTTAAAGGGTTTGATAAAGTAATCGTAGACTCCGTATTTTTCTATAAATGCTTGACCAACTGTCTCTCCTTTTCCTGTAATTAGAATTATCGGAATATCTTTTAATTGTTCTTGTTCTTTTATAAGCATGCAAAATTGAGAACCTGTCATTTTAGGCATTATGAAGTCAACCAAAATCAGATCAGGCTTTATAGACTGTGCAATTTTTAATCCATCTTCACCATTGTCAGCAGTATAAACCTCATATCCTGCCTCCTGTAAAGATACTTCTGCAAGTTTTCTTACAAGCGGACTATCATCTACTATTAAAATTTTTCCTTTCCCCATTTTTTATACCTCATTCAAGTAATTTTTTCATTGTTATACGCATCCTTTCAATTGCCTTTGCTAAAATTGCAATTTCCCCACGGGCATCTCTTACTTCAACTTTCTGCGCAACTTTTCCCATAGATATTTCATCGGTTATTTTTGTTAATGATATAATGGGATTTATAACATATTTATTCATACCATAACCAATTAAAAGAGCTATTAAAATAAGCATTGCAAGATAAACTAAAATATTTATTCCAAGAATTGTAAAAACTTTAAAGGGACTGAGAATTCTTTCTTTAACAATATATATGTATCCTATGATTCTTCCTGAAAAATCTTTAAATGGACTGTAAACAACTATATATTCTTTCCCTGTCAAAGAAACCACTTCGGTATAATATTTTTCTTTTGATTGGACAGCTCTCTTTAAAGAAGCTTCCGAAATAAACATTTTAGGGTCCTGCTGAGTAAAATAAAGGGATACCCATTCTCCTAAAACATGTTTTACATTTTTTAGACCTTCCCAAATAGAGAGGGGCTCTTTAAGAACAACCACTCCTAAGTCAGCATTTATGGCTTTTTTAATTTTATCAATTTCTGATTTCAATCCACCACCAAATTCTACACTTCCAACATAATTGCCTCTATAAAAAATGGGTTCTACTCCTCTTAATGAAAGTCCAACTACCCCAATCTCTAAACCTTTAACACCTCTGTGAGTTGTTGCAACTTGCATAACTGTTTTTCGAAAAGAGGAAAGATCATCACCATATTTTTGTAAATCATGAAATCTAATGAAAGAAATTGCAGGAGGCAAATGAAACTGAACCTGAGCAATTCCAAAATTTTCTTTTAAAGAGTTAAATGCTGGTAGAAATAAAGATATTAAACGGTTTCTGTCTTTTTTATTCATAGCTTCTTGAACTTCTGGCATTTGAGAAACAAGGTTTGCCATCTGTTGATAATTAATTGTAGATGTTTCAAGTAAAATATGAGCTGTATTAACAGATGCTTCTATACTTCTTTTTTCTTCTTCCTTTAAGAGATTTATCTGAAAGAAATAATTGAAAATAAACAAGACTAACATTCCAAAAAATAAAGTTGCTAAAAGAGGCAAAGCTATTCCTGCTCTTAATCCTAATTCTATTCTCATTTTATAAACCTCCTAATAATTTATTTACATCCTCAATAAATTCTTTTTTTGATTTAGGGTCTTCTATTTCATCTTTTAACATCTCAACAAGTCTAAGAAAATCTTCTTTATTTGGAGGCTGAGAAGGAATCCATTTTTCATTAATGTATTTCTCTGTAATCTTACCTCCAATAGGGCCTATTTGTTTTACTAATGCCATTTTAATATTTTCTTTAATTTTGTTTAAATCAGGAGTTCGAAGTAAAGTGGAATTAGTTAATGTCTTATTCATCTGTTTTAAAGTTGTAATTATCTTTTCAGTAGCAGGTAGATTAATACTTACAATATCAACTACTATCTGAGGAATAAAATTATATGAAATTGGTTCTTTTGAAACTATCTCATTTAAACATTCAAAACCTTTTTTAAATCCATATGAAATATGATAAATTGATCCTTCCTTTAGATATATTTTGAATAAATTTTTATCAGAAGATAAGTTAATAGTAAGTAAACCTGTGCTTTTTGTCTTAGATAAATTATCAACAATATCTCCAAGATCTTTTTTCATTTTGATTATTTTAGCATAAAATTTTTATAAACCTTATTACATTTTTCTCCACATCACCCTCTAAAATACCAGATGAAACTGCTACAAAATTACATCCTACTTTTTTTATATTGATAATATTATCTACATTTATACCTCCAATTGCAACAACTGGGAGATTAACTTTTTTTTGTATAAAGGATAACATATCAATTCCTCTTGGTTCAATGGCATCTTTTTTAGTAGTAGTTTTAAAAATTGGTCCAAATCCTAAATAGTCTGCACCGCTTTCCTGAGCCTTAACTGCTTCTTTCAAATTATGAGTGGAAATCCCTATTATTCCTGAAAAAAACCTTTTTGCAACTTCTATTGGAAGGTCATCCTGCCCAAGATGAACACCGTCAGCTTCGATTGCTATAGCAATATCTAAATAATCATTTATAGTTAGAAGAGCATTGTATTGATTTGTAAGATCTCTTAAATAAAAGGCTTGCTTTAGTATTTCCTTTCTTGACAAATCCTTTTCTCTGTACTGTATCCATTTAATACCTGATTTTAATGCTATCTTTAATTTTTCAATTGTTTGATTGATAGAAAAAATTAAACAAATTTGAGGGATTTCAGGTTTTGTCATTATTATTCATAATACTTATAAAATTAGTAAAAAACTTTCCCTTTATGAAATCAGGATGATCAAGAATTTTAAGAAAAAGATTAATATTTGTTTTTATGCCTTTGATAGATATTTCATTTAAAGCCCTTTTCATTCTATCTATAGCTTCAGCCCTGTTTGCTCCCTTTGATATTACTTTAGCAACTAAGGAATCATAATAGGGAGGTACTTTGCATCCCTGATAGAGGTAACTGTCCACTCTTATACCTGGTCCACCCGGAAAATGTATGAATTCCACAAGCCCTGGAGATGGAATAAATTTTTCAGGGTCTTCTGCATTAATTCTACATTCAATAGCATGTCCACGGAACTTAATTTGAGACTGTTTAATAGTCAATGGATATCCTTTTGCTACTCTAATCTGTTCCTTTATGATATCAATATCTGTAATTTCTTCAGTAACGGGATGTTCTACTTGAACCCTTGTATTTATTTCAATAAAATAGGGATTTAACTCATCATCGACGATAAACTCAAAAGTTCCTGCATTTCTGTATTTCAGGACCTTTGCAGCTTTAACCGCATATTCTCCAATTTTTTTTCTTAATTTTTCATTCAAAACTGGAGAAGGGGACTCTTCAAGTAATTTTTGATGTCTACGCTGTATTGTGCAGTCCCTTTCACCAAGATGAATAATGTTACCCTGTTTATCAGCTATAATCTGAATTTCTATATGTCTTATCTTTGGAAAGTATTTTTCAATATAAAGTTCTCCATTACCAAAGGCAGCAAGTGCTTCTCTTTGAGCCATAAAAAAAGCCTGCTCTATTTCTTTTTCATCATTAACTATCCTCATTCCTCTTCCACCACCACCAGCAGAAGCTTTAAAAATCACAGGAAGGCCTATTTTTTTAATCACTTTAATACAAGCTTCTTCAGTGGTTACAGGTCCGTCACTTCCAGGAACAACTGGAATACCCTTTCTCTTTAATATCTGTCTTGCCTTTGCCTTATCTCCTCCAATTCTTATTGTTTCTGGGGTAGGTCCAATAAATACAATACCAGAGTTTATACAAGCTTCTGCAAACTGAGCATTTTCAGACAAAAATCCATAGCCTGGATGAATTGCCTCAGCATCTGTTATGTCTGCTACAGAAAGAATTGCTGTAATATTTAAATAACTCTGGTTAGGATTTGAAGGACCTATGCATATTGCTTCATCGGCCAGTTTAACATGTAAAGATTCTTTATCAGCTTCGGAGTAAACAGCAACGGTTTTTATACCAAGTTCCCTGCAAGCACGAATTATTCTAACTGCTATTTCTCCTCGATTTGCAATAAGAATCTTTTTAAATAACTCCATTACTGCGTCACCTCAATTAAAAATAATGGCTCTCCATACTCAACAGTCTGTCCATTTTCAACAAGTATCTTTTTAACAACTCCTGACACATCACTTTCAATTTCATTCATAATTTTCATTGCCTCTATTATACATATAACCTGTCCCTTTTCAACTTTTGAACCAACTTCAACAAAAGGAGCAGAATCTGCAGAAGGGGACCTATAAAATGTACCAACCAATGGAGATGTAATTGTGTGCAGTATCTCTTCTTCTTTAGATGGTGCTATTTCATAAGAGGGATTTAAAGCTTCTTCTAAAGGTTTTGCAGTCTTATTTATCTCAATAGATCCGTAAATATAACCTCTTTTTATTCTTATTTTGAATCCTTCTTTTTCTATATTCAACTCTGTAACATCCGTATCCTTCAAAAAAGATATTATTTCTTTTAATTCCTCAAGTTCCATTTTTTACTCCTTAACCTTTTCAATATATTCACCAGTTCTTGTATCAATTTTTAATAAATCTCCTGTTTGAATATGAAAGGGAACCTTTACTGTCAAACCAGTTTCAAGTTTTGCAGGTTTTGTTCCACTTGATGCGGTATCCCCTTTAAATGCAGGCTCAGTCTCTGCAACTCGTAACTCAACGAACATTGGTGGCTCAATCACAAGAACTTCACCTTTATAATAAACTACATCAACAAGCATTTCCTCTTTTAAGTAATATAAAGCCTCCCCAATTCTATCTTTTGGAATCGCCATCTGTTCATAACTCTCCATATCCATAAAAACATAGGAATCTCCCTGACAATAGAGATACTGCATCTGTTTTTCTTCAAGTTCTGGTTTTTCAAACTTTTCACCGGCAGGGAAATTCTCTTCAAGAACTCTTCCTGTTTTAAGATTTTTAATTTTTGTTCTCACAATAGGAGCCCTTTGCTGCATTTTTACATGTTGAAAATCAATTATTTCATAGGGTTCTCCCTTGTATTCTATTTTTAATCCTTTTTTAAAATCCGTTGTTGAAAACATATCTTTACCTCCTTCTTATAAAATTTCCAAATCTCTTGGAAGCGTTGTCAAAACTTCCACTGAATTTTCTTTTACTGTTACCATGTCTTCTATTCTTACTCCACCAAATTTTTCTATATAAATACCTGGTTCAATAGTAAAAACCATTCCAGATTCTATAACTTCTTCAGACTGAAAATTGATCTTTGGAAATTCATGAACGTCAAGTCCAACTCCATGCCCTGTAGCATGACCAAATTTTTCTTCATAACCTGATTGTTTTATCAGACTTCTTGCGGATTTGTCAATCTCTTTAGCCAATATCTTGGCTTTACAGGTCTTAATAGCTTGCTCTCTCGCATTATTTACAATATCATAAATTTCTTTCTGTCTATCGTTAGCTTTTCCTATTATAAATGTCCTTGTCATATCAGAAAAGTATCCCTTGTATTCAGCACCCCAATCAATTATAACAAAGTCACCTTTTTTAAGAGTTCTATTAGAATTTCTCCAATGGGGCATTGAAGCATTCTGCCCAGAAGCTACAATTACAGGAAAAGGTAATGTATCGCTGTGTTTTCTTATTTCATGCTCAAGAGCTTTTGCTATAGAGACCTCTTTTGAGCCTTCTTTGATGAGATGTTTAATCTTTAAAAAAGACTTCTCTGCTATTTTTACTGCTTTTTTTATTTTTTCAATTTCTTCTTTTTCTTTAATTGCTCTTATTTGTTCAACCATGTAATATTGAGGAATAAGCTCAACTTGTTTAATACTATTAAGTTTATAAAAGGTCTCCACAGTACATGAAATTTCAAAGGAAATACTCTTTATCTGGAAGTCCTCAATAAATTTCTTTAATGCATCAAACCATGAATCCTTAAAAAATACTATCTCTGCTATTGAGTCTTTTTTTGCCTGCAGTATATAACGGAAATCAACAAAAAGAAAACATCCTTTTTCTGTTAAAAGAGCAACAGCGAAGCTTCCTGTAAAGCCTGTCAGATATCTAATGTTTTTAATATTAGTAATTAAAAATGCCTGAGAGGATGAACTAACTTTGTTGAAAACTTTTCTAATTCTATTTTTATATCTATCTGCCAATTTTTATCTCCTTTATTTTAGAAAGTATAATATTGGCAATTTCATCTTTTGAAAGAAGCGGTGTTTTCTCTTCAAAAAATTTGTTTCCTTTCTTATAAATAATTACTACTTCATTTTTATCAGCCTGCATTCCTCTGTCTTTTTGCATTATATCATTAAGAATAATCATATCAAGAGATTTTTCTTTAAACTTAGTTTTTGCTCTTTTTGAATTTAAGCCTGCTTCAGCAGAAAAGCCTACCGTGAATGGTTTTTTTTTAAGTTTAGAAACTTCTTTTAATATATCGGGACATAGTTTAAGTGGGATAGAATCTATTGATTTCTTATCAATTTTTGTATCAAAAAAAGTCTTCGGCTCAAAATCAATTGGAGCTGCTGCCATTAAAAGAATAGTAGCAGAATTTATATTTTCAATAACCCTGTCCAGCATTTCCTTGGTTGTTTTGACGCTAACAAAGCTATCTACCTCTGGTGGTTCAATGTTTGAGGGTCCGCTTATAATAGTAACTTTAGCTCCTCTTCTCTTTGCAATTTTTGCCAAAGCATATCCCATTTTCCCAGAGGACTTATTTGTTATAAATCTTATTGCATCAATATATCCTAAGGTTGGTCCTGCTGTAACAAGTATATGTTCATCTTTTAAATCCTTTTCAGTTAATAAAGAAAGTAAGAATTCGAAAATTTTATCTGCCGATGAAAGCCTACCTGAGCCCTCCTCTTTACAGGCAAGAAAACCCTTTTCTGGTCCAATAAAATTAACTCCAATACTCTTAAGGTATTCTATACTTTTATTAACTTGTGGAGATTCATACATTCTCCAGTTCATTGCAGGAGCAATAATTACCGGACCTCTGAAGGCAAGAAGTATTGTTGTAAGAAGATCATCGGCAATTCCACAGGCATATTTGTTAATAAAATTTGCAGTGGCTGGTGCAATTAAAGCAAGATTACATTTTTTCGCAATCTCAATATGAGAAAGAGGTTCATCAAATAAATCAATCAAAACTTTGTTTCCGCAAGATATCTCAACACTCATGGGCGTTACGAAATAGGTTGCCTTTTTGGTCATTACAGGAAAAATCTCTGCTTCTGCCTCTTTTAAAAGTTTAATAATTTCATATACCTTATATGCGGCAATACTTCCTGTTATACCTAAGAGAATTTTTTTACTTTTCAACAAAGGTTTATCCTTTATTATTCCTCTACTTCTTTATTGTCTGTATTTTCATTAAATAAATCCTCTAACATCTTTTCTGCTGATTCTTTACCATGTAAATATATTTTAAGATCCTTTTCAAGTTCGGTAATATCTGAAATCACCCTTCTTTTATCTTCAAGTAGCTTTTTAACATCAATTTTATCAATTTTTTCCTTGGCCCTAATTGCTTCTTCACCGGTAATATACTCTATCTTATTTGACAAAATTTCTAATATGGCTGTTGTGGTCACTTTTTTTGCCTTTTTTTCGAGCTTTGGAGCAGCTCCTAGAGATAATTCAGCAGCTCTTTGTGCTGCAATGACTGCCAAACGATATCTACTATCGATTTTGTTTCTGTCAAATTCTATTGGTAGAGAAATAATATCGATTTTTTCTTCCTTTTTTTCCATTTTCTTACCCTCCTAATTTTAAAAATTGTTTATAATTTTTTGATTTGCTTTATTAGTTTTCAATTTTTCAGCAGTAATAATGCACAAAATCTCTTTCACAGCTTTATCAACATCATCATTTATTACGAGATAATCATAATTTTTATATTGAGAAATTTCTTCTTTTACTTTATTCAATCTCATTTTTATAGTATCAATTTCTTCTTTTCTCTGTTTAAGTCTTTTTTCTAATTCCTCCAATGAAGGGGGTAAAATGAAAATTAAAACACTATCTGGATATACTTTTTTTATATTTTTAGCTCCCTGTATGTCTATGTCAAGCAAAATATCATTTCCACTTTGAAGCAATTCATTTATGACTTTTTTTGATGTTCCATAAAAATTTCCATATACCTCTGCCCACTCAACAAAATCATCATTTTTTATCATTGCCTCAAAGACTTCTTTATCTACAAAAAAATAATCAACTCCATCTCTTTCACCAATTCTTGGTTTTCTTGTAGTATGAGAAATACTCATTTTTAAATTTGACAAATTTTTAATTAACCTCTCACATATAGTAGTTTTACCTGTTCCTGAAGGAGCAGATACAACAAATATATTACCCATTTTATAAATCTCCACGCTCTTCCTTATTGAATTCATTAATTCTCTGTAAAATTGTTTCAACCTGTAAAGCACTCAGTATCACATGATCACTGTCTGTAATAATAATTGAACGAGTTTTTCTTCCTTCAGTAGCATCAATAAGTTTCCCTCTTGCTTTAGCTTCATCTTTAAGTCTTTTCATAGGAGAAGAACCAGGATTTACTATAGCAACTATTCTTGACAAAGAAACAATGTTACCAAAACCTATATTTACCAACATAGCTATTGAATATTTTGAACCTGTTCTCTAAGTCTTTCTATATAAGTTTTTAAATCAACAGAGATTGTTTTAATCTGAAAATCCTCTGTTTTTGCCAGGATAGTGTTCGTCTCTCTATTCATTTCTTGAAGTAAAAAATCTAATTTCTTTCCTATAATGCCACCCTGTTTAAGAGTTTCTTTAAATTGAATAATATGGCTACGCAATCTATCTACTTCCTCTTTTATGTCAGATTTTTGTGCATAAATAATAATTTGTTCAATTATTTTATTGTCGTCAATGTTGTTCTGAATTATTATTTCCTTAACCCTTTCACGTATCGAATTAATATGGTTATTATAACTTATATCTACTCGATTTTCTAAATTGATAAATTCCTTTTCAATATTATTAACAATTTCCATAATGCTTTCTTTTATTAACTCGCCTTCTCTTTTTCTCATCTCTTTAAGTCTTTCCAATGCCTCAGATACAGCCATTATAAAATTATTCACATCAGGTTCTTCCTCTTCATAGACAAAAAGTTCTCTAAAATTTGAAAATATAGAAATATCGATAGAACCAAGAATACTTAGTTCCTTTTTTAAATCAATAAAGGCAGAATAGATCTCCATTGCAAGTTTTTTATTTAAATAAACTTTGCCTGTTTTTTCTTTTTGATTGATTGATACAATCAGGTCAATTTTACCTCTTTGAAATTTATTTTTTATTAGATTCCTGACTTCATATTCATGTTTTGAAAGTATAGTAGGCAATTTTATGTTTATTTCAAGAAAACGATGATTCAAAGATTTTGCTTCAACTCTAAAAATATCTCTTTCTGAAATTCCGTAACCTGTAAGACTTTCTATCAATTTATAGCCCCTTTTATTCTTATAATTTTATTTTTAGATGTATTTCCTTTAATTATTTCAATTTTTGATTTAGGAACATCTAATAAATCTGACAATATTTCAATAAGCTCCCTGTTAGCTAATCCGTCATACGGTTGTGACTTAACCTTTACTTTGATTTTATCCTCCTCTATACTATATAATCCAGATGTTTTGGAGCCTGTCTTTACAACAATTTTTAGAATATATCCACACTTATCTTTTATAAATGGAATTTTCATTTTTTTGTTAACCAAAAATTGTAGTATAAATTACCTAAAACTAAAGTTACAATAGTTAATAAAATTCCTCCTAATACATCAACAAAATAGTGATATCTACAATAAACAGTAGATAAGATTAACATTAAAACAGGAAAAAGCAATAGCCAGAAAAATTTTTTATTATATCTGTAAATTAAAATTAAAATTAACAATGATATGCCCACATGACCGCTTGGGAAGGCATCTCTTTTGATGCCTTCAAGAGATTTTAGAAAATTATTTATATAATCCGCTAAGAATAATCCTTTCAGATTACTCTGAAACATTTCTGGCATACTATATCTGGGACCTAAAGCTGGAAATAGAATATAGCCTGTATAAGAAAGATAATAACAAAGAAGTATGAGAAACAAAACCTTATAAAATTCATGCCATTTTTTTTCTTTAATTAAAAAAACTCCTAACAAAAAAGGCAGGATATAATATACACAGTAGGACAACTGCATCAATTCTGTTATTAGAGGACTAGCTATTTTCTCAAAGTAAAGGTAAGGATAAAATCCTAAAATTATATAATCAAGTTCAAGCAACACTAAATCTATATCTTTATTGATAAAGGGAGTTATTACTCCTACTGTATCAAAGGCGACAAGAACTGAAAAAACAGGAAAAACTATATTTTTTATAAAAGACATAAATGAATTATTAATTTGTTTACATATAAAAAATTGAAAAAGAGCCATAGAAGAAAAAATTATCAAAAAATTCTCCCAAAAGGGTATTTTATCTCGAAAAATAATCACAAATATAGCCAAGAAAATAAAGAAAATAATATTTATTTGAAATGCTGGATATAATTTAAAAAAGTTCTTTATCATTATAATTTAGCGATTGCTCTCTGAATTGCCCTCTCTTTCTTAGAAAGGGTCCTACCCTTTGTTTGTTCAATAAAATATTCTTCTCCATTTATAATATCTAAAAAAATTGATGAATCAATAGCAACACAATTTTCTCTCCAGGCAACTTTTTCAATGTCTCTGTCTGAGGTTATTACAATCCAGAATTTTTTTTCTTCTTTAAGAATTCTTTTTATGACATCATCGGCTTTTTCTCCTGCGCCTGAGTAAATTACAGTTATTCCACCGATAAATTCTTTAGTTTCAATGCCAGGACCTTCTTTATATCCATCAAAAACTAATTTGATATTATGTCCTTTTTTGTTCTTATATGATATGAGAGTTTGTATTAAATCTTGTCTGGCTTTTTTTAAATCTCTATGAAATATCCCTATAAGGTTATATCCGTCAATCAAAAGATTGCTCATTTTTTATTTTTTATAGAATCCCAAAAATTACCTATTTTCCTGTATCTTTCATAACGTTTTTTCAAGAGACTGTCAATCTTTATTTCCTTTAACTCATTGAATGCATTTAAAATTGTACTTTTTATTCTTTTTGCTGTTTCTTGAGGGTCCCTATGGGCACCGCCTAATGGTTCTGGTATAATATCATCAATTATATTGAATTCTTTTAAATTTTGAGCTGTCAATTTGAGTTCTTCAGCTGCCTTTGCATAATCATCCACTCCTACTTCTGCATTTTTCTTCCATAAAATTGCTGCACATCCTTCAGGAGATATGACAGAGTAAACAGCGTGTTCAAGCATAAAAATTTTATCACAAACACTCAATGCTAAAGCTCCTCCACTTCCACCTTCTCCGATAACTATAGCAATTGTTGGGATTTTTAACAATGACATTTCCATTAAATTTATTGCAATTGCCTCTGCCTGTCCTCTTTCTTCTGCTCCAACCCCTGGATAAGCTCCTGGTGTATCAATCATTGTAATTACAGGGATAGAAAATCTTTCAGCTAATTTCATCAGTCTCAGTGCCTTTCTGTATCCTTCTGGATGGGACTGTCCAAAATTTCTATAAACTCTTTCTTTTATTGTCCTACCTTTCTGATGACCAACCAAAGCAAAAGACCGATTTTCAATCTTGCCAATACCTGCTACAACTGCTGGGTCATCGCCAAACCTTCTGTCACCATGAATTTCTATAAAATCCTCAAAGATCATAGATACATAATCAAGAGTATAGGGCCTTTCTGGATGTCTTGCTATTTGAGTTTTCTGCCAAGCAGTCAAATTTGAAAAGATCTCCGTTTTTAATTCCTTCAGTTTTTTATTAAGTCTCTTTATCTCCTGTGATAGATCTATATCACTGTCATCAGATATTTTTCTTAGTTCCTCTATCTTGGTTTCCAACTCCTGAATGGGTTTTTCAAAGTCAAGATAAAATCTCATACTATTTTGACCTCACATCCATCAATTTTTGATATTTTGCTTTCTAAATCAATACAGGGTTCGTAGGGGCTTAAAATTGTAACATAATAATCCTGAAAATTTAAAGATATATAAATATTGCCATCATTATTCTTTTTTGGTTTTAAATTCTTTCTCACAAATTTAAGCTTTTCCTTTGCTTCATTCTCATTTATACAATCAATGATTATCTCATATCTAACCTTAATATCTTCATTTTTTATTTCTTCAATTTCTCGGGCAAAAAATTTAGTTGATTCTCCTACCCTATTTACAATACCTTTTATTAATATGAAACTACCTTCTTTTAAAATATCTCTAAATTTTTTGAATAAATCAGAATAGATAACTACCTCAAGTATACCTGTTTCATCGGCTATTGTTAAATATCCAATAACTCCTTTTTCTTTTGCCTTACTATTGATTTTTTCTATAATTCCACAGATATTTACTTCAAGGGAATCATTATCTGATTCTATTCCTTCATAATCAAACATTTCAAAAATTTCTCCAATGGGAATAATATTTCTCTTTCGAAGAATTGTTCTTAAATTTTTAATTGGATGTCCACTTAAATAAAATCCTAAAGATGCTTTTTCCTCAGACAATAATTTATCCATATCCCAATCTTCAATTATATTTTCTTGATTATTAAGAAAACTGATTTCAGAGACTTCCTTTCCTTTAATATCAGAAAAAAGAGAAACAGCATTTAATTTATTAGATTTTTTAACTTTACCATTACCCTTGTTTGATAAAAGCTCGTTCATTGCAAGGGCTCTTGCATAATTAGGGGGATAATCACTGTAAACTGAATCAAAGGCACCAGCCTTGATTAAAGATTCTATAACTTTTTTATTCACTTTTTTTGTATCAACTCTTTTTAGGAAATCCTCCATAGAGACAAACTTACCCTTTTTTCTTTCATTTAGAATACTCTCCAAAGCTGCACCACCTACACCTTTAACTGCTTCCAATCCAAATCTAATAGAATTGCCTGTTATGGTAAAAACTCTATCGCTTTCATTTATATCAGGTCCATTTATTTCAATCCCTAAGGATCTACATTCATTTAAAATTTTCAAAATTTTATTTGTATCTCCCATTTCATTAGATAGGTTTGCTGCAAAAAATTCCAATGGATAATGAACTTTTAAATAGGCTGTTATGTATGCAAGATATGCGTATGCTGCTGAATGGGATTTATTAAATCCATACTCTCCAAAGGCTGCCATAAGATTAAAAAGAGCTTCTGCCTTATCTTTTGTGACTCCCTTTAATAAAGCTCCCTTTACAAAATTATCTTTCAAAGCTTCCATTAATTCAGGAATTTTTTTACCCATTGCCTTTCTTAAAACATCTGCCTGCGCCATTGTAAATCCTGCAATCTGATTTGCTATTTTCATTACCTGTTCTTGATAAAGGATAACTCCATAGGTCTCATCAAGAATTTCTTTTAGCTGAGGCAAATCATATTCTATAGGGATTAAACCTTTTTTTCTCTTAATAAAATCATCAACCATACCACTTCCTAAAGGACCTGGTCTAAAAAGAGCTACAAGAGCTATAAGATCCTCAAATCTTTCAGGATGCATCTTTTGAAGAAGATCCCGCATACCTCTGCTTTCAAATTGGAAAACTCCTATTGTCTGTCCAGATGAAAGAAGTTCATAGGTTTCTTTATCATCAAGAGGGATGTGGTTTAAATCTATTTTTTTACCAAGTTTTTCTGCATATTTTACTATGTTATTGATCACTGTTAGAGTTTTAAGTCCTAAAAAGTCAAATTTTAAAAGTCCTATATCTTCAAGAGCTTTCATGTCAAATTGACTTATAATTATTTCCTCATCGGGATTTTTATAAAGAGGCATGAAATCTTCCAGTGGTTTTGGAGATATTACAACGCCTGCTGCATGTTGTGATGCATGTCTGGCTAAACCTTCTAATCTTAATGCAATATCAATAAGTTCTTTTATTGTCTGATTTTTTTCATATATTTCTCTTAATTTTGGCTCTAAGTCTAAAGCCTGTTTTAGTGACTGACATGCATTCGGTATCATTTTTGCAATTTTGTCAACTTCATTATAGGGAATGTTCAATGCTCGACCAACATCTCTTACAACAGCTCTTGCTGCCATTGTACCAAAGGTTATTATATGGGCTACTTTGTCATTGCCATATTTTTCCGATACATATTTAATTACTTCTTCTCTTCTGTCTTTACAAAAATCCACATCTATATCAGGCATGCTTATTCTTTCTGGGTTTAAAAATCTCTCAAAAAGCAATCCATATTTCAAAGGATCTATATCAGTAATTCTTAATGCATAAGCAACAAGACTTCCAGCTGCAGAACCTCTACCAGGACCAACAGGAATAAATTTTTTTCTCGCATAATTGATAAAATCCCATACAATTAAAAAATAAGAAGCAAAACCTATTTTATTTATTACTTCAAGTTCTCTTTCAACTCTTTCATAGTAAGTATCTGGTATGTTTCCATCAAATCTTTCTTTTAACCCCTCTAAGGTAATTTTTCTAAGATAACTTTCAACTGTAAAACCATCTGGAACTTCATATTTTGGAAGTTTATAATCTCCAAGATTAAATTCAAAACTGCATCTTTCAGCTATCTCTATTGTATTTCTGATAGATTGTGGAATTTCTTGAAAAGCTAAAATCATTTCTTGGGGTGATTTAAAATAAAAATCCTCTGTTTGAAATTTTAATCTTTTCTCATCTTTTATTGTTTTTCCTGTTTGAATACAAAGAAGTATCTCATGGGCTTTAGCATCTGATTTTTGTAAATAATGGCAATCATTTGTTGCCACAACTGGTATGTTAATTTTTTTTGAAAGTTCTAATAAACCTTTGTTTGCTATTTCTTGTTCAGGAATAGTATTTGGCTGAATTTCAAGATAAAATCTATCCTGAAATATTTCTTTTAGTAGCCTTCCAATTTCCTCTGCTCGTTGTATATTTCCATGGATAATGTTAGAAGGTATCTCTCCTTTAATACATCCTGACAAAGCGATAATTCCGTCGGAGTATTGACTTAAAATTTCTTTATCAATTCTTGGTTTATAATAAAAGCCTTCAAGATAGGACGCAGTGACAAGGCGATTTAAATTTTTATATCCCCTTTCGTTTTCAACTAATAAAGTTAGATGAAAGGATGCCTCTTCAGGTATTCCTGGATCTTTATTTATTTTTGATTTATCAAATCTGCTTTGGGGCGCTACATAGACTTCGCAACCTATTATTGGTTTAATTCCTGCTTTTTTTGCCTTTTTATAAAATTCTATAACTCCAAATAGATTCCCATGGTCTGTTATTGCAATAGCAGGCATTCCATAATTTTTAGCCTGCTCGATAACTTCGTCAATTCTTATTGCTCCATCAAGGAGGCTATATTCTGTATGTAAATGGAGATGAACAAATTTTTCCTTTTTCATATTATGAATGTTAAAATTTTGACCTTTATCAAGTCAATTTTATGAAAGATAGAAAATATAAACAGCCGATATTATTTGTATAAATTTATGAAGATTAAAAGGTAATTCCTCTTTACTGGAGTCTAAAAATAACTCTTCATCTCTTATTTCTAATCCCAATCTTTTTGCTGCAAAGACAACTCTTTCTTTTTGTCCTCTTTCATGTGGTCTGAACTGTCTTAGTATTAATGAATTATCACTTAGTATAAATTCACCTGTATCTTTTTTCCTTATAAATACCGTTAATTCTTTAGATTGCTTCCCTACTACTGGAATTTTAATTTCACAAATTCCATTTTCAGAAATTCTGAATCTTATAGAACTTTTTAATGAAAAAACAAAATCATCTATAATGTTTTGTGCTTCATCAATTGTTATAGGCTCTGTAATAGCCAGTAAGGTCCCAAATAAAAATTCTTTGATAAAGTTTTCTGTTTCTTCTCTTGCTTTACTGTCCTCTGGAGGATCAATCCACATAATTCTACAGGAACGAAAAATTGGGCTATAAATTATCTCACCAGTAGCAGTTTTTTCACTTAACTGGACATCAAAGGGGAGAGAAAATGTTTGTTTATCCTTTGTTGATTTTCTTCGGTCTCTATAAAAAGTAATCCTTACTGTGCCAACTTTTGGAAGATTAACTTTTTTTGAAATTATATTCATGAGAGGAATTTTACCATAATTATAGACTGCATTGAAATACTTTCTATTTTGACTCTAATATAACAAATGCCACAGTGTAGTTTTTTTCGTGTGACAGAGTTATCTTGATTTTTTTACCCTTTACTCCATAGATTAAAACAATTGGTGAACCATTTTGATTGTTTATTATCTCAATATCCTTTAATTTCAATCCCTCTGGCTTATCTAAAGCTTTAATTACTGCTTCCTTCGCAGCAAAGCGTCCTGCAAGATGAGGGATAGGATTGCTATGTCTTAAACAATAATTAATCTCTCTTTCAGTAAAAATTCTTTTTAAAAATTTTTCTCCAAATCTTTTATAAAGCTTTTTAATCCTGCTGTTTGATACTATGTCAACTCCTATACCTTCAATCATGAGATAAACCAACTTTTTGGTATAAATATTTTTTCAAAGGTATACAAAGCATATCTGTCTGTCATTCCAGCAATAAAATCACATACTGCTCTGTGAACTTCTTCTTTTGAAGGAATAAAGTCACCAAATATTATAGAGGGATTTTCAACGTAATAACTATATAAAGACTCAAGGATATATTTGGCTTTTCTAAATTCTTTTAGAACAACTTCATTTTCATAGACTCTTTCAAATAGAAAATCTCTTAACTTATGAAGAGTTTCTTCTATTAAAGGCGACATGGAAATTTTCTCATAATCTGTCTTTATGGTTGAAAAAATTACATCTTTAACCATCGTGTCTATTCTTTTTGAGTGTCTATCTCCGAGAATTTTAATAAACTCTAAAGGAATATCGCTTTTTTTTATAATCCCTGCTCTTATAGCATCATCAAGATCATGATTTAGATAGGCTATAATATCTGCAACTCTTACAATCTGTCCTTCTAAGGTTTTTGGAGTATCGCTCAAAATATTCCCTTTACCCTTCGAATGATTTACAATTCCGTCTCTCACTTCGAAGGTAAGATTTAATCCTTCACCATTCTTTTCAAGAAAATCGACAACTCTTAGGCTTTGCTTATAGTGTTCAAAACCTTCTGGATGAATTTCTCTTAAAATTGCCTCTCCTGCATGTCCGAAAGGAGTATGCCCTAAATCATGTCCAAGAGCTATTGCCTCTGTAAGATCTTCATTTAATCTTAATGCCCTTGCAATAGTTCTTGCAATCTGGGATACTTCAAGAACATGAGTTAGCCTCGTTCTGTAATGGTCTCCCTGGGGTGAAAAAAATACCTGTGTTTTATGTTTGAGCCTTCTGAAAGCTTTACTATGAATTATTCTGTCTCTATCTCTTTGAAAAGCTGTTCTTATATCATCTTCCTCTTCTTTTTTAAGTCTTCCCTTTGATTGACTACTTAAGGTAGCTCTTTCATGTAAAATTGATTGTTCAATTTTTTCATACTCCTCTCTTATAGTCATTATGATAAACCTCCTTGACAATATTTACTAAGAGAGGAATTTCATCTTCTTGAATTGTTCTTGCATCAAAGATAACTTCATCTTCTTTTATTCGAGCTACAACAGCAGGTTCAGCCTCTCTTAATATCCTTACAAATTCGTCAACTCCAAAGTGAGGTTTAATTGCTACAACAAAGGTTTTTACTCCAACTTCAGGCAACGAACCTCCTCCTGGCATTGAAATGTCCTCTTTTATTGTTGCTTTCACATTAGATTTTCTTAACAATCTTACGATTTTTGACGCTCGTTTTTTAATATTTTCAGGTTTCTCAAGAATCATTCTAAGGGTAGGTATCTTTTTCTTAGCTTCATCTTCATCTAAATAAAGTCTCAGAGTTGCCTCTAAGGCTGCGAGAGTCATTTTATCTACCCTTAATGCGCGCATAAGAGGATTTTGTGCGATTTTTTCAATATATTGAGCCTTTCCTAAGATAAAACCAGCTTGGGCAGAACCAAGAAGTTTATCACCACTAAAAGTAACTATATCAGCTCCTGCTTCTAAGACTTCCTGAACAGTAGGCTCAAAAGTAATTCCATGCTTTTTTAAATCAATTAAGCATCCACTTCCAAGGTCAACCATTACAGGAATATTGTACTTTCTTCCAAGACTAACAAGTTCTTGAACAGTGACCTCTTTGGTAAAGCCTATTATTCTGAAATTGGACTGATGAACTTTAAGAAGTAATGCTGTATTTTCATTAATTGCATTTTCATAATCTCTTAAATGGGTTTTATTTGTTGTGCCTACTTCTTTAAGTATTGCCTGAGAATTACTCATCACATCGGGAATTCTAAAGGAACCACCGATTTCAACAAGTTCTCCTCGTGAAACAATAACCTCTCTGTTTTTTGCAAAAGTATTCAAAGATAGAAAAACTGCTCCTGCATTGTTGTTAACTACAACTGCATGCTCTACTTTGATAAGTTTTTTTATAGCGTCTATAATGTGAACATATCTTTTTCCCCTTTTTCCTTCCTCCAAATCATACTCCAAATTAGAATAATGAGTAGATATTTCAATGACATGTTCCACTGCCTCTTTTGGAAGAATAGATCTGCCAAGGTTTGTATGAATTACAACTCCTGTAGCATTTATAACCCTTTGAAGGGAATATTTCTTAAGCTTTTTAAGATTTAACTTTACTTCTCTAATTATTTGAGTTTCATCAATATTAACAATCTTGCCCTCTTTGATCTGAGTTCTTAATTTTGAGAGACTTTCCCTTACTGCTTCTCTAACAAAAAATTGTGAATGTTCCTTGGATAGATTCCTAATCTCATCCATCTTAAGAATTCTATCAACGGATGGAAGAGTTCGTAAAAGTTCCTTTGTGTCCAGATTTACTCACTCCTTTCAAGTTGATAAAAATATATCATTTATAAATCTTTTTACAACTTCAACTGCCTTAGGATGTCTCATTATTATCAATTCTGCACCACTCAATAAAAAGGAACAAGCTGTAACTGCCTCCCACATAACAGCTCTTTCATAAAGACTTCCCCACTGTGGAACTTCTTCTTCAGTTGCCTGCGTTTCCTTTGTTTTCCAGACATAAAAACCAACATCTGCAACCATTGGGCAGTTTAACATGCTATCTCCCTGAATAAGACCAGCTATTCTAATTCTTTCCATAACAGAATAGGTATATTCAAAGCCATATCCTAAGGCAGAACACATAGGATCTATTATAATTTTTTCCTTTGGAAAACCTATTTGAGTAATAAGAATGTTTAACTGCTTTGCAAGATTTACATCAAGTTCTGACATAGCTATAAGATTATGCCCACCAGCCAGTGCTGAGGCAACGATGGTTTTATAATTACTCTCCTGAGCTTTACCAATTATACAGTTGTAACCTCTTGCCACATCAGATACAACAGGAAGTACCTCAGCATCCTTTTCAGAATGATTACTGCCCAAAATAATTAATGGTAAGGCTATATCTGAAAGAATTCTCTTTATTTTTTGAGAAGCCTCATAGGCAGTAGAGTCTTGGCTATCTGGATGAGTACTTGTGAGTCTTACCGAAATTGCCTCTGCCCCTAAGGATTCACAAAATTTTGCCCATCTAACTGGATCATCCCATACTGATGAGTAAATCTTGGAAAGTTCTTGATGATAATCCTCAGGAATATCATCCTGAATTTCAAAGGCAATCAAGGGCTTATTTGGGAAATCTCCTTCAAAAAAATAAAAGGGTAAAGCAAATTCTCCTCCAAAGGAAAAATTTTTTTCTTTACCAAAAGTAATTTCTGGAACACCACCTGTATAGGTTTCTTTTGGTATTTGAAAATTCATTTTTCACCTCTATATTTCAAGATATGAATGGGCATAGAGAATTTTACCGGTGATTACATTTATTGTTTTTATAACTTCAATAACTTCTGATGGATTTACAATTGCTGCAGAGAGTCCTTCATACATGAGAAGTGCTAAAAAATATCTGTTTAAAATTGGTCTTATCTCCTTAGGACATCCATTTGAAAGATTACTAAGCCCTACAATTGTCTTCATTGGAGGGTCATTTAGTTGCTGGAAAAGTTTTATAGACCTTAAGACTTCCCTTGCTTGATTTTGAGATGTTGATATTTGCAGTACAAGGGGATCAAGATAAATATCTTCAAGGGATATTCCGTATTCAGCTGCTTTCTCCATCAGTTGAACAGCTATTTCAACTCTTTCCTCCGCATCTCTTGGCAAACCACCTTTTCCAACAGTTAATGCTATAATAGGAGTATTGTATTTAGATGCTAGTTCAAACATTATGAATCTATCAGGGTCTAAAGATGTAGAATTAATAAGTGGTTTACCCCATTCATTATTATGAATTTTTAACCCTGCTTCCATAGCCTTTGGATTTGTCGTATCAAGGGAAATTGGAAGGGGCACAGTCTCCTGAATTGTTGTAACTATCCATTCCATTAATCTTTCTCCGTCATCTTCAGCTGGTCCTATATTAGCCTCAATCATATGAGCACCAGCTTTCCATTGCTCAATGGCTATCTGTTGAATTGGCTTTTTATCCCTCTTCAGGATAGCATCTTTAACCTTTGTTGATATAATACTTAATCTTTCACCAATAATCAACATTCATTCCCCCAGCAGATTAATTAAAGAATTTTAACATAAAGGTAGAATTTTACTTAAGTAAAATTAGAAAAAGTTGATTACTAGATGATTTATAAAGTAAAATTATAAATTATTCTTATTTAAAGGAGATTCCATGAAAATTAGAGGAAAAATTTGGAAATTTGGCAATAATATTGACACAGATGCCATTATACCAGCTAGATATCTTAATACATCTGACCCAAAGGAACTTGCTAAACATGTTATGGAAGATGCAGATAAGGATTTTCCAACAAAAGTAAAACATGGAGATATTATAATTGCAGGAAGAAATTTTGGATGTGGCTCTTCAAGAGAGCATGCACCACTGGCAATTAAAGCTGCGGGTATACAGGCAGTTGTTGCAAAAAGTTTTGCAAGGATATTTTTCAGAAATGCCTTTAATATCGGGCTTCCAATTTTTGAGGTTAAAGACCTTCCCGATGAAGCCGATGAAGGAGATGAAATAGAGATTGATATGGACTCTGGTCAAATTATGAATTTAACAAAAGGGAAAAAGTATGAAACAAATCCTATTCCCTCTTTTATGCAGGAATTAATTAAAACTGGTGGTTTAATTGAATGGACAAAAAAAAGATTAACAATGGAGGATATAAAATGAAAAAAAGAGTTTGTAAGACAAAAAAAGATGGCTCAATAGGTAAAAGTTACAAAATTGCTGTAATTCCTGGAGATGGAACAGGTCCTGAAGTCATAAGGGAAGGAGTCAAAGTTCTTGATGCAGTAAGCAAAAGGATGGGATTTAAACTTGACTATACATATTATGATTTTGGCGGAGAGAGATATCTTAGGACAGGAGAAACTCTTCCTGACAGTGCGATAGAGGAACTTAAAAAATTTAATGCCATATATCTTGGTGCAATAGGACATCCTGATGTTAAACCCGGAATTCTTGAAAAAGGAATTCTTTTGAGACTTCGGTTTGAGCTTGATCAGTATATAAACTTACGTCCTGTAAAACTTTATCCTGGTGTTGACTGTCCCCTTAGAGATAAAAAACCTGAAGACATAGATTTTGTTGTTGTAAGAGAAAACACAGAGGGTCTTTATACTGGCTCTGGAGGATTTCTTAAAAAGGGAACACCCGATGAAGTGGCAATTCAGGTATCAATTAACACTCGTAAAGGTGTTGAAAGATGCATAAGATATGCCTTTGAATACTGCAAAAAACGCAATAAAAAGAAAAAGCTTACCCTTTGCGGAAAAACAAATGTTTTAACCTTTGCTTTTGACCTCTGGGAAAGAACTTTCTATGAAGTTGCAAAGGAATATCCAGATATAACAACGGATTATGCCCATGTGGATGCTACTACAATGTGGTTTGTTAAAAATCCTGAATGGTTTGATGTGATAGTTACTGACAATATGTTTGGTGATATTATTACCGACCTTGGGGCAATGATACAGGGTGGAATGGGAATAGCTGCTGGAGGGAACATAAATCCGGAAGGGGTTTCAATGTTTGAGCCAATTGGGGGTTCTGCACCAAAGTATACAGGTAAAAATGTAATAAATCCTCTTGCTGCAATATGTGCTGGAGGAATGATGCTTGAGTATCTTGGAGAAGAAACTGCTTCTAAACTAATTGAAAGAGCTGTGATTGAAGTAACAGGTAAGCATCTTAAAAGTCTTGCAGCAGGTAAAATGGGATATTCTACAACTGAAGTTGGAGATTTAGTTGCAAAATATGTAACAGAACTAACTATGGAGGAATAAAACATGCTTAAAAGGAAAGAAAAATATGTTGTAGCTGTAGTGGGAGCAACAGGTGCTGTGGGAAATGAGATGATAGCTGTCCTTGAGGAAAGAGATTTTCCTTTAGACTCCATTAGGCTTTTTGCTTCTGAAAGAAGTGAAGGTATAAGGCTTCAATTTAAAGGGCAGGAAATTCCTGTTGAAACATTGAAGGAAGATTCCTTTCAGGGTATAGACATTGCTCTTTTTTCAGCAGGTGCAGAAAGGTCTAAGATATGGGCACCTATTGCTGCAAAAAGCGGATGTGTTGTCATTGATAATTCTTCTCAATGGAGAATGGACCCAGAAGTTCCCCTTGTTGTTCCTGAAGTAAATCCCCATGACCTAAAATGGCATAAAGGTATAATTGCAAATCCAAACTGTTCCACTATTCAGATGGTTGTAGCATTAAAGCCAATTCATGATGTAGCAAAAATAAAAAGAGTTGTTGTAACTACTTTTCAGTCTGTTTCTGGAACAGGCAAAAAAGCAATGGACGAACTTCTTCAGCAAACAGTTGATTTACTTAATTTTAAAGAAATAAAAATTCAGGTTTATCCTCATCAGATTGCATTCAATGTTTTGCCTCATATAGACAAATTTCTTGAAAATGGTTATACAAAAGAAGAAATGAAGATGGTTAACGAAACAAAGAAAATAATGGGGGATCCTTCAATAAAGGTTACTGCTACAACAGTAAGAGTTCCTGTTTTCAGAGGACACAGTGAAAGTGTAAATATAGAAACAGAAAGAAAACTTACAACTCAGGAAGTAAGAGAAATTTTAAGTAAAGCACCAGGAATTGTTGTAATAGATAATCCTGAAAAAAATGAATATCCTTTACCAATTTATGCTTCAGGAAGAGATGAGGTTTTTGTAGGAAGAATCCGTGAAGATGAATCCATTGAAAATGGAATAAATATGTGGGTTGTATCTGACAATCTGAGAAAAGGTGCAGCTTTAAATGCTGTTCAGATTGCTGAAGAGTTGATAAAAATGGCAGATTAGACTGCCTTAATTAAAACCAGGAGGGAGAAAATGCTTGGAGACAGAAAGGATTACATATTCACCTCTGAATCTGTAACAGAGGGACATCCAGATAAAGTAGCTGATCAGATTTCCGATGCCATTCTTGATGCTATGATTTCAAAGGATCCCTATGCAAGAGTTGCCTGTGAAACACTGGTAACCACAGGATTGGTAATGGTTGCTGGTGAAATTACGACAGAATGTTATGTAGACATTCCATCGGTGATAAGGGAAACAGTTAAGGAAATAGGTTATACAAGAGCAAAATATGGCTTTGATTATGAAACATGCGCAGTTATTACATCAATTCATGAACAATCACCTGACATAGCAATGGGAGTTGACCCAGGAGGTGCAGGAGACCAGGGACTTATGTTTGGTTTTGCCTGCAATGAAACAGAAGAGCTTATGCCAATGCCAATAATGCTTGCCCATAAACTTGCAATGAAACTTGCGGAAGTAAGAAAAAAGGATATCCTTACATATCTAAGGCCTGATGGAAAAACTCAAGTCACTATTGAATACAGAGATGGTAAACCCTATCAAGTACGAAGTGTTGTTGTATCTGCTCAACATGCTCCAGATATTACCCTTAGAGAATTAAGAGAAGACATAGTTGAAAAGGTTATAAAGCCTGTTATCCCAAAAGCACTTCTTGATGAAGAAAATGTAAAGTACTTTATCAATCCAACAGGCAGATTTGTCATTGGTGGACCTATGGGTGATACAGGGCTTACAGGAAGAAAAATTATTGTTGATACCTATGGTGGAGTAGCAAGGCATGGTGGAGGATGTTTCTCAGGTAAAGATGCTACAAAAGTAGACCGTTCTGGTTCCTATATGGCAAGGTATATTGCTAAAAATCTTGTTGCAGCAGGACTTTGTGATAGAGTAGAAATTCAAATTGCTTATGTAATAGGTGTTCCAGAACCTGTATCAGTCTATATTAATACCTTTGGAACAGGGAAAATAGAAGACCTAAAATTAGAAGAAATTGTCAAGAAGGTTTTTGATTTAACACCCAAAGGTATTATTGAAAAACTTAAACTTCGCAGACCAATCTTTAAGAAAACAGCTTCCTACGGGCACTTTGGAAGACTTGATCCAGATTTTACCTGGGAACAAACAGATATGTCAGAGACACTTAGAAAGGAGGCAGAACTGTGTTAAATTATGACATAAAGGACATCAAACTCGCTAATAAGGGTAAACTTCGAATTGAATGGGCTGAGATGGATATGCCTGTTTTAAGAATGATAAGGAAGAAGTTTAAAAAAGAAAAACCACTTAAAGGAGTAAGGCTCGGTGCCTGTCTTCACGTAACAACAGAAACAGCAAACTTAATGATTACTCTAAAAGAAGGAGGAGCTGAAGTAGCACTCTGTGCATCAAATCCTTTAAGCACACAAGATGATGTAGCAGCTGCATTGGTTAAATTTTATAAGATCCCTGTTTTTGCAATTAAAGGGGAAGATAAAGATACTTACTATAAACATATTTATCAAGTTTTAGAAATAAAACCTCATATTACAATGGATGATGGTGCTGATTTAATATCAACGCTACATAAAGAAAAAAAAGAACTTCTAAAAGATGTTTTAGGCGGCACTGAAGAGACAACAACAGGTGTGATTCGTCTACGAGCAATGGCAGATGATGGAGCCCTTCAGTATCCTATTATTGCAGTTAATGATGCCTATACAAAACATCTTTTTGATAATAGATATGGAACTGGACAAAGCACGATAGACGGTATACTTAGAGCAACAAACAGGCTTTTAGCTGGAAGCGTTTTTGTAGTTTGTGGATATGGATGGTGTGGAAAAGGTGTATCAATGAGAGCAAGAGGAATGGGTGCAAGAGTCATTGTTACTGAAGTAGACCCCCTTAAAGCCCTTGAAGCAGTTATGGATGGCTTTGATGTAATGCCAATACAGGAGGCTGCCCAGATAGGAGATATCTTTGTTACCGTAACTGGAAATATAAATGTAATCTCTGGGAAAATCTTTTCTAAAATGAAAGACGGAAGCATAATAGCTAATACAGGACACTTTGATGTAGAGATAGACATTCAAAGCTTAGAAAAATTATCAAAATCAAAAAGAACAATAAGGGACTTTGTTGAGGAGTATACCTTAAAGAATGGAAGAAGGATTTATCTTTTAGCACAGGGGCGTCTTGTTAATCTTGCTGCTGCAGAGGGGCATCCAGCAGCAGTTATGGATATGAGCTTTGCCAATCAGGCTCTTTCAGCAGAGTATATATATAAAAATTCAAAAAAACTTGAAAGAAAGGTATATTCTGTACCAGAGGAAATTGATAGAGAAATTGCCCGCCTTAAACTTGAAGCAATGGGCATAAAGATTGATACTCTAACAAAAGAACAATATAAGTACCTTCACAGCTGGCAAATTGGAACATAAAAAATCCCCCCGGCTTTTATGAGCTGAGGGGATTCACTTTATTCTTCCATCTCTTCTAAATTAAGAAATGGTGGAATATCCACCATAGCATTGACAATCAGATCCACTAATCCTGAATAATTTATTTTGTATTTTTCAAAAAGTCCGTATGTCCTTATGATGTCTCTTAAAGCTCCTTTACAATTAGAACAGGTTGCAACAACAAGTTTAGGTATGTCCTGATTAAGAACATCACTGAAAGTATCAAGAATTTGTTTAGTCTTTAATCTTATAGAGACTTTGTTTCTGAATACAGGAAAATTAAGAGACCTTATAATAGCAAAACCACTTCCACCACCACAACAGTAATTATAAGCTCCATTAGGATTCATTTCTCTGAAGGTTCCGGGAGATATTGCATTTATAATTTTTCTTTGGGGAGATACTATACCCATTAATCTAACGACATTGCAGGAATCATGGAATGTTATTGGGAAATTATTTCTCATAGGGTCTAATTTTACAACTCCGCTTTTTATTATCTCCCACATTAATGGTATACAGCTCTCTCTTTGAATATTCCATAGAGGAGAACTCGATGGAAGAATTCTATCAAAAATAACAGTGTAAACCTTTTGAGCATGTCCACATTCACCTATTACAACCTTTTTAACTCCCAATTCATGGGCAATCTGTAAATGCCTTAACCCCACTCTTGCTAATTCAACATCATCATACCAAGCACCATAGTTAACACCGTCATATCCAAATTGTTCACTGCTTAATGTATAGTTAATTCCAGCTGCATCAAAAAGTATTGCGAAAGCTGCAATATGGTCAGGCCATGAAAGATATTCTCCCCCATTATGCAAAAGCATTATATCTGCACCTTTCTTATCTAAAGGAATAGTTATTTTTTTCCCTGTTTTTTCATGAATATCCTCTTCTATGAATTTAATTACATCTCTGAAAGTATAAGGTTTCATTCCTGTTGTTGAACCTACTTGTAAATGAAGTCTTGTACCTTTTTTATAAACTTCTACAGGAGCCATTCCCAATTCCTGACTGAACAATTTTCTTAATTCCCTTGCTATTAATCCATTGTCAATTCCTACAGGACAGAACAAGGCACATCTTCTACATAGGGTGCAACGATAGGCAAGTTCTAAAAGCCTTCTAATTAGACTATAGGTGACTTCTATATCTGCTCCAACAAAGGATTTAAGTACTTTTCCACTCGTAGTGAAATATCTATTATGAATTCTCCGAAGAATTTCTGAACGAAAATTAGGTCTATAAATTTCCTTTTTGCCACTACCAATATAAATATGACAGGCTTCTGCACAGGTGTTACATTTTACGCAATTTTTTAGTGAAAGATAAAAAGGTTTATAGAAAGTCCAGTTGGATTCAGGATTAAGAAGTTTCTGTATACCAGTGAGAAAATTTTTAACAATTTCTTTTTTTTCTTCCTCAGAGGGATTTAAAAAAGGAAAACCTGAAAACCCGTCAAGGGATAAATCATATTTTTCAAACCAATCATCGGGCGCTTTATAATCACCATCTTTTTCATCTATATAAGGAGATAGCGAGAGTAGATCTTCATTATTAATTTTAATAATAGGCTGATTGGTCTCTTTAGCAATATCTTTTAGTGTTTCCATTATATGCCTCCTCCTCAAACTTTATCATGAAGATTTGTATTTTGCGCATTTTCAAGCCAGCTTTTATCAGAAAGGATATGTGGACCTGACCATCTAACCCTGTAATTAAGCTGTTCAGAAATTTTTTTCTCCTCTTCTGATCCCTTAACCTGATACATATCATCCCATAAAATTTTGTGAAAGGTCATATACTTTACAGGACCGTGGAAAAATTTAGAAAAGGGAATGTAAATCAAAAATAATTTAAAAATTAGAAAATGTAAAATTGTCATTGAAGATAATTCAGCAAACGGGATATTACCCTTCAAGAGACCTTCTAAATAAGTTATGGATTCATTAACCCCGCCTTTGTTCATTACCGAAAGTAAGCCTGATGCAAAAAGGAGTAATAGAAATAAGAGATTTACATAATCAATTGGATATGTATATATCCTTAAATCGTGCACTGTTACTCTTTTAATAATTAATCCTACAACTCCAATGACTCCCAAAATATAAGACAGATAAGCTGAAATGGAAAGTAGTGATGCTATCTCTAAACCGAATATAGAGTTTACAATTAGAATTGCCATCCAAAGAAAGAGTAACCAAATGCCCCAGTGTAAAGCCAAAGACCAAATCCATATACCATAGGGATTGAACTTTTTAACCCTGTGCAGATATAAAATTTCTTTAAAAAGTTCTTTAAACCCACCTAATGTATATCTTTCCGGTTTCTTTTCAAGCCAATTTAATTCTTCCATATAAGAACCGCCATACTTTCCTCTTTCTCCTTTTTCATGAGGTAATGGATATATTTCCCATCGAACATTTAGGGGCATTTTTGATATTTTGTAAAATTTAATCGCGACACCTAAAATCAAGATAATTGGTGAGATAATACCTAATATCAGCAATAAACTTTCCATATTTCCTCCATCTTAAAATTTATTTGTAAGTCTATTATTTTATTTAATATTAAAATAAAAATTCTTCAAAAATCAAGATATAATTGAAAGGTTTATAAATTATTTTATTGTTTTAAGGCAGAAATTCTAAAAAAAAGACTCATAAAGGAGACTCAGGCCCCGTAACAGAGACCAGAGTCTCCAAAAAATCATTTTAGTAAGGCTTCTATTCTCTGTTGCGTTCCAAAGGGGTCTTTGAACTCCTGTTCTGGTTTGAAGTTAAGTTTCTTTTCGCCACGATTATTAAGGTATTTTTTCAGTTCCAAATCAATATGCACTGGAACTTCTACATCAGCCTTTGCCAGCATTGTTCTTAAAACTGCTTCTGATTTTGATGCATAGGCGACAGCATCGCCAAGAATTCTTGTTGCTTCAGTTGGATTGTGGAATCCGATTGAATTCTCTGCTACAATGAAAATAACTCTGTAGAGGGCTTCAAGATAAAGGTCCTTTGCTTTGTTGTAAAGAGACTGGTCAAGTTGCTTACCCGATTCCTGAGATTTGTTTGCAACTTCAAATAATTTGGCAGAAACAGCTGTCTGATAACCAGCTCTGAGAAGCAGACTCATTGTTCTGTCCTGAATTGCTATTACTTGCTGTCTTAACCATTCGGGAGTTTCACTATGACACTGTAAACAGCCCTTCATATCGTTTTTAAGTGGGCTCATTATTCTGTGTTCGGAAACCTTAAAGCCACCCATTCTCTTAAATGGCATATGACAGTCTGCACAGGATACTCCTGCATTCCAGTGGACAGAGTTATTGGAGAAAAACTCAAACTCTGGATGTCTAATAAAAGCAAGTTTAAATCCTGTTACAGCCTGTTTCCATTCTCCATAGGCAGGATCACTCTTCAAAACCTTAATTATGTTTTCAATTGATATTCCTCCAAGTTTGCTTCCTTGCCATGGGAAGAAAAGACCTGTTGGTTTCATCTCTTTGTCTCTTGGTACAACATAAGTAACATGACATTGGGCACATACAATGCTACGCATATGTTGGTGGGAAATGTTATTGGTATCAACTCCCATTGTCTGCAAAGCCTTAACAAGAGTGAATCCCCTTCTTATATTCAAAGAGGCATCCTTTGGATTATGGCAGTCAATACAGGAATCTCCAAGTTTTCTATGTTTTTCTGGTATCCATTTCCAAGCTTCGTTTATAGGAGTATTATAATAGGCAGGTCCGTATTTAGCCTCAAGATCAGGTGCATAGGTTGATTTACAGGTAAGACAAACTCCTCCAGGTTTTGTTCTCGAGGGGTCAATTTCTTGTACATCTATTACTCTGTAAAAGTGAGACCTTGGCTCATTATATTCAATACCAAATCCGAAACCATTGTATAGTACACCTAAAAAAGGATACTGGGAAAGCTTGTCATAGACAATTTTATCTGTATCCCATCCTCTTTTATATTTGCTTTTACCTGCATGTGTTGGTTCCTGTGATTGTTTATACATTTCATAATGAATTGGATAGACCTTTCCCCATACTTCTGGATCAACTTCATTTTCAGCAATCGGAGTTGCCCTAAATTCCTTTGCTTTCTCAGGCTGACATCCAAGAATAAGCACAGCACAAATTAAAATTAAAATCAAAAATAAACTTCTTTGCTTCATAAAAACACCTCCTTTTAAATCGTTTCTCTTAATCCTGCTTGTTTATGAGATGTTCTTTTATGGCAGTCCCAGCATTTTCTATCAGCTATTGTAATTCTTGAAACCATTCCTTCATGACATCTAATACAGTTTTGTTGAATTGTTTTTTTGAGTGGGCTGAAGTTTTTATAGGATCTGAAAATCTTCCAGTATGGAAAGCTATTAAATCTTTCCCACCATCAACTGCTTTCCAGAAATAAAAACTGACTTTAGAATCATTTGGAAGATGGCAATCCACACATTTTAAAGAATTATGAATCCCTCCTTTCATCAAAGCCGTATATTGTTCTTCCATAACATGACAACTGGCGCAATACTTTGCAGTGTTTGTTTTAGCAAGAATCCTTGGGGAAAAAGTTATGGTAACTACAAGTAAAACTAAAACCACTAAAAGAATAACTAAATTTTTTCTCATAACTCACCCCCTTTCTAAGAACTTTGCTTAATTTTACTATTAATTTTAAATATATGCAATCATAAAAAAATATGATTTAAATCATATTTTTTCAATAATTATGCAGAGTAAGATAAAAACATAAACAATACTTTAAGGAGGTGTAAATATGTTTTGTAGACAATGTGAACAAACAGCAAATCAAACAGGATGCACAAAATTAGGGGTATGCGGAAAACAGCCAGATACAGCCTATCTTCAGGATCTTTTGACTTATACACTTCAGGGGCTTGCAACCTACGCAAAGGAGGCTTTCAGAGAAGAACCTTCTGCTCTTTCCAAATATGATATGAGCAAAATTAACAGATTTACTGTGGAAGCACTTTTTACAACTTTAACAAATGTTAATTTTGACTCAGAAGCCATTAAAAACTTTATCTATGAGGCAGTAAAACTAAGAGAAGAGCTTAGGCAAAAGGGGATTAAAACTCAGGAAACAGAAGCTTGCAGATTTCAGCCAGCGGATAACTTACAGGGACTTGTAAAACAGGGTGAAGAGGCAAACAGAAAACTTTTCCACAGCTACAAAGACGAAGACATTCAATCCCTTAAAGAAACAACCCTTTATTCTCTGAGAGGAATTGCTGCCTACGCTGACCATGCTGCCATACTTGGAAAGGAAGACCAAAGTGTATACTCTTTCATATATGAGGCACTGGATGCCATGCAAAGGGATGGCGACCTTAATTTCTGGCTTAACATGGTTCTTAAATCTGGCGAGACAAATTTAAAAGCAATGGAGTTACTTGATTATGCAAATACAGGTAGATATGGGCATCCTGTTCCAACAGTTGTTCCTCTTGGATATAAAAAGGGTAAGGCAATAGTTGTGTCAGGACACGACCTTAGAGACCTTGAGATACTTTTACAACAGACAGAGGGAAAGGGAATTTACATTTACACTCACGGAGAGATGCTTCCCTGCCACGGATATCCTGAGCTTAAAAAATACAAACATTTCTATGGACATTATGGCACAGCATGGCAGAATCAGCAAAAAGAGTTTTCTCAGTTCCCCGGTGCAATATTAATGACAACGAATTGTATTATAAAGCCTCAGGAAAGTTATAGAGACAGAATTTTTATAACAGGAGTTGTTGGTTTGCCAGGGGTAAAACACATAAAGGACAAAGATTTTACACCTGTAATACAAAAGGCTCTTGAATTACCTGGTTTTCAGGAAGACAAAGAAGGCAAAACAGTAATGGTAGGTTTTGCAAGAAATACAGTTCTATCAGTAGCAGGCAAAGTTATAGAACTTGTTAAATCTGGGAAAATTCGCCATTTCTTCCTTGTTGGAGGATGTGATGGTGCAAAGCCCGGAAGATCATACTACACTGAATTTGTAGAAAAAGCCCCAAAAGATACAGTAATTTTAACTCTTGCCTGCGGTAAATTCCGTTTCTTCGATAAAGAACTTGGCTCTATTGATGGAATTCCAAGACTCCTTGATGTAGGACAGTGTAATGATGCCTATTCAGCAATTCAGATTGCCCTTGCACTTTCAAAGACTTTCAATGTAGGCGTAAACGAGCTTCCACTTTCATTGATTCTTTCATGGTTTGAACAAAAGGCTGTTGCAATTCTTACTACTCTGCTTTATCTGGGGATTAAAAATATTCGTCTTGGTCCAAGTCTTCCAGCCTTTGTAAGTCCCAATGTCCTGAAGGTTTTAGTCGATAAATTTGGAATTAAACCAATAAAGACTGTCGATGAGGATTTAAAGGAAATACTCGGATAAAAAATCAGCCTGCCACGGAGAAAATTTTATTCCTTGTGGCAGGCATTTTTTTCAAGAATCGGAAGCCATTGAGATTTAAAGACTTGAAACTCACCCTTTTTAATAGCCTCTCTCATTTTCCTAAAAAACTGACAATAAAAATAGAGGTTATGGATTGTGTTTAACCTCATTGAAAGTATTTCTCTACACATGTATAGATGTCTCAGATAGGCTCTTGAATAGTTTTTACAAGTGTAACAATCACAGGCAGGATCTAAAGGTAAAGGGTCTTCTTTAAATTCAGTTCTTTTTATACTAATTCTTCCTTGAGAAGTAAAAAGTGTTCCATTTCTTGCATTCCTTGTTGGCATCACACAATCAAACATATCAATACCCCATTCAACAGCATATAAAACATCCATAAGATCTCCCACTCCCATTAAATATCTTGGTTTATCTTCTGGCATGACTGGTGACATGTCTTTTATTACTTGATACATTTCTTCCTTTGGCTCTCCAACACTCAATCCACCTAAGGCATATCCATCAAATTCGATTTTTAAAAGTTCTTTTAGTGCTTTATCTCTTAAATCAATGTAAAATCCACCCTGAATGATACCAAAGATAGCCTGAGAGGTTTTATTTTTTTCAAAATAATCCTTACATTTTTTTGCCCATTCTGTAGTAAGTTGAAGAGATTTTTCTACATACGCTCTTTCTGATGGGTAGGAAATACATTCATCAAGAACCATTACTATATCTGAACCTAAAGCTTGCTGGATTTCAATAGATTTTTCAGGAGTCAAAAAATGCAAACTGCCATCAAGATGAGAACGAAATTCTACTCCCTCTGTATTAATCTTTCTTAAAGAAGAGAGACTGTAAATCTGAAAACCTCCGCTGTCAGTTAAAATTGGTAGTTTCCAGTTTATAAATTTATGAATTCCACCAATTTTTTTAATAATCTCATGTCCAGGTCTTAAGTAAAGATGATAGGTATTTGAAAGAATCATTTCATAACCTATCATTGAAAGCTCTTCAGGGGTCATCGCTTTTACTGTACCATTTGTACCAACAGGCATAAAACATGGAGTATGGACAACTCCTCTCTCAGTTTCTATTATACCTGCCCTTGCATAGCCATCTTTTTTTAAAATTTTAAATTGCATTTAATATTTTAGCAGTTTAATATATTGCAGAACAAAGGCATAAATTTTTTATTTTCTATCACTATTCAAATTGAGTATAATATTAAAAATTTTTGTGGAGGTGAAACATGGCATTTAAAAAGTTTACAGAAGTCGTAGAAATCAAAGAAGGCATGGTTAAAGTGAAAAATAAAGAAGCCATATTAAAAAGTATTGATGAACTAATATTTAATGCTGTCTTTGAAGAATCCGATGAGATAAGAACAAAAAAATTTTTAATAATCAAGGAAATAGCTAAGGAAATGGGTGCAATACCCTCTTCAATTCAAGGACTATATGAAGAAATGGGAAAAAATTTTTTAGGTTTTACTGTACCTGCAATAAACATTCGTGGATTGACCTATGATGTAGCAAGAGCAATTTTTAGAAAGGCTATAAAGCAGAATGTGGGAGCTCTTATTTTTGAAATTGCCCGTTCTGAGATAGGCTATACCAAACAAAGACCCATTGAGTATTCAGCTTGTGTTTTAGCAGCTGCTGTTAAAGAAAGATTCATTGGTCCGGTATTCCTTCAAGGAGACCATTTCCAGATAGTAAGAAGATATTTTGAAAAGGACCCTGTTATGGAGACAAACTATGTAAAAGGGCTAATCAAGGAAGCAATAGAAGCAGAATTCTATAATATTGATATTGACACATCAACCCTTGTAGACCTAAGCAGGGAGATTATTTATGAACAGCAAAGACCTAATTTCGAAAACACAGCCAGACTTGCTGAATATTTAAGAAATCTTGAACCTTATGGTATTACAATATCAATTGGTGGTGAAATTGGTGAAATTGGTGGAAAAAATTCTACCCCTGAAGAAGCAAGAGCCTATCTTGATGGATTTAAAGATGTCTTTAAAGGTCAAAAAGGCTTAAGTAAGCTTAGTGTCCAAACAGGAACAAAACACGGAGGTGTTGTTCTTCCAGATGGAAGCATTGCACAGGTTAAGATCGATTTTGATACATTGAAAATTCTCTCAGACATTGTTCGCAAGGAATACGGACTAAGTGGATGTGTTCAGCACGGTGCAAGTACCCTTCCAGAGGAAGCCTTTGATAAATTCCCTGAAACAGGCACATCGGAAATACATCTTGCAACAGGATTCCAGAATATAATTTACGACAGCAATCATCTACCAGATGATTTCAGAAAAATGATATATGATTATCTTAAAAAACAGTTCGCCTCTGAATGGAAAGAAGGACAAACAGAGGAACAATTCATATACAGCACCCGTAAAAAAGGATTTGGGCCCTTTAAAAAAGAGTGGTGGAGTCTACCAAAAGAAGTTAAAGAACCAATAATGCAAGAACTTGAACAAAAATTTGAGCTTCTCTTTGAAAAATTAAAAGTAGTAAACACCTTTGATATTGTAAAGAAGACAGTTATTCCTGTAAAAGTTCCTGTAAAGATTGAAATTTAGGAGGACTGAAAAAATGGAAACAGTTGGAATTATCGTAGGAGGGGGTCCTGCTCCTGGGATAAATGGAACAATAAGTGCTGCAACAATTGAAGCAGTAAATCAGGGGAAAAGAGTTATAGGAATAAAGGGAGGTTTTAAGCCTCTTTTTTTGGGTGATCTTACCTGTGCTATACCTCTATTTGTTGATGATGTATCAAGAATTCATACAAAGGGAGGATCAATTTTAAGGACATCGAGAGAACATGCTGATAGAGTTAAAGAAAAATTCCCAATTTTAATGGATACATTGAAAAAACTTGAAATCAAATATCTTATAACAATAGGTGGAGATGGAACTCTTTTTATGGCAAACTGGATTGAAAGAGAAGCAAGGGGAGATATAAATGTTGTTCATGTTCCAAAAACCATTGATAATGATATTCCCCTTCCAGGTGGCACACCAACTTTTGGATATGAAACAGCAAGACATTGGGGAGTTGAGATTGTAAAAAACATAATGGAAGATGCAAGGGTTACAGCAAGATGGTATTTTCTGACAATCATGGGAAGACATACAGGGCATCTTGCTTTAGGAGTCGGTAAAGCAGCAGGTGCAACCCTTACGATAATTCCTGAAGAATTTCCAGAAGAAAAAATATCCTTTAAAAAAGTAGCAGATATATTGACAGGAGCCATAATTAAAAGATTAAGCATGGGAAGAGATCATGGTGTTGCTATACTTGCAGAGGGTTTAGCAGAAAAATTTGATCCTGAAGAATTAAGAGAGCATGAACAGCTTGAAAAGGATGAAACAGGAAGAGTCAGATTAAGCGAGATTCAGCTTGGAAGAATTATGAAAAATTTTGTTAAAAAATCTCTTCAGGAAATGGGCATAAATATTACAATTGTCGATAAAAACATAGGATATGAATTAAGGTCAGCAGACCCTATCCCATTCGACATTGAATATACAAGAAATCTTGGCTACGGTGCAGTAAGATATCTATTAAGAGGTGGTACAGGTGCAATGATAACCTTTGAAGAAGGACATCTCAGGCCCATTCCCTTTGTTGAACTCTTAGATTACAGAACAGGCAAAGTTAAGGTTAGAAAAGTTGATGTAACATCAGAAAATTATGAAGTGGGAAGAAAATATATGATAAGACTTGAAAAAGAAGATTTTGAAGGAGACCGTCTTAAAGCTCTTGCCAGCGTTGTAAAGATGACCGAAGAGGATTTCAAGAGCAGATTTCATTATGTCACTTTATAAAAAACAAATAAAAAATAAAAAAGAGTTTGTTCCAATTGACTGGGAAAGGGCAGAAAAAATAAAGGAAGTCCTTCACTATCTTTATGAGATTAATAAAATTTTTCCAATTATTGTTGAGGGTAAAAAAGATAAAAAGGCTCTAAGAGAGATTGGCTTGGAAGGTGAGATTATAACACTTCATAGCGGAAAATCAATATATGAATTTACAGAGACAATAGCACAAAAATTTGAAAAAGTTGTATTGCTAATTGACTGGGATGAAAAAGGTGAAGAACTTTACTCAAAGGTAGGGGAAAATCTTCAGGGAATGTGGGAAGATTTTGCCTCTATTCGGGAACTTTTAAAATTACTTTGCCAGAAAGAGATTGCAGAAATAGAAGAAATTCCCAAGCTTTTTATGAGAATTTCAGGTCAAAATCTCGATGTAACGCAATGGGAAGAATAGATTTTGGTAAGGAAGGGGAAAGTATAGCAATTGAGTATCTTCTTTCAAAGGGATATAAAATCCTTGAAAAAAATTTTCGTACCAAATTTGGTGAAATAGATATAATTGCAAAAGAGGGTGAATATATTGTTATCATAGAAGTTAAAAGAAGAATTTCAGATAGCTTTGGATCCCCTGAACTCTCAGTAAATCCTAAAAAACAGGAAAAGTTAAAAAAACTGGCTTTATTGTATCTTCACAAGCTCGGGAAAGAGCATCCTGTAAGATTTGATGTAATAGCTATAATGGACAAAGATATTGAACACATTGAAAATGCCTTTTATTAGAAAAAGTTACTTAATTATCTCAACTAAAACTTCGTCACCTTCTTGAATTCCGAGTAAATCTGAAGGGATACGAACAATACCATCTGCTCTGACAAGACTCATTATAAGCCCTGATTTGCTTAAAAGAGGAGTTGCCAAAATTTGACCATTCCTCTCTTCAAGGGATACTCTAATAAAATCTTCTCTTCCTGCTTGTGAAGAGATACCGCGAGACATTTTAGCCTTGATTAGAGTTTTATATTGTCTTTCTCTTAAACCGAGCATATGTTCAATTAAGGGTTTTACAAAGATTTCAAAGCAAACATAAACAGCAACTGGATGTCCTGGCAGTCCAAACACAGGTTTGCCATTACAAATACCACCAATAATTGGCTTTCCAGGCTTTATTGATGCACCGTGAAAAAGCACTCCAGGGGAACCAAGTTCATCTATAACTTTACTTGTCAAATCCTTTACTCCTGCAGAAGTTCCGCCAGTTATAAGAACAATATCGCTTCTTTCATAAGCTTCATGAACTATATTCTTTATCTTATAGTATTCATCCTTTACAATTCCCATCTTTAAAGGTACTGCTCCATATTGAAAACATAGTCCACCTAAAGTAAAAGAGTTTACATCTCTTACCTTCCCTAAGGAGACTTTTTCTGTGTGGGGGATAATTTCATCGCCTGTTAGAATTATAGATACTATAGGTTTTTTTGTAACTTTCACCTGACATATACCTAATCCTGCAAGGGCACCAACGTCTTGGGGTTTTAATTTAATCCCTGATTTTATAATTATTTCACCCTTCTTGACATCTTCATCTTTAAATATTACATTTTCACCTGGTGACACTGATTTTAAAACCTCAATCAAATAATCGGAGACAGTATTAACATGCTCAATCATTACAACTGCATCAGCTCCTTCTGGAAGCATTCCACCAGTAGAAACTGAAGCTGCTTCGCCTTTTGAAAGAGAAAATTGGGGGATTTCTCCCATTGGAATATCCCCTTTTACATTTAGATAGGCAGGTGAACTTTCCTTGGCACCAAAGGTGTCAGAAGCCTTTACAGCAAAACCATCAACAGTAGAACGGACAAAACCTGGTAAGTCTTCGGGAGATAAAATCTCCTCATAGGTAACCCTACTGAATGCTTCTTCAATGGGAATAATCTCCGAAGGAAGACATCTAAAGGAAATATGTTTTAAAATTAGCTGAACTGCTTCTTGTGGAAGGAGATATTTTTTATTGAGCATAAATCCATTATACAAATTAAGTTAATAGATTGACAAATTTTGTACTTCTTCGATAACCCCTTTTTAATAGCTGGAGATTCTTCACTCCGCTATCGCTTCTTTCAGAATGATCTCTACATTGTCATACTAATTACCTCTATATCGTCACCCTGAGGCGTTAGCCGAATGGTCTCTTCTTTTTTTTTATTTCAAGGAGTTCAAAACCCCAAAGCTTCGTACTTAGCAAAGCGAAGGAATGTCAAAAAAAGCAAAATAAAGGGAGAACAGATGTTAAAATAAAGAATGTTTAGATGGATTTTAAGAGCTTTTATCCTTTTTTTTTCTTATTTATCTTGCATATATCATTATTTATCCCTTTATAATTGATATCTCTTCATTGAAAAAAAGAATCCTGAATTAACTGCTATGATGAAGTATCGAATAAATCAATGGCAGGAAGAAGGAAATAAGATTAAAATCAAAAAAATCTGGGTTTCAATTGATAGAATATCCCCCTATCTTATAAAGGCTGTTTTAATTGGAGAAGATGACAAATTCTATCACCACTCTGGGTTTGATATAGAAGCTATAAAAAAGGCAATTGAAAGGGATATAAAGGAAAAAAAATTAAAATATGGAGGAAGCACAATAACCCAACAATTAGCCAAAAATCTATATTTAAATCCTTCTAAAAATCCTATAAGAAAACTTCAGGAAACAATAATTACCTGGCGAATGGAAAGAATACTTACAAAAAAGAGAATACTTGAAATTTATCTAAATGTAGCTGAATGGGGAGAAGGAATTTTTGGAGCTGAAGCAGCATCTAGAATTCATTTTGGAAAGTCTGCGACAGAACTATCTCCTGTAGAAGCAGCAAGATTAGCAGCTTCTTTGCCTAATCCTATTAAATACTCTCCGTCTGGTAATTCAAAATTTGTTGAAAGAAGGGCAAACCTTATATATTTCATAATGCAAAAAAGAGGAATAATTAAGGAAGAATATACTGAACCTCAAAAAGATGAAAAACAACCAATTCTTGAAGAACAAAAAGATAAAAATTTAAATGAAAACCAAAAGGAAAAACCTGAATAAAAAAATCTATGATAAAAAAACTCTATATCTCAAAAAGGATTCAATTTTTTTAAAAATTGGTGATTCTATAATTTCATCTAAACCTTTCGATAATTTTATTTGCCAATTTGGATACTCTGTAGTTGTCCCTGGAAGATTAGTTTGCTCATCCATAAGGAGTAGGTCTTCAGGATAAAGAAGAATATATCTTGATGAAGTAGCAGAGAGAAACTTTATTAATGCAATTAAAATTTCTTCAATCTCAAATTCATTTTTTTCCTCTGTGAGATATCCCTCTTCTTTCAAAAGTAAGATGATATTTTCTTTATCTTTTTCTCTTTCCTGTAAGGCTTTGTTATAAGCTGATTCATCAAAGATATTAAATTTTTTTCTCATCTTTATGTCTTTACCATTCCAATAACCCTTAAATGTAGGAAGGTCATGGGTTGTAATACTACATAAAGATTCCTCGGGATAGTCTCTTGATGGCTTAAATTTTTCATTGTGCTTTTCAAAATAAAAAACTTTCCAAGAACTTATTTTTCTTTTAATAAGTTCCTTCCTCATCCATTCTTCAGCTGTACCAAGGTCTTCTCCAATTACAGCAACTTTATTTAATTGACTTTCAAGAGCTATAATTCCTAATAAATCATTCCAAGGATATTGAACATATGCTCCTTCATAGGGAGAACTCCCCTCGGGAATCCAAAAGGCTCTGAAAAATCCAAGGGCATGATCAATTCTTAAAAACTTTCCCATCATGTTAGATTTTAAAAATTTTATGAAGGAAATATATGCCTGTTTTTTTAACTTATAGGGGATTACAGGTGAAAAGCCCCATTTTTGTCCCTTTGGATTAAAATCATCAGGGGGTGCTCCATATTCTGCTGAAAGTGCATAAAGGTCCTGCTGTATCCATACATCAAAACTTAATGCAATCGATCCAAAACCTAAATCAAGTAAAACGGAGTATTCTCTAATTTCATTGATTTCATTTTCTATGAGCCACTGAAGATATTCATAAAAGAGAACTTCTTTTTCGTTTTCACAGTAAATTTTATTTAAAAATTCTTTAGTAGGATATCTAATATCAGGTTCCCAGCTTTGCCAGTCCTTTCCAATTTTTTCTCTGAGGAAACAAAAAACCGAAAAATATTTTAAATCCTCTCTTATAACTGGACAAAGACTTTCTTTATAATTAATAAACTCCTTTGCTCGTCCATTAGTATAATCAATATAAAATCTCTCAAAATCTTGTCTGAGGGACTTCTTTTTTTCTTTCCATAATCGGAAATAATCAAAAAATCTTTCATTCTTCTCTTTCACAGCTCCTTTAGATAAATAAAGAGGTGTTTTAAATTCCCTTGATAATGCAGAGTAGGGACTAATACCATAAATATCCTCAGGATCGTTGTAATGCAAAGGATTTATGCTTATAAATCCGCCAAGAGAGTTTATAATTCTTGCAATTTCCTTTAAATGAGAAAAATTCCCCTCTACAGAATTTCCTCTTAAGCTCCAAAGATTGAGGTGAATTCCCCAAGTTTTATTTTTGTAAGGATGGAAGCATTCTTTTGGAACTATAATCAAAATACTTTCACCGAATGCTTTTTCTAAAAAAATTCGCAATTTATAATAACCAATTGATAAAGGAGGAATATCGATACGATATTTGTTTTCTGATATATGCACGGGTTCAACCTGAATATGGAAAGCATCCCCTTTTTGACCTAATTCTTCAAAGGGGAAAATTTCAATATATACTCTTTGGAGTTTCTTTAAATAAATCTCTATAGAGTCATTTTGCTCAATAACATAAACGGGTTCTATGAAATCCGGAGCTGGATAATTTTTAAAATATTCAATCCAGTATTGAATGGATTCTTCTTCAAGGGGAAATCCCATTGCAGAAATTATTTTAGCTTTTGTATCAAATGAAATCTCGACTCGATTCCCTTTACTGTCATAATAAAATGGAATTATTCCAACTAAATTAGAAAGATCACATATCAATTGTTTCAGGTGCTTCAAGGTAAAGTTCTCCTGCATCATAGTCATAGGCAAAAAGTTCTGCATATCTTCCCCAATCAATGGCTGTCTCAAGCTGATTCCATGATTCTTCAGGAGTAAAATGATTTTTTAAAATATCAATGAAGAACTCTTCCGATACCCTGTGTTTAGAAATTGTAGATAAAACCTGCATAATTTGCTTAATAAGTTGAACATTCTGTAAAGCTACTTCTTTAAATATCTCCTTTTTCTCAAGAGTGTCAGCTTCTGCCCATTTCTTGCCTTTTTCAGTCAATAAAAAATCACCTTCCCTGATTTCTCCAAAATCAAGAATAACAGCAGCTTCAATTAATGGGAAAATGTCATCTACTTCCATGCTAAGTTCTGAGGAAAGGGCATAAATATCTACTCTACCGGCTTTATCATGAACAAGCTCGATAAGACCAGCAATTGCTCCAACCTTTGCATGAGGTAAAAATTGATATCTTCCTGCTGCGAGTAAAAAGGGGATTTCTTCTGGAGATTTTATTAGAACAGTGTATATTTTATCTAACAAAAATTTAAAATCCCTTGAGTTTCTATCACGAGGATATGGTAATTCAATAGGAATTTCAGCTTTTATTTTCCCAGGATTGTGACTTAGGATAATCGCTCTCGATGACATACTAACCGCTTCCTCGATATTATGGGTAACAAGAATTATAGCCTTAACTGGTAATTTTCCATCTTTCCATAAATCAATAATATCTCCTCTAAGATTGTCTGCTGTAAGAACATCCAAAGCCGAAAAAGGCTCATCCATAAGCAATAATTCAGGTTCTACTGCCAAAGCTCTTGCAATTCCGACTCTTTGGCGCATACCTCCACTTAATTCCCTTGGATAGGCATCCTCGAATCCATCAAGTCCTACCAGATCTATTGCTCTTATTGCTTTTTCATCCATTTGTTCTTCATTGAGCCCCAGTCCCACAAGTCCTATCTTCACATTTTCTAAAACAGTAAACCACGGGTAGAGAGCAAAACTCTGGAAAACCACGGCAATCTTAGCATCTGCCTTTTTAAGAGGAATCCCTTTGTATAGAACCTCTCCATCTGAAGGTTCTACTAATCCTGCTATAATTCTTAAAAGGGTTGATTTCCCAGCTCCAGACTGTCCAAGAATAGATACAAACTCTCCAGAAAAAATTTTCAAATCTATATCTTCAAGAACAGCGATTTCTCTGTTTCTTCCAATAAGATATGATTTTTTTATTTTTTTAGTTTCGATAATTAATTCTTTTTTCATAGTTTACTCCAAAACATATTTTTTTATAGCAAGAATAAAAAGTCTTTTCCATATCAGTCTGTTTATTCCAACTACAATAGCAGACATGAAACAGGTTGAAAGAAGCAATAAACCAAAATTTCCCTCAGCACTTGAAGAGCTTATCAAAGCTCCAAGTCCTTCTGTCTTCATTATAACTCCCCCAAAAGAGACATATTCACCTACTATTGTAGTATTCCAGGCACCACCTGATGCAGTAATAAGTCCTGTAATAAGATATGGGAAAATTCCAGGGAGAATCAATGTCTTCCATTTTCTTATACCTCTAATACCATAAGCACGGGTAATTTCAATTAAATCTTTAGGGATAGCAGAAGCTCCTGCGATTATATTAAATAATAAATACCATTGAGTGCCAAGAAGCATAAGAAAAATTGCACCTATATCAAGTCCTCCGCCAAGTTTAATTAAAAAAAGCAAAATCACAGGAAAAACTGCTGTAGCAGGTACACTCGCTGCTATTTGGACAATACCTTGAAGAAATTTAGCAGCCCGAGGATTTAATCCAATGTAAACACCAATAGGAAGTGTCCATGAAAGAGATATCAAAAGCGCCACAAAAACTCTTATGAGAGAATAAAATGAAGCTTTCAAAATTAAAACAATATCATAAAAAGTTATAGAGGAAAGTAGCCCAACTGCTTTTAAAAAAGCCCATAAAATAATTGAAATCAATGTAAGCAAAACAATTAAGCCCAAAATCTTGCTAATTTTATTTATTAGAGATTTTTCAGGCAATTTAAACCTTGTATAACTTAGTTTTTCAATCTTATTGTTGCCTTTGTTGAGAAAGTCTGCCGATTTTCTTAACACTGTTGAACCTGTAAACAGATTAAGAATAAAAGATTCTCTTTCATCCTCTGGTGGAATTGTTTCCATCCTAAATCTTTGAGACCATACAATAAGAGGTCGCCAGATAAATAAATCAAGGATTATTATCAATAAAATCATAGTCCCCAGACCGTATACTACATATTCGATGCTACCAATATCGGCAGCTGTCTGAATGTAGGAGCCAAGTCCAGGAAGTCTAAAGTCTTTATCTTCAAGAACAAACATCTCACATGCCATAAGAAAAAACCATCCGCCTGCAACACTCATCATACTATTCCATATTAATCCTATAGCACTGAAAGGAAGATCAAGTCTTAAAAATTTAGAAAATTTGTTTAATTTAAAAATTTTAACTACTTCTCTCATCTCCTTTGGAATTGTGCCTATTGAATGGTAGAAACTAAAAGTCATATTCCAGACCTGTCCTGTAAATATCAAGAGTACGCAGGCTATTTCAAGCCCTATTCTTTTACCTGGGAAAAGAGCAATCATGGCAAGAACAACACCTGGTAGAAAGGAAAGCACGGGAATAGATTGTAAAATATCAAGCAGAGGAATCATTATTTTTTCATGAATCTTTGTCCTTGAAGCAGTATATCCATACCATATAGAGAAAGCTAAAGAAAGCAAGTAGGCTAAGAATATTCTCGCAAGAGATTGTAAAGCATACTGAGGAATATTAGCAGGATTTAAATCAATTTCAAGTGTTCTTTCATAAGGCTCTCCCCATTGAGAGGCAATATAAATGATAAAAGAAAGCATCCCTAAAACAATTAAAAATACTCCAACATCTATTGCCCTTATTCTAAAAGTTTCTGCAGGAACAGATATCGGGATTTTCATTCATTCCTCCTTGCTTTGAAAATCTTATTATTATAAAAAAAAAAACAATATTTGTCAATTAAATTTACTATTCAGTCACATTACCGTTAGTGTAAAATAAATTATGCAAAAATTATAATTTTTAATAAGATGAAACATTTAAAAAAATTTTTGATTTTACCCCTTTACGGAATAGGTGATACATTGATGACAACTCCTGCGATCGAAGTTCTTAAAAAATCAATTGATTGCAGAATTGTAAACCTATGCATGTTTAAATCCACTTATGAAGTTTTAAAAAACAATCCCTTCATTGATGAACTTATTTATTTCCCTTTCTTAGAAAAAGGAGTATTGAACTCATTGAAATTTATTTTTTCTCTTGAAAAATTTGATTGTTCAATAAACTTTTACCCTTCAAACAGAAAACAATATAACATATTAAGCTTTCTTACAGGAGCAAAAATAAGATTAGGACATAGATATTTTAAAAGAGACCTTATGGAGCTTAATTTTCTCAAAAATAAAACTTTAAAAGAAGACCCAAATCTTCACAATGTTGAGGAAAATCTAAGACTTCTTGAACTTCTTGGAATAAGGATAACAGATACAGGAAAGATGAAAATCTATCTAAAGAAAGAAGAAATTGAACAAGGGAAAATATTAGTAAAATCAATGTCTGAAAAAGATATAAAAGTCGGAGTTCATACAGGAACAAGCAGTTTTAAAGGTCACAGGCAGAAAAGATGGCCTGTAGATAAATTTCTTATACTTATAAACAATCTGCCAGAGATTGATTTTTTCCTATTCGGAACTGACGAAGAGAAAACTGAAAATGACTTCATTCTCAATAATGCAAAATATAGAAATGTAATTGTTATCCAAAATAATTCTATTCGTGAGGTTGCGTCAATAATTTCACATATGAATGCCTTTATTTCTAATGATTCCGGGCTTATGCATCTGGCAGCCTCATTAGGAGTTCCTGTTGTTGCAATTTTTGGACCAACAAATCCAGCTTGGGTTAGCCCTTGGGGTGTAAAGCACAAAATTGTCCGAACTGAACTTCCATGCACACCCTGTTTTTACTATTCTCCAAAACCTCTTAAGTGTAATTCAAATTTAGACTTCCAATGTTTGAAAGATATTGAAGTAAATATGGTAAAAGATGCCCTATTTGAACTTTTAAAATATTGCATCAAAATTTTCATCTTATGAGGATGTATTTTTTTGATTTTAAGACGATTTTTTGTATAGTTAAGAATAGAAATTTAAAGGATAAAAAATGAACTCCCTTGTAATAATACCAACATATAATGAAGCAGAAAATGTTGATATACTTCTATCCAAAATACTTGATCAGGATGTAGATATTCTCTTTATAGATGATGCTTCTACAGATGGTACAGCAGAGAAGATAAAAAATTGGATGAATAAATATAAGAGAATAAACTTAATTGAAAGACCTGCAAAACTTGGGCTTGGAACAGCTTATATAACAGGATTTAAATGGGCTTTAAGCATGGATTATCAGTATATCTTTGAGATGGATGCAGATCTTAGCCATGACCCAGCTGAAATTCCGAATTTCATAAAAAAATGCAGTGAAGGCTATGACCTTGTAATTGGCTCAAGATACACTCGAGGAACAATAAGTGTTGTTGGATGGGATTTTAAAAGATTACTTCTTTCAAAGTTTGCAAATAGGTATGCGATAACTATACTTGGACTTAACTTTCTAACTGACATAACAAGTGGATATCGTTGCTACAATAGAAAAGTTCTTGAAAATATGAACATTGACAAAATAAATTCAAATGGTTATGCTTTTCAGATAGAGATAGCTTATAGAGCATACAAGGCAGGATTTAAGATTGCTGAAATTCCAATAATTTTTTATGAGCGCAACAGTGGCTCATCAAAGATGAGTAAAAAAATCATCCGCGAAGCAGCAATAATGGTTTGGAGATTGAGATTTGGAAGATGAAAGAATAAAATGGTATGCTAAACAACTCAGATAGTAGACACAGGCAATTTATAGTAAAAATTAATTAATCTGGTTCTAATCTCTTTATTCCCTCAAATTTATCAAAATCTTGATCATAACTATATATCTCTTTTATCCCCTCTTCAACCATAAAATAGTAGTTAAAAATATCTGCAAAGGGAATGTTTACCTGAGGAAACATTTCAAAAGCTTTTTCAAATACTGATTTAAAAGGTAATTTTAATCCTCTTAAATTTAAAACTGGAAGTAACAATTCTTTAATTTGTTCTCTGGGTAGTTTATAATAGCTTTGAAGGGTAAAAATTACTTCAAAGATTACAAGTGGAGAAGTTATAACTTTTTCTTCATTTCTTTCTATTCTTTTTAGTAGTGCCAGAACATCATAAGCTTTCTTTTCATCATCCTTTGTAAAGTATCTAAGGAATATGTTTGTATCAAGAAATTTTCTCATTAAATTTCTTTCATGGATTCTTCTGCGATTTCTTTTTCAACAAACTCTCTTATTTGTTTAAAGTCTTCTGGTTTCTGTATAGGCTTTACTTTTCCAAAATTTTCCTCAAGTTTTGATTTCACTGGCATAATTTTAACTGAATTATCTTCTATAACAAAAGTAATCTGCTCACCGGGTTTAACTCCAAGAAACTCTCTTACTTGCTTAGGCAAAGTAATTTGTGATTTTTTTGTAAGAACAAATTTATCAGTAAGGGTTTTCATAATTTCTTACCTCTTTTTATGTATTACTTATTGAATATAATATAAAAACTCATATAAAAAGTCAATAAATTTTTTATTGTCTAATTTTGTCGATAGAAAAAGGAGGTTTTTCTCTCATCCCGTCATTCTGAGGGGCTTAATGCCCCGAAGCGCTGTCCTGAGCGAAGCGAAGGAATGACCCTTTTTTGCCACCCTTTTTTACCTGTCCCCTTCTTTTTATCTGTCACCCTGAGGCGTTAGCCGAAGGGTCTCTTGAGGGGATTCTTCGCCTTCGGCTCAGAATGACAAAAAGGGGGTCAGACGATGTCCTGAGCCGAAACCCTGAGCTTCAGCGAAGGGTCTGCGAAGGGATGACAAAATAGTCCAAAACATAATTTTCTATCGGCAATTTAAGACAAATTTTAAAGATTGCAGAAATTCCATAATTTTTTTAAAAAAGTGGCTTATCAAAGATTAGAAAAAATCATCCGCAAAGCAACAATAATGCCTTAGAAATTTAGATTTGGAAGAAGAAATGATATAATTTAATATGTTCAATTATGAAAAAGACTCATTATTAAGAGTTATCGAAGAATTGAAGACTTCCTTTTCAGACAGACTTAAAGCTGTTGTGGCTTTTGGTTCAAGAGTAAGAGGGGATTTTCATAGTGAATCCGATTTTGATATTCTTGTGATTATTGAAAATCCAACAGTTTCCGATGAAGAAAAAATAATTAAAATTATCTCAGATGAGGAAGAAAGAACAGGAATTCCCTATGGACTTGTTATTAAGTCTCTTGAAGCTTTTTAAAAAGAAAGACAGTTTAAAACAGGATTTTATTTAAATATTATGAAAGAAGGAGTTTTTATCTATGACTCTAACCTTAGAAGAAAAGAAAGCTCTTGCGGAGTATAGAATTAAAAAGGCAAAAGAAATTAAAGCTAAAATGATGGACAATAAATATATTGAATATTTTAAAACTTTATTTGCCCGCTGGACCAATGTGGACTATGGAGTGAAGATCTCTAAACAAGGCTTATGAGTTTTTAATTATGGCTGATAGGCTTTTGAATGAGCTTATTAGGAATCTGACAAAATAAAGTAAAATTGTTATTATTTAAGGTTTCAATATGAATAAAAATAATATATGGGATAATTACCGAAGCGGTCATAACCCTGTGATGCAAGAAATTTCATTAGTAAACAAAATTTACAGCAGTTTTTATTGGTTAAGAAAAGAATTAAAATTTTTTAAAAAAAATCTTAAGAAAAATTCAAAAGCATTATTTATTGCCTCTTCAACTTTTTGGTTTGTCCACAGATTTGCAAAAATTAGACCAGATTTGATTATTTTTTGCATCGATATTAGTAAACATACTATTAATAATTCACCCTTTAATTTTGTAGTTGGTGATGCCTTAAGACTTCCCTTTAAAGATGAAAGTTTTGATTTTGTAGCATCTTGCTATTTGTTGGAACATTTATCTTTTCCAAACAACATCCAACTTTTTACTGAAATTGCAAGAGTTTTAAAGAAAAATGGATTTTACTATATAGAAACAGAGGGAACAAGTTTTCTTCATTTTTTAGACCTGCCGATTTTTTTTGGGAAAGATGTTGAACTGTCTTTTTTTGATGACCCGACGCACATAAGACCCTACACGAGAAGAAGTTTAATATGGCTATCAAGAATGACAGGTCTGTCACCAATCAGTTCATACAGAGTTATTGTTTGGTTAAAACTATTTGTTTCTCCAATTTTGCTTTTATTGGGTTTGGTTTTTCGCAAAACGAAGTATTTTAGCTATCTCTTTTCAATTTTTAGTAATGTAGCCATAATAGGGAAAAAGTGAAATCCAATAAGCCTCAAGACTTTGATAAGATCTGGTTAGAGTTATCAGAAAAGGGAGGAGAAGCTTCAAATTTCTGTTCAGATGATAAAAGATACTACCTCATCAAAAATAAAATAGAACAGACTATACTTGAAAAAATTATTAGGGAAAATGAAAATTTTTTAAATAAAAGAAATGCTGTTGATTTAGGGTGCGGAACTGGCAGATTGAGCTTTTTTCTTGAAAGTATAGGATTTGATGTTGTAGGTGTAGAATGGTCAACAAATTTTTTTAGAAATGCTTTAAGAATAAAAGAAAATATGAGAAGCAAAGTAAATTTTCTGAAAAAAGATGTATTTGAGTTTATGCAAGAGGCAGATCAGCAATACGAAGTTGTAATTACATCTGGTTTGTTATGCAATTATGAAGATGATATATTGGATAGATTTTTCACCTTACTGCCTTCTATCACAAAATCAGAATCAATTATACTGATTAAAGAGCACATTCCAAGAATAACAACCACCATAAAATCAATACACGATATTATTGAAGTTAAGTTTCGCACAAAACAAGATTGGGAAAAAATTTTTAAAAAATTCAATATGTATGGTAAATTTTTATTGTGTGACCCTATTTTTTATACTCTCTTTGGTAAAAATCCTACATATTCAAAATTAGCCCATTTTCTTATTAAATTTGAAAAGTTAATTGCAATTCCAGACAGCTTTTTTAATAAAGTAAGATCCTACTGGATTGTTTGCAAATATAAACAATGAAAATTCTTCATCTAATTTATGACCATATTAACAATCCCTGGGTTGGTGGAGGAGGTGCTATTAGAGCATATGAAATTTATAAAAGACTTGCTCTGAAAGGCTACGATATTACAGTAATTTCAGGGAATTATCCGGGTGCAGGAGATTATGAAGAAAATAATATAAATTTTAAATTTCTTGGTAGTAGAAAAAGTTATGTTATCAGCGTTTTCTCTTATGCTTTAAATGCCATTAAATTTTTAAAAAATCATGCTAAAATTTTTGATATAGTCATAGAAGACTTTGCTCCATGGAACCCTTTGTTTGCGAAATTCTTTCATAAAAGGTCTATCTTACAGGTTCATCATAAAGAAAGTTTTAATATTCTGAAAAAATATTTTCTGGCTGGTTTGCCCTTTTATTTAATTGAAAAATTTTATCCCAAAATCCATTCTCATGTTATCGCTGTTAGCGAAAAAACAAGGGATAAATTTAAGCTAAAAGCAAAAGTAATTCCCAATGGAATCTCAGATCATCTGTTGTTTAAAGAAATTCAAATAGGTAAATATATTGGCTTTATTGGAAGAATTGATATTTATAACAAAGGATTGGATTTGCTTTTAGATGCATTTAAAAAGTTCAATATTCAGCTTAAGCTTGCAGGTAAAGGGAAGGATGTTAAAAAACTCCTTCATTTAATTGAAAAATTCAATCTTTCTGATAGAGTTTCTTACTCAGGTTTCCTTCCCGAAAATGATAAAATATCTTTTATTGCCAATTCCCGATTCCTCATTATGCCATCTCGTTTTGAAGGACAGGGGATTGTTGCTTTGGAGGCTGCTGCATTGGGTAAACCCATTATAGTAAGTGATATACCTGAACTAAAATATGTAACATATAACGGTTTTGGAATAAGCTTTCGTAGTGGTGATGTCAAATCTTTAAAGGAAGCAATTGAATATTTATATTACAATGAAAAACTGATTTTACAGATGGGTGAAAAAGGAAAACAGTATGCAAAACAATTTACATGGGACAGAATCGCAGAGGAATACGAAAATTATATAAATGAATTTTTGGATTTATTATAATAATTTCAAATATGAAAACTTGGAGGTACAACATGATTAATGAAAAATATATTGTCGATGAAAAAGGATAGACTATAACTATGATACTTGATATTTCAGAATATAGAAAAATTCTTGAAGAACTTGAAGAATTAAAATCCATCAAAGCTTATGATATTACAAAACAATCAGGTGACGAAGTGTTACCTTTTGAACTTGCAATATGGAAATTGAACAAGTCAAAAGATGAGTTATAAACTTTTTATCTTACGAATGGCACACAGAGAACTATCCAGCATACCAGAAGATATATATGAAAAAATTAAGCAGGAAATATTTAAATTAAGTCAGAATCATCAACCCACAGGTAAAATATTTTTATATGTTTAAAGACATCTCCTCAGTTACTCTTGCCTTCGTCTATGTAAATATTCTTGGTTATGTTTTTCATTCTGTTATAAGTAGAAGCCTCGGACCTTCCGGATATGGTGAATTTATGGTGCTTTATTCCTTTATGCATACAGTTGGTAATATAACCGCACTTTTGTCAACAGTAAGCATAAAAGTCATAGTTGAAAACTTTATGCAAAGATTTGAATATTTAAGGAGTTTGAGAATATTCGGTTTAACAGCCGGTTTAGCTTATGCAGTTTCTGTTAGTGTTTTTGCTCCTCATCTGAAAAATTTCCTTAATGTAAATCAAATTTATTATTTTTACATAATTGCCTTTGTATGGCTTGGTATGTTTATACTTGCAGTTGAAAGAAGCTTTCTACAATCTACAGGAAAATTCACTCTTTTTGCCTTTTCTTCAGCCTTAGAATTGACAGTTAGATTGATTTTCGCTATCACTATAATTTATGCAGGATTTAAAATCGGAGGAGTTCTCTTTTCTTCCTTTGTTGGGATTTTTACAATATTAATCATTCTTCTTTTAATCGATGGAGCATTAACTGGTAGGCTTGCAAGATTAAATATTAAGAAAATAGTTACTATTGCGCTTTATGCATCTCCATCTGGTTTCTTCGTATATGCCGATGATATTTTTATTAGAAGAATATTTGATGAACACACCGCAGGACTTTTTGCTTCTGTATCAATTGTTGGGAAAGTACTTATCTGGTTTACCTTAGCTATGCTTGGTGTATATTTCCCTAAATTTGTTCATTCTAAAGGTACGGATGGTTTAAAAAAGTTTATTTTACAAATGGCTGGAATAATACTTATAGCGCAAGTATTAAGCCAAATTGTTATTTTTATCGTAGGAAAACCTTTGTTCCTGTTGCTTTTCGGGGAAAAATTTGAGTCAGCAGTGCCATTTTTGCCTTATTATTTTTTTTCAGTGCTACCTCTTCTGTTCAGTTTGGTTTTTATAAGCTTAGCAACAGCATTTGAAAAATATTTTTATTTGATTTACATTCACCTGTTATGTTTTTATACTGGCTTTATTTTATTGAAATTTATTAGTATCTTTGAATATTTTACTTACATTTTTTGTTTAAATAGTGCTTTTGTTTTATTATATTTCTGGGTGTTAAGGAAATTATTATGGAGAAAACATGCAGTATAAAATAAAAGTCAAACCCGAAGACTTTTATGTTAAAGAGATAGTATCTTTGCCAATCAAAGATAAAGGTCAATACGGAGTTTTTATTCTTAAAAAAAGAGGATGGAATACTGTTGATATTTTAAGAAGAATTGGGAAAACCTTAGGGATTCCATTAACCAATATTTCCTACGGAGGTAAAAAAGACAGACATGCCTTTACTGAGCAGTTTATCACAATTAAAAATATAAAGAAGAAAATACTCGTTAAAGATGTCAATTACTCACTTCAACTTTTAGGATTTTCTGAGGAACCTATGGATCCAAGACATATCATAGGAAATGAATTCAAAATCACTATAAGGTCTATTTCGAAAGAAGCTGAAGAGTTTCTTTATATACCACTTCAAAGTATAGAAAAATATGGTTTTATTAATTATTTTGATGACCAAAGATTCGGCAGTTTTGATCCAAAACAGGGTTTTATTGGAGAAAAAATTATTAAGGGCCATTACAACGGAGCTTTAAAGATATATTTAACCCACATTTATCCTGAAGATAAAAAAGAAGCCAGAGAAAGAAAAAATTTTTTATTCGAAAATTGGGGAAATTGGCAGAAATGTTTAAGTGTTGCAAAAACTCAAATGGAGAAACTCTCTTTTAATCATCTGATTGAAAATCCAAAAGATTATTTAACAATTTTAAAAAAAATTCCAAAAGAGGAGATGTCAATGTTTTTTTCTGCCTATCAAAGTTATTTATGGAATGAAACTGCAAGAAGTCTCTTATTGACTTTACTATCTGAGGAAGAAATTATTGTTCATAAAGGTATCGTTGGAGATTATATTTTTTTCAATGAAATTGATAAAGAAAAATCAAATTACCTAATGAAACTTCAAATTCCTACAGCATCATCAAAATTAAAAATGCCAGATGAAATAACTGAAAAAATATATAACAATCTATTACAGGAAAGAAAAGTTAAGCATTCAATGTTTAATCTAAAAAAAATAAGACAGGCTTTTTTTAAATCCATTGAAAGGGATGTTATTGTTAAACCTGAGTTATTTAAATATACAATTGAAGATGACGAAGTTTATGAAAACAGAAGGAAAATGACTATCTCCTTTTTCCTTCCAAGAGGTAGCTATGCAACAATGCTTATTAAAAGAATTTTTGCAAAAAAACCTTTAAGGAGGCAATAAAATGCCCTATTTTGTTGTCCATGAACACCATGCAAGAAATTTACATTTTGATTTAAGATTGGAAAAAGATGGAGTTCTCAAATCATGGGCACTTCCTAAGGGACCATCAATGAATCCTGCAGATAAAAGACTTGCTATTATGGTTGAAGATCATCCTTTGGATTACGGAGATTTTGAAGGAGTTATCCCTGAAGGACATTACGGAGCAGGGAAGGTATATATATGGGATAAAGGCGAATACAACACTGTAAAAGGCTCTATTGGTGAAGGACATTGGGAAATTAATATGGAAGGAAACATTCTCAAAGGAAATTTTGTTTTACTAAAACTTAAAGGAAGAGCTGACCAGTGGCTTTTTATCAAAAAAAAGGATAAATTTGCCGATTACAATTTTAAATTGTTTTATAGAAAATCCTGATTTTTTAAAAAATTTGACTTTCAAAATATCATAGGGAAAATATAGAAAATCAAGAAAGAGATGGAGCTAAAAGAGCTAAATAAAACAGGAGTAAAAATTCCAGCAATAGGCATAGGAACCTGGGGAATCGGGGGATATTTAACGCCTGATTACTCAAAAGATGAAGAAGCGGTAAAGGCTTTAAAAAAAGGAATTGAACTGGGAATGTACTTAATTGATACTGCGGAAATGTATGGAGGAGGACATTGTGAAGAAATTGTTGGAGAAGCTATAAAATATTTTCCCAGAGAAGAAGTTTTTATAGTAACTAAGGTTTTACCAGAAAATTTAAGATACAATGATTTAATTAATTCTTTCCAAAAAAGCTTAAGAAGACTAAATACAGACTATATTGACCTTTATCTTATTCATGCTCCAAATCCAAATATTCCGATTAAAGAAACAATGAGTGCTATGGAAAAACTTGTAGAAGAAGGAATTTTAAAATTTATTGGTGTAAGCAACTTCAATATCTTTCAAATTGAGGAAGCAAAAAAATATCTTAGAAGAATAGATATTGTTGTAAATCAAGTTGAATATAGCCTTGTTGAAAGAAGGATTGAAAGAGATTTAATTGCATACTGTTTAAAAAATAATATTACTGTAATGGCTTATTGTCCTCTTGCAAAGGGAATACTACCTAAGAATGAGCTTCTTAAACAGATAGGTATTAAATATGGTAAAACATCAGCTCAAGTAGCCCTTAACTGGTTAATTCAGAAAGAAAATGTTGTTGCAATACCAAAGGCTTTAAATACAGAACACCTTAAAGAAAATGCTCAGGCTACTGGCTGGAGATTGACAGAGGAAGATTTGCAATTGATAAACAAAAATTTTAGATGAGACTCCCTATTTATTTTTATAAGGGTGATCCAAATAAATTCGCTATAGTATTTATACATGGACTTGGCATGGATAGTTCAATATGGACTTCTCCTTCAGAAACAAGAATAATTGGTGGAGCTTTTCCATTAAGTATGCTTACAAGAAATCCTCCTCAAACATTAAAAATAAATCAAATCCCTACTGTCTTACCTGAAAAATTCACAACAGGAGATACATTTCCTCTTAGTACATCATTTAATGACTTTAAAGAAAAAGATTATTCAGTGATAACATGGTCTCAGAAAAAACCTCTTGGGTCTGTTTATCATGCTATAGAGGAACTTAAATATGTAGTTAATTTTAGCAATCTTTTTACCCGCAAAGGAATTGTTCTAATAGGACATAGCAGAGGAGGACTTATTGCAAGAAAATTTATTGAAAAATCTAATAAAATAAAAGCATTGATAACTATTGCAACCCCTCATAGAGGAAGCACAATGGCAAAATGGGTTGAATATATGTCTAATTTACCTGATTTATTAAAACCCTTTTTAAAAATCTTACCTAAAGAGAAAATTTTAGAAAAGATATCAAACTTTTTGAAAAGTGAGGCGGTAAAAGAACTTTTACCTAATTCTTCTTTTATCTCTTCCTTTAAAAAAATTGAAAATGTAAGATATTATTGTCTCGGCGGAGACAATCCTAATCTTTTAAATATATATCAATGGAAGTTAAAAAAAGAAAATGATTTTTTTATTCTTACCGCTGAGAAGGTTTTTTCTTTCCCTAAATCTCTCATATCTTTATTACCAAAAAAACTAATTCCGAAAGAATGGATAAATGGAGATGGTTTAGTATCTACAGAAAGTTCTTTAATTGATGAAAAATTTTATAGAATTTTCAATGTTAATCATGCTGAAATTATTATAAACTCTGAAGTTAGAAGCTACATTTTAAACATTGTTGAAAACCTTCAAAATGAAGGATAACTATAGTTTTCTGAAAAATATTTTTTAACAATGTTTAATGCCTTTTTTCTATTTGTAAATCTGATATTTCTATAAAGTTTATCACAATCTTGAAAATCAAGCCTATTTACTAACTGCACCACTTTAATCTCATCTAAAATATGAGGGAATTTGTTTTCTTCTGTTGGAATCATTTCTTCCTTTTCGATAATCGTTATGTAAATTAAAGCCCTTGCTGATAGAATATTTTCTAATTCTTCATTTTCCTTTGCACCATATATATATCTAAGCACAAGAAGATCTCCAGGCGGAAATATCCATCTCTTACCAGTAATATTTTTTACAATTTCTTCTAAGGTAAAAACCGTTGATATATTTAATTTTTTTAATTTTTCATAAAGATATTTCTTAAAATACTGATGAATAGCGCCTGCTTCAATAAATACTCTTCCTTTGTCAGGCAAAGATTTTAAAACTGCTTCAGCTCTTAAAATGTCACGGAAACGGAATCTTTCAGCATCAGCTTTAGCGAATACCTTAACAGCCTCAACAACTTCCTGAAAAGAGCTATTTATTGATATTTCATAAAAATCAATTAAAGCCTTTGAAGCCTTTTTCTCTATTGCGTATACTTCGTTAAGTTCAGGGTTTAATTCAACATCTTTTGGTGTTTTGCCATCTGAAAATATTTTGTATATTTTTAAGAGCCTTTCCATATAAGGTTCAATCTGCAATATCTTTTTTCCTTCTTTAAAAAGACTTTGAAGAATCTGAAAAAATCGAAATGAAAAATTTGGAAAATCAAACATTTCTTCTATTAAATAATCTTCAATAGAAATTTCTCCCTTTAACATTTTCTCAAATGATAAGTTTGGTGCTTCCTCAAGAATGATTAAGTCACTTTGTCGCATTATTTTTTCTAAAATTGGTAAAGTCTCTATGCTATGAAAAGAAAAAACTATGGTAATTTGCTGTTCCATACTATATGTTATAATTTTTTGGGAAGACAATCAAAAAATTATCTATTAGTTGTAAATGTTTTCTTTATCTTGTCCAATATACAGAGGCAAATCCAGAGCATGAAGACAATCAAAGGGGACTTTCTGAAAAAGAACTAAAAGATATTAAAAAATTTGCTTTCTTTATCAGCAAAATTAATATTCAAGTAGATGAAATAATGAATAGATGATTACTCCAGATGTTATTCCTGATTAATCTTTTATAGTAGGAAATTTTAGGATATATAAGCAAAATTGCCAATAGAAAAAAGAGTCCTTTCTCTTAGATTGTCATTCCGAAGGGTTCAGTGCCCCGAGGCGTCATCCTAAGCCAAAGCTTGTAGTCTAAGCGAAGGGAAAGCTAAGGAATGACAAAAGGAGGAGATTCTTCGCTATCGCTCCGAATGACAAAATGATAAGTCAGAATGACCCCTTTTCTTTAACTCTTTTTTTAATTATCATTTTTTTCTTTGTCACTATGAATAACTCTTTTCTCATTGTGAGTGTAAATACTAAAGAAAGCTTTTGAAGTGGGAAAAAATTAAACTTCTAAGCATGGTAACCTTTGAAAGAAAACATCTCTTGCTTAAAGACTATGCAAAAGATAAAGCAGATTAAACCTTCACCCTATGGTTTACTTTAAGGAATTGAAAATGGGAATATGAAGTCTATAAATGATTTCTCGAATAAAACAAACACCCTTTTATAAATGCAAATTATTTTCAAAAAACTTTTATCAAAATCTTTTCTTTCCCAAATAAACTACCGGGATTCCAAAATTTTTTTGAATGTAAATATTTAGAATATTAATATTAGCTAAAACTTCTAAAACTTTTTCCTCTTTATAGCCAAATTCTGTAAAGAATAACTGCTTTTTTCTGCCATTCTTCAATCTTCCATAAATTTGAAATATGTATTTAGCAGTTCTATTTGCCTTTATCTCCTTTACTTCAATTTGTTCGATTTGATATAGAGGAAAACTAACTTTTATGAAAAGTTTTTTAACTGTCACCATACCCTTTATTTTTGAAATTTCAAGTTTAATAGGTGTTATAAAATCTCTCATTAGATAAAGAACAAAAAAATAAAATGGAATAAAAAGTGATATAGCATGATAATTTTTTGGGTCAGCAGAAATAAATAGCATTGTTATAACAAAGGGGAATAAAACAAAAACAATAAAAATTCTCAAGATATCATAGAAATTTGATTTTCTGTATATAATTATTCTCATTGGGTTAAAATCTCTTATTTCAACATATGGAATACTTAAATCCCTTAGATTAATATCCTCAGAATATTCTTCAAAAATTACATCTTCAATTTCATATTCAATTTTTCTTTTTTCCTCATATCCCTTGCTAAAATTTATCTTAAAACTCAAATCCCCGAGATTTTTCGCTCCATAGGTGTGAAAGTTAAGAATATAGGCTATGTTAAGAAAAATCTTTGCAATTTCTTTTATTTCATCTAATCCAGAAACAGAAAAGCTTATTAAAGTTGGTGTTTTTTTATCAGTAAAAATCTCTAAAAGAATTTTATTTTCACTATCCTTTTTAAAATAGAAAACAGCCATTTTTTTTATTTCATTGCCTTTGATTGTCTGAACTCTTTTAAATATAAAATTCTTTATCCATCCAATCTCAATATTACCATTTTCAACCCTAATCATGAAAACCTTCGGAATTGCAGAGGCGAATAGAATAAGAAAAACAAAGAAAATCATTACAAAAATGAGCACATAAAAATAATCTGGCAAAATTTGAGCAGTCTTTTTAATAAGAAGAAGAATTATGGGCAATTCAACTATTATCAAGATAAAAATTAAAAGTATAATAAGCAAATCCTTTGAAATTTTATCCTTTGAGGCTTTTAAAAGGACAGAATCTTTTAATTTAAATTCAATTAACTCAAGTATCATATCATAAATTTATCTTTTTACTTCTCCTCCTTCTCCTTATCAATTTATCTATCTCTACTACAAAAACAACTGACATTGAAACAGCGATAATATTTATCCAGTCGGAAAATGAAATTGGTTCTGTTCTAAAAATCCACTGAAAAGGTGGAAAGTATATGAATGCAAGTTGAGCTAAAAATGAGGCAATTAAACTGAAAAAAAGGAACGGATTACTTAGTAAACTCATTCTAAAAATTGATTCATATTCAGACCTACTGTTCCATGCCTGAAAGAACTGAAATAAAACCATTGTGGTAACTGCCACTGTACGAGCCTTTTCAAGTGAGTATCCCTCTTGAAGGGCGCTTATAAAATTAAAAATAATTCCTAAGGATATTAATGTTCCAACGATTATAGTTCTTTCTATGAGAAGTCTTGACATAATTCCTTCCTTTGGATTCCTGGGTGGTCTTTCAAGAACTCCTTTCTCTCCAGGTTCAAAGGCAAGGGATATGTCCTTGAGGGAGTTTGTTACAAGATTTATCCATAATATTTGGGAAGGTAAATATGGTATTGGCACCCTAAAAATCATTGCAAAAATAATTGAAATAATAGAAGCTACCCCTGTAGGTATTAAAAAGAATGTAACTTTGCGGATGTTGTCAAAGACAATCCTACCCTCTCTTACGGCATGGAAAATACTTGCAAAATTATCATCAGTAAGAACCATGTCAGAGGCTTCACGAGCTACATCTGTTCCGCTTTTTCCCATTGCAATGCCAATGTGAGCTGACTTAAGGGCTGGTGCATCATTTACTCCATCTCCTGTAACTGCAACAATTTCTCCATGACGTTTAAGTTGTTGAACAATTCTTAGTTTATGCTCAGGAGAAACTCTTGCGTAAATTGATACTTCCTTTACTTTATTAAAAAGTTCATCATCTGTCATTTTTTCAAGTTCTTTTCCAGTAAGTACCTTTGATTTTCTATCAGAAATACCAAGCATCTCACCTATTGCTTTTGCTGTAACTGCGTGGTCTCCTGTTATCATTACAACTCTTATGCCTGCTTTCTTGCATCCTTTTATTGCCTCTAAAGCTTCTTGCCTTGGTGGATCAATCATTCCCTGAAGCCCTGTAAAGGTGAGTCCAAAAACATGGTCACACTTTTCAACTTCTTTACATGTTAGCTCTTCTACATGTTCTTCTACTTCTCTGTAAGCAAAAGCAAGAATTCTTAGCCCGTTCTTTGCAAACTCTTCAGCAATTTTTAAAATTTTTTCTCTATCTATTTCTTTACCTAAACTATCCCTTACACACATATCTAGAACTCTTTCAGGTGCACCTTTTACATAAAGAATTTTTTTTCCTCTATGTTTATGTAAAGTTGCCATATATCCTCTTTCAGATTCAAAGGGTATCATTGAAATCTGAGGATACTTTTCTTTCTCTTCTTCGGGAGTTAATCCTGCTTTCATTGCAGATACAATTAATGCTCCTTCTGTTGGATCTCCTTCAACTTTGAATTGTCCGTCTTTAATATATAAATTTGATTCATTACAAAGTAAACCTATCCTTAAAACATCGATTAGATGCCTATGTTGTTTTGGATTAATTTGAATACCCTCATGAAGAATCCTTCCTTCAGGTTCGTATCCACTTCCTTCTACTTCATAAATATTCTCTCCATCATAAATTACTTTTACGGTCATCTCATTTTTAGTTAATGTACCTGTTTTATCAGAACAAATTACTGTTGTACTACCAAGAGTCTCTACAGCATGAATTTTTCTGATTAATGCATTGTGTCTTGCCATTCGAGATACTCCAACTGCAAGAGCAATTGTTACAACTACAGGAAGACCTTCAGGTATTGTAGCAACAGCAGCTGCAACTGCTGTCATAAACATATCTTTAATTGATTCTCCAATTATTAATCCTATGCCAAAAAGAAATAAAGATGCCGATATTACAATTATGCCTAAGGAGTTGGCAAATTTTTTTATTTTTTCTTGAAGAGGAGCCTTTACAGTCTCAGTTGCTTTTATATATTTTGAAATATTACCTAAAACAGTATTCATTCCCGTTGCAACAACTACTCCCTTTGCTCTTCCACTTACAACAATCGTTCCCATAAATACCATATTTTTTTGATCACCATAGGTTAAATTGTCTTCCTTTATTGTATGGTAATGCTTTTCTACTGGCAAAGATTCTCCTGTAAGAAGAGACTCATCTGTCTTGAATTCCACAGAATGTATGAGCCTTATATCTGCTGGAACACGAATTCCCGAATAAAGCATTACAATATCGCCAGGCACAACTTCATCAGCAGGAATATCTCTCTCAATTCCATCCCTTATTACTTTAGCTCTATTTACAAGTATCTTTTTTAAAGCTTTAACACTTTGCTCAGCTTTGTATTCCTGAAAATATCCAATTATTGTGTTTAAAATCACTGCCACAAAAATTACCCCTGCATCAACATATTCTCTAAAAAGAATAGCTATTAAACCTGCAACAAGCAAAATGTAAATAAGGGGACTTGCCAATTGTCTAATCAGTATTTTAAGTCTGTTTATTTTATCTTCTTCCTGAAGCCTGTTATAGCCATACTCAGCAAGTCTTTTTTTTGCTTCTTCCTGAGTTAATCCTTTTTCTGAAGTTTTCAATTTATGATAAATATCTCTAATGTTTAGTTGATACCATTTCATTGGAATCTCCTTAGTATTTTTTGAAAAGATTCATTAAAGACTCATTTATGTATTATAAATTAGTGGCATCTTTATGGTGAATTACAATTTCTTTAAGTTATAATAAAAGCTTATGGAAATAGATTTTCTTAGATATATTGGTCAAAGTTTACTTAAGGAGATTTCCTCATCAAAAATTCATCTTAAAGGAACTGCTCTTGGTAGAGGTGCCTCAGGTGATACAACCTTTCTAATTGATAAATTAGCTGAAGACCTAATTATTGAAGCCTTTGAAAAAGCAGGGATGAAAATTAATATAATTTCCGAAGAAAGAGGTTCTGAAAACATAGAAGGGAATCATTCATTTCTAATAATTGATCCAATAGATGGCAGTAAAAATGCAATATCTGGTATTCCCTTTTTCTCTACCTCAATCGCCATATCTGATGGAACAACTCTAAAAAGTCTTAAATTAGGATATATAATAAATCTCATTAATGGAGACGAATTTTGGGCAGAAAGAGGAAAGGGCGCATTTTTCAATGGAGATAAAATTGCAACAAAAAATAATGAAAAAACTGTAATAATCGCCTTTGAAGCATCAAATCCCTATGAGGCTTTAAAAAATATATTGTCTCTTTTTAAAATAGCAAAAAGGGTAAGATGTTTTGGAAGCACTGCCTTAGACCTTGCATATCTTTCAGCAGGAGCTTTAAATGTTTTTGTTACTCCAACTCCATCAAGAATTTTTGATTTTTCAGCAGGAATTTTGATAGCAAAAGAATCTGGTGCTGTCATTTCTGACATCAATGGAAATTCAATTGATGGATTTGAAGTTGCCTTTGACACAAAAACTACTTTACTTGTATCGGCTAATAAAACTCTTCATAAAAGGGCTCTCAATTTAGTTAATATTAAATAGATGAGTCATTCTTCAACAAAGAACCTATCTATCACATTTGGAGTAACTTTACTTATTTTCGTTGTAGAGGTAATAGGCGGTTTAATTAGCAATAGCCTTGCTTTACTTAGTGACGCAGGACATGTCTTTACAGATTCCTTTTCGATAATTCTGAGTTTAATTGCTTCTATTATTATAAGAAAACCTTCTGGTAAAAGAGCTACTTACGGATATCATAAAATTGGCATTCTGGCAGCTTTTATAAATGGAATAAGTTTAATAATTATTGCTTCTGTAATTCTCTTTGAAGGTTATCGAAGATTGATAAATCCTCCCCATATTGATACTGATGTTTTGCTTCCTGTTGCTTTATTTGGTTTTATCGGTAATCTATTCATGGCATGGATATTGGGGCGTAAACATGAAGATTTAAATATTAAAAGTGCATGGTTTCATGTGATCGGAGATACTATATCATCGGCAGGAGTAATATTTGCAGGATTAACGATAAAATATACAGGCTGGTTAATTATTGACCCCATAATAAGCTGGTTTGTCGGAGCTATTATTATATTCGGTGGAGTGAAAGTGGTTAAGGATTCCCTATGGATTTTTCTTGATTTTGTGCCAAAAGGATTTGATGTAGATGAGATATCAGATAAAATTAGAAAAATTAAGGGAATTATCGATATCCATGACATACATATATGGTCAATTGGTTCTGGTGTTACAGCTTTTTCAGCTCATATTGTTGTAAATGACCAACTTTTAAGTGAAGTTGATAAATTAAGAAAAGAAATTGAAACAGAGATTAAACAATTTGGCATTAATCATAGTGTTATTCAGATAGAAAGTATCAAATGTAAAGACAGTTCTATTTATTGTAATTTCGAAAAGCAGTTAAACCATTAGCACTAATAAATCCTTTAAGTCTCTGTTCAATCTGAAACTGAAGATTAAGATGAAGTCCTTCAAGTTCTCTTAATCTTCTCATCTTATCAACGGGAATTTTTTCTTTTATTTTGTCACATATGAAATTTATACAAAAAGCATCTCTAGATATAAGGCAACATCCTGATAGAGAGAGAAAAAAGCACATATCAGGAATCTGAGACTGATTTGGAAAATTTACTCCCAGAATAAGATTTATCAAAAGAAGTTCATTGGAATACTTAAATTCTATGGCACTGCCACAGCAAACCTTGCCTGATTTACCACATTCAATACATATTTCTGTCATTCCAATTATTGTTCTTTCTTTATTTTCTTCAATGATAATTTCTCTTAGTTGATAGAGAGTTTCTTCAATCTGTGATAGTACTTTATTTTTTTCTAATTCCTTCATTTTTTTTCTCAATGACTCGATTTTTTCAGTTATCAAATGCATAATTTTATTTTAAATTTATTCTCTTTATGATTATGATAAAATATTTAAATGGTGTGGTTTATTATATTTATTGCTCTTTTAATGCCTTCTATTTTATCAGCTCAAGATGAAGCCTATGTTTTTGTAATTGATGACAATCAATTACCTTTATCGGGATATAAAGTTATAGACACCCTTCAAGAAGATATATTCTTAGGTAGTACAAAACCATTGAAAAAATGGATTACCCATACGAAATCTGAGTTATTTCTCCTTAAGAGAGGCTTTTTATTTAAAGTAAAAGAGGTTCAAATTGTAAACAAAGCAAAGGGATTAGTGCTTTTTGCAATTGACTCATCAGATAAAAGAAATATATTTTTGAATCTTAAGGATGTCTCAATAGAAAAAGACACAAAAATTCTAATAGAAAATAGAGAGTGGATAAATACCAGATTTAGAAAAAACTTATCGCCTACAATAAAGACTGAAGAAGAACCCCTATTATTAGCAAAGCATTATGAAAGCATCGGACAAATTGAAAAGGCTGCGGTTTTCTATGAAAAAGCTCTTAAAAATAATCCTGGCTATAAAGAACTTATTGAAAAGTTAGCACTTCTCAATTATAAAATTGGAAAATTCAGTGAAAGCAAAAATTTTATTATGAAACTTCCGCAAAATCAAGAAAATCTCATTAGATTAATTGGAATTCTGATGATTGAAAAAAATTTTTCAGAAGCTTTAACTTTTTTGAATAATTCTAAATATAAAGATTTACCTTACTTTCATTATTTTAGGGGAATTATTTACAGCCTCATAGGGGAAAAAGACGAAGCATACAAAGAAGTAATTGAACTATCAAAAAAAGATTCAGCATTAGCTCAGTCCCTAAGAGACTTCCTACGATAAAACCCAAAATTGCCTATAGAAAAGAACTGTCTTGAGCGAGTTTAGAACTGTCAAAAATCTCTTATGAGCGAAAGACAGTCTTTTTTATATCGGCAGATTTGGAATAAAATAGAATACCTTGACAAGACTCATTTAAATTGGTAGAATTGTTACAACAAATATTAAAGGAATTTTAGATGCTAAAAAAAATAATTTTTTCATATTCCCATTCTACCTTCATTTTCTTAATCTACATCTCCCTTGAGATTTCACACTATCGCCATATATGACTATCTAAATAAAAAATAATTGGAGGCAAACATGTACCGAAAATTTATGCTACTGTTAATTGTGTTATCTTTATTCTTCTTTGCCTGTGGCAATAATTCATCAGGTTCTAATATGAAAGAAGGTAAATGGGAAATCACTGTTAAAATTGAAACAAAAGGTAATATGCCCTTTCAAATGCCACCACAGACTTTTACTCAATTTATAACAAAAGATAAAGCTATACCTCAAAAGGCTGAGACCAATCAGGACTGCAAAATTACAAAAAGCACTATGAGCTGAGATACTGTCAACTGGACAGTTGAGTGTAAGACTCCTGAAGGACCTATTATAAGTGAAGGCACTGTTACATACAAAGGAGACCGTTTTGATGGAGTAGTAAAAATGAAACATTTTGGAATGGACATCACACAGTATATGAACGGAAAATGGATTGGAGAGTGTAAATAACCAATTATAAATGAGGATTTTTTATGAATATTGTTGAAAGAACAAAAAATATTCTACTTAAACCATCTCAAACATGGGCTGAAATTAAAAATGAACATATGAGTATTACAGAGATTTATCTTTCCTATGTGGTAATTCTCGCTTCAATACCTGCTATTGCTTAGTTTATTGGAAGTGCTTTTATAGGTTATTCTGTAATGGGCATGCATTTCCGAAAGGGAATTGGTTCTGCCTTAGGATATGCTATTGTTTCTTACATATTTTCAGTAATTGGTGTTTACATTGTTGCATTGATTGCTAATGCATTAGCTTCGAGTTTTGGTTCTGAATCTAATCTCACCAATGCTTTTAAAGCTGTTGCTTTCTCTATGACTCCGACATGGATTGCGGGTGTTATTTATATAATTCCACCTCTTTCTATTCTTGTTCTTTTAGCTGTTTTATATGGAATTTAGGACTTCCTCTTTTAATGAATACTCCAAAAGAAAAGGGATTGCTCTATGTTATTGTAGTTATAGTCATTACAATTATTTTTTACATTATACTTGGTTTTATAACATCTGCACTATTCATAGCTGGACCAATGGGTCAATGATTTTCATGGTTTTGCAAATCCCTATAAAACACTTGGTTCTGAAAGGTTACTTGTTGGGATATCCCCCTTGCAGAAATTGTGACAAAATTCAGAAATGAAAAACCTTCTATGTTTCTTGCAGTAGGGGATATGATTCAAGGGGATAACTGGGCAAATCTTTTTGAAGGAAAATCTGTAATTGAACTAATGAATGCCATAGAGTTTGATGCGGCTCTTATTGACTTAAACAAAGAAAATTTAAGGGAAAAGTAGACTAATCGGTTACAAGCTTTAATGTTAAGGGAAACACAGTTACATGGACTATAAAGTGTAAGGATGGGCACTGGTAGGGTGACCTATAAAGGAGATACTTTTGAGGGATTAATAAAATACAAGGACCCTGAAAGAGAGATTACTATGACTATGAAATGAAGATGGATTGGAAAATGTACGAGATAGTTAAATAACATTATGAATTTGATTAAGAAAGGTGCAAGATGATGAAAAAAATAATCATTTGCATCCTGTGACCAGGCACTGAAAGATTGCACATCAGAAGTTGAGAGAAGTTATAAAGAATGTCTTGAAACTAAACAGATAGTGGTAGAAATAAACTGCCATTATATTGAAGTCTATAAACCTGATTCTTGGGATTGCATGAAATGTGAAAAACTAGACCATAAGGTTTACAAATGATGACGCGTTTTAAAGAAAAAACTAATGAAAAATACCCAGATAAAGGATGCTCTAATGTCTTCATTATAAGAAATCCACAATTAAATTTACATTTGGTGAATTTTTGATTTTGGAAATTTTATTTAATTAAATAGAACAAAAGTATATTGGATGGGCTAAATTGTTTATCAAAGAGGGGAAGAAATTTATTCAAAAAATAAAGTAAGGAGGATTAAAGAACATGATCAATAGAATATTATCCTATCTTATTATATGTTTATTAATTTTTTTATTAAGTTTTATTGCATATGCAGAAGATTCTAATGTTAAAAAAGAAGACAAAGAGATTTTTAAAATTAAATTCTTTGAGGTTTTGAAGGTTAAAATTGGTTCAGGCTCAGATAACATAGGTGTAACAACTCCTCAAGAAGCAAATCCTGAAGGTCCAATGAGTTTTACACTGAGTAAAGATGGTAAAATATATATTCTTTGATCAAATAAATTATAGGATTCAGATTTTTAAAGAAGGTAAATTGATTAAATCAATTCCTATTCCAAAAGATAAGTTTCTCGAATTTAAAGATATTGAAATCACCCCGGAAAACAAAATCGTTTTACTAGCTGGATTATAAAAAAGGTGAAATTACATTAATAAATATTTATATTATTGATTTGGATGGCAAAATTATAAATGTAATAAAAAAACCCTGCCTCCCAGAGATTAACATACTGAAAGAAGGAAATTTAGCGGGTATTTCGGTTTGTTTTCAAAGAGTCGCCTCTCTTTACGGAAAAACAACAGAAAAAATTCTTATTCCTCAAGAATCATACATTGGCGAAAAAAGTATTTTAAGAACTGAAATATTAGGTGATATTTCAGCAATTATTTATAAGGGAAAGCAGGATAAAATTTCTCAAATATAAGAAGCTACAGTTTATTTTGATGTGCCAATAGTTCATATTTTAGGAATATGGGAGGACAAAGAAGGAAAAATTTATTTTGGAGCATTTCTTTCTGAAAGAAATTAAAAAGGAAAATATAAATATGCCAATGAAATTGTTGTTTTGTCACAAGAACTTAATGAATTAGGAAGATTTAGAATCAATGTGCAAAAACACTCCATGAAATATGGAAATCTGTCAGATTAACTCAAGAAGGACATATATATCAGATGTTTATCGATGGTAAGTCAATTTTTGTTAGAAAATATGAAATAAGATAGCATTCTAAAAATAGAGTTTTTAATTTGACAAATAAATGATTTTTATTTATAATTATTCTAATGATGCCAAGAATTAAATGGACACCGCAAAGGCTTGCAATTTTGAAATATCTTAATGGAAACAAAGAACATCCATCAGCAGAAGAAATTTATTCTTCACTGTCAAAGGATTATCCAACCATGTCAATCGCTACAGTCTACAATGTTTTAGAATTTTTAAAAAGAACTGGAAGAGTTAAAGAGATTTACATAGATCCTGAAAAAAGAAGGTTTGATCCATTTATTCAAGAACATCATCATGCAATATGTATAAAATGCAAAAAAGTATTTGATATTTATCAGGATATTAAATTGCCTGACTTAACTAAATTTTTGCCTGATTTTGAAATTCTTGATACCCATCTTAAAATTCATGTTTTATGCCCAGAATGTAGAAAAAAAGAATATTTAAAAGTTGGGTTAAAAGAATATCAATGCAGCATATGTGGCTCAATTAGAACAGCGAAACACAAACCTAAGAAATGTCCTTACTGTGGAAGTCGTGGCACTCTAAAAGAATATAAACCCTCAAATTAATAAATCAAATCATTTAAAAATGGAGGTGTCTTATGATAAGCAATGAACTTATGGAAAAACTTCAAAAAGCAGTAGCAAGAGAGCTTCAAGTAAGCATTCAGTATATGTGGCAGCATGTTTTGGCAAGGGGAATAAAAGCAGAAGCAGTTGGTAAACTCTTTAAAGAATTTGCTATTACTGAGATGAAACATGCAGAAAAAATAGCTGAAAGAATAGCCTATTATGGTGGTATTCCCACAACTAAACCTGATCCGATAACAATAGGTGCAAACCTTAAAGAAATGCTTGAAATTGATAAAAAAGCTGAAGAAGAAGCTGTAACACTCTATAAAGAAATAATAAAGCTTGCAGAAAAAGAAGAGGACTATGTAACAAGAAAACTTTTTGAAGAGATTCTTGAAGAAGAAGAAATGCATCTTGATAAGTTCAGTTCTTTGCTTGAGGAGTAAATATGAAGCCTGTGGAACTTAAAAATGGAATCTATTGGGTTGGAGCAGTTGACTGGGCAGTAAGAGATTTTCATGGTTATGAAACTCCTCGTGGAACAAGCTATAACAACTACTTAATTGATGATGATGAACCAACACTTTTTGATGCAGTTCACCATGATTTTGTAGACATCTCAATTAAAAATATTTCAAGAATTACTGACCTCCAAAAAATCAAACATATTGTGATTAATCACATTGAAAATGACCATGCAACTGGATTGGAAAAAATTTTAGAAATTGTTCCATTTGCAAATATTTACTTAACGGAGAGAGGTAAAAATGGACTCGGCAGATTTATTGACCTTTCAAAATACAAAGTCAGTGTTGTCAAATCAGGAGATACACTTAAAATTGGCAAGAGAACCCTTCAATTTATTGAAACACCGATGATGCACTGGCCAGACTCAATGTTTACCTATATTAAAGAAGAAAAAATTCTTATAAGTCAGGATGCCTTTGGTCAGCATATAGCCTCAGCTGAAAGATTTGACGATGAATTTGTAAAAAACTATTCAATGGAAGAGCTTGAAGATGCTGTTATTGATTATTATGCCAATATTCTTATGCCTTATGGAAATGTTATCAAAGGAAAAATTGAAGAGATTAAAAAGCTTGGAATTGGGATTGAAATGATAGCTCCTGATCACGGAGTTATATGGCGTTCTCACATAGATAAGGTATTATCGCTTTATTCTGATATGGTTGATGCAAAGGCTAAGCTTGGTACAGTAATAGTTTATGATACAATGTGGCACGGTACAGAACAGATGGTTTTTCCTATTGCAAAGGGACTTGAAGATGAAGGAATTCCAGTTATAATAATTAAACTGAGAGCAACTCCAAAGTCGGTCGCGGTAAAGGAAGTATGGAAGTCAAGGGGAGTTATTGTTGGATCTCCAACACTTAACAATGGCATTTTCCCATCAGTAGCAGAATTTCTTACCTATTTAAAAGGACTTAGACCTAAAAACAGACTTTTTGCTGCCTTTGGTAGTTACGGCTGGTCTGGTGAAGCAATAAAAGATATGTATGAAATTGCTAAATCTATGAAACTGGAAGTCTTTGAGCCAGGGATAAGGGTTCTATACAAACCTTCTGAGGAGGACTTAAATAAATGCTATGAATTTGGCATAGCCTTTGGAAAGGCTTTAAAAGAATATCATGCAAAGATGTAAAGGGAGGAGAAGTTATGGAAAAAACACTTAAAAATTTAATGGAAGCTTTTGCAGGCGAATCACAGGCAAACAGAAAATATCTTGCCTTTGCAAAAAAAGCAGAGGAAGAAGGTTATCCTGCAGTTGCAAAACTTTTCAAAGCAGCTGCTGAGGCAGAAACCGTTCATGCAATTAATCATTTAAAGGCAGCTAATGGAATAAAAAGCACGAAAGAGAATCTTGAAGCAGCAATTGGTGGAGAAACCTATGAATTTGAAAGCATGTATCCGCCGATGCTCCAAGAAGCAGAGGCAGAAGGAGCTACACAGGCTAAAAGAAGCTTTTATTATGCCAATGAAGTTGAAAAAGTTCACGCTGAATTATTCAAAAAAGCCCTTGAAAATCTTGACAAAAAATTAGATGCAGACTATTATGTCTGTCAGGTTTGTGGTCATACAGTAGAAGGTGAACCTCCAGATAAGTGTCCTGTTTGCGGTTCTCCAAAGAAAATGTATAAAAAGATTGATTAAATAATAGCCCTTCCTTATGGAAGGGCTTCTCTTTTAATTATGAAAATTCTTGCCTTATTAGGTTCACCAAGAAAAGGAAATTCAGAAATTCTTCTCAATAAAGCAATTGAGCTTTGCCAAAAGGAAAAACACGAAGTTCATATAATCAAAGCCTATGAATTAAATATTTCAGATTGTACAGCCTGTGACGGATGCAAGGATACAGGGCAATGCATTATTTCTGATGACATGGATTTAGTTTATCTATTATTAAGGCAGGTACAAAGAATTATAATAGCCTCTCCCATATTCTTTTTTGGAATTCCAGGTCAGTTAAAACTTCTCATTGATAGATGTCAGTGCTTATGGTATGAAAAATATGTTTTAAAAAAACCTATTCCTGAGGAAGAATTTAAAAGAAAAGCATTGATTATGCTTGTTGGCGGAATGAAAAAAGGACAAATAGGCGTTACATGTGCAGAAGCAACGCTAAAAGCCTTTTTAAGAACAATCAATGTTAATGAACACAGCACCCTTTCATATTTAGGTTACGATGAACCTGGTTCTATACTAAAAAACTCTGATATAATAAAAGATTTAGAATTCTCAGTAGCCCAGTTATTGAAAAATGATTGAATATGTTCAGTTTTTTCCAACATTAAGATGCAATAAAAGTTGTGAATTCTGCTTTAACAGAGGAAATGGCTCTCAAGATTTCATTAATAAGGATTTTCCTGCTGAGAAGATAGAAGATTTTGTAACCCTATTAAAAGAAAACAAAATCTCAAACCTTGACATACTTGGTGGTGAACCATTTCTTTATGAATCTCTTTTTCAACTCGTTAAATTAGCCATTGAAAAGGATGTAGAAGTAAACATAAGCACAAATGGTATCCTTTTAGAAAAAATTGAAAACCTTAAAAATTTCTGCAAAAGTCCAAAACTTCATATTGGAGTATCAGTCAATGATGAGGTAAATCCAGAACTTCTCAAACTAATCAATATAAACAGACTTTGGATTAAAAGCTTAATAACAAAAAATCATCTGCCCGATGAAAAATTTTTCAAATTTGCATTAAAGGCAGGCATTGATTATTATTTAATTTACATGGATGCACTAACAGAAAGGGATTTAGAATTATCAATTCCATTTTATGAATTTATGGAATTAATTAAAAAACTGAAAATCCTATATCCCAATATAAAACCTGTTTATTGTAAGGGATTTATTGGAGGTGACAAGAAATACCGTTGTCCTGCAGGAATAGAAAAGATAACTGTGATGCCAGATGGAACAGTTTATCCATGCTATCTTTTATCAGGCTTTGAAGATTACTGCTTAGGTATTATCTTTGAAAATTCTCTAAATGAAATTATGTCATCACATAAACTTAATATTTTTAAAAATTTTTCAACCAATATATGCAATAATAAAATATGCAGATTCAAAGAAATATGTAATGGAGGATGTTTGGCTCACTGCATAATACACTATGGCAATTTTGAAAAGGCAGACCCAAGGTGTGAAAAAGAATACTTTAATTAATGATTTACGCACCATAAAGGAGGTATAAAATGATAAAAAAGCTACAAAGAGGAGGGATAAAGATGGCAGAGATGTTAAGGGTTAAAAACCTACATGTTTCAGTAGAAGGACGGAAAGTACTTGAAGATATCAATTTTTCAATAGAATACGGTGAAATAGCAGTCCTATTTGGTCCAAATGGTGCAGGCAAAACAACTCTTATTATGACATTGATGGGCTTCCCAAAGTATAAAATTGAAAAGGGTAAAATTATTTTTAAAGGGGTTGACATTACTCACATGGATGTATCAGAAAGAGCAAAACTTGGTATGGGGATATCATTTCAGAGACCACCTGTTGTAAGAGGAGTTAGTCTTAGAAAACTTCTTAAAATAGTTGGAAATGGTAAGTCCGATGAGGAAATTCTTAATTATGCTGAAAAACTTAATCTTACAAATAATTTAGACAGAGACGTTAATGACGGTTTTTCAGGTGGTGAGGTTAAAAGAGCAGAACTGTTGCAACTTCTTATGCAGAAACCCGAACTTGTATTTATTGATGAACCAGAAAGTGGTGTTGATCTTGAAAACATCGTATTAATTGGTGAGATGACAAATCATCTACTTGGAAGAGATCAGAGAGTAAAAGATGTTAAAAGAAGCGCAATTGTAATAACCCATACAGGTTATATCCTTGATTACATCAATGCAGACAAAGGATACATTCTCTTTAATGGTAAGCTTATGTGTAAAGGTAACCCGAGAGACATACTCTCTGAAATAAAGAAAAATGGATACAGGAGGTGTGCAACATGCCAGTAAACAAAAAATATATAAAAGATATTCAGGATAGGGCAAGAAAAGCTATAAATAAATCTGCAGTTTATGGAGAAGACATAGATTTAACAAAATTTCAAAAATATATTGAAAGAGGAAAGATTGAAAGCCTTGAACTTCTACCTGAACTTGCAAAAGAGGCAGCTCTTATGGCAGGAGTGGATGTGGAAGAAAAGGAGCGTTCAGGTTCCTACATGCAGATGGACCATTCAGTTGTGTATAAGAAATTAAACAAGATATATGAAGGTAAATTAGAATTGATGAGCACAAATGAAGCTGTTGAAGCATATGATTGGCTTGAAGAATACTTCTGGAGAATTGTTCAACCTGACACTGATAAATACACTGCTCAGGTAGCATTAAATCCAACTCATGGATATTTTATAAGAATACTGCCTGGACAGAAACTTGAGTATCCCCTTCAGACATGTCTAATGATTGCGGAAGGATATATAAGTCAGAATGTTCATAATATTGTAATTGTTGAAGAGGAAGCTGAACTTCAAATAATCACTGGTTGCACTTTATCAAAAACTGACGCAACAGGAATACATCTTGGAATTTCGGAATTCTATGTTAAAAAGGGTGGAAAGCTTTTTTTTACAATGATACACAACTGGGCTGAAAACTTCTATGTAAGACCCCGCACAGCAGTAGTTGTTGAAGAAGATGGAGTTTATGTAAATAATTATGCATTGCTTAAACCTGTAAAATCAATACAGTCATTCCCTACAGTTTACTTAAAAGGTGACAGAGCTTCAGCAAGATTTAATACTGTAATTTACGGACTTAAAGACTCTTATATTGATTTGGGGTCAAAAATTATTTTTGAAGGAAAGGATACCAAGGGAGAGTCCCTTGCAAGAACAATTTCTGACCATAAAAGTGTAATTTATTCCCGCGGAGACCTTATTGCAAAAACAGAAGAATACTGTATGGGTAGACTCGACTGCCGCGGAATAATATTTTCAAAAAATTCTGCTATCTATGCCATCCCCCAACTGATTTCTTATGGAGCAAATAAAACAGATCTATCCCATGAAGCCTCGATCGGACCAATTTCTGAAGAACAGGTTGAATACCTTATGTCAAGGGGAATGACAAAGGATGAGGCAACAAGTCTTATTACAAGTGGATTTTTAAATCTGGACATACCCTTTTTACCAGAAATGATAGATAAACACATAAAAGAAGTAATTGAGATGACATCTAAAGAATCAATGTAGGTCTTAAAGGGACAGGAATGCATCAGAATTTCCTGTCCCTTATTAAATGACTTCCATCACAACTCAAAGAATTATTTAATTCAGGGAAACCTTCCCTGCAGGAGGAAAAACTTAAACCAAGCTCATCACATTTTTGACGGATTTCTAATATCAATCTTTTTCTTACATATTCTGGTAAATACCATGAATTTGAAATTTTTGAGCCTTCTTTAAAATATAAGCTTTCGAATTTTTTAGCTAATTCAGGAAAGACCCTTAAAAATCTTTTCCAACTGTCCCATCTTGGTTTAAAAGTACTTGCTATAATGTGCTTTACTCCCCTTTCCTTGGCTAATATCAAAATTTTATCAATCTCTATGTCATTAATCCCTAAAATTATGGGATCAATCCTTAATCCAGTTTTTATGCCTTCCTGCGATAATCTTTCAAGAGCATTAAATCTAAGAAATGGAGAAGGTGCATAGGGTTCAAGTTCTTTATAAAATTTTAAAGAAGTTATTGTTAAAGTAACAGCTGATTTCATTTCTTTAAGTAAGTCAATATCTCTTAAAACAATATCACTTTTTGTAATTATTAAAACTTTCATTTCCGCATCTTTAAAAATTCTTAGACACTCTCTTGTAATTTTAAGATTCTTTTCTAAAGGAGGATAAGGGTCAGAAGTATTGGATAATGAAATAAGAGAATCTTTTGGGATTTTTTTAATCTGTCTTTTTAAATCTTCAAGAAGGTCAGGCTTTGCCCTGCAATTAAAAAAATTTTTTATATAGGAGGAAGCATAACAATAAATACATCCATGAGCACATCCTGTATAGGGATTAAGTGAATACTTTGAAGGACAACTGCATAATTTACTTTTCCATGGATCAAAAAAGCGAAGATACATAATTTATTATGCTATAATTTTTGAATATGAAAGAACAAAAACATATAAAGTCTATGTTCGATAAAATCGTAGCAAGATATGACTTCCTCAATCATTTTCTTTCCTTTGGACAGGATATTCTCTGGAGAAAAAAAATGGCAGAAGAGGCTGTTTTAAACCAAAATGAAATTATTTTAGACCTTGCTACAGGTACAGCAGACTCAGCAATTGCATTAATAAAAAAGGGAGCAAATGTAATTGGTGTTGATATAAGCTTTGAAATGTTAAAAACTGGGGTTCTAAAAATAAAAAATCAATTTAACAGCTCTGCGCTCTTTTATCCAATAAATGCTTCAGGATATCAAATTCCTCTTAGAGATAATTCTGTTGATGCTGTAACATGTGCTTTCGGAATAAGAAATATGCATGAGACAAAAAAGGTTTTAACGGAAATTTACCGAGTAATAAAAAAAAATGGTAGAGTTGTTGTTCTTGAATTTTCTTTACCAAAAAATATATTTAAAAAGCCCTATCTGTTTTATTTAAAAAAAATTATACCCTTTATTGCGTCAGTTTTTTCAGTAAAATCTGCCTATGAATATCTGGGTTCATCAATTGAAGCATTTTACAAACCCTCTGATTTTACTAATTTGCTTGTTTATTGCGGATTTAAAAATATAAAAACTATACCATTAAGTTTCGGCTGTGTCTACTTGTATGTTGGTATAAAGTAGTTGTTATTCTGAAAAAATAAAAAAACAAAGCTATAAAATTGTTGAAAAAACTTAGAAATTTTTACATAATAAATAACATTTATTTAATTTTGTTTTGGAGGAAAGAGATATGCTTATCGTGCAAAAATATGGAGGTACTTCTGTTGCAAATATTGAAAGAATAAAGACTGTTGCAGAAAGAGTTTCAAAAACTGTAAAAGAAGGACATAAAGTTGTTGTAGTTGTCTCCGCCATGGCTGGAGAAACGGATAAACTAATTAATTTAGCCTATGAGCTTTGCCCAAATCCTGCAGAAAGAGAAATGGATCTTCTGCTTTCATCTGGAGAAAGAGTTACCTCTGCATTAACTGCAATGGCTTTACAAGCATTAGGACACAAAGCAATTGCTCTAACAGGAAGACAAATGGGAATTATAACAGATGCAGTACATACAAAAGCAAAAATTGAAAAAATTATAACTACCAGAGCAGTTAAAGCTTTAGAGCAAGGATATATTATTGTTGTTGCAGGTTTTCAAGGGATTACAGAAGATGAAGATGTTACAACCCTTGGCAGAGGAGGTTCTGATTTAACAGCAGTTGCAATTGCTGCAGCTTTAAATGCTGATTTATGCGAGATATATACTGATGTTGATGGTGTTTTTACAGCAGATCCCAATATTGTTCCTAAAGCAAAAAAACTCGATAAAATCTCCTATGAAGAAATGCTCGAACTTGCTTCATTGGGTGCTAAAGTTTTACAAACTCGTTCTGTAGAGTTTGCAATGAAATATAATGTTCCTGTAATTGTGAGATCAAGTTTTAACTATAATCCTGGAACTTTAGTTACAAAGGAGGATAAAGAGATGGAAAAAGTAGTAGTATCAGGAATTGCCCATGATAAAAATCAAGCAAAAATAACAATTGTTAAGGTCCCTGACAAACCAGGTATTGCAGCCAAACTTTTCAGAACAATTGCTGATTCAAACATTGTTGTAGATATGATTGTTCAAAATATAAGCAGTGATGGCAAAACAACAGATATTTCTTTCACTGTTCCTAAGACCGATGCCAAAAAAGCTCTTGATATTACAGAAAAATTATGCAAAGAATTGGGAGCTGAAAAAGTCTTATTAAATGAGGGGATCGCTAAGGTGTCAATTGTAGGAGTTGGAATGAGAACCCACTCTGGAATTGCAGCTCAAATGTTTGAAGCTCTTGCAAATCACGGAATAAACATTATGGCAATAAGTACATCGGAAATAAAAATATCCTGTCTAATTGATGCAAAATATACAGAGCTTGCAGTGAGAGTATTGCATGATACCTTTAAATTAGGAGAACAATAATGGAGATACCTTCTCCTAAAGGTTTTCTTTTTTCTACTGCAAAGGCAGGCATTAGATATCCAAATAGAGATGATTTAGCCTTAGTTTTTTCAAAAAAGCCTGCCTTTGTGGCAGGAGTCTTTACAACAAATCAAATAAAGGCTGCTCCCGTAAGAATTTGTATGAGAAGAGTCAAAGGAGACTTTGCTCAAGCCCTTATCCTAAATAGTGGAAATGCCAATGCCTGTACCGGTAAAAGAGGAATTGAAGATGCTATTAAAATCACCGAAACATTAGCTAAAAAACTCAAAATAAATAACGAACATATTTTGCCACTTTCAACAGGTGTAATTGGAATGCCTATGCCAATGGAAAAAATTATTCCTGCCCTTGACAGTTTAATAAAAAATCTTGGTAAAGCAGAACCAATTAATGTTGCCCAAGCAATTATGACAACAGATACTTTTCCAAAAATAACTTTTCGACAAATCGAAGCCTCAGGTAAGATTATTACAATTCTTGGTTTGTGTAAAGGCGCAGGAATGATAGCACCAAATATGGCAACTATGCTTTGTGTTATTCTTACAGATGCATTTATTGAATCTTCTCTTGTCAAAAATTGTCTAAGAGAAGCAGTATCTGACAGTTTTAATTCTATTAGTGTAGATGGAGACATGTCCACAAATGATACTGTATTGTTACTTGCTAATGGAGAAGTTAAGAATGAAAAAATTGAAAAAAAATCTACTTTACTTAAAAAATTCAGAGAAAATTTAAATGAACTATGTCTTGAACTTGCTGAAATGATTGTAAAAGATGGTGAAGGTGCAACAAAATTTATAACAATTTATATTTTAGGAGCAAAAACATTCACTGATGCAAAAAGAGTAGCAAAAACTGTTGCTAATTCCCTTTTAGTCAAAACAGCCTTTTATGGAGAAGACCCTAACTGGGGAAGAATTATTGCTGCAATAGGATACTCTGGTATACCTGTTAAAGAAGATTTAATCGAAATTTATATAAACAAAATCTGCCTTTTTAAAAATGGAATGCCTACAATGAAGGAAGAAGAACTCAAAGAATCCTTAAAACAAAAAGAAATAGAAATTTTAATCAATTTAAATTTGGGAAAATCAAAGGCTAAATTTTTAACTACCGATTTGACTGAAGATTATATTCGTATTAATTCAGCCTACAGAACATAACTTGAGCTAAATCTCCTTTTTCAGTTAACATGAATAGATGAAGGAAAGAATATTTCTTGAGGAAAAACAAGAAATATCCATTGACAAACCAAATCTTTATAGAGTATATCTTTTAAATGACGACTACACAACAATGGATTTTGTAGTTTATGTTTTAATGAAAATTTTTGATAAAACTCAATTAGAAGCTACAACCATAATGTTACATGTTCATAGACATGGGAAAGGATTAGCCGGAGTTTATATAAAAGAAATTGCTGAAACAAAGGTAGCTCAAGTAGAACAACTTGCAAGAAAAAAAGGTTTCCCATTAAAATGCATTATAGAGAAAGATGATAAATAAAGATTTACAGATAATTATAACAGCCACTGTTGAGGATGCTATTGAAAGGGGACATCAATACCTTACTGTAGAACATCTCACCTATGCTATTTTACATGATGAATATGGTGCAGAAATTATAAGAAACTGCGGTGGCAATCCAGAAAAAATTAAACTCAGTCTTGAGACCTTTCTTGAAGAAAATATTCCTAAAAAAAAGGGGAAAGGACAAGCTCATCCAACAGTTGCCTTTCAAAGAGTTATGGAGAGAACCTTGAATCATATTAAATCTGCTGAAAAAAAAGAAGCAGATGCAGGTGATTTTTTAGCATCAATTTTTCTTGAAGAAGATACATATGCTGTATCTCTTTTTAAATCCTACGGTATTTCAAGAATCGACATTCTTAATTACATATCCCATGGTATTCCAAAAACAGATTTTGATGAAACTGTAACGAAGGAAGAAAAGAAATCTGATCCTCTTAAAACATTTACCATTGAACTTATCGAAAAGGCAAAGAGAGGCGAAATAGATCCAATAATTGGAAGACATAATGAACTTGAAAGAGTAGTGCAAGTATTAAGCCGAAGAAGAAAGAACAATGTAGTTTTAGTTGGAGAACCAGGAGTTGGCAAAACTGCCATTGTTGAAGGGTTAGCATTAAAAATTGCAAAAAGTGAAGTTCCCGCTCATTTAAGAAATTTCAAAATATTTTCCCTTGATATGGGCTCTATTCTTGCCGGCACAAAATACAGAGGTGATTTTGAAGCAAGAATGAAATCTCTTATAAACTCACTTTATAAAATAAAAGACTGTATTTTGTTTATAGATGAAATTCATACTATAGTGGGCGCAGGTTCTGCAATTGGAAACACCTTGGATGCATCAAATTTACTTAAACCTGTTCTTATTGAGGGAAAGATTAGATGTATTGGTGCAACAACTTATGAGGAATACAGAAATTACTTTGAAAAAGATAAAGCTTTATCTAGAAGATTTCAAAAAATAGACATAACTGAGCCAACAGAAGAGGAGACTTATGAAATTCTAAAAGGTTTAAAATCCTATTATGAAGAATATCATGGGGTCCAATACACAGATGAGGCATTAAAATCTGCTGCCTATTTATCTGCTAAATATATAAACGAGAGGTTTTTACCAGACAAAGCAATCGATGTAATAGATGAAGCTGGTGCTATCGTGAGACTTTATCATAAAATTCCGATAGTAGATGAAAAAGTCATAGAACAAACAATATCAAAAATAGCTCGAATTCCCTCTCAGGAAATTACATCTTCTGATGTTGACAGACTTAAAAATCTTGAAAATGAACTTAAATCACAAATATTTGGTCAGGACGAGGCAGTAGAGTCAGTAGTGAGAGTTATCAAACTTGCAAAAGCTGGATTAAAAGAAAGTTTCAAACCTATCGGATGTTTTCTTTTTACAGGACCAACAGGCGTTGGAAAAACAGAACTTGCAAAACAGCTTGCTCAAAAAATAGGAATTCCTCTTTTAAGATATGATATGAGTGAATACATGGAAAAACACTCTGTTTCAAAATTAATTGGTGCACCCCCGGGATACATAGGTTTTGAACAGGGCGGACTTCTTACAGAACAAATAAGAAAAAATCCCCACTGTGTTTTACTTCTCGATGAAATAGAAAAAGCCCATGAAGATATCTTTAATATTCTTCTTCAGGTTATGGATTATGGAACATTGAGTGACAATACGGGAAGAAAGGCTGATTTAAGAAATGTAATTATCATAATGACATCGAACCTTGGTGCAAGAGAAATGGAAAAATCTGTAGTAGGTTTTGGTGACAGAACCAAAGATCAGATAAATAAAAGCAAAGAAGCAATCGAAAGACTATTTAGCCCAGAATTTCGAAATCGTTTAGATGCTATTGTAACATTTAATCCTTTACCTCAATCAGTTGTTTTAAAAATAGTTGAAAAATTTATCAAAGAACTTAACGAACAACTTTCTTCTAAAAATATAGAGATAAAAATAACTCAAGAAGCAAAAATATGGCTTGCTCAAAAAGGATTTGATTCAAAATTTGGTGCAAGACCCCTACAAAGACTTATTCAAAGGGAGATTAAAGCACCCCTCGTTGAAGAAATTCTCTTTGGAAAACTTAAAGATGGGGGTATTTTAACTGTTGACATTAAAGATAATTCCATTTATTTAGTAATAGATGACAGTATTTCTATTGCATGATACTCCTATTTTCCCTGATCCTGAATTAGCAGATCCCGATGGTTTACTTGCAATAGGTGGTGACTTAAGTACGGAAAGGCTTCTTATTGCCTATAAAATGGGGATATTCCCTTGGTATAATGAACCTCCAATTATGTGGTGGTCTCCACCAAAAAGACCTGTAATATTCCCTAGACTTTTCAATCTTTCACGAAGCCTTTATCAAACTCTCAAAAAAAATCTTTATAATGTATCATTTGATAAAGATTTTTTAGGATTAATACATGGATGTGCTAATGCTCCAAGAAAAGATTCCTTAGGAACGTGGATAAACAAAGAAATAATTGATGCCTACTACAATTTATATAAATTAGGTTTTGCTCATTCTGTTGAAGTTTGGTTCAATGGAAAATTAGTAGGCGGTTTATATGGGGTATCAATTGGCAAAGCTTTTTTTGGAGAATCCATGTTCACATTAATGAAGGATGCATCAAAGGTTGCTCTTGCATGTCTTATTGAATTTCTTATAAAAGAAAATTTCTATTTCATTGATTGCCAAATTACAAATGAACATCTCTTAAGAATGGGCGCTATTGAAATCCCACGAAGTGTTTTTCTTAAAATACTTGATGAAGCTATTAATAAAAATTTTGTAATAAAAAAATGGGTACACCATAATAAAGCGACTTCTAATACTGCCCTTTTTCTAAGAGAAAAACTTATACTGAGGAGAAAATATAAATGAAATTAATATTTTTTGATATCGATGGCACATTAATAAGTGCAGGTGGAGCAGGCACTCGCTCTTTAAATAAGGCCTTCGAAGAGGTATTAGGGATAAAAGAAGCTTTCAAAAACTTTGAAATGGCAGGAAAAACAGATATTCAAATTATCAAGGAAGGGCTTAATCTTTTAGGTATTAATAACAATTCAAATGTTTTAATCAGTCAAATTATTAAAAATTATATTAAAAATTTAAAACATGAAATAAACAATAACTCAAAACATTTAAAGCCTGGAGTTAAAAATTTTATTGAGCTTCTTTATTATGACTTTAAATATCCACTTGGACTTCTTACAGGGAACGTGGAATTAGGAGCAAGAATAAAGCTTGAACCTTTTGGTTTAAACTCCTTTTTTCCCTTTGGTGCCTTTGGAAGTGATCACGAAGACAGAAACTTTCTGCTTCCTATAGGAATTCAAAGATTTATTAATAAATTTAATCTTTATGTTGATTTTCATCAATGTATAGTTATAGGAGATACACCAAGAGATGTTAAATGTGCAAAAATTTATGGAGCTAAAGTTATTGCTGTAGCTACAGGACCTTATAGCATAGAGGATTTAAAATATACTGATGCAGATGTTGTAGTTGAAAACCTTACTGAAGTCAATAAAATACTACCTTTACTTATTTAAGATGTCTAAATTCCCTGTATCACCAAAGAAAGAACAAGAACTTTTATCTGAAATGGAAAGACTTTTAATTAAAGAATCAGATATTGAAGAAAAGTTTATCCGTTGTAGTGGGCATGGTGGTCAAAAGATAAATAAAATATCCTCTGGTGTTTTTCTAAGACACATACCAACAGGGATTAAAATAAAATATACCAAAGAAAGATCTTTAGCCTTAAATAGGTTCTTTGCAAGACGTTTACTTGTTGATAAAATAAAAGAACAACTCGGAATCTCCACTCAAAAATCAAAAAAAATTGAGAAAATAAAAAAGAAAAAGCTCAGAAGCAAAAGAAGGAATAAAAAGAGGGAGGAATAAACCTCCCTCTTTTTATCTTGGAATGAGTTTAGTTGCTAATTGAATTCTTATTGTAGCTCTTTCTAAGGCGGCTTGAGCCCTTGCCATATCAATATCTGTCTCGCCTGCTTGAGCTTTACGAATTCTTTCTTCAGCTCTTGCCAATGCTGCCTTTGCTCTTTCTATATCAATCTCTTCAACTTTTTCTGCACTACCTACCAAAATCAGAACTCTGTCATTTAGAACTTCACAATATCCTCGATTAATAAACAGGTAATGCATTTGTCCCTGCTTTTTGTAGGATAAAGAACCAACTCTTAGAGCAGTCATAAAGGCACAATGGCCAGGAAATACTCCAAAATCTCCTTCCGCACCTGTTGTATATACTTCATCTACTTCTTCATTTATTAATTCTCCATATGGAGTTATTACTTCTAACTTCAATTTATCTGCCATTCTTCACTCCTTCAATTAAACCTGTCTTGTATATCCCATCTTCTTCGCTTTCTCTTCAACCTCTTCAATCGGTCCAACCATATAGAATGCTTGCTCTGGCAGGTCATCATATTTTCCATCAAGGATAGCTTTAAACCCTTTTATTGTATCTTCAAGTTTAACATATCTTCCAGGAGTACCAGTAAACGTCTCCGCAACATGGAATGGCTGACTTAAGAATCTTTGGAGCTTTCTTGCTCTTGCAACTGTAAGTTTATCGTCTTCTGAAAGTTCCTCAATACCTAAGATCGCGATAATATCCTGCAATTCTTTATATCTCTGAAGCACTGACTGAACACCTCTTGCAACCTGATAGTGTTCATCTCCAACAACTCTTGGATCTAGGATTCGGCTAGTAGAGTCAAGAGGGTCAACAGCTGGATAAATTCCAAGCTCTGCAATCTGACGGGAAAGAACAACTGTACCATCAAGGTGAGCAAAAACTGCTGCAACTGCAGGGTCTGTTAAGTCGTCTGCAGGAACATAAATTGCTTGCATAGATGTAATAGAACCCTTTGCAGTTGTTGTAATTCTTTCCTGTAATGCTCCCATTTCTGTTGAAAGTGTTGGCTGATAACCAACTGCAGATGGCATTCTTCCAAGAAGTGCAGAAACCTCAGAACCAGCAAGGGTGTACCTGAATATATTATCGATAAATATCAAAACATCCTGACCCTGATCTCTGAAGTATTCAGCAACTGTAAGCGCTGTAAGTGCTATTCTTGCTCTAACGCCTGGAGGCTCATTCATCTGTCCGTAGACAAGAGCAACCTGTGGTAAAACTCCTGAATGTTTCATCTCAAGATAAAGGTCATTTCCTTCACGAGTTCTTTCTCCAACACCCGCAAAAACTGAAACACCACCGTGTTTCATTGCAATATTATGAATCATCTCCATAATAACAACAGTTTTTCCAACTCCAGCACCACCAAACATTCCCATTTTACCACCTCTTACGAATGGAACAAGAAGGTCAAAAACTTTAACTCCTGTCTCAAACTGCTGGGTGGTTGGTGACTGTTCAGTAAATTCTGGAGCAGATATGTGAATTGGATATTTATCCTGAGCCTGAATTGGACCCATTTCATCAACAGGTTCACCGATAACATTTATAATACGTCCAAGAACAGGTTTTCCAACGGGAACTGTAATAGGGGAACCTGTATCAACAACTTTCATTCCTCTTACAAGTCCATCAGTGGAGCCCATTGCTATAGTTCTTACTCTGTTTTCACCAATATGCATAGCAACTTCCAAAACAAGATGAATTTCTGGTATACCTTTTGCTGGATCACCAGGTTCATCTATCTTTAATGCATTCAAAACCTTTGGCAACTGCCCTTCAAATTCACAGTCGACAACTGTTCCGATAACCTGTACAACTTTACCTACGTTCATAATATAAAACCTCCTTTATTCTTTATTAAAATTTATCCTTCACTTTGTTTTAATGCTTCAACACCACCAACAATATCCATCAACTCTTTTGTAATGGATGCTTGTCTTACTTTGTTGGCTATTAGTGTTGTCTTCTTTATTAATTCATCACAGTTCTTAGTTGCATTGTCCATTGCTGTCATCCTTGCTGCTTCTTCAGCAGCTTGAGATTCTAAAAGCGCCCTATAAATCTGAATTTCAATATAAATTGGCAATAACATGGCAAAAAGCTCAGGGGCTCTTGGCTCATAAGTAAATGGTATAAAAGTAGGCTGTTCTGTAGGAGTGGCATCAATTCTGCCAATAGGCAATAATCTGTTAATTACTACCCTTTGAGCTATTACTGATTTAAATTCATTAAAAATAATTACTACTTCATCAACTGCTTCAGTTACATAAGCATTTATCATCTCCTGTGCTATAATTTGAGCATGTGTATACTGAAGCTTTCCTGAAATACCAGTCCATACATTTTTAAGTGCAAAATCTCTTCTTTTAAAGTAATCTCTTGCCTTTCTTCCAACAACTGATAATACGATATTTAATCCTTCACCTTTTAGTCTATTTATTTCTTTATGAGCAGCCCTCAAAATATTTGTGTTAAAAGCTCCACAAAGACCTTTGTCTGAAGTTATTACTAATACCTCTACTGTTTTTATTGGTCTTCTTAAAAGTATTGGTGGGACATCACCTCTTGTCTCAACAGCTCCTGATAAATCTGCAAGCACTTGTTGCATTTTTGTTGCATAGGGCCTGTATCTGAGCATGTTGTCCTGTACTTTACGGAGCTTAGCTGCTGCCACCATTTTCATGGCAGATGTTATCTTCTTTGTACCTTGTATCGCCTTTATCTTTTTTCTTATATCTCTTAATGTTGGCATTTAACAGCTCCTGGCTTCAATTTTTTTATTAATTAAGGCTGAAAAGTCTTCTTAAACTCTAAAATAGCATCAGTTATTTTCTGTCTGAGCGAATCATCAAGCTCTTTCTTTTCTCTAATTTCCTTTCTAAGGTCTTCTTTCTGGCTTCTTATGAAGCTTAAGAATCCCTGTTCAAAGGCTTTAATAGCAGAAACAGGTAAATCATCAAGATGTCCCTGTGTTCCTGCAAAAATTAACATAATTTGGTCTTCAACAGGCATTGGAACATACTGATCTTGTTTAAGAAGTTCAACCATTCTCTGCCCTCTTTCAAGCAATGCCCTTGTTGCTTTATCAAGATCTGCTGCGAACTGGGCAAAGGCTGCAAGTTCTCTGTACTGGGCAAGGTCTAATCTTAACATACCTGCAACCTGCTTCATGGCTTTGATCTGTGCTGCACCACCGACACGGCTAACTGAAAGACCTACATTAATTGCAGGACGGACACCAGCATAAAAGAGTTCTGGCTCTAAATATATCTGTCCATCTGTAATAGAGATAACATTTGTTGGAATATATCCAGAAACGTCTCCAGCCTGTGTTTCAATAACTGGTAATGCGGTAAGAGAACCTCCGCCCTCAGCATCAGAGAGTTTTGCTGCTCTTTCAAGCAATCTTGAATGGAGATAGAAAACATCACCAGGATAAGCTTCTCTCCCCGGTGGTCTTCTAAGAATCAATGAAACCTGTCTGTATGCATATGCCTGTTTTGTTAAGTCATCGTAACATACTAATGCATGCATACCTTTGTCTCTGAAATATTCACCCATTGCACAGCCAATATATGGTGCAAGATATTGCATGGATGCTGGCTCTGATGCTGTTGCTGCAACAACAATTGTATGATCCATTGCTCCATATTTTTTAAGAGTTTCAACAACCTGAACAACACTTTGACGTCTCTGTCCACAGGCAACATATATACATATACAATTCTGTCCCTTCTGGTTAATGATCGTATCAAGTAAAATAGCTGTCTTACCAGTCTGACGGTCACCAATAACAAGCTCTCTCTGTCCTCTACCTATTGGAATCATTGCATCTATTGCTTTAATACCTGTCTGGAGAGGCTCCTTAACAGGTTGTCTTTTAATAATTCCTGGTGCAATTACATCAACTTTTCTTGAAGCTTTTGCATTAATTGGTCCTTTGCCATCAATAGGAATTCCTATAGCATTAACAACTCTTCCAATAAGCTCCTCACCAACTGGAGTTTCCATAACTCTTCCAGTTCTTTTAACAATGTCACCCTCTTTAACAAGGCTGTCATCACCAAAAAGAATAGCACCTACATTGTCTTCTTCAAGGTTAAGAGCCATTCCATAAACTCCATTTGGAAGCTCCAGCATTTCAGAAGCCATGCAGTTGTCTAATCCATAAATTCTTGCAACACCGTCACCAACATAGGTAACAATTCCTACTTCGCTGACATCCGCTTTCTTCTCAAAGTCAGCAATCTGCTTTTTAAGATACTCGCTAATTTCTTCCATCTTAAGTTCCATAGTTTCTCACCCCTTTATAAGCTTATCTCTTAAAAGACCCAACTGGCCTTTTATGCTCAAATCATACATTGTGCTTCCAACTTTAACTCTTACCCCACCTATTAATTCAGGATCAATCTCATACTGTAATTCCACATCTTTTCCTGTGATTACTTTTAAGGATTCGATAATTTTTTGCTTTATACTATCAGGTAGCTCTACAGCGCTTGTTACAACTCCTTTTACCTTCTTCTTAGCCTCTAAATAAAGAACATTTATATACCTCACAATCTCTCCTAAACCAACAAGAACTCCTTCAATACTGAGGAAACTTAAAAATTTTTTCACCTCTTCAGATAAATTCATTTTTTCACAGAGATAACTTATCACTCCAACCCTTTCCTCATCCTTAAAGGAAGGAGAAGTAAGCATGTTTCTGAATTGCTTTTCCTTCTGCATGAGAGTTGCTACTGTCTCAAGTTTAACTACAATTTCTGGAACCTGGTCAAGACTAACCAGGCTTAAAAATTGTTTTGCATACTTTTTTGCCTTAGCTCCTCTAACCTTTCTCAATTTTTCCGCCCCTCTATAATTTTTATAGATTCCTGAAGAAGCTTTTCTTGCTCTTCAGGTGTTATTTTTTCTTTTAGCTTTTGCTCGCTCAATTGAATTGCTAACTCCGCAGCTTCAAGCCTCAATGCATTCTTTGCCATCTTTACCTCAAACTCTATATTCGTTTTAGCCTGTTCAAGAATTTTTTCCTTCATTCTATCAGTTTCTTGTATTATTTGTTGTTTTTCCTGTTCACCAATTTTTTTAGCTGAATCTATTATATCTTGCACATCTTTATCTTTAAGTTTTAGTTTTTCCTCAACTTCCTGTAAAGCTCTCTGAGCAAGCTCTTTTGCTTCTTGGGATTCTTTAATGCTCTTTTCAATTAGCTCTTTTCTTTGCGCAAGAAAATTTTTTATAGGTTTTCCAAGAAATTTAACAATAATAAAAACCAATATTGCAAAATTGATTGTTTTAAATGCCCAATCTTTTAAATCTCCTCCTGTATGCTCACCACCAGCAGCAAAGGCATTAACAGCAGTTAATACCACAATTGATGAGGTTAAAATTATCCACTTTTTCATATCGCCTCCATTATACTTTTATCAGTTTATTGACAATCTCGTCAGACAATCTTTCAACTTCTTGTCTTAGCATCGCTCTTACTCTTTCAGTTTCTGCTTTGATTTCTGCCCTTGCCTTTTCAATCATTTGAACTGCTTCTTTTTCAGCAGAGGAAATAACCTCTCTTTGGTAGGCTAATGCTTCCTCCCTAAGGGAATTAATAATTTGTTTTGCCTGTGCCTTTGCATTTGCTAAATCAGCATTCATCTGCTCAATAGCCTGTTCCTTCTTCTCATTCATAATCTGAGCTTCTTCTAAGGCACCTTTAATCATCTGTTCCCGCTGCCGAAAAAGATTCATCATTGGTTTAAAGAGGATAGCATTTAGAATAAACATTAAGACAAAAAATTGAACCATTAATACAAAAAACCAATTGTTAAACTCTAACATACCCCACCTTCTTTCTGTTAGATTTTTTGTGCTTTAAAACAACTGCATGACAAGATACCATATACAGCTTATTTTGTCAAGAAATTATCAATTTTAAATTTTTATGGTATCATTAAATTTTTCTTATAAATCTCTGTGAATCGTTGATACATCAAATAACAAACTCTTTATAAAATCAGAAATTTCATCGGCAATTACAACTGAACGGTGTTTTCCTCCTGTGCAACCAACTGCTATTGTCAAATAGGCTCTGCCTTCCTTTTTATAGTTAGGTAAAGCAAAATTTAAAAAATTTTTAACATGATCAAGGAATTCCTTTGTTTCTTTTTGCTTTAAAACAAAATCTCTAATTAATATATCTTTACCAGTAAAATTAGTTAGCTCTGGAACAAAATAAGGATTTGGTAGATATCTTACATCAAATACTAAGTCTGAATTTAAGGGAATACCTTTTTTAAAACTAAAAGAAATTACTGTAATGACAGGATAAGATGTCTCTCCTTCATATACACCTCGGATAAGGGCTTTTAATTCGTGTGGATTTAAATTAGTTGTATCAATTATTTTATCTGATAATTCTCTTAATGGAGAAAGCAAAATATACTCCTGCCTTATTGCCTCAATTAAATCCTTGTATTGCGAAGATAAAGGATGTGGTCTTCTTGTTTCCTTATATCTTCTAAGAATTGTTTCTTCATCAGCATGAAGAAAGAGAATTTCTGTTTTGTAATTTTTTTTGATTTCTTTTATGAATTCTAATGAACTTTGGAGAAAATTATATCCTCTGATATCAATACCAAAAGCAACTTTATCATGATAGCCATAGTCACTAATATTTTTTAAAAAATTAAAGACAAGAGGAACTGGTAAATTATCTATGCAGAAAAAACCTATATCTTCTAAAGTTCTTAAAGTTACAGTTTTCCCTCCACCCGAAAGCCCTGTAACAATAACTATGTTTGGACTACTAACCAAAGTAAAACCTTATCTTGCCGGTTCTATTAGACCGTAATTACCATCTTTTCTTCTATAAACTAAATTCACATCTCCTGTAAAAGAATTCAAGAAAATAAAGAAATCTTTGTCAAGAAGTTCCATTTGATCAACTGCTTCCTCGGGTGTCATAGGTCTTAAATCAAATTTTTTGAATTTTACTATTATTTTAACTGTTTCGGCTTTTTCTTCAAAAACTGCAAGATTTTTGGTATTATCTTTCTTATTTTTATTTTGAATTTTTTCCTTATATTTAATTACCTGCTTTTCAAGTTTTTCTACGACCTGGTCTACAGCAGAGTACAAATCTTCTGTTTTCCCCTCTGCCTGAATTAGATGCCCGTTAACTTTCAATAGAACATCTATTTTATGAGTAAACTTTTCAGTACTTATTGTGACCACTGCTTCAGATAGATCGTTTAAAAATTTACTAAATTTGCTCAATCTTTTCTCAATATACTGCCTTAAGGCATCGGTGACTTCGATATTCCTTCCTTTGATATTTAACTTCATATGCAGTCCTCCTTAATATTTTTTTACCTTCCTTATTGATTTAGGTGGTATTTTAAGTTCTTCCCTATATTTTGCAACAGTTCTTCTTGCAATATCTATCCCTTGTTTTTTTAATATTTCTGAAATTTCACTATCTGAAAGCGGATTTTGAGGATTTTCCTCGATGATAATTTTTTGAATCAATTCTTTCACCTTCGATGAACAAATTGCTCCGGTGCTTGAATGTAATGCATTTCCAAAGAAAAATTTAAAACTAAAAATTCCATGGTCGCAGGCAAGATACTTGTTAGAAGTAACTCTGCTTATTGTACTTTCATGTAATCCTAGGTCTTCAGCTATATCTCTTAAATTAAGAGGCTTTAAATGAGAGATTCCTTTGTCAAAAAATTCTCTCTGAAATTTAATGAGACTTTCTGTTACTCTGTAAATTGTTCTATTTCTTTGTTCTAAACTTTTCAGAAGGTCCACCGCATTTTTAAATTTTTCTTTGAAAAATTTTCTCTCCTCGGCAGATAACTTGTAAGACTTGACAAGTTCATGGTAAAGATTGCTTAGTCTAATTCTAGGAATGCCTTCCTCATTAAGTATAATTTGATATTCATCATTAACTTTTTTAATATAGACATCTGGAATAGGTGTAAAGGAAGCTCCCTGTGTAAAATTTCTTCCCGGTCTTGGCTCAAGCTTTTCAATTACTTTTATTACTTGAAAAATTTCATCAATTGATACATTAAATCTTTTTGCAATCTTTTCATATTTTTTTCTTTGAAGATCCTCTAAATGTTCCTCAACTATTGAATAAATTATTGTTTGTTCCAAACCTAAGTTTTTTATCTGTATTAATAAACATTCTTTTAAATCCCTTGCACCAACTCCAGGTGGATCAAATTCTTGTACCAATGAAATTGCCTTTCTGGCAGTCTCTAAATCTGTCTCTGCAAGTTTGGCAATTTCTTCCTCAGTTGCTTTAAGATAGCCATCTTCGTCAATATTCCCTATAACTATTTCTCCAACTAATCTAATCCTGTCATCAGCCTTGTTTAGTCTTAACTGCCATAGTAAGTGTTCCCATAAATCTTTTGATGTAGAGTAAAAAAGTTCAAAGGAAGGTTTTTCCTCTATACCGGGGTTAAAGTAACCTAAATCTCTTCCATCATCAGCCCTTTCATTAAAATATTCATCTACAATAATATTCTCAATTTTATTAATAATGATAGGTTCCTCTTCTGTTTGAGTTAATTGTTCTTCTGCTGAACTATCTGTTTCTTCATCTAATTCAAGTAAAGGGTTCTCCTGCAACTCAATTTGAAGATATTGGCTTAATTCAAGCTGAGGAAGTTGAAGTAGCTTAAGTTGCATCTGTAACTGAGGTGTTAGTGCAAGCTTTTGAGTTAATCTAAGATCTACTCTTTGTTCAAGTGCCATTATAGTTTAAAATCCTCCCCAAGATAAGCCTCTCTAACTATTTTGTCATTAATAAGTTGCTCAGGAGAACCTTCAGCAAGAAGTTCACCATTGTGAATTATAAAGGCTCTATCAGTGATAGAAAGAGTCTCTCTTACATTATGATCTGTAATTATAACACCTATACCTTTATCTTTAAGATGTTTTATTGTTTTCTTCAATTCAACCACTGCTAAAGGATCAATACCTGCAAAGGGTTCATCAAAAAGCATAAAAATAGGCTTTAAGGCAATCGCCCTTGCAATCTCTGCTCTTCTTCGTTCACCCCCTGAAAGTTTATATCCTTCTCTATCAGCAAACTCTTTTAAATTAAATTCTTTTAGAATCTCGTTCACTTCTTCGTCAATCTTGGATAATGCATCTTTATCATTTTCATACTTAATTTCAAGAACTGCTTTTATATTATCTCTCACAGTCAACTTTCTGAATATCGAAGACTCTTGAGGAAGATAACCTAATCCCAGCCTTGCTCTCTCATAAATAGGCATTGATGAAATATCCTTACTATTAAGAAAAATTCTTCCACTGTCTGGTTTTATTATTCCTGTTATCATATAAAATGTTGTTGTCTTACCTGCTCCATTTGGACCTAATAAACCAACAACTTCTCCATTTTGCAAAGTAAAACTTATGCATCTTACCGCTTCTTTTTTACCAAAGCTTTTTTTTAGTTTTTCTATTTTTAAACTATAGCTCATTTACCTGTTTTTCTCTCTTTAAGATATACTCTGCTTTTTTCTACAATTGCTCGCTCATCTTTCATAAAATATGTAATTTTTTCACCTGTAACTAAATTCTTACCCTCTGTTGCCCTTGGTTCTCCTAAAAAAACAACTCTTTCCTCTGGTTCCGGATAATATGTAGCTTTATGAGAAGTTATAACTCTATCGTTCTTTATAAGTTTTACATTTCCTATTGCTTCAATCAATTTTATATTCCCACCCTTTTGTTCATCTTCATAATAAACTATCATTTTATTAGCATATAAAGTAACCTCACCTCTTTTAGCTATAACATTTCCGTCAAAGGTTGCAGTCCTTGCTTTGCTGTCATTAATTAATGTTTGAGAAGTTATCACAATTGGTTGAACACTGTCCTTTTTTTCTTCTGCAAAAACATAACCAATAAACAAAATGGTAAAAAACAAAATAATTAATTTAATTTTTAGGATAGACAATTGCGTTCACCCCTTTCTTTAATTCTATCAAATCAGAAGTTGCTTTACCACTGTTACCATCTATTATGAAATTTTTTCCTCGAATTTGAAGAGGTTTTTCCGAATAAAGCATTTTGTCTTTTCCGCTATAAAAGACCTCGGTAGCTATAACTTTAAAATCTTTAGATATACCTTCAACACTTTCTGTAAGAATAAAATCTCCTTTATCTGGATAGTAATATCCTTTTGTAGCATTAACAGTAAAATTTTTTTCAGGAAAATATATACTGACTTCCCTTAATTCCATCAATTTACCGTCATCGCTCATGAAGGTTTCCTTGGTATTAAGTATAAGCTTAACTTGATTGTCTTTCTTCTGAATATACTTAGCATTTTTAAATGTAGACCCCTCCATTGAAATTTTAACCTTTACAGAAGATTCTTTTTCCACGTCTGAAACCAACAATATTACAATAGCAGAAACTAAAATCATAGCAATAATTAGTACAACCCTCATATCTGATTTAACTATAACATAGAATAACATAATAAAATAACTATAGTGCTTCAACCACTTTTTTAAGTATATTGGAAAAAGCCTTTGTTGGCGCACTATCAGGATAAAACAGCATAAATGGCTTTCCCTCATATCCATTAGATACAATTTGAGGATCAATAGGAATCCTTCCTAAAAAGGGAACCTTATATTGTTCTGCAAGTTTTTCTGCTCCTCCAGTATTGAATATTTCAACATTATTTCTGCAGTGAGGGCATATAAATACGCTCATATTTTCAACTATTCCTAATATCGGGATTGAAGCATCCTTGCAGAATTTTAAAGTTCCTCTAACATCCGCTAATGCCACATATTGAGGGGTAGCTACAATTATTGCTCCATCAACCTTATCTAAAATTTGAACAATTGATATAATTTCATCGCCTGTTCCTGGAGGAGAATCTATAACAAGAAAATCAAGTTCTACCCAGCGAAAATCTTTTAAAAATTTTCAATTAATCTGTGTTTAATAGGACCTCTCCACATCACTGCTTGATCCATTTGTTCAAGGAAAAATCCAACTGAAATTAACTTCAAAGTTTCTGAATAAACCAAGGGCATAATACCTAAATCAGTTACAATTGGAGCATGTCCTTCGAGTCCAAACATATTAGGGATATTTGGACCATGAATATCAATATCTAATAATCCTATCTTGTAACCCTTTAATGATAATCCTGCTGTAAGATTTGTTGAAACAGTGCTTTTACCAACTCCTTCTTTTCCTGAAAGGACTAAAATCTTTTTCTTAATTGCATTTAAACTGAACATTAAAGCAACCTTTCTTTTTACTTGCTCTCTTTCCTCACATTGGCAACTTTTTTCCTCTTCTGTCAATTTAATACACCTCCTTGAGATTTAAAGTCTGTTCAAAAACTTACAGATGTTTGAAAATCAAACTTCTGTAAGCCATTATTTTTTCCTATTACCGCAACCATTCTAAATGTATTAAAATATTTAAATTTATCAACACTGGAGGTTAATATATGAGA